>Ga0182007_10000016_pt1 | contig 202375 bp, 179 predicted proteins | sample Sormic07211113_1_FD_123023 | JGI IMG/M metagenome (GOLD analysis project Ga0182007, IMG submission 123023) | Rhizosphere microbial communities from Sorghum bicolor, Mead, Nebraska, USA - 072115-113_1 MetaG | ecosystem: Host-associated > Plants > Roots > Rhizosphere | place: USA: Nebraska...
AGAGCTTTTGCTGCTGTTAAAAGAGGTACGCCATACCTCCTGGAGCCTGCTGCATAAATCTAAAGTAATGCTCCTCAGAAAAAAAACTTTTTATTTGCATAAACCATAGAATACAGGTTTAGGAACAATGGTTGGTGCACCATGCAACCTTAAAAATGAAATACTGTTTTGGCCCAATAGCCCCGGTTGCAGCGTTACCCTGCAGCAACGAGGTACGAGGCAGCGAAGCGTATAAGCGCAAAACGGGAAGAAACTTATTGATCTGTACTAGCCTTGCGCTTCAAATGAAAATTGACTTTTAATTTAAGAAAAGGCAGACATAGCGTTTGTTGTAAAATTACTTCCCCGAAAATCGGGGCAGGCTGTCGGCTGAATAGGCCTTGTCACATCCGATAGCTATTTATCTTTCAAAACTCAAACTCCAGCTGATTACTTTCTGGCTTTTCTAATTCAACATCATCATAAAACCGCGATAAGGTAATGCCCAAAAGCCTCACCTGTGTTATGCCGATAGCTGCCTCTTCCAAAAGTTTAATCGCTTCAGCATAAATTATTTCAGCTTTGTTTATCGGTGTAGCAAAAGAGCGGCTGCGTGTAATGAGTTTAAAATCGGCAAACTTGATTTTTAGGGTTACCGTTTTTCCGCTCAGTTGATATTTTTCCAAACGTTTGGCTACGGTTTCACTGATCTGTTTTAGGAGATCGTGCATCACCGAATCTTCATTGGTATCCTCCGAGAAGGTATCTTCTGCACCAACTGATTTGGTTTCGCGATGCGACTGAACGGGGCGTTCATCAATGCCACGAACAATTTTATAATAAAACTTTCCCGATTTCCCGAATTGGGCAACAAGCTGGGCTTCAGTCAATTTTTTTAAATCTGCACCTGTATTCACCTGCATAGCCTTCATTTTTGCCGCTGTAACCTTACCCACGCCAAAAAACTTTTCAACGGGGAGTTTTTCCATAAAAGCTTCGATCTTTGATGGACCGATAAAGGTTAACCCATCCGGTTTGTTCATATCTGAAGCTACTTTAGCCACAAATTTATTGATCGATACTCCTGCCGAAGCCGTTAAGTTTAACTCATTTTTAATGGCATCTTTAATCGATTGTGCTATGTCAATAGCCGATCCAATCCCGAGCTTGTCTTCTGTTACATCAAGGTAAGCTTCATCCAATGAGAGGGGTTCTATAATATCGGTGTACCGACTAAAAATTTCCCTAAGCGCTTTCGAAACCGCAGTATATGCATCAAAACGTGGGTATACGAAAATGGCTGTCGGGCAAAGCTGGTAAGCTTTACTGCTCGGCATTGCCGAGCGGATTCCATATTGCCGGGCTTCATAACTGGCTGTGGAAACCACCCCACGGCTGTCGGGCTTGCCACCAACCACTAAAGGCTTTCCCCGGTATTCAGGAAAATCGCGCTGCTCTACAGATGCATAAAAAGCATCCATATCGATATGGATTATTTTTCTTAAAACCGATGGAGTTGAATCAGACATGCAATGATCTAAATTTCGTGATTTTTATCAGGATTATTGATTTAGATTTTTTTTCTTTACAAAATATGGAGAGAGCAATTCGTTTTTATAAAAATGCAAAGCGCGAATGGTATGCCGATATACCGGAATGGGGCGGAGATATAGCCGATTTGCAGATGGTAGAAGGTGCCGATGAACTATTAAACTGGATTGCTGCCGAAAATGAATGCAAATTACTGATGGCTGATGCACCTATTGAAGATGCTGAAATTTTAGATCTTGTTTATGCCCGCGAAGAGAATTTGGGCGGTGGTGGCGACTATCTGTTAGAAAAATTTAGGGGAGAATTTAAGAACCATAAACTTTGGCTTTGCCATGTAACTGAATTTGTTTTTAAGCAATTGCCCAAAAGGATTTATTTTAAGGAGATTAGTTAAGTGTAATCATTAAGAATATTATTCCTAAAGTTCGTCATTTCGAGCGGAGTGTAACGCAGTCGAGAAATCTGTTCTGGATCTCTCCATTTCGCTACGCGTCAGTCGAAATGACGATCGTTTCGGAGCGCCATGCAGCCTAAACCTTATGCCTTACACCTTTTATCTAATCCAACAATACTTCTACCTTATTCAGTAAAGAATCCATCTCGAATGGTTTTTCCATAAAATCATTTGCACCTGCATCCAGCGCAGATTGTCTGATGTCTCTACTAGCCGAGATCATTAAAATAGGGATCTCCTTAAATTCAGGATCATTTTTTAGTTGTTTACAGATATCTCTTCCATCATGACCGCTCATCCAAATGTCAAGCAGAATCAAATCTGGCCTATTTTTTACCGCATCTATTACTGCCCCGCCATCATATGTAAATTCAACATCATAACCCATCACTTCCAAAATCATCGTCACAGCATCAACAATTCCTTCATCATCATCGGCAATGAGTATTTTTTTATTTCCCATTTTGTAATTTTATTTCATATAGTTTTGTTTTGCAACCGGTAAATGAGAAGATGATTAAAAGCGTATAATTATTAAAGCGGTAAAGATGCTTTTTGTTTTAAAAAAAAGAATATTTATTTAAATAATTTTATGAAAAATATTGACAAATGTCAATTGATAAAGTGCGGCTCTTTTATTCCCGCAATAGTGAATTAACTGATAAATTATTTTACAAGGCAGATATTCGTGCATTAATATTTTATATTTACAGCGTTTATTCAAATTAATTGGGTTTAATAGCCAAAAATGGATAGTATTAATATTAAGAAGTTAGCAGAAGCATTAAATTTATCTACTTCTACAATTTCGAGGGCTTTTAGGGATAATAGTGACATTAATGGCGCTACCAAAGCGCGTATATTAGCCAAGGCAAAAGAATTAAATTATCAACCCAACCATTACGCCAGTAATTTAAGAGAACAAAAAAGTAAAACCATCGCCGTTATTGTACCCGAATTGGCCAATAATTATTTCTCGCAGGCCATTCATGGTATTGAGCGCGTGGCAAGAGAAAACGGTTACCATATTCTGATTTATGTAACGGATGATGATTATAAAAAAGAAGTAACTTTTATCCGCCATTTGCACAACGGCAGGGCCGATGGCATAATAATGTCGGTTTCCGGAGAAGCAAACGATCATAATTACCTCAATAAATTTGGTAGCAAAAGATTACCGTTAGTGTTTTTCGACCGGATTTATGAAGACATTGATACCCCTAGGGTAATTACAAATGATTATAACAGCAGTTTTCTGGCAACTGAGCATTTAATAGAGCAGGGCTGCAGTAGAATTGCCTACCTGGTGGTAAATAAAAGTTTATCGATAGGTAAAACCCGTATGCAGGGTTATCTTGATGCACTGGCCAAACACCAGGTTCCTTTCGAAGAAAACCTGATAGTAGATTGCAGTAACAGTTACGAAGAAAATAGCATTATTATTAAAGATGCTTTAACGCAATTAAAACCAGATGGTATTTTTACCTCGGTAGAACGTTTGGCCTTCGCCACTTACTATGCTTGTTACGATCTCAATATCAATATTCCCAAAGATTTAAAGGTGATCAGTTTCTCGAGTTTGGAAATCGCTCCTTTGTTAAATCCCTCACTTACTACCATCACTCAACCCGCTACCGAAATAGGAGAGGAAGCAGCTAAATTATTGTTTACTATTTTGGATGATCATGCCGATAAGAACCTCCCAAATGAGGTGGTTTTAGAGTCTAAAATTATCAAGCGGAATTCGACCATAAACGGGTAAAAAATGCCCCTAAAAACGAGCTCATTTTTAGCCTGAAATTTTCAAAAAAAAATCTTCACTTAGTGTAAAATACGCAGAATTCTGACTGATTTTCGGGAACGTTCCCGAAAATCGGTTGAATTTTGATCTATTTTTTTCGGGAACGTTCCCGAAAAAAGCCCTAAAAATAGCTTAGTGTAATAATTACACTTTAAATTAAAATTTAACATTTATAATTTGTTGATTATGAGATAATTATAAATTTAACAATTATTTAATGTAAATTTTTACCGGTGCCAAAAAGCTAATTTTTATGTTGATTTTCCTGCTGCAATTTTGGTCAGAAATATATTTTTTAAATAAATTTTGAAATATCATTAACAGCTGTAAATTAGGCCTATGTGTAAATCACTATAATATTTAACCAAATTTTTATACTTAAACGAGCTTCAAATATGAGAGTATTTTACCTGTTAAAACAGGGGCTTTTGGTGCTGTTAGTTTTTTCAGCATTAATGGTAAAAGCACAAACCGGATCGGTGTCTGGTAAGGTGCTTGATGAAACCGGCCTACCATTACCTGGTGCTTCCGTAGTTGTAAAAGGAACTACAAGAAGTACATCAACTGATGAGAACGGTAATTATAAACTAGCAGGTTTATCGAATGGTTCGATAACATTATCTGCAAGTTTTGTCGGTTATCAAACCCTTGATAAAGCCGTAAGCATTTCAGCAAATGCTACTGTTAATTTTCAATTGGTACCCGATGCACAAAAACTGAATGAAGTTGTGGTAATCGGTTATGGTACTGCAGAAAAGAAAAACCTAACGGGATCTATCACTACAGTAGGTGCCAAAGATTTCCAAAAAGGAACGATTACAACACCTGAACAGTTAATTCAGGGTAAAGTAGCGGGGGTTAACATTATCAGCAGCAGCGGTCAGCCGGGGGTTGGTAGTCAGATTCGCATCCGTGGTGGAGCTTCTTTAAATGCTAGTAACGACCCTTTAATTGTTATTGACGGAGTTCCTTTCAGTGGAAAATCAATCGATAATGCACCTAGTCCTTTATCATTGATCAATCCGAATGATATAGAGACCTTTACCGTATTGAAAGATGCAAATGCTACAGCAATTTACGGTTCGAGGGCATCTAATGGTGTAATCTTAATTACCACTAAAAAAGGTGGTACGGGTGCGCCTGTAATTAATTTCAGTACAAATAATTCTGTTGCAACCATTGCAAAAAAGGTAGATGTACTCTCGGCAGATCAAATCCGTACTTTTGTAAATGCCAATCCAACTGCAGCCTATGATGTAGGCAAAACATTTGTTTCGCTTTTAGGAAAAGCAAATACTGATTGGCAAGATGAAATCTTTCAAAATGCTTTTGCTACTGATAATAACCTCAGTATTGCAGGTAAATTTCATGGGGTTCCTTATCGTGTATCTGCAGGTTACTTAGATCAGCAAGGTTTGTTAATTACCGATAAGTTTAACAGGGCTACAGGAGCCATAACGATTTCTCCAAGGTTATTCACCGATCACTTAAAAATTGATTTAAGCCTGAAAGGGACATTAACTGAATCTCACTTTGCGAATGATAATAATAATGCCATTGCCAATGCAATCCAATTTGATCCTACGCAATCGGTTACCGCGAGTAATCAGTTTGGAAATTATTTCGAATGGTTAAGAGCAGATGGAACCTTAAATCCTAATGCACCAAGGAACCCTGTAGCACAGATCATGTTAAGAGACAATAATGGAAACGCAGCGCGAAGCTTTGGAAATGTGAGATTTGATTATTCTTTCCATTTTTTACCAGAATTACATGCTAACTTAAATTTAGGTTATGACATTTCTAAAGGTTCTGGAAAAGTTTTTGTTCCGGCATTTGCCGCTACAAGCTTTTCAACTAACGGATCTTCTACTCAATCTCTGAATACATCCAACAATAAGGTATCAGAGTTTTATTTAAACTATGCTAAAGATGTGGCCAGCATCAAAAGTCGTTTTGACGTAACTGCGGGTTATGGTTATTATGATAATGCTAAAACAAACTATAGCTTTAACGAATATAGTGCCACGGGCGTATTAAGAACAACGCCTAAGTTTCCATTCTCTGTTGATCGCAACAAATTGTTATCTTATTACGGAAGGTTGGTTTACACTTTAGCTGATAAATATATCCTTTCAGGAACCATGCGTGCAGATGCATCATCAAGATTCGCCGAGGAAAATCGTTGGGGTTATTTCCCTTCAGTTGGTTTTACCTGGAGAATTGTGGGCGAAAACTTCTTAAAGGAAAGTAAGGCAGTTTCCGATTTAAAGCTGAGGTTAAGTTACGGTGAAACAGGTAATAAAGATGGGGATACCGTGGGCGATTACAGTTATTTAGCTAAATATTACGCTAATAGTAATACAGGCCAGTACCAGATAGGCGATACTTTTTACGATTATTACGCACCTTCTGCCTATGACCCGGATTTAAAATGGGAAACCACAACAACCTATAATGCTGGTTTAGATTATGGCTTTTTCAAGGGAAGAATCTACGGTGCATTAGATGTTTACTATAAAAAAACAAAAGATTTATTGGCTACTGTGAACATTCCTGTAGGAACAAACTTTAACAATAATTTGATTACCAATGTGGGTAATATGGATGTAAGAGGGGCGGAGTTTAGCTTGAATTTTGCAGCTATCAAAACAGAAAATATTTCATGGGATTTTGGTTTTAATGCCGCTTATAACAAAAGAAAGGTAACCAATTTAACCTTAAATCCTGATCCGGGAAGCAAGCAAGGTGCTGGTGACATTTCTGGCGGAACAGGGATTACCATTAAATACAATGCTGTAAATCAACTTCCTGGTGCCTTCTTTGTTTATAAACAGGTATATAATAGCGCTGGTAAGCCGCTGGAAGGCGTATATGAAGATTCAAATGGCGATGGTGTGGTTAATTCAAGCGATCAGTATTTTTATAAGTCGCCAGATCCTAAAATTACCTTGGGATTCAACACGGCCTTCAGCTATAAAAAATGGACCATTAGTACGGTATTGAGAGCTAACTTAGGCAATTATGTTTATGATAACGTTTCATCAAACTTTGGTATCAGAAACAATATCCTTAGTGCAGCAGGCTTAATTAACAATGCTGGTGTAGATTTCTTAAACACCAACTTCACTACAAGTCAGTATTTAAGTGATTACTATGTTAAAAATGCTTCATTCTTAAAAATGGATAACCTTGGCCTGGCTTATGATGCCGGTAAGTTATTTAAAAATAGCAACACCAATTTAAGGATTACTGCCAATTGCCAGAATGTGTTTGTAATCTCTAAATATAAAGGGGTAGATCCTGAGTTAACAGATGGTATCGACTTCAAGTTATATCCTAGACCAAGGACATACACTTTAGGTTTAAATGTTGGTTTTTAATAAAGACAAAGAGAAATGAAAAATTCGTTTAAAATAATATTGGCAACCACAGGTTTATTACTTTCTTTAAATTCTTGTAAGAAAGATGCCTTAAATTTAAAGCCTACGAATGATGTAACTGCCGACGTGGTATATGCTACGCCTGCCGGATACAAACAAGAGCTGGTGAAATTATACGCTACTTATGCATTAACCAGTCCAACAGGATCGGATAATAGTGATATTGGCGGCCTGAATTCTGGATTTGCAGACTTCTTCAGGTTATTCTGGACTTCTCAGGAACTGGTAACCGATGAAGCGATTTGTGCCTGGGGAGATACAGGTATTCCTGAATTAGATTACGCAACCTGGAATACAGATAATCAATTTTTAAGAGGTTTGTATTCTAAAAGTATTCTGCAAATCACCATTTGCAATGAGTTTCTTCGTGAAAGTACACCAGAGAAGTTGGCAAGTCGCAATATTACTGGTGCCGACGCTTCAGCCATTCAACGTTATCGTGCCGAAGCCCGTTTCTTAAGGGCATTTCAATATTGGGTTTTATTAGATGGTTTCGGGAATCCCCCTTTCGTAACAGAAGATGATGCAATTGGCAAAACGAATCCTAAGCAAATTCAAAGAGCAGCTTTATTTGCTTATATAGAATCAGAATTAAAAGCCATTGAAGGTGATTTGGCCGATCCTCGTACTAACGATTATGGTCGTGCAGATAAAGGAGCAGACTGGGCATTGTTAGCCAGATTGTATTTAAATGCTCAGGTTTACATCGGAACTGCAAAATATACTGAAGCCATTACCTATTCAACTAAGGTTATCAACGCTGGTTATTCATTAAAAGCCAATTACAAAGATTTATTTTTGGCCGATAATAACTTAAATAACACAGAAAACATTTTAACGATCAATTACGACGGTGTTAGAGGAACAAATTACGGTGGAACTACCTTTTTGATTAATGCGGCAATTAATGCAGACATGAGCCCTGCATCATATGGAGTTCCTTCAGGTGGTTGGGGTGGTAACAGAACCCGTCAGAATTTACCCGCATTATTTCCTGATCCTAATGGAACGGCAGATAAACGCGGTATATTTTTTGGTACAAAAAGCAACGTAGATGACATTGGTGTATTTACAGATGGATTAAGGGTAACCAAATTTAAAAATGTTACCTCTGGAGGTATTACACCTGCATCGTTAAACGGCACATTCAGTTCATTGGATTTTGCATTATTCCGTTTAGCGGAGCAATACTTAATTTATGGTGAAGCCGTAATGCGTGGTGGTTCGGGCGGTAGTACTGCACAGGCACTTACTTATGTGAATAACCTACGCCGCCGTGCTTATGGTAATAACAGTGGCGATGTAAGTACCCTATCGGTAGATTTCTTTTTAGACGAGCGTGCCCGTGAATTGTATTGGGAAGCACATCGTCGTACCGATCTAATCCGTTATGGAAAATTTACTGGTTCTACTTATTTGTGGCCATTCAAAGGTGGTGTTAAAGCAGGAGCAAGTTTACCAGCTTACCGTAACTTATATCCAATTCCGACAGCAGATTTAATCGCTAATCCGAATTTGGTTCAGAACACAGGTTATTAATCTTAATATTTTATAAAGATGAAATCAATATTCTTTAAATCCTTAGCCCTTAGCTTTATTGCGCTATCGCTATGGTCATGCAAAAAAGACGAAACCCGTGCCATAGCCAATGCAGGTACCGGAGGTTCTTTAAAAAGTTCAGCTACGTCGGTAGTTTTGGATAAAAGCATGCTTACTACCAATGTGGTTACTTTTACTTTAAGCAATGCCAGTTTTGGATATCAGGCTGCGGTTACCAATACTTTACAATTGTCTCCAAAAGGAGCAAATTTTGCCGCAGATAAAACAAAAGAAGTAATTATTGATCCAAACGTGACTACTAAAAGTTACAATGGATTGGATTTTAATAATTTACTGCTTTCTTTAAATTTATCTACTGCTGTAAATTCTGATGTAGAAATCAGGGTAAAAGCAGCCATCTCTAATGCGGTAGCTCCGGTTTACAGCAATGTAGTTTCTATAAGTGCAAAGCCATTCCCTTTAACTTCCTGGGTGTACGTTCCTGGGGCATATCAGGGATGGAATCCGGTAACAGCCGATAGCTTGGTTTCGATCACCGGAAATCGTATTTATGCCGGAATTATCAAGTTCGATGGTGGTAATTTTAAGATTACTGCTGCTAAGAAGTGGGACTTAGCTTATGGCGACGCAGGAGGTGGTAAACTCAGCACTTCAGGTGGCGATATCAGCTCCGTTTCGGCGGGTTTTAAACTGCTAACTGTCGATCTTAATGCGAATGTCTACACCATTGCCAATGCAGATTACTGGTCAATTATTGGCAATGCAATTCCCGGAAGTAACTGGTCTGTTGATACCGACCTTAGTCCGGTAAACGATGGCAAAAATACATGGATCGGAACAGTTGCTTTAACTCCAGGTGCCTTTAAGTTCAGAAGAAATCATGATTGGGGAACCAGTATTGGTGACAATGGTGCAGATATTAATGTTACTGTCGCTGGTACATATAAGCTAACCTTAACACTTAATGCCGATGGTAAAACAGGTGCTTACACCATGGTTAAAATTTAATCATTAACTAAACTATTCCTGTAGAGATCTTTTGATCTCTGCAGGATTTTTAAAAACATTAACAAGTTTTGGCATGATAAAATCGCTTACTTCAGCTACCTTTTCTTCCGTTATTCCTTCTCCCTTTAATGCTCAAACTAAAATCCATGCAAATGCACCTGGATTAAAAAAAATATTCCTTCTCCTCCTTGTGCTGTTCAGCAGCATTAATCTCTTTGCCCAAAAACTAGAGCGGGTAGAACCGATGTTCTGGTTTACAGGCATGCACAATCCTAAATTGCAATTGCTTGTTCATGGCGAAAACATTGCTTCAAGCTCGGTTTCATTAACCTATCCAGGGGTAAAACTCGTAAAGGTTAACAAAGTTGAAAACCCAAATTATTTATTCCTCGATTTAACAATTGCTCCATCAGCCAAGGCCGGCAAATTCCCGATTAATTTTGCCTTTAACGGCAAAAAGATATTCAGTTACACCTACGAATTAAAAAACCGAGATAAAAGTGCGGGCAGGATTCAGGGCGTAACCAACAGAGATTTTATTTACCTGCTCATGCCCGATCGTTTTTCGAACGGTGACAAAAGCAACGATGTGGTTCAGGGCTTAACTGAAACTGCATTAAACCGCGATAGCATGTACTACCGTCATGGTGGCGATATACAAGGGGTAATTAACCACCTCGATTACCTGAAGGATTTAGGTGTAACTACAGTTTGGATGACGCCAGAGGTAGAAAACGATATGCCACAGGCTTCTTACCATGGCTACGCAGTAACCGATCATTATAAAATAGATCCACGTTATGGAACAAATGCACTTTACAAAAAGTATGTAGAGATTGCCCATGCCAAAGGATTAAAAGTAATTAAAGATATTGTACACAACCACATTGGCACTCAACATTGGTTTTATAAAGATTTACCAATGAAAAGCTGGTTAAACCAATGGCCAAAATATACGCAAACGAGTTACCGCGATCAGACCGTTATGGATGTACACGCCTCTGCGGCAGATCGTAAACAGATGTTAGATGGTTGGTTTGTACCCTCAATGCCCGATTTAAACCAGACTAATCCTTATGTGCAGAATTACCTGACCCAAAATCACATCTGGTGGATTGAATATGCTGGTATTGATGGTTTGCGTTTGGATACGTACGGATATAATGACCCGGTTTATATGGCCGATTGGGCTGTAAAAGTTCAGGCAGAATTCCCGCACTTATCTGTTTTTGGCGAAACATTGGTAACCGCAGTAGCCAATCAGGCCTTTTTTACTGGGGGGAATACGGTTAATCGCGGTTTCGATACGCATTTGCAAGGCATTACCGATGCGGCTTTAAAAGATGCGATTTACGAAGGGATAAACGGTAAAAACGGTTGGGTAGATGGAATTAACCGCTTGTATGCCACCTTAGCACACGATTTTCTTTATAAAAACCCAAATACAAACTGCATCTTTTTGGATAACCACGATATGAGCCGCTTTTATTCGATGGTTGGCGAAGATTTAGATAAATACAAAATGGGAATGAGTATTCTCTTAACCATGCGGGGCATTCCCGAGATGTATTACGGAACAGAAATTTTAATGAAAAACTTTTCCAATCCAGATGGATTGATCCGTTCTGATTTTCCCGGTGGCTGGGAAGGTGATAAAAAGGACAAATTTATTGCCGATGGCCGCACTGACAAAGAAAATGAAGCTTTCAATTTTGTTAAAACATTGGCCAATTTCCGTAAAAACAGCGCAGCATTACAAACCGGTAAATTGATGCAGTTTGTACCGCAAGATGATATTTATGTTTATTTCCGCTACAATGCAGAACCAAAAGGAACAGTAATGGTTATTGTAAATAATACAGAGAAAGAAAAAACATTAAATACCGATCGTTTTGCCGAAAGAACAACAGGAATTACTTCCGCTAAAAACATAATTACCGGCGAAAACATCGAATTCAAAAACATTAAAGTACCAGCCAAGACCACTTTGGTGCTTGAGCTAAGATAGAAAAGGTAAAAGGTTGAGGGTTTAAGGTGTAGGGCTTTATATCTCAATACTTAATGCCTAAAACCCGATACTAAATTATAAGAAGGATGCAAGAAAATCTCAAATCTCAAATCTCAGATCCCAAATCTCAAATAAAAGCCTGTCTCTTCGATTTAGATGGCGTACTTGTAGATACTGCCGTTTACCACTATAAAGCCTGGAAACGTTTGGCCAATACCATGGGTTTCGATTTTACAGAAGAGCAGAACGAGCAGCTAAAAGGCGTAAGTCGCGTAGAAAGTTTAAATAAGATTCTTGCCTGGGGTGGAGTAGATAAAACCGATGCCGAAAAAGAAGAACTCGCCAGTTTAAAAAACAGCTGGTATGTAGATATGATTACTAAAATGACACCGGCCGAAGTTTTACCCGGAACGGTTGATTTCTTGACCGCAATTCACAAAGCCGGTTACAAATTGGCTTTAGGCTCGGCAAGTAAAAACTCGGGAATTATTTTAGAGAAGACAGACCTTGCTCATTTCTTCGATGAAATAGTTGATGGAAATATGGTCACCAAATCAAAGCCAGATCCTGAAGTATTTTTAAAGGGGGCCGAACTTTTAGGTTTTGCACCTGATGAATGTGTGGTTTTTGAAGATGCTGTTGCTGGAGTAGAAGCTGCAAAAAGAGGCGGAATGAAAGCCATCGGTATCGGTGAAAAAAGTGTGCTTAGCCAGGCAGATGTGGTAGTAAGCGGATTAGACAAATTAACAGTTAAAGATTTAGAGAATTTATAGGTTTAAGGTGTAGGGTTTAAGGTTGAGGGTATGTCTCAAATCTCAAATCTCGCTACTCAATACTCGATTATGAAAAATTACATTAAAGCAGATGAGTGGAATATTATCGAAGAAGGCTTTGATCCACATTTAAATAAAATTTCGGAAAGTATTTTCAGCTTGGGTAATGGCCGTATGGGCCAGCGAGCCAATTTTGAAGAAACTTATACAGGAGAAACCCTACTTGGGAATTACGTTGCAGGTGTTTATTATCCAGATAAAACCCGCGTGGGATGGTGGAAAAACGGGTATCCGGAATATTTTGCAAAAGTATTGAACGCGGCAAACTGGGTAGGTATCGAAGTAAAACTAGATGATGAAATCCTTGATCTGGCAACAGCTGAAGTAAGCGATTTTAAACGCGTGCTGAATATGCATGCGGGATATCTGGAGCGTACGTTCACGGCAAAGTTAAAAAGCGGTAAAACTCTAAAAGTTAAATCAACCCGCTTTTGTAGCATCGCTGATGATGAAGTTGGCGCCATCCGTTATAGCATTACGCCATTAAATTTCGATGGTAAATTAACATTAACACCTTTTATTGATGGTGATGTTAAAAATCAGGATAGTAACTACGACGAAAAATTCTGGGATAAAATTGCAGATGAAATTTCTGGAACGGAAGCTTATATCAAACTAAGAACAAAGAAAACAGCATTTGAAGTTTGTACAGGGAGTAATATCGAACTGTATAAAAATGCGGAGAAATTAGATATCAACCTAGAGGCTGTCCGCAAAGAGAAATTTGTGGGACAAACTTTTTCTCTTGAGGTAAAAGCAAATGAAGAGATCACTTTGGTTAAAATCGCGGCGAATTTATCTTCAGAAAATCACCCAAAAGAATCACTTTTAAAAGAAACAAAATCGGTAATTGCCAAAGCATCTGCTAAAGGATTCGATACCTTGTTAAAAGAGCAAACTGAAGCCTGGGCAAGCAAATGGGAAGAAAGCGACATTATTATCGAAGGTGATGTTTCGGCTCAGCAGGCCATTCGTTTCAATATTTTTCAGCTTTTTCAAACCTATACCGGTAAAGATGACCGATTGAACATTGGTCCGAAAGGCTTTACAGGCGAAAAATATGGAGGCTCAACCTATTGGGATACTGAGGCTTATTGTGTGCCGTTTTATCTGGCAACTGCTCCGCAGCAAGTAAGTAAAAACCTGTTGGTGTATCGCCATAAACAATTGGGTAAGGCAATTGAAAACGCAGCGAAATTAGGATTTGCAGCTGGTGCAGCACTGTATCCAATGGTAACGATGAACGGTGAGGAATGCCATAACGAGTGGGAAATTACCTTCGAAGAGATCCACCGTAATGGCGCAATTGCTTTTGCTATTTTCAATTACATCCGCTATACTGGCGATGAAAGTTATCTTGCTGATTTTGGTTTAGAAGTGTTGATCGGAATCGCCCGTTTCTGGAAACAACGCGTTAACTGGAGCAACGATAAACAGCAATATGTAATGCTTGGCGTAACCGGACCAAACGAATACGAGAACAATGTAAACAACAACTGGTACACTAACATATTGGCTACATGGTGTATGAAATATGCAACCGAAGCTGCGGAAATCGTGAAAACACAACAGCCTGAAAAATATAACAGTCTATTAAAAAGCTTAAATTTCGATCAAAAGGAATTTACTGATTGGGCAGATATTATCGAAAAGATGTACTATCCGCATGATGAAAAACTGGGCATTTTCTTACAGCAGGATGGATATTTAGATAAAGAACAAACTTTGGTGAAAGATCTTCCCGCTAGTGAACGTCCGATTAACCAAAAATGGAGCTGGGACAGGATTTTACGCTCTTGCTTTATTAAACAGGCCGATGTTTTACAGGGGCTATATTTCTTTGAAGAAGATTACGATCTGGATACCTTGAAACGTAACTTCGATTTTTATGAGCCACGTACCGTACACGAAAGTTCATTGTCGCCTTGCGTACACAGTATTTTAGCGGCAAAATTAAATGATGAAGCACGTGCCTATGAATTTTATCTGCGTACTGCCCGTTTAGATCTTGATGATTATAACAACGATACCGAAGATGGTTTGCACATCACTTCGATGGCAGGCACCTGGATGAGTGTGGTAGAAGGTTTTGCGGGGATGCGTGTGCGTGATGGCAAATTGCAGTTTAATCCTTTCTTGCCGGGCAAATGGAAATCTTTTTCATTTACTATTGGTTTCAGAGGAGCTACCTTAAAGATTAATATTACCGAGAACGGTATCAGCATCAAAAATAATGCAGCGATTGATTTAGAAATCGGCATTAGAAACCAGCTTTATAAATTGGCCGGAAATGCCGAAATTGAAGTAAATAACGCAGCGTTGGTATGAGAAAGGTAGAGGGGTTAAAGGTTGAAGGTAGAGGGTTTAAATCTCAATTTTCCATAATTAGAAGAAACTTTTTAGCCCTATTTTTGTCTCCCTTGGGAGTGTCTATTCCGGTTTTACATCGGAAGGGCAGGAGGAGGACCTGCATATTGTATGTTTTCCTTTTACTTATTTCATCATCATCCTTTGCACAAAAACAGCGTACAAAAATGAACGATAAGCAGATCGTTATTTATCAGCTATTACCCCGCTTATTTGGGAATAAAAACAGCACAAATATTCCTTACGGTACCATCGAGCAAAATGGTTCAGGTAAGTTTAATGATATTACCGATAAAGCTTTAGATGGTATAAAAGAACTCAGTGTAAATTATGTTTGGTATACCGGTGTACTTGCCCATGCGAGTTTAACCGATTATTCTGCCTTCGGAATTAAACCTGACGATGCAGATGTGGTAAAAGGTAGAGCAGGCTCACCTTATGCCATTCGCGATTATTATGATGTAGATCCCGATCTGGCTGTTGATGTTAAAAACAGAATGAAGGAGTTTGAAGCGCTGGTGAAAAGAACACATGCCAAAAACTTAAAAGTGCTGATCGATTTTGTGCCCAATCACGTAGCCAGAAGTTACCACTCTTACGCGAAACCAAAAAATGTGATCGATTTTGGTGCCCAAGATGATGTAACCAAAGCTTTTAGTGCCAGGAACGATTTTTATTATAACCCTGGTCAGCCATTTGCAGCGCCAACAAGTGGGGCAAGGCAAACACCGATTTCCGTTTTACAGGATGGCAAGTTTAATGAAAACCCTGCAAAAGCTACCGGTAACAATGTGTTTTCTGCCCAGCCTAAATATGACGACTGGTACGAAACCATTAAGCTGAATTACGGCATAGACTATCAGAATGGCGAAAAGCAGTATTTCGATCCCATTCCGCCGGTTTGGTTAAAAATGCGCGATATTTTAACCTACTGGACCAATAAAGGAGTTGATGGTTTCAGATGTGATATGGCCGAAATGGTGCCTATTGCGTTCTGGAACTGGGTAATTCCACAGGTTAAAAAAGTTAACCCTGATTTAATTTTCTTGGGAGAAGCTTATAATCCAAAAGTTTACAAACAATATTTAGACGAAGGTAAATTCGACTATCTGTACGATAAAGTGGGTTTGTACGATGGACTTAAAAAACTGATCAGAAATGAACCAACTGCAGATGTAGCCGCGATTAAACACGTATGGCAGGTAGAAAGTGCTGGTTTTGGCAAACACATGTTGCGCTTTTTAGAAAACCACGATGAAGAACGCATTGCATCAGCAGGATTTGCAGGGAAAGCCGAACTCGCTTTACCTGCAATGGTTATTTCGGCAACACTAGGTTCGGGGCCCGTAATGCTTTATTTCGGTCAAGAAGTTGGCGAACCCGGAAAAGGTCAGGAAGGATTTGGCGGCGACGACAACAGGACCACCATTTTCGACTATTGGGGTGTGCCAAGCCACCAGAAATGGATGAATAATGGCGCTTTTGATGGTAAACAATTAAGTGAAAACGAGCAGAAATTACGCGCTTACTACCAGCAGTTGTTAAAAGTTACTTCAACAAGCGATGCGGTAATAAATGGGGAGATTTATGAGGTACCTGTTACAGGGAATATGAATCAGCACATGTATGCTTTTATCCGTTACTCGGGCAAACAGCGTTTATTGGTAGTGGCCAATTTTGATCGGACAGAAACCTTAGCTGCCAATATCGAAATCCCTGATCAGATTTTGAAAGTTAAACATTCATCTCCGGTTACAGATCTGTTAACAGATAGGAAATTAAATATCCCCGCAGGAACAAGTATACCCGTAACCCTTGCACCCGTTAGCGCGCAGGTGATTGAATTTTAAGATAAAAAAATGAATAACCGCAAAGAAAGCTAAGTGCTTCGCAAAGTAAGCAGAGATCTGATTTCAATTTCCGCTTTGCGTCTCTTTGCTTCTTTGCTCTGTGCCCTTTGCGGTTAAAAACTAAACTAAATACAATGAGTTTAAAAACAATATTCGAGAACCCAAAATTAACACTCGCACAGATCATCAACATGAGCGTTGGTTTCTTTGGGATTCAGTTCGGTTGGGACTTACAGCGTGCAAACATGGGCCGTATTTACGAAAACCTGGGTGCCAATCCCGATCAGGTTCCGTTATTGTTTTTGGCCGCGCCCTTAACAGGCTTATTGGTACAGCCGATTATTGGTTACCTGAGCGACCGTACCTGGCATCCAAAATGGGGTAGAAGAAGACCATATTTTATGATCGGGGCCATTGTGAGTAGCATTGCTTTAATCTTTATGCCGCACAGTAGTGTGCTGTGGATGGCAGCTGGTTTACTTTGGATTCTGGATGTTTTTGGGAATATTGCAATGGAACCTTTTCGTGCTTTTGTTACTGATAAATTGCCCGATAGTCAGGTTAACAGAGGCTTCATCATGCAGAGTATGATGATCGGTTTGGGTGGCAGTGTAGCGTCGGCTTTACCATGGATTATGAACAATGTATTTCATTTAACCAATACCGCCGAACAGGGGAGTATTCCAGAAAACGTAAAATTCTCTTTTTATATCGGCGCTTTTTTCTTCTTTGCTGCTGTATTGTGGACGGTGCTTACCACTAAAGAATATCCTCCGCAGGATGTAGATTTTAAAGAAAAAGTAAAAGAAAGCAATAAAGGTTTTGGGGGTGGTGCAAGGGAAATTTTTCATGCCTTAAGGAATATGCCTAAAAGAATGCAGATTGTTTCGTTGGTTCAGTTTTTTACCTGGCCAGGTTTGTTTTTAATGTGGTTTTATTATACCACAGCCGTTGCTGTAAATGTTTTTGGTGGTAAAGATGCGGCCGATCCGGTTTATGCGCATGGTGCAGATTTTGGAAGTTTAACACTCGCGTACTACAGTGTTATTACTTTTCTTTTCGCACTGGTGCTGCCAAAAATTGCAGATGCACTTGGGAGAAAAACCACACATGCTTTATGCTTAATTTGTGGGGCAATTGGTTTAATCAGTGTAGCCTGGGTGCACGATAAAAATATGCTATATTTATGTATGACAGGGGTTGGTATTGCCTGGGCCAGTATTCTTTCTATGCCATACGCCATGTTAAGTGGATCTTTACCAAAAGATAAAATCGGGATCTACATGGGTATTTTCAACTTTTTTATAGTACTGCCAGAGATTATTGCCTCTTTGGGCTTCGGTTGGCTTATGCGGAATGTATTAAATAACGATAGGCTTTTGGCAGTTCAACTGGGTGGTGGTTTAATGATTCTCGCTGCTATAATCTGTTATGTATTTATCCGCGATCCAAAGAAAACAGACGAAGTTTTGGCTTCTAAACTTGGAGTAGAAGAAAATAGATCAGTTTAAAGTATTCCTACCAACAGAAAATAACCACAGAGTACATAGCGTAAATGCACAGAGGGCACAGAGTTGGTATGAGATATTATCTTCTCCGTAGAAAACTCGGTGTTCTCTGTGGTAAAACCAATAATAATCTAACCAGATGAAAAAAATAATTTATCTATTGCTATTGGCAATAACGCTTAATAGCGCCTGTAAAAAAGCATCTACAGATGTTAGCCTAGAACCAGCACCAACAAACCAAACAGCAGCTTTACCAGCAGGGGCCAAAGATGGGGTGGTATTTATCAACAACGGAACATCGGCTATTATAACCCTATATGCGCCAGGCAAAAAATCAGTTTCCCTGATTGGCGAATTTAACGATTGGTCTACAACAACAGCGCCAATGAAAAATACACCTGATGGAAATTATTGGTGGACTCAGGTAGATAATTTAAACCCCAATACAGAATATGCCTATCAGTTTTATGTAGATGGAAACTTAAAAGTTGCCGATCCTTATTGCGAGAAAATACTCGATCCGGATAATGATAAATACATTACTGCAGCAACGTATCCAAATTTAAAAGCTTATCCAACCGGTAAAACTACTGGCATTGTAAGTGTAATGCAGGCTAATCAGCCAACTTATACCTGGAAAAACACCAGTTTTTCCCGTCCGGCTAAAGATAACCTGGTAATTTACGAATTGCTCGTCCGCGATTTTACCACTGATCATAATTATGCCTCCACATTGGCCAAACTTGATTATTTAATTGGTTTGGGCATAAATGCAATTGAGTTAATGCCAGTAAACGAATTCGAAGGAAATTTGAGCTGGGGCTACAATCCTTCGTTTTATTTTGCCCCGGACAAATATTATGGTACCAAAACAGCTTTGCAGAATTTTATCGATGAATGCCATGGTCGTGGTATTGCTGTGATTTTAGATATGGTGCTTAACCACTCTTTCGGTCAATCGCCTATGGTACAATTGTATTTTGATGGTGCTAAACCAACCAGTACTAGTCCATGGTTTAATGTTGATGCCAAACATCCATTTAATGTGGGTTATGATTTTAACCACGAAAGTTTGGCTACTAAAAAGTTCTCTAAAGATGTGATGAAATTCTGGATGCAGCAATATAAAATTGATGGTTTCCGTTTCGATCTGTCGAAAGGATTTACACAAAAAATGTCAACTGATGATGCACAGTTTAAGCTATATGATGCTGCACGGATTGCCACCTGGAAAGATTATAATGGTTATATCAAGGGTATAGATCCTAATTTTTATGTGATTTTAGAACATTTTACAGAAGAATCAGAAGAAAAGGTATTGGCCGATGATGGCATGATGCTTTGGAATAACCTGAACCATGACATGAACGAAGCCACAATGGGCTGGTTAGGTGGATCTAATTTTCAATGGGGCTTTTATACCAATCATGGTTTTGCCAGGTCTGAGAATTTGGTTGGTTATGGCGAAAGTCATGATGAGGAAAGATTGAACTTTAAAAACATCACTTATGGGAATGCATCTGGAAGTTATGTAATTAAAGGAAACCTGGCTACATCGCTAAAAAGAGAAGAACTTGTTGCTGCTTTTTTATTCAGCATTCCCGGCCCAAAAATGATTTGGCAGTTTGGAGAATTGGGTTACGACATCAGCATCGATTTTAATGGAAGAACGGGAGAAAAACCAATTAACTGGGATTATTATACCGATCCAAACCGTAAAACACTATATGATGCCTATGCTAAATTTATCAGGTTGAAAAAGAACAACAGTATTTTTAATTCCACAAACTCAAGCTATAACCTTGCTGGTGGAATTAAATATATTAAGTTAACTGAAGCTGCGAATACGGTTATAGTGGTTGGTAATTTCGATGTGGTGAGCCAGGCGGCCAATATCGATTTTGGTTCGTCAGGAACTTGGGTGGATGCAGTTGGAAACAGCGTTAACCTTTCAACCAGTGCTTATACGCAAACATTGGCCCCTGGTGAATATCATATTTTTAGTAAAACGGCTTTAAAATAATATTCAAACCTATCAGGTTTTCGAAACCTGATAGGTTTTTTTGATCGATCAAAATCTCCTTAGCCTCGGTTTGTGTCGCCACAAACCGAAACTTAGTAATAATCTTGTTGTTTTTAGTTAATATTGTGATAACAACTAACAATTTAATGGAGAACAAACTAGCGCATCACTTATTATGGGAACGGTTACGGGTTGGCGATAAAGATGCGTTTTTTGACCTCTATTCGGCACTTTATTACCCGCTCGTAAATTTCGGGATCAGGGTGTGTGCCGATGCTGATACTGCCAGTGAAGCTACCGATCTTGTTTTTACCACCATTTGGGAGAAACACGAAAGCCTAACACGTGTTGATAATGTTGAAGCCTATCTGCGTACCTTCCTTAAGCGCAAACTGCTCAGGATATTAGAAAGAAAGCGCAAAATTAACGATGCACTCTTTAATGCAGGAGCCGATGGCGATTGGATGGAAATGAGTTACGAAGAGTTTATTGTTAAGGTGCAAAGCGATGAACTGGTGCAACATCAGCTCAAAAATGCTTTAGAAAAATTGACATTTCGCCAAAAACAGCTTATTCATTTAAAGTTTTTTGAGGGACTAAGTTATGAACAGATTGCGGAGCAGAGCAATCAGACTATTAAAACGGCCTATAACACCATTTACGATGCACTTAAAATTCTGAGAAAGGAATTTAATGCATAAATCTTCGCGTTTCGTCATCTCGATTGTAGCGCAGCGGAATAGAGAGATCTTTTACGGCCACTCAACCCATCTTAAATTTTCGAAAGCCTTCCATTCGCAATTTCAGCCAGCTTGATGGTTTTTTTTATTTGGGAAACGAACATTTCTGTCTCCGTGGGTACTGTAGCCCCGCCATCGCTTGTAGTCCTCGTTCCGCTACGCTTTACTGTGGGCTACCCGCTCTGTCGGGTTTATTTAACAACGGCCTGCCCCTGCAAATTGTATAAAAACTTAATAGTTTCACCTGTCTTGCAAGTTAAACTTTATAAACTTTGGAATTAAGCGCCGCATACGCGTTAGCGATAGCAGCGGCATCCTTTTGGTGTCATCCTGAGCTCGTTAGATGATAACCAACTTAAACTTCTGAAGTCTTTCTATTCTCATAGTCTGCCAGTTTGGGATAGTTGGTTTTATATTTTGAAAACGAACATTCCTGTCTCCGTAGGTGCTGTAGCCCCGTTATGCACTCCAATCTTTTTATTGCAGATAAACATTATAGTTAAATATTTTTTAAGCAATAAAAAGGATTTTCGGCACTACCGGGTTTAAGAATAGAAGGCTTTGTGCTCCTAATACCTGTTCTGCACCCTGCAATCGCAAATAGTAAGGCAGACTGCGCCACCTAAACCTGACAGCAGCGGGCACCGAACGTAGAGAGGTAAAGCGAATGGCAGGACTATCGTTCCCGTTGCTTCTGCAATTGCTTTTCCCCCCAAAAAACTTGAATTATTTAAGTAGAAAAATATCTGCCCGACCCTTAATAAACTTTTAAAATACTATTCCTGCAAATTAAATTTCTTCATTTAATCTGCTTTCAGCGCACATATTTTGCCATGTTAAAAAAAAGTTAAAATTTCCTTAGGAAAAAATAAAGTTTTTGGGCACTGATATATAAAAGGCAAATTAGAATGGTTGATAGAAGTAAATTCAATGCAGAAGATTTTCTTGTCGATAGCACTTTTCAGCAGTATTGTGCTGGAACCGATAAGCTTTGTATTGGATATTGGGAGAAGTACATTAATGCCCACCCCGAGCAGGCTGCAGTAATTGCAGAAGCAAAAAAACTTTATGTGATATTGAGCGGGAATAAACGCCCATTGAATAAACAGACAGAAAGTTTAAAGGAAAGTATGTTTTCGGAAGAAAAAGTAGTTAAACTGAACCGTTATTTATGGCTTAAAATAGCAGCAGCATTAGTTTTAGTGCTTGGCTCAGTATTGGTTTACAACACCTACTTTAATTATAACAATACAAAAAACGCTGTGCAGGAGGTTTATACTTTTACCACAAAAAGTGGTGAGCGTAAAAAAATTAAACTTCAGGATGGAACGTCGGTGCTATTAAACGCAAAAAGTTCTTTATTGGTAACCAAAGGTTTTAACGATCAATGCAGGGAGGTGACCTTAACAGGCGAGGCTTTTTTCGATGTAGCCCACGATAAAAATAAACCTTTTAAAGTGCACACAGCTGATTTTAACATCAATGTACTGGGTACTGCTTTTAATGTGAAAGCATACCCAGATGAAACAACATCAGAGGCAACTTTAATCCGTGGCTTAATTACCATGGAAGCTGTAAATGGAAATGGCGGAACCATTACTTTAAAACCAAGTCAGAAGGTTACTTTTTACAAGAGCGTTGCTCCGCAACAAAAAAGTAAATTGCTTAAACCTACAGCCTTACAGCCCGAAATTACCATTAACCATTATACAAAGATCAAAGACAGCACCATTGTAGAAACCGCCTGGACACAGAACCGGATTGAAATATACGATCAGGATTTTGATGAGATTAAGAATGTTTTGGAAAAATGGTACAATGTAGAAATCAAATTTACAGATCCTTCAATAGAAAAATACCGCTTCACAGCAACAATAACAAATGAGAGTATCGAACAGGTTTTACAAGCTTTAAAAGACACTGAAAATAATTTTAAATATGAGATAAAAGGAAAACAGGTAACCATCTCGAAATAGAAAGAAAAAAAGGACGGTGTTGGAGCACCGCCCTCATAAATTTCTCTTTTGATTAATTAATGGCAGTTTATGCGCAAACAGATTGCTGCCAAGAACTTATGCAACCAAAAAAACAAAAATATGATTTATTATTACTTACTGCAAGGGCGCCCAAAATATAAAGCGCTTCTAAAATTCATTATGCTAATGAAACTAGCCTGTATTATGGTTTTCATTACCTGTCTTAATGTTTCGGCATCGGTTTTTTCTCAGGAAAAAATTTCTTTAGATGTTAAGAAAACAAAGTTAGCCAAGGTATTACAGATTATTGAGCAGCAAAGCAGTTACCATTTTGTTTACAGCTCTTCTTACGTTCCGGTAAATAAGGATGTAAGCATTACTGTAACCAATACTTTGGTTACTGATGTATTGGCAGCCATTTTAAACAGAACGAACCTGAAATATTCTGTTTCGGCTGGTGGCTTGATCGTAATTAGCAAAAATAAAGAAGTCCCGATTTCAGGAACAGTTAAAGATGCCCTTGGAGGGGTTTTACCGGGCGCAAGTGTTAGGGTTAAAGGAACAGGCATTGGTACTTCTACCGATGTGAACGGTAAATTTGCATTAAATGCGCCCGAAAATGCCGTTTTAGTAGTTTCTTATGCAGGTTTTCAGACGAAAGAAATTTCAATTGGATCGCAAACCAGTATCGCGATCGTACTATCAGAAGATACCAAACAGCTTACTGATGTGGTGGTTACGGCTTTGGGCATTAAAAAAGAAAGAAGAGCCTTAGGTTATTCGGTTACGCAAGTAAGTGGTGAAACGCTAACTCAAGCGAGGGAAAATAATGTGGCCAACTCTTTGGTTGGTAAAGTGGCTGGTCTGGATATTAGTTCTATATCTGGTGGTGCGGGAGCAGCAACCAGTGTAACCATCCGCGGTGTTTCTAGCTTAAGTCAAACTAATCAACCCTTATATGTAATTAATGGCGTACCTATGGAGAATAAACCAGTAGGTTTAAATAATCTCAATGGCAATGGTAACTCAGGTGGTCAATACGATAATGCTCCAGATTTGGGAGATGCTGTTGGTAACCTAAATCCTGATGATATTGAAAGTATTTCGGTGCTGAAAGGTGCAGCAGCATCGGCATTGTATGGTTATCGTGCAAAAGCAGGTGTAATTTTAATTACCACAAAAAGTGGAAAGGGAAACAGCATAGAATTTAATAGTAATTATGTAGCAGAACAGGTTATGGACAGAACCAACTGGCAATATGTCTATGGACAAGGTGCCAATGGTGTAAAACCCGCTGATGCCGCTGCAGCGGCACAAGTAGGTGGTTCCAGCTGGGGAGCAAAATTAGATGGATCTAATGTAGTCCAGTTTGACGGTGTTTCCAGACCTTATACCGCACAGAAAAACAACATCGAAGATTTTTATCGTACTGGAGGTACGTGGTCTAACACTTTGGCATTGAACAAAAGTTTTGATGGTGGTACCATCCGCTTATCAGCTAACGATGTTCATAATAATTCGGTAGTTCCAAACTCAGGCTTAAACAGACAGTCTTTTAATTTTACAGGCACTTTTAATCCGGTTAAACGCTTAACTATCGATGCCCGCATGAATTACATTTTAGAACAGGCGAAAAACAGGCCAATGGTTTCTGACGGTGCAGGTAATGCCAATTACAATGTTGCTTTTTTACCAACAAGTGTAAGTGTAAATGATCTTAAGCCATGGAAAGATGCGAATGGCAATGAGATCCAATACAATAAAGGTAATGCTTATGCAACCAATCCCTGGTTCGCTGCAAACGAGTTTATAAACGATACCAAACGCGATCGTTTAATCAGTTCGTTTAGTGCTAAATATACTTTTGATAATGGGCTGTTCTTACAGGGGCGTGCCGGACGTGACGCCTATACCGATAGCTATAAAAATGTGGTGCCATCAGGTACCGCTTATTATGCACCCGGTAAAATTGTAGAACAGGCTACTAAGTTTGCGGATGTGAATGTGGATGTTTTGGTAGGCAAACCTTTTAAAATAGATGAAGATTTTGCCATTACGCCGAATGTTGGAGCCAGTTACCGTAGAACAAATGTAAATCAGACAACAAACAGTGGTGCAGATTTTGCCGTTTTCGGCGTTTATAATATTCTAAATGCCAAGAATAAATCTGTAGCCTATGTAGCATCTGTAGCTGAAACCCAGTCTGTATATGGTACTTTAGAACTTGCCTATAAAGACATTTTTTATTTAACAGGAAGTGGTCGTACCGATTGGTTCTCAACGTTAGCAACACCGGGTAAAGACAATAAATTGAGTGTGTTTTACCCATCGGTTAGTGGCTCATTTGTTTTCTCCGAACTTTGGAAACCATCTTTCTTAAGTTTTGGTAAAGTGAGGGCCGGATACGCAGTTGTTGGTCAGGCAACGGATCCTTATCAAACTTTATTAACTTATAGCTTAAGAAGCGAAGTGTTAAATGGTTTGCCATTAGGCACTATTTCTAATGTAAATATTCCAAATTCGGCATTAAAAGCATCAAAAGCAACCGAACTGGAAGTTGGTACCGAAATGCGTTTTTTAGGAGATCGCTTGAACCTCGATCTTACCTGGTATAAAAAAACCTCTAAAGATGAAATCACCTTTGTTACTACATCAACATCAACTGGTTATAGTGGAGCGGTTCTAAACTCTGGTAAGATCGAAAACAAAGGTGTTGAATTACTGCTATCTGGACAGGTTTTAAAAAGCAAGGATTTTGTATGGACATCATCTTTAAACGGATCTTACAACGATAATAAAGTAATTTCTCTTGCTGATGGCGTAACCTCAAATCTTATAGCAACCTCACGCCCAGGTGTTGGCTTTTTACAGAACATCCCAGGCAAAGCAGCTTCTCAGGTAATGGCATACGATTATAAATATGATGCAACAGGAAAAGTCATGCTTGGTGCAAACGGTGCACCTCAACGAGGTGATCTTGTTGCATACGGCTCTGCCTACAATAAGTGGTTTGCCGGTTGGAACAACGAGTTTAATTATAAAGGTGCAACATTATCATTTTTGATTGATGGTAAATGGGGAGGGAAATTATTTTCTGCTACTGATTATTATGGCTATGTGTTTGGTTTGCACCAGGCTACACTAGAAAATCGTGAGGCTTTGGGTAATACCGCAGCAACTTACTATCAACTTTCTGCGGATAATGTATCAAATAAATTTGTTCAGGATGCTAGTTTCATAAAGTTCAGGCAGATGACCCTAGGTTATAACTTTCCAGCCAAAATGTTCAATAACAAGATACATGGGTTAAACGTAAGCCTTGTCGGTCGAAATTTATTTATTCTGATGAAAAAGACGGATAACATTGACCCCGAATCTAGTTACAATGCTACTTTTCCAGGATTGGAACTAGGTGGTGTGCCGCCGGTTAGAACATTTGGCGTAAACCTTAGTGTGAAGCTTTAATTTTAAACAGAAAGAACAATGAAAACTAACATATTAAAAAAATATAGCCTGTTACTTTGTATCGGCATGTTAATAATCTCTGGTTGCACCAAAGATTTCGAAGATATCAATACCAACCCTTCTGCATATGGGGCGGCTACTTTCGATCCTAATTTTACCTTAACTACCGCTCAGCTTACCTACACTGGAAGCATCGATTTCGCTTATGACACCTGGAGAGGGAATTTGATTTATTCATCTACTATGATGCAGGGGCTTTCTACTGTTATAAGCTATTGGGCAGGAGATAAGTATCTGCTTAATGAAGGTTATACTGCAGCTTATTGGGGCAGTACATCTGTTGGTGCTTATGTAGAACAGGTTAAACCTATTGTTGATATTGTTGAATTTACAAAAGGATCTTCTAAGTATAATAATGTACGCCAGGTTGCACGTTTATGGAAAGCTTTAATTTTTGAGCGTATTACAGATCTGTATGGTGATGTACCTTATTCGGAAGCAGGACAAGGTTATTATACCGGTAATTTAGCACCTAAATATGATAAACAACAGGCAATTTATACCGATTTATTAAAAGAGGTAGAAGAAGCAACTAATGCATTGGATGTTAATGGTGATAAGGTTACTGGAGATGCTATTTACAAAGGAGATATCAATAAATGGAAAAGATTCGGTAACACTTTATTATTGCGTATAGCTATGCGCTTAACCAAAGTAGATGAAAATACAGCTAAAACCTATGCGCAAAAGGTAATTGGTAAAACCATGACCAGCAATGATGATAATGCCTTCGTTAAACACGATGTATCAGGTGCAAGGGTTACTCAGAACCGCAACAGTCAGGTATTGGCTGGCGACGGCGGACAAGAAAATTATTATGTTAAGTGGTCACAAAATTTTATTAACAAATTAAAATCAGCGAACGATCCACGTTTAGGAAAGGTTGCTGTCACAGGACTTTTCCTTGATGAAAATACCAAGACGCAAAATCCTAATTACAGCTCCGATCCAGTTGTTCAAAAAGGAATGCCTAATGGGAAAGATTTAAGTGGTATTGCTGGTAGAGATGTTAGGCAAGATGCTTCTTATACAACTTTCCCTGCTTATTCATCACCTAACCCAGCAATGATTAAGAAAGATGGTATCACTTTTATCCTAACCTATGCCGAAAGTGAATTATTATTGGCAGAAGCTGCACAAAGATGGGCAATTGGTGGATCAGCCGCGGCCCACTACGCCAATGGTTTATCTGCTGGTATCACTTTCTTATCTCAATACGATGCCAGTCTGGCAATATCAAGCACAGTAGCCGATACTTATGCGACCGCTAATCCGTACATCGCAGCTAATGGTTTGGAAATGATTAATACCCAATATTGGTTACATACATGCACCATGTTGGATTTTTACGAAACATGGTCTAATTGGCGCAGGTCAGGATTCCCGATTTTAACACCTGTAGTTTATCCGGGAAATGCTACTAACGGAACTATTCCCCGTCGTTTCCCTTATCCAGTAGAGGAAGCAGCTAAAAATGGAGTTAACTACAAGGCCGCTTCTGCAGCTGTACCAGGTGGCGATAACCTTGCAGGTAGAGTTTGGTGGGATAAATAATTTATATCATCCCGGTTTTTTACTAGCCGACATTGCTTATGCAGTGTCGGCTTTTTTGTTCCATTGTTCTATTGCATTTTCATCAAACGTTTGCGCAAAACTTACTTAAGCGTATAAAGAAGTTTAGTTTATCTTTAACTCATAAGTGCATCATCTTCAGTATTAAAACTGTAATGTGCTAATTATAATAATTCATCATTAACACATGAAAAGTATTTTATTTACTCTTGCTTTCGTTATAGTTACTCAGGGTCTTTTATTTGGTCAAACAGACAGCACGGTCATTCAATCGGTCCCTAACATTAAAGAAATAAAGGCTGGCGATAAGAAAGTTATTTTCCCCGAAAGCCCGAAAGGTTATTCTTTGGTATTCAAAGGAAGTAATCGCGTGCCAATTGTAAATCCATCTGGCGATATTACAACGCCGCTGGTTGCAACAAATGTCAATTTATATTTCGAGCTGATTAGCCAGGCAAGCGATTCCATAAAATACGATGTATCCAGGCAGGTTGTTGTGCCCGGGAAATTTTCAGACAGCGGTGTTAACCCACAGCCTTTTGTAATTCCTGCTTTACGCGAATGGCATGGCAGTAAAGGTGAATTCTCTTTAACTGCAGCCAGCAGAATCGTTTTGAATACAGCGAATGAAAAACAGTTGCAAACCGCTGCCAGTATATTAAAACAAGAGCTGAAAGATCAGTTGGGTTTTAACCTGTTAATTATGAAAGGCAAGCCTAAAAAAGGCGATGTTTTTTTAACCTTAAACGCAAATGATAAAAGCATTGGCGAAGAGGGATATTACTTTAATATAGAGGACTATGTTACCATTAGTGCAGTAAAATACCAGGGATTATTTTGGGGAACCAGAACTTTATTGCAACTACTGGAACAGAAAAATGCTATTCCAAAAGGATTAGCGAGAGATTATCCTGAGTTTAAAGTACGTGGATTTGTGCTCGATGTAGGTCGTAAGTTCTTTACTTTACAGTTTTTAAGAGATTATGTAAAATTCATGTCTTACTACAAATTGAATGATTTTCAGATCCACTTAAATGACAATGGTTTTAAAAAATATTTCAATGATAATTGGGCTGATACCTATTCGGCTTTCCGTTTAGAAAATACAACCTATCCAGGGCTGACGGCAAAAGATGGTTCTTATACCAAAAAGGAATTTATTGCCTTACAACAGTTGGCCGATAACTATGCAGTTCGCATTATTCCAGAAATTGATGCACCGGCACATGCGCTGGCCTTTACCAAGGTAGTTCCCGAAATTGGCAGTCAAACATATGGTATGGACCATCTCGATCTCCATAACCCCCTTAGTTATACGGTTATGGAAAACGTATTTAAAGAATACATTTCTGGTAATACACCAGTATTTACGGGTAAGGCGGTTCACATTGGTACAGATGAATATGCTAAAAAAGATGCAGAAGTTTTTAGGGCTTTTACCGATCGAATGATTAAATATGTAGAGGGGTTTGGAAAAGATGTTAGGCTTTGGGGAGCGTTAACACATGCTAAAGGTACTACTCCCGTTAAGGTAGAAAATGTAGTGATGAATACTTGGTATAACGGTTATGCTAACCCTATTGAAATGAAAAAAATAGGATATAAGCAAATCAGTACGCCTGATGGATGGCTGTATATTGTACCTGCAGCAGGATACTATTACGATTACCTGAATATTAAAAATCTTTATAATAAATGGACCCCTTCAATGATCGGAAATGTCCAGTTTGCACCTGGCGATCCTACTATACTAGGCGGCTCTTTTGCCGTGTGGAATGATATTGTAGGCAATGGAATTACAGAAAAAGATGTACACGACAGGGTATTTCCCGCCATGCAGGTATTAGCACAAAAGATGTGGGGAGGAAGCAATACAACTTTAAAGTTCGACGATTTTAACGTTTTGAGCAAAAAGATAGGAGAAGGCCCGTCTTTAAACATCAGTGGAAAGTTATCTAAAAACGATGTGCCATTTACAGCCCAGTTTAATTTTGATAAAAAAGACAATCAGATTAAAACTATAGGAGCTGTTTATGTGGAAGGATATTCAAAAAATGCTTTATTATTTTCAGGAAAAGATAGTTATGCCAGGTTACCTTATACTGAAATTGGATATAACTATACGGTTTCTTTTTGGGTAAATCCTGCCAGTAACAACCCGGATGGTGCAGTATTATTCAAATCGCCTAACGCTACTGTAAAATTAAAACAGACAGGTACAGGTAAACTTGGGTTTTCGAGGGAAGGTTATGATATCGATTTTGGATATGCTTTGGCTGAAAACAATTGGACACATATAGTGATAACCGGAACCAATAAAGGTACAAGTCTTTATGTAAATGGTAAACTCGAAAAACGATTGTATGATAACTGGATAACGTTTACAGATAAAGACAAAACGAAAATGCGTAAATCGGAAACTTTGTTTTTTCCGCTTCAAACAGTAGGTGGATTTAAAGGAAAGATAGATGAATTACAAGTTTGGAACAAGGTATTATCAGATGAAGAGATCCTGGCCTTAAAATGATAAAAAAGAATTAAACAAGAACCCGTCTCGATTAAATTAGTTTTTACCAGCCGAAATCGCAATATGCTTGTCGGCTTTTTTTTACCCTGCATTTTGAATTACATTTTAAGCAAACGTTTGTGCTACATTTTATGTCGATTTTAAGGTCATAAGAAATTCTGTTTCAAATCTTATTCTAATTCTGCCAAATATACCCTATTTAGCTTTCTACTATGTTTTTAGGCGTTGTTTTAGCCCGTTTTGCATTCAGTGTAAAGCAAACGTTTGCGCGCTGTTTTGGTAAAAAATGTTATTCGTTTGACCTTATCTTTAGGTAACTAACAAACAAGCGTCCTCGAATAATCACTTTGTTACAGCTGTTGTAACAATGACTAGAAAGCAACTAATACCAACTAAATAAATTTTTATGACCAAATTTTACATCCGAAAAATCGGCTTTTTTGTCGTTTTTCTACTGGCTGCTACATCCGTATCAGCACAGTTAAAAATAACCGGAATTGTTAGGGGGGGCGATGATGGCCAGTCATTACCTGGCGTATCAGTTAGAGTAAAAAACACAACCACAACTGTAAGTACCGATGGCGGCGGGCGTTATAACATTACTGCGGTGAAAGATGCTGTGTTGATTTTTAGCTATGTTGGCTATAAATTAAAAGAAGTTCAGGTCAGTGGACGCAGCGAAATTAATGTTAGCCTTAGTCCCGATCAACAATCACTTACCGATGTTGTAGTAGTAGGATATCAACAGGTAAAACGGAAAAACTCTACAGCTGCACTTGCAACAGTAACCAGTAAGGATATTGAGAATCTTCCGGCTGCAAGTGTTGATGTGCTTTTGCAAGGTAAACTACCTGGTGTAAACGTACAAAATTTTACCGGACAACCGGGTGTGAGTACTTCGTTAATGGTACGTGGAAATACAAGGATTATGTCTGCAGGGGAATTTGACGGCGACCGGGCTTTTAGTAATCCGCTTTATGTGATAGATGGCTTACCCATATCTGAAGATGAAGTTGAAGCCTTCACGCAAACTGGAACAAACTTTCTAACCTCTTTAAATCCAAACGATGTAGAATCGATAGATGTGTTGAAGGATGCATCCGCGGCAGCTATTTATGGATCGAGGGGTGCAAACGGAGTTATCTTGATCAAAACCAAAAGAGGGATTGCAGGTGTTCCGAAAGTAAGTTTTAACACTTATTACGGAATTGTTAAACAACCAGATTTCTTAGAAACGGTTATCGGCGCTGAAGAAAGAAGAAGGAAGTTAGACCTGATCTACAATTATGGAAATCCAACGCAGATCAGAAATCAGGTTCCGATTATGTTAACGGACAGTTTAAATCCATCATTTAACAACAATAATAACTGGCAGGATTTATTTTATCAAAATGGAACAGTATCTAACCAGGATTTAGCCGTTTCAGGAGGAAGTGAAAAATTCAACTACAGGGTTGGTGTTGGCCATTATAATGAGAAAGGAATTATTAAAGCCACCGGTTACGAGCGTTACTCAATAAATGCCAATTTAGGCGCAAACTTTAGTGAAAAGTTCCAGATGCAAACCTCCCTAAGGCTAAGTAGAGGATTAAGAATGGTCGGTAGGGTCCGACCGGAGGAGCAAGGGTACCGTAATGCTTTCAAAATTAATCCCGTTGGCATGCCCTCTTCATTATTTTACTTATCCGACCAAGATAGGGCCGATATTGAGGCACCGTATGAAACGGTACGGAACAGTAATGCCGATAATAATGTAAGTATTGTAACCAAACTTACTTACAATATTGTTAAAAACCTCTCTTTTAATACCGAGGGTGCAATTAATTATAGCTCGTCGAAACGCGATTTCTTTAGCCCGTCCAGAAGCGAATACAACGGCAGAGCCTATGCATATTCTGGTTTTAGTGAAGGTTTAAAATATTTGATCACCAATACCCTGTTATATAATTTTAGCATCAACGAAACCCACAATATTAATTTTCTTGCAGGCCAGGCTTTCGAGAGCCGTGATAACCAATCGTTGTCTGTTGCGGGTGAAGGCATTCCGAATGATAATATAAAAGTAGTGTCAGGTGTTGCCCAAGGTGATTTGTCAGGAGGATCTGATCACTCTACCTATTCAAAACTATCTTTCTTTGGAAGTGCTCATTATGATTATAAAGAAAAATACCTTTTCGATTCGTATCTGAGAGCCGATGCTTCATCAAGATTCGGACGCGACAATAGATGGGCCGTTTTTCCATCATTCTCGGCAGCTTGGGTAGCAACGGAAGAAAATTTCATGAAAAACATTTCGTGGATCGACTTGGCAAAAGTTAGATTTAGCTGGGGCTTGAGTGGTGATGAAGCAAGTATTGGCGATAACGATCGTTACAACAGCTTTTCGCTTGGTGGGGCAGGTTACAACGGTAGTAGCGCTGGAACATATGATGGCGTTCCTGTAATCTATCCGAATTTTAATAAGCTAACTAATAATAATTTAACATGGGAAGAGTCTTCGCAAACCAACATCGGCCTTGATGTAGATCTCTTTAAGCATCGCTTAAGCATAACTGCTGATGCTTATATCAGAAACACAACCGGGCAAATGTTAAAAGTATTGGTTCCAGAAACTTCGGGCTTCAGCACGTCATTAAGTAATGCTGCCGGTGTTCGAAACTCGGGACTCGAATTTCAAATTTCTGGTAGGGTTTTTAAACCTGAATCTGCTTTTCAGTGGAGCCCTTCTATTAACATCTCATTCAATAGAAACATTGTTACCGCACTTCCAAACGGAAATCGCGATTTGTACAGCAACGGTACCATCTATGTTGTAGGTAAGCCTTTAAATATGTACCAAATGTACATTACCGATGGGGTAATTAATTCCATAAACGACTTGTTGGTAAATCCATATACCGGGCAGGTTGGCAGTACTAAATGGGGAACATTGATTTTGGGTATGCCAAAATGGAGAGACATTAGTGGAGATTACAAAATATCTGATAATAATGGTGAAAACGATATTACCTTTTATGGCGATCCAAATCCAAAAGCTACCGGGGGTATTAACAATGCTTTCAGGTATAAAAATTTCTCATTATCTATTTTTACCACCTTTACCTTAGGCAGAACCATCGTGAACAATACCTTGGCACAAAGATTATCGAACGGATTGTTTTATGGTAATCCAGAAGATCTGGCAAGGGCATCTATCGGCGATTATGAACAATATAATTACTGGAGATCGGCGGGTGATGATGCAACTTTCCCCGCATTAAATCCTTTTGCAGGTTTATACGTGTTCAGAAGTAATCAAACCTTTTACGTAGAACCAGGCTGGTATGTAAGGATAAAGAACGTAAATCTGGGTTATGATTTTGTACCGAAAAGTAATCCATGGATGAAAAAACTTAGTATTAACCGCCTAAAACTTTATGCCATGGCAGATAACCTGGTGATGTTCCAGAAATTCTCTGGTATTGATGCCGAAGCGGTGAATGCTCAAGGCTACGATTTTGGTGATGGATACCCTATCCCAAAAAAATACACACTAGGTATTCAGGTAGAATTTTAAAAATTAAGCAGATGAAAACAAATTTTAATAAAACAAGAAGTAGTTTGCTGGTAATGGCCGTGCTTCTAATCATACTCATAACCCCATCCTGTAAAAAGGCTTTAGATAACGAATTGGATAACGCCACTTATGATGATAAATTCTGGAAAACTGAAGCTGATGTCCAGGGTGCCATAAGTGGAGCCTATGGACTTTTAAGAACAAGCTTATATACCGATAATGCGTTCTTTATCTGGGGCGATTTACCTTATGGCGAGTTTAAAACAGACGATACAAATATGCAAGGTCCCTACGTAAACGGAGGGTTAAATGCGGTTTACTATCGCGAAGGCGGTGCACACACTTGGACTAATTGGTACAAAGTAATAAACGTTTGTAATTTGGTGATCGATAAAACACCATCAATACCAGATGCATCATTTGCCGGAGGTGCCAAAGCTAAAAATTATATTGTGGGCGAAGCCTATTTCTTACGCGGTTTGTGTTATTTCTATATGGCAAGGGTTTGGGGTGAAGTACCTTTGCAAAACGAACCGATTTATACAGCGGAACAGATTAAGCTATTAGCGCAATCGCCTGAAGAAAAAATTACCGATCAGGTAATCAGCGATGCAGTCAGAGCATCGTCATTAATGACTTTCGAAGGTACTGCTCAATATCAAAGGGCAAGGGCAAATAAAGGGGCAGCTTTAGGCTTATTGGCACACGTAACCGCTTGGCGTCATGAATATGCCAAAACACTCGCTTACACCGATTCGATTATCAATAGAGTTGATACCTACGGGTTAGAAACAGCAGATAATATCAGAATGCCGTTCAAAAACGCAAATTCAAAAGAGAATATTTTTGTAATCCCTTCTTCTAATGCAAAAAAAGAGGCTTATTTCTACGGAGGTATCGGTTTTCAAACTTTAATGGAACCCTATACAAATAGTTTCAGTAAGCCATTATATTACATCAATTCAGATTTCTTATTTAATATTTATCCCAATACTGCAGATGTTAGATTAGAAAAATTTTATGGGTATAGCAGCAGTGCTGATATAGATCTTTTAATTAAGTACAGTGATGTTGGCTACAAAACCCCAACAGAACCTTACATAGAAAGTAATTTGATTATATATCGTTTGGCAGATTTTTATTTGTTAAAAGCAGAAGCACTAAATTCATTAACGAGAGATACTGAAGCACAGGCCGCACTGAATGTTGTTAGACTAAGGGCTAATACCGGAGCAAGCAGTGCTGTAGGCAATCTTTTAAAAATTGATATTATGAACGAACGGGTGCGTGAACTTGCTGGTGAAGGGCAGAATTTTTTCGATTGTGTAAGGATGAACCGTGCCCCGATTTGGCTAACTGATGCCCGTAAAGCACTTAAAGGTTGGAGATGGCCGATTGCTAACAGTATTCTTCAGAACAATAACCTCATCAACCAAACCGAATTCTGGAAAGGTAAATACTAATAAGATACAACATGAAAAAATACATATTTATGATTATTGCAGCTATGGTAGTATTCATCAGCTGTAAAAAAGGCAACGGGATTATTGATGGTGGACTTAGCAACCCCAAGGTGAATTTTAACACCTACGATTTCCTGAAATCGCATCCTAAAAAAGTTTTCGATACCACCTTGATGGTAATTGATAAAGCTGGTTTAAGAGACGTAATAAATGGAGATGTTACTTTCTTTGTTCCAAACAATTATTCAATCAATAATTTTCTGAATATAAAACGCGACGAGGCCCGTCAGATTGATGAGAACAAGAAATATACACTGGATTCTCTATTTAAATATTTTACGCCTGCAATGCTTCGTGATTCACTGGGTATCTACGTTTTTAAGGGTAAAATTTCGTACGGACAACTTACCGAAGAAGGAAAGATCTACCATTCTGTTGTTGCTCCAGCAGAAAGTTTCATTATATCCTATACCAAAACAACAGGCTACTTAGTAGATGGGATTATAACCAACGATGCCAAACTGGTTTATTTTATAAAAGTTTTAGGCGACAGGGATATTATGGTTAATGGTAAAATGGAAGATCCAACTGGCGACGAAAGTTTATTGGATAGAAGTACTGTTTGCCAGACATCGGGTATCGAAACCACAAATGGGATTGTTCATGTACTGAGCAACTCACACCCATGGACATTTAAAGTAAAAGATTTTTAAAGCAATTTTATGAAAAAGATATATTTATTCGGAGGCATACTGTGCCTTATCATTGCTGCAATAGGCTTTAATGCCTGTAAGAAAGTAAAAGAAGGCTTTTTAAGCGATTACTTGCGTTATTCTTCAAATCCTTTGAGGGTTAATGCAGGCTCATTTTACCTTTCGCAAGGTTTAATTCCTGATGCATCTACCCCGCCATTTAAAGTAACCTTGCTAAATGTCCGTAACAAAGCAACAGGGAAGCGTGCAGAGGAATTTTTCAAGGAATACGAAATAGACATTTGGAAACTACCTTACGACCCTAGAACCGATACTACACTTGCTTTAATCAATGCAAAAAGATCGAGGGTTAAAAAAACGCCTTTTGAGGTGGCACCCGTTAGTGGTCAGATGGTTTTTAACGAGGGGAGTAACAATATCCCTCCTGGAGAATATCTATTGGATATTCAGGTCGAAAACCCAAATGGCACCAAGGTCTATAATAATATTTGTACTATAATACTTGCTCCGCAAGTTGAGTATGAATACATTAATGCACCATATGCATTAGCGGTTGAAGCAAATAGCGAAACGGCAATAAGATTTGCCTATGACGCTGATTGGATTGATGCTACAATTGGCCGTTCAACCACCGCTTGGTTAAAAATTAAACGAATTGCTGATTTTCCAAATCAGGTGGTGCTTAAGTTTAAAGATAAAAATGGTGCCTTATTTGCACCTTCCGAATATAAGTTAAGGCCAAGCGGAAATACCTATCTTAAATCATTGGCTACCTTTGCCTATAAAACTACAGTTACCGATACTGCAGTATTGTACGACTATGCAACAAGCCCCTTTCCGGCACTTTACTGGGACACGCAAAGCAATGGTATAAATTGTTATTATAGGCTTAATGCCAACAATATCGCCTCAATAGATACGGCGAGTGCTGCAACTTGGGGGCCACCTTCACAATTGCCATATGGCACTTGGAGCAAAAGACCTGTTAAGTTAAACGTTAGGTTTAATACGAGGATAAACAGACCTGGTAAATATCTATATGAAGTTATTTTAGCTGCAACCAAGAAATAAAACCTAAAACAATAAATCTTAAAAACATGAAAAAGACAACGCATTATTTTGTATTCTTGATGGCGGCAGCCATTTGTTTATTTAGCAGTTTTAAATCGGACGTAGCCAAAAGCACAAGGAAACAGCTTCCGCCGATAGTTGTTACAAAAGATTTTACTGCAGATAACGGTGTGCCAGGCGTAGCTAGTATCCAGTATAACACAGGCCAGCTTTATACCAATATTGTGGCTACCATACAAGGTGTTGGCACGGTTAACTTAACCAGTGTTTCTCATTCAGGAGGCACTATTAATGTTGATAAATTTGAAGGGTATATTTCTGATGGTACATATGAATACTACATATATGTTACCGTTACTGGGAATACCTCCGTAGGTTGGCAAATATATAGTGCCACGGCAGAAACACTAATTGGTTAACCCAGAAAGTTAATTTGAATAATTAAAAGTCTTGGCAAGCGCCAAGACTTTTCTTTTTGGTAACATTTCTAATGCGCTTTTTGATAAGCGCCACAATAGTTTGATATTTAGAAACCAAACCAAAACAATGAAATTCAGATTTATACTCGCTACATTTTTAAGCATGGGCATTTTTGCATATGCACAACAAGAACCAAGAAAAAGCCAATCTAAAGAAACCGTAACCACTACCCAGGTTACCGTTAAAGACGAACCTAAACCTTCAGCAAACGAAAGGACTATTAAAGTGGAGAGCTCGGTAGTTACCAATCACACTGTTAATATCGATGGCAAGGCTGTTCCGTATAAAGCCACTACAGGTACATTACCGGTTTGGGATGAAGATGGTAAACCGATTGCAGGTTTGTTTTATACTTATTACGAACGTAGTGATGTGCAAAATCGCGATAAGCGACCTTTAGTAATCTCTTTTAACGGCGGTCCAGGTTCAGCTTCAGTTTGGATGCACATTGCCTACACCGGTCCTGTGGTTTTGAATATTGATGACGAAGGTTATCCAGTGCAGCCTTATGGTTACAAAGAAAATCCATATTCTATTTTAGATGTTGCCGATATTATCTACATCGATCCGGTTAATACTGGTTATTCACGGGCGGTAAGTAAAGATATTCCCACCAATAAGTTTTTTGGGGTGCGTGCCGATATCAAATACCTGGCCGAGTGGATCAATACTTTTGTAACCCGTAATAACCGATGGGCTTCTCCAAAATTTTTAATTGGCGAAAGTTATGGTACCACACGCGTTTCAGGTTTGGCTTTAGAGTTACAAAACAGTCAATGGATGTACTTAAACGGCGTGGTATTGGTTTCGCCAACAGAACTTGGTATTGAACGTAGTGGCCCTGTTGATGCAGCTTTGCGTTTACCATATTTTGCAGCTACAGCCTGGTACCATAAGGCGCTTGCTGCCGATTTACAAGGTAAAGATTTAACAGCCATGCTTCCTGAAGTTGAAAGTTTTACCATTAATGAATTGATTCCTGCTATTTCGCAGGGTGGGACGTTGAGTGCCGATAAAAAGAAAGCCATTGCCACAAAAATGGCCCGTTACTCGGGTCTTTCAGAAAAAGTGATATTAGATTACAATCTTAATGTACCTACTGATTTCTTTTGGAAAGAACTGCTTAGAGATAAAGGTTTTACTGTTGGTAGATTAGATTCGCGCTATCGTGGTATCGATAAAATGAGTGCCGGCGAAGCACCCGATTATAATGCCGAACTAACTTCCTGGTTGCATTCCTTTACGCCAGCCATCAATATGTACATCCGCAACGAGCTGAATTATAAAACCGATTTAAAATACAATATGTTTGGTTCTGTTTACCCGTGGGATAAAACTGGCGACCAGACTGGCGATAACCTCCGGCAGGCCATGGCACAGAATCCATACCTGCATTTATTGGTACAATCGGGTTATTATGATGGTGCCTGTGATTATTTTAACGCGAAATACAGCATGTGGCAGTTAGATGCTGCGGGTAAACTGCAAGACCGTATGAGCTGGGAAGGTTATCGTAGCGGGCACATGATGTATTTGCGTAAAGAAGATCTGAAAATGGCGAATAACCATATCCGTGAGTTTATTAAAAAGGCATTACCAAAAGCTGGCGAGGCCGCAAAGTTTTAGCTCTTCTGGTCGTCATTTCAACTGAATCGCGGCGAAATGGAGAAATCTTTGAGTCGAATCCAAATAAATCGCTCAAAGATTTCTCTGCACCGCGCTAATCAGTTATCCACGCTTATAAATTAATTCTTCGGGTTTTATTTGGAGCGCAGTTGCAGTGCAATAATTATCGTTCGTCCTGCTTTTCATTACAAGTCCGTCCCGATGAATCGGGATACCTCGCTTGCGGGCTTTTCATTGCAATCAGGGCTAGATAGGTTAGGGCGGTGGCAAGGAACCCCTTCATAGTTGCAGAAAAAGCTGTAACTTAAACCCGACTTAGTGGATGTTCCCGATTTTTCATCGGAACAGAAACGATGGCGGGTGAGAACCCAACCCAAGCACCACTGCAATTGCTTTCCAAAAAAAAAACGTATTTATAAAGCTCTTCTATCAGCTTTGCTAAAGCGATTTATCCCCTCAAAAACGCAAACAAAAAACTGTTCACTGCAAACTAAAAATAATTACCTATTTTTGTGGTTCAATTATGCAGCAAATAAAAACATCATTCGATTTTGAAAAACCTATTGCCGATTTAGTTCAGCAGATAGAAAAGGTTAAGCAAGTTGCCGAAAAAACTAAGGTAGATATGTCTGCCACTTTAGACGAGCTTGATGGTAAATTAGATGAAACTACCAATAACTTATATAAAAATTTAACTGGTTGGAACAAGGTTCAGATGAGCCGTCATCCCGATCGCCCGCAAACACTCGATTATATCAATATGATCTGCGATGATTTTATTGAAATGCATGGCGATAGAACCGTTAAAGATGATAAAGCGATTATTGGCGGTTTTGCTTCTATAAATGGTCAAACGGTAATGGTTATCGGCCACCAAAAGGGTAAAAACACCAAAGAGCGTCAGTTTCGAAATTTCGGTATGGCCAATCCCGAAGGTTACCGTAAAGCTTTGCGTTTAATGCGTTTGGCTGAGAAATTTAATAAACCGGTTGTTTCTTTTATCGATACCATGGGGGCTTACCCAGGTTTAGAGGCCGAAGAACGTGGACAAGGTGAGGCTATTGCCAGAAACTTATTGGAAATGTCTGTTCTTCGTGTGCCGATTATCTGTATCGTAGTTGGAGAAGGAGCCTCTGGAGGTGCTTTAGGTATTGGTATTGGCGATAAAGTTTACATGTTAGAACATACCTGGTACTCGGTAATCTCTCCTGAGTCTTGTTCATCTATTTTATGGAGAAGCTGGGATTTTAAAGAGAAAGCTGCTGAATGCTTAAAGTTGACTTCTGATGATATGTTTGGCAACAAATTAATCGATGGCATTATTCCGGAGCCACTTGGAGGTGCACATCAGGATCCGGAGTTAATGGGCAGAACTTTAAAAGATTATATCGTTAAAGATTTAGCTGCTTTAGGTAAACTAAAAACCGATAAACTCATCGAACAGCGGATTGATAAATTCTGCGCGATGGGTGTTGTAAACGAATAATCATTAACTAAAATAAATTTGAATCCTGTTTGGCAATGCTGAACGGGATTTTTTTGTGGATAAATCCGAAGGGTTTATTACGGATCGTCCCTAGACTTCTCGTCATCTCGACTGAAGCGCAGCGAATGGAGAGATCTATCTTGATAGATTTCTCGGCTGCGTTGCACTCCGCTCGAAATGACGACCTATTTAAACCTATCAGGTTTTTAAAACCTGATAGGTTTGGTCAACAAAAAAAGCAGCTACAAATTAATGCAGCTGCTTTGTAAGCTATTTTCAGATCCCGCTTATTATTGTTGTGGCCCCTGTTGTGGGAAAAACATCGACAGGCGGCTTTCTAAACTGTTAAATGTTTTCTGCAGCTTATCGCTCAATTTATCCTGACCTGCAGCCTTACTTGTTTTAATCATTCGGTCTAAGTAGTATAATCCCGTTTGAATGTTCTGCGATCCGGTTAAACCTTTTGATTGTGAAATATCAGCCAGGTAGTTTAACTCTTTATTGATATAATCGCCAGATTTGTCTAAAATATCATTAGCTCTGGCAGTTTCTCCAAGTTTATATAGGTTTTCAGCCATGTAGAATTTCACAACCACCGTGCGGATGCCGAAGAATTTATCAGGCATTACTGCAAAATATTTATCTACTACTTTTTTGGCATCAGCAATTTTACCTTCTTTAATTAAGCTGCTCGTTAAACTGCTGAAGAGATTGGTGAAAATGAAAGTATCATCTGATGACTGTGGATCTAAATATTTAGCGGTTTTCATATTTCCCCACTTAAATTTAGTCATCACATTATTGTACAATACAGGCGTATTCAATTGCTCTGGTCTATCCTCAGATGCTGTAGTATCAGCTTTAAGCGGTAATAAACGCATAGCTAAACCTTCACTGTATAAATACTTATCTAAGCCATTATATTGCTCAGAAGGCACTGTAGAAGCGAAATAAATCGGACGTTTCCAGTTGTTATGTGCAAGGATATCGAACATGGCCAAAGTTCCTTTAGTAACATAACCTTTGTTAAACTTCCAATCCATTGTGGTAGTAATTTTTGAAGCATCAGCTGCAGGTACTGTTCCTGTGCTGATTACTTGCTGCGGATCTACTGTGATTTTAAGGTTTTTAGTTGGCAAGAAGTTAGATTTTGTTCCATCCTGCATCGGTACTTTATCGCTCTCATCGTTTGATAACAATAAATCAACTACGTTTTTAAGCTCAACACTACCTGCAATTTTGTAATCATCGTATGGCATTACATCCCTTTCGCCCTGTACATATTGCTCAGGTTTCATCGTGATAGGCAATGGCGCCGATTCATTTTGTTTTTGTCTTAAACCGTTAATGTACCAATCCGTATCAAACAAGCTTAAGTTTACAATACGAACATCCGGACGAACATTCTCCACTTCCTGGATATACCAAAGCGGGTAGGTATCATTATCGCCATAAGTAAATAAGATGGCGTTTGGAGCACAAGATTGTAGGTAATCCAAAGCAATATCATGCGGAACCATTTTTGTAGAGCGGTCATGGTCATCCCATCCCTGCTCAGCCATTATTACTGGTGCAGCCAATAAACCAATCACTGTTGCGCCGATGGCGCCGGCAGTTGGCGTTAGTTTTTTAAACAACCACTCTTTAATGGCGAGTGCCCCGAGCCCGATCCATATCGCAAAGGCATAGAACGATCCTACATAAGCGTAATCCCTTTCGCGGGGCTCTAATGGTTTTTGATTTAAGTATAATACGATAGCAATACCCGTAAAGAAGAATAATAATGCAACAACTCCGGCATCTTTTTGGTTACGTTTGAAATGCCAAAGTGCTCCAATAACGCCTAAAATTAACGGTAAAAAGAAGAAACGGTTATATGCTTTATTATCAACAGTTGATGGTGGCAGATTGCTTTGATTGCCTCTCAGCATGGCGTCAATTGGTTTAATCCCGCTAATCCAGGTACCTTCATGTCCGCTACCCTGTCCTTGTTCGTCATTCTGGCGGCCAGCAAAATTCCACATAAAATAACGCATGTACATATAGCCAATCTGGTAGCTGAACAAGAAACCAACATTATCTACCAAAGTAGGATTTTTAGCATCATCTAAGCGCATCCATTCTTTATAAAAAGCTGCATGTTTAGGATCATCGCTATACATACGAGGCAGTAAAGTGTTGTTATTATACTCGTAATCGGTTTTTTTACCTGCTACCTCATATTTGTCTTTTCCTTTTCTCCAAATGGTTTTTCCTTCGGTTACACCTACTCTTTCAGAGTTATAATTAGGGCCATAACCCAATGGTCTGTCACCATATTGCTCACGGTTTAGGTAACTTAAGAAAGAGAAAGCATCTTTAGGTGCACTGTTATTTAAGTTCGGGTCTGCTTTTGCCCTGATGATAATCATTGAGAAAGATGCGTAACCGAAAATGATTAATACGGTAGAGATTAAACCTAAGTTTAATAACTTCTTTTGGTGTTTGATCGAATAACGGATTCCCCAAACCAGGGCGCCGATTAATAAAATAGCGAAAAATAGAACACCGGTTCCAAAACCTAGACCTAATGTGTTAACAAAGAATAAATCGAAATAAGCACCAAACGAAACCAGGTATTGGATAATGCCATATTGGATTACCGCTAAGATTAAAATACCAACAATAAGGGTTTTAATAATTCCCGATGTTGTTGCTTTATCGGTTCTTTTGAAATAATAAATAAAAGCAAGAGCTGGGATGGTTAACAAGTTTAACAAGTGGATACCAATTGATAAACCCATAATATAGGCAATAAACAATAACCAACGATCGGCACGAGGCTCATCGGCATGTGCTTCCCATTTAAGGATAGCCCAGAATACAATCGCTGTGAATAAAGACGATTGTGCGTAAACTTCCGATTCTACTGCCGAAAACCAAAAACTATCAGAGAAAGTATAAGCCAAAGCACCAACGGCACCTGCACCCATAATGCTGATCAGTTTACCAGTTGTTAGTTCTTCGCCAGCTTTTAATATTGTTTTTTTAGCCAATGCGGTGATGGTCCAAAATAAGAATAAGATAGTTGCCCCGCTCGAAACAGCCGAGCCTACGTTCATCCAGTAAGCGATTTTGGTTAAATCTCCAGCAGCAAAAATGGAGAAGAAACGTTGGATCATTAAGAATAAAGGCGCACCAGGCTGGTGAACAACCTGCATTCTAAATGCCGATGCGATAAATTCACCGCAATCCCAAAAACTTGCAGAAGGCTCTAAGGTTAAAACGTAAGTTAGTGTAGCAATTAAAAAGCAGATCCAGCCTACTATATTATTAACTTTTGAATAATTCATTGGTTTGTTTAATGATATTAAAAATTGTTTTCACATAAAAATGCTGCCGAAATTAACTATTCTAGTCGATAAAACAGGTAAATTTTTGGATTGATTTAACAATTTTTAACGGCTTAAGGCCTTTAACATAAAGGATTTTAATTTATCAGAGAAGCAAAAACCCATAAACAGAAAAGTAAAATCTGCCTATGGGTTAAAATTTAGAATGTTTTTTGCTTAGCCCGCTGCAAATGGGGTAAACCTTACAATCAGATCGTTGTATTTTTTTTCAAGGCTTTTGCTTAGCTCAGCCTGTTTAAAAACCTCGGTTAATTTTACCATTTGGCCTAAATAACCAAGGTAGAAACGTACATCCTGCTCTGATGATAGCTGGTTTTTGCTTTCCGAAACATCAGCCAGGTGGGTTAACTCCCTGCCCACATAATCGGCCGTTTTTTTGATCATGGCATTTGCACGGTTTAAATCATTTAAACGATAAAGGCTTTCGGTGAAATAATAAGTGCTCATTACCTGGCGCATACTGTAAAATTTAGCAGGAATTACCTCAAAATATTTATTAGCCACTTTTTTGCTTTCGGTAATTTTACCTTCGTTTATCAAACCAGTTAATAAACCGTTAAACATATTTGAAAACATGGTTACATCATCAGCAGATTGCCTATCTAAATGGCTGGCAATTCTAATGTTGCCAAAGCTATACACATTCATCAGATTGTTGTACATCGGCTTTAGGTTTACACGGTCATAATCTTGCGTAATCGCGGTGTCGGGTTTTAAGGGCAGTAACCTTTTGTTTAAGCCTTCCAAATAGAGGTATTTGTTAAGCCCTACATATTGCTCATTTGGCATTGCACCTGTAAAATAAATCGGTCGCTCCCAATTATTATGCACCAGAATATCAAATAAGGCTAGGGTACCTTTGGTTACAAAATTCGAATTATAAGTCCATTCCATACTGCTGGCAATTTTGCCCGCATCTTCTTTCGGTACGGTTCCGGTATCCAAAACCTGTTGCGGACTTACCGCCAGTTTAAGATTTTTGGTGGGTAGCACATTGTATTTAGAACCATCTGTCATGGTTACTTTATCTTCATCATGATCGGATAGGAGCACATCTAAAATTTCCTGTAATTCGATATGCTGTGCAATCTTATAATCCTGATAGTACATAATATCCCGCGTGCCTTCAACATATTGCTCGTGTTTTAAGGTGATGGGCAGAGGAGCAGATTCATTTTGTTTTTTTCGCATCCCATCTATATACCAATCGGCAGTGAATAAACTTAAATTCACCACGCGCACATCCGGCCGGATATTTTCTACCTCCTGTGCATACCAAACCGGATAAGTATCATTATCGCCGTAGGTGAATAAGATGGCGTTAGGTGCGCATGATTTTAGATAATTGACAGACATATCCCTCGCCAGGTGACTATCAGAGCGATCGTGGTCATCCCAACCCTGGTTGGCCATGATAATTGGTGCTCCAAACAAAGCAATAACTGATGCGAAAATACTAGCTCGTTTAGGCGTTAATTTTTGGAAAATAAAATCTTTTAAACCAAATACGCCTAAACCTATCCAGATCGCAAAAGCGTAAAAAGAGCCTACGTAGGCATAATCTCTTTCGCGTGGCTCAATAGGAACAGAGTTGAGGTAAACAACAATGGCTACTCCGGTGAATACGAAGAGTAAACCGATAATTCCTGCATCTTTCTGGTTGCGTTTAAAATGCCAAACGGCACCAATTAAACCAATAATTAAAGGCAAAAAGAAAAATCTGTTGTATGCTTTATTTTCTACAATTGAGGGTGGAAGATTTTTTTGACTACCAAGCCTGATTGCATCCAATGGTTTTACGCCACTAAGCCAATTGCCATCTTTTCCACCAAACTGCCCATCTTCATTGTCCTGCCTGCCTACAAAATTCCACATAAAATAACGCATGTACATTTGTCCGGTTTGAAAAGAGAACATGTATTTCAGGTTATCCATTAAGGTAGGTTTGTGCTCATCATCAAAACCCATGTAGCTTTTGTAAAAGTTAATGTGCTCAGGTTTGTCACTGTACATACGTGGCAGTAAAGTTTTATCGGCAAAAACATATTCCGATTTTGTTCCGGCAAGCTCGTATTTTTTTTCGCCTTTACGGATAATTTTGCCTGTTTCTTTAATGTCGATTTTTTCTGAATTGTAGTTTTCTCCATAAAGTAGCGGCCTGTCACCGTATTGGTCGCGACCAACATATCTCGAAAAAGAATATACATTATCTACGTTATAGTTATTTAAGTTTGGTTTAGCCTGCGCCCTGATAATGAGCAATGCAAAAGAGCTATACCCAAAAAGCAGCAAAACGGTAAACAACATAGCCAGGTTTAAAACCCTTTTATTTTTAAGAACGGAATAACGGATGCCATAAACCAAACTCCCGATAACAAGAACCGCAAAGAACAGTATGCCGGTTCCAAAGCCTAAGCCCATGGTATTTACAAAAAAGTAATCGAAGCTTGCAGCAAAAGATATTACATACTGGATAATGCCAAACTGCACGGCTGCCAGAACAGCAATCGAAACAAAAAATACTTTTAAAATGCTCTGCCAATTGGGCGATGGGTTCTTTTTGAAATAATAAACAAATATCAAGGCAGGGATGGTAAGCAGGTTTAAGATGTGTACACCAATAGAAATCCCCATAATGTAAGCCACAAAAAGTAACCATCGGTCTGACTTTGGTTCGTCAGCCTGCGATTCCCATTTTAATATTCCCCAAAATACAATAGCACTACAAAGCGACGACATGGCGTAAACCTCTGCCTCTACAGCCGAAAACCAAAAGCTATCAGAAAAGGCATAGGCCAAAGCCCCAACAAAACCTGCGCCCATAATACCAATGATTTTTTGATTGGTGATTTCTTCCCCTTTTTTAACGACTGTTTTCTTGGCCAGTGCAGTAATGGTCCAGAACAAAAACAGGATGGTGCCTGCACTTGCAAGTGCCGAAGATATATTAACAAAATAGGCCACTTTGGTTTTATCGCCAAAAGCGAGTGTCGAAAACAACCTTTGGATCATGGAAACTATTGGAGCGCCCGGCTGGTGAACCACCTCCATTCGGAAGGCTGAAGATATAAATTCGCCACAATCCCAGAAACTTACAGATTGATCTAAAGTTAAGATGTAGGTGAGTGCGGCAACGATAAAACAGAGCCAGCCTCCAATAGTGTTGATCCTTGAGTAATTCATAGTTTAATTTTAGTCTTTGATAATAAATGATTTAAGTGGTTCGTAGTAAAAAAAGTCGCATAAAAAAAGAAAATGTTGCACGCTATATGATGATTTTTTTATCTTTGCATCGCAAACAGGAACAGCGGGAAAGAAATTAAAAATATTTTAAAATCACTCTTGCATATTTAAAATAAGGTTCCTACATTTGCATTCCCTTTCGAGGAGAATATCCTTGAGAAGTTTTTGTCCGATAGTATAAGGGTAGTACAACGGTTTTTGGTACCGTTTGTCTTGGTTCGAATCCAGGTCGGACAACTAAAATTTAATGTCGGATCATGTTTTAAATAGACATGATCCGATTTTTTTTAACCGTAAACTACACGAACCCATGCCATTGCAGTTTAACCCGGTAAAGCTTTTTTCCGGAACAGGTTCTAAGGGATTATCACTTAAGATTGCCGAACACTACGGCAAGCCACTTGGTAGCGTAACCATTCACAAATTCAGTGATGGAGAGTTTCAGCCTTCTTTTGATGAGTCAATCCGTGGTAGTGATGTTTTTCTAATCCAATCTACTTATCAGCCCAGCGATAATTTAATGGAACTTTTGCTAATGGTTGATGCTGCTAAAAGAGCATCAGCACATTATATTACAGCAGTTGTTCCATATTATGGTTTGGCCCGTCAGGATAGAAAAGACAAACCACGTGTAGCAATCGGTGCCAAATTGGTGGCTAACTTATTAAAATCAGCTGGTATCCACCGCATCATGACGATGGATTTGCATGCTGCTCAGATACAGGGTTTCTTTGATATTCCGGTTGATCACTTAGATGGATCGGTAATCTTTGTACCTTATATCAAAAGCTTAGGCTTAAAAAACTTAACTATCGCATCGCCTGATATGGGCGGTTCGTACAGGGCACGTACTTTTGCCAAGTTTTTTAATGCTGAGGTAATTATTTGCGATAAACGCCGTAAACGTGCCAACGAAATCGAATCGATGTCGATTATTGGTGATGTAACCGGACAGGATGTTGTATTGATCGATGATATTTGCGATACTGCCGGAACCTTATCAAAAGCTGCGGCTTTGATTATGGAAAACGGTGCAGCAAGTGTTAGAGCGGTTTGTACGCATGCTGTATTATCAGGCAAAGCAATAGAAACGGTAGAAAATTCGGTATTAACTGAGTTAATCGTTACGGACACCATTCCACTAAAACAGGAAAGTCCGAAAATTAGGGTGCTAAGCACAGCCAGTTTATTTGCAAGGGCAATTGCCAATGTAAACGAGCACGGCTCAATTAGCGATCTGTTTAGGGTATAGTGAGGTTAATCGTATAAACTGGTTAACCGGTTAATTGAAGATTTGCCGTCAGTTAACCAATTACAACAATTAACCAGTTAAACAAAAAGAGAGTTTAAATAAGGTTGAAGGTAGAGGGGTTGAAGGCTTAAGGTCTTGATACTCGATACTTAATACTGACTACTAATAAATATAAAATAAAAATAAAATGAAAACAATCGCAATTAGCGGTTCTCCAAGAGAGAACGTAGGGAAACGCGATGCCAAGGAACTTCGTTACGAAGGTAAAGTTCCGGCGGTATTGTATGGTGGAAAAGAGCAACAACACTTCGCTGTAGTTATTGCTGACTTAAGAGATGTTATTTATACCCCGGATGTGAACTTTGTGGAGATCGATTTAAACGGTACTAAAACTAAAGCTATCGTAAAAGACACCCAGTTTCACCCACTTACTGACGTATTAATGCACATCGATTTTCTTCAGTTATTCGATGAGAAAGAAATCGTTATGGAGATCCCGGTTAAATTAACAGGAACTTCTCCAGGTGTTAAAATGGGGGGTAAATTAATCCAGAAATTACGTAAACTACGTGTTAAAGCATTACCAGCTAATATGCCACAAAACGTAGAAGTAAGCTTAGAGAAATTAGAAGTAGGTAGTTTATTCCGTGTTCGTGACCTTAAAGGTGATAAATACGTAATTACTAACACTCCTGAAGATACTATCGTTTCTGTTGCAATGTCTAGAGCATTAAAACAAGCAGAAACTGAAGCTGCTAAAGGTAAAAAATAATCAGGATTCTTAAGATCTCTTGATTTCAAGATGAAGCGTTTCGATTTAATTCGGAACGCTTTTTTATTTATACCGAGGTTAATCCGCTAATCGCCTAACGCTAACCATTCCGCTATTCATTAAGAAGCTGTTTGAAAATGAATGAATTAAATTCGTGGTATAGACTCCCAACTTCGGACTCCTGATTTCGGACTTTTTCGTCTTCACCTTCAACCCTCTGCCTTCCCGCCCTCAACCTTTTTATTTATCTTTGCTCCATGAAATATCTTATAGTTGGCTTAGGAAATATCGGACCAGATTATGCACATACCAGACATAACATTGGTTTTGATATTGCCGATGAACTGGTTAAAAATTTAGATGGAAGTTTCGAGAATATCCGTTTGGCATATTATTCGGAGGTAAGCTTCAAAGGGCGTAAACTCCACGTAATTAAACCAACTACTTTTATGAACTTAAGTGGTAAAGCCGTAAACTATTGGATGAAGGAGTTAAAAATAGCACCGGAAAATGTCCTGGTCATTGTTGACGATCTTGCATTGCCTCTCGGTAAGTTGAGGTTAAAGTTACAGGGCTCTAGCGCTGGCCATAATGGCTTAAAAAGTATAGAAGAGGTTTGTGGCGGACAAAACTACGCGCGCCTCCGTTTCGGTATTGGTAACGATTACCCGAAAGGTAGACAAGTGGATTTTGTTTTGGGCTTATTTGATAAGAATGAGCAATTAGAACTCCCTGCATTGATTGATAAAAGCGTAGAACTGATTAAAAGTTATGTAACCGTTGGGCCTGCCCACACCATGACGGCTTTTAATAAGTAATTTTTTATAAGAATCGTCTGCTGTCCAGAAGCTTCGGGATCAGCATCTATACTGTAATCTGCTTTGATCAGATTAAGACGGTTTTTTGGAAAGCAATTGCAGAAGTTCTTTTTAATGTTCGTCCTGCTTTTCATTGCAAGTCCTCGCCGGATAAAGGATCGGGTTCCGGGCTTTCCATTTCAATCAGGTTTAATGGGCAGTGTCTTTGCTCTTATTAAAGATTGAATAGCATAGTTTTATATAGATTTCCTTTTCGAGCCATGGTCTGTGTCCTCGCAGCCTATCTGATCTAGCGAATCAAAGGAGTGATGGCTTCCACTTTCTGCGTCATACAGCCCCCAATAGCATTGCTGGCTGCGCCACCTAAACCCGATTGCAGCGAACACGAAGTGCAACGGAGTAAAGCGTAAAGCGGGGCTGTCTCATCCAAAAAATAGCTGTCCCTGATTTCCCCAAAAAAAACAATGATTAGTAGAATAGCCCGTCTATCGTTAGGTGAGCCACAGTATTAGATTGGTCGTCATACGGCCGTAGTGGAGGAATCTAGCGACTGCTCTTCATAGATCTCTCTCCCGAAAATTCGGGACTGCGCTTCAGTCGAGATGACGAAAAGATACTAAACAAAAAAAAAGACCATCTTTCGATGATCTTTTCATAAATATGTTTTAGTTAATGATTATTTAACTTTTTCTTGAGCTCTGGCAATATAAGCATCAATTAACTGTGCTTCTGCACTCTCAGGATATTGTGTTTTTACTTTAGTATAAGCTTCAACAGCACCTTTAAAATCATTTTGGCTTTCGTTAACCAATCCTAATTTCTTTAAAAACATTGGTGAAGTAAATTTACTTGCTTTATCTGCCGCTTTTTTATAGTAAGTAGCTGCTTGTTTAAAGTCTTTCAATTCGCTGTAAGCGTCACCTAACAAGCCTAAAGCCAGTGGATCCGCAACCGGGCTGCCAGTAGCACTATATTTGCTTAATGCCTCTATAGCTTGTTTGTATTCGCCTTTACGTAAGTAAATACCACCTAAATAAAGATTAGCTAAGTTTGCCGATTTTGTGTTATCGTATTCTTTAGCAATCTGCTCTAAGCCTGGGTAACCACCTTCGCCTTTAACAGCTCTGTTCGATAATGAATCTACACCAACAAATTGTTCTGCTTTGTACATTTTGCTAGCGGCTTCTTCAGCACGACCTTTTAAATACACGCCTTGATACCAAAGATATATTAAAACTAATAAAACTACAGCACCTGCAATAAACAGTAAGCTCTTATTATTCTCTTGTAAAAATGAACCTTTTTTAGTTGGTTGAATTGTCTGGTTATCTGTTGTAGACATGTTTGTTTAAAAAATTTAAGATTGCAAAAATACATTTTTCAATCAAAGTATCAATCTTTATTTTGAAGTATTTGATTAAACATTAGTTATTTAGGCGTGCAGAGATTGTAAAATCGTCATGATAATTAGCGTAACAAGCTAATCAGTGTGTTAAACCAGGTTTGGTTGTCGCTAAAAATACCAGTGTGGTTAATCACCAGGTACACCGTTTGACTTTCGGAGCGGCTCACCGTAGATTTAATTCTGATGGGCTGCCAGAATGCGCCGAAGTTTTTTGCCGATGAAGCTGGAAATAAATCGTCGAAGCCCATATAAACTTCTTCTATATGTGATAGGGGGAGTTCCAATTGTTCGTCTCCTGTAATAAAAAGACCATTCGAGGCCAATAGGATATTGCCTTCGTGATTGTGAATTGGCTTTAAAAACGAAAATAAGCCTGCTATTTTTTTAACCCAGCTCGAATTTTCCTCATTGGTTAGTTCATGATCGTAAGACCATAGAACATTCCCTTCTAACATTTTTTGTGCAACCATCTAATTTTCCTTGCTATGAAAGTACAATTTTTTTAGGTGTTATTAACGTTTATTTTAAACAATGGGTGTTAAGAGGCTAAAAAACGGTAAATTTGTGACATATTTATGTGGTTAAAAAATATTACCCTTCTAAATTTCAAGAACTATACCGATGCAGATCTCCATTTCTCGGAAACGGTAAACGTTTTTACGGGTAATAATGGCTCTGGTAAAACGAACATGCTCGATGCTATTCACTACCTCTGTCTATGTAAAAGTTACTTTAATCCCATCGATAGCCAGCAGATCAAAACCAATGAAGAGGTTTTTATGATCCAGGGCGATTTTGATCGTAACGAAAAAAACGAAAAAATTTCGTGTGGGGTAAAACGCAACCAAAAAAAACAGTTCAAACGCAATAAAAAAGAATACGATAAATTGGCAGATCATGTTGGCCTTTTTCCTGTAGTGATGGTTTCTCCTTATGATGTAAACCTGATTATGGAGGGCAGCGAGGAGCGGAGAAAGTTTATTGATAATGTTATTTCGCAAACAGATGCACATTATCTGGATCAGCTGATCACCTATAACCGCATTCTGTTAAACCGGAATGCTTTGTTAAAACAAATTGCGATTACCAGAAAGTACGATCCTACACTGCTCGAAATTTTGGATGAGCAATTGATTATGGCCGGCAATAAGATATTTGCAATCCGTAAGGCCTTTATGGATGAGTTTATTCCGCTCTTTAACCAATATTATACCTATCTTACCGAAAACAGGGAAATTGTAGAGCTGAATTATCAATCACAATTGAATGAGGCTACTTTCGAAGAGCTGTTAAAGAAATCGGTAGAGAAAGACCGTGTACTGGAGCGAACTACAACTGGTATCCATAAAGATGAACTGGCTTTTGTGATTAGTGGAATGCCTTTAAAGAAGTTTGGCTCCCAAGGTCAGCAGAAATCTTTCTTAATTGCTTTGAAGATTGCCCAATACGCATACCTCGCCAAAAACAAAGGATTTAAACCTTTGCTTTTGTTGGATGATATTTTTGATAAGTTGGATGATAACCGCGTTCAAAAACTAATGCAAATGGTTTCCCACCATGATTTTGGGCAGATATTTATTACAGATACAGGAAGAGAAAGGGTAAAATCAATTTTTGAAAAAATAGAAGTTGATGTAACTTTGTTCGAAGTAGATAACGGAACTATACAAAATGCGTAAACCCAATGATGTTACAGTAAAAGATGCCATCAGCAAAATGCTGGATGTATACCGTTTGCGCCGTAAATTCGACGAAACTTCGATCTTGTCCATCTGGCCGGAGATTATGGGCACCGCTATAGCCAACAGAACCAAGCAGATCTACATCCACGATAAAAAACTATTTCTGCGTATCGAATCTTCGGTAATCAAAAATGAATTGGTTATGGTGCGCCAGGGCATTGTTCAAAAACTGAACGAACACGCTGGCGCCGAGGTGATTACCGATATGATCTTTTTATAAGCATTATAAAAGGGCATAAGATTTTCACTTATACCCTTAATATTTTTTTTAATGAGGACTAAGACTCCCGACTAAGGACTATAGACTAAGGACTAAACTAGCCTCTTCCTCCAAATATCTTCGACAAAATCCAGATCAGCAGTGCAACCACTACTACAACTACAATTACGCCCACCCAAACGCCGGCTTTAAATATACCTTCTACTAGTTCACAACTACTTAAGGTAGTGCATAAAAATGCGATCAGTGCTAAAGGGAATGCTTTTTTCATATTCATATTATTTGTAATAGCTAACATTGAATACTGAAGAAAGTTTTGGTAAATGACTTATTTGCCTTGAATCGTCCTGGTTGCGGTGTAAGATGTTACCATCTTTCGCAATAGCCAAATCTACTTTTTTGTGGTGTCAGATGTTACCATCTGACAAGGTATTCAACATGCTTTTTGAAGGAACTGTTTCAATATCAGTTCAAAAAAACAGCCAGATGGTAACACCTGGCTGTACATTTATCTTAAAAATTGTCATTTAATTTCATTAACAGTCAGATGGTAACATCTGACTGCACGAATAGAAATTTTTATTTCCCGTTCACTTTTAACAATTCAACCTCGAAGATTAAAGTGCTGTAAGGAGGAATATCCTGTCCTGCACCACGTGCTCCGTAAGCTAAATCATATGGAATAAAAAATTTGTATTTAGAACCGGCAGGCATTAATTGTACACCCTCTGTCCAGCCTTTAATTACCTGATTTAATGGAAAAGAAATCGGTTCGCCTCTATCATAAGAGCTGTCGAATTGTTTTCCATTTAATAATGTGCCTTTGTAATGTACCAACACCGAATCGGTAGCCTGTGGTTTAACGCCGGTACCAGCGGTTAAAACTTCGTATTGTAAACCACTTGCAGTTGTTTGTACACCTGCACGTTTTTTGTTCTGTTCTAAGAAATCTTGTCCTTCTTTCATAATTGGTGCGTATTTAATTTTATTTGCTGCTTCTTCAGCTTTATTTTTTACTGATGATGCCTTCGCCAATGCCTCATTAATACATTGTTGTGCCTGCTGCTGGGTTAAAATAACCTTGCCGCCTGTAAATGCATCTTTCAAACCTTTTAACAGTACTTCGTAATTTAAGGTAGAAAGACCAGTTGTTTTTAAACCGGCACCAATTGAAGTACCAAAAGCATAACTGGTAGAATCTAATGTAGATTTTAAACCTGTAGTAACGGTTGATGTTTTAGTGGCTGTAGCAGGTTTTTTAGCAACAGGTTTCTTAGCTACCGTTTTGGTTTGTGCATAAGATGCAGCAGCGATACCGGATAGACATACCGCTAAAAATAATCTTTTCATTCGTATTAAATTGTTTTCATTTGTGATGAAGCTATAATGATTTATTTGTAAATCATAATGGTTTCATTGGTTATTTTTTGTGTAATTAATTCCAGCAGGTTTAAATGGTTGATTATATTTTAAGGCCGAAAGATACAAAATAGATAAAACAATAAAACCCCGGATATTCGGGGTTTTATTGTAAGTTTTTTGTGTCGGGAATTAGAAACGTTCGTCTGCCTTGAAGAAGAAGTTGCCTTCGATTTCTGCATTCTCATCAGAATCTGAACCGTGAACAGCGTTAGCATCGATTGATTTTGCATATTTCTGACGGATTGTACCTTCTGCAGCCTCAGCTGGGTTAGTAGCGCCGATCAACTTTCTGAAATCTTCAATTGCGTTGTCTTTTTCTAAAATAGCAGCAACAATTGGTCCTGAAGACATAAAGCTTACTAAATCTTTATAAAAAGGACGTTCAGCGTGAACCGCATAGAACTGACCAGCAGTTTCATCTGTAAGTTTAGTATATTTTAATGCGATGATTTTGAAACCAGCATTAGTAATGTCGTTAATGATTGATCCGATATGGCCGTTTGCTACTGCATCAGGCTTGATCATGGTAAAAGTTCTGTTAGTGCTCATTGTGCTTTTGATATCAATTTTTTTGCAAAAATACGTTTTAATTGATGAATAATCAATAAACATTGTTTTTCGGCCGCGAATCGAGATTAGTATTGGATAATTAGGCTTCAAATGGCTAACTGAGCTTTTTTTATGTTGTATAATCCTGTTAATCTCCATCTCTTTTAAAACTATGATCCTACTAATCCTAAAATCCTTTAATCCTAATCTAAATTTACTTAGCTTTGCAGCGCAAAAAATATATGCTTACACTAACTGAATTAAAAACATTATTGGCTACGCCACAGCGAATTGTGATCACCACGCATCACAAACCCGATGGCGATGCGATGGGTTCATCTCTGGGGTTATATGGATATTTAATTCAAAAAGGCCATCATGTTAAGGTAATCACGCCAACAGATTATCCTACTTTTCTACATTGGATGCCAAATAATGGTGATGTAATAATTTTTACAGAAGAGCAAGAAAAGGCGGCCAAGTTAGTGGATGAAGCTTCGCTCATATTTTGCCTTGATTTTAATACCCTAAGCCGGATTAATGAATTAGGCGAATTGGTTAGAGCAGCAAGAGCAAAAAAAATCATGATCGATCATCACCTCGAACCCGAGGATTTTGATGATTACCGCCACTGGGATATTAACGCCTGTGCTGCTGCGCAATTGGTTTACGATTTTATAGTTAATCAATTGGAAGATAAAGCTGGCATTAATAAAGATGTTGCAGCCTGTTTGTATACCGGTATCATGACTGATTCTGGATCTTTCCGTTTTCCCTCAGCTACAGCCGATGTTTACCGTATCGCAGCTGATCTGATAGATCTTGGTGCAGAACATTGGAAAATCCATCAATTGGTATACGATAACGCGAGCGAAAATCGTTTGCGCTTTTTGGGTTATTGCCTGTCAAACAAGTTAGAAGTTATAAGAGAATACAATACGGCCATTATTTCGGTTACAAAAGAAGAGCTGGCCCAATACCATAGCGCAACCGGTGATACTGAAGGTGTCGTAAATTATGCATTATCTATAAATGGTATCCGTTTGGCCGCGCTGATTATAGAGCGGACGGATAAGGTTAAATTATCTGTTAGATCTACAGGTGATTTTCCGGCCAACGAAATCTGTAAAAAGTATTTTAATGGTGGTGGCCATAGAAATGCAGCAGGTGGCGCAGCAGAAAAACCTTTAGCTGATGTAGTAGCCGAATTTAAAACGATATTAGCAGAATATAAAGAACAATTGATTGCTTAAACACAAGAAATAAAAACAATAAAAACTTAAAAAAGTCAAATTAAATAAATGAAAAAGGGAATTATTATTCTAGCAGCAGCCACCTTAGGTTTAGCGGCATGTAACAAAGAGAAAAAGGGAGCCGGTGGGTTATTGTATACCATTCACCATTCGGCGGGTAACGAAAAAATCAAAGAAGGTGACGCCATTAAAATGAATTATATCCAGAAAAACGATAAAGATTCAGTTTTAGCAAGCAGTTACGAGACCGAAAATCCAGCAGTATTTCCTGCACAGAAAAAAATGTTCGCTGGTGATATGAGCGATGCATTCTCATTGTTGGGGGAAGGCGATAGTGCAACTTTTAAAATAAATTTAGATACAATGGCATTTTATACTAAACAGCCTAAACCAGAGCAGTATAAAAATGACAAATACATGACTTTTACGGTGAAAATCGAAAAAGTATTAAAGAAAAAAACTGGCGAAGCTGATTCTACTTTTAATAAAAGAGCGCAGGAGTTTTTCCAGGCCGATTATAAAGCTACTTCGGAAAAAAAGAAAGCTGCTGAACCTGCTAAACTTAAAGCATATTTAGATGATACTAAATTAGAAACCAAAACTACTGCAAGTGGATTACACTACATTATAGAAAAACCAGGAAGTGCAGAAAAACCAGCTTTAGGCGATACCGTATTAATTGATTATACTGGTAGAGTAACTAAAAAAGGTAAAGATGGTAAATATAAAATCTTCGATACAAGTGATGAGAAACTGGCTAAGGCAGAAAACGAATTTAAACCAGGTAAACCTTACGGTCCGCAAAAAATGCCAGTTGGAGGTACAATCCCTGGATTTACTGAAGCTTTGCAGTTAATTGGTAAAGGTGGTAAAATTAAAGTGATTATCCCTTCTAACTTAGGTTATGGCGAGCAAGGTGCACCTCAGGTAGGTATCATGCCATTCAGCCCAATTGCTTTCGATTTAGAAATCAAAGATATTATCAAAGGAAAACCAGCTGCAGCAGCTCCAGTTCAAATGCCTGCTCCGGTAGTTAAAAAATAATTTCTTAAAAATACTTTAAAATCCTGCTTATTATTTAAGCAGGATTTTTTTTGTCTGTCATTTTTTAATACTGAGCTAAGAAATAAAAACGTTTCAAAGATTTATAAAAACTTATTATAACCTATCTTTGTAGTGATCTAATAAAATAGTAGGCGTTTTGAAAAAAGATATAACTACTGTTTTTTAATAAATAAAATTTAAATGAGGAACGGAATTATTATTCTCTTGGCGGCGGCATTAGGCCTGTCTGCCTGTAACAAATTCGAAAAGGGTGAAGGAGATATGACTTACAAGATCTATAAAAGTGAAGGTAAGCCGAAAATTCAGGATGGCGATTATGTAAAGTTAAACGGTGTTCAAACGGTAGAAACCAATACCAATCCCGATTCGGTAATGGTAAATACATACGATAATGAACGTCCAGCTTTTTTTGCCATTAGCAAATCGATGTTTAAAGGCGATTTAGCTTCAGGATTGAAACTGCTTGGAGAAGGAGACAGTGCTGTTTTTAAATTGAACCTGGATTCTATGGAGAAATATTCAGGTCAGCCTAAACCAAAGGGACTAAAATCAAACATTGCTTCTTTCACCATTAAAATAGAGAAAGTATTGCATAAAGGAAAAGATCCCGATTCTATTTTCGAAGCGAAGAAACGACTTTTCTTTGAATCGGAGTACAAAGCGTTAAATGAAAAAAATAAAGTAGTAGAGCCTGCTAAAATTGCCAAATATATTGCCGAGAATGATTTAAAGGTAACTACTGCGCCATCTGGATTGCAGTATGTAATTTCTGCTCCAGGAAACTCGGAAAGAGCAAGTTTAACCGATACAGTATTAATGGACTACACAGGCCAGTTTACCAATAAAAAGTCGAATGGAACATTAAATGTTTTTGATACTTCGAATGCTAAAATCGCAAAAGAAGCCGGGATTTTCTCAGAAAGTGTACAATATGTACCGCGCAGCCTACCTTTAGGGCAATTGCCGCAAGGCGTTATTCAGGGTATCCAACTTATTGGTGTGGGCGGTAAGATCAAAATGATTTTGCCATCAAGATTGGGTTTTGGTGAAAATGGGGGCGGACCAATTAATCCGTTTACGCCATTGGTATTTGATGTAGAACTGAAAGGTATTATTAAACCAAATGCGGCAACACCGCTAAGCAAGTAAAATACTTATCATAATATAAAAGCGCAAGGATCAGTAAATTATAATACTGGCCTTGCGCTTTTTTATATTAAGAAATTGATAATTATAGTAGCAAAATAAAATTTTTGTTTAAATTAGATTAACAAAACAATTAATCATCCTTATTATCACTATGTGCTCAAACAGTACTATTATGTTTCTGGGCCTGAAATTAATGCTGTTTAGCATATTTTTCATTCTGTTTATAAAGGACGGATGTTACAGCCATGCAAAGGCTTCGTATGGTTACTCTACACAAAATAATAACAATCACAGTATTTCCCAATGGCTTCACTTAACCGCTATACAAAAACAGTGCGCTAATTTATTTGAAGAAACCAAAGAAAAATTGCAACCTACCTTAGTTAAAAACATAAAATTTAAAGCTTTTGATAGAATATTGGGTAGGTTTTGAATAGAGATTAACCTTTGTTTAAAATCTCTTCAAAGTGTTTTGCCTGACTTTCTGGTGAAAATGGTTAACGTTTTAAAACTAAACTTTATGGAGAAGATCAAGGTCTTTTTAATTCACGATTATGATGCATTAATAGATAATGTTGAGTCCATTCTAAGTGATTCTGAAAGTATTGTTGTTGTTGGTAAGGCCAATTCTGCTGCACTTGCCGAGCAAGTGATCAGGACAAAAACGCCACATATTGTGATTGCCGATGTTAGTATTTGTGAGAAGGTAGGAGCTGATTTAACTAAAATGATTAAAAGAGAATTCCCCAAAATTAAAGTCATTGTACTTTCTATGCAGGATGATTTTATCAATATTTCGAAAATGATCAAGTCTGGAGCAACTGGCTATCTTTTAAAAAATGTAAAGTTGCATGAACTAAATAAAGCCATTAATAAGGTCATGCTTGGCGAAACCTATATACAAAATTCCATTACAGCTAAATTTATTAATGGTTACCAGCGTGAAAACCATACAGAAGAAGTGAATATTTTATCACCTCGAGAAGTAGAAATTATTAGTTTAATTGCTAAAGAATACACTTCGGCAGATATTGGCCGAATGCTGTTTATTTCTGAGCATACAGTAGAAACCCATCGTAAAAACATCTGGCGTAAAACTGGTGTAAAATCAATTGTTGGTCTACTGAATTTTGCGCACGAACATCAGCTGATTTAATTTTAAAACAGACCTCAAAGGTTTTAGAAACCTGCGAGGTCTGTTCGTATTTTAAGCCTGCGCTTCCAAATATTGCGCATAACAATAACCTTCTTCGCCATCGTTAGTTCGTACCAGCCACCATAAATCGTTGCTTCTGTTTACGAGAGTAATTACTTCGCCATGGGCAGCCTTACCAACAATTGGTTGATCGGTTCCCGGACCTTTACGGATATTTAGATTACTGCTCTCTGTGATAACTTTTGCGTGTGTAACCGCTGCATCAATGGCCACATTTACATTCAGAACCAAGTCGCCGGATGTAAAGTTGGGGTCAATCTGATTATAAACTTCCCAAAGGTGGTCTTTAGTTGCGCCATCGGCGGCAGTTCCATCTATGTATAAAATCCCATCCTGCTCTCTTACTGCTAAATCCGCTATGCCTGCCGCAGTTGCTGCGTCAGTTAGTGCTTTATATTTATCTGCTAATGCCATGGTCAGGTTATTTAACGGTTAATTTATTGTCGATTTTTTTAGGTTTTAATGCACTCAAATGTTGCATTAAAGTTATTAGAGAGGCTTTTTTAATCTCGCCGGTTAAGAGAACTACACCGTCTTTAACCTCAGCTTTCACCGTTGGGAAATCTTTGGTCGCATCAGCAACATTTTTAATTAAAGCGGAGTCTTCGGCAATTACCACTGGTACATCTGCTGGTTTCACCGTTAAATTGTTAATTACAGATTTTACTCCTTTTTCTGCCTTTGCAATTTCTTCTGCTTTGGTCTTTGTGGCTTCATCATCAACTTCACCAGTTAAAGTTACCTCGCCTTTAGTAACGGCGACCGTAATGCCTGCCGCTTCTTTGGCTTGAATTGCAGCTTGGATGGCCGCGTCGTTTGGTTTACAGCCCACAAAAAATAGTGTAGTTGCAATAACCATGCTCATTAATAATTTAGTTGTTTTCATCCTTTTGGTTTTATATTGATATTATTTGACAATACAATGCTTAGAAATTAAAATAATCTCCTTTTTATCGGTGGGATGACTTCGATAAAGCTAATATATGAAATGCGTTTAACTAGAAACTGAATTTTTTAATTATTTTCTGAATAAATTTTAAATAGTTGATTTGTCTAGATTTGTAATCCACTAACAGACCTTACAGGTTTTTAAAACCTGTAAGGTCTTAAATGTTTTAAATCCAATCTTTAAATGGGTTAATCGTCAGATTGGAGTTGTAATATTTTTCTTCTTCGGTAACTTCCCTGCTTACCCAATCTGGCAAGGCAAATATTTCGTCTTCACTGTCAAGTTCAATTTCGGCAACAACCAGACCTTTGTTGGCGCCTAAGAATACATCTATTTCCCAAAGCTTGCCGCTAAACGGGATTTCGTAACGGGTTTTCGAAAGCTCAGATAAAGAAAAATTATCCAATAATTCTGTAGCCTCGGCAACCGGGATTTCATATTCGTATTCCATCCGTGTAGCACCAGTCGTTTGCCCTTTTATGGTTAAAAAGCCTTTGGTTTCTGTTGCCCTTACACGTATGGTTTTATCTTTATCGCTAAGTAAATAACCCTGTCTAAAAAGTTTTCCTTCCGGTTTGCTCAGGTTATCCCATTTTTGCTGATCGATCAGAAATTTACGCTCTATTTCTTTACCCATTGTAATTTGTTGTATTATCTCGCCCTTTTCTGTAAATCAGCAATAGGCATACTGATCAATCTTCCGATGGGTTGTTTGCCTCGATAAGTAATTACACGTAACATACTGGCATCTTTTGGTACCTGTAATGCGGCTGTATATTTCGGATAAAAGCGGTCGGGAGTAGAGTTGTCGAAGCTATAATAGATATCTAACCCATCTATTTCTGGAGTTAATTCGATCATTAACTGTTTATCTGCACTGCGTTTTACCGTAAAAATCGGATCGTAAATGGCAGGTGAATATTTAATCTCAGCAAAATCTAATCTTTTGAAATGCTGTTGTGTACGATTAACAAAATTTGTCCAGTTTTTCTTTTCAATCGGACTCCAGATCGATTCTGAAATGGCAAATGCACGTGGCCAAACCATATATTCTACCTGGCGGAAAGTAAATACCTGTTCTGTCCAAAGGTTGGCTTGTGCACCAATAACGTACTGCGCATTTACGCCCGCTGGAATAGGGTTAAACTGATAGGCCTTATTTAACCTTAATGAGGCATAAACTTTTGGTTCGGTAATCGGATCTGCCTGCATATAATCCAGATATGCAAAATCAGTGGGACTCATTACTACGTTGTGTTTTTCGTTGGCAGCCTGGATGCCATATTTCATCCCTCTCCAACTCATTACGGCTGCTGTTGGCGATACACCACCTTCAAGAATTTCGTCCCAACCCATAAACTTTTTACCTTTTGAAATCACGATCTGTTCTACACGTTTTTCAAAATAAGCCTGAACCTGGGGAATGGTTTTTAAACCTTCGCGAAGCATTAAAGCTTTAACCTGATCGTTCTTTTCCCAGAAATTATGAGGGGCTTCGTCGCCACCCATGTGGATGTACTCGAAAGGAAAAAGTTTAGCTACCTGGGTAAGTACCGAATCTAAGAACACATAAACTTTTTCGTTTGCCGGACAAAGCGTATTATCAACCAAAGCTGTTGGTGGGGCACCACGGCTCCAATCCATAATTTTTTCGCCCGAACGCACTTTATAATTAACAGCATCGGGCGTGCAGGATAATTCAGGATAAGAAGCGATAATAGCTAAACTATGCCCCGGAACATCTATTTCTGGTAATATGTTTACAAAACGTTCTTGTGCATACTGAACAAGTTCCTTAATATCTTCTTGTGTATAAAAGCCACCATAAGTACGAGGCTCATCTGCCATTGGTGGAGTAAAATCGCCAAAAGTCCCGATTTTTTTAACACTCCATGCACCTACTTCGGTTAATTTAGGTAAGCCTTTAATCTCGATTCTCCAGCCTTCATCATCTGCGAGGTGCAAATGCAACAGGTTAAATTTATAACGTACCATGTCGTCAATAAACTGTTTTACCTCCTGTTTGGTGAAAAAGTGACGGGCAACATCGAACATTAAACCTCTCCACCCTAATTTCGGATAATCTACCACATCAACGCAAGGTGCTTTCCATTTGATGTCGCTTACCTGTTCTTTACTTTCTATTTCGGCCGGGAAAAGTTGAAGCAATGACTGAACACCATAAAAAATCCCTGCTGGCTGGTTAGCTGTAATGACAACCTGGGTGGGATTAACATTTAGTTTGTAACCTTCTTTGCCGAGTTGGGCATCTTCTTGCGTATTTAAAATTAGTTTAATAGTTGGGTGACTTGAACTACTCACTGTGCTTACAAATTTCCCTGTAGCAGTAGTAATCCGGTCAGAAAGATATGCGATTGATTGTTTTAATTCTCCACTTTTAACAGCCTGGATCGTTACATTTTCAGGTAAGGTAAAAGTACCTGCCTTTTTCATTAAAGATACCGGCTCGGGGATGATGGCGATAGGTGTTTGCGCAACTGCGCTTTCAGTATCACCGATTTCGGTTTCTGTAACAATAGATTGGGCGAAGGTATTGGCTGCAAAAATACAGCAGGAGATAATCAGGAATAATTTTTTCATTAAAATAATTAGAGCGGGTTAACCGAATAAGTATAATCCGCAATTTATTAAAAAAGATTTAATTGGAGGTATTTGTGTAGAGGGAAATGTTCAAGAAGCAAAGCGCTGAGCACATAGCGTTTGGTTTGGATAAAAATCGTGATTGAATTTATGGCATTACTAGAGCCTTGTCAGTCTGAGCGGAGTCGAAGACTTAAATACAAAATTTACGTAAAGTTATCATCTGCGAAGATCTTCTTGATCTGCGGGAAAGCCATTTTGCCCCGATTTTAAAAAAGATTGCCCTTCGATAAGCTACCATTGACATGTTTCGATAGAAAGGTCGTCATTGCTTCGTCGTTCCTCCTCGCAATTGTAAAGGTTTAGTAATTCGGTAACAGAATTACTAAACCTTTACAGCAATGACGATTTCTCGTAAACTACAAAAACTGCCTTAGCCATGTTCTGGCTTTTTCATCATCAGTGAATGATTTTATCGGGATAGGTGGGTTTTGAAACTTAAATAGGATCTTCATAATCAATTGCGCCAAACCAGGTTTCGAAACCATCGCCATAGCTGTATAAATTTGCGGCAATTGCTCCGTAGAAAACTTTCGCGTTTCTTTGTCTGGAACAGGAGAATTTTTTAAGTAAATTAACAGAGGAACCTTCTTGTTATTGGTAATTTTCTTCACCAGTGCAACATTGACCGAAATATTTTCTACAGTACGTAAAACGCTTTTACTATAAGAAATGAGTATTCCATCGTCAGTTAATAAATAATCGGCAATTTCGCCTTCAATAAGTTGATTATCGCTGTCGTTTCCCATTTATTATCCCCTTAAATGATAGCCTTTTGGTTTAGTAAAGGCCCTTAATCCCTGGTGTGATAGGGTAGCGCCAATACCCGAATACTTTCTTCCGCTCCAGGGCAGTGCCGCGCTTACCCGATCGCAGCAATTCCAATAACCCGAACCCGTGTCAAGCTGAGAAAGTATTTTTTCAGCCCTTGCCTGATCGGCTGTATAAACTGATGCCGTTAAGCCATAATCTGTATCTTTCATCATATTTAAGGCTTCGGCGTCATCTTTCACTTTCATTATGCCAATAATCGGACCGAAACTTTCTTCTTGCATCACCAGCATATCATTGGTTACTTCAGTTAAAACCGTTGGTTCAAAATAATAACCTTTTCCCGCAATGGCCTTTCCGCCTGTTAATAATTTTGCACCTTTATTTAAGGCATCTTTAATTTGGTTTTCCAATACCAAAATCTGCTCTTTCCGTGTTAAAGCACCAATATATACGCCATCGGTTGTTGGTTGGCCCGTTTTCCAGCCCTTAACTTCGGTAACAAAGGCATTTAAATAGTTATCGTAATTTTTCTCGTGTACATAAATGCGCTCAACTGAACAACAACTTTGTCCATTATTATAAAAAGCACCATCGGCAGTACCAATAGCGACAGAAACAACATCGGTTACATCATCGGCAATGTATAATGGATCTTTTCCACCTAACTCCAATTGACAGGGAACCATTTTCGATGCTACTTTCTCGTATATAAATTTCCCAGTTTTGTAGGAGCCAGTGAAGAAATAACCATCAAAATCCATTGCTAATAATGCTGTTCCTGTTTCTTTTGCGCCAATAGAGATTTGGAAAATATCATCAGGCACCCCTGCTTTTTTTAATAATTTTTCAATCTCGATTCCGGTTAAGGTGGCATACTCTGAAGGTTTATACATTACAGCATTTCCACTCAGTAAAGCTGGGATAAAAACATTTACACCAACCAGATAAGGATAATTCCAGGCTGAGATATTACAAACCACACCCAGCGGTTCGTATTTAATGATTTCCTTGATCCCCGGTTCATCTACCATTACTTCATCGGCCAGGTACTTTTTGGCATTGGCCAACATCCATTTGATACGGGCTCTTGCACCATTAATTTCGTTGCGCGATTGCTGGAGCGGTTTGCCTACTTCACTAGTGAGCACTGAGGCAAGTTCTTCAATTTTAACTTCTAATAAATCACTAAACTGAGCGATAACCGAAATCCTTTCGCTAAGGTTTTTGTTAGCCCATTGAGGTTGAGCCTTTTTTAAAGTATTAAATTTGGGTTGAAGCGTAGATGAGTTATCTTCCGCTAAACTGGTAATAACTTCTGCTGTTGCTGGGTTAATGATCTGCATCTTTCCTATTGATTATTGCCACGAAAACACAGAAATCACGGAAAATAATTGTTACTCCGTGCTAGCCATTGTCTCCGAGTGATTATTTATTGTGGTTAACGATTGAATTTATAAATGCACTATGTATGTTTTTGCTAAAGGGACCCTGCTGGTCTTTTGCCCTTTCAGGGTGCCATTGTACAAATAATAAAAAGGATTTTCCTTCGGGTTCCAGCCGCTCCATTGCTTCAGTAACACCGTCTGGCGATATTGCGCTCACCACCAAACCTTTCCCTGTTTTATCGGTGCTTTGATGGTGGTTGCTATTTACAAGGCCCTTATCGGTATTCACAATCTGGTTTAGCCATGAGGATGGATTGATGATGATTTCGTGATAACGGTCTGATTTATCGTGCATTTTTGAATGATCGAATTTTCCCCAGGTTGGAATATCAGGGATCAAAGTTCCGCCGAAAAACACATTGCCCACCTGCATGCCCCTACAAATGCCCAAAACAGGAACCGAATTGGCTTCAGTATAGGTTAAAACCTTAAATTCAAACTCATCACGCTTTTCATCAATATCATCATCATAACAATAAGGATAATATTCAGGCTGATTGTAAAAGCGAGGATGAACATCTTCCCCTCCGGTTAAAACAATGCCGTTACATTTTTTGATGTCTTCGAAATTGTTGAGCTTGTACCCGAGTTGGATTACCTCCACACTTTTATTGTAAGATAAAACCCAATCGCGATAGATGTCGAATTTGCTACAGTCGGTAACACCAATTATTATTTTATCAGACATATTAATTAATTCCACTGATTTATTTTTTTTCATTGAGGCGATTACACTGATTTTAATGGTTTAGTAATCCTAAAATCCTGTTATCTTTTAATCCTATTTTAAAGTGCATTTAAGTACAATTGTTTAAAATCTTCTCTGCTTACCGGTTTAGGATTATTCGGATGTGCAAAATCTGCAAAGGCTAAATCGGCAAGTGTTTCGATATGTTCATTTTTAACGCCAATATCACTCAGTTTATGCGGAATATTCACTTTTGTATTTAAATCGAACAGATATTTTACAACAGCTTCACCATTTTCATCTTTGAGATCCAATGTACGGGCAATTTTTTTAAAACGGTCTTCAAAACCCGCAATATTAAACTGCATGCCGTAAGGGATATTTACGGCGTTGGCTAAACCATGGTGTGTATCTAAAAGCGACGAAAGCGGATGCGCCAAAGAATGCACTACACCTAAACCTTTTTGAAAGGCAATGGCACCCATCATCGAAGCCATTAACATTTTACTGCGGCTCTCTAAATCAGGATTATTGGTTGCCCGTTCCAAAGCATCTTTGATCAATGAAATTCCTTCCAGTGCGATTCCATCACACATCGGGTGGAAATTTTTGGCCAAATAAGCTTCCATATTATGTGTCAATGCGTCCATGCCTGTTGCCGCAGTGATAAATGGAGGTAAATCCATGGTGAGTTCCGGATCTGCAAATACGATCTGCGCCATTAATTTTGGGGAGAAAAGAATTTTTTTCTGGTGGGCTTCATCATCGGCAATAATTGCACTACGGCCAACCTCACTTCCGGTACCAGATGTGGTTGGAATGGTGATAAAATGCGGAACATCGTTCGTTACATAAATATCGCCACCGATTAAATCATCATATTTGAATAAATCTTCACGGTGATTAACACGGAGTACGATTGCGCGTGCAACATCTATAGCAGCACCACCACCAATACCAACGATACTGTCGCGATTGGTGGCATCCCAAACATCAGTACCTTTGTAAACATCACTTTTTACCGGATTTTTGTGGATGTCGCTAAAAACCTCGACTGCAATACCCTTTGCCTTTAAATCTTCAACGATGGTTTTAAAAAAGGGAAGTTGTGCGATAGTAGCGTCGGTTACAATTAATGGTACCTTTAAATTGTTCTTACTTAAGTAGGCGGGCAACTCTTTTACTGCGCCAGCGCCAAAACGGATGGTTGTAGGGAAATTAAACTGATGGATTTTATCAAATATCATGACAATTGTTTTTTTGTTACATTTTGTTTCTCATGTTCGCGTCGTCCTAGCCGATTAATCGGGATCAGCATCTATTCTGCAAAAGATTCTGAACCAAGTTCAGAATGACGACTCTATTGTTAAATAATTTCTAAATACCGTTTCAATTCCCAATCGGTTACTACTTTAGCATATTGTTTGCATTCCCATTCGCGGGTCATCGTAAAATGGTCAACGAAATCTCCGCCCAATAATGCTGTGGCCAGATCAGAATTTTTCATTTTTTGCGTTGCTTCAAACAAATTACGCGATAGCGTGCCGTTCGATAAATCTGCATATCCGTTTCCTTTGGTGGCTGGCTGTTCGAGTTTTAATTTGTTCTTAACACCGTACATTCCAGCAGCCAAACAGGCCGAAAGTGCCAGATAAGGATTTGTATCTGAGCCCACTATCCTGGTTTCTAAACGCGATGCCTTTTTACTTCCTGGTAGCGCGCGTAATGCCGTTGTACGGTTATCGATTCCCCAGGTTACTGTAGTGGGTGCCCATGCGCCTTCAACTAAACGTTTGTAACTGTTTATAGTGGGGGCTATCATTGGTAAAAGGTATGGGAGGCAATGCAGCTGACCAGCGATATAACTTTTCATTGTTTCGCTCATTTTATCTGCATCTTTTTCATCGTAGAACAAGTTGATTTTTTTGTCTGCATCCCATAGGCTTTGATGCACATGACCACTGCATCCAGGTAAATTTTCACTTATTTTGGCCATAAATGTAGCGAGGATACCGTGTTTATACGCAATTTCTTTTACTGCTGTTTTAAATAGTATAGCTTGATCTGCAGCTTGCAAGGCAGGAGCATATTTGATGGCTGCTTCGTAAACCCCGGGCCCGGTTTCGGTATGCAAACCTTCAATCGGGATATCGAATTTATTTAGTAGTTCGAACAGATCGCTCATAAACTCGTTTCGGTAGGTGCTCCTCAAAATGGAATAGCCGAACATGCCCGGACTTAAAGGTTTTAAATTAACGAAACCTTTCTCGTGTATTGTCTCTGGTGTTTCCAAAAAATTGAACCATTCAAATTCCTGTGCGAAAAGCGGCGAAAATCCTTCACTTTCGCACTGGGCAATGATTTTTTTTAACAATTGTCGCGGACAGACATCATTTGCCTGATCCTGATCGTCAATAAAATCGCCCAAGAAGAAAGGTACGTCATTTTCCCAGGGGATTTTCCGGAATGTTGTCAGATCGATTTTAACCTGTGCATCAGGATAACCAGTATGCCAACCTGTATATTTTCCGTTTTCGTAAGCCAAATCACCTGCATCCCAACCAAAGGTAACATCACAGAAACCCAATCGGCCTTCAACCAGGGATGCGAATTTTTCGGCAGCTACATATTTCCCCCTTAAAATACCGTCGATATCGGCAACGGCTAATTTTACTTTTCCAGAGGGATGATTTTTAACGTAATCCAGAATTTCTTTGCTCGTACTCATTAATCTGCCTTTTTAAAGATTTTATATAGAAGAAATATGCCTAAAACAATACCCGAATAAATTAAACCCAATTTAAGATTATAAATCAGCATTGCGATGAAAGAAACGCAGGAAATAATTAAGGCAATAATGGGAAATAAGGGATAAACCGGTGTTTTGAAAGGCCGTGCCATTTCGGGATTCTTTTTCCGTAGCACCATTACCGAAATCATCGAAATGATGTATAAAGTTAATGCGCCAAATACAGAAATGATAATAATTTCGGCCGTTTTACCTGATAAAAGTGCAATGATGCCAATCACCATATTGCCAATTAATGCATTTGCGGGTGTTTGAAATTTAGGGGAAATTTTTCCGAGGATAGCTGGGATACTATTTACACGACCCATCTCGTAAGTAGAACGGCCAGCTGCTAAAACCAATCCATGAAAGGAGGCGACCAGACCAAATAATCCAACCGTGATGAGTAAATGATACATCAGGTGGTTATCACCTGTGATCATCGAAAGGGCAAGTGGTAAAGGCGAATCAGAGGTTTCGCCCGATTTTCCGTTTTTATATACAATGGCTTCCCAGCCGCCAATGCCAATAGTTGATATGAAAACCAAAACACATAAAACAACCAAAGTAAATATGCCCCAGCCAAAGCCCTTGCTGATATCGCGCTGTGGGTTCTTGGTTTCTTCCGCTACATTTGCAACGCCCTCAATGCCCAGGAAAAACCAGATGGCAAAAGGGATAGCTGCAAAAACACCGCTCCAACCATTTGGAAAGTTATTGTGGGCCAGATTTTCTGCATGAAATTTAGGAAATGTAATTCCAGAGAACAAGAGCAGTTCGCCGACTGCTAGAACGGTAATAATTACTTCGAACGACGCTGCGGCTTTTACGCCATATACATTTAGGGCAGTAAATATAAAGTACACAACAATGGCACTGGTAAGAATGGGTACCTGTGGGAAGAAAGCATTAAAATAAGCACCAATGGCAAAGGCAATGGCAGGTGGTGCAAATATAAATTCGACCATTTGGGCAATACCCGCAATAAAACCGATGTTTTTGCCCAGTGCGGTATTGGCATAATCGAAAACGCCACCAGCCTTAGGGATAGCACAGGCCAGTTCGGCATAGCTAAAACTAAAGGTAACATACATCACCATAATGGCAACCGTAGCAATGGCCATACCCAGCGTGCCGCCCTTTTCGAGGCCTAAGTTCCAGCCGAAATACATTCCCGAAATCACATATCCAACGCCAAGTCCCCACAGCATAAAGGGGGTAAGTGTTTTTTTTAAGCTATCTTTTTGTTCCATTGGCAGGATTTATAAGATTGAAATAGGTTTATATGATTTGCTCGAAAATGATAAACTATTAGCTTCGGTATCTGATGTTTAAAGTAGTAATTATTTTTTAGTTAAGGAGATAATATATTTCGTTTTTGGTTAAAAATAAAAAACCAATGCCTGAGCATTGGTTTCAATAAAATTCGTTAAGAATAAGCTGTTTTGGCTATTCCGGATCGCGGTTCTTATTCACTATCTGGCTGTCTCTCGTATTTTTCTGCACCGTAATGGCGCCAAAAAGCGAGAGTAAAAAGGCAAAGGCATAAAACCCTTTTTCGCTGGGCAACAAAGTAGCATTCCACAAACCGATTACCAATAAAGTGATGGTTAAGAGGGTAGAAAACCAGCTCAGGCCATAATAAATTTCAGTAACAGGAATTCCTTCCAGTTTATCACGAACAGCTTTTTGTAAAGAAATTACAGCGAAAAGGCCAAACATCAATACGGTAAAATAATATCCTTTTTCATTGAGAAGCATATCAGAACGCCACAGGCCTACAATAAAGCCAATCATTCCGATACCTAATGCAATCCAGGCGGCAGCCACGAATGCATTCGATGGTTTTTGATTCATTGTTTTTGAGATTTAATTTAATTCAATAGACAACGCTAAAGATTGGCAAAAGGTATTAAAATTAAAAGACAGAAGCTTAAATTATTTTGAAAGGTTAGCACCTTGGGTATAAAAAATCAAACAAAAGCTCATCTTTTGCATTATAGCTGTATAATCTTATCTTAGTTATATGCGAACATTGCTTACTTCTGCCCAAATGCGTAATGCCGATCAGTTTACGATTGCTAATAAACCCATTGCTTCTATAGATCTGATGGAAAAAGCTGCGAGGGCTTTTGTTCAAACTTTTTTAAGGGATGAGTTCGATACCAATAAAAGCGTGGCTATATTCTGCGGGAAAGGAAATAATGGAGGAGACGGACTGGCCATTGCCCATTTGCTTATTGCTAATGGATATGAGAATATAAAAGTTTACATCATCAACTTCAGTAAAAAACAAAGCAACGATTTTGCCATCAACCTACAGCGGATTGAAGAAACGAGATGCAAAAAAATGATCATCAACCAGGTTTCTGACTTAAAGAACCTGAAAGCTGATTTAATTATCGACGCCATTTTAGGCTCTGGTTTAAATAAACCTTTAAGTGGAGATTATGAACAGCTGGTTCAGGCCATTAACAAGCTGAATAAAAAAGTGTATGCTGTTGATGTACCTACCGGTTTTTTTGCTGAAGGTAGGCTACCTAAAGATTACAACGGTATAAAAGCCCATAAAACAATTTGTTTCCAACGGCCGAAGATTAACTTTTTCTTCCCCGAGTCGGCCATGGCGACTGAAAAATATGAGGTGGTTGATATTGATCTGGATGAGGCTTTTATCCAAAAACAAGAGGCAGATTTCTATTTAGTGGAAGAACCTGATATTGAAAAGATCCTGCAGCCGCGAAAATTGTTTAGCCACAAAGGTACCTATGGCCACGCACTGATTATTGCTGGAAATACCAATACTATGGGTGCGGCTTTACTGTCTTCGATGGCTTGTTTACACACAGGAGCGGGATTAACTACAGCCTGTATCCCACAGAGCGGATTAACCGCCTTAAACACCACCTTGCCTGAAGTAATGGCGCTGCCAAGAGACGAATATACACGGATAGAGGACCCAAAAAAATATCAGGCAATTGCTATCGGCCCTGGTTTAGGTGCCGAAGCTGAAAATGAAAAACTGCTCGAAAGCTTGATCATGGCGAACCAGGCAATGATCATCGATGCGGATGCTTTAAATATTTTGGGCGAAAGGCCCGATCTAATCGATAAACTTGCTGCAAATAGCATTATCACCCCACATATGAAGGAGTTCGATCGCTTATTCGGTGAGCATGACAGCTGGTGGGACAGGGTGCAAATGGCGACAGAACAAGCCCAAAAGCTTAAGATCGTTATCGTGCTTAAAAACCAGTATACTTTTATCTGTCTGCCAACAGGTAGGGTGTTCATCAATCCTACAGGTAATCCGGCAATGGCGCAAGGGGGGATGGGCGATATTCTTACTGGCATTATTGCAGGCTTTGTAGCACAGAAATATACCGCAACAGATGCCGCTATTTTGGCTTGTTACATTCATGGAAAAGCGGGCGACCATTTAGCGCACGAACACTTTGTGGTTACCGCCTCGCAGGTTACGGAAAGGATATCAAAAGAAATTAAAGTGCTCATATCCAATTAGTTTGTTTGTTATGCGTAGTTAGCCACAATTGTGGAAAAAAAACAGCATTAACCTACTATTCTTCTAGTTATAATTTATAGTTTAAGGGAATATTTAAAATAACAGATATCTTAAAAACGGAAAAAAATTATTATGGCACAAAAAGAGTACACACTGAATGAATTAATTCAGGAATCGGCAGAGAATCCAAGTGAAAACGATTTTTTCGAATTAGAGAAACCTGCCATGCTGGAGGTAAATCTGAAAAATCAAAAAATATTGGCAAAAGCAGGTTCGATGGTTGCTTACATCGGGAATATCGATTTTAAAAGAGAAGGATTACTGAGCAAAGGTTTGGGCGGTTTGTTAAAGAAAGCCATATCTGGCGAGGGCACCTCACTGATGCATGCCACAGGAACAGGAAAACTTTATTTGGCCGATGAGGGTAAGAAAGTAAAGATCATCAAACTTCAAAACGAAGCGGTTTTTGTAAATGGTAATGATGTTTTGGCTTTAGAAGAGAATATTAAAAACGAAATAAAAATGCTGAAAAGTATTGCTGGGATGATGAGTGGTGGTTTATTCCAGGTTAAATTATCGGGCAGTGGCTATATTGCCATTACTACGCATGGCGAACCGATTTTATTAAGAGTTACTGGCAATCAACCTGTATACACTGATCCGAATGCTACGGTAGCCTGGTCTGAAAACTTAACGCCGAACATTAAAACCAATTTAACTTTCGGTTCATTTATCGGAAGAGGAAGTGGCGAATCTTTCCAGTTAGAATTTTTTGGCGAGGGATGGGTTTTGGTACAGCCTTACGAAGAGGTGAAATACGCAGCGAAATCTTAATAATTCTTGGGTTAGTGGAAAAACGAACCAAGGCATTGAAATCTTAACTTAGTAAATTCGTCATTGCGAGGCACGAAGCAATCTTAATGCTGTAGCTTGTTGTAAGATTGCTTCGTCGGCTGAAAAAGCCTTCTCGCAATTACGAACTTCTCCATTTCGTTCACTCTGGTCAACAAGGTTTATGCATTAGTATATAAGCCCTCTTTTTGGAAAGCACATGCAGAAGCATTTTGGTAACGATAGTCCTGCCATTCGCTTTATCCCGACTTTACGTCGGGATGTTCGCTACTGTCAGGTTTATGAGGCGCGGCCATTCATCCTATTTAGGGCGGTAGGGCGCAAAACCATTGCCTACAAAGGGCAGTCGAAAGGTCAAAACCCACAGCCCCATTGTTCCTAAACCCGGTAGTAACGGAAATCCTTTTTATTGCTTAAAATGGATTAGACTAAACGTATTGCCTGACGTATTTAATTTGCAATAAAAAGATTGGAGTGTATAACGGGACTGCAGCACCTACGGAGTTGGAACTGTTCGTTTTCTAATATAAACATCAAAGAGAACTTAAAAACAAAAAATCCCAGCATTTCTCAATGTTGGGATTTAATATTTTGACTAAATAATTTCTACTTAAACACCGCCCATTACGGTTAGTTTTTCCATTGTTGGGTTAACACTTCCGCCCATAGGCTCTATCGTTACCGCAAAAGCCTGCGCTTCCTGAATGGCCTGCATTTTTACCAATGCTTCATTATTGGTAGAATCCGTTTTGCCGAATACGCCTAAACTTACCGGTTTCCCGTTTACCAAAGCCCATAACTGATATTGATGTGATGCATCAGTTTTTGGTAAATCCATGGCCACATAGTTGATCAGCACACTTTTATCTTTCTTGTTCCAGTAAACTTTCATTTTCGAGTTCGGGCTGAAAGCCTGACCAGCCATTCTGATGGTTGCCCATTCTTTGCTGTCGGCCATTGCAGCCATATTATCTAAACCCTGGTTTTCGAACTCTAACTTGCTTACTACGCCAGCAAATTTTTGTTTATCCAGGTTTAAACTTGCAATTTGGTCGTGCGCGGCATTTAACTTGTTATAGGTAATAAACAATGCTACAGTACTTATTACTAATAAAGCTATACAAGCAACTAAGGCATAACGCAAAGTTCTTACTTTGGCATCACTTCCATCTAAACGTATAATTCTTGGTTCTTCTGTATAAATTGGTTCGGGTTGAACATTCACATTCTCTTCAACTTCACTTAACCCCAACTTTTCGAATAGTCTTGTTTCTACATCTGCAGATGGCTCTACAGCATTTTGCATAGCATATTGCTCCATAGCTTGCTCAATGGCAGCTATTTCATCTCTTACCTCAGGGTATTGAGATGCCATTTCCTCAACCTGCAACGCTTCTTCAGGTGATAAATCACCTAAAACGTACAGTTCAAGTACTCCAGATTCGATATATGCTTTTAAATTTTCCACGCTCAATTAAAATTCCTTCTCAATTCAATAATAGCCAACCGGATCCGGGTTTTCACCGTACCTAATGGCAGATCTAACTTTTCTGCGGCTTCCACATGGGTGAAACCCTTGTAATAAACTAAATCAAGAACTGCTTGTAAATCCGGTTTAAGATTATCTACAAGTTGCTTAACTCCAAGGATATCAGGATTAAACGTTACCTTGTTTTGTTCATCAACGAAACTTACGTTATTTTCTATATCTTGGTTTTTGAGTGAATTCTTAAAGTCTTTAGAACGTAGTTTGTCGATTGATAAATTGCGGGCAATGTTCATCATCCACGTAAATAAACGTCCTTTGGTATTATCATAGTGTGCAGCAGATTGCCAGATTTTTACAAAAGTTTCTTGTAGTACATCTTCAGCAAGCTCTGTGTGGGTGATAATGCGCGAAATAACGCCATAAAGTGCTGACGAATACATGCTGTACAGTGTTTTTAGAACCGCGGGATCTTTCGATTGCAGCGCTTGAACAAGTTCAGGCTCAGTTAGGGTTAATTTTTTTAATGCAGTCACTATTGGTTACTAAGATACAATACAGAACAGTAAAAGCAAAAAAATGTTTTTTAAACGCATTCCGCCAAGGAGTACGATTAAAAATATTTTAAATCCCTACTTATATAAGCGAATTATGCAATTCCTTCAATCGGAAAAAGGTGTTTTTCTGCATGATAAGATGAACGTACCAGCGGACCACTTTCTACATATTTCAAACCTTTTGCTAAACCAGCTTCTTTATACATCGCGAAAGTATCCGGATGAATCCAATCTACTACAGGGTGGTGGTTACGTGTAGGTTGTAAGTATTGGCCTAAAGTTAAGATATGAACGCCATTGGCAACCAAATCGTCCATAGCTTCGAAAATATCTTCTTCGGTTTCGCCCAATCCAAGCATAATACCTGTTTTTGTTCTTAAACCAAATTCTGAAATTCTTTTTAAAGCTTCTAAACTCCTGTCGTATTTAGCTTGGATACGTACTTGTTTAGTTAAACGCTTAACCGTTTCCATATTGTGCGAAACCACTTCTGGTCTTTCTTCTAATACGCGGTATAAATTATCCCACTGACCTTTGAAATCGGGGATTAAGGTTTCTAAAGTGGTAATTGGACTTTCTCTGCGGATAGCCTGCAGGGTTTCTGCCCAGATGATTGAGCCGCCATCTTTTAAATCATCGCGATCTACCGAAGTAATTACACAATGTTTAACACCCATTAATCTTACCGAATCAGCAATGCGGTTAGGCTCATCAACATCAACCGCTAAAGGGCGGCCGGTTGCAACCGCACAGAAAGAACAGCTGCGGGTACAGATGTTACCCAAAATCATGAATGTTGCCGTGCCTGCACCCCAACATTCGCCCATATTAGGACAATTTCCGCTTTCGCAGATGGTATGGAGCTTGTGCGTGTCTACTAAACTGCGAACTTGTGCATATTCTTTACCAACGGGTAATTTTACACGTAACCAATCTGGTTTACGTTTTACTTCAGTTACAGCAGGTACTACCGGTAAATCGATCATGGTACAAAGTTAATGAATAGGATTGAAATGTTACAATGCTGAAATGTTTGAAGGTTGTAATAATTGAGGAGTTGGTTAATCATTCGAATTGGTTAACTGGTTAATCGTTGGTTGGCTAACTTGCGAAGTCTTGCCGGGAAGGGGCGGAACCAGACTTCGCAAGTTTAGCAAGGATCTGCTTGTGGTGTCAGATATTTCTATTAGACACTATTAAAAAATTAAAGCACATTCATTTCGAATGCAATCTGTCGTTTATTCTCCTTAAAGCCAATCTGTGTGTAAAATCGATGACTTTCGGTGCGTTTAATGTTACACCTTACCTTTAGTTTTTTTACTTGATGCGCTTTTGCCCAAAGGTTTACATGCTCAATTAACTGCTTCCCGATTTTTAGGTTTCGGTAATTTTCATCTACAATTAAGCCTCCAATTTCTACAAATGGATCGGATTCTACCCTTAAGGTGTAAAAACCGTGAATCCAGCCTACTACTATGCCATCAATTAAAGCAACAAATGCGCAGTTTTCGTTACTGTTATTTATGCGTTTAATCCTTGCTGATGTTTGCTTGATGTCGCTTTCGTAACCCAGTTGCATAGAAAGTGCGGCTACGCTTTCGGCATCTTTTTCCAAAATTTCTCTGATCTGAACCATTTTTACTGATGTTTTGATAGATGAAACCAAATTAAAGATTAAATTTTGTTTTTACCGTCAGATGATAACATCTGACGGTACAGCGCTTGCCAGATCAACTTCCGAAGTCTCACAAGGCCAGTGGCTGGCAGACTTCGCAAGTTTAGCGCTGGTTTTCATGCCAAACGCACAGAAATAACCAATCTAAACCCTATTGAAGCGGCAGCCTGAGCCCCTTCGGCGAAGCTACAGCGGAAAGAGGGGCTGCCCTAACCGATGAGCAGCAATTACCTTTTCTAATATTTGGGAAAAATTGATATTACAATTTTAATGATTAAAATTTTGTTTACAGTCAGATGGTAACATCTGACAGCACGGATACCATTTATAAATGTTAGTTAAAAATCATAAGCGAAACATTGCAACTTTTAACGTTTTAACTTTCTAACTTAATATTACATTTGCAATATGAATACTGGCTTACAGCTTTATAATACGCTTTCGCGCAAAAAAGAACTTTTCCAACCCTTAAATGCACCCAATGTTGGGATGTATGTTTGCGGCCCTACTGTTTATAGTGATGTGCATTTGGGTAATTGCCGCACGTTTATATCTTTCGATTTAATTTTCAGGTATCTTAAATATGCTGGTTATAAGGTGCGTTATGTACGTAATATTACCGATGCGGGCCACTTAGAGGGCGATAGGGACGAGGGCGACGATAAGTTTGCAAAACGTGCAAAATTAGAGCAGCTTGAGCCGATGGAAATTGTACAGAAGTATACGCTGGGTTTCCACGATGTTATGCGCATGTTCAACACGCTGCCTCCAAGTATCGAACCTACCGCTACAGGCCACATTATCGAACAGATAGAAATGATCAAGATCATAATTGCCAATGGTTACGGTTACGAAGTTGATGGAAACGTATACTTTGATGTAGAAAAATATAGCAAAGAATATAATTATACCATTTTAACCAATCGCAATCTCGAAGATATGCTGAACAATACCCGCGAACTGGGTGGACAGGATGAGAAACATGGCAGGTTAGATTTTGCGCTTTGGATAAAAGCGAAACCAGAAACCCTGATGCAATGGCAATCGCCCTGGGGCATGGGCTTTCCGGGCTGGCATATCGAATGTTCGGCCATGAGCGCTAAATATTTGGGTGCCGAATTTGATATTCATGGTGGTGGAATGGATTTGGCAGCAACGCACCATACCAACGAAATTGCACAATCTGAGGCTTGCAGTCATAAACAGCCTGCCCGCTATTGGATGCACACCAATATGCTTACTGTAAACGGTACGCGGATGTCTAAATCGGCCGGTAATGGATTTCTTCCTTTAGAGTTATTTACAGGCGATCACCCCTTATTGAAAAAAGGCTTCAGCCCGATGACGGTTAAGTTTTTCATGTTGCAGGCACACTACCGCAGTACATTGGATTTCTCGAATGAAGCTTTAGATGCTTCGGAAAAAGGATTCCGCCGCTTGATGGCTGCCATTGGTTTGTTAGATAAATTAACGGTTTCTGAACAAAACGATTTCGATATTGATGCATTGAAAGAGAAATGCATCCACGCGATGAATGATGATTTTAATAGTCCGATTCTGATTGCCGAATTGTTTGAAGCGGTAAGGATTATCAATACTGTTTACGATGGTAAGGGTAAAATCTCTGCAGAAGCATTAGAAAAGTTAAAGCAACTGGTTAATGATTTCGTGTTCGATATATTAGGACTGAAAGATGAAGATGCCGGAGGTAACGACTTAAATGGCGTTTTGGATATGGTCATTAACTTAAGGACTGAGGCGAAAGCGAATAAAGATTATGCCACTTCCGATCGTATCCGTATTGGCTTACAAGAGTTGGGGATCCAACTTAAAGATGGCAAAGAGGGAACCACTTGGAGTAAATCTTAATTAGTCTTGAGTCTGTAGTTATAAGTCGATTTTAAGAATGAGAAAAATTGGTTTAGTAGGGGGCATTAGCTGGGTATCGACAATAGATTATTATCGTTTTATAAATGAGGGCGTAAATGAGCGGTTGGGCGGATTAAATTTTGCTGAGTGTTTAATTTACTCCCTTAATTTTGGTGATGTTCAGAATAAAACCTGGGAGGGATCATTTGACCTTTTACTCGCTGCTTGCGAGAGTTTAAAGCACAGTGGTGTAGAAGCCATTGTGTTATGTGCCAATACCGCCCATCTTTTTGCCGATCAGCTTCAGGAAGAGATTGCATTACCGATTATTCATATCGGTACTGAAACCGCTAAAGCCATAAATGCCATAGGAATTAAAAAGGTAGCTTTATTAGGGACTGTGTTTACCATGGAAAAGGAATTTTATATTAAAAAGCTCGAAGACAATGGATTAAACGTATTGGTGCCATCAAAAAAAGAAACCCGCGATTACATCCAGTTTACACTTAAAGAAGAACTGGGTAGGGGATTAATTTTGGTAGAAACTAGGGCGCAATATATCAAAATGATTAATGATCTAATCGCCGATGGTGCAGAAGGAATAATTCTGGGTTGTACAGAAATTCCAATGCTGATCAGTCAGGCTGACTTTGATGTTCCGGTATTTGACACTACCAAAATTCATTGCAAGTCAATTGTGGATTTTATTCTTTCGTAGACAACACCTTATTGTACGATCTCCTGGAGATTTTCTCTAAAATTAATGGGTTTTCATGTACTGAGGTAGCGATGGTGAGGTAATGAACGATATTGAAAATGTGAATAGGACGATTCAGAATTTTATTGCAGAATGGGAGCAAGGCCATCCGAGATTGTGTTGAAGAAACAAGTTTTCGCCAGGTCATCCCCCTGCCCCCTTCAAAGGGGGACGAATTAATCGCTGGAAAATAAATCCTATGCATTTGAATTTATCTAGGAATCTGGCTCCTTCATAATGGACGGGTTAACCATTGAAAGAAAACCTGTGTATTTTAAATTTATCAGAAAATCTGTCTTCCTTCATAAGGGGTGGAATTAACCATTAAGAAATAAATCTTGTGCATTTTGAATTTATTGAGGAGTCTGTCCCCCTTTGAAGGGGGCTGGGGGATGAAGAAGATCATATTTAATTTTAGATGACGCAAATTGTTGCTATATTCATTTTTCGACTTTTAGTTCTAAGAAAAATTTAAAACGCAATGGATAACAACCACTACAATTCTAAATTAAAAACTTATGCGAGAGGCCATCGAAATGACAGTACAAAAGCAGAGATAAGAATGTGGTGCGAATTGTTGAGAAATAAAAAAATGCTGGGATATTCTTTTTTAAGACAGCGACCGATCGCGAATTATATTGCAGATTTTTTCTCAAAAGATTTAAAATTGGTTATCGAGGTTGATGGGCTTTCACATGAATGGGAAGGTCAATCTGAAAAAGATAAAGCCCGAGAACTTATTCTGAATGCATTGGGTTTTCATGTTCTGAGGTTTAGTGATGATGAGGTCATGAATGATATCGAGAATGTGAATAGGACGATTCAGAATTTTATTACAGAATGGGAGAAAGATCATCCGAGATTGTGTTGAAGAAACAAGTTTTCGCCAGGTCATCCCCCTGCCCTCTTAATAAGGGGGACGAAGTTAATCGCTGGAAAAATAAATCCTATGCATTTTGAATTTATCAAGGTGTTTGTCCCCCTTTGAAGGGGGTAGGGGGATGAAACAGGAAGAATACCAGCACCTAAACCCATTACACTACTTCAAACAATTTTCCGTTAGATTAAACAATGAATAAAAAACTTTTAATATTGCCTTTATTCGCATTAGTCGCATTTCAGGCATGTCAGAATAAAACAAACCAAAATGCCGATGAAAATGGAGAAAAGCCTCTGCGTTTAGCTTCTCCTGATTTTAATGCTGATAGTGCTTATGCCTATACTAAAGCACAGGTAGATTTTGGACCAAGAATTCCCGGAACGGAAGCGCACCAAAAATGCGCCGATTATTTAGTGGCTAAACTCAAATCGTTCGGCGCCGATGTAAGTATTCAGGGTGAGAAAACACAAACTTATGACGGCAAAAGCTTTCAACTGAAAAATATTGCTGCCGCTTTTAATCCAGGTAAAAAAACTAGGGTTTTAATTACGGCACACTGGGATGCCCGTCCGTTTTCTGATCAGGATACCGACCCTACCAATCATGCGAAACCTTTCGATGCGGCAAATGATGGCGCGAGTGGGGTGGCAGTAATTTTGGAAATGGCACGTCAGATCCAGCAGAAACAGCCAGATGTTGGGGTTGATTTTGTGTTGTGGGATTTAGAAGATTATGGAAAGGCTAATGATGAAACACCGGATGAAACCACATGGTGTTTAGGCTCTCAGTATTGGGCTAAAAAAGCAATGGCAACAGGATATAAAGCTTTGTATGGCATTAATCTTGATATGGTTGGTGGCGGTAGCGCGCAGTTTACGCAGGATGAAATCTCGCGTCAAGCTGCTGCAAACGTAGTAAATAAGGTTTGGGACATTGGTAATGAAATTGGTTATGCTTCTTACTTTACGAAAATTCCGAGCGGAAAATTGGTTGATGATCATTTTTGGATGAACAAAGCAGGTATTCCTTCTATTGATATTATCCATTACAACGATAACAGTGGTTTTTATATCAATTGGCACACGCAATTGGATAACTTAGCCAATATTGATAAAAATACGTTGAAGGCCACCGGGCAAACTGTTTTGGAAACCATTTATAGAGAAAAATAAGTGGCCTTAATGTGTAATTGTTAATTACTTTTAAGACCATACACCAAAGAAAATTTTATATTCGCCAAACAATATTATATTAATTAATAATGAAACAATTATTTTCAACTGCAATAGCTTCGCTTTTAGCCCTAAGTGCTTTTGCCCAAAAAAGTGACGGAACAACCAAATCTTTAGTAAATGCTGAAAAGGATTTTGCTAAGTCAATTGCCAAAAATGGAGATAAAGAAGCTTTTATAGATTATTCATCAACGAGCACTTTAGTGTTCAGGCCAAACCCGGTTAATGCCAAAACGTTTTACGCGGCTAAGGCAAATGCTGAAAATGATGTAACATGGACCCCAAACCTGGCAAAAGTATCACGTAGTGGCGATTTAGGTTTCACTACAGGGCCATATGAAGTTGGTACTTCAGAGAAAAAATACGGTCAATACTTATCGATCTGGAAGCCGGAAAACGGCAGATGGAAATTAGCCATTGATTTAGGAACAGAGAGTAATAAACCTTTGACTAAAGTTAGCCCGCAATTTATTGAACCTAAGGATCATGTTGCACCAAAGTTCTTGAATGAAAAAGAAATTAAGGCGGGAAAAGAAATTATCTTAACTACTGAGAAAACATTAAATACTTTGTTAAAAACGCATGGAATTGCGGCATTTGGAGGTTTTTTAACCAACGATGCACGTTTGCTTTTCCCAGGTAACGAAGCTATTGATGGGAAAGGAAAAATTATTGCTTTTTATAACGGAATGATCAGCAAAATTAACTTGAAGACAACTGGCGTAGATAAAGCAATCGGGAGCGATTTGGCTTATACCTATGGTATTGCTACTATCGATTACAAGGCAGATCTACGCGAAAGTTTTAACTATGTTTTCGTTTATGAAAAGGGAGCTGATGCAAGCTGGAACTTAATTGTACAAGCCTTTGTACCTGCAGAAAGATAAATAACAAATGTGAATTAAAGAGGGCTCTCCATAAAAAGAGGCCCTTTTTTTATTTCTATGTTTTGCTTGCTTTACGGTCCTATCTAGCCTGATCCGATAGCTATCGGATGGAGTGGCGCCTTGAAGCATAGCGGAAAGCAGGAACAAACATTAAATAGAAGCACGGTTTTTGTGCTCAAAAAAATTATTACCACCAATAAAATTATTCATTTTACGTTTAAAATTCATGCATAAAAAATTACTTCTGCTCTCAACCCTAATTTTATTGTTTTTTCATGTTTCAGCCCAAAAAAAGAAATTCGATGTACAGGGTAAAGCTGGTGCACGCGGTATCATGCCCGAAAATACTATTGAAGGGATGTTAAAAGCTATAGATTTAGGCGTTACTACCTTAGAAATGGATGCCGTGATTTCGAAAGATAAACAGGTGGTGCTTTCGCAAGAGCCTTACTTTAACAACGAGATTTCTTTGCTACCCAACGGTAAGCCGATTACTTTAAAAGACCAAAAGAATTATAACATCTACAAGATGGATTATGAGGAGATTAAAAAGTTTGATGTAGGCAGCAAAGTCCATAGTCGTTTTCCTGGGCAGATGAAGTTTAAAGCTTATAAACCGCTGCTTTCTGAAACAATAGATGCGGTTGAGGCTTATGTTAAAGAACACAAACTGGCCAAACCTGTATATAGCATCGAAACGAAAACGATTAAAAATGGTGATAATGAATTTCATCCGGAGCCAGCAGAATTTGTAGAGTTGATTATGGATGTAATTAATTCGAAAAAACTTGCCAAAAGAGTTATTATCGAATCTTTCGATATGCGTACGCTGCAATATCTGCACGAGAAATACCCAAAAGTACAAACCTCATTGTTGATTGATGAAAAAGAACCCTTTGAAGATTATATTGATAAACTAGGTTTTAAACCGACTATTTATAGTCCTTACTCGGTTTTGGTTGGTAAGGGGTTGGTAGACCGTTGCCACGAAATGGGTATTAAAATTATCCCTTGGACGGTGAATACGGTAAAGGAAGTGAATTATTTTATGAGCCTTGGGGTAGACGGCATCATTACCGATTTTCCAAACATCATGGGGCAACTTAAGTAGCAAGAAATAAGGGGTGCAAAAAAAAGCGTTCAGATTTAAATCGGAACGCTTTTTTTATGCTTTTATAACTGGAAAATCCTAGTGGTGTGCTTCCGGTTTTTCGTGCGCTGCTTCAGTTTTTTCATGGTGAGCAGGTGCTTCTTCGTGGTTAAAGATTGGTCTGGTGAAATAAACAACCAATAATAAAACCAGAATCCATGCCGTTAATGGTAAAGCCCAAATGCCTTTTGTTTGCTGAACCGGTGCGTGTGAATCGTGAGCTGACATATCGAATATTTTTGATTTAAAGATTTATGCTTTGTAATTGTGCGGTAAAGATAGTAACAAAATTAAAATAACAAGGGCAATTCAGTGAATTGTATTTTAAGATTAACCGGTTAGTTAAAAAGGATAAAAGGTATTACCTTTTATCCTTGCAAATCGTAAATCATTGCTTTGGTGCTGTTCATTTTGCTTTTAATACGGTTTTGGTGCTCCCGTAAAGTGCTTTGCTCATCCTGAATGGCATTAAACAATTCTGCTTTTTTAAAATAGTTTGCCGCTTCTGTAAAATTTTGCTGTTGCTCGGCATGCAGGCCCAAACATTCATAAATGTGTGCTTCGCAAACACCAGGTACAAGTAGCGCCTTTTCTGCAACCTGTTTCACCAATTTGTGCATTTTAAGTGTAATCACAAGTTCCAGATAGGGTTTATAAACCTCTGGGAAATCATGATCCAGCTCAATGCAGCGTTTGTAATAATAACCTGCGGTTTTATAATCTTTAAAATGATTCTGATAAATATCGCCCAACTGAAAATAAGCTCTGGCATAATCAGGGTCGAAAACAATAATTTCGTTAAAATACTGAAGTGCCTTGGGTAATTCCCCCCAGTGCAGTTCTTCAATGGCCTGTAGATACTTTTCTTCTACAGTGGTATAAATGTCCATAACGGATATAATTAATTTTGATGAGCGGCTAAATGCTTATCAAATGCGTAATAAATTGATTTTTAAATTTGGGTTTTGTTTGTTGAAACGTAAAACCGCGTTAAGGGTTGGGAAGGAAATTTAAGTCAATACCCAAGCCCTTTATACCACAAGACGGGCTAAAGCTTAATTGTTGGATATGTAGTTGACGTAGCATTTCTGTAATTATGTTGCAAAGATATTTATTTTCAGTGAATTGCAAATTTTAAAATAAAATTTCTAATGGATTACGTGTGCGAGATAAATGATACAATAACTCAGTAAACAAAATACACTATTATAATTTAACGAATGGAACAGATTTTCTAAACGTTGTTGCGTATCGATAATTTTAGCTGCTATAAACCAAAAAAATAATGAAATGCCAATATCGAAAAAGTCGAAACGGCCATTGGTAATGTGGAATAATTGAAACAGTTCGAGTGATACAACGAATAAAAGTGGAATGAAAACACAATTGATGTGTTTTTTGAAAAGATCAAAATAAAATTCCTTTGAGGTTAAGGTGATGCAGAAAACCCATAAACCCTCAGGAAGTGAATAGATCAGGTACTCGTTTAATGGTAAGTTTGCTGTGATGGTCTGTTTCAAACTTTGGTAGGTTTTGAAGGAGATCAACTGAATGATGATCTGGTTTACCAAGGTTTTATCAGTCCTGTAAAATACATATATGAACAGGCTTGTCATCAAGGCAAAGAAAATATACCAATAATGTTTTTTCAAGGTTTGGTGAAAATTAGAATTTTAAAATAGGAAAGTGGTTTTAAAGCGATTTCTTTTTCAAGTTTAAACTGCTCCATCGCCTTAATATCTTCAATGTAAAATAATGATTTTAAATGAAATAAGCCAGAGCCTAAATTGAATATGCGATCCAGGTATTTTAGCCAATTATTTGGCGTAAAGTGGTTTAGAATTAAAAGTTTTCCACCTGGCTTTAAAACATTGTGGCACTGCATAAGTAATTTTTCGGGTTGATCTGCAACGGCAATAACATGTGATAACACGACATAGTTGAAATTATTCTCTGCAAATTCGAGTTGCTCGCCATTCATTTGGAATAATTCTATTTCGTTTGTTGCATTTTTTTTAGCCACATTTAACATCGAAGAAGAAATTTCTATCCCGGTAATTTTATGGTTTTTATAGAGCGGGAAATGAGATCCATTACCGACACCGATTTCGAGCAGATTTCCATAGGGCAGTTGATTAATCTCATTGAAAAATTTTTTCTTTTGCGGTTTAAGAAAAATATCGACCAATGGATATAAAAATGAAAACCGGTTATAGAAATTGGTTTGAGCACTCAATTTTTTAGTTTTAAGAATTAAATTGAATTAAAGCATTTTTAATCTGCCGCCTATGCCTTAAAATATGAACGATGGCATGCTCTAACATTTGTTCTACATCGTATTGCTGTCCCCACCTTGTGTTTATCTTTTTAGATTGATCGAACTCTTCTATCGTGATGTTGGGATACCTGGTGAAAAAGTCCTCGTTATATTTAAGTGCTTCCCGGAGCCTTGAGATATAAGGTGTGATGTGGTTAAACTGCAGTCGTTCCGGTCTGACTGTTTTCAATCCAATAGAATTTTCGATATAAACTGCATAACTGAACATCGATGCGGTTACATGTGTTAAAATAGTCTGGATGGAAATACAATCTGTATTTGAACTTTCTGGCTCAATGGTTTTTGTTAGTAAGTGCTGACTAATTGGTTCGATTACCACAATCAGTTCGTTTACCGCCTTTTTATATTCATCCATCAGTGCTGCAATGGCACCTGTAAGGTTGCTGTCTTTCATCGTTAACTCAAATATAATGCTTTATGATGAGTTTGTTTTTTAATCGGGATTTTGTAATCCCAACCGGTATAAAAGGATTTCAAATCCTTAGTTCGTTAGACGGGATTACAAATCCCGACTGGCGGAATAATTTATTTGCATAAAAGTCAATATGAGCGACAGACACGTTAACGTAAATAACTCCTAAAGGTTACCGTCATTTCGAGCGGAGCATAGCGAAGTCGAGAACCACGAAGTGCTCAGCGCAGCTAAATCTAACCTCAAGATAGATCTCTCCATTCCACTGCGTTTCAGTCGAGATGACGGTTTTTTATTTAGGGTCTGTAAATGGTAGCGAAGTCGAAGAATCTCTGTTCCGCTGTATTTCATCCGATAACTATGGGATCGACGTGACGGTTTTGTTTGTTGGTCGTGATTTGTAGTCCCGATAAGCAAGATTCAAGTCAGTATATCGATTATTCCTATGTACACTGGTAAAGGAATAATTGCTGAAATCACCATGAATTCTTTTTTCGACCGGCCTTTACTCACCAGGGTGATGATCAGGAAAGTGACAAAGTAGATAAAAGTGAGAGATAGGATGCCTACAATCATACCAAAATCGGGCATGCCGCATCTTAGTTTTGTACTTACCGGCAGGGTATGAAAAAATATGAAAGTATATATCCAGCTAACGATATAAAGAACTAAGAATATTAATGAAATTATCCTTCGCCATATAAATGTAAGGATGGGATTTACGATTTCCATGTACCTCTTTTATTCTTAATGCCCGGAATGTAAAAAAGGTAACCAAAGTTTAATATTTGGTTACCTTTTTTAAAAGAAAGATAATTCACAGGAATCTGTAATTTTAATGAATAGACCCTGAAATAAATTACCTTCGGTGAGCTCGCTAAGGCTCGGTTCAGGGTGACGATTCTGGTAGGTCGGGATTAGAAATTCCGATCAGCTATTACAATAAATCTTTAATAATTTTTTCGATCGATAAACCTTCGGCCTCTGCACGGTAGTTACGCACAATGCGGTGACGTAAAATAGGCTCAGCTACAGCTTTAACATCTTCAATATCTGGTGAGTATTTCCCTGTTACGGCGGCATGGCATTTTGCGCCCAAAACCAAAAACTGCGAGGCACGGGGGCCAGCACCCCAGCTGATGTATTTGTTAACTGCATCCGTAGCAAACTCGCTATTAGGGCGGGTTTTAGCGGCCAGTTTTACGGCATATTCCAAAACATTATCAGTAATAGGAATATCGCGGATTAATTTCTGGAAATATTGAATATCATCTGCATGGATAATTTTCTGCAGTTGCGTGGTTTTATTACTAGTGGTGTTTTTTACAATGTTCAATTCATCTGCAAAGGCAGGGTAATTTAACTGAATATTGAACATGAAACGATCTAACTGAGCTTCGGGTAGGGGGTAAGTCCCTTCCTGCTCAATAGGGTTTTGTGTGGCCAAAACGAAAAACGGTTTTGGTAAAATATGAGTTTGCCCGGCTGCGGTAACCGACTTCTCCTGCATGGCTTCTAGTAAGGCAGCCTGAGTTTTTGGTGGAGTACGGTTAATCTCATCAGCGAGGATAATATTAGAAAAAACAGGCCCTTTTATAAATTTAAAGTGCCTGTCTTCTCCTAAAATCTCTGCGCCAATAATATCACTTGGCATTAAATCGGGTGTAAACTGGATGCGGTTAAAATCGAGGTCTAAAACAGAAGCTACCGTTTGTACAAGTAAGGTTTTAGCTAATCCTGGTACGCCAACCAACAGACAATGTCCGTTACTAAAAATGGCGATTAAAACAGATTTTATGATGTCATCTTGTCCAACTACTACTTTGCTTATTTCGGCTTTAATGTTGTTGAAAGATTGATGAAGTGCATCAACAGCTTCTACTTCGTTCTTATACTGCATTGGTGTTATTTTGCGGCTGTGGTTTTAGTCCAAATTTTTAATTCATCACAGGTGTTAAATTCATCGTCGATTTTAATGTAAGTGTTTTCGCGACGTTTTTCAAACCATTCGCTTAAAGTACGATTAATTTTATCACTTTGTGCCGCATCTCTGATTTTTGGAAAATCTTGAGCTAAGTTTGCTTTATGCGGTGGAATTTTAGATTTTAAATATAAAATGCGATATCCCTGTTTTCCATCGGCTGCAGTGAATAAATCTGGTTTAGAAATACCGCCAATTTTCATGCTATCGATTACCAAAAACACCGAAGGATCTAATTTATCAACAGGAATAAAGGTGCTTCTTGCCTGAACATTTTCGGCATTAAGCATCATCCCACCGTTGTATTTACTCTCTTTATTATCTGAATAAAGGTTTGCAGCAGCTGCGAAACTTAATTTTTTACCGATAATGTTGTTGTAAATGCTATCTGCATGTAATTTTAAACGGGTTAAGCTTTCTGGTGTAGTTTTAGGCATAATTAAAATATGTCTAACGTGTACCTGCTCACCTCTACGTTCTAAAACCTGTAGAAAGTGGAAACCATAATCGGTTTCGAATACTGGTGAAATTTCTCCGGCTTTCAGTTTAAATGCCCAGGCAGTAAATTCTTTAACCATGGTATTTCTGTCGATAAAACCGTAATCACCACCATCGGCAGCAGACCCTGGATCCTCAGAATAAGTTTTGGCTAAAACACCCATATCCTCGCCACTTTTAACCCTTAAACGAAGGGCTTCAATTTTATCACGGAATTTTTGTTTTTCTGCTCTGGTTAACTGTGGGTTTAAAATTACTTCACCAACTTCAACTTCTGTATTAAATTCAGGGATGCTATCACCTAAAGATTTGAAATATTTTTCGACCTCCATTGGAGTAACGTTAATGTTTTCGGTGATTTTTTGTTGCATTTTCTGAGCAATCAGTTCATCTTTTACCGATGGTCTGATCTCATCTTTATACTGCAGAACAGATTTGTTTAAAAACTGCTCTAAACGCTCCTGGCCGCCTGCACGCTGCATGCTATAACGCATACGCTTGTTTACTTCATCATCAACAGCACCATCTTCAACCATTACCGAATCGATTTCGGCCTGTTGCTTAAGCAGTTTTTGCGTTAAAGTTTGTTGTAATATTTTACACTTAATATCATTGTTGGGCTGGTTTCCCTGATAAAGGTATTGCGTGTATTGTTGGTTTAAATCTGATAGCAGGATAATATTATTTCCTACAACAGCAGCAACTTTGTCTACAGTATGCTTTTGCGCGAAACTGTTTAAAAACAGGCAAATTAAAGCGGTTGCTACTAAAAAAACTTTCTTCATTCTATTTGTTATATTTTGCAAATTTAATACTTATGGTCAAAAAAATCAGGTTGGTTATAACTTGGCAAGCTTTTTTAACTCGTTTTCGTTAATTTTGATCTGATATTTTTGTTTTAGGCTTTTTAGCCATTTTTCTTCTAAACTTAGTTGGTAATCGGCAATTACCTCTCCTTTAACTTCGCTTAAAGGTTTATTGTAATTTTGTTGGTTTTTTGTGTAAAATTCATTTATCGCCTGCTCGTCTTCCTGTGCTTTGTTCCAAATTTTTTGTTCCGAAACATTGAACATTAAAACACCTTCACGGTATTCATTCAATAAAAAATCGCGGTCTTTATTGCTGACCCCAACTTTTTTATGTGTGGTTAATGCATCTTCATAGGTTTTGATTTCTTCCTGATAGCTTGTGTTTTTATCCAAGCCCATCTCACGGGCATCCAAAACTTTAAGTTTAAAATTTATGTACAAGTTTAAATAAGCTTGCAAAGTATCGTATGCAGCGCTGATGTTTCCATTGTGGCTTTTTTTGTATGCCCACATAAACTCTTTGGTACTTATTGATTTACCGTTTACCACAGCCACGTTTTGTGCAAACGAAATGCTACAAATAAAGCTGAAAACAAATAAGCAGTAAGCTTTCCTCACGCAGAGCACTCTATAAATTTTAAGGGATAAAAGTAACAATTAGCGACGCTATTATAAGATATTTAACTAATTTTAACAGAAATTATTATCCAGCAAAAATACGAATGGAAAACCAGGTTACCAACAATGCGAATGCTTTACGTTTATTTTTTACTGAAGAGGTTTTTTTGGTAAAGGATGAAAGCGTAGAAATTCTGCCTTTACGTAATCCAGAGCCAGTTTTGGCCATCGAAAATGTTTCTGTTACCGAAGAAAAAGAAACTGTTTTAAAACCAGAAACAATACAAATTCCTGGGATTAATGCTACAAATGTATCTAAAGTTTATCCGCAAGCGCCTGAAATTCCGCATATTGTGGCCGAACCAGCGCCTGAAAAAACGTTTAAATTTTTAGGTGGAAATAAAAAATCAGTGTTAATTTTGGTTAACGATAATGAGCATGATGTAAGTACCGAGCAGGGTAGGGAACTGTTACGGAAAATAGTGAAGGCAGTGGATTTGGGTACTCCCGATTTTGCTATTTTAAATTACGCAAATTATAGTGGAACTGATTATGCAGAACTGCAGCGGTTTTTTAAACCTGCTATTATGTTATCTTTTGGAGTAGAGATTGTCGACCTGAAACTGAACCTTACCTGGCAGAATGAAATCATCGTTCACGAAAGCACCAAAATTATCTTTGCTCCGAATCTCCATCACTTGGATAGCGATTTAACCGCTAAGAAAACACTTTGGGGACATCTTCAGAAAATTAAATAAGCGAGTAATAAAGAAACGGTTAATCTTTCAAACCCTACACCCTACACCCTACACCCTAATGAAAAAACTTGTATTTGCTACCAATAATCAACATAAAACCGAAGAAATACGTGCTGCCCTTGAAGGTAAATATGAGGTGCTTAATCTGGAAGATATTGGCTGTTTGGTTGATATTCCTGAAACTGCAGATACCTTTGAAGGAAATGCTACCTTAAAAAGCAGCTACGTGGTTGAACATTTTGGTTTGGACTGTTTTGCAGATGATAGCGGTTTAGAGGTAGATGCTTTGAATAACGAACCAGGAGTTTATTCTGCCCGATATTCGGGAAGTCGGGATAGCGTAGAAAATATTGAATTGGTTTTAGCTAAGCTTGAGGGGAATCCCAACAGAAAAGCGAGGTTTAAAACAGTGATTTCCTTAATGCAAGATGGAAAAAACCATATTTTTGAAGGTATAATAGAGGGGACAATCAGGACGGGATTATCAGGTTCGAAGGGTTTTGGTTACGATCCTATTTTCCAGCCGGATGGTTATCATATTACTTTTGCCGAAATGGATATGGCCGAGAAGAATAAAATCAGCCATAGGGCTATTGCACTAAAAAAGATGATGGATTTTTTGAAGGGGGAATGACGAAAATCTTTTTTTAAATATTAATCTATCCAGGTCGTCACCCTGAATTCATTTCAGGGTCTTAAAGTGTCTAAATAGATGCTGAAGCAAGTTCAGCATAAAGTTAAAGGAAACTACATTTTACCAACTACCTTTTTCGCCTGAACAGAATCTTTTTTCACTTGTACTGAGTCCTTTTTCGGTAAGATGGGTTTAATGCCAAAATTGGCTGTATCTGCTGGTTTAGCTTGAGGCAATTTCTTATCAACGTTTAAGCTATCTTTTTCTGATGTGATTTTCGGCTTAACCACAGGTGCTGTTGTTAATGGTTTATTTGTTGGGGCTGTGGTTTTAGCACCAGCTACAGTTTTACCCGCAACTGTTTTGGCCTTTGCTTTGGGTTTAGGTTTTCCCGATGAGCCAATGGCATCTTTTTTTGATTTTGGGCGTTCAGTAGGTTTCCACGAAAATCCTTTTAATACATGATCTTTTGCAATCGTGTTTTCGGGATTCAAAGCCCCTTCTATTCCTTTAATGTAAACAATTTCCTCAATTGCATTTTCCTTATCCTTGAAGATGAACTTTATCCTGCTACTTAGGGTTTGATTCATTTCTTTATACACCTTTGTGCTGTCGTCCTGGGTATAATAAATGCTTTCGGCATTGCCATCTACATATAGGTTCTTAAATTTTCCATTGGTAAAGAAACCTGTCATCAACCGGCCTTTTATTTGGTTAAACCTTAACGAATCTTTTGGGGTATTTACTAAAAATGCATTTCTAAAAGCCTGTAAATTATTTAGTTTTTTATTTTTGAACTGAACAAATATCGTATCACCAACCTGTTGCGAGCCTTCCGACCAGATGATCGGATTACTGTAACAACGTAAAGTAGAATCGGCACTGGTATAAAACAAACTATCGGTTTTGGCCTGTATATTCGTTTTAAAAATCTTAACGCCGTGGTAAGCCTTAATAATACGGGTTTGAACGGTGTCAGCTGGGTTAAATTTGGCTGTATCAGTCTTTAAAGCGCCGGCTTTTAAGTTCCCCAAAACCTTTGTTAAACTATCTTTAGCGCCAGATTTTGTTATCTTTTTTTGCAGGCTATCGATTTTTGTTTTTGAAATATCCTTTACAATAGGAGAAGCCTTATCGGCAATCTTTTTTTGCAGGCTATCGATTTTTGTTTTCGATACGTCCTTTACTATCGAATTGGCTTTATCAGTCAGCTTTTTCAGACTATCGGTTTTAAGTTTAGGCAGGTTTCTGATAATGGAGTCGGCCTTTCCTTTTAGCATATTGTTTTTTTGCAAGCTATCTGGATTAAGCTTGGGCAGCCCCTTGCCAAGTGAGTCTACTTTCGATTTTAAACTATCAATGCCTTTATCTTTGAGGTTAAGCAGGTCTTCCGTTTCGGCACCGCCCTTATTCTTTTTCTTTTTATCAGCCTTGCTATTTCTAGAATTACGTTTGTTCCTGTCTTCTTTTTGGGTAGGCTCAGCTTCTGGTTTATATTTTGGCTCACCTTTTTCTTTCTTTTCTCCGGTATCTTCATCATCTTCGCCAACCTGATTGTCGGCTTTAATCGAAATTTTAGGGATTAGCTTTAAGGTTTTTTGCAGCACCATCTGCGTTTCCAAAGTATCTGCACCCATCCATAAACTATCAGGTCTTTTTTTGTTCTTCACCATTATAGAATCTTCAGTGCCTATACCAAGATATGCATTACGTGTAACCAATGTCCTTTGATCCAGTTTATAGTAATAGCCCAAATCGCCGAACATTTTCATCTTATCTTTTGTATCAGAAAAAACAATGTTTTTTACTGCTTTGCCAACCCCTTTCTTACCATAATAGTATAAGCTATCTCCTTTTAGCGATCTGGTGCCTTGCGTATATAGGTTCTTCTTTCCGAAAAAAGCATCCTCGGTCATCGTATTATACTGACCATTTTCGGTGTAAAGATTATCGTCTTTTCCCTTAATATTGGTAGGGCCATAAAAGTAGGTCCATTTATCCTGGGTATTATAGCTCATCGTATCTGATTTTATGACCGATTGAGGTGTAACTACTACCACATCATATTTAAAGTAGGCTACGTTTCTTTCGCTAAAATAATAACCGTTTTTACTGGTAAGGGTTACATCCTTATTTACAATTTTGCCGCCACTGGTATAAGTTCCTATTTTGGTAAGTGTATTATAATCTAAAATGTTAGTCGTCAAAATCGATGTGGGATCAATCATCTTGACATTTCCGGTTAAATGTGCTTGTTTTTTATTTCCATCATACTCCAATTGATCGGAATAAATATCGGTGGTAAGCTGGTTGATGTGTACATTTTTAAAAGCTTCGAAATAGTTTCGTTCGCTATAAAATACGGCACTATCGCAGCTTAAAGTTGCATTATCTTGTTGAAAAACAGGATTTCGCAAGTAGCTGATTTTTTTCTTGGTATCGCCAGTTATCTTGGAAAATGAAACAATTTTAATCTTCGAAGCAGGTTGCTGACCGAATAAAAATACTGGACTGATTAAAAGAAATAAAAAGACAAATAGTTTTTGCACACTACAAAGTTAGTTTTTTGTTCCGAACGTTCGGAATACCAGTTAAAATTAAATATTTTTGGTGGATGTTACCCGTAAAACAATTTCAGGATTTTATTGAACAGCAACAGCTGTTTGTTCGGGCTAACAAGATCCTTTTGGCCGTAAGTGGGGGAAAAGACTCGGTATTAATGTTGCATTTGTTTAAAGCAATAGGCATTGATATTGGTGTGGCACATTGTAATTTTAATTTACGGGCTGATGAGGCACAACGTGATGAAAGTTTTGTTGGGCTACTGGCCAAAAATTTAGGATTACCTTTTTATGTAACGCATTTTGACACCAAAAAATATGCAGCCGAAAATAAAATTTCTACCCAGATGGCAGCGCGTGATCTGCGCTATAACTGGTTTGAAGAAATTAGGCGTAAAGAAGGCTACGATTATATAGCCCTGGCCCAACACCAGAACGATGCGGTAGAAACCGTACTCATTAACCTTACCCGTGGCACAGGCATAAGCGGATTGCATGGCATTTTACCTAAACGTGATTTACTGATCAGACCCTTATTGTTTTTAAACCGGCAGCAGATTGATGAAATTGTAAGGACTAATAACATCGATTTTGTAGAAGATAGTTCGAACGCAAGTACGAATTATACACGGAATAAAATCAGACTACAGGTAGTGCCGCATTTGCAGGAGATTAACCCTAACCTCGAAAAAACATTTGCCGAAAATATATCACGCTTTGCTGAATTGGAGACTTTTTTAAATATCCAGGTTCAGAAACTCGCAAATAAAATCCTAAATAAAAGGAATGATGGCATTTATATCCCTTTGGAAGAGGTTTCGAAATTAAACCCGCAAAAGCTCTTGCTTTACGAGTTACTTAAGCCTTTTAATTTTGCCGAAAATGTAGTGCAGGAAATTTTAGACAGTTTAAGGGCTTTAAGTGGTACACATTTTTTTAGCGCCACACATCAGGGCATTATCAATAGAAGTGATCTGGTTATTGTTGAAAAAAATATGTCGGTTACCACTAATCAGTTTATCCACCCAACAACAGAAAACATTGCTTTTGCTAATGATGAGATTTCGTTGACGTTTACAGATGAATTGAAATTCGAAATTAATTCGAATAAAGCGTTTGTAAATGCTGATAAATTAATTTTCCCTTTGGTGTTGAGGAATTGGCAAAATGGAGATAAATTTATTCCGTTGGGTATGCGTAACCCCAAAAAGGTAAGTGATTATTTTATCGACGAGAAAGTTCCCCTGCATTTGAAAAGCGTTACGCCGATTTTGGTTAACGGCAATGGTGAAATTGTTTGGATTGCAGGTATGCGGCAGGATAACCGATATAAATTAACTACAGCAACAAAAAAAGTTGCTATATTCGAACTCAAAATTAAATAAGTGGAAAGCAAATACGCCTATATCGAAAAACAATACATCGGCCGTGATTATGTTCGTATTTTCATTAGGCTTATTATGGCTGCTTTCTGTTTTGCAGCCTATGTTTATGAGCGCGATCGCGACAATACGCAAGATTTGTTCCTCGTTGTAGGCTTCGGGATCATCGGTGTTTCTATGCTTTTGCTTTTCCTTATCCAGTACAAAATTGTAGTAGATAATGGTAGCATGATTTTGGATGGTCTTTGGACGACCAAACGTGTTAAGATTGACTTGAACAGTATCGTTGATGTTCGTAAGGCTACTTATAGTCGTTATTTTTTCAATAATCCGGTTTATAACCTGCACACAAAAGGTACGATCCGTTTTTATTCATCGGGTAAAGATGCGGTTGTTTTAACCGATCGCGATGGCTTAGAATATTTTATCGGTACCCAAAGGCCCAACGAACTTTTCCTTGTAATAAAAGAGGAAATGAGAAACCTAAAATAATTATTTGAGGAGAAATTTCCTCAATTTTCCCCATCTTACATTTTAGTGATTTCTATGTTGCCTGTTATTAAAGGTTACATGAGGTTTTTTGATTTGGCATTTTAATTGAAAGTTTGCTGATATAAAGGAAGATGTTTTAGCCGCAGATTCGCAGATTAAATAAACTTATATTTATGGGAGATTCATATAGTGATATTGATTATCCTTTTCAGGAAGAATGTTATTTGTTAATTGGAATTATGATGGAAATACATCGTATTTTGGGGAAAGGATTTTCAGAAATTGTCTACAAAGATGCGCTAGAATTCGAACTTAGGAATAGAAATATCAAGTACGAAAGAGAGAAAGAATTTTCTGTAAATTACAAAGGGACTATACTTAAACATAAATTTTATGCTGATTTTGTTGTCGATGATAATGTTATTATCGAGGTGAAATCTAAATCTGAGTTGATAAATGAACATTATGCACAAGTTTTGAATTATCTGGCAATATCAAAACTAGGAATAGGTTTGTTAATTAATTTTAATGAGAAATCTTTGCAGTACAAAAGAATCATTAGAAGCTATTAAGCTTCAATTTTCGAACTGAAATTAATCTGCGAATCTGCGGCAATTGTTCTCGAAAAGCTATCTGTTTTTATTGCAATAAGCCGACACGCATTATAGATTAAAATCGGGTACATTTGCGATAACAACAATACATGTACAATGAAGATAGGAATTGTTTGCTACCCCACCTTTGGCGGTAGTGGAGTAGTTGCAACAGAACTTGGTAAAGCACTTGCCAACGAGGGACATCAGGTTCACTTTATTACTTATAGTCAGCCTGCCAGGCTCGATTTCTTTTCTGCCAACCTGTTTTATCACGAGGTTTCGGTAAGAGATTATCCGCTTTTTGATTACGCTCCTTACGAATCGGCCTTGGCCAGTAAACTGGTAGATGTGGTCCGTTTTGAACAATTGGATGTATTGCACGTTCATTATGCCATTCCGCATGCTTCTGCTGCTTTTATGGCGAAACAGATCTTGGCAAGTTATGGCATTCATATTCCAGTGGTAACTACTTTGCATGGTACCGATATTACTTTGGTGGGTAAAGATCCAACTTATAAACCTGTGGTTACCTTTTCTATTAATCAAAGCGATGGTGTAACTACAGTATCAGAAGATTTAAAAGAAGATACCTATAACCATTTTGAGATTACGAAAGAAATTAAGGTAATTCCGAATTTTATAGATTTTTCGCGCTTCAGTTTACAGGCAAAAGGTCACTTCAAAAAAGCAATAGCGCCAAATAACGAAAGGATTTTAATCCACACCAGTAATTTCAGGAAGGTAAAACGTACGGCTGATGTGATTAGGATTTTCGAAAAAGTACAAGCTGTTATTCCGTCAAAATTATTAATGGTAGGCGACGGACCTGAGCGTGCTTATGATGAGCAGCTTTGCAGATCGTTGAATATTTGTGAAAACGTAAGGTTTTTAGGTAAACAAGATGCGGTAGAAGAAATCTTATCGGTTTCAGATCTTTTCTTAATGCCATCAGAATCGGAGAGCTTCGGTTTGGCTGCATTAGAGGCCATGGCTTGTAAAGTGCCGGCAATTACTACAAATGCAGGCGGTTTGCCTGAGCTCAACGTTGACGGGTTCTGTGGCTACATGAGCAACGTTGGGGATGTAGACGCGATGGCCGCTCATGCTATTGAAATATTAAAAGATGATGAAACCCTGAATCGTTTCAAAGAAAATGCTTTTGCAAGGGCACAAGATTTTGACTTGAAAAAGATCCTACCTGTTTATGTTAACTATTATAAGGAAGTAATCGAAAACTCATTACAAGCTAAATATTAGCCGCTAATTAGTCCATATTTAATTTATAAGAAAGTTTTGCCGTGCTTGCATTGCAAAACTTTTTTTGTGTATAGATAATTTGAGCATTAAGGGATTTATTGAATTTCATTAGTTGATGATGAGTATCAGCAATATTTAACAAATGTAAACTTTCTCAAAATCAAATGATTATAAATCGTATCTTTGCGGCTTGAAACGGTTTTGCAGATAAAGATTCCTGAAATCATTTCGACAAAATTAAAAAAGAGGTTATCCCAAATGAAGAAAATAGTTGATTACAGAAAGCTTTTGAGCGTAGATAAAAATGCTGAATTAAAAGAGCTTAAATCTGTGTACCGCACATTGATGAAAGATTGTCACCCCGATAAATTTCAGCAGGAAGAAGAGAAATTAGATGCAGAAGCCAGAAGTAAAGAAATTATCGAAGCTTACCATTTCCTGGTAAGTATTGCGCCAGAAACACGCGAACAGAATATCGAAACGTACACGCAAACTACAACATTATCGAATATTCAGGATTTCGAATATAAACAACAGGTTTTAAATATCCAGTTTTTTGATGGAAGTGCTTACGAATATTTCGATGTGCCAAAAGCAATCTACGTGAAATTGGTTAACGCCGATTCCCCGGGCCGTTTTGCCCGCAGACACATCTTTAATGAATTCCCATATCGCAACGTAGCCAGAGTTGCAGAACCGGCATAATAGGTGACGGTATAATATTTAAATGGCCCCGATTTTCATTGGGGCCATTTCCTTTATTCCTTGATATCTGATAAAGTTAGTTTTCCTTTATCTTGTGCTTCTTTTAACTCTATTTTTATTTCAATATGGTTTTCTCTCCTATTAGGTGGAGGAATAGGAACACCTGCTCCAAGTCCAACAGAAGCTAAAAGAATCAACAATACCAATCCTGTTAGCTTTAGGGCTTTTTTGAACTGTTTCATGTTTGATAGAATGATGGTTTTTCGGTTAAATAAACCAATAGACCTGTAAGTGCTAATTAAATAGCCTGATAATGGCTGAAGCTTCAATTAGCTGGTAGGAATTTCAGCAGGATATTGTGAGGCTGCTTCCTGAACAAAAAAGCCTGGTGTATTTGAGGTGGGTAAAAATGCTTTAGTGAGTTTTGTTAATTTGACCCTTACTAACTCATTAAAAGTAGAAATTTGCTGATCGTATTTTTTTATTGAAGTGGCTGTTTTTCTTGTTGACTTGTTGAAAACACTTGAAGTAGAAAAACTCTTTAGTAATCCAGATACCCATTCTGTTTGAAAAACTGGATTAGATTGAAGGGTGATTGAATTGATCTGGTTGCTCGAAAATGTAAACAGACTCAGGAATAGGACTAATATTGCCGTCCATTTTAAGTGGTTCTTTTCTAAGTATGTTGATTTACAGTTCATTTCTTTAGCAAAGGTAATATATTTCCGAGATTCGTCATACTGAACTTGTTTCAGTATCTATCAGGCTATAAGATCCTGAGTTAAACTCAGGATGACGATCGCTGGGTGAGTTCTACTGTATTGAACTTGTTTCAGTATCTATCACATTAAACTCAAATACTCCGACCACTTTAATTCTTTTGGCAATATTTTGTTGCTAAACTCTAAATGAATTACCCTTCTTTTTTTATTGTTGCTTGTTCTGCTCGAACTATGGAGCAATAGTGGTTTCATAATCATCACACCGCCTCTTTCTACATTGCAACTCATTTCTTTTTCTATGCTCCAGTTTATGGTTTCCGGGCGGTAAATACCTTTACTGTGCGAATTGGCAATTACTTTTAATGCACCGTTCTCCTCGTTGGTATCGTCGAGATGAATGCGGATGGTGAAATTGCTTTCAAGTATATCAAGCGGAGGCTGTACGGCAAACTGATTATGTTTGTTAGTGTAAGGGCCAAAACCAGCTATTTCCACTTTCTGATTAACTGAAATTGTTAAATCCTGATGATAGGAAACAAACCAATTTGAAGTTTCGGGTTTGTCGAAATAGATCGATTTGACAAGAAAATAATTTTCGCCAAAAACCCCTTTTACGATATGTTTGAGTTTGTCATTAAAAATAAGGTCGATTGTTTCCGGAACTTCTTTTAAAAATTGGCGTATTGCAAAAAGATCGTCCGATTTTCTAAAGGTTTCTTTTGTAGAATCTGTCCTGTTAATCGCTGCGAGGATATCCTCAGCTTCTTGATCTGTAAATACATGATCTACCACCGAAAATCCTAATTCCTGAATTTCTCTTCCCTTAACCACTAAATCCATCATGTCAATTATTCAACATGGGTTTAAAACGGCTATCCTTATTTCTTAAGTCCAACCCACCTTCATAAACAGATTTTAGATTAACCAAATAAAAACTCCAGCCATTATGACAACCCAAGCGAATATTTCTTTTTGAATTTTCATCTAAAGGGATGTTCTTTTGCGTCAACTCTACAACTACATACTCAAACTCTTCTCTGAGTTTAATATCGACCAAACATTCGCCTGCAAAAGTAAATTGAAGCTCATCTTTGCCATTAGCTTCAGTTATGCTCCCTTTTTCAATATCATCATACAGGTACCAGATCCATTTGTATTTATCCCCTTTCAATACGTTTTGCGTTTTGTTGAGCAATACACTGTTCTCGTCAGAGAATTCCGCCTCGCTTAAAAACCATTTCTCAATTTCGCTGGCTTTTGTCCAGGCATTGTACATCTCCTCAAGTTTTGCTTTGATAGCAATTTTGATGGTGAATCTGGTCCAATCGAAGTTTTCCATTGGCTTAATTTTAGGTGATTAATTGAAAACCAAACAAACTGGCGCGCCAACATCAATGCGTTTACCGCTATCGGTTAATTTGCCAGTGGTTTTATTCCGGTTAAAAATAACAATGTTGTTGGTGTATTGATGGCCGATCAATAGGAATTTTCCAGTCGGATCAATCGTGAAGTTTCTTGGTCCTTTGCCGAGTGTGCTTACTGTTTCTATAAATTTCAATTTTCCGGTCGGCAGAATTGAAAAGGTAGAAATGCTATTGGCATCTCCGCGGTTGGTTTCGTAAAGAAATTTTCCATCAGCCGAAACATGGATGTCGGCACCATCAATTTTTCCACTAAAGTCTTTCGGCGTAGTGCCAATTTCCTGAATTTTGGTTAAGCTTCCATTCGAATAAGCGAAAACTGTTATGCTGCCATTAAATTCGTGCGCTAAATAGGCGAATTTTCCATTTGGACTAAAAGTGATGTGCCTCGGGCCAGTGCCTGCAGTGGTTTTAATTACCGACTTAACGGTTAATATTTTTTCTTTTGAGGCAGGGTTGTAGTTGTAAATATAAGTTTGATCTTCACCCAAATCGTTAACAATTAAATATTTGTGATCTGGCGTAAATTTAACCATATGTACATGTGCGCTTTCTTGCCTGCCTTTAGGATCAATACTTTTTCCAGTATGCTTGATCGTTTGTAAAGCTTCGGTTAAGGCGCCATCAGCCTTACGTGCGAATACCGCTAAACTGCCCCCACTATAATTGGCTACAATTACATTTTTGGCATCAACGGTAATAAAACAAGGATCAGCACCGTGACTGTCAACTTTGTTTAAAAAAGTTAAATCGCCTGTTTTGGCATCATATTTAAATGCGCTTACCGTACTTGTTGCTCCGGTTTCATTAACCACATAAATAAATTTGTTATCAGGTGAAATGGCAACATAACTAGGATTCGCAGTGTTTTTTGTAATGCTTTTTATGCTTGTTGCAGCGGTCGCAGCATCAAAGTTATAGGTATAAATTCCTTCACTTTTTCCTGGTGCAGTGTAAGTACCTACAATTAGGTTATAGTTGGTTTTTTGAGCGAAGCTAAGGGTCGAAAATATAGAAAGTATAAGCAATGAACTGAGTTTTTTCATGAAAATATGGTGTTGATTAACAAATATAAAGAAAGTTGGCCACGGAAGCCCAGAAAACATGGAACATGTTTCTTAATTATCGCCCGAAGACGATGGGAGGGGACTCTGCGCACTTTGTGGTAAAAAATAGCAATACAAAAAAAGGCAACCATTGGTTGCCTTTTATATCTTATTTTATTAAGTGTTTAATCTGGATCAATTCATGATCTTCAAGATAGCGCCATCTACCACGAGGCAAATCTTTCTTGGTTAAATTGCCATATACTACACGGTCTAATTTTTCTACATTGTAACCCAGGTGTTCGAAAATACGGCGAACAATTCTGTTTTTACCGCTGTGGATCTGGATGCCGATTTCTTTTTTGGTTCCACCAGCAACGTAAGAAATGTTATCCGGTTTAATCAATCCGTCTTCCAGCTCTAAACCAAAAGCAATTTTGTTTAAATCACCTTGTGATAAAGCTTTATCCAACTCAATATTGTAAATTTTGGTGATACCGTTTTTAGGATGTGATAATTTATCTGCTAAATCACCATCGTTAGTCATCAACAATAATCCTGTTGTATTACGGTCTAAACGGCCAACGGGGTAAATACGCTCGCGGCTCGCTTTGTCAACCAATTGCATCACCGTACGGCGTTCTTGCGGATCGTCGGTAGTAGTGATGTAATCTTTTGGTTTGTTTAATAAAACGTAAACTTTTTTCTCGCGTTTCAATAGCTCGCCGTTATAACGTACTAAATCTTTTGCAGGATCAACTTTATGCCCTAATTCGGTAATGGCTTCTCCGTTTACGGTAATAATGCCGGCAGCAATTAGCTCATCAGCTTTACGGCGAGAGCAGATACCTGCATTTGAAATATATCTGTTAAGGCGAATTAAGCCTTTATCTTCATTTGTTTTGCGGCCTTGGGCAATTACAGTCCGCTCCGGGCGGTTAAATTCTGTATCTCTTGGCTGTGCATCCTCGCGTTTTCTAAACGGACGGGTGTCGCCTTCCCTCGGCTCTCTGGGTTTTACATCTCTTGAACTTCCAGCACTTGGCTTGAAATCATCTGATTTGCCTCTTGATTTGTAATCTTTATAGCCACCTTCTCTTGGTTTATAATCTCTTGATCCGCCTTCTCTAGGTTTAAAGTCACGGTCGCCAGTTCTCGGTTTAAAATCTCTCGAATCTCCATCCTTAGATTTGAAATCGCGTTCTCCTGTTCTTGGCTTATAATCTCTTGCACTACCTTCTCTTGGTTTAAAATCTCTATCTCCTGTTCTAGGTTTGTAGTCTCTTGACCCTCCCTCTCTCGATTTGAAATCGCGGTCTCCAGTTCTTGGTTTGTAATCTCTCGATCCACCTTCTCTAGATTTGAAGCTGCGGTCTTCTGATTTTGAGTTGTTATCTTTTGATTTAAACTCGCGGTCTCCAAATTTGAACCCTTTTGATTCTCCATCTTTCGATTTAAAATCACGATCTCCAGTTCTTGGCCTGAAGTCTTTTTTGTCTCCGAAAGATTTTGATTTGAAATCTTTACCGTCTGAGCTTCTGGGTTTGAAGCCGTCTTTAGAATCGGATGATTTTTTGAATTTGCTGTCTTTATCGTCTGATCTTCTTCTATCAGACCCGGCCGAACTACTTCTGCCTTCTGTTTTCCGACTGCCTGATTTGGACTTGTCATCCCGACTGTTCCTGTTGTTTTTATTTATCATGATACGCTTTTAACCACATTAAAAATGCGGGTTGCAAATTTATGAAAAATTGATGAACATAACAATTTTAAGAGCGGAAAAATTAGATAAAAAAATAGCCTCTAAAATAGGGAAATTTGCCTGAAAATCAAAATTTAAAATCCACGTTTAAAGCACTTTAAGGGCTGATTTTTAGGGGTATTTTTGTAACTATTTGATAATGTGCTCATTATTTTTTACCTTTGCCAACGTTTTTATATAAGTTCACCAAAAAAAGGAGGAAAATGTTAAAGAAACACATCGTACCATTTGCGGTAGTGGCAACACTATTTATCTTGGCAAAAGTGTTCGCTTACCAAATGCCCTTAGCACAAAAAAGTCTTTTAAAAGAAGAAAAATTAAACACTACAATACCCAAATCTGATAGCCTGGAAGTTGAAAATGCGGAAAAGCCGCTATCTTTAATGGCACAGTTAAATTTTGCAGAAGAAACCCTGCCATTAGGCGATAAAAAGGTAGAACGCAAAATGAAAAAAATCCTTGCAGCACACACTTACGGAAATACACAAACCAATAAATTGCATGCAAAAGCAGCAAAGTGGTTTCCGGTAATTGAACCTATTCTCGCTGCGTACGGAATTCCCAACGATTTTAAGTATTTGGCCCTGGTCGAATCTGGAATGGCGGAAGGAGTTTCTCCAAAGGGTGCAGCCGGAATCTGGCAGTTTATGCCTGGCACAGCCCGTACCTATGGATTAAGAGTAAACGGAAATGTTGATGAACGCTATAATCTGCGTAAATCGACCATTGCTGCCTGCAAATACATTAAAGAAATGTATAAAGGTTTAGAAAGCTGGACATTGGTAGCTGCGGCTTACAATGTTGGCGACGGACGCCTGCGCAAGCAGATCAATAATCAAAATCAGGATAATTACTACAAAATGAAGCTGAACCGCGAAACCGGAGGCTATGTTTATAAAGTGATTTCTATGAAACAGATTATGGAGCACCCGAAACGTTACGGTTACGAAAAACCGAGAGTATTATTGGCCTATAACGCCGAATAATATAATAATTAAGATAAAGACAAGCATTTGGTAAGGCGTCCCGGTTTTAAATCGGGACGCTTTTTTTTGAAAGTGATTATACTGATTGTCGGATTACACAGATTTGTTTTTTACTAAACGCTAACCCCTAAACGTTTTTTAGGAGTTATTGATTGATGCGAGAATTTTCTCCGCATCACGCGAACCAATGAACCCGTGAACGACAACTAATGACCAATGAACGATTGAACTAATAAATCAATTTCCTTTCTTTGTGTTATGTTCAAACTGCGCATTAATAAAATCATAAATCAACCAGGCGATAATATTACTTTTCAATTTGAGGAAGTTGATCAACCATACCCAAAGTATTTAGCCGGTCAGTTTATTTCGTTGGTTTTTCAGGGGAAACATAAGGAGATAAGAAGGTCATATTCTTTTAATAGCTCGCCCGACGTGGCTGAGCCCTTGGCAATTACAGTAAAAAGGGTAGAAAATGGAGAGATTTCGAGATTTTTACACCATAAAACCTCGGTAAATGATATTCTCTTGGCTCTGGAGCCTCAAGGGATGTTCAGTTATTTGCCAGAAGAAAACTTAGAAAGAGATCTTTTTCTGTTCGCTGCTGGGGTAGGAATCACGCCATTATTCTCGATTTTGAAAACGGCCTTAGTGCGTGAGAAAAAATCGTTGGTTACACTGATATATAGCAACCGATCAAGGGAGGATGCATTATTTTATGATGAGCTGAACGAATGGCAAAAGAAATATCCGGATAGATTAAAGATTGTTTGGGTTTTTAGCAATAGCAAAAATCTGATGACGGCCCGCCTAAACAAATTCTATATCGAAAAGCTACTCAAGGAACATTTGCATTTTGATCGGAATAATGCGCTGTTTTATAGCTGTGGCCCGATAATTTACATGGATTTGTGCCGGATCACCTTGCTGGGTATGGGTTTCGATATCAAACAGATTAAAAGAGAAACCTTTGTACTGCCAGAAGATGAGGTAGATGAGGATGATGGTTCGGCAGAAAAGCTTGTCGATAAAAATACCTATTCTGTAATTTTAAACTTTAGAGGGGAATCTTATAACCTCGAAGTGCCCTGGCCAAAAAGAATTTTAGATGTTGCGCTGGAAAATAAAATCAAACTGCCTTATAGTTGTCGTGGTGGCGTATGTAGTACCTGTGTGGCCAACTGTACCAAAGGTGGCGTAAGGATGGATTATAATGAGGTGCTTACTGATGAGGAGTTGGAAAGGGGTAGGGTTTTGGTTTGTACTGGACATCCGACAGAGAACGGAACAACGATAGAGTGGTAAGATCTATTTTTTCAGCCTGCTTTTAATATCATTAAACAATAGCTTTTTATAATACTCCCTTAAGGCTTTCTCTAGCTTACTATCAGTTACTTTGTCTGCAATGTGCATTCCTTTAAAATAAATTTTAGTTTTACCACTCTGAAAAGTTCGCATCGTAAATTCTAAGTCTTTGAGTGTATCTCTTTCAATAACCAGCTGATTTAGTTTATAAAAATTAACTTCTTGATTTTTGCTAAGCCTTGATTTTTCTAATGGTTTAATGCTATCAAAAACAATATCTTGCATTTTTAATTTATTGATGATTTCTGCCTGGGTATAATTAACCTTGATAGTGCAGTTGTAGCAGGTTAAATTTGCATCGCTTCTATTATAATAATAGCTGGCGGGAGGAGAGGTGGCAATTAATACTGCAAATGATGGAATAAGAATAGCCAGAGGATTTATTTGATTAACTTTAATAAAATCCAGCTGATTGATGTTGTTTATGATATAGTAAGGGGCTGGCAGAAAAACGAAAACCACTAGATCGGAATAATCAATTATTCTTGAAGTTTCAACGAAGCTGTATTGATTATAAAGATCAATTAATGCCTGAGAAAACTCCGATTTCCAAAACAAGAATAATAGAGCACTAACAATTACAGCCATTTTGCCGATTTTGGGAAAGATGTAAGCTAAAATTAAAGGTAATATGATAATCCCCGCTGCATCTGATAGCTTTCCGCTAAGCCACCCAGAATAGTTGAACTTGATATAATGATCATTGACAAAAAGGACAACTAGGCAGAAAATAAAAACATAATTTAAGAGATGATATTTGTTTCGAGTCGTTTTCATTAGAAATTATTATAAGTATAATGTTTTTGCCTCATTTGTTATTTATGTTAGAATAAACTATGCTGCTGTTAAATTATGATGGGGAAGATCCATATCTCCGCCGAATAATAATTTTGAGGAACGATCAATGGGTATATATGATCAATATAGACAGGCATTTAACTATTTTTATGCTTGGGTTTCTGGAGATTAGGATTATTGGTATGAATATATTCCTTTTCTATAAAAATACAAAACCGTAATCTCATTATCAGCGTTTATCTGGTATGACGAAAACTTTTTTTACGCTATTAACCTGCCTCTGTTTACGGTCTTTCGCTCAGGATTCAGTTGCTTTAAAGAGAGAGTTTGCCAATAAGGAGTATATTCATCTTTATAAGGAAAATGCCGATCTGGCTTATACAGCTCCTGGTGGAGAGTTGGGCGCCCCTTCAAAATATGCAATTAATGGTCGGCTTACTACCGCTTATGTGCTTTTGGGAAGTTATAAATCGCCAATTGCATTTTCCGTCATTCCGGATTTTACTGTTCGTGTAAGAACAGAATTTTCGGCTGCTGTCCGCACGCCAAGCTATCGTTTAGGCGGAGCGCTTTATGTAAGGTTAAATCCCGATCCTGAACATTATAAATATGGGGAGCTTGCTTTTACACATCATTCCAACGGGCAGGATGCTTCCCCATATAACCCTGACGGCACCATCAATACCCGAACTGGGAATTTCAATGCCAATTATTTAACCTTATCCTATCAGTTTGGTGATTTAACGCCAGCCAATGCCGATGGAAGTTATTATTCATTTAATCACCGGGCCGGATTGCAATGGTATAAATTCTTTAGGTATGAGCCCGCATTAAATGAAGGTTTTGGCTTTACAAGGGTATTATATAACTTCTCCTGGCGAAAATACGACGAGATCGAAAAAAAAGCGAAGTATAAACCGAAAGTTAAAACAGAAAAAGAAACCTGGCGTTTAAATACCGAGCTTTCTTATGCAGTAAATAAAATTCCATCTAAAAACTTGGTTAATGCGCAGAAAAGGTTAAATGCCGAAATTAATTTTAATTATAGCTTTCCTTTTATGCATAACGTATTTCTGATGGCTGCGGTAGGCTATTATGGTGAAGATAATTACAATATCTATTTTCAGGATCATTACGGTTATGTCCGCTTTGGCTTATCATCTGGTTTCCTACGGAATAGAAGTCGACATTATGACAATTAATCCTTAATCAAGATTGGTTTTGACTTTCATTTTGATAAAATTTTTAGCATTTTTGCGGATTGAAATTTTGTCTTTTTAAAGGCTCAATTTTGCCTCCAACTTTTAATAAATATGAGCAATAAATCTATCGACCTCGGCGAGCAAAAAGATGTAGAAGTATATGGTGCGAGGGTACATAATTTAAAGAATATAGATGTTAGTTTTCCGCGCAACCAACTTGTTGTTATAACAGGGTTAAGTGGTAGCGGTAAATCATCATTGGCTTTTGATACCATTTACGCGGAAGGACAGCGCCGGTATATGGAAACATTTAGTGCCTATAGCCGCCAGTTTATGGGGGGGATGGAACGCCCTGATGTAGATAAGGTTTCGGGATTGAGTCCGGTTATTGCCATTGAGCAAAAAACCACCAGCAAAAACCCGCGCTCTACCGTAGGTACCATTACAGAGATTTACGATTTTATGCGCTTGCTTTATGCACGTGTTGCCGATGCCTACTCATACAATACTGGCGAGAAGATGGAGCGGATGAGTGAAGACCAGATCCTGCAGAATATCTTCAATAAATTTGATGGCGTGGCCGTAAATATTCTTGCACCTGTTGTTAAAGGTAGAAAGGGGCATTACCGCGAACTTTTTGAGCAGATCCGTAAACAGGGTTATGTAAAAGTTCGTGTGGATGGAGAAATAAAGGATATTTCCGCTAAAATGCAGGTAGACCGTTATAAAATCCACGATATCGAAGTGGTAATCGACCGATTGATCATTGATGTGAAGGATAAAAAACGCCTGCTGGATTCGTTGCAGATTGCGATGAAAATGGGTAAGGGCGTGATCAAAATCAGCGATAAAGATAATAACGTTGCGCATTTTAGTAAGTTTTTAATGTGCCCAACCACTGGTATTTCTTACGATGAACCTCAACCGAACAGTTTTTCATTCAACTCGCCTTATGGTGCCTGCGAACGTTGCGATGGTTTAGGTTATATCTTCGTGGTAGATAAAGAATCGGTGATTCCGAACCCCAAGCTGAGTATTTTAAACGGTGGTTTAGCGCCCCTGGGTGAATATAGAGACATCTGGATGTTCCAGGTGTTAAAAGCGCTGGCTAAAAAATATAATTTCTCGCTTTCTACCCCAATTGAAAAACTGAGCGATGAAGTGATCAATATTATCTTAAACGGTACACACGATCTGATCAATGTGGCTGTTGAGTACAATAAATGGAACGTTCAGAATTATAATATCACTTTCGATGGTATTATTAAAATGCTCGAAGAACAGAACGAAAAACGGGGTGAGGCAGCAGTTGATGATATGGAAACTTTCCGTAAACTGAAAACCTGCCCTGAATGTAACGGCGCGCGACTTAAAAAGGAAAGCCTGCACTTCAAAGTTGATGGGAAGAATATTTTCGAACTGTCATCAATGGATATTTTCAACCTGAATATCTGGTTCGAAAAAGTAGATGAACGCCTTAGCGACCGTCAGAATATTATTGCAAAGGAAATTTTAAAAGAGATTAAAGCTAGGATAGGTTTCTTAACAGACGTTGGTTTAACGTATTTAACCTTAGATCGTACAGCCCGTACACTTTCAGGTGGTGAGGCACAACGCATCCGTTTGGCTACACAGATCGGTTCACAGTTGATGAATGTAATGTACATCCTCGATGAACCAAGTATCGGTTTGCATCAACGCGATAACGAACGTTTGATCAATGCACTTAAAAATCTCCGTGATCTTGGAAATACCGTTTTGGTGGTAGAACACGATAAGGATATGATTCTGGAGGCCGATTGGGTAATAGATGTTGGCCCGGGGGCGGGTATCCATGGCGGAACGGTAGTTGCAGAAGGAACGGCAGCACAGATCCTGAAATCGAATACCCTAACTGCAGATTACCTCAACGGCAAAAAGAAAATTGAAACGCCAAAAACCCGCAGAAAGGGCAATGGACATAGATTATCGATTGTTAAAGCCACCGGACATAATTTAAAAGAGGTTTCAGTAGATTTTCCTTTAGGTAAATTTATTGCCGTAACCGGGGTTTCGGGCAGTGGTAAGTCGAGTTTGATTACAGAAACCTTATATCCGATTTTAAATCATCATTTCTTTAGGGCGAAAAAACAACCTTTACCTTACGAGAAAATTAACGGATTAAAAGAAATAGATAAGGTGATTGAAATCGACCAGGCACCTATTGGCAGAACACCTCGTTCTAACCCATCTACTTATACCGGAGTGTTTTCTGATATCCGAAATCTGTTTGTACAACTGCCTGAGGCGAAAATACGTGGCTATAAACCAGGCCGTTTCTCGTTTAATGTAAAAGGTGGCCGTTGCGAAACCTGCCAGGGGGCCGGTTTAAAGGTGATTGAAATGAATTTCTTGCCTGATGTGCAGGTGCCTTGTGAAGAGTGTGGCGGAAAAAGATATAACAGGGAAACCTTAGAAGTTCGTTTCCGCGGAAAATCGATCAGTGATGTTTTGGATATGAGTATTGAAGATGCTTGTAATTTCTTCGAAAATATCCCGATCATTTATAGAAAAATTAAAACTTTAAAGGATGTTGGTTTAGGTTATATCACTTTAGGACAATCATCGGTTACTTTATCAGGTGGTGAAGCGCAGCGGGTTAAACTGGCTACAGAACTTTCTAAAAAAGATACCGGTAAAACCTTCTATATTTTAGACGAGCCTACCACCGGACTTCACTTCGAAGATATTAATGTGCTTTTAGGCGTATTGCAAGAACTGGTTGATAAAGGAAATACGATTTTGGTAATCGAACATAATTTAGATGTGGTTAAAGTGGCCGATTGGGTGATCGATTTAGGTGAAGAAGGTGGTGCCGGTGGCGGAAGGATTTTATTCGAAGGTACTCCAGAAGGTTTGATCCAAAATCCGATCAGTTTAACCGGGAAGTTTTTGAAAAAGGAAATGGCTTTGGAATCTGAGCTCAGTAGTTCGAAGTCGGAGGTCAAAGCGTCTAAGAAGAAGAAATAGTACGAGGTTGGAAGTCAGAAAGACCGAAGTTACAGAGGTTTTAAGCGATCGTCACCCCGAACTTGTTTCAGGAGCTTTATGTACAAATAAATTTGTCATCCTGAGCCTGTCGAAGGACTTGGTTAAATTTATATTAAGTCGTTTCGACAAGCTTAACGTGACAAAATCGAGACGTGATTTATAACGAACACTTTAAATATCCCATATTACATTTTAAAACAATGCTTTTCACCGATACCCATACCCATTTATATTACGAACAGGATGCTGAGAAACAAGCGCAGTTAATGGAGCATTGTTTCGAAAACGACGTTAACCGTTTGTTTTTGCCCAATGTTGATGTAAAATCGATTGCCATGATAAATGATCTTGTGGAGAAATATCCGGCAAACTGTTTTGCTATGGCAGGTCTGCATCCCTGTGATGTGAAGGAAGATTACCTAGCACAACTAGACGAAATCTACAATAGCATTTCTGATCGGAAAATTTATGCCATTGGTGAGATTGGGATAGATCTGTATTGGGATAAAACTACTTTGGCCATTCAACAAGATGCTTTTCGTAAACAGATTGGCTGGGCAAAAGATTTGGGTTTGCCGATTGTAATCCATTGTCGCGAGGCTTTTGATGAGGTTTTCGAACTTCTGGAAAGTGAAAGAGATGAAAAATTACGGGGAATATTTCATTGCTTTACTGGCAATGTGGCACAGGCCAAACAGGCCATCGATTTAAATTTCTATTTAGGAATAGGTGGCGTGGTTACCTATAAAAAAGCAGGTTTGGATCTGGTATTGTCAGAGATTCCTTTGGCTAACTTAGTTTTAGAAACAGATTCGCCCTATTTGGCTCCGGTTCCTTTCCGTGGCAAACCAAATGAGAGCAGTTATTTAATCTATGTTGCCCAAAAACTGGCCGATATTTATGGAGTTCCTATTGAAGAAATTGCAGATGTAACCACTGAGAATTCGAAAAAGGTTTTTGGAGTTTGAGAGATCGTCATTGCGAGAAGGCCTTTTCGGGCCGACGAAGCAATCTATTTAGTCGATTGTTAAGATCCTGAAACAAGTTCAGGATGATTACTATAGCGGATTTCTTGTTTTGTAAAATATGGGCTTAAAATTTATTATATTGGCAATGTATTAACGGTTTTTGGCTTTTTTATTGTTAATTTAAAAATACAGGCTGATCATTTGTAATTTTTTAGTTTCTTTGCGGTGAGCAACCTTCACCCAACCAAATGACCAAAATACTTATAATTTATACCGGCGGTACCATCGGTATGGTTAACGATCCTACAAATGGGATGTTAATTCCATTTGATTTTCAGCAGATAAAAGAAAACGTTCCTGAATTAAGCCGTTTAGATTACGATTTAGATGTGCATTCCTTCAATCCGGTATTGGATTCTTCAAACATGGATCCTGAAATATGGAAAACATTGGCCGAACTTGTTTATCATAAATACGATCAGTACGATGGCTTTGTCATTCTCCACGGATCTGATACTATGGCTTTTACCGCATCGGCATTGAGCTTTATGCTCGAAAACCTGGATAAACCGGTTGTTTTAACCGGTTCGCAACTGCCTATTGGCGAAATCAGGACTGATGCCAAAGAGAATTTAATTACCGCTTTAGAGATTGCAGCGACCAAAGAAGATGGTAAAGCACTTTTTCCGGAGGTCTGCATTTATTTTGATTCTCAGTTATTTAGGGGCAATCGTTCTATAAAGTACAACAGCGAAAAGTTCGAAGCTTTCCGTTCACCAAATTATCCCATACTTGCCGAAGCGGGCGTTCACCTGCAGTTTTACAGAAATTATATTCTTAAAGCACCGAAAGGAGAATTGAAATTGCACACCAATTTTAATTCGAACATTGGTGTACTGAAATTATATCCCGGAATTACGCCACAGGCTGTTCAGGCGATAACAGATTCTAAAGTAGATGCCATTATCTTAGAAACTTTTGGCTCGGGTAATACCACAACCGCACAATGGTTTTTAGATAGTTTACGTCAGGCTATTTTGAATGGAAAGATTATAATCGACATTTCTCAATGTAAAAAAGGATCAGTCCAGCTTGGTCGCTACGAAACCAGCAGGGAATTACTGAAAATGGGCATTTTAAGTGGTTATGATTTAACTTTCGAAGCTACGGTAACCAAATTAATGTTCGTTATGGGTTTAGGTTTGTCGATAGAAGAAAGCCGCAAACTGATGGAAGAATCGTTAAGAGGTGAGCTGACTAAAGATTAATGTAGCAAACTTGCGAGGCCTGGAAAAAGTTTAAACCCGAAAACTGTAAATTGCCAATTACAAACTGATTTGGGCGTTACCCAAGCTACGCAAGGGTCGGGCTTTTCAGGGCTGCGCTTCGCTCCGGTGCCGATGAAGGATCGGCACTGAACCCTTACAATCCCTAACGCAAAACCCACCTTTTCAAAACCTTACGGGCTTCCGAAACCTAAGAGCGCTGTACTAGAATAAGTAAAACTTCTGCAATTATGAGCAACATCATTTCGGTTATCGGTATTTAGCGCTATTTTTGCTATAGTAGATTCGTCATGCTGAACTTGTTTCAGCATCTCAAAGATCCTGAAATAAATTCAGGGTGACGCTGAGTAAATAACATGAAAATAGAACAAATATATACAGGGTGCCTGGCAGAAGCCGCTTATTACATCGAAAGTAATGGCGAGGCTGCAATTATTGATCCGCTAAGAGAGGTTGGAACGTACTTAAAGAAAGCCGAAAAAGCAGGGGCAACCATTAAATATATCTTCGAAACGCATTTTCATGCCGATTTTGTTTCCGGACACGTAGACCTGGCAGAGAAGTCTGGTGCCGAAATCGTCTATGGCCCAACCGCTAAAACCGAATTTAAATCGCACATTGCTAAAGACGGAGAGCAGTTTAAAATTGGAAACGTAACCATTACCACTTTACATACTCCTGGGCATACTCTAGAATCGACTACTTATCTACTAAGCGATGAAGATGGAAAAGATCACTGCATTTTTAGTGGCGATACCTTATTTATTGGCGATGTTGGCCGACCTGATTTAGCACAGAAAGGTCATTTAACCATGGAAGATTTAGCCGGAATGCTTTACGATTCATTAAATGAAAAAATAAAGCCTTTAGCTGATGACGTAATTGTTTATCCGGCACATGGTGCAGGTTCTGCCTGTGGCAAAAGTATGAGTAAAGAAACTTTCGATACTTTAGGGCATCAAAAGGAAGTAAATTACGCTTTAAAAGCCGAAACAAAAGAGCAGTTTATTGCCGAAGTAACAGATGGCATTTTGCCACCACCACAATATTTTGCTAAAAATGCTGCCATTAATAAAGGTGGGGTGGAAAGTATTGATGAGGTTTATGAGAAGGGATTAAATGCTTTAACTCCGCAGCAATTTGAAGATACTGCAAACCAAACAGGAGCGATTATGCTTGATACCCGCGATCCACAGGTTTTTGCCAAAGGTTTTATTCCAAATTCGATCAATATTGGACTTAATGGGCAGTTTGCACCCTGGGTTGGTGCTTTGATTACCGATTTACAGCAACCAATTTTATTGATTACCGAGCAAGGTAAGGAAGAAGAAACCATAACCCGTTTAACCCGTGTAGGGTACGATAGTACCATTGGTTATTTGGATGGTGGTTTTGAAAGGTGGACAGACGCTGGTAAGGAAATCGATACCATTGAATCAATCTCTGCAGAGGCGTTTGAAAAAGCCAGTCTTAATGGGGAAATTACAGCCCTTGATGTGCGTAAACCAGGTGAATATGAATCAGAACATCTGGAATTTACACTGAGCCGTCCGTTAGATTTTATTAACGACTGGACTGGCGAGATCAATCCAAAAGCTACCTATTACATTCACTGTGCAGGTGGCTACCGCTCGATGATTGCCGCTTCCATCTTAAAATCGCGTGGGGTAGAAAATGTGATTGATGTTGCAGGCGGTTATGGCGCAATTAAAAATACCGGATTAAAAAGAACCGATTTCGCCTGCCCAAGTAAAGTAATGAAAATTTAATAACAAGCAATTGTCACATTGAGCTTGTCGAAATGCCATTAAGGTTCTTCGACAGGCTCAGAATGACAATCTAAGATATAACCATTTGGCAAATCAAAATCATTACGACGTATTAATTATCGGTGCTGGCCCAATAGGCATGGCTTGTGCAATTGAGGCGCAAAAAGCAAACTTAAGCTATGTAATTGTAGAGAAAGGTGCTTTAGTGAACAGTCTGTTCAATTATCCAGTATTTATGACCTTCTTTTCTACTTCTCAAAAGTTAGAAATTGGAGGTGTGCCTTTTGTAACCATCAGTCCGAAACCTAACCGTAATGAAGCGGTTGAATATTACCGCCGCGTGGCCGAAAAATTCGATTTAAATATCCACCTTTTCGAAAGCGTAAAACAAGTTGTTAAAAACGATCATGATGTTTTCGAAATCAACACCTCTAAAACCAATTATACGGCCAATAATGTAATTGTGGCTACGGGTTTTTATGATGTGCCTTTGTTGATGAACGTTCCAGGAGAGGATTTACCAAAAGTAACGCATTATTATAAAGACCCACATTTATATGCTTTTCAAAATGTAGTGGTGGTTGGCGCTAATAACTCTGGCGTAGACGCTGCTTTAGAAACTTACCGGAAAGGTGCAAATGTGACGATGGTAGTGCGTAGTGGCGATCTGGGGCCTCATGTTAAATATTGGGTTCGGCCGGATATCCAGAACAGGATTAAAGAAGGTGAAGTTAAAGCATTTTTCAACTCCGAATTGCTTGAAATAAGAGAGGGAGAAGTAGACATCAAAACACCAGAGGGACTCAAAACCATCCCGAACGATTTCGTAATTGCCATGACGGGTTATCAGCCAGATTTTAGTATGTTAAGAAAATTTGGTGTCGAATTGCCAGAAACACTTTGTCCGGTTTATAACGAAGAAACCATGGAAACCAATGTAAAAGGTTTGTATCTGGCCGGAGTGGTTTGCGGTGGATTGGATACGCACAAACTTTTTATTGAGAACTCGAGGGTGCACGCCGAAATTATCGTGAAGAATATTTTGAGTTAATTTCTTATGAGGCGGTGTGAAGGAGTAACCTCGTAATTTTGGGTTTCCGTCATTTCGAGCGGAGTGCAGCGAAGTCGAGAAATCTGCCTAGATGTTAAATCTCTCCTAAATATCTTCACCCTGAACTTGTTTCAGGGTCTTTCATTAATATAGATCTCTCCATTTCTCTGCGTTTCAGTCGAGATGACGATCGTTTTATTTGAAATTTCTATAGTAAAACTTTGCGTTTTCCATACTTGTAAGCTGCACGTAACATTAATGCTATTACCAAAATTTGGATTGCCAGTAGTGCATTTGTTGGCGTAAAAACAGTTGCAGCAAATTCGTTTATTACGTTAACTTCAGTTGGTTTGGCTTTTACCGATAACGGTGGATAGACTGTCCACCCACTTTTCCATGGATTAAAAAAAGTTGCAATCAAACTCATCTTAACCAGTAATACATTAAAGCCCAAACCTAAAATTAAAAAGATCCTTAGAGGTAATTTCCGATTGAAGCCGTATCTGTTTTCTTTGATAAAATAGCCTACAAAGGAAAAAAAGATAAAGAAACAGATAAAAAAGTGCTGATTCGCAATAACAAAATAGGTATCATGCAGGTTAATGTCTACATCCTTTTCGAAAATTGCTTTTCCAAAAAAGAGTATCCCGACAATGATGGTAACTGCGATACAGCCTGTAAGCCATAAAGTTTCTTGTAGTATAGGTTTGATTTTCATGGAGCGGGGTTTAGATTAATTTTTAGTAAAGATAAACTGAGTATCGTCATTTCGGGCGGAGTGCAGCGCAGTCGAGAAATCTATTTGGATAGATCTCTCCACTTCGCTATGCTCCGGTCGAGATGACGCTTTTTATTGAACCGGAACCTTCAACATACTTCCCACAAAACTTTCAATAGCCTTTTCTACACCCGGCAGATCTTTCGAAGTAATATAAGATCCCATTACATGATTTCCTGCGTTGGGGATAGCTACTTTTCTTTTTAAATTATTCGGTGTGCCCAGTTCATCGAACATTTTTAGCATAGCATCTACACGCACTACAGGATCTTGCTCTAGTTCATTTTTATAGTAATAGAGCATTAAAACGGGTTGCTTTACCTTTTGAAAAGTTGCTTTTACCATACTGCTCTCGATAAATTCTTCCAGCTCTACTAGCGATTCAAGTCTGTAATTGGTGTACCAGTATTTTTTATATTCGTCGGTGCGATCGTCTACTTTACGTTCATCACCACCCACCACTTTTCTGGCAATTTGTAAACCCCAGGGGTTATTCAAAAGCCACGCATTTTTATCGTTAATGGCGACATTTGGCGACAATAAAATTAAACTGTTAATCTCCGGATAGGTTGCCGCTAGTTTTAAAGCGACGGTCCCACCTGTAGAAGTGCCCACTAAAATTACTTTTTTACCCAGTTTTTTACCGATAGCATAAGCCTGTTTACTGGTTTCCCAAAGGCGGTCGGCAGTAAAATATTGCATGGGTGCAAGCGTATCAATGCCGTGATCGGCCAGCCGGGCGAGGTATAAATTTGCATTTAATTCTTTGGCTAAATTTATATGGACCGGATTGCCTTCTGTTTTTGACGCCGAAAAACCATGGAGGTAAACAATGGCATACTCGGTTTGCTTGTGCAGGGAATCTGCCCAGATGATTTCGGCTTCGTTACCCGGTTTTATTTTGTGCATCGATTCGATACTGGCCACATAACGGTCTAAATCTTCGAGATCAGGAACCTGGGTAAGTTCTTTGTTGTAAACCGGCTTTTTAGGTTTTGGCCCCAATAAGTAGCCTGCAACAATTAATGCCGAAAGGCCGATAAGTACTTTGTAGCGTTTTTTCATCTATGGCTCAGCTAATATTGGTTTAAATGTAAAATTTGAAATTAAATAAAGCTAATATTTCTGAGGAATTAATTATCGTATGGAGGGGCTTTTGTTTGCATTAACCTAGAATGTTAAACCTGATGGCACCAAATAGCCCACAGTCCGAAGCATGAGGGCGAGGACTATGGGCAATACCAGGAGCAAAAGATATTAAAGATTATAGCTATTGCTTTTCAAATCCTTAATAATACGATTGCACATTACCTTTTTATGGGAAATTAGCTTAAGTTTGCAATCAAAATTTTTCGACTTAATGCCGGGAATCGAACAGATAAAAACACCTATTGCTGCTGATATTAAAGCGTTTGAAAAAACCTTTAAAGAATCTATGCATAGCGACGCACCGTTGCTGGATAGGATTACCCATTATATTGTAAAGCAAAAAGGCAAACAAATGCGGCCGATGTTCGTATTTTTTGCTGCTAAACTATGTGGTGGCATTACAGAATCAACCCATCGCGGCGCTGCTTTGGTAGAACTTTTACATACAGCCACTTTAGTGCATGATGATGTGGTAGACAATGCTTACGAGCGCCGTGGCTTTTTCTCTATCAATGCCTTATGGAAAAATAAGATTGCCGTTTTGGTTGGCGATTACCTGTTGGCAAAAGGATTGTTGCTTTCTGTAAACAATAACGAACACCGTTTGTTACAAATTGTATCGGAAGCGGTGAAACAGATGAGTGAGGGCGAATTATTGCAGGTAGAAAAGGTAAGGAGGATGGATATTTCGGAGGATTTATATTTTGATGTGATCCGACAGAAAACAGCATCTTTAATTGCTTCTTGCTGCGCTGCGGGGGCTGCTTCGGCAGGTGCCAATGATGAAACAATAGAAAAAATGCGCCTGTTTGGCGAAAAAGTAGGGATTGCTTTCCAGATTAAAGACGATACTTTCGATTTTGGAACAGATGATGTTGGCAAACCTTTGGGCATTGATATTAAAGAGAAGAAAGTAACCTTGCCTTTAATTTATGCGCTGAACAAAGCCGAAAAAACTGAACGTAAGAAAATAATTAACCTGGTGAAAAATCATCAGGACGATCCGGTTAAAATTCAGCAGATTATAGATTTCGTAAATGCCCACGAAGGGGTGTATTACGCGAATCAGAAAATGCTGGAGTACCAGAAGGAGGCATTTAATATTCTGCACAGCTTTGAGGCAGGCGAAGCACGAACGGGTTTAGAACAACTTGTACTGTACACCACTGAACGTAAAAAATAATGGGTAACGAATTACTTTTTAGCTTAGGTTTTCTTCTTTTTATTGCGTTGATTCTTGCTTTAGACCTTGGTCTATTTAGCAGGAAAGAGCATGTGGTGAGCTTAAAACAAGCTGGGGTGATGAGTTTGATTATGGTGGCTTTGGCTATCGGTTTTTACTTTATCCTGTTAACCGAAGGGCATCAGCTTCATGGAATAAAGGATTTTGTATACCTGCAAGAAATTGTAACGCGACACCAGCACCACATTAAACTAATTCCTAATGATTTTGAAGGAAGTTTAGCGATTTATAGACAAAACCTCGGCTTAGAATTTTTAACCGGTTATGTAATTGAGTATGCACTTTCTGTAGATAATATCTTTGTTATTGTACTGGTTTTTTCAGCCTTTGCCGTTGAAGAAAAATATTATCACCGCGTATTGTTCTGGGGTATTTTGGGTGCCATTATTATGCGTTTCATCTTCATTTTTGTTGGTGCAGCACTAATTGCAAAATTTGCCTGGATACTCTATTTGTTTGGCGCTTTCCTTGTTTTTACTGGTGTAAAAATGTTCTTTAGCAAAGATGAAGATGATAAGATTGATCCCGAAAATCACCCTGTGGTAAAATGGGCCTCGAAAATATTTTCTATCCATCCAAAGTATGAGGGTAAAAAATTCTTCGTAAAAATTAACCATAAAACACTGGTAACGCCTTTGTTTTTGGTGCTGTTGATTGTTGAGTTTACCGATCTTTTATTCGCTGTCGATTCTATTCCGGCTATTTTTGCGGTAACAAAAGATCCTTACATTGTATTTTTCTCCAATATTTTTGCCATCATGGGTTTGCGTTCTATGTTTTTCCTATTGGTGAATATCATCCATAAATTCCACTATTTAAAAACCGGATTAGCCGTATTATTGGCATTTATCGGGATAAAAATGTTGGGGCATACTTATCTGGAGAAATGGGGCTTCACTACCGAGCATTCTTTGATCGTGATTCTGAGTATCTTAGTGATTAGTATAGTGGCTTCACTGGTTTTTCCGAAGAAAAAGGCGCAAGTAAAGCTGTAATTTTTATCAACAATAGTAATTTTACAGCGTTCTATACGCGAATCGTCACCCTGAACTTGTTTCAGGGTCTTAATGACAACACATCAGCAGAATGATACCGACCGCGTAGTAGCTACAAGACAATTGAAAATACTATTTCTACTTGTAAAACAAGTTCAGTATGGCGACTCGATTGAGCAAAATATACGTTACAGCTAGCAATCTCTGGCTAAAATTTGTATTTTCAGCAACTAAACTTTGTTCCTAATGAAATATCTTTTCGCTTCAGCGCTACTTTGTACTACTTTATTTGTAAATGCCCAGGATAAATTAGGTGATGTTTTTGCCAAGATCAACGCTGACGTACAGCAGAATTCAAAAGCTTATCAAACACTTAAATATGAAACCGAAACCATTGGTCATCGTTTAACGGGTTCTACAAATGGCGCAAAAGCAGAGCAGTATGCTTTCGATTTATTAAAATCTTACGGTTGTGAAGTGAAGTTTCAACCTTTCGAAGTAGAAAGCTGGGCAAGAAAAACAATCAGTGTGGAAATTGGGGCCGATAAAAACAGTCTGACCAAAATGAAGGCCGTTACCCTAGCGCATTCGCCGGTTAGCGCAGACGTTACTGGTGAAATAGTAGATGCAGGTAATGGACTTGAAGCAGATTATCAGGCCAATCCCGAGAAGTTTAAAGGTAAAATTGCACTGATTTATCTTGGTGTATTACCAGGTTCTCCGGCTGGAACAAAATCATTGCACCGCTCTGAAAAGACAGCCATTGCCACAAAATATGGAGCAATTGGGGTGATCATTATTAACACCGTAAAAGATGGTGTACTTTTAACCGGAACAGCTTCGGTAACGGGTAAGTTGATCTCCATTCCCGCTATTTGTATTGGACTAGAAGACGGTACAGCTTTGAAGGAAAAAATTAAATCACAGCCACAGATCGCGCATATTGCCATGACCAATTTCTCGGGTTTGATTAAAGCGAGAAACGTAGTGGCAACTTTTAAAGGAACCGAGTGGCCTAAGGATAAAATTGTAGTCGGCGGACATTTAGATAGCTGGGATTTAGCAACCGGAGCAATCGACAATGGAATTGGTTCTTTTGCTATTATGGATATGGCACGTACCTTTAAGAAGCTAAATTTAAAAACCAAACGTACCGTAGAATTTGTGCTGTTTATGGGCGAGGAGCAAGGTTTATTGGGGTCTAAAGCTTATATCGATCAGGCTAAGAAAGACAAAACATTAAGCCAGGTTAAATTTATGTTGAACTACGACATGACCAACGATCCGAAAGGTTTCTCTACTTCACGAGCAGAAATGAAAGATTTATTTACGACCTGGGGTGCTGATATTGTAAAAATTGATACCGGTTTCAAAAATCTGTTTAATGCAGGCGCAGGTTTGCATAGCGATCATCAACCGTTTATGTTAGAAGGTATTCCTACCGGAGGTGGTTTTGGTGGTAAACTGCCAAATAACTCAGGTCCGTTCTATCACTCAGATGGCGATAGTTTTAAACTGGTTGACGAGCAGGGGCTTAAAAATACAGTGCGTTATAGTGCCATGTTAACTTACGCTTTAGCCAATACACCGAAAATTCCGGTTGGTGTTCAGGGCGAAGAAGAATTAAGGGCTTTCTTAGAATCGCAGAACCTAAAGGAACCTTTGAGTATTGCTGGTGAGTGGAGATGGAAATAAATTCATAGATTTTCTTGGCTCTTTCCTTACGGATTGATTACACTGATGTTGCCTGCGGGTTGATTGCACAGATGTAGGGATTACACAGATTTTTATATAGTTAATTCGCGTAAGATAATTCGTCATTTCGATCGTAGTGTTCCAAAGGAACTCCTTCTGAGGAGAAATCTTTGCGAGATTGCTTTAAAAGATTTCTCGGCTCTGTTCGAAATGACGATTAAATTTTGCTGTTAAAGCAACCAATAAAACACTTTGTAAGCGAAGAATTGCCGGTCTAATGTTGTTCTTTTACTAACAGGGTTAATGTCAGCCTGTCTTAACGATTCTTCTGGCTTTCTTTTAGGATTTTCTTCCGAAAAACCATTTATCCTGCTTTCTCCTTCCTTTATTGCCAATGGCGATAGAACAAAACTTAAACTATCCTGTCCTAAAATTCTTGTGAGCATAATTGCCGTCCTGTTTATTTGCCTGATTTTAACATTCTCATTTACAGCTATAGGTTTCCCATTTTTATAAAAAATGCCGAAGGTTTCTATTGTTTTATAATCGTTGGGTTTAAAAACATTAATAGTATATGCCGTATCAGGAATATGATCTTTAAACTTTTTCTTTGCTGCTAATATCTTTTCGGCATTGGATGGAATGTGGTATAAGTAGAAATCAGTCAGCTTAATATTGTTGTAATTTCTTGCTGTTTTAATCATCCTGCCTATAATATCAATTGGGGTATTGCCTTTATCGGTAATAAATAAAAAATAACTGATCAAAACGGTTAAGGTGATCCCAATGGGTTGAAAATATTTTCTGGTAATCTTTTTTCTTCGTAATATGTAATGGGTGAGCGTAAGTAAAAGTGAGATTAGGCCTATGACTGGAATGGTTAATAATGCCCCTATACTTACGCCACCACCGGCCATGGGGAAACTATTAAAGAGAATAATGTTGAATAGGAGTGCGACTGCCGGATAAATTAGGGCTTTCATTTAAATATTTTGTCTACGAATATAGCTTTTTAATAGTATTGGTTGTGCCGATCGCCTAAATGGCTGTACAACGAAAGCCACTTAAATGTTACATACCTATCTTTTAGCGAGCGTGAACAATGAAGTGTGGGTTAATTCGATGTTAATGCATTGTGATTTTTATTCCTGTAAGTGTTAAATCTGGACTTTGTTTTTGACTATGTGGTTGTTAATCATATATTTGTTTTAGTCCCAAACAAAAAATCGGAGTAAAAATGAACAGAAAACGGAGCAAAACAACCGTAATTTTTGTAAATAAAAATCAAAGTTCAAGCAAGCCCATTCAAGTTCCAACAGGATACATTGTACATTGGAAAAAGTATATTTTAGGCGTTTTAGGATTATTCTTAATACTTATATCCAGTTTATTTTACCTGATCCGCAGTAATTCGAGTGCAGAATTAGCCAAGAGTAAACTCGAACTGGCACTTTTAAAAAGTAAAGACAAACTATCTGTTATCGATACTTCTTCCCTGAAAAAGCATTACCAATCAATCGATAAAAAACTGCTCACCATAAACAAATACTTAAAGGCAAGAGGGTTAAAGCCAATTTTAACGGGCAATGAAGGTGGAGAACAAAGCGATGATATTTTATCGGCTGAAGAAATCGGCGAATTTTACGACAACTACCTGAATAAAATTGCCTATAATGTGGCCTATACACCTATGGGATATCCACATTCAGGTACAATCACATCTGGGTATGGGCATCGCGAAAATCCTTTCAGTGGTGAAAATGTAGAGACCCATAAGGGGTTGGATATCAGGGCCAATTATGGCGACATTGTTAAATGTACAGCAAATGGTAAAGTGGTTTTTGCAGGGAGACGGGGTGGTTATGGCAATTGTATTGTGATTAAACATGGCAACGGATTCGAAACTTATTATGGCCACCTCTCTAAAATTTTGGTAAAGGTTGATGAAAATGTAATTGCTGGTAATAATATTGGCAAAGCGGGCTCAACAGGGCGGTCAACCGGGCCTCATTTACATTATGAAGTGCATAAAAATGGTAAAGTTATAAATCCAAGATCCTTTTTAACCTTATAAGAAACATGTTCAAGAAAAACAACCAGATTAAAGACCTGAACCAACAAGAAATTTCAACCCTAATTGGCCTTGGCTTTACCATTACCGGCGAGCTAAAAGGGAAAGCAGTAATCAGGATCGATGGAACCGTAATCGGGAACGTAAATGTTGAAGGTGGTGTAGTTTTAGGTGAAAAAGGGATGATTAAAGGCGACATTCAAACAGGTTCGGCCATTATATACGGAACCGTTAACGGAAATGTGAAAGCTCAAAACCTGGAAATAAAAAAGACGGGCAGGGTTAATGGCGACATTAAAACAGAGGCCATTGAAATTGAGCTAGGCGCACAATACAATGGAAAACTCGAAATGCACCAATCGGGTAAAACGGAAGATAAAGTAGCGGTGAAAGCCTAGTTGCCATCCACTTATTTATTAGTTGGTATCTCACCAACCAACATAATCCAACTCGTATTAACCACTAATATAGCTTTCCAATTGCGAAATGGTCTGTTTCTGGTCTGCAATGATAAACTTCACCACATCGCCGATCGAAACCATTCCTTTTACCTCATCGTTTTCTACAACTGGTAAATGGCGGATATGTTTATCTGTCATCAGCTCCATGCAATAATCGATACTGTCGCTTAAATTAATGGTGATCGGGCTGGCAGTCATGGCTTCTTTAATCAAGGTATCTTTTGATGATTTGCCTTGAAGGATGATTTTTCTGGCATAATCGCGTTCCGTAAAAATGCCGTGTAGCCGATCGTTTTCCATGACCAATACCGCGCTGATGTTTTTTTCTGTCATTACCTTTAAGGCATCTAAAACAGAAATATTTTCTGATACCGAGATAATGCGTATCTGTTTGGTATCTAATAAGTGTTTTACGCTTTTCATAAAACTTAATTTGGTTATAACAATTTAAGAAATAATTAGCTGTAAATCAAAGTTTTATTTTAGGTTGTTCTCGGCTTTACAAACGCAGCACAGTTTTATGTGATCTAAACCTTATGGGAATGGCAGCCTCCGATTTATTCTACCGGAACTACAGTGGATGGCAGAACCAAGCTAACCTGAGGACTGCTAGTTTTGCTTTTCAAATTATATTTTATCCAACTAATAATAAATATTTTATCAATATTTAAGTGGTTTTGCATCTATAGTGGTCTGCAGAGAACCGTTGGACGAATTCTTAGCTGAAGCTAGACGTCCTGTTGTAATTTTACCAACTGAGAAAGATCTCCTGATAACGCTATTAAATCTGAATCTTGAAGCTGCAAAATTAGAGGTCCAAGTAAGCTTCAAATCTTTGACAGGCCCATTTTTGTCGAAATCTAATTGTTCCCCAGCGCCAAGATTGCTACCAGAAATTTTCTCGATTTGAGTTGATCCATCTGGTTTGGTAAAACTTATTTCAGCTTCGAAATTTTCAGGCAGGGATGTTGGTTGTACCCAGTTGTTTTGTCCATCAAGGTACCCAACTTCAACTTCGTAAGCTATAGTTACATAACTTGATTCGTTCGGATATTTTTTGCAGCCAAATAGAGAAACTGCAATTAAGAGCGGCGTTAATATTTTTTTCACGTCCAAAATTAGTCATAAATTACTGGCTAATCCAAAGCTGACTAGGAATTCATTATCGATTCTTCCGATACTTGGTTTATTATATTTTCTTTTTAAATTTCCATTTGTCTTAATTCGCTGTAAATCAATTTTTATTTTGTTCTCAGCTTTACAAACGAAGCACAGTTTTATGCAATCTAAACCTGACAGGAACGGCAGCCTCCGATTTGAGCATCAGTTTGTGTTTTGTTTGTGTGCTTGCTTGTTTCACAGGTTTTCTATCGGAGCTATAGTGGATGGCAGGGCTGAACCTGACCCAAGAACTGCTGGTTTTGCTTTTCAAATCAAGCATTATCTCTTTAATGTGTTTCTGCTTAGGAATGAGATTCTTACCATAATCCCTAAGAGATTTTACAATCTGTAAACCTGCTTGCACTTTTAATTATTTGGCTTTCACAAAGGGATGTGGTAACTTTGCATTTCATTTTAAAACAAATAATTATGTCATCAGTAGAGACTTCTTATATCCCTTACAAAGTTAAGGACATTTCACTGGCAGAATGGGGCCGTAAAGAAATCGAATTAGCCGAAGCAGAAATGCCAGGTTTAATGAGCTTACGTAAAGAATTCGGTCCAACACAACCGTTAAAAGGTGCGCGCATTGCAGGTTGTCTGCACATGACCATCCAAACGGCTGTATTAATCGAAACATTAACTGCACTGGGTGCTGAAGTTACCTGGTCATCTTGCAATATTTTTTCTACACAAGATCACGCTGCGGCTGCAATTGCTGCTGCTGGTATTCAGGTTTATGCCTGGAAAGGTTTAAACGAAGAAGAATTCGACTGGTGTATTGAACAAACTTTACACTTCGGTCCGGAACAACAACCATTAAACATGATTTTGGATGATGGTGGCGATTTAACCAATATGGTTTTTGATAAATACCCTGAACTAATTGCTGGAATTAAAGGTTTATCAGAAGAAACTACAACTGGTGTTCACCGTTTATACGAAAGAATGAAAAACGGAACATTGCACTTGCCTGCAATTAACGTTAACGATTCGGTTACCAAATCTAAATTCGATAACAAATACGGTTGCCGCGAGTCGTTGGTTGATGCGATCCGTCGTGCAACTGACGTAATGATGGCTGGTAAAGTGGCTGTTGTTTGTGGTTATGGTGATGTAGGTAAAGGTTCTGCAGAATCGTTAAGTTCGCAAGGTGTACGTGTTATTGTTACCGAAATTGACCCGATCTGTGCGTTGCAGGCTGCAATGGAAGGTTACGAAGTTAAAAAACTGGCTAATGCCATTAAAGAAGCTGATATCGTGGTAACCACTACTGGTAACTGTGATATTGTTCGCGAACAACATTTCAGGGCATTAAAAGATAAAGCGATTGTTTGTAACATCGGTCACTTCGATAACGAAATCGATATGGCTTGGTTAAATGGCGCTTATGGTGATACTAAAGTAGAAATTAAACCTCAGGTTGATAAATACACCATTGATGGTAAAGATGTAATTATCCTGGCCGAAGGTCGTTTGGTTAACTTGGGCTGCGCAACTGGTCACCCAAGTTTTGTAATGAGTAATTCATTCACCAACCAAACTTTAGCTCAATTGGAGCTTTGGACAAACACTGCTGCTTACGAAAACAAAGTGTATACTTTGCCTAAACATTTAGATGAAAAAGTTGCCCGTTTACATTTAGAAAAAATCGGTGTAGAATTAGATGTTTTGGATCAACACCAGGCTGATTATATCGGTGTACCGGTAGAAGGTCCGTTCAAAGCAGATACATACAGGTACTAGTTCAGTTTACAGTTTTTAGTTAGCAGTTAACTAATATCATAATATTGAAGGGATATGCAATATGCATGTCCCTTTTTCATTCCCCTCTCCCAGAGGGTGTCCGTAGTATGGGGTGTTTCTAATGAGCAAATGGTCTTTTTTGAATATTTGAAAACGTTAGTTCAGTGCTCATCGGAGAAATCAGTCCTGCTGTACACTTTATCCCGATGGAAGAATCGGGATGTTCGTTCCCATCAGGTTTATTTTACAGGGAATTGTAGTTCTTTTGCTGCTGAAAACTTACATTTGAAAAAAGAAAAGAGATGAAAAAATTAATATTTGCACTAGTTCTTGGTGTATTTGTAGTTTCTGCAAATGCTCAAACTGCTCCTAAAAAAGCTGAAACAGCAAAAGTAATTACTAAACAAACGGTAGATATTGCCTGTGGCGAATGTCAGTTTAAAATGAAAGGTAAAGATTGCGAGTTAGCAGTGAAAATAGATGGTAAACCTTACTTTGTAGATGGGAAAAATATAGATGATTTTGGCGACGCCCATGGCGAACATGGTTTTTGCAATGCCGTAAGCAAAGCAGAAGTTACCGGCGAAATTGTAAACAACCGCTTTAAAGCCAAAGAAATAAAGTTATTACCGGTTAAGAAATAGTGGTTTTACCGCAAAGAAGGCAAAGTTTTTCGCAAAGAGGCACTAATTTTAGACTTCAATAAAGTGATCGTCATCTCGACTGAAACGTCCCGAATATTCGGGAGAGAGATCTGCCTAGATAGATCTCTCGACTACGTTGCACTTCGCTCGAGATGACGGTAATTTAGAGAAAAACAATCTCTGCAGCTAAAAAAAATGCAATAACTTATCATTCAAATTCCTTTTCCAAACCTTGCCTTAAATCAAAAAGTAGCCATTGTTTGCTTTTTACATCTGCCTGTTTGGTTTTTAACAACTGAATAAAATCTTTCACCCCGATTTCTTCATTTCCGTTGCCGTGGATCAATACAATACTACCTGCATTAGGCTGTTGTCCTTTGGCAAGCCAGGCGTCACTTCCAACAGGAATTAATCCATAGCTTTCAATTTTTTCTACAATGGCCTTATCCGATACCAAACCTGGGAAACGGAAAAATACCGATGGGGTTAATCCATTTTTAAGCATCAGCTTTTCATTCTCCAATACTTCTATATCTAAATTGGTACCTGGAGCTAATAGAAAATTTTCAGATAACGGTAACTTATTTACTTCATGGTTGTAAGTGTGATTAACCCAGGTAATGTCTAGCTCTTTTTTCGCGACCAAACTTTTCAGCCAGTTCAGGTCATCCTGATGTTTCAGCATCCATTTACCAGAAACAGAAACCGCGAGCGGCGCAGGCTGTTCTGTTTTTTTAAATTCATCAAAAACAGATTGAAAAATAATCCTGTCTAAAGCCTTGTGTGATGGACAAAGATCAATCGTTAAGGTAATTCCTTTTTCGTTTGGAATGGCATGATCAATCCCCGCATTTTGAAGCTGCAGATCTTTAGCTGCCGCGGCTTCTATTGATTTAACATAAGCTGTATTTTTGAAAATCGCCAATACGTTTTGAAATTGTAAGCTGCTTGTGGTATAATTACTAGTCAGATCTACTTTAGTATCTAAAGTTTCTGGATTCACCAGCAATAAATATTTTTGATTATTTGCGGAAAAACTTCGAAGTGCAATTAGCTTTTCATTAGCGCGAGCGGCGGTAGCAAAGTTCACCTTGTAACGCTTAATATCATCAAAATTTTGCGCGAAAATTTTTAAACTGAAAAAGTAGATATAAAAAAAAGTGAGGGGCAAAGATTTAGATAACTTCATATTTCCTTATTTAAAATCTTTCTAATTTAAGTCAAATCAATTATCTTTACAAACATCGCCATGAACAAAGAAAAAGTAAAATTATGGTTTAAGCGGGTGGGGCTAGTTGGGTTTTTATTCTTCCTGATTAAAGGATTAATATGGCTTGTTGTGTTCTATTTTATTGGTAAAAACGTTACCTAAATGGTTCATTCGTTCAGTAGTCATTAGCTCATTAGTCTGCGCGAATTGCATGAAAATTTTGAACCGACCATCATCCTGATCCAATAGCTATCGGATTTGTTTCAGGACTTTATTTTGTAATCTTTTCTTAAGGCTTGAAGCGTAGATATTCTCAGGTGACTACCATAGAATGACTTAGATTACGCTTATTTTTCTTAATGACCTTAATTTCTTAATGGCGAAAGGGAAATTACCTAAACGTAAACAGCATATTCGCGAGGAAATTCCATACAAAAACAATCACTATTGCAAAGAACTTGGCTACATAAAAATTGGTGCCGTTTTTCCTTTGGTGAAAAAGGTAAATGATAAAAGTATTTAATCCCAAACCAATTAAACTCACTACTAAAAATTTACTAAATTCTGTTCCCCAGTGGCTATTGGTGCTCTGGAATGTCCAAATCCGGTTAATCAGGTAATTATTGGTTACGGCAAGCGTAAATCCAATTGCATTGGCAATGTATTTGTTTATTTTGATTTTCTCCTTACACAACCAGGTTGCACCAAAATCAATCGCCATCCCAAGGAAACCCGTTAGTCCAAATTTTAAGATGCGGAAGAATAAATCCATGTTAATGTATTTTAACCAAATAAAATTGCTCTAAAACCTGAGGGCGTGTTTTCTCATTTAAAAATTTACCTGTCAGTTTCGTGGTATGAAAATATTCAAACGATTTTAGAATTTCAGCATGGTACTCGCTTTTTAGTTTTGCCAATTCCTGTTCTGGAATGTATATAACCAAGTCTTTTAGGTTTTTTGATTTGTCGAGATCGGTATAATTATGAAAATATTTTACTTCACCAGGGGCATAAAAATCAAAAGAAAATGCATCTATATAATTTAATACTGCAGGTTTAGCTGTAGGATAATTTTGCTTTAACCAATTACCTGCCTGCATACCCGATTGATATTTTAAAAGGGCCGGGTAGAAAAAAATGAAGAGAAATATCATTAATCCGACAGATAAAAATGCACTTCTGGCAATGATGGTTTCCAATAAAATGCCTTTAAATAGTAAGAAAGAGATGACGAGAACAACAATCAGGATACCGATAATTAAATACGGGTTTTCGAATCCAAAGAAGAAGGCTAAGATGGAAAGTAAGGCAATAACTAAAATGAAAATGATGTTCTGGATAATAAAGAAGGTTTTTAAACCTTTGCTGCTAAGCTTTCTCAGGTACAGGGCTGTAATGATCGAAAACTGAGGAAAGATAATCAGTATATAATGTGGCAACTGAAATTTAGAAAGCGAAAAGATCAGAAAAGTAACCGCTGCACTTGCCCAGATCATAATGCTTTCGGGGGCTAAAGCAATTCTATTTTTTCTTTTAAACAGATTTATTACGGCCGTATAAAATAGTACAGACCAAGGGAGAAATGCCCAAAGAGTAGTGTGTAGAAAAAACGAAATATCCCCTTTGCCTTTAATTGGCCCGTTGTTAAAAAACCGCCCAAACTGACTGTCCCAAAAGAAAAATTTTAGGCCCGAAACGCCGGTTCTTTCAAAAACAATTTTTTCAGGATGCAGATCGAATTGCGTGTAAAGCGAATACAGCTCAGGGGTAATGAAAACAAAAATCAAAAGAATAGCGATATACCATTTTGGTTTTAAAAGCTGATGGTACTGTTTTGTAAGCAACCAGTAGATGATAAAACCGGCAAATACAGGAATTAATACAAAAATTCCTTTGATCAATATCGCGCAGGCTGCAAAAAATGAACCTGCTACAATGTGCCAGAAAGAATTTTGATGTGCTTTATAATAATGATAAATAGATCCTAATGTAAAGGTGGTAATATAAATTTCGGCCCTAACATCAAAAGTAGAGGTGATGATATGTAAAGCACTCAGAAAAATAACTGCGCTGATCAATCCGGTTTTTTCATCATATATATCTTTGGCTAATTTGTATAAATACCGCGCACCCAGTAAACCGAACAGAAATGATGGTAATTTATAGGCGAAGGATGAGATTCCGAAAATTTTAAAGGATGCTGCAGAAATCCAAAAAGTGAGGTGCGGTTTATCCAGCCAGTCGGCCCCACGGCCATAAAGGTTAAACCAATCTTTAAACAGGATGATGTTTTTAGACATGGAAGCATACAATGCGCCATCGGGTTCCATCACGCCGCCAAAAAGTGCCGGTATACTCGCAATTGCAAGTAAAACGATCAGGAATTTATATAGTGTTGTATCTTTTAAGTTCATTTACAAGAAGCAAATATGAGCAAAAAAAAGTCAAATTTTTTTAAGGTTTAAGATTAACAGAGGCAAAGCCCTATCTTTGCTTCATGACAAAGTTATCGGTTAATATCAATAAAATTGCTACACTCCGCAACAGTCGCGGAGGTAATAATCCTGATCTGGTTAAGGTTGCACTAGATTGCGAGCGTTTTGGCGCGCAGGGAATTACCGTGCACCCACGGCCTGATGAACGCCATATCCGTTACCAGGATGTTTACGATTTAAAGGCTGTTATTGCGACAGAATTTAATATTGAAGGAAATTGTAGGGAAGATAAATTTGTTGATCTGGTATTGGCTAACAAACCCGCGCAGGTTACTTTGGTGCCTGATGCCGAAGGTCAGATTACATCAAACCACGGTTGGGATACGGTTAAACACAAAGACTACCTGAAAGAAATGGTTGCTGTTTTCCAAAAGGAAGGTATCCGCGTTTCTATTTTTGTAGATCCGGTTGTAGAGATGGTTGAGGGAGCAGTAGAAACCGGAACAGACCGCATTGAATTGTATACAGAGGCTTATGCTCATAACTATTTTGCCGATCGCGAAAAGGCAATAGTGAATTATATTGCGGCAGCACACCATGCCAACAGATTAGGTCTGGGAATTAATGCAGGACACGATCTTGATTTACATAACCTGCATTATTTTGCGCAAAGTATCCCTGGTTTATTGGAAGTTTCAATTGGTCACGCTTTAATCAGCGATGCACTTTATCTGGGGCTGGAAACCACCATTCAGAAATATTTACAACAATTGGCCTAGTTTTTAACTGCAAAGACTGCAAAGAAAAAGGGCACAAAGAACGCAAAGTTAGGTGCATCGGTTTAATCAAGCGCTGCGCTTCTATGCGAAATCCTTGGTGCCTTTTGCGGTTAAACAATAAACTATATGTTAAAAGGAATTCTCCTTGTTTTTTTCGGTGCCTGTAGTTTTGGCATCCTATCTACTTTTGTTAAACTGGCTTACCATGAAGGTTATTCTTTAGGTGATGTTACAGGGGCGCAGGCTTTCTTTGGTGCCGTAATTTTATGGGTGTTGTTTTTCTTCCAAAGCAGAACAGCAACTTATAAAGCTAAAGCTATTGTGCCTAAAACACCTTGGTGGAAAATGATAATCGCAGGAACATGTACGGGCTTGGTGAGTATCTTTTATTATCAGTGCGTAAAGTTGGTGCCCAATTCGGTGGCGATTATTTTGCTAATGCAGTTCATTTGGATGAGTATTTTAATGGAATACCTAATTTTTAAAAAGAAACCAACAGGTTTACAGCTTTTGGCAATTCTTTTGGTTTTGGGCGGAACAATTTTAGCAAGTGGGATGGCCGAAACAAGTATCGAAAGCATGGATCTTAAGGGGATAGGTTTCGGTTTATTGGCTGCAATTTGTTATGCCGGCTTTTTATTATTGAGTGGTAGAATTGGAAATGAATATGCTCCATTGCAAAAAAGTGCCCTGATGATTACCGGTGCCTGTATACTGATATTCATTATTTTTCCGCCAACATTCTTATTTAACGGTGCTTTAAATGGTAGTTTGTTAAAATGGGGATTGATTATCTCAGTTTTCGGTACGGTTATTCCTCCTTTATTTTACGCAGAAGGCGTGCCCAGAATTGGAACGGCTATAAGTTCGATATTAAGTGCAGCAGAGTTGCCTGTTGCCGTAATGATGGCTGGTTTTGTACTCCAAGAGCAGGTGTCGTTTTTAAGATGGGTTGGTGTTGTGGTAATTTTATTGGCGATGGTTTTGCCAAATCTTAAATATTTAAAGCGAGATTAATCTAGTTTTTTACCGCAGAGTAAACAGAGTGAAGACGCAGATGGCGCAAAGCAGGGCTTTTGGAATTTATTGTTGGCCTTGAATGCAACTTAGCGTTCTTAGCGCCTTTGTGGTTTAAGCCTTAAAGATTAATAAACTTCGCGTTCTTTGTGGTTAAACTAAAAATAAATATCTTTAAAAAGCATAAAGCATATACACATGAAAAAACTTACTATTTATATTTTATCTTTTATCATCGTTGGGTTAACCGCATGTAAGACCAAAACTACCATCAATCAGGATGAGGCTGCTGAGGTAATTACCGATTATTTAAAAGCTAATCCGGAATATAAAACCGCCAGGTTTAATTTTGGGGAGATCAAATTCAACAGCACAAACGATATGTTCGAGCTAGGAAAATATAAATCCTTAGCAAGTAAAGGGTTGGTTTCATTAAGTTTAAAAGAGGCGAAGAAAAAATTTTTATCAAAAGATAGCAGCTATGTTTATCAGATCACTTTAACCGATAAGGCAAGTCCGTTGGTGTTGAAACAGGAGGGCGATAAAGCAACAGTAAAAGTTGTAGAATATGTTTTAGCCGATGAAAAGCCTGTAGATTTTTCTCAGGTAAATTCGAGCACTGCAAAGGTTACCGTGTCACTTAAAATGAATACCACCGATTTCGAACCCTTTGATAAAGACGCCAATAAAAACAGCAACTTCATTACCAAAACCTATAAATTAAAGTTGAGTAAAGATGAGGGCTGGAAAGTACAGAAGTAGATTCAAAGACTAATGCCAAAAGACCAAAGATAAAAGCGTAATACCTATTGCGCCCTGCAGTCTCTGTTTGTTAACTTGAGTTCGATTAATAACGTAGCTTTTGGGTTATTCTTTAGGTGTTTTAGTATTAGTGTCGTCACCCTGAATTCATTTCAGGGTCTTAATAGCAGGAAAGATGCTGACCACGAAGTAGCTATTAGGCCTTTAAAACAATGAAAACTGCTAATTAAATAAAATTCAGCATGACCATCACGTGAGGTAAATCAGCTGTAAAACACTCACTATGATTCAAATATTAATCGAATTTAGGTTTGTCGTGCCTCGACTTACTAAAACCTGATAGTATCAGAAATCCTTTTTGTTTGCAGCAACCTTGAATATACTGTCATGAGTAGGCACTAAGCATAATGAGGGCGACGAAAGATTACAGCTGAAGGCGGAAATAGACCTAAATTTTAGAATAAATATTGCTTTCCAGATAGTAAGTTTTTTTAAAAAATAGAACAAACGTTTGTTCTTGGTTATTAGGAGGTTAAAAATTGGAATCGACTGATTTTTAACATTTTTTAAGAAAATTTAGATTTAAAACATGATACCTTCATGATCTAATCTAAATAGTAACCATGAAAAATCTAGCTCATCTCTTCAGCCTTATTTTCTTTTTTTATTTAAACCCTGTCCAGGCCATACCTATTGTGCCCAAAAACCTGCATGGCTTTTGGAGTTATAAAGTAGCAAAAGTTGGTAATTGGAACGGAACATTAATTGGCGATAATTATGTTGAATACAATTATCGGATGTATAAGGTTGATAGTGTTAAAAATACAGACGGTATAACCAAAATCTGGTTAAACACCAATAGCAAAGATCCCTTAACCTTAGAAATTAAAGCTCCTGCCGATGGTAAAGCTTTATTAAAATTTAACCGGTGGGAGAAAGAAATATCTTGCACCTGGAATGCTTCCGATCCTGACATTAGAGTTTATAGCAAAGACGAAATCCCATCTTACTATTTTGGAAAATGGGTGAGTTTACCATACCATTCCAATTTTTATATCACTGCCAAACATAAAATGCTTTATCAAAATAAGGAATGGGAAATTGTATGGGCCGGCAACTACATGGATAAAGAAGATCGGTTTTTGTTGAAAGATAAAGATAGCTGCAGAATGGTTTATATACATAAACTGGTTAAAGCGTTGAAGGTAAACAGCCTGGAAGGACTGAAAATTTACACCCCTATTGCTAAGAATCCTTTGGTATACCAATTCCTCGGTAATTGGATAAACGATGAAACCAATGCATGGCAGTATGGTTTTTTTGAAGATTTTGCAATCTACAATCAGAAAGTTTATCCCTATAAAAGCATTGAAAAAAATGGGAAAAGTTTAAAAATTACGCTTCTTATTAAAGATAATAAGGAGAAAAATATTCAATTTACGGCGAAAAATGATAGCATTGCACAATTGGTTGATGAGCAAGGTACAAGCAATGTATACCTGTTGAAAAAAGAATTCAAATCCATTAGGACAAAAGATACAGTAGCATTTAAAGATAGCCATTTTGCAAGAGTGGATACGGCAGTCATTACAGGCTATTTAAGAAATCCAACAAGTAATAAACCCTTTTCAGTTGGTTTTACTGATCATTTAAAAGATGAACAGGTGAATTACTATGGTGATTTGGATAGCAATGGATTTTTTACCGTAAAGGTACCTTTGTTAAATACTACTCAGGTTTTTTTAGACTGGGAAAGGAATGGAGTTATTGACGTGATTGAACCTGGCGAACATTATTTTTATTTTGAAGATTTTAACACACAGTTGAGGAGTGCTATGGGCGATAATGCTGGTTTTCATAATGAATTACTGAATTACAAGTATTATGGCCCTTACTCAAGAATCACAGAGCGTGAATATAATGCAAGAAGAAATGCTGATTTATTATCTTTTTTAGCCATCAGTAAGAATGAACATCAAAAAGCAATTGAATACCTGAATAAACACTTGGCAAAGTACCAAAATGCAAGTAACCGCTTTAAATATTTTGTGTCAGAAGGTTATAAGTATAAAATGGGATTTGATTTAATGCAGAAAAGATTTACCCTAAATCAAGAGAAGTTCCCGGAACCGTTTATAAGTTTTGTTAGCGATAGTTTGTATAAAAACAACCCACCTAAACCTTTTACGCTGGTTAGGGATTTTTCAATGTTTAAAAGAGATTACTTTGCTTATTTGGCGTCGAATGAACGAAATTCTGTTAAATGGGACGATGTGCTTGCTGAAATGATTTATTTAAAACAGATTCATCTATCAGGTAAGGAAAAGGAGGCGATGCTCGCTGAGATCGAATTGAATAAAATTGGGTCAACTAAAGACTCATTAAAATATATAGGGCTTTTGAAGGACTTTTCTCCTGAAAAACGAAAATTAGCAGATAGTGTAAGGAGGGTTTATAAACAACAGATTATAGACCGGGCAGATCAAAAATTGGCTTTTAATTCTTTTGATAAAGAATTAAGGGTGGCAAAGGGTATTGAAAACGAAGATTTGAGCGCGGGTCTTATAGCACGTGGTTTTTATAAATATTTTGAGGGTAAACATACTGCAATGCCAGATACCGTATTTGCGCGGTTTATTGGCGACTTAAAAAATGATTTTTATCGAAATGAAATTGAGAAGCTCCAGCTTAGTTACCAAAACATGTCGAAGGTTGATGTGGAATACAAGGAAAGTTTAAAGAGAACGGATCATTTAAAAGATGCAAAAAATGCAGATTCGCTCTTTGCTGAGCTAATTAAACCTTATAAAGGAAAAGTAATTTATGTTGATTTTTGGGGTACCTGGTGTGCCCCCTGCAAAGGCGAAATGCCTTTTGTGAAACCGGTTAAAGAAGCTTTAAAGGGAAAAGATGTTGTGTTTATGTATTTCGCCAATAATTCTCCGGAAGAAGGTTGGAAGAATATTATCAAAGAATATGAACTGTCTAGTGAAAATGCTGTTCATTACCGTTTGCCAGAAACCCAGCAAAATATGATCGAGACCAGATTCTCGATAAACAGTTTTCCTACCTATATTTTAATTGATAAAGAAGGAAATGTAAACACGATGAAAGCCCCACGACCAAGTGACAAAGAACAACTTGTGGCTGCCGTAAATACTTTGCTAACCAAATAATACGTTTCTTGCGGCTGGCTTTTGTTGGCCGCAAGTATTGATTTGGCATTTGCGCCCTACAACCTTTGTTCCTTGCAGTTTCCATTGTTTTTAAACCCGACAGAAGCGAAAATCCTTTTTGTTTGCAGCAACCTTCAGTATAACCAGGAATTAGCAAAAAGATTGTAGCGGATGGCAGGAACAAACCTGAATTTTAGCACAGCCATTGCTTTTCAAACCGTATGCTATCAAAAATTATTACGAATTCTTTTTCCACAGATAGGTTTTAAGCTTTTTAAACAAATCTTCTTTTTTCGGCCTTTCCTTGCCATCATGGGTTAAATTATTATCGTAATGGTTTAGCAGCTTAGCAGCATAATCTTTTTGAGGTTGGCTGCCCGACCTTAATACCTCGATAAATCGAATGGCGTTATGATTTAAGGTGCTGTTAAACGAAACGGCATAGTACTCGCTTCGTTCAGACGGGTTTTTATTTTTATTGTTTTCCTCCGCGCCGTTTTCTGCAAAGCAATCGATATGAAGGATCAAAGGATTTAATTTCTTCAACCTCCTTGTACCTTTACGCTCATTCCTCCATGGATGTTCTTTTTTATAAAGTTGTGCAAGCAGGAAATCTTTTTTCCACAGGGTAATTTGGTGCGACATTAAAAAAAGTGACGCTTCATTATCGATCTCCGCAATATTAAATCCTTCAATAAAATTAGTGGTTTCTTTAGTTTTGTAAACATTAGAACTATGGAGTTTAACCTGTTGCCAATCGTTTTCAATTGCCTGTTCGAACAGTGTTGTAAAGAACTTAGAATTTACGGGTTTGCTTAACCACATATCTTCCTGAAAGTAGAGCACATATTCTTCGTTTATATTACCTAACAGTGTTACAAGCCGATCGGCCCATTCGCCTTTGCCCGATTTGATGTTTGCGAAGCCATTCACATCTGCGGTTTTTTCTTCTGTGGCGAAATAATAATTGCATGGTATTTCAAAATCCCAGTTTTCTGAGAAAGTGTAATCAAAACCTTTATAAAGAAATTCATAACTATCGCAGGCATGAACTAAAAGTGCGACGTTATTTTTATATTTTGACATAAAAACGAGGAGTAGATGCTTTCAAATTTATGCAAATGCTTTTTTTCTTTCCTTTGGTAGCCTCTATTTTACATTGGAGATGTTTCGTGCCTCAGCCTAACAGGCTACAAAAGATCGAAGTTGATGGGCTAAACAGATTTTAATTTCAGTACACGTCCTGCTTTCCAAATAATCGGGTATCCGTTTAAAAATGAACAAACGTTTGTCTTCTTGTTTGTGCACAAAATCTACCAATTTTGTCGCTTTTAAGTGTGAATAAGACGCCTTTTTTACACTGATTGATAGTGAAATACAGCTTCGTTTTTGCTACCTTTGCACGCAAATTTATTATTCATACCGCATGAGCTTAAATATCCACTACAAGGAAGATTTTCAAAATCGCCATATTGCACCAAATGAGGCAGATACAGCCGAAATGTTGCAAACTGTTGGCGTAAATTCTATTGATGAGCTGATTGAACAAACTGTTCCGACGGCAATTAGGTTAAAACAACCTTTAAACTTGCCTGCAGCGAAATCAGAAACTGAATATCTTGGTGCTTTAAAACAAACTTCATTGTTGAATAAAGTTTTCAAAAGCTTTATCGGACAAGGTTATTATGATACCATTACCCCGGGTGTAATTTTACGTAATGTATTCGAAAACCCAGGATGGTACACACAATATACGCCTTACCAGGCAGAAATTGCACAGGGCCGTTTGCAGGCTTTGTTAAATTTCCAAACGATGGTTATCGATTTAACCGGAATGGAAATTGCAAATGCATCTTTATTGGATGAAGGTACTGCTGCCGCTGAAGCGATGTTTATGCAATATAGCTTGCGTAAAAATCAGGCGGCTAAAAAGTTCTTTGTTTCTGAATTGCTTTTCCCTCAAACGATCGATATTTTAAAAACACGTGCTAACCCTTATGGCATTGAACTGGTTATTGGAAGTCATTTAGATTTCGTAGCTACCGAAGATTTCTTCGGGGCAATTGTTCAGTATCCGGCAGGAAACGGTGAAGTTGTCGATTACAAAGACTTCGCATCTGCATTGCACAACCAAAATATTAAATTAACTGTAGTTGCCGATATTTTAAGCTTAACCTTGTTAACGCCTCCAGGCGAGTGGGGAGCTGATGTGGTAGTTGGAACTACCCAACGTTTGGGTATCCCAATGGGTTTCGGTGGACCACATGCTGCATTTTTTGCAACTAAAGAAGAATATAAACGTAACATCCCAGGTCGTATTATCGGTGTAACTATTGATAGTCATGGCGATTATGCTTTACGTATGGCTTTGCAAACCCGCGAGCAGCACATCCGTAGAGATAAAGCAACATCAAACATCTGTACCGCACAGGCATTATTGGCCATTATGGCTGGTTTTTATGCTGCTTACCACGGTCCGAAAGGATTAAAAGCAATTGCAGAACGTACACACGGTTTGGCCATCAGTTTAGCTTCTACGTTGAAAGGTTTAGGCTTTGAACAGTTAAATTCTGCTTATTTCGATACGATCCGTTTCGATTTAGGCGATTTAAAAGGCGGTATCCATTCAGGATGTATCGATAACGAAATCAACTTAAATTATGTTGGTAACGTTGCAACTATTTCGTTCGACGAAACCAGTACTTTCGAAGATGTAGCTTTAATTGCTAAAATCTTTGCTAAAGTTAAAGCTATTGCTGCCGATCAGGTTGAAGTGGTAGAAAATGTAGAAACAGTTATCCCTGCTTCATTACAACGTACTTCGGCTTATTTAACGCACCCAATCTTTAATCTGCACCATTCAGAACATGAAATGTTACGTTATATCAAATCATTAGAAGCAAAAGATTTATCACTTTGCCACTCGATGATTGCTTTGGGTAGCTGTACCATGAAATTAAATGCAACTGCAGAGATGATTCCGGTTACCTGGTCTCACTTTGGTCGCATCCACCCGTTTGCACCTGCCGATCAGGTATTGGGTTATTATTCGGTTTTTAATGAACTGGATAAATGGTTAAGTGAAATTACCGGTTTTGCCGCAATGAGCTTACAGCCAAATGCCGGTGCTCAGGGCGAATATGCAGGATTAATGGTTATCCGTGCTTATCACCACGATAGAGGAGATTTTCATCGTAATGTAGCGTTAATTCCTGCTTCGGCACACGGAACAAACCCTGCTTCTGCAGCCATGGCCGATATGAAAATTGTTGTAGTGAAATCTTTAGAAAACGGTAACATCGATGTTGAAGATTTAAAAGCAAAAGCAGAATTACACAAAGACAACTTATCGTGTTTGATGGTAACTTATCCATCTACCCACGGGGTGTTCGAAGAAAGCATTATCGAAATCTGCGAAACCATCCACGCTAACGGCGGACAGGTATATATGGATGGTGCGAATATGAATGCACAGGTTGGTTTAACAAGTCCGGCCAATATCGGTGCCGATGTTTGTCACTTAAATCTGCACAAAACTTTCTGTATCCCTCATGGTGGTGGTGGTCCTGGTATGGGCCCGATTGGTGTGGCGAAACACCTGGTTCCATATCTTCCGGGTCATGCTGTGGTTGATATCGATAAAGGAAAATCTATTTCTGCAGTTTCATCTGCACCTTGGGGTTCAGCTTCGATTTTGATCATTTCTCACGCTTATATTGCCATGATGGGTGCTGAGGGATTAACCAACGCTACAAAATATGCTATTTTAAACGCAAACTATATGAAAGCGCGTTTAGAACAACATTATCCGGTACTTTATTCAGGTGCTCAGGGCCGTTGTGCACACGAGATGATTTTAGATTGCCGTTCGTTCAAAGCTTTCGGAATTGAAGTGACCGATATCGCAAAACGTTTAATGGATTATGGTTTCCATGCTCCTACAGTTTCGTTTCCGGTTGCAGGTACTTTAATGGTTGAGCCTACAGAATCGGAGCCTAAACACGAGTTAGACCGTTTTTGTGATGCCTTAATTGCGATTAAAAACGAAATTACTGCGGTAGAAAATGGTACTTTAGATAAAATAGATAACCCATTAAAAAATGCACCTCATACGGTTTCGGTAATTACTGCCAACGAATGGGATCATGCTTATAGCCGTCAAACAGCTGCGTTCCCACTTCCTTATGTGTTAGAACGTAAGTTCTGGCCATCAGTTGGTCGTGTTAACGATAGCCATGGCGATAGGGCATTAATCTGTGCTTGTCCACCGATTGAGAGTTATTTAGAGGAGATCGTTCCTTAGTAAGGTAAAAGGCGGGAAGGTTGAGGGTTTAGGGTTTTCTTTTCCATCGCCTTAATTACTCCCGATCGTCATTGCGAGGAGGAACGACGTGGCAATCTATTTAGATAAATTATAAATGCCTAGGTTTGTGTCTTCACGAACATATTGATCTGCAAGTTTTATGGATTTATTTCATAAGGCTTGCAGATTTTTTTTGGAAATGAATGCCAGTTTTCCATCGGAGGCTGCAGCCCTGCAATTCGCTTCAATCTTTTTGTTTTGTGGATTACCCATTATCGTCATTGCTGAGGAACAATGAAGCAATCTTTTACTGTAAGTGCAAACAAAAGGATTTTCGCTACTGTTTAGGAAGGAGGGGAACTGGGCGGTAAACCAATTAAGCGATACTGTATTTAAACTAAATGGATGCATTATTGTAAAAACGGGGTGCGATAATATAAAGTCCGAATGCAGTAATATAAATTACAGGTGCCCTAATATAAATCGCGGGTGCGTTATTATAAAAACAAGGTGCGTTATTTTAAAAAGCGGATGCAGTAATATAAAAGCCAAACGCAGTAATATAAATAGCGGGTGTCTTATTTATAATTTAAAGATCAGCTGCCTTCGATCCCATTTCATCGGCTTCTTTTTCTAAATCAGGATCGTCTTTAACTGTTATATCGGATTTTAATTGTGTTGTTGGTTTAACCCTGCCTTGTTTTTGTTGTACTACATGCCATGCTTCATGCGGTAAATGTTTTTCTTGGTCGGCAGCTAAATGAATATCAGTACCATTCGCATAGGCTAATGCATTTAATTGTGCAGGTCGATCCGAATTCGTGTGTACTTTCACTCCATCCATTGAAATACCTGAAAGCGTTTCAATGCCTATTTTTAAATTATCGGGTAAGTTATTCTTGGCCATGATTTAGTTGCTGATTTCAATGCCTTTTATAGATCAAGGGTTCTTCTTATTTTAATAAACCTTCAGAATTTACATTGTATCCTAAAATTTTAATCTGGTCGTTTTCTGCTGTTAAGGTAACTGTTTCTTTTGCCTGAAATTTTGCCCTTTCTACAACATAATATAGTACATATTTTGCTGCTGGGTTTGATCCTCTGATTACTTTCGTTTCCCAGTGATCTAGTTTTTTGCTTTTTATATCGCCTAATTTGTTGGCAGTTCCGGTTAAATAATCATTTAATTTTTGTGCACTGGTTACTGCTTTAAATTGATTGCTGAGGAGAGGGCTTAGATTTTTCAAATCATCTTTCTCAACTAAAGTATAAAATTGATCCGCTACTTTCTCCGCATCTTTTTTATCTTCCTCGCGGTTTAAATAAGCGCTGTTGAAATTACAGCCTGTTGCAATAAATAATAAGCTGAATAAATATAATGAGGCGTAAATTCTATTTTTCATGAGCATTTAATATTATTTTCTAAATATAGAAGATTATTTTTTCTATGAACAGTATAGAATAAAATTAAGCATAATTGGTAGGTAGTAAATATTTACATTTTTTAGGCGATGCTAAGGAAACCCTCTACCTTAAACCTTCCCGCCTTCTGCCTTCCTTTATTCACATAAAAAAGTAAACAAATTAAACCATTGTTATAATTGTGCAGTCAATAGAATGATTTTAAATAATTCCGATTATTTTTGAAAAACTTAACATAGGTCAACAACAGTAAATCGGCAGTTAGTCTATATTTGTATCAAATTTTAAAAAACCAGAAAATGAAATTAAAAATTAGCTCAATTTTTTTATTAGTGGCAGTAGTAGCATTGTCAGCTTTTAAAAACCCAACTAAACCAGTAACTTATACTGTAGATGCAGCAAAATCAACCATTACTTGGGTTGGTAAAAAAGTAACAGGTTCTCACAACGGAACAATCGCTTTACAATCAGGTAGCTTAGCTGTTAACGGTAAAAGTGTAACTGGCGGTACTTTTGTTATCGATATGACTTCAATTAAAGATGCTGATGGAAGCGCTAAATTAGAAGGTCACTTAAAAGCAGACGATTTCTTTGGTACTACTAAATTTCCAACTTCAACTTTCGTAATTACTAAAGTTGCTGGTTCAGGTGCAAACGTAACTGTAACAGGTAATTTAACCATCAAAGGCATCACTAAGCCTCTAAGTTTCCCTGCAACTGTAACAGTTAATGCAGATGGTACAGCTTCGGCTTTAGCAGGTAAAATCGTTGTTGATAGAACTAAATATGACATCAAATATGGTTCTAAATCATTCTTCGATAGCATTGGTGACAAAGCAATTGATGATAACTTTGAATTAGCTGTTAAATTAGTAGCTAAAAAATAATTATTTCCGTCTCGGAAAAATTAAAGCTCAGGCATTGGTCTGGGCTTTTTTGTTTAACTGCAAAGTACACGAGGTTTGACGCGAAGGAGCGCTAAGTTATGTCAGCCTTAGCGGAGTCGAAGACTAACACCTAGAACACCGAATTAATTTACAAACGTCATCCTGAATTCATTTCAGGATCTATCTTGCGGGAAATCCTGGTACTAAATGTACCTAACTATGTGTGTTTAGTGCCTCTTTCTGTACACTCTGCGGTAAACAAAGAAACGCTGCGTACTTTGCGTTTCCTCTTTGTGTGCTTTGCGGTAAAAAACGAGTAGACTTATCTTATCTTAAATCCGCCTTCAACAGCATCAACAAAACCAGTTGCTGCGCTTTTGCCATGGTAGAACAAACATTCCCAGTTTTCTTCGGCTGCTCTTTTACCAAACTCCTTGCGTAATTCCATTGCCTTACGGCCATCGAAATCATATTTAGCAATAAAATTTTTAACCAGTTCTTCAGGTTCAGGCAGTACATCGCCACCAAAAAATATCTTTTGTTTACCTTCTGTTAAAAGGAAAACCTGGTGGTTGGGACAGTGTGCGCCTGTAAATTCGTAAGCAATGGTTTCATCCAATGCGCCATCTCCCTCTACAAATTTTAATTGTGCGTTACGCTGAACAAAATCGAAAATATCGGTATGGTAAGAAGATGAAGTGCTGCTAAATGCCGTTTCCCACTCGCCGCGGTTAATTACATATTCTGCATCAGGGAAACTCAGTTCAACTTTATCATTGCCCTGTTTGTGGATCATGCCTCCAGAGTGGTCGTAGTGTAAATGCGACATTAACACCTTGGTTACATCGGTAGGATCAAAACCGGCATTACGGATATTTTTGTGCAAAATCAGTTCGCCATGGTCATCACTAAACCCTAAGCCAGTATCAAAAAGAACAAGGTCGTTTTTTAACTCAACCAAAAAAGGCTGAACGTTAACGAATAGTGATGCTGGTCTGTCTTTAAAATGATGTATGGCGGGGTCGAAAGGAACAAATTTCTTTGTTGCATCAACAGAATAGGTGCCTTCAAATAGGGTGTGAACTTGCAAAATGTAGATCTTTAATGTTTCTACAAAGGTAACAATCTAAACTCGAGTATTTGTTTTGGTAAAAGCTTGGATACTTCCTTTTTTTGTAAAATATGATGCTTAAATTTCCAGCATGAATCTCCGAATCTTAATTTTTCTACTGGCTTGCAGTTTTTCGATACAATTAAAAGCACAGCAAAAACCAAACGTAATTATTGTATTGGCTGATGATATGGGGTATGCTGATATTTCCTGTTATGGAAGTCCGCTGATCAAAACCCCATTTTTGGATGAAATGGCTGCGAAAGGAGTAAAAGCAACCAATTTCGTTACCACCTCGCCAACCTGCACGCCATCAAGGGCATCGTTGCTTACGGGAAGATACTGTAGTAGAATGGACCTGCCCTGGCCAATAGGTCCGGGCGATAAACGTGGCATACCTGAAGATGAAATTACGATTGCACAGCTGCTTAAACAATCAGGTTATGCTACCGCTTTGGTTGGTAAATGGCATTTGGGCGATCATGGTGTTTCGTTGCCTAACAAAAAGGGATTTGATGAGTTTTATGGCCTTTTATATAGTCACGATTATAGAGCGCCTTATGTTAAAACCGATACAACGATCAAGATATTTAGAAATGCCAAGCCAGAGATCTATAAACCGCACGATAGTATTTTAACGAGTTCTTACACCCGCGAATCGATTAAGTTTATTAAAAAAAGTGCCATAGCTAAGAAACCATTTTTTCTTTATCTGGCGCAAAATATGCCACATTTGCCTGTTGCTTTTGCAGCACAAAAAAGTAGAAAAATACCATCAGGAGGCGGAGAACTTGGCGATGTAATCGAAGATATGGATGCCGGTTTAGCTGCAATCTGGAAGCAGGTTGTCGCCTCAGGACAGGCAGATAATACCATTTTTATCTTCACCAGTGATAACGGTCCGTGGATAAATGCACCACAGCGAATGTACGAAGATGGTTTTACCAAATTTTACCATGTTGGTTCTGCAGGAATTTTTAGAGGTTCGAAAGGGATCTCTTACGAAGGTGGCCATCGCGTTCCTTTTATCGTGTACTGGAAAGGTCATACACTTCAGAATATCCAGTTAACCAAGCCCATTTCAAATCTGGATGTTTTTCCTACACTGGCTGAATGGACCAAAAGTAAATTGCCTCAAAAAGTGTATGATGGAGAATCAGTTTCAACCTTGCTAACCAGTAAAAACAATACTAAGCCTCACCGACCGATCTATTACCACAATTATGTTTTAGAAGGCGTAAAAGATGGCGACTGGAAACTGAGGATTACCAAAAAAGACAATAAAGAACTTACCGAGCTGTACAATTTATCGTGGGATCCGGCAGAACGGGTGAATTTAATTGATGATGCAAAGTATGCCGATCAGAAAGCGCATTTGATGAAGCTTTATGAGGCCTATCCCGGAAATTCAAAGTAAAATTTAACTTTTTGTTTTTAAAGGTTTTGTTCGTCAACCCATTAGATATTGCCTCCATCATATCCAATTAAAATGTATATTTACTGTTCGGAGACAGAATAAATGGAAAAAAGATGGGTGCTGGCATCAGATTGCAATGATGCCGCGATAACAAAAATAGCAGAACAACTTAATATAGATCGCTCACTTGCAAAAATATTGGTACAGCGGAATATTTGCGATTTCGATCAGGCCAAAGATTTCTTCAGGCCAGATCTTGGCCATCTTCACGATCCCTTTTTAATGAAGGATATGGATGTTGCTATTGCCCGCATCGAAACTGCATTATCCAATCACGAAAAAATATTGATCTATGGCGATTATGATGTAGATGGTACAACTTCGGTTGCATTGGCTTTCAGCTTCTTTTCTCAGCTCACTAAAAACATAGAATATTATATTCCCGATCGCTATCTGGAAGGTTACGGCATTTCTACCGCAGGGATTGATTATGCAAATGAAAATGGATTTTCTTTGATTATTGCCTTAGATTGTGGAATAAAATCTATCGATAAAATTGATTACGCCAACACTTTAGGTGTCGATTTCATTATCTGTGATCACCATCTGCCCGGAGATGAACTACCTCGGGCTATTGCCGTTTTAGATCCTAAACGTGCTGATTGTGCATACCCTTTTAAAGAACTTGCGGGCTGCGGTATTGGTTTTAAACTTGCGCAGGCTTATGTGCAAAAACATCAACTCCCTAAAGAAACTTATCTGCAATATTTAGATTTGGTAATGGTAAGCATTGCCGCTGATATTGTTCCTGTAGTTGGCGAAAATAGGATTTTAGCTTATTACGGCTTAAAAAAATTAAATTCCAATCCGTGCGAAGGTTTGCGCGCCCTGATGGAAGTGTCGGGCAAAACTGAAAATTACAGCATTACCGATGTTGTTTTTACCTTAGGTCCGCGGATTAATGCCGCCGGAAGGATAGACCATGCTAAACATGCAGTTGCTATGTTGCTTTGCCAGGTAGATGGAAATTCATTGGAGCAAAGCGAACTGATCAACCTTAAAAATACTGAGCGTAAAACCTACGATCAGGACATTACCCGTGAGGCTTTGGCTTTAATTGGCGAAAGCGATATCCTGATCAACAAAAAAACTACCGTTGTATTTAACGAAAACTGGCATAAGGGGGTAATCGGGATCGTGGCCTCGCGTTTAACTGAAAAATATTATCGCCCAACAATCGTATTAACAAAATCTAACGGACATGTAGCTGGTTCCTGCCGATCGGTAATTGGCTTCGATTTGTATGAGGCTTTAAGCGGTTGTGCCGATTTACTGGATCAATATGGAGGGCATAAATTTGCCGCAGGTTTAACCATGCAACAGCATAATGTAGATGCCTTTGCTGATAAGTTTGAAGAAATTGTATCGGCCAGTATCACAGAGGAGTTGCTTACACCTATGATCAGGATTGATGCCGAAATCGAGCTGGCGCAGATAGATGGTAAATTCTATCGTGTTTTATCACAGATGGGACCCTTCGGGCCAGAAAATATGGCACCTATATTTGTTACCCATAATGTATATCTCGCACAGCAAGCCATGGCTGTTGGCGCAAATCATTTAAAAATTAACATAAAACAACAAAATTCGCCTATTTTTGAAGGCATTGCATTTGGGTTGGCCGAGTTTCAAAATCTTTTACAACCAAAGGTACCTTTTTCGGTTTGTTATACGTTAGAGGAAAACGTGTGGCGTGATAAGAAACGTTTGCAATTAAATATTAAAGGAATAAAAGTTAATTAACTATAAAATAAATCGTCATGCTGAACTTGTTTCAACATCTGATTAGAAAGATCCTGAACTAAATTCAGGATGACGGAGCAATCAATATATGATATTAAGAGCCGAAAATCTGGTTAAAAAATATAAACAGCGTACTGTTGTAAACAATGTTTCTTTTAATGTAAGCCAAGGAGAAATTGTTGGTCTTTTAGGCCCAAACGGTGCCGGAAAAACAACTTCCTTTTACATGATTGTTGGTTTAATTAAACCAAACGAAGGCCGTATCTTCTTGGAAGAAGAAGATATTACCGAAGATCCGATGTACCGCAGGGCGCAAAAAGGAATCGGTTATTTAGCTCAGGAAGCATCTGTTTTTAGAAAACTTACCGTAGAAGATAATATCCTGGCCATTTTGGAAATGAGCAAATTGACCAAAGAAGAACAGCGAGATAAACTCGAAGAATTAATAAACGAGTTTAGTTTACATAAAGTGCGTAAAAACCGCGGCGATTTATTATCAGGAGGTGAACGCCGCCGTACCGAAATTGCACGTGCCTTAGCCGCAAACCCTAATTTTATCTTATTGGATGAACCTTTTGCAGGGGTAGACCCAATTGCGGTAGAGGAAATCCAGAGTATTGTTGCTAAACTGAAACATAAAAACATAGGAATCTTAATTACCGACCACAACGTACAGGAAACACTGTCGATTACCGATAGGGCATATCTGCTTTTTGAAGGTAAAATTTTAGAGCAGGGTGTGCCAGAGGTGTTGGCTGAGAACGAGATGGTAAGAAAAGTTTATCTTGGATCGAACTTTGTACTGAAACGTAAGAAATTTGATGTTTAATAACTTAATCACAAACAAAAGTATTTCTGCTAACAAACAAATTCTAATTTGGTGTGTTGCCTAATCGCGATGTTAAAACAATCTGCTATAAAATTATTTACGCCGTATAAAAATCTGTGCTTATCTGTGAAAATCTGTGGTAAAATGAAGCTCATTAATTTTAACATTTAAAAATGGCATTTGTAAACTCAATTTTTACCTGGTTAATGAAAAAGCGGATCCACCAGATCGAGCTTTTTATGAAATATCCTTACGATGTTCAGGAAGAGTGGTTTCATAACTTGATTGATAGTGCCGAAAATACCGAATGGGGCAAACTGTACGATTATAAATCAATTTTAACCCCACAACAATATCAGGAACGTGTTCCGATCCAAAACTACGATACCTTAAAACCTTATATTGAGCGTATGCTTAATGGAGAACAAAATATTCTCTGGCCATCAGATATCAAGTGGTTTGCAAAATCATCGGGCACTACAAGTGATAGGAGTAAGTTTATTCCTGTTTCTCCAGAATCTTTGGAAGAATGCCATTTTAAAGGAGGAAAGGATATGCTTTCTATTTATTGCAATAACCGTCCTGATAACCAGATGTTTACCGGAAAAGGTTTGGTTTTAGGTGGAAGCCATCAGGTGAACCAATTAAACGAAGATTGTTTTTATGGTGATTTATCTGCCGTGCTGATTAAAAACCTGCCAATCTGGGCCGAATATTACCGTACGCCTGATATGTCTATCGCCCTAATGGACAACTACGAAATTAAGATGGATAGAATGGCCGAGGCTACCATCAACGAAAATGTAACCAGCATTTCAGGTGTGCCCACATGGACTATTGTACTGGCCAAAAAGGTGCTCGAACTTACCGGAAAGCAAAATTTACTGGAAGTTTGGCCAAACCTCGAATTGTATATCCATGGTGCGGTAAACTTCGCACCTTATCGTGAGCAATTTAAACAGCTGATTCCGTCCGACGACATGTATTATCTCGAAACCTATAATGCATCAGAAGGATTTTTCGGTATTCAGGATCAGGATAACTCAGAAGAAATGTTATTGATGCTGGATTATGGTATTTTTTATGAGTTTGTGCCGATGGAGAATATCTGTGAAGAAAACCCTAAAGCATTAATGCTTGGCGAAGTAGAACTGCATAAAAATTACGCCATTGTTATTTCTACAAATGGTGGCTTATGGCGTTATATGATCGGCGATACCATTCAATTTACCTCACTTTCTCCTTACCGCATTAAAATTACCGGACGTACCAAGCATTTCATCAATGCCTTTGGCGAAGAAGTGATTATCGACAATGCAGAACAGGCCTTAACCAAAGCTTGCCAGGAAACCGGTGCCGAAATTAAAGATTATACAGCCGGACCGATTTACTTTAAAGATGAGAAAGCAGGAGGGCACGAATGGATCATTGAATTCGACAAACAACCTAACGATTTTGAAAAGTTTGTAGATATTATGGACAACACACTACGTGCGGTGAATTCCGATTACGATGCTAAACGTTTTAAAGATATGGCTTTAGCCCGTCCCAAAGTGCATAATGCGCCCGCAAATACTTTCTATAATTGGCTAAAGGCAAAAGATAAACTAGGCGGACAGCATAAAGTACCACGTTTAGCCAATGAGCGTAAATATGTTGATGATATTTTGGAGATGATGAAGTCTTCTTAAATTTAATAAATCTCATTTGGGCGTGTCAGTCTTAGGGATAATTTATTATATAAAAATCAATTTGAATGACAGATAGATAAAGAAGGTGAATGGGCTCGAAGTATCGTCATTTCGACCGCAGCGGAGAAATCTTTCAAAGTTAATTTCAATAATTTGGTACATAGATATCTCCATTTCGCTGTGCTACAGTCGAGATGACGACTATTCTATTGAAATCTGTCAATGTTAGCATGTCTAGAACCTTTAAGGCAATTTGCAAGCTCAGTTTGACATTTTTTTATATTATTAATGTTACTCACAATGAAAAACATCCTCATCTTTTTTTATTCTTAGGATTATGAGTTACTCTTCAATAAAAAATAGATGAAAAGCTTTAGCTATAAACGTGTGGCCTGGCTATTGTTTTTTGCCTATTTCTTTATGTTAATGGTTCAGATTACTTTACGGTATATCCCGATGAGCAGTGAAGTTTCTTTTCTGCAGATTAAACAGACTGAAGTATCAGGAATCAAAGCCTATCTTCCCATATTTTACATCCATGTCTATAGTGCCATATTTGTACTTCTGGCTGGTTTTACACAGTTTAATCCTAAAATTTTAGCTAAATATCCCAAAATACATAAATGGTTGGGCTACCTATATGCGGGCTTCGTATTGTTACTTGCGGCGCCGTCTGGTATTTTTATAGGCTGGTTTGCAAATGGGGGATTAATGGCTAAAACCTCATTTATTATTTTAGGCATTTTGTGGTTCTGGTTTACCCTAAGGGCGATTCTGTTTATTTTAAAAAGAGAAATAATAGCCCATAAAAAGTTTATGTACCGTAGTTTTGCTTTGGCAAGCTCTGCGATAACTTTAAGGCTATGGAAAGTTATTTTAGTATATTTATTTCATCCGGCACCAATGGATGTTTACCAGATTATTGCATGGTTAGGCTGGATACCCAATTTGTTAGTTGCCGAATGGCTGATTAAAAAGAAATTTATTTGACCTTAACATATATTATATACCGATGAAAAAAATCTTATTATTCGCGCTCATTCCCTTTTTGATGCTATCATGCAGAGACACCAAAAAAACAAAAAAAGAAAAAGTAACTGGCATTGCACAGCAGGAAATCCACAAAGAACTTTATGGCTTTTGGGTAGGCGATTTTTATACAACAGATGAGTTGGAGTACGAAGGAGATATGTCTGATGCTGTTAAAAAACTGAATATCAACATAAAAAAAATAACTAAAGATACTGTAATTGCACAAAGTGTGGTTTCTGGCAACAGCCGCCCATTGTTGGGCAAAATATCAGAAGATGGTGGTAAAATTACCTTCGTTCTGGATGAACCCGGTACAGATAAATACGATGGAAAATTTGAAATTACCCTTGTTGGCGACACCTTAATTGGTAAATGGAACGCTTATAAAAAGGAACTGAAATGGCCTGGAAAAGAATTTAAGCTGTTAAAAAAAGCTTTTGAATATAATGCCAACCTCATGTTGCCAACGGAAATGGAATATGTAGATTGGAGCGATCACAAAATGGTAGAAAGGTTAGATACCCTTGAAGATGGAAGTATAGATTCGTTAGGGGCTAATACTTTTTACAGAAGCGCATCCGACCAAATTTTTAAATTAAATGCTTCAACTACTGCACTTAAAGAAGAAGATGTAAAGAATTTAAGAAAACTTGATCTGCAGATTATAAAAAACACCATTTTCGCCAGACATGGTTATGCCTTTAAAAAACAGACTTTCAGAAATTTTTTCGATCCCGTAGAATGGTATGTTCCTATTAAAAACAATGTTGATAACGATTTAACGGCTATCGAGAACAAAAATATTAAGCTATTGGATCGCTTTACCAAATATGCCGAAGACAATTACGATGCTTTTGGCCGTTAATTTGTAATACAATTAACCATGAAATTGAATAGGGAGAAAATACTGGGTTTCTTTAAAAAGTCGCAAAGCAAAGCTTCGGTAATCTTAAGTGATAAGACCAAAGCCAGCAATACGATTAAAGACGCATTGGGAAAGGCAGTAACCAATAAAGGTGATCTGGAGGGTGTTTGGGCTAAACTGGTGTTGTTGTTTGCCGTATCAAAAGATTATGTGAATGGTGATTATACGGAAATTCCGAAAAGATCGATCATTGCTATTTTGGGTGGCCTGGTATATTTCTTGTCTCCGATAGATGTTGTTCCGGATTTTGTACCAGTTTTAGGCTTTGTTGATGATATTTACATCTTAAATCTGGTATATAGGCAAGTGCTTAAAGACCTGGAAAAATATAAAGCTTGGAAAGATGCACAGATCAAATTTATTGGCGATATAGATGGCTCAACCGCAACATAGTTTTCTTGATTGGATAGGTGGGCATCTATTTACCTGTCCGTTTAGAGCCCATTTAGGATTCGATTGCCCGGGCTGTGGCTTACAGCGGTCGGTTTTGGCTTTATTTCGGGGAGATTTAATGGCTTCCATTAAGCTTTATCCCGCAACAATTCCACTCATTTTTGTGATGTTATTTACTATAGTTCATCTTAAGGTCGATTTTAAGTTTGGAGCGCAGCTGATAAAAATCGTTTTTGCAGGAGTTGCAGTAATTATTTTAATCAATTACATTTACAAAATATACACTCACCAGTTGATCTAAATATAACTATGTCAGAAGAACAGGAAACTCCCCAGGAAAATAAGCCGATTGATCTTTCAAAGAATCAAAATCCCGAACCCGCACCTTTTCAACCGCTTAATCAGGGACCTGTAACGCCACCACCTTTCCAACAACCACTACCATTTCAGCAGCCACCACCATTTGGTCAGTTTGGAGGAGGTTTTGGTCAACAGAACTTGCCAAACGCTACAGCTTCTCTTGTGCTGGGTATTTTAGCTATTCCAGCCTGCTGTTTTTATGGCATATTTGGTCTGATATTCGGTATTATTGCCTGGATATTAGGAGCGGGTGACATGAAAAAGTATCAGCTTAATCCAGGATTATATACAGAATCATCCTATAAAAATGCAAAAGCCGGCAAAATTTGCGGAATGATTGCGACCATCCTAAGTGCACTATTTATCGTGATGGTTATTTTAATTATAGCCGGAGCGATCACTAATCCTCAGCTATTTGATGATTTTATCAAAGGGATGAAATAGATCATTAATTTTACCTTAAAAATATAAATCGGATGGTGCATGCCATTCGATTTTCTTATTTTTGTAGCATTGAAATTGTAAATAAAAAACTAAGATAATGTATCCAGAATATTTAGTAGAACCCATGCGTAAGGAATTAACCAATGTGGGGTTTCAAGAATTAAAAAACGCAGAAGACGTAGATCAAGCGATTAAAGGTGAAGGAACTGTGTTGGTAGTAGTAAATTCGGTTTGCGGTTGCGCAGCAGCAAATGCACGTCCGGCGGCCAGAGCAGCAGCAGCACACGAAAAACACCCTGATAAACTGGTTACTGTTTTTGCAGGTATGGAAAAAGAAGCGGTAGATCAAGCTAGAAATTACATGATGCCTTTTCCTCCATCTTCTCCGGCAATGGCGTTATTTAAAGATGGTAAATTGGTTCACATGATCGAGCGTCACCAGATTGAAGGCCGTCCGGCACAAATGATCGCTGATAACCTGATCGGTGCTTTTGAACAATACTGCTAAAGATTGATTAAACAGATTATTGGATTATACTTATATAAGGTAATCTGAATTTATAATGGAATGGTGAATGGAAACATTCACCATTTTGCGTTTAAGAGTTTCGTTAATTTGTCATCCTGAATGCAATCATCTAGTCTTAGCGTCTCGCTAAGACTTTAGTTTTTTGTTACGAAAACTCGAAGAACATTAAATAAATTTAGAAGTCTTAGCGAGACGCTAAGACTAGAGAGTTCATCATCTTGAGCGTAGTCGAAAGATCTTTATTGAATGGTGTTTGTTCCATTAATCGGAAGTTCAGCATTTCATAGGTGAGGGATCATTTGTTGCACTCAGTATAACAATTTTCCAAATCTGTGTAATCACCTAAAATCCCAAAACCTGTGATTACTAAAAATCTTTATTCAACAATTTCTCCAACTCCCCAAACGAAACATTCATTCTTACCCTACCTTGTTTGGCATATGAGATTTCTCCGGTTTCTTCTGATATAATTACGGCAACGGCATCGGTCGTTTCAGAAACACCAATACCTGCACGGTGCCTTAAGCCAAACTGTGAGGGTAACTGATCGTTATCCGTTAAAGGCAAAATACAGCTCGCACTTTTAATTTTGTTTTCCGAAATCACCACGGCACCATCATGCAGCGGACTGTTTTTCTGAAAGATACTTTCCAGCAAACGTTTCGATATTTTGGCGTCAACAAGTTCACAGCTATTGGCGAAAAACTGTTCATCGTAAAATTTAACAAATACCATTAATGCTCCTGTACGCGTTTTCTTCATGCTTTTACAGGCGTCGATAATTGGTTTTATGCGGGTTAAATTATTCCTTTCAATTTCTTTTCTGCCAAATAAATATCCCCACCAGGCTTTATTCTTTTGTAAAAAAGCATTTTTTCCGATCAGTAAGAGAAAACGCCTGATCTCGGGGTGAAAAATTACAATCAATGCAATAATCCCTACGCTCATAAATTTCTCGATGATAGCCGTAAGCAGCTTCATGTGCAAGGCATCAACAATACGGTAGAATATAGCGATAATCAGCATCCCAACCAGTAGGTTGACGGCTAAGGTATTGCGGATTAGGGTATAAACATAATAGATTAAAAGTGCTACGAGCACAATGTCTACCACGTCGGTAATGGTAAATTTTACGAAATCAAAATCTAATCCTTTCATCAATGGCAAGATAGCAAAACGGTTTTCAGTTTACAATACTAGGTTAACTGTTTAAATTGGTTATTAATGATCGTCACCCTGAATTTAGTTCAGGGTCTTTACTCGAAGATGCTGAAACAAGTTCAGCAGGACGAATCTAAGTGGAGGCGTCATCCTGAATTCACTTCAGGATCTAATAACAAATAATTATCCAATGGTGATTTTCTTATAGCAGCAGCTTAATTCAACATACCTACCAACCGCACACATTCCACCGCCTCCTTAACATCATGTACTCTTAAAATGCCAGCTCCTTTTTGTAGCGCAATGGTATTGAGTACCGAAGTTCCGTTCAGGGCCTCTGCTGCTGAAGTTCCGAGTGTTTTATAAATCATTCCTTTACGCGAGAAGCCCACTAAAATGGGAAGTTTGAAAATTTTAAAGGCCTCCAGCTGTTTAAGCAGTTCGTAATTATGCTCGATTGTTTTCCCGAATCCAAAACCAGGGTCAATAATCACGTCATGAACATGAAGCGCCTTAAGCGCTGCAACTTTTTTCGCCAGGTAATCAATTACTTCCAATAACACATTGCCATAAACAGGGTTTTGCTGCATATTTTGGGGTGTACCTTTCATGTGCATCATCATATAGGGTACCTGTAGTTTAGCCACGGTTTCGAACATCTGTTCGTCCATATCTCCAGCGGCAATATCATTAATGATGTGCGCGCCTGCAGAAATCGTTTCCTCTGCTACTTTTGCCCTGAAGGTATCGATAGAAATGACCGCTTCTGGAAATGCTTTTACTAAACTTTCTACCACAGGCACCAAACGGTCGACCTCTTCGCTTGCTGAAATATCTTTAGCGCCCGGTCTGGAAGAGTACCCGCCGATATCAATAAATGTAGCACCCTCATGTAGAAATTGGGCTGCTTTGGTTAAAGCTTCATCTATTGATTTTGTGCGGCTATTACTGTAAAAAGAATCGGGGGTGATATTTAAAATACCCATCACTTTTGGGCGGCTTAAATCAATAAGCTTACCTTTAATGTTTAAGCTTTGTTTGGGCTCAAAAAAGTTTTTTTCTGCCATAATAAACCCTTTCGGGATTTGGGTTTCGCTTTAAAAATGTATCTTTAGCTTTTGTTTTTTCAGGACAAAAATACACTAAAAACTAAATAATTATTGGCTTTGGCACAAACAAATACCTCAACCGAATTTGATGAAGTGATTGCAGTTTGCAGATCATTATTTTTAAAAAAAACTAAAGATTATGGCACTGCATGGCGGATTTTAAGACCAAGTTCGATAACCGATCAGATTTTTATCAAAGCACAACGCATCCGTACCCTCGAAGAAAAAAAAGTAAGTAAAGTAGGAGAAGGTGTGATATCTGAATACATCGGGATTGTAAACTATTGTATTATCGCTATGATACAGCTCGAACTGACCGAAAGCGACCCGAATGAGATGCCTTATGCCGAAGTTGAAAAACGGTTTGAAGAAAAGGTAACAGAAACCAAAGATTTAATGTTTGCCAAAAACCACGATTATGGCGAGGCCTGGCGCGATATGCGTATTAGTTCGTTAACCGATCTGATTTTGATGAAAATTTTTAGGGTTAAACAGATAGAAGATAATGAAGGGCAAACCCTGGCTTCGGAGGGGGTTAATGCGAATTATCAGGATATGTTGAACTATTCGGTTTTTGCACTGATCAAACTTGGCGTTAAGTAAATAACGTAATAGCCTTTAAAAAACAGATACATACAGATGCAAAACATACTTTTAAGATTCTCCAGGATTTTTGTCGGTGCTTTATTCATATTTTCAGGATTAATCAAAGCAAACGATCCACTTGGCTTTGGCTATAAACTACAGGAATATTTTGAAGTTTTTCACATGAATTTCCTGAGTGGAATGGCTACTGGTATTGCCATTTTACTTTGTACTTTAGAAATTGTTCTCGGTGCCTTATTGCTTTTGGGTTTCTGGAGTAAAAAGGTAGCTTGGGGTTTATTGCTTCTCATTATCTTTTTTACCCTGCTAACATTTATATCTGCAGCGTTCAAAGTAGTGACCAGCTGTGGCTGTTTTGGCGATGCTATTCCGCTTACCCCATGGCAGTCGTTTAGTAAAGATCTGATTCTTTTAGCGCTGATCATTGTTATTTTCTTAAACAAGAACCTGATCCAGCCTTTATTCAAAAAAGAAGCTACTCAAAGAAATATTGCGCTTGCAGTAACAGCCATATCTTTAGGTTTTGGACTGTACACTTACAATGTTTTGCCGATTATCGATTTTCTGCCCTATAAAGTTGGTGCACATATTCCATCATTAATGGTTATTCCTCCTGGGGAAAAACCAGATGAATTTGAGATCATGTATCACTTAAAAAACAAGAAAACCAATGAAGAGAAAGATATGAGCGATAAAGCCTATCTTAAAACTGAAATCTGGAAGGACAATAACTGGGAAATTATCGGCGAACCCACAAAAAAATTGGTTAAAAAAGGTTTCGAACCTAAAATCAAAGACCTGAATATTACAGATGCTTCGGGCACCGATTATACCAAGGAACTGATCGAAAACCCTTATTATAATTTGATCTTTGTAGCTTACGATCTTCATGCTACAAACGAGGCCGCTATTGGTAAACTAAACGCCTTGGCTTTAAACGCTACACAGCAGTTTAATATCCGTACGGTATTGCTTACTTCCAATTCGGCTCAGGATGCACAGGCCTTTATCAAAAAGAATAATCTGTTTTCGGAGGTTTTTTATGCCGATGCCGTACCTTTAAAAAGTATGGTTAGGGCAAATCCCGGTGTCTTATTGATGAAGAACGGAGTGGTAATCAATAAATGGCATTTTCACAACGTACCCACTTTCGACCAACTCAGTCGAAAATATTTCGATAAATAAATATGATCGGATACGCACTAAAAAAACTGATGTATGGACTGCTGGTAATGGGCGGTGTAATATTGGTTGTTTTTGTGCTGTTTAATATTTTGCCTGGTGATCCCGCACGGATGACGATGGGGCAAAGGGCCGATGTACAATCGCTCGAAGCCGTTCGTAAAGAATTTGGTTTAGACCGATCCAAACCTGTTCAGTTCGTTTTATATATTAACGATTTATCGCCGATTAGCATTCTGGATAACGACAGCACCAATCAACAGAAATATCATTACGCGAAACTGATGGCCTTTGAGAAAAAGGCGCTGGTGATAAAATGGCCTTATCTCCGCAGTTCTTACCAGACCAAACGCGATGTAACAGCTATACTTTCAGAAACGGTACCGAATACTTTTATCCTGGCTTTAACAGCGATGATTTTTGCAACGATAATCGGTGTGTTTTTGGGTGTGCTTTCAGCAGTTTATAAAGATTCGTGGATTGATAAATCGGCCAACGCTTTTGCTATCTTAGGTATATCAGCACCTTCTTTTTTTGCAGGAATTATTATTGCCTGGTTATTCGGTTTTGTACTGAGCAATTATACAGGCCTAAAAATGAGCGGCAGCTTATATTCTTACGATCCCTTTAATGGTGAAGTATTAACCTTAAGAAACCTATGGCTGCCGATGATTACCCTTGGTTTGAGGCCTTTGGCAATTATTGTACAGTTAACCAGAAGCGCAATGCTGGATGTTTTGGCGCAGGATTATATCAGGACTGCAAGGGCTAAAGGCTTAAGTAGAAATGCCATAATTTATAAACATGCGTTAAAAAATGCAATGAATCCGGTAATTACGGCTATTTCGGGATGGTTTGCCTCTTTATTGGCGGGTTCTTTTTTTGTAGAATATATTTTTGGATACAATGGACTGGGAAGAACAACGGTAACCGCATTGGAAATGTCTGATTTTCCTGTGGTGATGGGATCTATTCTTTTTATTGCTTTCGTATTTGTAGTCATCAATATTCTGGTTGATATTTTATATGCTTATGTTGACCCAAGGGTTAAATTAAATTAGGTTATGCACGAGGAAGAAATTATAAATTATACTGAGCTTGCCGATCAACGTATTATCGAAATATTTAAGCTCGCAACAATTGAAATGCCCGATGCAGAACGGTTGTTCAGCCATGTACTTAATGCACAGCATATATGGGCGCAACGGATTTCAGGCAAGAAACCACTTTATGGTGTTTGGGATATTCATCATAAGGAAAATTTTGAACGTATTGCGGCTGAAAATATTAAGTTGATTAGGGCGGTATTGAAAGAGAGTACTTTAGATAAAAAGATTTTGTACAGTAACATGCAAGGTGTTCAGTACGAAAACCGATTAGATGAAATTTTATTTCATTTATTTAATCATTCTACCTATCATCGCGGACAGGTTGTAACTTTATTGAAAAAAGAAGGTTTTACGCCACCTGTAACCGATTATATTATGTTAAAACGCGATCACTTACTTTAGGTCGGTTAAATAGAACACACATGAAAATTTTCCTTATCGGATATATGGGCTGCGGCAAAAGTACAAAAGCTAAACAGTTGGCACATCGTTTAGAATGCCCAGTGATTGATCTTGATGCCGAAATTGTTTCAAAAACAGGCAAAAGCATTGCCGAATATTTTGCCGAATATGGAGAAAGTGGCTTTAGGGAGTATGAAAGCGAAATGCTTAAAACCTTCGATTATCCAGAAACCTGTGTGGTAGCCACTGGAGGCGGATTGCCATGTTTCTTCGATAACATGGAATGGATGAATGCGCATGGTGTAACGGTATACCTGCAAATGGAACCTGCAGCTCTTGTGTCGCGTTTACATAACCGACAAAAACGCCCCCTGATTAAAGATCTGGATGATGAGCAACTCCTAGTTTTTATAAAAGAGAAACTCCAGGAGCGCGATCCTTTTTATACCCAGGCTAAAATAATCGTAGATGCTTTTGATCTCGATGGCGAAAAGTTGGAAGAAGCGATTAACAGGAGCTGAGTTTGGAGCCTGGGGTTTGGATTCAATTCACCGATTAAATAATTCACAATCAAATATTCGGAAGTCTGTAATTCGAGGTCAGAAGCCAATAAACGGTTTGCCTGTAGTTTGATCATTAAGAAGTTAAGAAAAATTAAGGTTTAGCGATCGCTTTAACCAATGACTATTGTACTGATAAGCTATCAACCATAAGGCATTAAACTATTGACCAATCAGCCAATGGCTAATGAACTACTAAATTAATTTCATCATCTATTATTTTAGCCGATAACAATGCAAGAGGAATTCCTCCGCCCGGATGTACACTGCCTCCACAGAAGTATAAATTTTTAACTTTAGAACTAAAATTGGAATGCCTTAAAAAGGCAGAGAACTGATTATTGGAACTGTTGCCGTACAGAGAACCTTGATAAGAACCGGTTTTGCTTTCTATGCTTCTGGGATCTAAAATCTGCTCACAAATAATGTCTTTTTCAATATTTCTGTTTAACAAACGGCTGATCTTTTTGATAATATTTGTCTTGGCTTCTTTAATCAGCACATCCCAGTTTTGATCGTTATTAGCCGGAACGTTTATCATTACAAACCAGTTTTCACTGTCTGCAGGTGCATCACCCCTGATATGTTTACTGCTGATGTTGATGTATACCGTCGGATCGTTGCTGATGGTTTTATCCTTCCATATGGCATTAAACTCTTTTTGGTAATCCTCAGCGAAAAAGATGTTGTGCAAACCCATATTGCTGTAATTTCCATCCATGCCCCAGTAAAAAATCAAAGCAGAGCTACTGCGTTCCTGGTTTAATAACTTTTTAGGTTGAGCTATGCCTTTAAGCAGGTTTTTATAAGTAAACCAGATGTCTAAGTTCGAAACAACAACATCAGCCTTATAGGTTTTATCGTTAACTTTTACGCCCTGTACTTTGGGGTTAGGCCCATTAGCATATATAATTTCTTCTACCTTTTGATTGTAATGAAATCTTATTCCAAACTCTTCTGCCAGCTTTACCAGAGCAGTAACAATACTGTACATCCCATTTTTTGGAAGGAAGGCTCCATAATGGTACTCGAAATGTGGAATTATATTCAATGTGGCCGGTGCCTGATATGGATCGGAACCATTATAGGTGGCATAACGGTTAAAAAGTTGTGCTATTCTATCGTCCTTAAAGAACGATCGGTTTGCTTTTGCCTGTGTTCTAAAAGCATCAATCTGGCCAAAGTGGAATATAGATTTAAAGGTGTCCCAATGGAGGTAGCTTTTAAGTTTATGCAGACTTCTTTCCAAAAATACACGGTGGGTAACATCGTAAATGGTTTTGCTTTTGTTTAAATAGCGCTCAACCTCTTTCGCAGTTGAATCTGTTTTTTCTTCTATTTCCTTAGCAAATTCATCAAGATCCGAGCTTGCATTTAGCCTTAAGCCATCCTCGTAAAAATAACGGCAAATTTCTTTTAGTTTGATGTATTCAAAATAATCTGTAGGGTTTTTACCCGCAAGTTTAAAAAGTTCATCTACGTATTGTGGCATGGTGAAGAGGCTGGGGCCTGCATCAAACCTGAAACCGTTCATTTTTATTTCTGCCAGCTTACCGCCAGGTTTTGAATTAGCTTCAAAAACATCAACCTCATAACCCTTTACGGAAAGACGAATTGCCGATGCAATGCCCGCAATTCCGGCGCCGATAACTATTGCTTTTGGTTTAGGCATCAATCTATTTTAACCCCTCTAAATATACCTTCGTTTGTTTTTCGATCTCGTTGGTGGCAAACTTAATGGCCGAACCAACTCTGGTGGTTTCAGGTTTTACTGGCATTTCCTTAATCGTTGTCAGTGCATCTACATACCATTTGCACCAGACTTCAACAATGTGTTTTTCATCAGTCACCGCTTTTCCTTCGGTGATGGCTTTTTTGCTCAGTTCAAATTCAGTTTTTAAGCGGTTTAAAGCATCGGTTTTAACTTTCGAAACAGTAGATATCGCAGTATTTTCGTCTGCAGAAATTAAAGTATAGGCTGCAGTTAAACCACTTATTCCAACATTTTTCATCTCGGTTGGCGATACTTTATCAATCCTGTCATTATCCGTATGGTAAAACACATCGGTAAAGTGCCACATCAGTAATCCTGGGATTTTATTTTGTAAGAAAGGTGTGTGGTCGCTGCCACCTTCGAACGGATTGTAGTTAACCGTCCAGTTGGCAAATTTGCCCTGAGCCTTACAGATATCAAAGATGAAATCGTTAAAATAATGAGGAAAAAGATCTTTCTCAGCAACATCGCCTGCGCCCCATTCTGTATGTTTATCCGCTCCCCTTGTCCAGATGGCCGATGGATCAGGCATTTTTTCAATCAGGAATGAGCCGCCGGTTTTTTTAGTGTCTTCGCCAACCATATCCAAACTCATTCCCCACATAATGCCTTTGGCCCGGGTGGTATCTTCGGTAATATATCTTCTTGTTGATACAATTTCATCGCCCCATAAAAAAGTAAGGGTACGCTTCGGGCTTATCTTTTTTGATTGATATAATGTTGCTGTTAATCTTGCCATTTCGGCTAATGTGCCAACGCCGCTTGCATTATCGTTTGCGCCGGGCTCCTGAACATGGGCACTAAACACAAAACGTTCATTAGGGTTTATACTTCCTTTAACATTTGCGATGATGGTTAATTCTTCTGATGGATAAATTTTAGTCTGAATATTCACCTTTAATTTGGTTTCGCCTTTTAAGCAGGCTGCTTTTAACTTTTCTTTGGCTGCGTAAGATAAAAGCAAAGTCCATACCTCACTATTGGCTTTCATGCTCCCAAACTGGATTGAAGTTTGGTGTATCTCTGGTTGGGTATACTTTGGCATTGAATAACCCAATACGCCAATGGCTCCTGCTTTTGTGGCTACTTGAAGCAGCCGCGATGGGCTGTTCTCAGAAAATAGGATTTTCCCTTTCAGATCCATTTTTTCTATTTCGGCAGGCAATACCTTGGCAATGTAAACCACATTAGCCGTAACACCTCCTGCAACTGTTGACCCGCAATTGATTGGAATCATATTGCGGTTAGTTTTGTAAGAAATGAGCGGTTTTGTTTCCCCAACAATATCTATATTGGCGTCAACGGGCTCCCAGGTGCTGTTTTTCATCGCTCTTTTTTCGATGCGATAAGTTAAAGGAGCTTCAAACTCATTCTGCTTCTGTTCTACAAAACCAGCCTTTTTAAGGATACGTTCTACATAATGGATACTGGCATTAAAGCCTGTATTGCCAGGTACACGGAAGTATTTTTCTACAAAAGCAGTAGTTTCGTAGGTGTTTTTTTCTATAAAACCAGCCCGCGTTAGTTTAAAATATTCATCTGTGGAATTTTGTGCATAACATCCTAATCCCGCAAAAAGCAGTGCAAAAAGTATCTTCGTTTTCATGATTGTTAGTAAAAGCGAAAGATACTAAGAATATTTAATCTTGTTTAGGCGTACCGCTTGCCAGTTTTGCGTTTCAACCCTTCATCAACCGATAACGGACCTGAACCTACTACCCAAAACATGATAAGCAGAAACAGTACCAATACCGAAAACCACAATTCCGAATTCGGTGTGGAGAAGCCTGGTGTAAGGTTAACAAAAAACACCGCAAACAATAAGATTGGAATCTGAATTACAACAGCAAAGCGGGTAACTAAACCTAAAGTAATTAAAACACCCCCAACTAAATGCGCAAATGCAACAACATGAATGGCGACACTGATAAGCATGCCCGAAAAACCAAATACGTTGTTTTGTGTAATCATGTTCTGAAGAACCGACGTGTCGCTAACAAAAGAAACACCTTTTCCAAAAATGATCAGGCCAAGTACGATCCTAAGATAATCTAGCCATTTTGAGTGATGAACATCTCCCCAATGTTCAATTTTACGGATAACGTTCATAATGAACCTCCATTTTTATGTGAATGATACTTTAAGTTACGGATTTTTATTTAGTTATCAAATAAGGGGCTGAAAATCAATCGATCGCGATTGTGGTTGTTGTAAAAGAGCAGTTTAACCATTTGATGTAAAATTAACATAAAATTAATTTATACCGTTTTAGTTTTTGGTATAAAATTAGTATTATTGCTTAAATAGATAGGTTTTTTATCATGAGCAAAGAAATATTAGAATTTTCTGTACTGGTGGATGAAAAATTTGACCTGAAATTTAATTGGTTAGATGGCTTTTGGGGCGCGGCATTTAAATTTTTTGGAAAATAATTTTGAAATCTAATTTTTCTTAACGAACAATCCTCGTTCGAACAAAACAGTATTGCCTAATCTTTCTTGATTAACCGGGTTTTAAACCCTCCACCTTTCTGCCTTCTACCTTTAACCTCTTTTTTTTATCTTTGCAAAATAATGAGTAGAAGAAAACCTGGTACGGTAACTATTGTTCCAAACGTACATATAATCGATATTGCTGAAGAGGGAAAAGGTGTTGGCAAGGCTGACGAATTGGTCATTTTTGTTGATAAGGCCGTTCCTGGTGATGTGGTAGATGTTCGGTTGACCAAAAAGAAAAAGAATTTTGCTGAAGCAATAATCGATCAGCTTCATGAGAAATCAGCATTGCGTACTGATCCTTTTTGCCCTCATTTCGGAATCTGTGGCGGTTGCAAATGGCAGCATATGGGTTACGATGCTCAATTAAAGTTTAAGCAGAAAAATGTTGAGGCGGCTTTACAGCGTTTAGGTAAAATAGATACCTCAGGAACGGAACCGATTTTAGGCTCAGAAAAAAACAGATATTACCGAAATAAATTAGAATTTACTTTTTCAAACAAACGTTGGTTAGAAAAAACCGATGTAGAACGCGATGAAGATTTTGATATGAACGCACTGGGTTTTCACGTGCCATTGCGTTTCGATAAAATTTTAGATATCGAGCATTGTTATCTACAGGATGAGCCTTCTAATTCGATTAGAAACGCTGTTCGTAAATATGCTTTAGAAAACGATCTTTCGTTTTACGACCTGCGCAACCATGAAGGTGTTTTGCGTAACTTGATTATCCGTACTTCTAGCACAGGTGAGGTGATGGTTGCGGTGGTATTTGCTTATCCGGAGCAGACACAGGTTGATGGTTTGATGGCTTTTCTTAAAAATGAATTTCCACAGATTACCTCTTTGCTGTATATCGTTAACCAAAAGAAAAACGATACCATTTTTGATCAGGACGTAGTGGTTTTCTCTGGCCGTGATCATATTTTCGAAGAAATGGATGGTATCCGTTTTAAAATTGGGGTGAAATCTTTTTATCAGACCAATTCAGAACAAGCCTTCGAACTATACAAAATTACCAGGGATTTTGCCGGATTTAAAGGCGATGAGCTGGTTTATGATTTATACACTGGTGCCGGAACAATTGCAAATTTTATTGCAAAAAATGTGAAGCAGGTGGTAGGAGTAGAATATGTGCCAACCGCTATTGAAGATGCAAAGTTTAACTCAGCGTTAAATGGCATCGATAATACGATTTTCTATGCTGGAGATATGAAAGATATTCTTACTTCAGAATTTATCCTGGCGCATGGCAAACCAGATGTGGTCATTACCGATCCGCCACGCGCTGGTATGCATGCAGATGTAGTACAGAGATTGCTTGAAATGGAGTCTGAAAAAATTGTTTATGTAAGCTGCAATGCAGCCACACAGGCAAGAGATTTAGAGTTACTGAAAGAGAAATACGATGTGGTGCGCATTAAACCTGTGGACATGTTTCCGCACACGCAGCACGTAGAGAACGTAGTATTGTTAAGGTTGAAGGCGTAAGGCAAAAGGTTTAAGGCTATAGCCTTAAAATCAAATGTTGTCATATTAAACCCTACACCTTAAACCATAAACCTTTTACCTTGAAATGGATAGAGAAGAATTATTAGGCGCAACGCCCGAAGAGAACGGAACACCACAAAAAAAGCAGGAAAGTCCGCTGGTAAGTTTAGAAAAAGACCTGGAGTTCTATGCTGATGCGATTAAAGAAGTTGCAATCGAGATTATGGTTGAAGGCATCTCTGCCTACCCAATTTTTATTGCACATCAGCATGAGGTTAATATTGGCGAACTTATCTTAAACAAAGAAGAACTTAACACCGATTGGACAATACAAGCTTCTACTTTAGAAGAGTTTGTACAAAAAGGAATCATCAGCAAGGAGAAAAAAGAGCCGTTCTTAAAGGTTTATAAAAAACCAGAGGATTTTATGTGCGTATTCGTAATTGTTCCAGAAGGTGCCAACTTTATTTACTACCCGTACAAAAAAGGTAGAGGATAAAAAGGCTGAAGGTTTCTTGCTTAGCCTTTAATGATCAGAATCTGTGTAATCTATTAATCTGTGCATCACCGAATAAAAAACGCCGCTTTGCATCCACAAAGCAGCGCATTATTATTAACTAAACTAAACTTTTAATTTACGTGGTGTACATCTCCACTTTTTGAGCTTGATGTTTTCTTAAGTGAAGCATTTCCCTTATAACTTACATCGCCACCACCACTTGCACTGGCCTCTAAGCCTTTATTTACATAAAGATTTACATCAGAACCACCAGATGCCTGCACTTTTGCATAATCTGTAATTAATTCATAAGCATCGATATCACTACCTCCACTAGATTGAATGGTCATATTTTCTGCCTTGCCTTTTAAATCGAGATCGCTGCCACCGCTTGATTGAATAGACAGATCATTGCAAACAACAGTTAGTTTTAAATCTGATCCTCCTGAAGAGCGAATAGCAAGTTTATCTGTCTTGATCTGGTTTTGTGTAAAAACATCCGATCCTCCAGATGCTGCAATTGCACTTAGGGTTTTAAAACTTACATAAGCTTTAATGGAACGGTTTTTAAACAGGCCGCTCCAATTGATGCCATCTTTAAACTTTATGGTCACATTGCTGCCACTCTGCTCTACAACAATATCTCTTAATGTTTCTGAATCAGATTTTATACTCACACTTTCGCTTCCACCCTGGGTGAGGTATAAATCTATGCCACTGCTTACCCCAATGCTATTAAAGTTTTTAACCGTGAAACTTTTAGTTTCTTGTGCCTTGGCCATATAGCTGGTTACTACAATAAACAAAATGGCGGATGATTTGATAAGGGTTTTCATAGTCGTTTTTTCGTTAAATGATTCTTGAAGCGATCATTACACGGGTATTTGTGGAACGATGGCTTTGATTTTGTGTTTTGGTTATAGATTAGACGCATCTCTAATGAAAACGTTGCAAACAATTGAAATTATTTTTCAAATAGTTTGAATTTCAGCCTTAAAATCGTTCTTTTTGTATTCAATCCTTTTATACAATGGCATCGCAATTACTTATTCTCAACAAGAAACAAATTCAGCAGAAAATAGATCGTATCGCTTATCAGATTTTAGAGGATAACCTGAACGAGAAAGAAGTGGTGCTTGCAGGTATTTGGGACCGTGGTTACAAATTAGCGTTAAGGTTAGAAAAAGTGCTTAAAAAAATTTCTGCCTTTAAGATCACCTTATTGCGTATCGACCTGCAAAAGGAAAGCAGTAAACTGGTTGCTTCAACAGATCTGGATGAAAGCCATTGGAAAAACAAGGTGATCATTATTGTTGATGACGTATTGAACAGTGGTAAAACGCTTGCTTATGGTTTAGGTGTTTTCTTAAATACCCCACATAAAAAAATCCGCACCGTAGTTTTGGTTGATCGAAGCCATAAAATTTTCCCTATTGCCACCGATTTTGTTGGTCTTGAACTGGCTACCATCTTAAAAGAGCATGTAGATGTAGTAATGGATGTGGAAGGTGAAGAAGATCGGGTATATTTGAGTTAAGTTTTTTACTTTTTTATATCGTCCTCGTTTGTAACGAGGATGCAAGAGAGTAGCGATTTTATCGCTTTCTTTAAATCAATTCAATTTTCACCAAGCCTTTAATTCTAGCATAATCTTTGGCGCTACTGTAAATATATTGCTCGGGAGACTCAACAATACCAGCTTTAACAGGATTATCATGGATATAATGCAGTTTTTGAAAAGTATCAATTTCTTGTAATTCGATAGGATGATTGTCGTCTTGCCAGATTTTGTGATTTTCTGCCCGATTGGTCTTTCTAGCTTCGAAACTAAACTTATCTAAAAGCCAATCTCTCCTACTTTCAGGTATATCTTTAATGGTAACAGCCAATTGCTTCGAAGTGAATTTTTTAAAATCTCTCAAAAAATCAGACATTTTATTTGGCTCTTTACATCTTCCAATAAAATGAATGTGATTCGTCATCAGAACCCAACCATTTAATATTAATCCTTTATTCTCGATACAGTGGTTTAACGAATCGACAATTATGTTTTTATATTCTGGTCTTGTGAATAAGTCTATCCAACCAACTATTGTACATGTTATAAAATACGTCTGATTTTGATCAGTAATTATATATCTGCTTCCTCCCATAATCAAATAAGATTTTAGTGTCTTAATTAAATTATTATCCTCATTTTTTAATGAGGATGTTAGGGATTTATAGCGAATATAAAGAAATTTCATCCCACATTACAAATGTGGACCTCGCTAATCCTCGTTACAAACGAGGACTATAAAGAGTGTATATACAATACATTTGCAATTAACCCCAATTTTTTGCAATTTCCCGAAATGTATCAGCCCAGAAAAAATAATTTGATCTTCAGCTTTTTCTCCTGGTACATCCAGTTTATCATCAAAAAAGATTTTTCGGCTTTTAACTATGGCGAGGTGGAAATTAAACAAGATACTGCCATATTAATTTTGGCCAATCATTTTAGCTGGTGGGATGGTTTTTTCCTCTTTTACATCAATAAAAAAGTATTTAAGAAGCAATTCCACGTTTTAGTAAATGCTGAAAACTATACTAAAGTTGGTTTTCTAAAGTATCTTGGTGCTTTTGCTGCCGAAAATAAAGGTAAAGATGTTTTGGAAACGCTTAATTATGCAGGCCAACTGTTAGATAATCCTGCAAACTTAGTACTTGTATTCCCCCAGGGTAAATTATATTCGAACCATCTAAAAAATATCAGTTTCGAAAAAGGAGTGATGCAGATGATTAATGCCAGTCAAAAAAAAATCAATATTATTTTTGCCGCCACCTTTATCGATTATTTTGCAAAAAGAAAGCCCTCTGCTTATACTTATTTACAGCACTGGGAGAATGAAGAATATGTAAGTTTACAATTACTAAAAAGCGCTTATAATAAACATTACGATCAATCGGTTATTAAACAAACTCAGCTAATTGAATGACAATTTTTATTTACGCCGTTTTAATTTTCCTGGTCATCAGGTTTTCGGTTACTGTTTTCAATTTTCTTTCTAACCCGAAGTTGCCTAGAGTGGTTAAACACTATCATGATAAGGTTTCAATCCTAATTCCCGCGAGAAATGAAGCAGCAGATATTTTAGAATTACTCGTTTCTATAAAAAATCAGGATTACAGCAATTATGAGGTTATTGTTTTAGATGATAACAGCGATGATAATACATTCGGGCTAGTCGAAAATTTTTGCCTTACAAATCCGCAATTTAAAGTGGTAAGCGGTAAAGAGTTACCTCAAAATTGGCTTGGGAAAAATTATGCCTGCCACCAGCTTAGTGAATTGGCTACAGGGAAATATCTTTTGTTTATCGACGCGGACGAATCAGTAAAAAGAGGATTGATCAATAGCCTGATCAACCGGATGGAAATCGGAGGTCTGGCTTTGTTAAGTGTTTTTACCAACCAAACTATAAAATCGATAGGCGAGTGGTTAACGGTGCCCTTAATGCATTTTATACTGCTAAATTTATTGCCTTTGCGATTGGTTAAACTTTCGAAAAACCCGGCATTTGCAGCGGCAAGCGGACAATGTATGTTTTTTAATGCCAATAATTACAAAGAAAACCGTTGGCACGAGCGGGTTAAACACCAGGTTGTAGAAGATGTGGAGATTATGAAGCTGGTAAAACAAGAAAAATTTAATGCCGAAGCCCTTTTAGCCAACGGACTGATTTATTGCAGGATGTACAAGAATTTAGGCGAAAGCTTAAATGGTTTTAGTAAAAATTTACTGGCAGGTTTTGGTAATAACATCATAATATTATTACTTTACCAGCTTTTGGTAGCCATAGGACCAGTAATTTTAATCTTAAACTTTAATGTTGCTTTACTTGTATTACCATTAACTTTAATCATATTAAGTAGAATGATGATCTCTTATTTATCCGGACAAAATGTTTTAATAAATCTGATTTTACATCCTTTACAGATGTTGTTCTTCTTAATAATCTCATTTATTTCTATAAAAAAACATATTTTTAAAACGAGCACATGGAAGGGCAGAACGATCAAAACGATTTAAAAGTTAAAAGGATTGCATTAGCACTAATTATCGTTTTTCATGTGGTGGGCTTGATTGGTTTCTTAATCCCAGCTGCTCAGCCTTATTTTATCAAACTGGTACCCTTTCATTTGTTGCTGATGTTTGCCGTAATTGTTTTTTCATACAATGGTGATGTGAAACGCTTATTGTTACTGGTTTCGGGTGTGTTTCTCTGTGGTTTTTTAGTCGAAGTATTAGGTGTGCATACCGGAAAGATATTTGGTAGTTATTATTACGGCGATACATTGGGGTATAAAGTTGCTGCAGTTCCATTACTAATGGGGGTAAATTGGGTGATCCTTATTTTCAGTGTTGGGCAAATGATGAAAAGTATGAAAATAAGGCATAGTATTTTGGCTTCAGTTCTTGGTGCTTTTACACTGGTAGGGTTCGATTTCTTTTTAGAACCAGTAGCAATGAAATTTAATTACTGGCAGTGGGACTGGCATGAAATCCCTGTTCAGAATTATGTAGCCTGGTTTATTGTTTCGGTAATATTGTTAAAGTTTTACTATGCTTTGGGCTTAAAACAACAAAAATATATTGGGGCTACTATGTTTGCTTCGCAGCTAATCTTTTTTGTTGTCTTATACATGACAACTGGAACAAATATTTTTGCTTAATTTTGTGTCGCAATGGGTTACAACTTACAGGTCAACATCGATAAATCATCAGGCTTTTGTTTTGGCGTAGTATATGCCATAGAAATGGCCGAAGATATTCTGGATAATGAAGGTTATTTATATTGCCTTGGCGATATTGTACATAACGATGAAGAAGTAGAACGTTTAACCAATCGCGGATTAAAAATCATCGATCACGAAGTATTAAAAACCTTAAGAGATGAAAAGGTTTTGATCAGGGCACATGGTGAGGCACCTTCAACTTATCAACTGGCTCTAGAAAATAACCTGACTTTAATAGATGCTTCATGCCCTGTTGTGTTGAAATTGCAAAACAGGATTAAAAATTCGCATGACGATGATGAGCAAGTACTTATTTTTGGTAAACATGGCCATGCAGAAGTAATCGGACTACAAGGACAAACCGATGGTAAGGCCATTGTTTTCCAGGATTTGGCCGAACTGGACAACGTGGAATTGCCTGCTAAATTTACCTTATACAGCCAAACTACCAAAAGCACCGATAAATTCTATCACATTAAAGACGAATTGTTGAGCCGTGGTTATGAAGTTAAGGCTAACGATACCATTTGCAGGCAGGTATCTAACCGTTACGAAGAGCTGGAAGATTTCGTAAGTCATTACGATAAAATCGTTTTCGTATCAGGCAAGAAATCTTCTAACGGGAAAGTGCTGTACGATGTTTGTAAAAAACATAATGATAATTCTTATTTCATTTCGAATGTTGAAGAGTTAGATCAAGCCTGGTTTAACGAAAACGATAAAGTTGGCATTTGCGGTGCTACATCTACACCAATGTGGCTGATGGAAAAGGTTAAAGCTGCTTTGGAAAAATACTAGGTTTTTCTGATGAGTCGTCACCCTGAATTTAGTTCAGGGGCTATACATCGAGTAAAGATGCTGACCACGTAGTAGCTACAAGGCAATTGAAAATAATATTTCTACTTGTAAAACAAGTTCAGCATGACGAAATAAATTAAAAGAGGCATTGAAAACTATAAAACCACATACCGGAATTCTGGTTGCGTTAACCGTAATTGCCTGTTGGTTTGTTTCTCTTTATTTCTTGCTTACATGGAATTTTACCTGGAGCAATCCTTTGGTTTATCTGATGATTGTTGTTCAGATGCATTTATACACAGGCCTGTTTATCACCGCCCACGATGCTATGCACGGAACGATATCGCCGAACCAAAAAGCAAATAATTTTATTGGCTATATTTCAGTTTTTCTCTACGCAGGTTTTTTTTATAACCGTTTGTATGCGAAACATCACCAGCACCACCGTCATGTACATACCGAAAACGATCCGGATTTTGCACCACATGGCTTTTGGAAATGGTATTTCCGTTTCATGCTAAATTATGTCACAATAATTCAATTGGTGATTATGGCCATAGCTTATAATGTTTTGAAAATTTGGGTCGTTGAAAGGAACCTGTTGTTATTTTGGGTACTGCCATCCTTATTAAGCACTTTCCAGCTATTTTATTTTGGAACCTATTTGCCACATAAGGGGGAGCACGATAATGAATATCATTCTTCTTCTTTACAGAAAAATCATTTTGTTGCCTTCATTACCTGTTACTTTTTTGGCTATCATTTAGAACATCACCAAAAACCAGGCATGCCCTGGTGGCAACTGTATAAGTCGAAGGGGTAATGCTGATCGTGGTGTCGGATGTTACCATCCGACACTAATTTTCAAATAATATTTTACTTGTTCGAACTGTCAGATGGCAACATCTGACACCACATTGATGCGATTTAAAGTTCAATTTTAATAATTGCTCATGATTTTGCACTACTTATGGCGGGAAGTTTTCACTATGTATTCACACACTATTCCTCAATATCCGTGGTGTTGGATGTTACCATCCGACACTGACTAATTTCTATATAATTTTTATTTGATTTAACTATCAGATGGCAACATCTGACAGCACATTGATGCGATTTAAAGTTCAATTTTAATAATTGCTTATGATTTGAACTACTTATGACGGGAAGCTTTCGCTATGGATTCACACGCTATTCCTCAATAGCCTTTGGAAGTATGAAATAACACTTCTTTGACTAAAAAATGTTTGTAATCACATTTTAAGCATAGGGAAAAACAATAAAAAGGCGATATTTGCGCCACGAAACATATTCTTTATAGATGAGCAAAAAGGGAATTTTACTGGTAAATTTAGGAACACCTGATAGTCCGGCGACGGCAGATGTTAGAAAATACTTAGATCAATTTTTAATGGACGAGCGGGTAATCGATATCCCGAAATTGAACAGGACATTATTGGTTAAAGGTATTATTGTTCCTTTCCGTAGCCCTAAAACAGCAAAATTATATAAAGAAATCTGGAATGAAAATGGTTCACCGCTATTGTATTACAGTAGGTTACAGGCTAAAATGCTTCAGGAAAGATTGGGCGGCGATTATCATGTAGAACTTGCCATGCGTTACCAAAGTCCGTCAATCGAATCGGCGCTGGCAAACTTAAAGGCAGGCTTAGTAGAAAGTATACAGGTCATCCCAATGTTTCCTCAATATGCTTCTGCCAGTACCGGCTCGGTAATGCAACTGGTAATGGAACTGGTGAGCAAATGGCCAACGGTTCCACCAATATCATTTGTTAATTCATTCCATGATAACGAACTGATGATTAAAGTTTTTGCAGAAAATGCCAAAAAACATCATGTAGAAAGTTATGATCACGTCTTGTTCAGCTTCCATGGCTTACCTGAGCGTCAATTGTTAAAATGCGATCATACAGGAAGTTACTGTTTAAAAAGTGCCGATTGCTGCCAGACATTAAACGATACCAATAAATTCTGTTATTCTGCCCAAGGACATGATACCGCCAGATTAATTGCAAAAGAATTAAATCTCTCAAAAGATCAATATACCGTTTGTTTCCAATCGCGTTTAGGGAAAGAGCCATGGGTGCAACCCTATACTACCGATGTGTTGAAGAAATTGGCTGGTGAAGGCAAAAAACGTCTTTTGGTTTTTAGTCCTGCTTTTGTGGCCGATTGCTTGGAAACGCTTTATGAAATCACAGTAGAGTACCACGAAGAGTTTAAGGCTTTAGGTGGCGAACATGTTCAGCTGGTAGAAAGTTTAAATGATAGTCCTATATTTATCGAGGCTTTGGCCGGGATGGTTAAATAGTTTAAATATGGCGAGCTTTATTATTTTAATGGGCGTTTCGGGAAGTGGTAAAACTGTAGTTGGTAAAGCTTTAGCTCCGAGAATAAATGCTGAATTTATAGATGGCGATAACCTGCATTCGCAACGTAATGTAGATAAAATGGCCGCTGGTATCCCTTTAACAGATGCTGATCGTTTAGATTGGCTTCAATTGATTGCAAAAGTTGGTCGCGAACATGTTGCCCATGGTACAAGCTGCATTATTGCTTGCTCTGCACTTAAAAAATCTTACCGTGATCTGTTGAGAATTGATAATGCATCAATCCACTTTGTCTATTTAAAAGGAAATTTCGATTTAATCCACGATCGGATTGTTAAACGTTCTCATCAATATATGCCGAGCAGCTTATTGAAAAGCCAGTTTGAAACATTGGAAGAGCCTCAGGCTGATGAACAAGATGTGATAACGGTTTCGATTGATCAGGGTATTCCCGAAATTGTGGAAGAAATTGCTAAGGCTGATCTGATTTCGTAATCATCGAAATAATCTGATCTGTCGCCCCTTTTTTATCCGCAACATATCGTTTGGCCTGCTCCGCAGCATTTTTGTTTTCTGCAAAACCCTCAAAAGCACCAATCAATTCTTCAGTAGTAGAAATACTTTTGGCTGCACCAATGGCGATTAGGTCTTTTGCTTCCTGAAATTTATCGTATTTCGGGCCGAAAATTACAGGTAAGCCAAACGCAGCAGCTTCTAAAGTGTTGTGTATTCCCGTTCCGAAACCGCCACCAATATAGGCTACATTTCCATATTGATAGAGAGAAGAAAGCATGCCTATGTTGTCTACGATGAGTGTTTGGTGTTCGGCGTTTGGCGCTTGATTAGACGAACTAAAAATTGAAAACCGCATACTGCCAGCTGAAAACTGCTTCTCGATACTTTCGATGTGGCTTTCGTGGATTTCGTGTGGTGCAATAATAAACTTCCAGCTGGAATATTTTTCAGGTAAAGCCGATAATATTTTTTCATCTTCAGGCCAGGTACTTCCACAAACCAATGTAGGGGCGTTGCCAATAAAGCTTTCGATCAGGTTAAGCTGCTTGGGTGATTGCGCATTTTCGTAAACACGGTCGAAACGGGTATCGCCATTTATGGTGACATTATTTAACCCGATCGATTTTAAAAGATCTTCACTTTCTTTATTTTGCACAAAAAAGTAAGTAACAGATTTTAAAATATTGCGGTAAAAACCACCGTACCATTTAAAAAATGCCTGACTTTCTCTGAAAATGCCAGAAATCACATATAAAGGGATGCCCTGATCTTTTAATTCCTTAAAATAGAAATGCCAAAATTCGTATTTGGTAAAAATGGCCATTTCGGGATTAATGCTTGCTATAAAACGTTTGGCATTGGCTGCGGTATCAATGGGGAGGTAAAATACATCGGCCAGGGCATAATTTTTCCTGATTTCGTATCCTGAAGGGGAGAAAAAAGTAACTACGATTTTTTTAGCCGGATAAAGCGATTTTAGTTTTTCTAAAACTGGTCGGCCCTGTTCAAATTCTCCTAAAGAAGCAAAATGAAACCATATGTGTTTTTCGCTCGGATTAATTTTCTGGGCAATTTGTGTATAGACGTTTTTACGGCCATTTATAAACAGTTTAGCCTTAGGATTGAATAATGAAAATATCCTGATAAGCAAAGTGTAAAGCCGAATTCCGATTATGTAAAGCAAAAGCATTAGTGTAATTTCATATCTTCGTGCCAAGATAAAACGAATATATTTAAAAAGCTTAAAAATATATGGAGTCTTCGCAATTTGGCCTATCATTCAATACAATAAATAGACAGATTATGATTGCTCCATTGCAGCTAAAATAACCGAGCTTGCGAGCTCATTAAAACCGATGAAAAACAATTTAATTGTTTAATAAATTAACAGATGAAGATAGCCGTTATTGGTACCGGATACGTAGGTTTAGTTACCGGAACCTGTTTAGCAGAAACAGGAAATGATGTAATATGTGTTGACATTAATGAAGCGAAGGTAAAAAAAATGCAGGCTGGCGAGGTGCCGATTTACGAGCCTGGTTTAGATCTTTTGTTCCATAGAAATATAGAACAAGAAAGGTTAACTTTTACCACAAACCTTGCAGATGCTGTAAAAGATGCGCAGATTATTTTTATGGCATTGCCAACGCCTCCAGGTGGAGATGGTGCTGCTGATCTTTCTTATATTTTAGGCGCTGCAAAGGATATTTCAAAACTGATTACCGAATATAAGGTCATCGTAAATAAATCAACTGTTCCTGTTGGAACGGCCGATAAGGTAAAGGCTGTTTTTGCCGAAAATACTTCGATTGAAGTAGATGTGGTATCCAATCCTGAGTTTTTAAGGGAAGGTGTAGCGGTTGACGATTTTATGAAACCAGATCGCGTGGTTTTAGGAACTAAAAGCGAAAGGGCGAAAAAGCTGATGACTGAACTATATGGCCCTTACGTACGTCAGGGGAACCCAATTCTTTTTATGGATGAGCGTTCTTCTGAATTGACTAAATATGCGGCAAACTCTTTCCTTGCTACCAAAATCACTTTCATGAACGAGGTTGCCAACCTTTGCGAACTGGTAGGTGCTGATGTTGATTCGGTAAGAAGGGGCATAGGCTCTGATGACCGTATTGGTAAACGTTTCCTTTTTCCAGGGGTAGGTTACGGCGGTTCATGTTTTCCGAAAGATGTTCAGGCACTGGTAAAATCATCTGATGATTATGCTTACGATTTTCAGATCCTGAAATCGGTAATGGAGGTTAATGAAAGACAAAAAACAATTCTGGTTGATAAGGTGCTTAAATATTACAAAAGCGACATCAAGGGCAAGCACTTTGCGCTTTGGGGATTGGCTTTTAAACCAGAAACCGACGATATCCGTGAGGCACCGGCCTTGTATATTATCGATGCGTTGGTTAAGAACGGCGCAACCGTTACCGTATTCGATCCAGAGGCGATGACAAATGTTAAAAACGTTATCGGCGATCAGGTAAACTATGCTAAAAACCAATACGAAGCTTTAGAAGGTGCTGACGCACTGTTGATTGCAACAGAATGGTCGGTTTTCCGTAACCCTGATTTTGACAAAATCGACAATATCTTAAAAAATAAAGTGGTTTTCGACGGTCGAAATTTGTACGATTTGCAAAAAATGATCGATCTTGGCTATTATTATAACAGCATAGGTAGAAAACTAATAGATTAAAATGGGTCAAAAGAGAATATTGATTACAGGTGCCGCCGGATTTTTAGGCTCTCACCTTTGTGATCGTTTTGTGAAAGAGGGCTATCATGTTATCGGGATGGATAACCTGATTACGGGCGATATGGCAAATATCGAACATCTGTTCAAACTGGAGAATTTTGAGTTTTATAATCATGATGTTTCCAAATTTGTACATATTCCGGGCAAACTTCATTACATTTTACACTTTGCTTCACCTGCAAGTCCGATCGATTATCTTAAAATTCCGATCCAGACACTTAAAGTAGGTTCGTTGGGTACCCATAATCTTTTAGGCCTTGCCAGAAATAAAAATGCAAGGATGCTGATTGCTTCAACTTCTGAGGTATATGGCGATCCAAATGTAAATCCTCAGCCAGAGGAATATTGGGGCAATGTAAATCCGGTTGGCCCGCGTGGCGTTTACGATGAGGCCAAACGTTTTCAGGAAGCCATAACCATGGCCTACCATACTTTTCATGGGGTAGAAACGAGGATCGTGAGGATTTTTAATACTTATGGGCCTAGAATGCGCCTGAATGATGGCCGTGTTTTACCTGCTTTTATCGGACAGGCTTTAAGAGGCGAAGATTTAACTATCTTTGGTGACGGAAGTCAGACACGTTCTTTCTGTTATGTTGATGACCTGATTGAAGGCATTTACCGTTTGTTGATGAGCGATTATGCACAGCCGGTAAACATTGGTAATCCGGATGAAATTACCATCAAGCAGTTCTGTGAGGAAATTATCAAACTTACGGGCACCACGCAGAAAATTGTTTATAAAGAACTTCCGCAGGATGATCCTAAACAGCGCAGGCCTGATATTACCAAAGCAAGAGCGATATTGGGATGGGAGCCAAAAGTAGGCCGTGCTGAAGGATTGAAAATTACATACGAATATTTTAAATCATTGCCTGCAGAGGCTTTGGAAAAGATAGATCATAAAGATTTTACCACATTTAACCGTTAAAATGGCAAAAATATTAGTTACTGGTGGAACAGGATATATAGGTTCGCACACAGCAGTAGAGTTACACAACGCAGGATACGAAGTCGTAATTGTAGATAACCTTTCTAACTCGAACATCAAAATTTTAACCCAGCTTCATGCCATCACCGGCAAATGGTTCGATTTTCATGAAATGGATTTACAGGATGATAGGGCAGTTCAGGAATTTGCAGAAAACCATACTGATATTGATGGCATTATCCATTTTGCAGCATCAAAAGCTGTTGGCGAATCGGTAGAACAACCCTTAAAGTATTATAAAAACAATTTTTACGGTTTAATTAACCTATTAACTTCGTTTAACAGGAAGATTAATTTTGTGTTTTCTTCATCTTGTACCGTTTATGGTCAGCCAGAAACTTTACCGGTAACCGAAGCTGCACCAGTACAGAAAGCCGAATCGCCTTACGGAAATACCAAACAGATTGCCGAAGAAATACTGGCGGAAACTGCTGCAGTAACTCCTAGCTTAAATGTTATTGCTTTACGTTATTTCAACCCTGTTGGAGCGCACGAAACCGCTTTAATCGGCGAATTGCCAAATGGTGTTCCTGCCAACCTGGTTCCGTTCATCACTCAATCGGCTATTGGTAAACGCGGTCCGATTACGGTTTATGGCGACGATTACAATACTCCTGATGGTTCTGCCATCCGCGATTACATCCATGTGGTTGATTTGGCAAAAGCGCACGTTGCAGCGATTAAGAAACTGGAAGAAGGAAATCCTAACGGTAATTACGATGTTTTCAATATCGGAACCGGTAAAGGCTCTTCGGTTTTAGAAATTATTGCAGCTTTCGAAAAAGTGAACGGAGAAAAACTTGAGTATAAAATCGGTCCAAGAAGGGCAGGTGATATCGTTCAGATTTATGGCGACGTTCAAAAATCGAATAAAGAATTGGGCTGGAAAGCCAATCTTGATATCAATGAGATGATGCGCTCTGCATGGGAATGGGAAAAATACATCAAGGCTAACCCTTTTTAAATGAAGTTATCGGAGCACAAGGATCTAAAAACTGCTATAACAGAATTGCCTGTCAAAGAAAAAGACAAGCTATTATTGCGTTTGGTGGCCAAAGATAAAGTGCTTACAGAGCATCTTCATTACAAATTGTTAGAAGATGAAACCGATTTGGAAGATCGGAAGGAAAGGATTAAAGCCGACGTGGAAGAACAGGTACTGGAACTGAAAAAACTAAATGCCAAAGAGGCATTGGTAAAGGTTCGGAAGATGATCACCTCGGTTAATCATTTTTATAAAGTGACTAAAGATCCGGTTGGTGAAGTAGAATTGAAGCTGTTTATCCTCAATGCCATCCCTTTCGATTATAAGAAATCAATTTTTGGTTACCGCGATTTTATGATGCTTTTTAGTATATTTTACTTAAAAACTGTCGCGGTAACCATAAATAAATTCAAAAAACTGCACGAAGACCTGCAGTTTGATTTAAGTGAAGACTTAAATAATTTGCTCGATAAAATCTATTCCTCTAAATTAGCTGGTGCAGCAGAGGCAAGCAATTTGCCAAAAGAGATAAGTTAAAGCTATGATCTACCATTATGTTCGGATTATTTAAAAAGAAAAAAATAGCACCCGAATTTAATTTCTCTGGTATCGGCACAGATATGCACTCGCACATTATTCCTGGGATTGATGACGGTGCACAAACACTTAAAGATTCTTTCCTTCTGGCCAAAAAATTTAAGGATTTGGGTTATAAGAAGATAATTGCCACGCCACACATCATGGCCGATTATTTTCGGAATACGCCCGATACCATCAACCGTGGCCTGGATACATTGCGAAAAGGCTTTCAAGAAATCGAACTGGATCTGGAAGTTGATGCAGCTGCCGAATATTACCTGGATGAAACTCTTGAAAAGAAGATCAGGCAAAAGGAGGTGTTAACTTTTGGGAACAATTACCTCTTGTTCGAACTATCTTACATCAATGCGCCTCAGAACCTGATCGATTTTATAAAGATGATGCAGGATGCCGGATACCAACCTGTGTTGGCGCATCCTGAGCGTTACCCTTACTACTACAATTCTTTCGAAAGCTATCATCAGATCAGAGAAACCGGCTGCCTGTTGCAAATGAACGGTATTGCTTTAACAGGTTATTATGGCGCTGGTGCAAAAAAAGTAGCCGGAGAAATGGTCGAAAACCACATGGTCGATTTTGTTGGAAGCGATATGCACCATTTAAAACATGCTGCGGCACTTGAAGATAGCCTTAGCTCACCATTAATGCAACAACTGCTTACCCAATCGCAATTGAATAACGCACTGCTTTAGGTTCATTGGTTCATTAGTCATTCGTTCATTTGTCCGGGCATATTGCACATCTTGATTGGTTCATTGTCAATAGTTTGATAGTTCATAGCTTGGTTGCTTCAGCAGATGATGGTTCGCAGTTCGTTTGTACTATTAATTGATTTTAACAGTCTACTATTTATCATTTAGCTATTAACCACTGAACTATTGAGCTTCTAGGCTATCAACCATGAACCAACACACCATCAACCAAATGAACAATTAACTCTTTAGACCATTGAAACAACTAATGAACCATTGACCAATGAATTAGTGAACCAACTCTATTCATACCTCAATGCCTCTACAGGATCTAGCTTTGATGCTTTTTTTGCAGGGTAATATCCAGATAGGATTCCTACAAATACACATAATACAAAACCACCAATAATAAATAGCCAAGGGATTAAGAATGCACCACCCATAGCGAGGGAGATCAGGTTTCCTAAAACTATTCCCAGAAAAATACCCAGGGCACCACCCATTAAACAGATTACCACAGCCTCGATCAAGAATTGGCGGCGAATTACTTTTGGGTTTGCGCCAATAGCTTTACGGATGCCAATTTCGCGTGTACGTTCAGTAACCGAAACCAGCATAATATTCATTAAGCCGATTGAAGCTCCAATCAGGGTTATAATTCCAATGGCAACACCACCAATAGCCACAAAAGCCAGATTTTCGAATAAAGTTTGAGCAATGGCATCACTCTTGGTGATCTCGAAATTATTGGTTTCGTTCACCTTTACCTTGCGGATATTTCTGAATAGTGCAGTAGATTCGCCAATAATGTTTTCCTGCATCTCATTGCTGGGTACCATTACCGTTATGGTATAAGAAGGATTGGCATTAGCATTAATCTGTTTGGCTTTTAGCAAAGGCACATAGACAGCCCTATCACCGCTAAAGCCCATACTCGATCCTTTTTTCTCTAATATGCCAACAATTTTAAAGCGGTTATTACCTACGTTGATCAGTTTGTCCAGAGGGTCGGAGTCTTTAAATAATTTTTCAACTACTTCACCTCCAACAATACAAACGTTGCTTCCGAGTTGTATTTCAGAGACACTAAAATTTCTTCCTTGTGATAAATTTAATCCCTGAGAGGCTAAGCCATTTTCATCTATACCCTGAACATTGATATTTGGATTGGTTTTTAAACTTCCGTATTTAACGGTAGAACCACCGCTGGCAAACACACTTACGGCAACAGTTGCAGGTGTATTCAGGCTATCTTTAAATTTAACGGCATCTTCGTAGCGGATAGCTTTAAAAGGTTTTGGGCGTTTGCCATTTCCAATTCTAATCCCCGTACCACGGTTTCTGATGGTAAAAGAGTTGGCCCCCATACTACTAAAAGCATCAGTCATACTTTTCTTTACAGCATCCAGAGTGGTTAAAATCCCAACCAAAGCCATTAAACCAATGGCAATAATTAAGGCGGTAAGCATAGTACGCAAGCGGTTCGCTTTAATAGATTCTAATGCCAGTCTGATGTTTTCTCTGTAATTCATTTAGTATTGCGATAAGCGTTTGGCGGGCAAAGCTTGTAAAAATAAAAAAAGTCCCGATGTTTAGACAAGGGGACTGCACTATATGTTACAATAATATTTTATTTATGCCGAGAAACTCGTGCCACAACCGCAGGTACTGGTTGCGTTAGGATTAACGAAGGTAAAACCACGTGAATTTAATCCATCCTGCCAATCGATCATCATGCCCATTAAGTACATTTGGTGCGCTTTGTTCATGAAAACCTTAATACCATCTATAAAAAATTCCTGATCGCCATCTTTTTTCTGATCAAAACCTAAAACGTAATTCATGCCAGCACAGCCGCCACCTTCTACGCCAACACGTAATCCATAATCTTCACTGATCTCCTGCTGATCCTTTAATTTATATAACTCTTTAGCTGCTCCTTCCGAAAAAGTAACTGGTGCAAATGCTGTATCAACTGTTGTGCTCATGTTATTTAAATTTTATCTGTTACAAATATAAATAATAATGCACATTTTTGCTTTTAACGGTCCGTTAATATTACCGTAATTAAACAATACTTATGAATACCCAACAAATTTTAGTTGATATAGTGATCTTATTTGCAGGCATTTTCACGGCACTAATGGCTGTTTATTATATTTTAAAGAACGATATCAAGCGTTTCTTTAACTTAAAAACCATCGAGTTGAACAAAGAAAGCCGGGCACATATTTTGCCTTTGCGTTTACAGGCGCACGAGCGTTTAATCATATTTATCGATCGTATTAACCCTGCAAATCTGCTTGTTCGCCTGCACCAGCAAGGAATTGCCATTGCTACACTGCAGGCTGGTGTTTTAAATGAAATCCGTTCAGAGTACCAACATAATATTACCCAACAGTTGTATGTAGATAGCGTAACCTGGAGCGTGGTCCGTAAATTAAAAGACGATACTATCGCCATGATTAATAATGCAGTACAAGGTTTACCTGCTGATGCAAATGGAATTGAGTTGAGTAAAGCAATTTTACAGCACATGGCGGGTATTGATGAAAATCCTTACGATTTAACCATCGAGTTGATTAAAAAGGACATTCATAAGCTGTTTTAAGGAAGGTTAACTGGTTAACTGTTAGATTCATAGGGGGAATATGCACAATTAACCAATTAACCAGTTTCAACAATTAACCAACTTAGCTGGACTAATGAACTAACCAATTATGAGCGAAAAAAAGCACACCACCACTTCAGGTATTGAAATAAAAGCACTGTATACCGAGGCGAAGCCAATGGAAGAGCTGCCCGGAGAATTTCCTTTTACAAGGGGGATCCAGAAGGATATGTACCGCGGTCGCTTGTGGACGATGCGGCAATATGCCGGTTTTTCAACCGCTGAGGAATCAAATAAGCGTTATCATTATTTATTGGCTCAGGGAACAACTGGCCTATCTGTTGCTTTTGATCTTCCAACACAGATCGGTTACGACTCTGATCATGAAATGGCTGATGGAGAGGTAGGTAAGGTGGGGGTAGCTATCGATTCGTTAAAGGATATTGAAATTTTATTTGATGGTATTGAGCTGAAAGACATCACGACTTCTATGACGATTAATGCAACAGCTTCAATTTTACTGGCCATGTATATTGCACTGGCTAAAAAACAAGGTGCAGATTTAAAACAGATTTCGGGGACGATACAAAATGATATCTTAAAAGAATATGCTGCAAGAGGCACATATATCTATCCGCCAAAGCAATCTATGCGGTTAATTACCGATATTTTTGAGTTCTGTAGCAAGGAAGTGCCGAAGTGGAATACCATTTCTATATCTGGCTACCACATTCGTGAAGCCGGATCTACCGCTGTGCAAGAACTTGCTTTTACACTGGCTAATGGTAAGACCTACTTAAAAGCCGCTTTAGATAAAGGTTTGGATATTAATGTGTTTGCGAAACGGTTATCGTTCTTCTTCAATTGCCACAATAACTTCTTCGAAGAAATAGCTAAATTCAGGGCGGCAAGGCGGATGTGGGCAAAAATTACCAAAGATTTGGGTGCCACAGACGAAAAAGCGCAGATGTTAAGGTTTCATACCCAAACCGGAGGCTCGACCTTAACGGCTCAACAACCATTAAACAATGTAATCAGGGTAAGCAATCAGGCTATGGCTGCAGTTCTTGGCGGAACCCAATCCTTACATACCAATGGTTATGATGAAGCACTTTCGCTTCCAACCGAATCGGCTGCAAAAATTGCTTTACGTACCCAGCAGATCATTGCCTTCGAGAGCGGCGTTACCGACACCGTAGATCCATTGGCTGGATCGTTCTTTGTAGAAAGCTTAACCGATGAAGTAGAGGTTGCTGCCTGGGCTTATATCGAAAGGATAGATGCAATGGGCGGCTCGGTTAATGCCATCGAAAGCAACTATATGCAAAATGAGATTGCTGACGCAGCTTACCAATATCAAAAAGAGATCGAAAATGGCGAAAGGATCTCGGTAGGTGTAAATAAGTTTACGCAGGAGGAAGAAGGCTTAACAGAGGTTTTTAATATCGATGATTCAATCCGTAAACTGCAAACTGAAAAACTGGAAGATTTAAAAACAAGCCGCGATAACGACGCTGTAGAAAAAGCATTGCAAAGATTACATGAGGCGGCTAAAGGTGAAGGCAACCTGATGCCATTGATTATAGATGCGGTTGAAAAGTATGCTACTCTTGGTGAAATTGCAGATGTGTTCAGGAGGGATTTTGGCGTTTACTAGAGGAGTTAAGCACCTTGATTCTGTGTTTATTCCAGATTAAAATTAAACGTGTTTTGCTTTTAATGAAACGATGATAAAATGAACAGATACTTCGTTCATTGATCTTAAAAATAATGGGCTAAAGTGTCGTAAAATTCATACAAAAACAAAGCATAATGAAATAATGAGAAATCAATTTAAGCGATCGGCTTAATTAAATATTAATTTATTTATCTTATGGCTTTGATTTTCAGTTTATTCGAGATTAAAAAAGACTAAAACGCTTAACTAGTACCTAAAATGGCTTAGATTTTGCTTTTTCAACCGCAATTCGGAATGATGAGGGTATATTGATGTTAAATAATGGTTAATGTGGATAACCAGTGTTAATAAATAGTTATCAACATAAAAAATTGAGGTTAAGCGGGCTACTATATTCCTTATCAGTATGTTACGATTTATTTGAAATTTTTGTTTAAAATGTTGATAATTTTCTCAATATTCGTAGTCCCTAAACGGACCATCCCTTTAATTCGAATAGGCACTGTAAACCAATAAATTATAGAAATCGCAATGGAAAAAACTTGTACAGAAGTATGGAAGAACTGTCTTCAAATTATTAAGGATAACATTCCGAGCCAAAGTTTCAAAACTTGGTTCGAGCCAATAACAGCCCTTAAATTGGAAGGTAAGGTTTTAACTATACAGGTGCCAAGTTTGTTCTTTTACGAATGGCTTGAAGAACATTATGTAGGCTTGCTGCGCAAGACTGTAAAAAAACAACTTGGAGAGGATGGCAGGTTGGAATATAACATCGTTGTAGACAAATCATCAAACAGCGGTAATCCTTATACTACCAATATGCCCTCAAATGGAAATGGAGCGGAGGCAAAGGTACAATCGATGCCGATTCCGGTTTCCATTAATAAGGATATTAAAAACCCTTTTATTATCCCTGGATTAAAAAAATTAAATGTTGATCCACAATTAAACTCTAACTATACTTTCGAAAATTATATTGAGGGAGATTGCAACCGCTTGGCGCGTTCTGCAGGTTACGCTGTAGCTGCTAAACCAGGAGGTACATCTTTTAACCCTTTAATGATTTACGGTGGAGTAGGTTTGGGTAAAACACACCTGGCGCAGGCAATCGGTAACGAGATTAAACGCAGCATGCCAGATAAGTTGGTAATCTATGTAAGCTGTGAGAAGTTCTGTCAGCAGTTTGTAGATTCATTAAAAAACAACACCATTAACGATTTCGTTAACTTTTATCAGGCAATGGATGTGATCATTATGGATGATGTACACAACTTTGCAGGTAAGGAAAAAACACAGGATATTTTCTTCCATATTTTTAATCACCTACACCAATCGGGCAAACAGGTAATCTTAACATCTGATAAAGCACCTAAAGATTTAGCTGGTTTGGAAGAGCGTTTGTTAAGCCGTTTTAAATGGGGTTTATCTGCAGATCTACAGATTCCTGATCTGGAAACGCGCATAGCTATTTTAAGAAAGAAAATGTATGCTGATGGTATTGAGTTACCAGGCGAGGTGGTAGAATATGTGGCACACAACATTGATAACAATGTGCGTGAGTTAGAAGGGGCTATGGTATCTCTTTTGGCACAGGCCACTTTGAATAAAAAAGAAATCGATTTAGCACTTGCTAAACAAATGTTGAAGAACTTTATCAAAAATACTTCTAAAGAAATTTCAATGGAATATATTCAGAAATTGGTTTGTGAGTATTTCGAGGTTCCTGTTGATATGGTTAAATCGCAAACACGTAAACGCGAAATTGTTCAGGCACGCCAGATTTCGATGTACCTTTCTAAAAGCCATACTAAATCATCTTTGAAAACGATTGGTGCTTTCTTCGGCGGCCGCGATCACAGTACTGTAATTTATGCTTGCCAAACGGTAGAAGATTTAATTGATACTGATAAAAAGTTTAAGGCTTACGTACACGATATCCAAAAGAAATTAAAAATGAGCTAAACTAAGTTCAGGAACGGAAAGATAGAAGGGTTTAAATAAAATCTTTCGTTTATGTTCAAAAGTTTATGCGTTAACAATAAAGGCCAGGTATTTATCTGGCCTTTACTTTTTGCCCTCTATTCGTTTATAAAAATCTTCTTTGTACAGATCGCCAAAAGGAATAACAGCATCGCCAATGTATATCCTTGCCCTTTCGATACTATTTATCTTTTTTACCGCAACAATGAAAGATCTATGTACTCTGATAAATTGCTTTTTGGGGAGCTGTTCTTCAGTTTTCTTTATACTTTGAAGCGACAGGATTTTATCTGTTTTAGTCTGGATAGCTACATAATTTTGCATGCCTTCTACGAAAAGGATATCATCTGTATTTATCCTGACCAATTTATATTCAGTTTTTACAAAGATGAAGTCATTTTCGGATTCTGGAGGCTGATAAGTGATGCTTGCTTGCGCTGGTACCGTTAAACTGAAATGGCGCACAACTTTTTGTACAGCTTTATAAAAGCGCTCAAAAGATACCGGCTTAAGGAGATAATCAACCGCATTGTTTTCGAACCCATCCAATGCGTATTCTGCATAAGCCGTAGTCAGGATAATCAGGCTTTTTTCGTTCACAATTTTCATGAACTGTACACCGTTGAGCTGCGGCATCTGTATATCCAGAAAAACGAGTTCTACATCATTTTTCATCACATATTCTAAAGCTTCTAATGGGTTGGTACTGCTAAAAGCAAGCGTTAGGCCCGGAATTTTACTGATATAATCATTCAGGATATCGATAGCAAGCGGCTTATCATCCACAACTACACAACGGATCATATGTTTTCTATATTCAGGTGAACGGTAAAAGTATCATTTTCATCAATAATTTCGAGCTTATGCCGATCGGGGTAAATCAATGCCAACCTTCTCTGTACGTTGGTGAGCCCTATACCACCGGTTTTATCTTTATAATCCTTATTCTTTTTATTGAAAACTTCAAAATCAAAATCGCTTTCATTGATATAAAGTTTAATCCTTACCGGGTTTTTAGGGTCACTTACAATTCCGTGTTTAAAGGCATTCTCTATAAAATTGATCAATATCAGGGGTGCAATTTTCTTGTTTTTATAATCCCCATTAATTTCGAGATCGATATAGGCGCTACCTTTTTGCCCTATTTCGAATAATTCTACCACATTTTTCAGGTAGTTGATTTCCCTTTCAACCGAAGCAAACCTGTCGTTGCTCTCTTTAAGCATGTACCTTAGCAGTTCCGATAATTTTAATACCGCTTCGGGTGCCATCTCTGCTTTTTGGTAGGTTAATGAATAAATATCGTTCAGGGTATTAAATAAAAAATGCGGGTTAATCTGCGATTTTAAGTAAGCCAATTCTGTTATGGCTTGTTCTTTCTCCAGTTCCTGTTGCTTTTTCTGTGTCTCAAAATATTCGCCAACATAACTTATAGCTATGCTGAAGAAAATGTATACATAGTTTTCGAACAGTAACGTTTGGAATGATAACCAAAAATTTAGCTTATCTACATATACATAAGAGTACCAACCGAATTTTTGCGGGAGCAGTGTTGCATATACATATTTATGGATAGGAGCCAGCAGGGAGAAAAGAATAAAAAGTGCTACTATGTAAAGTATAATTTTTTTTGTCCTGACCAGTTTTGGTACCAATACTAAAAAATTGGCGTAGAAAATGCATACCGGAAAAAAAAGCACAATAAGCTTAACGCTTAAAGTTGATACAATGGTTGCAAAACTTAAATCGTTAAGATTGTAGGTTTGAAAACCAAATAAAAACTCTTTTAGCCATAAAATGAGCCAATAGCCAATGTGTAAGTATATGAAATACGCTTTCTTCATTTCCGAAATTTGCTAAAAATAATATAATCACCCTATAAGAACACTTTAAAAAGTATAAAACCCTGAATTTTATATACCAAAGTCAGAATTATCATGTTTTAACCTTTTTTGGACTAAAAAGAGTATTCAGCAATGAAATTTTGGGTTTGATCAATTACATCCTTTATTATTTTCTTTTCCTGTCAATTTTGGAGAAAATTAAATCATCAGGGAATGAGAAATCTATTTAAACTAAAATGCTGTTTTTATACCTTATTGCTAATATGTGCTTTTTACCATGCTAGTGCACAACCCATAAATGAAACCGAGAAATATTTTCTCTTTTTTAAAACATGGAATTTCCTGAAATACTATCATCCACAATTTGCGAGTGGAAAAAAGGATGCAGATGCTGTTTTTATGAAAAATCTGGGCTTGTTGGATAATATTAGTAGTCAGGCTGAGCTGAATACATTTTTGAAGGTGATGCTTACTGATCTGGGTAATGATAAAAGGGATTTGAAAAATACTAATCCACCTATTTTGGAAGTTAATCCATTACATAAATGGTACTTGAAGAATGAGCTGATCAATGCTGAACTGAAAAATGAACTATTAGGAATTTATACGCACCGCGATACCGTTGGGAAATATTATGTGCCAACCCTAAACTACACCCCAGAAATCCCCAATGAGCGGAAATACAAATTCCCGGATTCAATAAACCTGCCTTTGGGCATGAGGCTATTAGCGTTGGCCAGGCTACAGGGAGTAATCGATTATCTCTATCCACATAAAGGTTTAATGGATGAAGGCTGGGATCAAACAGTGAAGAACAATATCCTGCTGTTTAAAAACTGTGCTTCTCGTATGGATTATGAAGTGCTGCTTCTTAAAATTGTGGCCAAACTAAACGATACTCATGCCTACAACCGCTTTTATAATAACCTAACTTATAAAAGGGAAATCTTTAAAAACAGTTATTATCCTCCTTTCGACTACCAGATTATCGACAATAAAATACTGGTTAAGGAAATTATTGTTCCAGATCTGTGTACAGCAGCAGGCATTAAGGCTGGTGATTTAATCACGGCGGTTAATGGAGTAGCGGTAAATAAACTGATCGACGGTCTCAAAGAACTGCTTTCTGCTTCGAACCGGAATATTCTGGTTTATAAATTGAGCAATTACAGGACCAATTTGATGTGGAGCGGTGATTCTTCGCGATTTCGTTTAGCCGTTTCTTCATCGGGAAAGAAAAAAGTGCTTTCGGTAGCATTTGTAAATACAAAAAATGGTGCAGCTATTAAGGCGATCAACAGCTACATGAATTCCAAATTGAAGGTGGCGGAAAGTATTTTGCCATTTCGGGTGATGGATAATGAAATCGCTTATTTTAATATCGATAAAATACACGAGTTGTTAAATAATCTACATGACGATCATTTGGATGCAAAAATGGATTCTATTTTAAACTTAGCAGCAAAACAAAAAGGAATGATCTTCGATATGAGGGGATATCCACATTGGGGTGGTTTTGTTTTTCACTACATCTATAAAAAATTCTCAAAACAGAATAACCTTTTTGCGCAGTATTTTCAGGCTGATACCCAAAACCTTGGAAGCTTTACTGTTATCCGCAATACAATTACTTACTATCCAGATAACGTAACTACAGATGGTTTCAGCTATAAAGGTAAAGTATGCATTATAGTTAATGCGCAAACACAAAGTGCATCAGAATGGTACAGCATGAGTCTGCAACACATATTTCCTAACGCGACTACCATTGGCGAGCAATCGGCGGGAGCAGATGGCGATGAAAAACAAATTAACATTCCAGGAAATTACAATATCTATTTTACAGGTAATGCCATTTATTATCCGGATGGAACGCCTGCACAGGGAAAAGGAGTGAAGATCAATAAAATAATTAAACCAAAAATTGATGATATTCTCTCAGATATGGATACGCAGCTCAAATTTGCTATTAAATCAGTTCAGTAACTCCTTAAAATATAATTATGAAAAAGATTTTTTTATCACTATTACTGTTGGTTGGCCTTAAAGTTAACGCAGTGGTACATATTGAAAACAGAGACAGCATTAAAATTTACGTAGACAATGCGCTTCGGATTATAAAGAACAGATCCATAAATAGTGGCAAAATGGATTGGAATAAAATTGATCTTAAGGTTGCACAAAAGATTGGAAAGTTAAAATATATTAGGGAAACCTACCCCATTATAAATGACGTACTGGAAAAACTAGGCGATTCGCATTCCAGGTTTTTTCCGCCCGAAACTGTAGCATCTTATGTGAAAGGTTACCGTGCAACTGGAATACCCTTCCCTGAAATAAAGACGGCATTTTTAGCAAACCGCTATGCTTATATTGTTTTACCGGCATTTTATTGTTATAATATGGATGAGTGGAACGAATTTGTAAATAATTTTAGAGCAGAGCTGTCAAAACTTTCAGGTCAAAAACCTAAAGGATGGATATTGGATCTGCGGGATAACGAAGGCGGAATGTTTGCGCCAATGTATGCGGCAATTGCTCCATTGCTTGATCAATCTAACGTGATCGGCTGGATGGATAGAAATGGGAAAAATAATTTTTTTAATTTTAAAGCTGATAGGTTATTCGAAAACAAAAAAGCTGTTTATCTATTTAAACTAACTACCCATAAAATAAAAATCAAGAATCCTAATCTGGTGTTATTGATAAATGAAAGAACTGCCAGTAGCGCCGAATTTGCTGCTATATCTTTCGTAGGACAGAAAAATGTTACCATAATTGGGAATAAAACAAATGGATTAACTTCGGCAAATCAGGAACATAAACTTAGTGATGGTGCATTTTTAGTGTTAACTGAAGGTATTACCATCGACAGGAACTTAAAACAATACGTTAACGTTGGAGAAGGATTAGTAGGTGATATCAAAATCGGTCAGCTTACCGGAAACGAAGAAAACGATAAGAAATTATACCTCGAAAAAGCTTACGGAGTATTAGGTAGCAAAGCCACTCATTAATAAAAAAACTCCTTAATTTATTTGGGTTAAGGAGCTTTTCGTTTTGGCTAAGATAGTTTTAAAGTTTTTCTAATTCAGCTAATCCATAGAGTAAAGCGGCAACATGTAATGCCTGGGCTATTTTATTTTCCTTAATCAGTTGCTTTACCTCCTCAACAGTATATTCTTCAACATTTAATATTTCATGCTCATCTAAATGCTGATCGTGCGTTTTAACACCGCCTGTTAAAAAGTAGGTAAAGGTTCTGTTATTGGAGGTTGCAGGATTAGGATAAAGCTCGGCAATAAGTTTGCAGGTTTTGAAACTGTAGCCTGTTTCTTCTAAAAGTTCACGTTTAACAGCAAATTCAGGTGCTTCATCGCCATCAATTACACCACCTGGAACTTCAAGTGAAACAATATCGGCCGCATGGCGGTACTGGCGTACCATAATTATTTTTCCTGCTTCTGTGAGCGCAATCGCATTAACCCAGTTCGGATACTCCAAAACATAATAATCGTCTTTTACAATACCATCGGGAAGTTTAACTTCATCTACCCGTAAGGTAGCCCACTTTTCTTTTACTAAATATTTAGAGGCAAGCTTTTGCCACTTCTCTATAATCATTATTTTATTTATTTTAATTGAATTACTCCAAACTGCAAACGCTTAACTAAGGTACTGCTGAATGGTTTTTTGACGGTGCAAGTTTACCAAATGTACAATCTTGTGTCGATCTGACAGGTATTGATAGACTAAATTCAGCTTTGGCGCAATCATTTGGTTTCTATCGGGGCTTGTACCTAATTCGTAATATAAGAATTCGCTCAGAGAGTCGAGCTTTTCAGGAGGGAGGTTTCCTTCGGCTAACCAATTTTCAAAAACGGAAAGCGATTCATTTTCCAGAATTTCTTTTGGTAATTGAAAGCCGCCTTCCATAGTTTCGTCAAAAAGTTGATTGGCCTCGGCCAACTTGCCTTCTAACTTTAAGCCCATAATCCGAGCCAAAACCTGTGCAAGGTTCTGTATTTCTGCTGTAATTAAATCTCTTCTATACATTATTGTTGTAATGTTTTGATCTGTTGGAAAGTTGTAACGTTCAAAAGGAGACAAATTCTAACTTAATGACCAATGACCAATGACCAATGACCAATGACCAATGACCAATGACCAATGACCAATGACCAATTATGTTTACCAGCTTCCACTGCTTCCGCCACCGCCAAAGTTTCCTCCGCCAAAACCACCGAATCCACCGCCGCCTCCACCAGAAGAACCGCCTCCCCAGCCACCGCTGCTTCGGCCGCCACCACCGCTTCCAAAAAGCATAGCCCAGAACAAAGCGTTAGATGCACCCCGACCGCCAATTACTTCGCTGCCGCCCCCGCCGCCCTTCCTCATAATGATGATGATGACAATTACAATAATGATAATAATCACAATGCTACCACCTCCGCCACCTTTCTTTGAAGAAGTTTTAGGGCTATCATTTTTATATTCACCTTTGGTATATTTTATAATCGAAGTAGTACCTTCATCCAAGCCTGCATAATAATTTCCTGCTCTAAAATTGGGTTTAATGTCGTTATCAATAATACGCTTGGCATAAATATCGGGTAGCGCACCTTCCAAGCCATAACCTGTTTGAATAGAAATTTTTCGATCGCCAACAGCCACAACGATCATAATACCGTTGTTTTTGCCACTTTGGCCAACTCCCCATTTTCTGCCCAGCTCAACGGCGTATTCGTTAATATCATAATCGCCTACAGATTTTAATATTGCTATAGCAATCTGTGTTGATGACGAATCATTAAAAGACACTAATTTAGTTTCCAGTTGCTGTTTTTGATCGGCTGATAACACATTAGCGTAATCATTAACCAAAGTGTTGGGTTTCTCCGGAAAATCCTGTGCAAAGGCAAAAGTGAATAATAGACTCAGTAACGAGAAAAGGAATATTTTCTTCATCGCTTATTTCTGTTCTAGATTGTCCATAAAAACGATATCATTTGGCAATTCATTTATGTCGCCTTTTTGAGGAGGGAAGAACAAGGCTAGTTTTTCTCCGGCCAATGCTACGCCTGCAATAATGCCATCAGCTAAATTGCCTTTTGCAAAGTGTGCAGTCATCGCTGTTTTAGCTGTTTCCCAAAAATTTTCAGGTACTACCTGGTTAATACCTATATCGCCAATAATGGCAAATTTATGATCGGCATGTGCCAGGTAAATCAGTACTCCGTTTCTTTTGGCTGTTTTGTCCATATCCAGCTTGGTAAAATACTCTACAGCTTTTTCATATGGATCGCCTGCGCAATGTTTGTCAATAGCAATCCTAATTTCTCCAGAAGTTGCTCTTTCTGCATCGGAGATCGCGTTTGCTATTTTTTCTTGTTCAATATCTGAAAATAACGACATGTGCTTATTTTGTATGAAGTAAAAAGGGTAATAAATGTTTAGTTAATAAAACATTCACTACCCTCATATATTGTGTTGAGAATATTAAAATTCTACTTTAGGGGCGTCTTTTGCAGTAGCATCGGCCTCGAAATACCCTTTAGGTTTAAAGCCGAACATACCAGCTGTTAAATTGGTAGGGAAGGATCTGATTTTGCCATTATACTCTTGTACAGCATCATTAAAATCTTTACGGGCAACGGTAATCCTATTTTCGGTGCTTTCTAACTGCGCCGATAAATCACTGAATTGCTGTGTAGCCCTTAATTCAGGGTAATTTTCGGTAATCGATAATAATTTACCCAAAGCCTGGCTCAGTTGACCTTGAGCAGCTTGATATTTCTGAATATTTTCTGGCGTTAATTCGTCTGCTTTAACTGTCATTTGCGTTGCTTTAGCGCGTGCTTCTGTTACAGCAGTTAAAGTACCCTGCTCAAATTTCGCTGCACCTTTTACTGTTGCTACCAAGTTCGGAATTAAATCTGCTCTTCTTTGATATTGGGTTTGTACTGTTCCCCATTTCGATTTAACGTTCTCATCAAGTTTAACCATGCTATTGTATCCGCATGAACTTAAAGTGCTAACTGCAATAACTGCAGCAAGAATTCCAAATATTAATCTTTTCATTTTTATGGTTTTTTCTTTTTAATCAATTGAATTATGCTCAATTTACGAATTAGATATCAAATTGCATGCCTTTGTTACAGTTTCGGTATTTATCTGACAGGTTGACAAGCTTAGGGTAATGTTTAAACTGATGTTTTTGTTTTGAAGCGTAAGGTCATTCGCTTTTTTTGATGTTTGCTCCCGCTCTTCGCTCTACTTCGTGCCCGCTCCGATCGGGGCTAAAAACTTTGGGCTGTGGCACAGAAAACCGGCATAGTAGCAACAAAGCCGCCATCTAAACCCGATGGAACGGATGCCCCCGATTAAGCACTGCTTTTTTATTATGCCATTGTGTGCTTGCTTGTTTCACAGGTTTTCATTGGGGGCAGAAGGGAGAGCGGGACTGTAGTTTCCAATGAAACACTGCAATTGCTTTCCAAAAAACATAAAAGTATTACTTTAGTCTGCTAATAGTTTTTATTCATATGCTGAAATCATCAAATATGCTATCAGATATTTATCTTTGTACTGTTCGGGATAAAAACCTGACATGATATGCAAAAAGACATCGAAATTACTTTGCTCCCTGATCAGGTTGAGCAGACTGAAGTTATTAAGCAGAAACTTGCTGAAGGGTTAAAACTTTCCGAAACAAGAATTAAAGGCTACGAAATCCTGAAAAGATCGATCGATGCTCGTTCCAGAAGGGTGATTTTTCGTTTACAGGTAAAAGTTTTTGTAGATGAAGAAGCCACTCCCGAAGTATACACCATTAATTATAAAAACGTAAGCGACGCGAAGTCTGTGATTATTATCGGGGCTGGCCCGGCGGGCTTGTTTGCAGCTTTGCAGTGTATAGAGAATGGATTAAAGCCCATTATTATCGAACGTGGTAAAGATGTAAAACAACGCCGGAGAGATTTGGCTGCCATAAACAAGCAAGGTTTAGTGAATACCGAATCTAATTATTGTTATGGTGAAGGTGGGGCAGGAACCTATTCAGATGGTAAACTGTATACCCGATCCAATAAACGGGGCGATATTAATAAAGTGCTCCAGGTTTTTATAAATCATGGGGCAGAAGCTGATATTGCTATCGATGCCCGTCCACATATCGGTACCAACAAACTTCCGCATATTATTACCTCCATAAAAGATACGATCCTGAATGCTGGTGGCGAGGTGATGTTCGATAGCCGGATGACTGATGTTTTGATCGAATTCGGGAAAGTAAAAGGAATTGAGATCAATTTTGAAGAAAAGTTGTTTGCTGATGATATTATCCTGGCAACAGGTCATTCTGCAAGAGATGTGTACGAATTGTTGAACAGTAAAAATATCCTGATTGAGGCGAAGCCGTTTGCTTTAGGTGTGCGAATTGAACATCCTCAGGAAATTATTGATTCAGCCCAATACCATTGCGATATTAGATCGGAATTTTTACCTCCCGCATACTACAGTTTGGTGGAGCAGGTTGGTGCCCGTGGGGTCTTTTCTTTTTGCATGTGCCCTGGAGGCATTATTGCGCCTTGTTCTACAGGCGAAAATGAGATCGTGGTAAATGGTTGGTCGCCATCTAAACGGAATAATCCTTATGCCAATTCCGGAACGGTGGTTCAGGTTACCTTAAACGATGTTCAGGGGTACGATCCGCTTAGAATGTTGCATTTCCAATCGGAGATTGAAAAAATGGCTTTTGAGGCCGGTGGTGGGAATCTGGTAGCCCCGGCCCAGCGCATGGTTGATTTTGTGAACAATAAATTATCGATCGATCTACCGAAGAACTCCTATCTGCCGGGCACCAAAAGTTCGATGCTGGATAATATTTTGCCCGATTTTGTATCAGATAGCTTACGTGCGGCACTCCCCTTGTTTGGAAAAAAGATTAAAGGTTATTATACAAATGAAGCTATTTTGGTAGGGGTAGAGAGTAGGACATCATCACCGGTTAGAATTCCGAGAGATAAAGACACTTACCAGCACCCTCAGGTAAAAGGTTTATATCCTTGCGCAGAAGGTGCAGGTTATGCTGGTGGAATTGTATCGGCAGCAATAGATGGAATTAACTGTGCAAATGCAATATTAAACGCATCTTAACAAACTTTATATTGCTCCAATTGTTGTTTTGGTATGTTTAATATCACGAACGAAATTAAAAAGGCATTTAATGGTGATGCCTGGCATGGTAACCATGTAATGCAAACTTTAAATAACGTTAATCCTGAAAGTGCGTTTAGCCATTTTGTGCCAGGGGCGCATTCTATTGCCGAAATTGCCCTGCATTTAACTGCTTGGACAGAAGAAGTTACCTCAAGACTGAGCGGAAAACCTGCTGCAGAACCCGCAATGGGCGATTGGCCAGTGCCAGAAAGTAGAACGCCTAAGGCTTGGGAGCGCATTATCTTTAATTTTAAAATTGCTAATGAAGAACTCATCCGCTTGTGCGAAAGCATAAAAAATAACCAATGGAATGATGAAGTAAAGAGTGAGCGGAACCCGGCGTTGGGAACAGGCGTAACCAATGCAGAGCTTTTAAGTGGTTTAGCGCAGCACCATGCCTACCATTCTGGTCAAATTGCTTTGCTTTCTAAGTTTTAATAGTTAATCTGTAGTCAATAAATCTTTGGAATCACCTTTATGAAGAAGACACTTATTATCGGCGCATCGCCAAACCCATCCAGATATGCTTATAAAGCAGCCAATATGCTCAGACGCTTTAACCACGAAATTGTTAACGTGGGCATAAAAAAAGGAGAGGTTGCAGGCGTAGAAATTGAAAAACCCGATCAGATCCATACCGATATAGATACCATAACTTTATATATTGGCCCAGCTCTACAGGCGCAATATCATGATTACATCCTGGCAACAAAACCCAAACGGGTAATTTTCAATCCAGGAACTGAAAATTATGAGCTGGAAAAATTATTGGATCAGCACAATATCGAACCTGTTGAAGCCTGTACTTTGGTATTGTTAAGCACAGGTCAATATTAAAATCTATATACCACGCCCCAGTTTACATAATCTGCCTGTGCAAAGTGCATATAGGTTTTTGCCTGTAAGCCAATGTGCGGCGTAATATTAAAAGTAGGGCCGAATGTCCAGTACCAGGTCGCTTTATCCATCAATCTGTTGTAGTGAATGTATTTCCCAATCTGAGCCGCAACGGTTACGCGCCATAAGTTGATATCAGCACCAATACTGATCCCGGTACGCCATTTATCATAAGAAGTTCCGTAGTTTTGGAAAGTTCCCCCATAATTATCCGGGTCAAATACGGTATAATAATAAACAGCATCCGCACCGGCCTTAAGCGACATTACATCATTCAGGTAAAAATTGTAACCTGCGTATAACCCAGTTTTGTATAAACTTTTTGTTCTATCGCCAAATATGCCCCTTGCGCCTAAACCCGCACTAAGCTCAATCGAATTACGTTGTAAAGTGGTGTAGGTGCTTTTCCGCTCAGCAGTTAATGTTTTTGGGTTGTTTAGTTTAAGTCCGATGTAAACATTTCCGGTGTTCAAACCTCCATTTGGAACAGTTGCCCCTCCGTTTGATACATGTAGAAAGCCGAAACCTACCAGTAGATCGGTGTATTTCCCCATTGGTAGCTCCATTCCTAAATCTGCTTTAATGGTTTCATTAATCGGGCTTCCCAAAAATCTGTTTTTGGTATTATTAAAGTAATACTTGTTCGTGTAGCCCAAGCCAACGCCTGGCGTAAAATTAAATTTAGCTTTTCCAACTTTGAATAACTGAAAATCCATCTGTGCCACTAAACCATATATCTGCCCAAAAGCATTGGCCGAAGTATCTTTTGTACCTTTCAGCTTGCTCAGATCTCTAAAAACAAATCCGATCCCATAAGATTTGGCACCCCCAAATCCAATCCATTTATCGCTGTTCTGGCTGATGTCTTTAAAATATGCCGCGTCAAATCCGGTAATCTGATCCTGAAACAGATGACCCTGGTCATTATTTACATGTGTACCAAATATGGGTTTAATAATAATCGAGTGATTTTCGGGTGCAATTTGAGCCTTAGCAAATGCGCAGCCCGTAATAACGAAAATAAAAGAGAGTAGTTGTTTTTTCATTAGCTTTTACTAAAACGGTAAGCAAGACTATAAAAGGCATAACGGTAACCCGTGGCACTGTTTTTAACTTCGTTCGAAGTAAAAGTAGCGGTATAATTGGCTGTCCAGCGTGCAATGGCGAAGGTTAAACCTACTTGTGTGGTAAAAACAACAGGTTTGGGTTTAAAGGTGATCGGCCCTTTATCATTCAAAAATAATCCGCCCTGCAAACTCGAATCGAAAGCAACAGCATGCAGCTGAGGGCTAACCGAAAGGAAAAGTTCATATTTGCGCTGCGCTTTGTTCGGATGGTTGTTGCTCACCAAGCTATTAAAAGCCGATGAACCATCCATGTCATTAAATCTACCCAAGCGGAACATTGCACCTAGATTTGCTTTTGTAATCACATTACCAACTGCTGCTGAAGTTGTTCCCGTAATATCGAATATTTTATTGTTTGTGCTCACTAAAAGCTTACTGTACTCTACCCCTAGGTTTAATGTTGGTTCGCTGTTTAAACCGTATTCCCATCCTTCAATCTGATTTTGACCTACCAGTTTATGAAATGCTTTTTGAAACTCTTCACCCAAAGCATCTTTTCCGGTAAGTCCAACCTGCGCAGAAACCTTAAGCATCTGTTTATTTGCGTAAAACCGACTATAATTTGCCTCGCCATAAAGGTATGCGGTAAAAGGGCGGTCGTGTAGGGCAGGGTTTGGTACAAAGCTGTAATACGGATTGTATATTTTTTGGCCAAGCTCAAAACCAATAATTTCTTTACTTCTACCTGCTTTTAAGTTCTCCCCATTCAGGGCATGCCTATATTTAATAAAAGCACCGTTTGTATAATAACGGTCGCTGGTAATATCAATGTAAGCATCGTTCTCAGAGATTATAACAAGCTCGTTTTTATAATTTTGCGCATAACCGATTTCTGCTATGCCGATAAATAGCAGAGAAAGGTATAGTTTGAGCATCAGCTTCATTTATTTGGATGGTTTAATAAAGCCATAAAAGTATTAATTATTGTTCAAAAATTCGATAGGATAGTTGTTCGACTTATTTGCTGCTTATATATTAGGTAAGGTGTTTATTCATAATTCTTTTTTCAGCAAAGCAAGTTCAGTACTACGATATAAGTTTGTTCCCGCTATCCGCTTTATCCCGATGAAAACCTGTGAAACAAGCAAGCACACCAAAATATATCACAAACTGGTGCTTAAATCGGGATGCCCGCTGCTATCGGGTTTAGGTGGCAGGGGACTTCCGAAGTTTTAGAGGGGTTGTGTGCAAGCGAAGTTTCGGAAGTTTAGTGCGTTTATCCAGCAGATCCGTCATCCTGAACTTGTTTCAGGATCTTTTTATTAAACCGGATTCTGAACGTTATTAAAACCTGCAATATTTACAGGACAACATTGAACAGCTATTCTTCCAAAAAGTTTTGTCCTTAACAACATTTTTTCTGTCTGAAAACCATTGAGTTACCTCAGGTCCTGTGGTTACCGGTATAATTCCTTTGCATTGGTGTTAATTTTTTCTACTTTTGCATCCCG
>Ga0182007_10000017_pt1 | contig 199097 bp, 169 predicted proteins | sample Sormic07211113_1_FD_123023 | JGI IMG/M metagenome (GOLD analysis project Ga0182007, IMG submission 123023) | Rhizosphere microbial communities from Sorghum bicolor, Mead, Nebraska, USA - 072115-113_1 MetaG | ecosystem: Host-associated > Plants > Roots > Rhizosphere | place: USA: Nebraska...
CTTCGGCGTGACGGTCGAGCATGACGGCTGGCAGTCGTTCACCGTGCAGCCGGGCCAGCAGTATCAAAGCCCGGGCACGATCCACGTCGAAGGCGATGCCTCGTCGGCCTCGTATTTCCTGGCGGCCGGCGCCATCGGCGGCGGTCCCGTGCGCGTGGAAGGCGTGGGGCGCGACAGCATCCAGGGCGATGTGCGCTTCGTCGAAGCCTTGCAGCAGATGGGCGCGACCATCACCATGGGCGAGAACTGGATCGAGGCGCGTTCGAACGGCGTGCTGAAAGCCGTCGACATGGACTTTAATCACATCCCCGACGCGGCCATGACGATCGCCGTGGCCGCCCTATACGCGGACGGCACCTCGACCTTGCGCAACATCGCCAGCTGGCGGGTGAAGGAGACGGACCGCCTGGCCGCCATGGCGACGGAATTGCGTAAACTCGGCGCGGAAGTGGAAGAGGGCGCCGACTACCTGCGCGTGACGCCGCCAGCCGAGATCCAGGCCGCGACCATCGACACGTATGACGACCACCGCATGGCCATGTGCTTCTCGCTCGCCGCGCTCGATGGCGCCGCCCGCCGCGGCAACGAGATGCGCATCAACGACCCGAAATGCGTGGCCAAGACCTTCCCCGAGTATTTCGCCGCCTTCGCGGGAATTGCCAAAGATACCCTTATCTAACCGAAATCCGGGGTCAGACCCTCTCCACCCGCAACGCCAGTTCAGGCGTTGACGCAAGCGGGGGTCTGACCCCAGCCCTTGCCTTGGGGTTCAGTTCTTTTTAAAGTGACAAAATAATGCCAACATCCACCATCCCAGTCATCGCCATCGACGGCCCCACCGCTTCCGGCAAGGGCACGGTGGCGCACCGCGTGGCCGACAAGCTGGGCTTTCATTACCTGGACTCGGGCGCGCTGTACCGGCTGACGGCCCTGAGCGCGCTGCGCCGCGGCACGGACCTGCGCGACGAGCACGCGCTGGCCAAGCTGGCCGAGCACTTGCCTTGCCACTTCGCCAATGGCGAAATCCTGCTGGCGCAGGAAAACGTCACCGAACACATCCGTGCCGAAGAAGTCGGCAACACGGCGTCGAAAATTGCCGTGTTGCCAACGGTGCGCCAGGCCCTGGTCAGCTTGCAACTGGGTTTTCGCAAGACGCCGGGCCTGGTGGCGGACGGGCGCGACATGGGCACGGTGATCTTCCCGCATGCCCAATTGAAGGTGTTCCTGACGGCCAGCGTCGAGGCGCGCGCGCAACGGCGCTACAAGCAATTGATAGACAAGGGTTTTTCTGCTAATATGGAAGACCTTCTGATGGATTTGCAGGCGCGGGACGAACGTGATACTCACCGTGCGATTGCGCCGCTGGTCCCCGCGGAAGGGGCGCATGTCCTCGATACGTCGGAGATGACGGCAGATGATGCCGTTGAAACCGTGTTGAAATGGTATGCAGCTGCAGCAAAATAGCGTGTTGTTGTGCTATGTGGTGCCCGTTGACGGCTCCTGGCCTGTCCGGGTGTGTCAAAAACCTAACCCAGTTTAAGTCGCATCGTGCGATCTCTGCTGGATAACCTGTGTGAACCCTATGTCTACTGTTACAACTAACGAATCTACCGGTATGGAAAGTTTTGCTGCGCTCTTCGAGGAATCGTTGTCGCGTCAAGATATGCGCTCCGGCGAAGTTATTTCCGCTGAAGTCGTGCGCCTCGACCACAATTTCGTGATCGTGAACGCTGGCCTCAAATCCGAAGCATTCATCCCTGTCGAAGAATTCAAGAACGACCACGGCGAACTGGAAGTCAAAGTTGGTGACTTCGTTTCCGTGGCGATCGAATCGCTGGAAAACGGTTTCGGCGATACCATCCTGTCGCGCGATAAAGCCAAGCGTCTGGCTTCGTGGCTGGCTCTGGAAAAAGCGATGGAATCGGGCGAGATCGTCGTCGGTACCGTCAATGGTAAAGTCAAAGGCGGTCTGACCGTGTTGACCAACGGCATCCGCGCATTCCTGCCGGGCTCGCTGGTTGATACCCGTCCTGTCAAAGACACCACCCCATTCGAAGGCAAAACCCTCGAATTCAAAGTGATCAAGCTGGATCGCAAGCGTAACAACGTGGTTCTGTCCCGCCGCGCCGTCATCGAAGCTTCGATGGGCGAAGAGCGTCAGAAACTGATGGAAACGCTGAAAGAAGGCACGGTCGTGACCGGCGTCGTCAAAAATATCACCGACTACGGCGCGTTCGTGGATCTGGGCGGTATCGATGGCCTGCTGCACATCACCGACCTGGCATGGCGCCGTGTACGTCACCCGTCGGAAGTCCTGACGGTTGGCCAGGAAATCACCGCCAAGGTCCTGAAGTACGATCAAGAGAAAAACCGTGTTTCGCTGGGCGTGAAACAACTGGGCGACGATCCTTGGACCGGTCTGTCCCGTCGTTACCCACAAAGCACCCGTCTGTTCGGTAAAGTAACGAACCTGACCGACTACGGCGCGTTCGTTGAAGTGGAACAGGGTATCGAAGGTCTGGTACACGTTTCCGAAATGGACTGGACGAACAAAAACGTTGCTCCTAACAAAGTTGTCCAATTGGGCGACGAAGTAGAAGTAATGGTTCTGGAAATCGACGAAGAGCGTCGTCGTATCTCGCTGGGTATGAAACAGTGCAAAGCCAACCCTTGGGATGACTTTGGCGTGACCCACAAGAAGGGCGATAAAGTCCGCGGCGCGATCAAATCGATCACCGACTTCGGCGTGTTCATCGGCCTGGCCGGCAACATCGACGGTCTGGTGCACCTGTCCGACCTGTCCTGGACCGAAACCGGCGAAGAAGCCGTGCGTCGCTTCAAGAAAGGTGACGAACTGGAAGCCATCGTTCTGGCCATCGACGTTGAGCGCGAGCGCGTTTCCCTGGGCGTCAAGCAACTGGAAGGTGACCCATTCAACAACTTCGCAGCCATGAACGACAAGGGCTCGCTGGTAACCGGTACCGTTAAATCGGTTGAGCCTAAAGGCGCCGTGATCCAACTGTCCGAAGAAGTCGAAGGCTACCTGCGCGCTTCCGAAATCTCGCGCGACCGCGTTGAAGATGCTGGTACGCACCTGAAAGTCGGCGACACCGTCGAAGCGATGGTGTTGAACATCGACCGCAAAGCCCGTGGTATCCAACTGTCGATCAAAGCGAAAGACAATGTTGAAACCCAGGAAGCAATGCAGAAGATGGCAGCTACCGACAACAACGCAGCTTCGGGCACCACCAGCCTGGGCGCCTTGTTGAAAGCTAAGTTCGATAACAAGAACTAAGACTTCGCGGATACTGGCAGATGACAAAGTCCGAGCTGATCAACCGCCTCGCTGAGCGTTATTCTCAGCTGGTGGCGAAAGATGCGGAGTATGCCGTCAAGACCATTCTCGATGCGATGACCAACGCCCTGGCGACCGGTCAGCGTATCGAGATCCGCGGTTTTGGCAGTTTTGCCCTGAACAGCAGGCCCCCGCGCATCGGCCGCAACCCGAAGTCCGGCGACAAGGTGATGGTTCCTGAAAAACGGGTACCCCACTTCAAACCGGGCAAACAGTTGCGCGAGCGGGTGGACGCGATGGTCGGGCAACCGATTATCGAGGATTAATCGTCTGCTGGAAGGCGGAAAATAAAGAGCGGCGTCCTTGGATGCCGCTTTTTTTTGTTAATATGCCGTAGAGCACTAATCAAACCTACTGCGCGTCGCGATTTGCGGCCTGCGATGCTCACCGTACTAAAGTACGGTTGCGCTTCTTGGACACAACTCACTGCCGCTCGCTACGGTTTGATCAGCACTCTACGTTTGTGCCATGTGGCACGGGCATTTTTTTGTTCACTCTGGACCTATCGATGAAAATCATCTCCACCATCGTTGGCTGTGTTCTTTTCGTCCTGTTCTTCAGTTTTGCGCTGAAGAATGCGCAGGTTGTCGACCTGCATGTTTTCCTCAATTATGAAATTCGCGGCCCCCTGGTCCTGATGCTGCTGGGCTTTTTTGTCGCCGGCGCTAGCCTGGGCGTATTGGCGCTGACGCCGACCGTGTTCCGTCACCGCCGCGAAGCGAGCAAGCAAAAAACCACCATTGCCGCGCTGCAGACCGTTGGCGTGGCCAGCAATGTCCAGCCGCAACCGGACAGCGTGAGCGCGCAGTAAGCGCCGCCGTCGCTCCTATCTCTCTTACTCGAATAAAAACAATCGCATGGATTTTGAACTCTGGTGGCTCTTGGGTATCCCGGTGTTTTTCGCGCTGGGCTGGATTGCCGCGCGCGTGGACATTCATCAACTGGTGTCCGAATCGCGCAGCCTGCCGCGCAATTACTTCAAGGGCTTGAATTTCCTGCTCAATGAACAGCACGACAAGGCCATCGACGCCTTCATCGAAGTCGTCAAGCTGGACCCGGAATCGGCCGATATGCACTTTGCGCTGGGCAACCTGTTCCGCCGCCGCGGCGAAACGGAACGCGCCATTCGCGTGCACCAGAACTTGCTGGCACGCCCGGACTTGCCGCTGGAACAGCAGGGCCATGCCGCCTACGAGCTGGGCATGGACTACCTGAAGGCGGGCTTGCTGGACCGCGCCGAAGAAACCTTCAACAGCCTGGTCGACACGCAATATGCGGCCCAGGCGCGCCGCGCGCTGCTGGAAATCTACCAGCGCGAAAAGGAATGGCCACGCGCCATCGAAGCGGCTGTGGGCTTGCAGGAATCGGGCGCCGGCGCGCGCCAGAAGGAAATCGCCCAGTTCTATTGCGAACTGGCGCATGATGCGCTTGTGCACATGAAGCCGGACGACGCCATGCCGCTGCTGGAAAAAGCCCTGCAGACGGACCGCAAGAGCGTGCGCGCCACCATCCTGACGGGCGACGTGCTGCTGGCGCGCGGCGACGTGGAAGGCGCGCTGACCACCTGGCGCCGCGTGGAGCAGCAAAGCGTGCCGCACGTGGCCCTGGTGGCGCAGCGCCTGATGGATGGCTATACCAAGGTGGGCCGCGCGCAGGAAGGCGTCAACCTGCTGCGCTCCTACCTGGAAGAGGCGTCGTCGATCGACCTGATCGAAGTCGTCTTCAAGGCCGTCATCGAGCTCGACGGCGTGGAAGCGGCGAAGCAGCTGGTCAGCGCCGAGCTGCGCCGCACGCCGACCCTGCTGGGCCTCGACAAACTGCTCGAGGCGCGCATGATGGATGCACCTGCCGCCATCTGGTCCGAGCTGTCGATGGTGAAAAACCTCGTGCACGGCTACACGCAGAAGCTGGCCCGCTACCAGTGCAGCCATTGCGGCTTCAAGGCGCGCCAGTTCTACTGGCACTGCCCTGGCTGCAACAAGTGGGAAACCTATCCACCGCGGCGCACCGAAGAACTCAATGTAATGAACTGATTCGTACACGTCACCTTGCCCTGAGCAATGTGGCGTGTACTTCTATGTAAGACCTGCTTTTTATCCATACGGTACAACCATGAAAATCACCATTATCGGCACGGGCTATGTGGGCCTCGTGACCGGCGCCTGCCTGGCGGAACTGGGCAACGACGTCTTTTGCCTCGACCTGGACGCACAGAAGGTAGCCTTGCTCAACAGCGGCGGCATCCCCATCCATGAACCCGGCCTGGAAGAAGTCGTGGCGCGCAACCGCGCCGCCGGGCGCATGACCTTTTCCACCGACGTCGAAGCGGCCGCCGCGCACGGTGTGATGCAATTTATCGCCGTCGGCACGCCGCCCGATGAAGACGGCTCGGCCGACCTGCAATACGTGCTGGCCGCCGCGCGCGGTATCGGCAAGTACATGACGGACTTCAAGGTCATCGTCGACAAGTCCACCGTACCCGTCGGCACGGCCGAAAAAGTGCGCGCCGCCATCCAGGGCGAACTGGACGCGCGCGGCGTGGCCGCCACGTTCTCGGTGGCGTCGAATCCGGAATTCCTCAAGGAAGGCGCGGCCGTCGAAGACTTCATGCGCCCGGACCGCATCGTCATCGGCGTCGATGCCACGCCGGAAGGCGAGCGCGCACGCGAATTGCTGAAAAGCCTGTACGCGCCGTTCAACCGCAACCACGAGCGCACCTACTGGATGGATGTGCGCTCGGCTGAATTCACCAAATATGCGGCGAATGCCATGCTGGCCACGCGCATCTCCTTCATGAATGAACTGGCGAACCTGGCCGACAAGGTGGGCGTCGACATCGAAGCCGTGCGCCACGGCATCGGTTCCGACCCGCGCATCGGCCACAGCTTCCTGTATGCCGGCTGCGGCTATGGCGGTTCCTGCTTCCCGAAAGACGTGCAGGCGCTCGAGCGAACGGCGCGCGGCTACGGCCAGGAGTTGCTGATCCTGCGCGCCGTCGAAGCCGTCAACGACCAGCAGAAGCAGGTGCTGGGACGCAAAGTGGTCACTCGCTTCGGCGAAGATCTGACGGGCCGGCATTTCGCCGTGTGGGGCCTGGCCTTCAAGCCGAATACGGACGACATGCGCGAAGCGTCGGCCCGCGTGCTGCTGGCCGACTTGCTGGAACGCGGCGCCACGGTGGCCGTGTACGACCCCGTCGCCATGGCCGAGGCGCGCCGCGTGCTGCAGCTGGACTTGACGCCGGAGCAATTGGCCAGGGTGCGCTTTGCCGACAGCCCGAAAGATGCGCTGCAGGACGCCGATGCGCTGGTCATCGTGACCGAATGGAAAGCCTTCCGCAGTCCCGACTTCGAGCAGGTCAAGGCGCGCCTGAAGCAGGCCGTGATCTTTGACGGACGCAATCTGTTCGAGCCGGCCGTCATGGCCGAGAACGGCATCGAATACCACGGGATCGGTCGCTCGATCCTGACGCGCGCATGAGCGCCCAGGAGGTAGTCGCCCTGACGGCGCCGGCCGCGCTGGCCCAGGTACGCCTGCTGGTGGTGGGCGATGTGATGCTGGACCGTTACTGGTTCGGCGACGTCAGCCGTATTTCGCCGGAAGCGCCCGTGCCCATCGTGCGCATCGAGAAGCGCGAAGAGCGCTTGGGCGGCGCGGCCAACGTGGCGCGCAACGCGGCCGCGCTGGGAGCGAAGACGAGCTTGCTGGGCGTGGTCGGCGACGACGAGGCCGGCAGCCAGGTCGAGCGCCTGCTCGAAGGCGGCGGCATCCACAGCTATCTGCAGCGCGATGCGGCCATTTCCACCATCATCAAGCTGCGCGTGATCGGCCGCCAGCAGCAGATGCTGCGCATCGATTTCGAGGATGCGCCCAGCGATACGGTGCTGCGCGACAAGCTGGCGCAATTCAATGCGCTGCTGCCGCACTACGACGTGGTGGTCCTGTCGGACTACGCCAAGGGCAGCCTGGTGAACGTGGCCGAGATGATCAAGGCGGCCCGGGCGGCCGGCAAGATCGTCATGGTCGACCCGAAAGGCGATGACTTCAGCCGCTATACGGGAGCGTCAGTGCTCACTCCGAACAAGTCGGAACTGCGCCGCGTGATCGGCAACTGGAGCACGGAAGAGCAGCTCACGGAACGTGCGCAGCAGATGCGCGCGCAGCTGGGCCTGGACGCCTTGCTACTGACCCGTTCCGAAGAAGGCATGAGCTTGTACACGGCCGACGAGGTGCTGCACATGCCCACCGATGCGCGCGAAGTGTTCGACGTCTCGGGCGCCGGCGACACGGTGATCGCCACCATGGCGGCCATGCTGGGCGCCGGCATGGGCCTGGGCGACGCCGTGCGCACGGCCAACCGGGCCGGCGGCATCGTCGTCGGCAAGCTGGGCACGGCCACCGTCACCCGCGACGAGCTGTTCCCGCAGTAACCATGCTGTACCACCTGCGCCGGAGCGTTTGACCTGGCGCAGGTTTTCCCATCTTTCCGCTGTCCCGTCTTGTCAACCGTATCACGCCACAGCCGTTAAAGCCGTTAAGGCGCTGCTCTTCCCTTGCGTTCGAGTCATCTTGAAACCACACCACGGAGAGATACCCATGTTCAAAAAAATACTGCTGGCCATCGCCACCTTGATCGCGACGATGGGCTTTGCCTTTGCCCAGGTCGATGTCAACAAGGCGGACCAGGCGGCACTCGACAGCGTCAAGGGCATCGGCCCTGTCACGTCGAAAGCCATCATCGATGAGCGTGCCAAGGGCGGCGCCTTCAAGGATTGGGCCGATTTCGAAACCCGCGTGAAGGGCATCGGTCCGAAAAGTTCCGTGAAGCTGTCGGAAGCGGGCTTGCAAGTGAATGGCCAGGCCAAGTCCGGCGCACCGGCGGCTCCCGCGCCGGCGGCGAAAGCTGCTCCGGCAAAAAAGGAAGCTGCTGTGAAGGAAGTTGCAGCGAAAGAAGCCGCACCGAAGCCAGCTGCTGCGACCGACACCGCTGCGGCGCCAGCCAAGACCGCCGCTGAAACGAAGAAAGAAGCTGCTGCCGCGAAGAAAGAAGCCAAGGCTGCCGCTGCTGCCGCCAAGAAAGAAGCTGCCGCCGCCAAGGTAGTGCCCGCCGCAGCGCCTGCCCCTGCTGCCGCCGCGGCCGATGCCGCTCCCGTGAAAACGGCTGCCGAAACGAAGAAGGAAGCCGCTGCCGCGAAGAAGGCCGCAACGGCCGCCAAGAAAGAAGCCAAGGCTGCGGAAGCGGCTGCGAAGAAGGAAGCAAAACTGGCTGCGGCCGATGCGAAGAAGGCCGAAGCCGAGAAAAAGTAAGCGTGTTGCTGTAAGGCGTGTTGCGTGGTGGTGCCGCGCAGCACGAAAAGAAAACCCCGCGTGGTACCGGCCGCGCGGGTTTTTTTTTATTCTGCAGCCGGGACTTCTCGCTTGCCGGTGTGCCGGAATGGCGCAACCAATTGCCCCGTCAGCGTCTTTGGCATGGGAGCCTCGATGCCGCATTCGGCCGGCCAGGCGCGCGGCAGGTGATATGTGCCGAACAGCCGGTCCAGCAGGGGCAAGGTCGAGGCGTAGTTGCGGTTGATGTGTTCGAATTTGCTGTGATGCCAATGGTGGAAGGCGGGCGTGGCGACCAGCCATTCCAGCGGGCCGAAGCGCCAGCGCAGGTTGGCGTGGATGAAGAAGCCCCAGACGGTACCGATCAGCAACAGCAGCGCGGGTACGGCGCTGCCTGCCACACCGGGGCCGGCCAGGCCCAGCAGATACAGGGGTGTCAGGCCGAACAGGCGCGTGACCACCATGTCGACGGGATGGGTGCGGGTATTGGCGAGGAAATACAGCTGTTCCGTGCTGTGGTGTACGGCGTGGTAGCGCCACAGCCATGGAATTTCATGGCTGAGCCTATGCCCCCAGTAAGTGCCGACTTCGCCGATCAGCATGCCCAGCACGAGCTTGCCCCACAGGGGCAGGATAGACAAGGTGGCGGGAATGGCGTCCGGCAGCCAGCGCTGGCCAGCGACGGCGACCAGGGCCAGCGGCACGGCCAGCAAGGCGGCCGGCAGCAGGCTGCTGATGAAATAAAAGCCCAGGTCGCTGCACAGTTCCGTGCGCGAGCGCCCCGCATGGCGTTCGCCAAAGAAGCGTTCGAGCGGCACGAAGAGGACGGCCAGCAGCACCAGCCACAGGCTCAGGCGCAGGACATCGACGACGATGCCGGGCAAATGGGTTTGCAAGGTGTGCAGCAGACTCATTTTATTCCATCAAGCAATGGTCAAGTGTCGGCGTCTCAGGCCGCCATGGCCGGCTTGCGGCGGCGCGTCATGAAACCCACCAAGCCCAGGCCGCCGATCAGCATGCCCCAGGTCGACGGTTCCGGCACGGCCGATACCAGCGACACGCCGTCGAGCAGCATGAACGGCGGCGCGCCCGTCGGGCTGCCCTTGGCCATGAACGACAGCAATTCGCTGCTGTTCGCGGCCGTGAAGGTCATGCTGGCCTGGTGCCAGCCCGTGAAGCCCTGGCTGACATTGGCCAAGGAGGCCGTTTGCTGCTTGCTGCTGCCCAGCGCGACGTCCCAGTAATTGACGGGATTATCGCCGCGGAAACCCACTTGCTGACCAGCGCCGTACGAAAAGCTCAGGGTGTAGGCTTGGCCGGGGACGAGGCCGCTCACCTGCTGCGTGACGGGGCCAGGAAAATAATCCCAGTCGGCGGCCAGCACATTGCCGCCCGTGGGGCTGACGCCCAGGCCGTTTTGCGGGCCGCGGCCGCTGTAGGAGTTCGGTCCCCACAAGGCCAGCGCCGTCGCGGCGTTGGTGTCGTCGATGTTGTTGCCGTTCAAGACGAAGTTATAGCCCTTGCTGGACCAGTCGGTCAGGTAGGTGCGGTCGCCACGGGCATACGTGCCTTCGTTCAATTGTTTCGAGGTGCCGTTACTGGTCAGTTCGAAATCGCCATTCTTGACCAGGTTGGTCGTGGTGGCGGCCTGGGCGGCAGTGGCGCACAGGGCAGCGGCGGCCAGCCCCAGCAGGGTGGATGTTTTACGCATATACAGCTCCAAAAAGGACAGGGTAGTGTTGCAGTCTGTCGGCGAGCTTTTTGGCCAACGTTGGATTCAATCGCGGAAGGGGCGAGAAGGGTGCTTCAGAGACAGCGGTAGTGTCCCGTTGACATCGTTGACGCGATTATAGCAGCGTTTGGAAAAACGGCATCTGTCATGTCTTGAAAACAACAAATATTCTTTATTGACAATCTTATTGGGATCAAAGTTTTTGCATGCCATGCGCGGCTACAGCTGCGACTCGATCGGCAGCCAGCGCATCACGGACACCAGCAGGCGGCGCCAGAAGCCTGACTCCGGATCGTGCGTCCACACTTTGGCGGGCTGTTCGGTGGCATCGGACCAGCGCAGGGCGCCGTTGTCGAGGAACAATCGATAGCTGGTGTCGCTCGCCGTCGAATGCAGGAACAGCGCGCGCATGTCGGCCGCCAGCGCGGCATCGTCGAACAGCACGCCCATTTCCGTGTTCAGCTGGGCCGAGCGGGGATCGAGGTTGAAGGAGCCGACGAAGCCCCGCTGGCCATCGACCACCACGGCCTTGGTATGCAGGCTGGCACGGCTCGAGCCCATCAGGCTGATGCGCTTGCGGTGCTGGGTCTTCAATTCGAACAGGGCGACGCCGCCGCCGAGCAGCGCCTGGCGGTAGCGCGCATAGCCCGCATGCACGAGGGCCACGTCGGTGGCGGCCAGCGAGTTGGTCAGCACCTGGACCTGGACGCCGGCCGCGGCTTTTTCACCCAGGGTCTGCGTCAGCGCCGCGCCGGGCACGAAGTAGGGCGAGGTCAGCAGCGCTTCCTCGCGCGCGTCCGTCAGCAGGGGCAGCAGGCTGTGCATGAGCCAGTGCTCGCTGCGCTGCAAACCGGCCACGGGCGCGGCTTTTTCCGGCGGGTCTGACAATACGTTCACCTGCGCGCTCCAGTGCAGCCGCAGGCGTCCGTCCAGGTGGGCTTGCAGCTGGCCCGCATCGGTCAGCTGCCGCAGGTAGGGCGAAGCGCCCACTTCGCCCGTCAGCGCATCGAGGCGCGCACGCACCGCCTGCAGTTCCGGCGCGCCCGCGTCCTTGCCAGCGTGCAAGGCGCGGATGGGGAGGACGGCGCGGCTGTTCCAGAAGCGGTCGAAGATATCGCTCGTCTGCCGCACGGCGGGGCCCACCAGCAGCAGGTCGGCATCCTGGAAATTGACTTGCTCGGCGGCATCGAAGTATTCATCGCCGATATTGCGCCCGCCGACCAGGGCGACCCTGCCATCGACGATCCAGGCCTTGTTGTGCATGCGCCGGTTCAGGCTGACGGCGCGCAAGGCCATTTCCACGGCGCGCAACCAGATGCCGTCGCGGTTGCGGCTTGGATTGAAGATGCGCACGTCGATCAGCGGATGGCTGTCGAGCGCGAGGATGGCGGCGTCCTGGCCCCGTGCGTTGATGTCGTCGAGCAGCACGCGCACGCGCACGCCGCGGTCGGCCGCGCGCAGCAGTTCGCGCACCAGCAGGCGTCCCGTGACGTCGTTATGCCAGATGTAGTATTGCAGGTCGATGCTGCGGCCCGCTTCGCGCGCGCTCAGGGCGCGCAGGGCGAACGCTTCCAGGTTGTCATCGATCAGGGCCGTGCCGCTCTGGCCCGGCCGTTGCGCCAGCTGGGGCGCCAGTACGCGGTCGAGCAGGGTGGCCTCCGTCGCCACGGGCAAGGCCGTTCCCGGCGCGCCCAGCGAGCGTTCGGCGAAGCGCCCGTAGCTGTACAGGGCAGCGATGCTGAGCACGGCAAACAAGGTGGCCAGCAGCAGCAATTTGACGAGCATGCGGCGCACCGTCAGCGGAGCGCGCGCGGGCTGCGGCGTGCGGGATGGAGGGCGGTCTGGCGCATGCGCATGGCTTTCGTGAGCGGGACGGGAAGTGGCCGATTGTAGCAGTTTCTACAATGCACGATTTTCGACCTGGAACATCCTTGCCTGCCGTCAAAAATGCGAGAATGATCACTTGTTAATGATCGGGAGACGGCGGCATGGTACGGATTTTGACGGCAATGACGGCAGCCATGCTGTCGGCGAGTGTGGCGGCGGCACCGGGCGCCGAACCGGCACAGCAGCAGATACGGCAAGTGGTGGCCGACATCTCGCCGCAGCGCATCGAGGCGCATGTGCGCAAGCTGGTCAGTTTCGAGACGCGCCACACCATGTCCGATACCGTGTCCGACACGCGCGGCATCGGCGCGGCCCGGCGCTGGATCAAGGCGGAACTGGAGCGCTGCGGCGCGCAGGCGGGCGGACGGCTGCAGGTGGCGTTCGACAGCCATATCGCGCCCGTGTCGAAACGCATTGCGCGGCCGACGGAAATCGTCAACGTGGTGGCGACCCTGCCCGGCAGCCAGCCGCAGTCGGCCGGCCGCATCTATGTCGTCAGCGGCCATTATGACTCGCGCGCCACCGACGTGATGGATGCGCAGGGCAACGCGCCTGGCGCCAACGATGACGCGTCCGGCACGGCGGCCGTGATCGAAATGGCTTGCGCGATGGCGCGCTACCAGTTCGACGCCACGCTCGTCTTCATGGCCGTGGCGGCCGAGGAACAGGGTTTGTTGGGTTCCGGCCATTGGGCGCAGCAGGCAAAGTTGAATAAACTCAACATCGCCGGCATGCTCAATAACGACATCATCGGCAGTTCGCGCGCCGACGACGGCACCGTCGATGGCGGCCAGGTGCGCCTGTTTGCAGAGGGCATTCCCGCCGTCAAGGAGATGAGCGACGGCGTGCGCGCCCTGGTGGCGACGGGCGGCGAAAACGATTCCCTCTCGCGCCAGCTGGCGCGCCATGTGAAGCAGGTGGGCGAGCGCTACGTGCCCGGTTTCAAGGTCAACGTCATCCAGCGCGCCGACCGCTACCTGCGCGGCGGCGACCATATGCCGTTTCTGGCGCAAGGCTACGCGGCCCTGCGTTTTACGGAACCGCACGAGGATTTTGCTCACCAGCACCAGGATGTGCGCGTGGAAAATGGCGTGCAGTATGGCGACCTGCCGCAATTCGTCGACTATGACTACGTGGCGAAAGTGGCGCGCGTGAATGCGGCGGCGCTCGCTTCGCTGGCCTTGGCGCCGGCCGCGCCCGCCGGCGCGCAGGTGCGCACGGCCCAGCTGGAAAACGCCACCACGCTGTTGTGGCAGCCGAATACGGAGCCGGACCTGGCCGGCTACCGCATCGTCTGGCGCGCCACGACGGCCGACCAGTGGCAGGGCGCGCAGGATGTGGGCAATGTCACCGAGGCCAAGGTCAAGCTATCGAAAGACAACTATTTCTTTGGCGTCCAGGCCATCGATCGCGACGGCAATGTCAGCGTGGCCACGTATCCCATGCCGTTGCGCTGATCACGAGCCGACGGGCAGGCGCGCAAGAAAGCCGTGGATCTGGGAAACGACCGCCGCGCCTTCGCCCACGGCGGCAGCGACGCGCTTGGTGGAACCGGCGCGCACGTCGCCGATGGCGAACACGCCCGGCACGCTCGTTTCCAGCGCGGCCCGGTCGGGCAGGTCCGGCGGATATACGCCGTGGCCATGGGCGCGGCATTCGGCGCGCGTGACGTCGAAGCCCGTGCGGATAAAACCCTGTTCGTCGACGGCCACGGCGCAGTCGTGCAGCCAGTCCGTGTTCGGATCGGCGCCCACGAACAGGAATACGCGGCGCACGGCGCAATCGCACTCCTTGCCCGTCTGGTTGTTGCGCCAGCGCACCTCCGTCAAGCCATCGTCGTCGCCTTCGAGGGCGATGATTTCCGTGTGCGTGTGCAAGGTGATATTCGGCGTGGCGGCGATGCGCTCGATCAGGTAGCTCGACATGCTGGCCGCCAGTCCCTCGCCGCGGATCACCATGTGGACCTTGGCGGCGTGGCCGGAGAGGAACACGGCGGCCTGGCCGGCCGAGTTACCGCCGCCGACTAAAATGATCTCTTCCTGCCGGCACAGCTTGGCTTCGATGGGCGAGGCCCAGTAATACACGCCCCGTCCCTCATACGTTTTCAGGTTGGCCAGCGAGGGGCGGCGGTAGCGCGCGCCGCACGACAGCACCACCGTGCGGGCGCGCACCTGCGTGCCGTCGCACAGATTGACGCGCAGGGGCCAGCTGTCGCATAGCAGGTTGGCGGCGCTGGCCGGCGTGGCGATCTCGACGCCGAACTTTTGCGCCTGCACATAGGCGCGCCCCGCCAGCGCGCGGCCGGAAATGCCGGTAGGAAAACCCAGGTAATTTTCGATGCGCGCGCTGGCGCCCGCCTGGCCGCCGTACGCGCGCTGCTCGAGCGCCAGGACCGATAAGCCTTCCGATGCCGCATACACGGCCGTGGCCAGGCCGGCGGGACCGGCGCCTACCACCAGCACGTCGAAGAGTTTGTCGCCGGATAAATCGGGCAGCATGCCCAGGCAGCGTCCCAGCTCCGCATTGCCGGGATTTTTCATGATCTTGCCGTCTGGACAGACCACCAGCGGCCAATCCTGCGGCGTGGGCTGGTAGCGCCCGGCCAGCGCGGCGGCGGCCGCATCGGTGGCCGGGTCGAGCACCGTGTGCGGATGGCCATTGCTCGATAAAAAGCTTTGCAGATGGAACAGATTGCCATTGCCGCGCGGGCCCACCAGCACGGGGCCGCCCGAATTCGATTCGATCAGCGCCACGCGGCGCAGGATCAGGGCGCGCACGATGCGTTCGCCCATCTCCGCCTCGGCCACGATCAGCGCTCGCAAGGATTCCGAACTGATGTCGAGCAATTCCACCTCGCCCACGGCGCTGCCGTTGACGAGGGTGGGGCGGCCGGACAATTGCGCCACCTCGGCAATGAAGTGGCCGACGCCCACTTCGCGCAGCACGGACGCTTGCCCCAGCACTTCGTGGCGCGTGATGCTGACCCGCCCGGACAGTATCACCAGCATGCCGAAGCTGCTGCTGCCCGCCTCGAACAGCGTTTCGCCATCGGCAAAGCGCCGCCGCGTGCCGTAGCGCTGCAAGCGCTGCAGTTCGAGCGCATTGAAGACGGGCGAGATCTGGTGGCTGCGGCCCTGCAAGTCGAGGGTGGCGAACTGGACGGGATCGTCCCGCGTCGTTTCGGGAATGAATTCGGGTGTGCTGCTGGCCATGGCGGGTCCGTTCGGAGGCTGAATAAGCAAATAACAAAAATAACTAACAGTGGCGAGTCTAGCGCATGCGGCGCGCGCCTGCCGCAATACCCTTTGCGCACGCCCGGAAATGGCGGGGCGGCAGGCGCCATGCGGCGCGTCGCGGCGCTGCCGCATGCATACGCGGGCCCGGAAGCGGCCGCCGATGAGCGATACGCCGTCCAGCATCTCATATTAGAATGGGTCTTTGTTGAATCTACTCAAACAGACACGATGGCTTACAAGACACTTGAAGATACGATAGGCAATACCCCGCTGGTGCAGCTGACGCGCTTGCCGGGTGCCGATGCGCTTGCGCGCAACAACGTCATCCTGGGCAAGCTGGAAGGCAACAATCCGGCAGGCTCCGTGAAGGACCGCGCCGCCATGTCCATGCTCAAGCGCGCTGAAGAGCGCGGCGTCATCAAGCCGGGCGATACCCTGATCGAGGCGACCAGCGGCAATACGGGCATCGCACTGGCCATGGCCGCCGCCTTGCGCGGCTACAAGATGTTGCTCTTGATGCCCGACAACCTGAGCGTGGAGCGCCGCCAGAGCATGGCCGCCTACGGCGCCGACATTTTATTGACGCCGAAGACGGGCGGCATGGAGTATGCGCGCGACCTGGCCGAGCAGATGCAGAAGGATGGCCGCGGCGTCATCCTCGACCAGTTCGCCAACGAAGACAATTCGCGCGCCCACTACGAAACGACGGGGCCGGAAATCTGGCGCGATACGAATGGACAAGTCACGCACTTCGTCAGCGCCATGGGCACGACGGGCACCATCATGGGCGTGTCGCGCTATTTGAAGGAGCAGAATCCCGCCATCCAGATCATCGGTGCCCAGCCCGAGGAAGGTTCGCAGATTCCCGGCATCCGCAAGTGGCCGGAAGCCTATCTGCCGAAAATCTACGACAAGTCGCGCGTCGACCAGGTGGAATACGTGAGCCAGGGCGTGGCCGAGCGCATGGCGCGCAGCCTGGCGGCGGAAGAGGGCTTGTTCTGCGGCATCTCGGCAGCCGGCGCGTGCGAAATCGCGCTGCGCATCTCGCAAACGGTGGAAAACGCGACGATCGTGTTCGTCGTCTGCGACCGCGGCGACCGTTACTTGTCTACCGGCGTGTTTCCTGCTTGATAGAGGACGCCCAACCAAACCTCGCGCGGCGCGCTTTGCGGCCTGCGATGCTCACCGGCTCGGCGCCCCAGTGCAGAGCACGGTTGCGCTTCTTAGCCGCAAATCACTGCCGCTCGCTACGGTTTTGTCGGGCGTCGATACAGCTTGGGGAATAATGTAAAACGGGAAATATATCGGCCAGAACGGCCTGAGAACTGCTGGAAATACCCCCTCCCCATGGCGGGGAGGGAAAACCTGCGAAATTGGCAGGATCAGCCTTGTGGCGTTTCGCCTTCTTTAGGCTTGAATTGCTTGTCGCTGATACGGAATTTGTTACGACGGTCACCCATCAGGTAACGCAGGTCGCGGATGCTCAGGTCGCTGACTTCGTGCATGCGGATCAGCAGCGATGCGCCGACCGGCAGGCGGTGGTGGCGGATTTTGCTGATGACCGGTGGCGCCACTTCCAGCGCGCGGGACAAGGCTGCGTCGTTTTTCAGGCGCAGGTTTTCGATCAGGGTATCGAGCAGTCTGTTTGGGTTGTACTGAAGCAGATCGTCGGAGTCCGAATCGCTGTTCATATCAATGCCGACTTGGTTTGTCATGATGTTATTGTTCCTTCTGTAGTTGCACTGCAAAGTAAAAAACACTCGGAGCTCGCTCTTGCTGCGTTCATGTTCATTCTTTACTAAAAGGAACGAATTCACACACGGTACGATCCGGGAGACAGTTTTTCATGATATATACACAATTGTACAACAGGATTCAATTTCAAGCTGGAAAGCCCGATAATCTTGCTTTGTACAGAATCGGCGTTGTCTAGTTGCAACACCTATTTATTCTTTATTATGCTCTATGATAGAACAAAAATTGTACTTTGACAAAAGTTAAGTATAAAACCATTACTGCATCCCGTGCCGCACAAAGGCTGGCGAGCGAGGCTGGCACATGTTATCGGCCCTACCATAGACGTGTTTGCTGGCCGCTTCAACATCCCTTACGCTTTCTTACAAGTAATATTATAACTTTACACTGACTTTCGGTTAGCGTGCGCGCACTTGACTGATGGCCTTGCCCAGGTCGATAACCGACATGGCATAAAAATAACTTCTGTTGTACTGAGTTATAGCAAAGAAGTTATTGGTTGCCAAGTGATACTCAGTTGCTTCTGAACCATTTTGTAAGTCGATCAGGCCGAACAACATGTTCTGGGGCGTGGACGGGGCCGCACTCACGCCGGCCTCCTGCAATTCCGCCAGCCGGTACTTGGCCTGCAAGCCCTGGCCGACGAACTTTTCCCACGTACGGCTGGCCGAGACGGTGACGGGATACGTGCTGATGGCCGGGTCATCGCGGCGCCAGCCGTGTTCGACGAGGAAATGCGCGACGCTGCCGATGGCGTCGGCTGTGGAATTGCGCAAGTCGATATGACTATCGCCATCGAAGTCCACCGCATATTTCATGATGCTGCTGGGCATGAATTGCGGCAAGCCAATGGCGCCCGCATACGAGCCGAGCAGGGTCAATGGATCGATGCCATCCTTGCGCGCGTACAACAGCGCGTTTTCCAGCTCGCCCTTGAAAAATTCCATGCGCGCGGCCCGCGTCGGGCTGTCCGGATAGGAAAACGCCAGGGTGGTCAGCGCGTCGAGCACGCGGAAACGGCCCGTATTGCGTCCGTACACGGTTTCCACGCCGATGATGCCGACGATGATCTCGGCCGGCACGCCATATTCGCGCTCGGCGCGCGCCAGCGCTTCCGCGTTCTCTTCCCAGAATTTCACGCCAGCATTGATGCGCACCGGTTCGATGAAGCGGGCGCTGTACGCTTGCCAGTTCTTCGGCTTGCCGGGCGGGGCCGGTTTCATCAGCTGCACCGTCGACTCGACATAGCGCACCTTGCCGATCAGGGTATCGAGTTCGGCGCGGTCAAAGCCATGCTTGGCGGACATTTCATCGAGGAAGGCGCGGACCTCTTTCCAGTTGGCATAGTCGACGAACTCGCCTTCGAAGTCGAATTTTGCCGGTGTTTTTTTGGCTGCCGCCTTGGCGGGCGGGGCCTTGGCCGCGCGCATGGCACGGGCACGGTCGGCGGCCGAAATATGGCTGTTTTCGCCAGCGTGCGCGATGGACAGGCACAGGGGAAGGGAGAGGAGCAGGGACAGGGCGGAGGTTTTGATCGGTAACAAGGAGCGTCTCATCGGCATTGGGTTAACAGGCGGCGCAAGCTGCGCCGCGCGCGGAGTTGTTCGTCTGGGTTGGCATTACCATACTTCATCGCGGCATAGATTGCCAGAAACTCTGCGATGGCGGCGTGCGCCTCTTGTGTGGCCTGGCCCGCGGCCAGCCTGGCAGCATAACCGTGCGGGCCTTCATGCGGCGCACGGCTGTAGCCGCGCCGCGCCTGCTGGCGGCAAAACTGCGCGTACAGGCGGTCGAGCGGATCGCCTTGCCGCGCCTGCCGCCACCAGACCAGTGCGCCGGCCACGGCGGACAGCAGGGCCAGCACGGCGCAAGCGAATGCCAGCTTCTTCGCTGGCAAGTTTTTCAAGTGATCGAGCATGGCGCGCTGGCGCTGCGGCGTGGTGTCGAGCACCCAGCTGTTCCACGCGTGCTCGGCTTGCTGCCATTGCTGGCGCCATGCGGCAAGCGCTCCTTGCGCGCCGCCATCGAGGCCGGCCAGGGCGCGCCACGCCGTCAGCGGCGACGGGGGCGGCGGCAGGGCGGCATCGAGGTTGCGCTCCGTGCGCAGGGGCGCGACGGCGCCGGTGGGATCGATGCGCACCCAGCCCCGGCCCGCCAGCCACACTTCGCTCCAGGCATGGGCGTCGGACTGGCGCACGCTCACACTGTTGTCCATATCGTTGCGCTGGCCGCCCTGGTAGCCGGTGACGACGCGCGCGGGGATGCCCATGGCGCGCATCAGCACGACAAAGCTGCCCGCATAATGTTCGCAAAAGCCCGCCTGCGTGCCAAACAGGAAGTCGTCGACGCCATGCTTGCCCAGCAGCGGCGGCTGCAGGGTGTAGCGGAAAGGCGCGCGGCGGAAGTGCTCGAGCACGGCGGCGACGGCATCGGCGGGCGCCAGCGCGTGCGCGCCGCTGCCGCGCAGGGCGCGGGCCCAGGCCACGCTGCGCGGATTGCTGCCAGCGGGCAAGGCCAGCCATGGCTGTTGCTGCGCGGCTGGCAAGCCGGCCTGCAGCCGGTAGCGGGGCTGGGAACTGACGCGGTAACGCACGGTCGAAGTAATGGGCTGGATGGTCAGCACTTCCAGCGCCGACGAGACGACATACGGGTTGCCGGGCAAGCGTTCGATGCTGCGCGGCACGTCAAGCGCGAAGATGCGCCGCTGGCCGCTCGCCTGCAAGGTCACTTCGTATTGGCTGGGATGGCCTTCCAGCACGATGTCGATGCGGCTGTCGCTGGCAGGCGCGCGCCCCCTCGCACCCCGGCGCGTCCAGGTGGCGCCGTCGAAGTCGCCCAGCACCACGCCGCGCCAATACAGCTGCTCTTGCGGCGGGAGTGGCGTGCTGAAACGGGCCGTGAAGACGGGGTCGCTTGACAGGGCCAGCGAGGCGATGGCGCCTGGCTGCATGCTGTCGGACAAGCCCGTGCGCGCCTGCGCGTCTTCTGGCGTGGCGCCCCACAAGGGGCCGTCGACGCGCGGCATGGCAAGAAACATCACGGCCGACAGGGGAAGGGCCAGCGCCAGCATGCGTCCCAGCAAATTTAACCGTTGCGCCAGGCGCGGCTGCACGGCGCCGTACTGGGCCGACAGCAGGGCGGTCAGCAGGACGATGACGGTGGCCAGCATCCAGGCCGCGCTGAGGATGCCTTGCGTATGGAAAAAGTTCGCCAGCAGGAGGAAAAAACTGAGGAAGACGAACACAAAAATGTCGCGCCGGCCATGCATTTCCAGCGATTTCAAGGCGAGCAGCAAGGCCAGCAGGGCCACGCCGGGATCGCGTCCCAGCACGGTGCCATAGCTGGCGTAGACGCCGGCGATGCCGAGCAAAGCCAGCGGCGCAAGCAGGGTTAGCGGCGGCTGGCGCCGGCCCCGTACGGTAATGACGGCGCGCCACAGCAGCAGGGCGGCGCTTGCCGCCGACAGCCATGGGGGCAGGTGCAGCGCGTGCGGCGCCAGCACCATGGCGGCGGCCAGCAGCAACAGCATAATGTCCGCCTTGTCGCGCGGCAGCGTGGCCAGCCATTGCCTCATGCCATGGCCTCATGCTGTGGCAGATCGTGCAGGGCCAGCGCGCGCAAACAGGCGTCGCGCTGGCTGGCGCCCAGGGCCGGCGCCAGCGTCAGTTGGCCAAGGCGCAAGCCGTACGGCAAGCCCGTGCGTTCGGCCTGCAGCACCCAGGCGACCAGGCGCGACAAACGCGCTTCCGGCGCCAGCGCGTGCAGGGCGGCGGCGTCGAGCATGAGGTTGCCACGGGATGCGCCCGTCGGCGCGTCGGCGCCAGGCTGGAATTGCTTGCTGAATACATGCTCGCCGTCATGGCGCGCGATCTGGCGCCAGGCCAGGCGGTGCAAGGGGTCGCCGGGCTGGTAGGCGCGCACGCCGGCCAGTTCCAGGGCGCCGCCGGGCGAGTCTGGCTGCCGTGTCTGCTTTGCCTGCCGCAACGTGCCGGCAGGCAAGGGCAGCGGCGGCGCGTTGTGCTCGGGCTGAGGATACACGAGCACGCGCGCATCCGGTTGCCAGTGGCACCAGGCAACAAACAGGCCCAGCGGAAAACTGCCGGACAGGCGCACGGGAGGCGCAATGAGCCAGCCGCGTTGCCGCGCCGCCACGACGATGCTGACGGCCGTTTCGCCGTGGGCGGCGATGTCGGCCAGGCTGGGCGCCGCCGGTGAATCGCTGATGGCCAGGTGGATCGCATGGCGCGGCCGCGCGCTGCGGTTGATCAGGCGCAAGGTGAAGGAGGCGTGGCTGCCCGCGAACACGGGGCTGCCCGGCGTGGCGGCCAGCGCCAGGCCCGCCAGGTTGCGGCTTGTAAACAGCATGTCGGCGATGGCGCAGGCGGCGGCGAAATACGTGAGCGCATAACCGAGGCCCAGGCGGTAATTGACGGCGGCGATCCACAGCGCCAGCAGCAGGGCGGCAAACGCCAGGCCCGCGCGCGAAGGGCGGATGTGCACGCGCTGCGCACCCAGCCAGGGGCGCGCCGGCAGCCAAGAGATATTGCGCCAGCGCATACCGGTCAGACGGGAATGCTCAACAGCATGTGCTGCAGCAGCGCGCGGCTGTCCACGGACCCTTGCGCCGCATGCAGGCGGTGGGCGCAGACGGGCAGCAGCACGGCTTGCACATCGTCGGGCGTGACGTGGTCGCGTCCGGCCAGGGCGGCCCAGGCGCGCGCCGCCTGCAGCAGGGCCAGCGCGGCGCGCGGGCTGAGACCATCGGCAAACACGCCCGGCGCGCGCGTGGCATGCACGAGGGCCAGCACATAGTCGACGACGGCGGCCGAGGCGTGGATGGCGCGCAGGCCCGCTTGCGCCTGCAGCAATTCTTCCGCGTTCATGACGGCCGGCAAGGTTTGCAGCATGGCGCGGCGGTCGGCGCCCAGCAGCAGCGCCCGTTCGGCGGCCGCATCGGGGTAGCCCAGGGTGACGCACATGAGAAAACGGTCGAGCTGCGATTCGGGCAGGGGGAAGGTGCCCAGCTGGTGCGCGCAGTTTTGCGTGGCGATGACGAAAAACGGCTGCGGCAGCGCATGCGTGACGCCGTCGAGCGTCACTTGCCGCTCTTCCATCGCTTCGAGCAGGCCCGATTGCGTCTTCGGCGTGGCGCGGTTGATCTCGTCGGCCAGCAGCACTTGCGTGAACAGGGGGCCGGGATGAAAGAGGAAGCTGCCGCTGCCCCGGTCATACACGCTCATGCCGGCCACGTCGGCGGGCAACAGGTCGCTGGTGAATTGCTGGCGCTTCCATTGCAGGCCCAGCGAGATGGCCAGCGCATGGGCCAAGGTTGTCTTGCCCACGCCGGGCACGTCTTCGATCAGCAGGTGGCCGCCGGCCAGCACGCAGGCGAGAGTCTGGCGGATTTGCAAGTGTTTGCCGACGAGAACTTCGCCGATCTGCTGTGCGGCCTGGTGTATTTTCGAAAACATGCTATTTCTATCACAGTAAGTCGGATTATTTAATTTACAATCGCTTTGGCCAGGTCAAACCGTGCCGCCCGCCCGTTGCGCGCACGTGGTAGATTAGAGAGGCAGCGACGGCGGCACAGACCAGCCAGTGATTTTATGCGAGAACGCGCAGGGCGAACAGGAATGCCATGCAGTGTTCCCGGAGAATGGACAGAGACAGAGGTAACCAGTACAGCGCATGAGCACAGCCATTTATACCCATCCCGATTGCCAGCGCCATGAAATGGGCGACTGGCACCCAGAATCGCCGGCCCGCTTGCAGGCCATCAATGATCAATTGATCCTCGCGCACATCAGCGACCTGGTCGAGCACCGCGACGGCGTGCGCGCGCAATTGTCCGATATCGAGCGCAACCACAGCGCCACGGCCATCGGCCTGGTGCGCGACAATGTGCCGTCCGAGGGCGATTACTATCCGCTCGACGGCGACACCCTGCTCAACGCGCACAGCTACGAAGCGGCTCTGGCCGCGGCTGGTTCGGCCGTGGCCGCCACGGACGCCGTCATCGATGGCGAGATCAGCAACGCCTTTTGCGCGATCCGCCCGCCCGGCCACCATGCGCGGCCCAGCGAACCGATGGGCTTTTGCCTGTTCAATAATGTCGCCATCGCCGCCAAGCATGCGCTCGACGTGCGGGGCCTCGAGCGGGTCGCCATCGTCGACTTCGACGTGCACCATGGCAATGGCACGGCCGAGTCCGTGGCGCACGATCCGCGCATCCTGATGGTGAGTTTTTTCCAGCACCCGTTCTATCCGTACAGCGATGTCGAGTCCTACACGGACACGCGCGTCAATGTGCCCGTGCCGGCCCGCTCGAAGGGCGACGCCGTGCGCCAGCTGGTGCTCGACCACTGGCTGCCGGCGCTGCACCGGCAGCAGCCGCAGATGATTTTCATTTCCGCCGGTTTCGACGCCCACCGCGAAGACGACGTGGGCGGCATGGGTCTGGTGGAGGCCGACTACACGTGGATGACGCAGCAGATGATGGCCGTGGCCAGCCTGTATGGCAAGGGCCGCATCGTCAGCTGCCTGGAAGGGGGCTACAACCTGTCGTCCCTGGGCCGCAGCGTGGCGGCGCACGTGAAGGCGCTGGCGGAACTGTAACGGCGCAGTTTTCACTACAGCAAGGTAGGACGGCTGCCGGAGTTCGTGTGGCGGTGGGTCTGGTAGTCGAGCGCATCGCCGGCCATGAAGCGGTGCCAGGCTTGCGTGTAGACGAGCGATGATTTATCCGCATCGAAGCTGTCGAGCTGCAACATGTCGCGGTGGTGCTTGATTTCATTGACCAATTGGTCATACAGCATTTGCAAGCCATAGCTGTCGGCGCTCTGGCGTTTCAATCGCTCTTCCAGCTGCGCCACTTGCCCCTGCAATTGCCGGCATTCCCTCTTCCAGTCATTGCGCGGCACGCGCTCGGGCGCCTTGCCAGTGTGTTCCTTCATCATATCGAACTATCCCCATCGTCTATCTCCCTGCACCTGGCGCTAGCCAGCCTGGAAATAATTGCTTTTCATTTAAGAGGCGATATTAGAGCACACTTTTTTATTACTCTCAGTAAATAAAAAAATCCTTGTGGAAATACTTGACCTGGCTTCCCCGCTGCGCATCACTGCTGCTGCGCTGCCTTCAACGGCGCCGCAGGGGCGGCTCCGGCCATTTTTTCGTCGTCGGCGTAAGTGAGGGTCAGCAGGGTATTGTCGTCCCAGTTCGCGTCATGCAGCGGCGGCACGTAGCGCTGGCGGTCTTCCGTGACGCGGATGTCCAGCGTGCGCTCGCCCGAGCGCGCCTGCACGGCAAGCAGCTTGCGGAACACGGGAAACGGCACGTGGATCAGCGACGAGTGGCACGGTCCGCCCGCCAGGCGGAACAGGTTGCGCCGCACAAACGGCAGATCATCCTGCTCGACGGCCCAGCGGATTTCGCATTCCAGGCGCAGGTCGCCCAGGCGGCGCACGTTCTGGGGCAGGCCCGGCGTGTGGATGTCGGCGCGCCAGCGCACGGTGTCGCGTTTCTTGTTGCTGACCAGGTCGGCATTCGCATCGTAGGCGGTCTTGTCGCGCGTCAAGGTGAAGCCGCCGTCCGCTGCCAGCGGCACGGGGATGGACAGGTTGTCGGCCGACAAATGCAGGGTCACGCCATCGAGCCTGGCCTTCGGCGTGGCGGGGATCAGCATGAAGCGCAGCGGTGCGCCAGGCGCCAGGCGCTGGTGGTCGGCATACGCGTCGAGTCCCTTGAGCATGGTGCGGTAGGGGCGCAGGTCGGGATCGCGCGTGCCTTGCACATCGACAATCTGCTGCATTTCCTGGTTCACTGCGTCGCCTGGCCCCGCCGGCTGTTCCTGGGCCATGGCGGGCAGCAGGCAGGCGCAAAGGGGGGCGAGGAGGAGGAAACGGGGAAGATGCATGGAAGGCGTGCCAGGTTGTGCTTGCAATGGGGAAACCGGCCAGGCTGGACGGACTGCGGATATTATCATTCGTGTAACTGCTAAATTATCACCAATTGTCTCGTTCGCGTCGCACGGCTGGCGCTGGCGGCGGAAAATGGGACGTCGCGGCGGCAACCACGTAAAATAGCGGATTGACCGAACGATTTTGAAAGCAAGAGCATGGCGATACAATGGTACCCAGGACACATGAACGCGGCCCGCAAGAAAGCGGCCGAGACCATGGAAAACACCGATCTGGTGATTGAAGTGGTGGACGCGCGCCTGCCGGCAGCCAGCTGCAATCCCATGGTGGACGAGCTGCGCCTGTTCCGCCAGCGCCCTTGCCTGAAAATCCTCAACAAGACCGACCTGGCCGATCCTGCCGCCACCGCCGCCTGGGTGGCGTACTTCAATGCCCAGGAAGGCGTGACCGCGTATGCGATGACGACCAAGAAGCCGGGCGACGTGGCGCGCATCCCGGACCTGGCGAAATCGCTGGCGCCGCACCGCGGCGTGCCGACCAAGCCGCTGCGCATCATGATCATGGGCATCCCCAACGTGGGCAAGTCGACCCTGATGAACGCGCTGCTGAAAAAACGCGTGGCCAAGGTGGGTGACGAGCCGGCCGTGACGAAGATGCAGCAAAAGCTGTACCTTGACAAGAACACCATCCTCGTCGACACGCCCGGCATGCTGTGGCCGAAGATCGCCATCCCCAGCGACGGCCTGATGCTGGCGGCCAGCCACGCGATCGGCTCGAACGCGCTGATCGAAGAGGAAGTGGCCGTGTTCCTGGCCGAGGAATTGCTCAAGCGCTACCCGGACTTGCTGGCAGCCCGCTACGGCACCAAGATCGGCGAAGTCGACGCCATCGGCGTGGTCGAGGGCATCGCCGCCAAGCGCGGCTTCCGCATCAAGGGCGGCGACTACGATTTCGAGAAAGCCTCGCACACCTTGCTGCTCGACTACCGCAGCGGCATCCTCGGGCGCATCTCGCTGGAAACGCCGGACACGCGCGCGGCCCTGATGGCCCAGCACGCGGCCGAGATGGCGGAAAAAGCGGCCAAGGCAGCGGAAATTGCCGCCGAAAAGGCGAAGAATGCGGCGCGGGGCAAGCGCGGCACCTGATTCAAGTTATACCTTCCATATAAAAAGCGCCGCGACATCACTGTCGCGGCGCTTTTTTTCTGCGCTGGCGGGTTATCCGAATCTGAAACTGGTCACCGCCAGCGCCCCAAAGAAATCCTCCTCGTGATACACGACCTGCGCCGCTTCCTGCTCGGCCGCGCCGAGCGCCACCATCAGCGGCAGCAGATGGTCTTCCTGCGGGTGGGCCTGGCGCGCGCCCGGGGCCCGGTCCCAGGCCAGCAACTGTTCCAGTCGCTGCTGTGGCGGCAAGGCCATCGTCTGGCGCAGCCAGGCGTCGAACTGGTGCGAGGCGACGGCGCCCGCCTGGCCGAACTGGCGCAGGTTATGGTAACTCAGGCCGCTGCCGACGATCAGCACGCCTTGCCGGCGCAGGCCGGCCAGCGCGCGGCCCACTTCGACGTGCGTGAGCGGATCGTAGCCGTGTTTCAGCGACAGCTGCACCAGCGGCACGTCCGCCTGCGGATAGATGGGGAACAGGGCGCTGAAGGTGCCGTGGTCGAAGCCGCGCTCGTGGTCGAGGCGCGCCGGATGGCCGGCCGCATCGAGCAGCTGCTTGACCTGCGCCGCCAGCTCCGGCGCGCCCGGCGCCGGGTACTGGATTTGATAGGTGTGCGGCGGAAAGCCCGAATAGTCATAGATCATGCCCGGCTGGGGGCTGGCCGAGACGAGAAACTGCGGTCCTTCCCAGTGCGCCGTCACGACCAGCACGGCTTTCGGGCGCGCGCCGATCTGGCGCGGGATATCCTGCAACGATGCTTCAAGCACGTCGTAGCGGCCGCCGAACTGGTCTTTCATGAACGGCCACGGGCCGCCGCCGTGCGACAGGAAATAGGTGGGGAAGGTGTGCTCTTGCATGGCGGCTCCGGAGTGGAATGACTGATGCTATCGATGATAGTCATGCGCGGTCAGTTGATCAAGATCGCAATTATTGATATATCATTTCCATTTTGTTGATGATGGGGCAGTCATGGATACCTTGCGCAGCATGCGCGTGTTTCGCGCCGTGGTGGAGCTGGACAGTTTCGTGCGGGCCAGCGAGCGCCTCGATCTGTCGCCGGCCATGGTCAGCAAGCACGTGATGCACCTGGAACGCCACCTGGGCGCGCGGTTGCTGAACCGCAGCAGCCGTCACCTGAGCCTGACGGAAATCGGCAAGGTGTACTTCGAACAGTGCCGCGACATGCTCGACAACCTCGACGAAGTGGAAGCGACGGTGGGCCGCACGACGGTGGTGCCGCGCGGCATGCTGCGCCTGAGCGCCCCCGTCTGGTTCGCCAATGCCATCTTTACGCGCACCCTGGTGGCTTACCGCGAGCGCTTCCCGGAAGTGACGTTCGACATCGATTTGAGCGGCAGGGTGGTCAACCTGGTGGAAGAGGGTTTCGACCTGGCCCTGCGCGTGAGCCAGGCGCCGTCGCCGGCCCTGATCGCGCGGCCCATCGGCAGCATCGCCTTCCACTTGGTGGCCGCGCCCGCCTACCTGGCGCGCGCGGGCCTGCCGCAGTGGCCGCAAGACCTGGCGCGGCACGCCATGATCAGCTATTCCTTGTTGGCGAACGGCAATGAGCTGGCCTTCGACGGGCCGCAGGGCCGCGAAACGGTGAAGTTTACGCCCGTGCTGCAATGTAATAACGAAAGCCTGCTGCACGCGGCCGCGCTCGACGGCATGGGCATCGCCCTGCTGCCGTCGTGGCAGACGGATGAGGACCTGGCGGCGGGGCGGCTGGTACGCCTCTTCGACGATTTCAAGCTGGCGGGCGGCAAGGTGTACGCCGTCTATACGAGCCGCCGCTACCTGTCCTCGAAAGTGCGCACCTTCATCGACTTCCTGGCCGATGAAGGGCGCCTGGGGGCCTGACTAGGCGATTGAACGCTTGACGTCGATCAGCGCGAACAGGCGCGCGCTGCGCATCCACGCCAGCGCCAGCGCCGCCAGCTGCGTGACCAGCAAGCCGGCCGCGATGGCCAGCGGACCGGGGCCGGCCAGGTTCAGCCGTGCCACGCCCAGCAGCGCATACAGCGCCAGTCCCAGCACGGTGATGACGAGGTAGATGGCCAGGCAGGCCAGCGGACGCCGGCGCAGCATGCCGAGCCCCCGCCACCAGGCCTTGACGGCCGAGGTGCGGCGCCGGTCGACGGCCAGCGCCGCGCGGCCCGCGTCGAGCGTGGCGCAGGCCAGCAGGAACAGCACGCCCGCGAGCAGCAAGGCCAGGTGGCGGGCCAGGTCGGCGTCGGCTTCCAGGATGGCTGTCGCCGCGTGCCTGTCGGCCAGTTTCAGCGCGCCGGCGCCGATTGCCAGCGCCACGCCCAGCGGCACGATGCTCCACAACAGCATGCGCAGCATGCGGCCGTATTCGCTGAAGGCGCCCGTCAGCAGGGCACCGAAACCCGGTGGCGCGGGGGCGCGCGCGGCCGTCACCACCAGGCCGCTCAGCAGCGGCGACAGCAGCAGGGTCAGGACGATGGCGGCGATGGCGGCCTGGCTGATGGCGGCGCCATTGCGGCTGGCATTGGCGGCCAGGTCGGCCACGGTCATCAGGTCGAGTTGCTGCGCCAGCGCTGCCGCATGGATGGCCTGATCGAGGCTGGCGCCCAGGGTGCGCCAGACGGGAATGACGGCAACGATGGCGGGAATCAGCAGCAGGCCGGCCCACAGCAGCAGCAAGCGCCATTGCAGGGCGGCGCGGCTGGCGCGCGTGGTCAGGGTCAGGCCGCTGGCCCGTGGCGTGGAAGTGGCGCTCATACGATGGCGATCAGGGAAAGGAGGTATTGGAAGGCGGCGGCGATGTCGAGGCTCCAGCGCCGCGCGGCGGACGTATCGGCTTTCAGGGTGCGGCTGTCATCGAGCTTGTTGACGTCGAGGTAGTGCACGCGGTCGGGATCGAGTTCGGCCGAGACGGCCTTCACGGGCTTGCTCCAGGTGTAGCGCTGCCACAGCTGCTCGTTGTCCCACACCACGCGTTCGGAGCTGCCGTCGGCGAACTTCACCAACAGCACCTGCGGCACGGGCGCGCCGCGGCGGCGCAGCACCACGCTGGTCAGATAGGGATACGGTCCCGTGCCGGGCTTGGCGTCCGGATGCGCCTTGTCCCACGCCTCGCGCACCTTGTCCTCTTCTTTTTCCAGCGCCTCGGGCGTATGTTCCACGCGCTTGCCGTTCACCAGCGCCAGGCCGGCCAGCGGCGTCTGCTCTTCGCTGGTGAAGCTGCCGATGCGGTCGTCGATATTCGCGCTGGCATGGACTTGCTGCGCGAAGACCTGTTCCACGATGCGCCGCTGGCCTGTCGCTTCGGCCAGCGCTTCGCGCAGGTCGGCCACGCTGGGGTGGCGGAATTTCCACTGTTCGTAATAGGCTTTGAAGCCCCGTTCCATGGCCTCGCTGCCGATGCGCGCTTCCAGGTCGCGCAGGGTGACGGCCGTGCGGCTGTACACGGGCCCCACGCCCTGCAGGCGGTTCCAGGCATTCTGGCCCAGCGGGTCGGCCGCGTCCTGGCGCGGCGCGGCCATGCGCTCGGCCTCGAAGACCTTGAAGACGGGCGCGAAGCCCAGGCGCTTGAGCAGGGGCGTGGTGGCGTGGATGTCCTGGCCGCGCGCACGCAGCATGCGCTGGTCCCAGTACTCGTTCAAGCCTTCGTCGAGGATGGGTTCCTCGAATTCGTTCGAGGCCAGGATGCCGTAGAAATAGCCGTGGCCGAATTCGTGGATGGTGACGAAATCGAGGCCGAATCCGGCGATGGTCTTCGGCTGCAGGCTGGCGAAGCTCGAGGCGGTGATGAAGGTCGGGTATTCCATGCCGCCCGCTTCGGCCGCATTGAACGGCGGGATCACCACCGTCAGGGTCTTGTACGGATAGGGGCCCAGGGTGCGCGAAAAATACGTGAGCGAGTCCTTGGCGGCCTGCAGCGCGGGCGCCGCATTCGATGCGTACTCGGGCGGGTACAGCACCCGGATGGCCACTGGCGGGCTGCCAGGACCGCTCCAGCTGCCCGTCAATGGCGGCGCGCTGCGCTTGTCGGCCGTCCAGGCGAAATCGTGCACGTCGCCCTGCACGTAGTGATGCGTGAGCATGCCGTCCTTTTCCTGCGGCGCGCCCTGCAGTTCGCCTGTGGCGCCCACCGTGTACTCCCTGGGCACGGTCAGCTTCACGTCGTAGTGGCCGAAGTCGGCGTAGAACTCCGAATTGAGGTGGAATTCATGCGCGTTCCAGCGCGGCGCCGTGGTGCCCCGTTCGCCGGGCAGTTCCAGCACGGCGATCTTCGGGAACCACTGGCCTACCAGATGGAAGCTGCCGAAATAGCCGGTGCGCGCGATGACGCGCGGCAGCTGGTCGAAGAAGCGGATGTCGAGCGTCGTCTCGGCGCCCGGCGCGACGGCCTGCGGCAAGTCGACGCGCACCACGGTGCGGTCGGTGGCCGGGCCGTTGTCGGGCTGGATGAAATGCCAGGGCGCCGTGGCGCCGTTCTGCGTCATGCTGCGCAGTTCCATGTAGCCCCACTCGCCGTCGCGCGTGCCGACGCCGGAGCGGAAGCCCGTATCGAACTTGCGCTTCTCGGTAAAGAAAGTCGAATGCTCGCCTTCGAACGCATTCAGGTACAGATGCAGGTACACGCTGCTGACGGCTTGCGCGCTGCGGTTGCGCCAGCGCAGTTTCTGCCGGCCGTCTATCGTGTGCTTGACGGGATCGAGCGTCGCTTCGATCTGGTAGCCGACCACGCGGTCCGACAGGGTCGCTTGCGCGCCCGTGCGCGCGCCGCCCCAGGCATTGCTGGCGCTGGGCGTGGCGACGGCGGCCGCGTGCGGCGACGCCAGGGCAATGCCGTCGGCGGACGGCGCCAGCGGCACGGCCGCGCTGGCCGGCTTGCCGTGGTCCGGCTGGGCGAACAGCTCGGCCTGCAGCGCCAGGCCGGCCAGCAGCAGGGCGGCGATGGCAAGGGCTTTGAACTTGCCCGGGAGGGGGACAATGCGGCGGCGCGGCGTGCTACGACTTTCCATGCGTGACTCCCACAGTGGCTTGTTGATTTTCAAATGCGGTCGGCTGCGCCCAGGATCGCCGGACGCTCGTTAATATACCTGTAAAAATTACAAATAAGCAATGAATTATGCTGGCAGCCCAGCGTGCTGTTGCGGCGCCGCGCGCCGTGCGTATAATGATTCGCTTTTGCCATCCTCCCGTTTCACTACCGTGCGTGTCCCGGTAGCGCACTCAGCTTTCCGCCATGATGCCTGCCTCTTCTCCCCTGACCATCGCCATGCGCAGCTTGCTGCTGTATGCCCTGGCCATGCCGGCGTGCGCGCAGGAGCTGGTGCAGCCGTCCGTGCCGCAGGCCGGCGTCACGCACGGCGATTTGTCCGCCGAACTGGCGCAGGGCGGCCAGCACAGCGTGCGCGCCGCCCTGTCGCGCGACCAGGATGGCATGTCGCTCGACGCGGCCATCGACGTCCTGCGCAATGGCAATTACCGCGATGGCAGCGTGTTTCACCAGCGCGGCTTCAACGGCGGCGCGGAATGGAAGCTGCGCCAGGGCCGCTTCGGCTTCAGCGCCGACCAGCTGAAGCAGGACACCCGCTATCCCGCGCCCGAGGCGCCGTTTCTGTCCTTGCTGGCGGCCCGCCCGGAAGACCTGTACCGCTATGAGGTACGGCGCGCCAGCGCCTTCGTGCAGCGCTATGTGGGCAGTTTCGAGCTGGGCGTGGAATTGTCGCAGCGGGAAAAGCGCGCCACGGCCCACTATGCGGGCGAGGACGGCAGCAGCGAGTCGAGCTACAGCAGCCGCCGCCGGCAACTGGCGCCGCGCGTGCGCCATTACGGCAAGGTGGGCGGCGTGGGCACGGATACGGAAGTGGGCCTGGACCTGATGCAGTGGCAGCGGCGCTCGGGCCGCGCGGGCGATGCGCAGCGCCGCCAGTACTCGCGCGCGCTGCTGCTGCGCGAAGAGCTGGCCTTCGGCGGCGCGTATGCGCCGCGTCTGCTGCTGGGGCTGCGGCATGAACAGTTCCAGCTCGATCCGGCGGACATGCCGGCCGGCGGCAGCGACTGGGAAAACCAGAATGCCTGGGACTTGCAGGGCAGCCTGCAGCTGCGCCCGCAGCTGAGCGTGTACGCCAAGGCCGCGCGCAGCTACCGCATCGATGACGATGGCTATACCCGCGCCGGCTACCGTCCCCTGGCGGGACAGCTGCGGCGCGAAATGGAAGTGGGCGCCACCTACGGCGACGCGGCGCGCAGCGCTTCCGTGCGCGTGTTCAGCGAGCGCCTGAGCAACCAGATCGTCTTCGACCAGAGCCTGGGCCAGCTGGGCTTTGCGGGCAACCTCGATCCTTCGCGCCGTGCCGGCATCGCCATCGAGGCCAGCATGGCGCTGGCGCGCGACTGGCGCCTCGACGCCCAGGTGCGCCAGGTACATGCGCGCTATGACGATTACGCCTACGACGGCCCGGACATCGCCCTCGTGCCGAAAACCCTGGCCAGCCTGCGCCTGTACTGGACGGGGCAGGGCGGCGCCAGCGCCGACATGGGCGTGCAATGGCTGCGCGCCCTGCGCTACGGCCCCGATTTCGCCAGCAGCTGCCTGGCGCAAGTGCCCGCGTTCGCCACCGTGGACGGGCGCTATGTGCGCAAGCTGGGCGCCTGGGAGCTGGAACTGGCCGGCAGCAACCTGGCCAACCGCCGCCATTACGGCGATGCGCCGGGCTGCCGCTCCAGCATTTACCTCAACGACGCGCGCCAGCTGCGCGTGTCGGCGCGCTACCATTTCTGAGGCAGCGGCACGGCGGCGCTTAAAAGCGGCTTAATCGGGCGCAAACGGAGCGCGTAAAAGCGCTTTTTTTCCGGCCGGGCCTCATCGCCCGGCGCAAAAAGTGGTAATCTCGCCCCGTTCACGACCACTTATGATGAAGGATTATTATGCGTTTTCTGCGTTTCTTGCGTCCCCTGCTTGCCGCCGTCACCCTGGTGGCGGCCACCGGCGGCGCCATGGCGGCCGATACCGGCTTTACCACGCTCCCGACGCCAGTGCGCACGGACACGGGCAAGAAGGTGGAAGTGGTCGAGTACTTCATGTACTCGTGCCCGCATTGCTATGCGCTCGATCCGCTGATGCACGACTGGGTCAAGAAGCAGGGCGACAAGATCGCCTTCCGCCGCATCCACCTGGCCTTCAGCGGCCCGAAGGATCCGCAGGCGCACGCCTACGCCACGCTTGAAGCGATGGGCCAGCTGGACCAGTTCCACGACAAGATCTTCCGCGCCATCCACGTCGAGCGCAACCGCCTGAACCGCGATGACGCCATCCTCGACCTGCTGGTGAAGAACGGCATCGACAAGGCGAAATACCTGGACATGTTCAACTCGTTCGGCGTGCAGACCAAGCTGAAACGCAATGAACAACTGATCGCCGCCAGCAAGATCGACAGCGCGCCGACCATCGTCATCGACGGCCGTTTCGTGACGTCGCCGGCGCAGTTGTCGCGTCCGGGCCAGTCCGAGCCGCAGACCCAGGCGGCGACCCTGCGCGTGATGGATGAACTGGTGGCGCGCGTCCTGAAAGAGCGCGCTCCCGCGCCAGCGAAGAAGTAACACTGGAGAACACCATGAAACAGCTGCCCTGGACCCTGTGCGTGCTGGCCCTCGCCCTCGTGGCGTGGTTGTCGATTGCCATCGTCAACGTGGAAAACCAGCGCAATGCGCTGGCCAGCAAGGCTTGCGTGGACCCCGCGTTCAAGAACGAGGTCGATGCGAAATGCCTGGCGTCCGTGCAGACGCGCGAACACTGGTGGCAGCACCTGACCTACGCCATGACGCACTTCCGAAATTGAATGCGCCTGCCAGAAAAACCCGCCTTGCGCGGGTTTTTTTTCGTCCACGTATGATGACGCCACAACCATCGAGGAGGGGCAATGAAGGAAGTGATCCTGATTACGGGCAGCAGCCGCGGCATCGGTGCGGCGACGGCGCTGCTGGCGGCGCGCCAGGGCTATGCCGTCTGCGTCAACTATGTCCGCGATGCGCAGGCGGCCGGGGAACTGTGCGCGCGCATCGTGGCGGAGGGCGGCGAAGCCATCGCCGTGCAGGCCGACGTCAGCGACGAGGCGGACGTGGCGCGCTTGTTCGATGAAGTCGATGCGCGCCTGGGCACGCTCACGGCGCTGGTCAACAATGTGGGCGTGCTGGAGCAGAAATGCCGGCTGGCCGAGATTTCCGTGCAGCGCCTCGAACGCGTGCTGCGCACCAACGTGATCAGTTATTTCCTGTGTTGCCAGCAGGCCGTGCGGCGCATGTCGACGGCGAACGGCGGGCGGGGCGGGCGTATCGTGAATGTCTCGTCGGTGGCCGCGCGCATCGGCTCCCCGGGCGAATACATCGATTACGCGGCCTCGAAAGGCGCCGTCGATACCCTGACCCTGGGCCTGGCGAAGGAAGTGGCGGCCGAAGGCATCCGCGTCAACGGCGTGCGGCCCGGCATCATCTACACGGACATCCACGCCTCGGGCGGCGAACCGGGCAGGGTGGCGCGCCTGGCATCGGGCGTGCCCATGCAGCGGGGCGGCCAGCCGGAAGAAATCGCCGACGCCATCCTGTACCTGCTGGGGCCGGGGGCCAGCTATGTGACGGGCAGCATCCTCGACGTGGCCGGCGGGCGCTGATTTTCAACGCATTTTCAACTTATTTTCAACCCTTGCAAGCAATTGCTTCAAACGCGGGGCCAATTATCAAGCAGGGCAAGCGAGTCCAGAATGGCGGTGTGCCATATGCACGCCGATCAACTCACCTGGAATAACCATGTCCGTTTTTGCTCCCGCCATCCTGGCCCTGTCCCTGCTGGCTGCCGCGCCAGCCCATTGCGCCATCAATCTGCCCATGCCGGCTCATTTGTCCGGCGCGCAAGCCGACGCCGCGGTGGCGCTGGCCGCGCGCCGCTATGCCGCGTTCTGGGAAAGCGGCGATCCGGCCCTGGCGCGGCTGGCGCTGGCCGACGATTTTATGGACCGCACCTTGCCAGCCGGCCGCCCGCAGGGACTGGCCGGCCCGCTGCAGGCGTCGCAGGTGTTCCACGCGGCCGTGCCGGACTTGAAGGTGGCCATCGAGGAGATGCTGGTGGCGGGCGACCGGGTGACCTTGCGCCTGCATTTCACGGGCCGCTTCACGGGCGTCTTCCCCACGCCGCAAGGGGCCTTGCAGGGGCAGGGACAAGCCGTCGATTTCCATGCGTTTGATCTGTACCGTGTGAATGCGCAGGGGCGCATCAGCGACAACTGGCACCTGGAAGACAACCTCACCCTGCTGCGCCAGCTGGGCGTGCTGCCGCAGTAAGGGCGGTCGTCAGGCTTGCAGCGCGGCGAACTGGCGCACGAGGAAGTCGGCCAGCAGCGCGACGCGCGGCGGCTGGAAGCGGCTGCGCCGGTACAGCAGGTTCAGGGGGACGCTGTCGGCAAAGTAATCGTCGAGCACCGTCCGCAGGCGCCCCGCGCGCAGGTCGTCGCCGATGTCGAGCAGGGATTTGTAGGCATAGCCATGGCCGGCCACGGCCCAGCGGCGGATGATTTCGCCGTCGTTGCTGTGCCAGTCCCCCGGCAGGCGCAGGCTGTGGCGCTTGCCGTTTTCGCGGTAGCGCCATTCCTGCGGCGCGCCGTCGCCGGCCGTGAGCACAAGCGTGGGCAGCGAGGCCAGGTCGCGCGGCGCGGCCGGCACGCCGACCCTGGCGGCCAGCGCGGGCGCCACGCACACGACGCGCCGTCCCGGGTGCAGCAGGCGCGCCACCATGTCGCTGTCGGGCAGCTCGCCGTAGCGGATGGCCAGGTCGATATCGTCCTGCACCAGGTTGGCCGTGATGTCCGTCAGGGTCAGCGCATGGCGCAGCTGCGGGTGCAACGCGGCAAAGCGGTCGAGCATGGGCAGCAGCAGCTGGCGGCCGATGTCGGACGGTGCCGAGATCCGCACCATGCCGCGCACGGCGCCGCCGCCCCCGTGCAAGCCGTCTTCCGCCTGCGCCAGCAAGTCCAGCGCCTGCTCGCTGTACTGGCGGTAGTGCAAACCCTCTTCCGTCAGGCGCAGCTGGCGCGTGGTGCGCTCGAACAGGGTGGCGCCCAGCGCCGTTTCCAGGCGCGCGATGGCGGCGCTGGCGGCGGCCGGCGACAGGCCGTGCTTGCGGCCCGCCGCGGAAAAGCTGCCCAGTACTGCGGCGTCGAGGAACAGGGCGATTTCCGCCAGGCGTCCGGCGCCGCCGCGCATCATGCGGGATGCGCCGCCGCAGGCTTGGGCGCAGGCGCGGAATGAGGCGTGATCACGACGGTGCAGGTGGTGCCGGCCACCAGCAATTGTCCCTTCGGCTGCTCGTCGATGTGGATGCGCACGGGCACGCGCTGCGCCAGGCGCACCCAGTTGAAGGTGGGATTGACGTCGGCCAGCAGTTCGCGGCCCGTGGCGGCGTCGCGGTCGGTGATGCCGCGCGCGATGCTCTCGATGTGGCCGTGCAGGGTGCCGCCGCTCATCAGGTTCATTTCCGCCTTGTCGTCCTGCGCCAGCATGCCCAGTTTGGTCTCTTCGAAGTAGCCGACGACGTAGTACGAGGCGCTGTCGATGACGGCCAGCTTGGCCGCGCCGACGGCGGCGAAATCGCCCTTGTGCACGTTCAGGTTCGTCACGTAGCCGCTGACGGGGGCGCGCACGGTGGTGCGTTCCAGGTTCAGTTGCGCCAGCGCGCGCGCGGCGACGGCGGCCTGCACTTGCGACGAGGCCGAGCTGGCGGCAAAGGCCGCGCTTTCGCGGCTTTCCGTCGAGATGATGCTGGCGTCCAGATTGGCGCGGCGCTGCGCTTCCTTGCCGCGGCGGCCCATTTCCGTTTTTTGCGCGGCCAGCACGGCGTCGGCCTGGGCCAGCGCGCTGGTGTAGCGTTCCTTGTCGACGACAAACAGGATATCGCCCTTTTGCACCACCTGGTTGTCGCGTACCAGTACGTCCGTGACGGTGCCGGCCACGTCGGCGCTGATGTTGACGATGTCGGCCTTGATGCGCCCGTCGCGCGTCCATGGCGATTCCATGTAGCGGTCCCAGACGGTCTTGCCTATCCACAGGGCTGCCGCCAGGAGCAGCAGGGTGATTGCATAGCGTGTCAGTTTGCTTACCATGTCGGCAGCCTTTCCTTGATTGGGTTGAACAGTTTTTTTTATTTGTAAAGCGATAGAGCGAGCGCGCCGAAGATGGCGATGAAGATGCACAGCCGCGCCAGCGACGGGTGCCACACCATGCGGTACACGCCCAGCCAGCCCAGCACGCGGTCGAGCAGGGTTTGCAGGCCGATGCTGAGGATGAACAGGGGCAGCAGGGTAGGAATCAGAATTCCGAACAGGGCGAATTCACGCGGCATGGTGGTCTCCGGCGCCAGGCGCCATATGGTCGAGTAATGAGGTGTAGATCGAATGCAGGTCGGCCAAGGCCGTCTGCAGCCGTGCGCTGCGTTCGGCTGTCGCATCGGCTTGCGTCTGGGCCGCGCGCACCACGGCACCCGCCTGCAGGGTGGCGTCCAGCGCCGCCTGCAGTTGTGCATCGCCGCGCGTGCGCAGCCAGGCGGCGATGCCGTCCACGCACTGCTGCAGCGCATGGCGCGTTGCGCCCGGGCGGGCGGTCGCGATCAGTTCGCGCAACTCGATCACGGAGTGGCCGATTTCCAGCAGGGTCAGGGCCTGGCGCACGACGGCGCGCGTGGCCTCGCCCGGCGCCGGTCCGGCCGCCGCATTGAGCTGGCTGAGCAGGTCGCGCACGCGGTTGTCGAAGCGATGCTTGACTCGTCGCGCCGGGGCCGTGCACGCCTGCAACGCTTCGCGCCACAGGGCCGGGCCGATGTGGTCCTTGTGGCCCATCGTGTGCTCGGGCAGCAGCACTGCAAACACGAGGGCGGCCAGCATCAGGCCGACGATCAGCGCCATGCCCGTGTTCAAAAAGGCCGCGCCGTCGACGTGCATCAGATTCGTCGGCGCCATCTGCGTGATGAAGGTCGACACGCCCAGGCCCACGCCCAGCTTGGCCGGATTCGTCATCAGGTACAGGCCGACGGCGAGGAAGGGCGCAAAGCTGAGCACCAGCATGGGGAAACCGTCGCCGTGCACCAGCACGAAATACACGCACACGAGCGACAGGGGCATGGCGATCAAAAAGCCCGTCAGCACTTGCCGGATCATCATGATGGGGCGCGGCGAGGACGAGGCCAGCGCGCAGAACACGGCCGCCATCAGCATCGCCGTGCTGGCGTAGGGCCAGGCGAGGAAGTAGGCGCCCAGCGCCAGCAGGGCCAGGCTGATGCCGGCGCGCGCGCCGCTGGCGAGCACCAGCGCGGGCGGCGTCTTCGGCGCATATGCCTGCGGCGTGCTCACCTCGAGCGGCGTGTCGTGCACGAGGCTGAAATACACTTCGTGAAAGCGGCTCATGTCGCGCGCGAAGCGCTCGAGCAGTTCGCACACGGTGTCGAAGTCGATGCGCTGCGCATGCGCGATGGCCGCGCCGTCGATGTCCGCGCGCGCCTGCGTCAGCGCCGTCTGCAAATGCCGCTGCATGGTGTCGAGCGAGTCTTGCGAAGGCGTCGTCTGCAGCGCCTCGGCGACGATGGCGTACAGGGGCGCGCACGCCTGCATGACCTGGTTTTCGCCATCGCGCTGCAGGCGGTCGAACAGGCGGTGGAAGGTATAGAAGGTGGTCAGCGCCGTCATGAAGGTGGCGTTGAAGGCGTGCAGCTTGCGGTTCTGCGCGCGCACGTGGCTCACTTTGCTGGTGACTTCGAACAGCGCGGCCGAGCGGCCCAGTTCCAGCGCCGCCACGTCGGCGGCGAACTGCAGATGCGTCAGTTCCACCTGCGCCGGCGTGAGCTTTTGCTGCAGCACGTCATGGCAAAAGGCGAGGAATTTGCCGTAGCGGGCCTGCACCGTGCGCATCACCTGCGTGCCCTGGTGGCGCGGCAGCAGCACGCTGGAGACCGCCGCCGAGCAGATGATGCCCAGGCCGACTTCAGCCACGCGCGTGACGGCCAGCGTGAACACCTGCATAGGCTGCTCGATGGCGGGCAGCACGATCATGCAGGCCGTGTAGCCGGCCAGCACGTACACGTAGGACTGGGCGTTGCGGTGCAGCGCCGAGCCGCTCGTGCACAGGCCCACCCACAGGGCCAGGCCGGCGAACAGCAGCACGGGCTGCTGCGGGAACAGGCCGATCAGGGTCAGCGCGGCCGTGCAGCCGAGCAGGGTGCCGCACAGGCGGTAAAAGCTTTTTTCCAGCACCATGCCGCTGCTGGGCAGGGCCAGGATGATGGTGGTGGTCATCGCCGTGCTGGGCGAGTCGAGGCCCAGGCGGTAGGCCAGCCACAGGGCGCAGAACGATGCGATGAGGGTCTTGCCGACGTAGATCCAGCGTTCGCCTTCCGTCGCGCGCCAGTCCTGCAGCGCCAGCGCCAGCCAGCGGGCCGCCCGGGTCAGGGGGCCATATAGGGGTTTTGTTGCTGTGGCTGGCGTCATCGATAGGCTATCAGTTCTGGTTGTTGAGATTGTTCAGGTTGCGCAGCTGGCGCATGTACAGCTTGTCGAGCACTTGCAGCTCTTCTTCCGTGAACCCTTCGTACAGGGCCGAGGTTTCCTGATAGACGTCGGGCAGCGCCGTTTCGATCAGCGCGCGGCCCTTGTCGGTCAGCGAGATCATCACGGAGCGGCGGTCGCCGGGGCGCGTGCCGCGGTGGATCAGGCCACGCGTTTCCAGGTCGTTGCACACGCGCGTCAGGTTGGCCGGCTTTTCATGGCACGCCATGCCCAGGGTGCAGGCGTTCGAGGTTTCGTCGTCCGTGCCGTACAGCACGGCCAGCACCATGTAACTGGCATCGACCAAGTCGTGCTTTTTCAGCGCGGCATTGGTCAGGTCCTTCATGCCTTTTTGAATGTGGTACGTCATGCGCAACAGGCGCATCAGTTCCATGGGGAAGCCTGGCATGCGCGTGCGGATGTTTTGCAGCCGCTTGGAGGTGGCGTCAAAAGCGGTCATGTCATATTCCTTCATGTGTCAATAAAGCTCCGATTGTATCTTGTTGGGCTATGGCAACGCGAGCCTAGATGCCGCCTCCCAATGCATTCATCAAGGAAACGTAGAGATCGAGCTCGCGCGCCCCATTTTGCGCCTGCTGCTGTTCTTCCGCCAGCAGCGCCACTTGCGTGTTGAGCATGTTGATGGCGTCGCTCATGCCCGCCTTGTACGCTTTTTCCGCCAGGTCGCGCGCGCGCTGCGCCGTGGCCAGCGCCTGCACGGTCAGCTGGTGCTGCTTTGCCAGCGACTGGGCGCGGGTGACGGCGTTGGCCACGTCCGACATGGCGTTGATGACGGTGGCGTTGTATTGCTCCACGGCGCCGTCGTACACGGCCGTCTGGCTGCCCAGCTGGGCGCGCAGGCGGGCGCCGGCGAAGATGGGCAGGCTCAGCGCGGGAGAGGCGCCGCGGATCTCCGAGTTGGCGTCGAGAAAGTGGCTGAAGCCGAAGGCCTGGAAACCGGCGAACGCCACCAGGTTGACGTTCGGGTAGAACTCGGCCTTGGCCGCGTCGATGCGCTGCGCCGCCGCTTCGACTCTCCAGCGCTGGGCGGCGATGTCGGGCCGGCGGCCGATCAGGTCGGCGGGCAGGGCGGCGGGAATGGCCAGCGGCTGGTCCAGGCGCAGCACGGGGCGCGTGAGTGCGGCGCCGGCCGCCGGGCCCTTGCCCGCCAGCGCGGCCAGCTGGTTGCGCAGCAAGGCCAGCGACTCGGCCGACTGCTCCAGCTGGCGGCGTCCCGCCGGCAAGGTGGTTTCGATTTGCGCCACGTCAATGTCCGTGCCGATGCCGGCCGCCTTGCGCTGGCGCGTGATGTCGAGGATGCGGGCGCGCTGCGCCAGGCTGCGCTCGATCACGTCCTGCAGCTGGAATTCATACGACAGCTGGATGTAGGTGCGCACCAGCGCCGTTTCCAGGGCCAGGCGGGCCATCTGCGATTCGGCCGACGCCATCTGCACGTCGCCCAAGGCGGCGGACAGGGCGGCGCGGTTGCGGCCCCACAGGTCCAGGTCGTACGAGGCCGTGACGGTGGCCTGGTTGCGCCAGGCATAGTTGCCGGCCAGCGGCGCCGGCGTGCTGCCGTGCTGCGAATACAGTTCGCGGTTGATGGAGACGTTCGCGTCCGCCTGCGGGCGGGTCTTGTCCTCGGCCGCGCCGGCCAGCGCCTCGGCCTGGCGCACGCGCGCCTGGGCGCCGCGCAGGGTGGGGCTGTCGGCCAGCGCCTGGTCCATCAACCGGTTCAATTGGGGGTCGTGCAAGTCTTGCCACCATTGCGTGCGCGGCCATTGTATGGCGGCGCTGGCGGCGGCATCCATGGCCTGGCTGGCCTGCAGTTTATTGGCGTCGAGCATGACCGATTGCGGCGCGATATGGCCCATGTCGGCGCAAGCGCTCAAGGCAAGGATCAGGCTGGCGGCAAGCAGACGGCGGTGCAGGGACATGCAGGAACTCCGGGAGAGATATGTTGGGGTAGTGCGGGGAAATCACAGCTCGCCGCGGTGAGCTTCGGGAGTGGCCCGAGTGCTGCGCCGCAACTGAGTTGTTACTGACAGAAACCGGCTGACTGGTTTCTTATTGCACGACGTGCTTGGCCGTCTGCGCGACATCAAAGTCCGCTTCCGTTTGCGGGATCAGGCCAGCCTTGCGGGCGGCGTAGAACTCGGCCATGACTTGTTCGCGCGTCACCTTGCTGGCGGCGGTGGCCGGCGTTTTCGGGTAGTCGACTTCGCTGGTGGCGATTTCGCCGGCGTTGCGGGCACGGATGTATTCGGCCGTGACGTCAGCGCGCGTGAGTTGCTGGCTGGCAGCGGCAGGCGCGGCGCTTTGGGCAAAAGCCGAAGTGGCGGTGGTGATGGCAAACAATGCTGCGATGAGTGATTTGGCTTGCATGATAAGACTCCAAAATGTGCATGATGGCTGGGTGGATGGGCCGGATCGCCACGTACCGGTCGGTTCGGCGGCGCCGCGCTGGTGGGCGCCGTGCCGCCGATGAAGCAGTTTCTGGATGAGAAGATGCTTACTTGAATTAACTATAGCAATGAATAGTACATTTGTGAAGTAATTTCTGAAAATATTTGTGCGCCGCCGCATTTTCCCCTTGGAAAAGGTTGTGCAGGCGTGCGCCGCTGGACTGGCCAGGAGAGTAAGCTGGTTTTTTTGTTAACGGGAGTCAGCCATGAGCAGCAGCACACTCGATCCGGACAATTTGCCCGTCACGCCCGACCGCGTCCTGGGCAGCGGCCATGGCAAGGGCGCGCTCGGTCCCAGCGACAGTTCCGACAGCGGCAGCGACATGCAGGGCGTGCCCGGCCAGGATGTGGAAGCGTTGGAGAACGACAGCGATGCGGCCGGCACGGGCGAACGGGCCGGCGTGGAACCGCGCAATACGGCGCCCGACGGCGGCGATATCGACGTCGATCATGTGGAAAGCCTGGCGCCCGTGCGGCCGGCAGAGGAGGACGATGTCGAGCCCGGCGCTCCCCAGGCGCCAGCGCCGCGACCCTGATGCCGGCGGCCGGCCGCAAATTGCCGCCGCTCTGGCGCCATCAGCGTAAAATGAGGGCAAGGCGGCGTGCGTGCCGCCATGGCCAGCCGGCCGGCACAGGATAGGATGTCAGAGGATGCAAACGCAGATGTCGGAAGAGAAAGAAAAAGACTTGATGTCGATGTACCGCGAGACGCGGCCGCGCGAGTTTTTTGGCGAAAAAAGTAACACCAATCACCTGGCCTGGAGTGCGCTGGTGGTCTTGCTGGCGCTGGCGTTCTGGCTGATCGTGGCCCTGGCGGCGGCGGAAAACCAGCGCTATGCGCTGGAAACGAAGGTGTGCCAGGATCGCGTGTTTCCGACGGAAATCGACACGTCTTGCCTGAAACAGGTGAAATCGCGCGATCACTGGTGGCAGCACGTGGGCCATGCGCTGGTGCGCATGGGCGCCTGACCCCTGACCCGGATGTGAGCCGGCGGTGGCGGGAGCCGCCGCAGTGACAGGGGAACGGGGCGACAGGTAAATGGGGCAGTAGTGCGACAGTGCGGGAGGCGCCATGCCACGCGATCACTCGCGCGAGCAGCCGCAATGGCTGCTCGCGCGCCACAGTGCCTTGACGGCGCGCCAGTTGCTGCGCGCCTATGGCTTGCTATGCCTGTTTTCTCTGCTCATTGCCGCCGTCTTTGCGCTGCGCGGCCTCTGGTACATTCCCGTCTTTTCGTTTGCTGAACTGGGCCTGGTGAGCATCGCCCTGCTGCATTACCTGCGCCATGCGCGCGACTACGAACACATCGCCCTGCGCGATGGCGAACTGATCGTCGAACAGGTCAGCGCCGGCCGCTGCCGGCGCCACCACTTTTCGCCATGGCGCACGCGCGTCGAAGTGCCGTGCTGGCCGCGCCAGTTGATACGCATCAAGGATATCGGCCATGGCGGCGCGCAGGTGGACGTGGGCGTCTTCGCCACGCCCGAACGGCGGCAGCAGGTGGCGCAGGAACTATGCGCGCTGCTGCCGCCGCCGATGCCGCCGCCGTGAACCCCTTATACGGCCCGCGACGGGCCTTCCCACAGATTGATATGGCCTTCGCGCGCCTGCACGTCGATGGCGGCCAGCTCGTCGGCCGTGAACGACAATTGCTGCAGCGCGGCCACGTTTTCGCGGATTTGCGCGCTGCTGCTCGCGCCGATCAGGGTCGAGGTGACGCGCGGATCGCGCAGCACCCAGGCCAGCGCCATCTGCGCCAGGGTTTGCCCCCGCTGCGCGGCGATCTGGTTCAGGGCGCGCACGCGGGCCAGGTTTTCCGCGCTCAGGTGTTTTTGCAGCAGCGAACCCCCGCCGGGGCGGTTGACGCGTGCATCCTGCGGCACGCCGTCGAGGTATTTGTCGCTCAATAAACCCTGCGCCAGCGCCGTGAACGTGATGCAGCCCATGCCCTGTTCTTGCAGGGTGTCGAGCAAGCCGTCTTCCTCGATCCAGCGGTTGAGCATATTGTAGGCAGGCTGGTGGATCAAACACGGCACTTTCCACTCCTTCAGCAGGGCGGCCGCCTCGGCCGTCTTTTGCGGAGAATACGAGGACAGGCCCACGTACAGCGCCTTGCCCTGCTGCACGGCGGTCGCCAGCGCGCCCATGGTTTCTTCCAGCGGCGTGTCGGCGTCGTAGCGGTGCGAGTAAAAGATGTCGACGTAATCGAGGCCCAGGCGTTGCAGGCTCTGGTCCAGGCTGGCCAGCACGTATTTGCGCGAACCGCCGCCCTGGCCGTACGGGCCCGGCCACATGTCCCAGCCCGCCTTGGTCGAAATGATCAGCTCATCGCGGTACGGTAAAAAATCGTCGCGCAGCAGTTTGCCGAAATTGCTTTCCGCGCTGCCATACGGCGGGCCGTAGTTATTGGCCAGGTCGAAATGCGTGATGCCCAGGTCAAACGCGGTGCGCAGCATGTCGCGCTGCGAAGCCAGATTGTTGCTGTCGCCAAAGTTGTGCCACAGTCCCAGGGACAGCAGCGGCAGTTTCAGCCCGCTGCGCCCGCATGTGCGGTATTGCATGCTGTCGTAGCGGTTCTCGGCGGCGTGGTAGGTCATGGCGTCTCCTTGTAAATGAATCGCTTATTTTCGCGCAAAATCAAGGTGTGCGTGCGTGCGCCTTGCGCGCGGCGGGACGCGCCTTACAATGGGCGTTCAGGAATCTCGCAAGGAGCGGACATGGAAATCGAATTGAAATTGCTGCTGGCGCCGGAAGACGCGTCCCGCCTGCGCGCCCATCCGCTGCTGGCGCAGGCTGCGCAAGCAGAGGTGCAGGTGCTGCAGATGCACGATATCTATGTCGATACGCCCGATTTGCAGCTGTGCCGCCACGACGCGGGCTTGCGCGTGCGTCAGGTGGACGGGCACTGGGTGCAAACGCTGAAGGCGGGCGGCACCGTCAACGGCGGCTTGCACAGCCGCCACGAATGGGAAGGCGACGTGCCGGGGCCGCAGCCGGATCTGGCCGCGCTCGACTCTGCCATCGGCCGCAAGCAGCCCGTCCGCGCGCTGCTGCGCCGGGATGCCGTCCGCGACGCCTTGCAACCCGTGTTTACCACGCGCATCGAGCGTACCGTCTGGCAGCTGCGCACGCCGCAGGGCGACCAGATCGAATGCGTGCTGGACCAGGGTGTCATTGAAAGCGGCGCGGACGGGGCCGCGCGCAGCGTGCCCGTCAGCGAGGTCGAACTGGAATTGAAGCAAGGGCAAGCGGCCAGCCTGTTCGACGTGGCGCTGGCGCTGCTGCAGGACGTGCCGCTGCAGCTGGGCCACATGAGCAAGGCGGAACGCGGTTACCGCCTGGCGGCAGCGTACCCCTTGCAAGCCGTCAAGGCGAAAGCGCTGGCGCTGGACGCGGCGATGTCGGTGGAACAGGCGTTCGTGGCCATCGCCGGCAATTGCCTGGAACAGGTCAGCGGCAACCAGGATGGCGTGGCGGCGGGCGAGGATGTGGAATGCGTGCATCAGATGCGCGTGGGACTGCGCCGTTTGCGTTCGGCGCTGGGCATGTTCAAGTCCCTGCTGGCCTTGCCGGACGCCTTGAAGGCCGAACTCGACTGGCTGGGCGGCGCGCTGGGCGAGGCGCGCGACTGGGATGTGTTGGCTGGCAATACCCTGGCGCAGCTCGATGGCGAGGCGCAGGCCGATGCGGCGGCGCTGGCACAGGCGGCGCACGCGCAGGCGCGGCTCAAGCACCAACAAGCCGCCCAGGCCGTCACGTCGGCGCGCTACACGGCCTGCATGCTGGGCTTGCAGCGCTGGCTGCAGGCGCGCGCCTGGCGCGACGGCTGTTCCGCGCGCCAATTGCGGCGCCTGGACGCGCGCGTGTCGCCGTTTGCCCGCGCCACCTTGCGCAAGGACCAGCGCCGCCTGATGAAGCGCGGCAAGCGCTTGCTGCATGCCACGCCGCAGCAGCGCCACCAGGTGCGCATCGCGGCCAAGAAGACGCGGTATGCGACGGAATTCTTTGCTTCGCTGTTTGCCGCGCGCGCCGTGAAACCGTATGTGGGGCGGCTGTCGGCGCTGCAGGATGAACTGGGCTGGCTCAACGACGTGCAGGTGGCCGACCGGCTGCTGCAGCAATTGCCCGATGCCCAGGCCGACTTGCCTGACCAGGATGAGTTGCGGCTGCACGCTGCCTTCGTGCGCGGCTATCTGGCGGCGCGCGCGCAGGCGGAAGGCAGCGATGGCCGCATGCACAAGGCCTGGCGGCGCTTCAAGTCGGCCAGCTTGCCGGCCTGAACCCGCTTCCGCCTGAGTGCCAGACCAGACCAGACTAGGCCAGCGGCCGTTGCAACTGGCGCTCGAGGATGGCCAGCGGCGACTTGTGCGGCGCTGCCATGGCGCGCACGGGCAGCAGCCAGGTTTGCTCCAGCGCATGCTGTCCCCGCAGGGCGGCGTGCGATACGGCGTCGCTGAAGACGATCCACGTCTGGCCCGGCGCGAATGCGTGGGTGTATTGCTCCACCTGCGCCTGGTAATCGAGATCGGCCTTCATGGCGTCGTGCAGCTGCAGCATGTAGTGATCGTAGGCCGTGCGCCGCGACTTGGTGATGCGCAGCCGGTGCATCAGCGCCGCCAGCACGGGCTGCGGACGCTTTGCAAGGGGTAAAAAATGCTGCGCCACCTGTTCGAACGGCGCGCCCAGTTTCCACACGCGGGGCGCGCCGCGCGGATGGATGTTGCTGAAGACGCGCAGGATGCGCCGGCCCTGCGTGGGCGAGGAGGGAAAGCTGTCCACATGCAGGCGCGTATCGTCCTTGCGCCACGAGGTGATGCGCCCGGCGATTTCCACGGGGCGAAAACTGCCCTTGCCTTGCTGCAGATGGGGAGCATAGCCGGGCAGCAAGCCAGCCAGCAAGTGCCGCGTGTGCCGCGCATAACGTTGCATCAGCGCGGCCAGCAGGGCCGCATCGCAGGTATCGCCCTGGCCCCGCACGCCGCGCGCCGGTTCCCAGCTGATGTTCTTGGCGCTGCTGGCGCTACCCACAGCGCCGTCGAGCAGGGCATGCTCTTCCTGCTGCAGGGGAAAGCCCAGAGCCGGCAACAGCAGCACTTGGCCATCTTCGAGTGCCTGCAGCGCCGCCGCCTGCTGCGCGGCGCTGCCGCTGGCGTCCCACCGGGACAGGGAAATGTCGACGAGCTTGTTCATGGCGCAAACGGGGAAGACATGGGAGCGGCCAGTATGGGCGCTTGCCGCCCGCTTCCGTTTGCGCTGGCGCAGACTTACATTACAGTTTGCTGTTCTGGCAGCCGGCGCTCGCGCATTCGCGCACGCGGTCCTGCAGGAATTGCGCGCGTTCGATGGTGGTCTTGGTGGCGCAATCGAGATTCACATAGAAGCCCGAGGATTCGCGTTTGGAGCAGGCGTCGTTGCGGTTGGCGATCCATGCCAGCTGGCCCGATTTCAGCTTCTACTTGCCGCCGGCATCGAGCTTGGCGGCGAGTGTCTTGTAGTTGGCGTTGAGTTCCTTGTCCGCTTCCTGGTACACCTTGTTGAGGCAATACAGGCCGTCGAAGTCGTTGCGCGGCGTGTCGCAGGCCGAGTTGGCGAAGGCGGAACCGGAGGCAAACACGAGCAGGGCAAGGATGCATTTTTTCATGGCGGGCTTTCAGGAAGTGGTGGGGCAGGATCGGTGAGCAAGACAGCGCTCTTGCGCATCGTATAACATTTTCTCTCCCGCCCGCGGACGCTTGCGGGCGTGCTCCGTCAGCCCCGCCAGCGCCGTCAGTAGGCCAGGCGGCCCGGCACGCTCACTTCGATCTGCGTGCCGGCGCCGGGCCGGCTGTCGATGCGCAGGCTGGCCCCGATGCCGGCGGCGCGCTCGCGCATGCCGACCAGGCCCCAGTGGCCGGGCCGCTGGCCCGTTTGCGCCACGGCGTCATCGAGGCCGCAGCCGTCGTCGCGCACGCGCAGGGTGAATGCCTGCTCAGCATAGTCGAGTTCCAGCACGATGTTTGCCGCCTCGGCATAGCGCGAGGCGTTGAACAGCGCTTCGCGCGCGATGGCATAGACCTCGTCATGCACGCGCGGCTGCAGGCGCCGGCAGGTGCCGCTGACGTGCACGGTGAAGGCGTGCGCGCGGTGCTCGGCCAGGCCCTTGCCGAATTGCTGCAGCGCCAGCCGCAGTTCGTCCGGTTCGGCCGAGGCGCGCAAGTCCATGATCTGGTCGCGGCCTTCGATCAGCAGCTGGTCGGCCAGGTTGAGGGTGCCGTCGAGGCGCGCCCGTTCGCGCGTGCCCTTGGGCAGCATGTCCGCATGCGCATGGAACGACAGGATCAGGCCCTGCACGCTTTGCAGCAGCGTGTCGTGCAGCGAGCGGGCGATGCGCGAGCGTTCGGCCAGGCGCTCCTGCAAGCGTTCCTGCAGCCGCTCCTGCATGTTGCGCGTCAGGTGGCGGATGCGCAGCACATAGCCGCCGTACAGCAGCAGCGCGGCGCCCAGCACCAGCAGCACGACGAACCACGGCGTCTGCACGAAGGCGGGCGCGATGACGATGTCGAGCTTGGCTCCCTGCGTGTTCCACACGCCGTCTTCGTTGGCGGCCGTGACGTCGAAGCGGTAGCTGCCCGGTGCCAGGTTGGTGTAGTACGCCTCGCGGCGCCCGACCGCCTCTTGCCAGCCGGCGTCCACGCCCGCCAGTTTGTAGCGCAGGCGCACGCGTTCCGGCATCGACAGGCTCAGCGCCGTGAAGCCGATCTGCAGGGTCTTGCTGCCTTGCGGCAGCTGCAGCGGCTTGCGATCGTCCAGCGCGTAACGCGCGCCATTGGCCAGCAAGCTGTGGATCTGCACGGGCGGCGGCAGGCGATTGCGGCGGATATGCAGCGGGTCGAGCATGCCGATGGTGGCCGAGGTGGAGAACCACAGCTTGCCGTCGGGCGCATGGATCAGCGACGGCACGGGGCGCAGCTGCGAGGCATGGCCCTGCAAGCCGTCGAGCGCGTCGAAGCGTTCCGAGACGACGGCGCTGTCGTCTCGCATCCACGCGGCCAGGCTGGCCGCGCCGATATGGCTTATGCCGTCCGCGCCATGCAGCCACAGGTCGCCGTCTGGCAGGCGCACGATGCCCGACACGCCGCGAAACGCCGCGCCGCGCGCGCCGCGCAAGGTGTGGAAGCGCCCGGCGCGGTACAGGGCCACGCCGTTTTCGCCGCCGGCCCACATCGCGTCGCCATCGCGGTATAGCTGCAGCACGGTGCCCACCTGCAGGCCTTCGGCCGCGCCGAGCCGCCTGACGGCGCCCGCGCGCTGGCCGTCGGCCACCAGGCTGACCGTATTGTCGGCATGGCCCAGCCAGACGGTGCCGGCGCCATCGATCGCCATGGCCGTGGTCAGCACCGCCGGCAGGCCGGACAGGCCGCCGTTCGCGATCCATTTTCCTTCGCTCAGGCGAAACAGGCCGCCGCCGGAAAACGAGGCCCACAGGGCGCCCGAGCGGTCCTGCTGCAGCGCCTGCGGATCGAGTCCTTGCACGGGCGCCGTCACGCGCGTCATCGTGCCGTCGCGCGCGCGGTGGTGCAGCTCCTGCTCGTTGCCCAGCCACAGCGTGCCGTCGGGCGCCCAGTGGCTGGCCGCCAGCGCCCCTTTCAAGATCACTTTTTTCATCCCGTCGGCCGTAAAGCTGCGCACGTCGCTCACGTAGTCGCCGATCCACACGTCGCCATCGGGTCCCGGCAGCATGCCTGGGTGGTCGAAGGGCACGGCGACGGGCAAGGTCTGCAGGCGGTTCGGCCGCAGCCGGTCCAGGCCCGTCGAGGTGCCGAACCACAGATTGCCCTCGCGGTCCTGGAACGACGTTTGCGGCAGCGGGCCGCTGATGCCGTTCTGGCGCGTCAGGCGCTGGGCCGGCAGACTGGGGCCGGCAGGGTCGAACTTGCGTTCGATGCCATCGGGCGTCATCAGCCACATGGTGCCGGCGCGGTCGAAGCGGATGCCGTTGCCCCTGGCGTCGGGTCGGATGGGCGCATCGCCGCGCGGGGCACTGGTGCGCACGCGGTAGTAATTGCTGTGCGTGTCGACGGCCCAGATGGCGCCATCGCGCGCTTCGTCCATGGCGGTGAGGAGGGTGCGCGGCCAGGCATGGGAAAAGCGCGTCTCGCCCGGCCTGCGGAAAAAGACGCCATGCATGGTGCCCATCCACTGCGTGCCATCGCGCCCGAACAGGATCTGGTACACGCGCTTGTCGGGCAGGCCCACGTTGGCCGCTTGCGCGACGAAGCGGTCGGCGCCCGGCGCCAGGCGCGCCGCGCCATCGCGCGTGCCGACCCAGATGGCGCCGTCGGGCGCTGCCTCGATATGGAACACGGCGCCCGGCGGCAAGCCGTCCGCTTCGCGGTAGGTGCGCGCGCCACCCTGGCGAAAGACGCTGACGCCGCCGAGGCGGTAGCCGACCCACACGGCGCCGTCCGGCGGCGTGGCCAGGCCCAGCACATTGCTCGACGGCAGGCGGTGGCCGTACACGCTGTCGACGCGGTCGAAGCGCACGCCATCGTAGCGGTACAAGCCGGTGGCCGTGGCGATCCACAGCCAGCCATCCCTGCCTTGGGCGAATTTGAGGACGTCGACGGGCGCGCCTTGCAAGGCGCCCCAGGCATTGTGGGTGTAGTCGGACAGCAGGGGCGAGGGGGCGGCCGCGCATGCGTGCAGGTGGCACGCCAGCAGGGGCAACATCAACAGGCGGCGCAGCAGGCGAGCGGACATCGGTGCAGAGGGAGGTGGCAGGGCAGTGATTGTAGCGCAGCGCCGTGCGTTTCAGCAGGCAAAAAAAAGCCTGCGCGGGATGGCGCAGGCTTCTTTCATGCTACGTTGACAAGGACCGCTTACGCGAAGTTCTTGGCAACGAAGTCCCAGTTGACCAGGCCCCAGAACGTTTCCACGTACTTGGCGCGCAGGTTGCGGTAGTCGATGTAGTAGGCGTGTTCCCAGACGTCGCAGGTCAGCAGCGGCTTGTCGCCGGTGGTCAGCGGGCAGCCGGCGTTCGAGGTGTTGACGATGTCGACGGAGCCGTCGGCTTTTTGCACCAGCCAGGTCCAGCCCGAACCGAAGTTGCCCACGCACGACTTGGTGAATTCTTCCTTGAACTTGTCGAACGACGACCATTTGGCGTTGATCGCGTCAGCCACGGCACCCGTAGGCGCGCCGCCGCCGGCCGGCTTCATGCCGTTCCAGTAGAAGGTGTGGTTCCATACTTGCGCCGCATTGTTGAAGATGCCGCCCGACGATTTCTTGATGATCTCTTCCAGCGACAGGTTCTCGAACTCGGTACCCTTGATCAGGTTGTTCAAGTTGGTGACATACGCCTGGTGATGCTTGGCATAGTGGTATTCCAGGGTTTCTTTCGAAATATGCGGCGCCAGAGCGTCCATTTCATACGGCAGTGGTGGCAGAGTATGTTCCATGTGATGTCCCTTTGTGGTGAGTATTCGGAGTCTACCGGCCTGCGGCCGGAGGGTTGAGCCAAGCTTGCTTGAAGCAGGCATTCTTGCTGAACGAGCCACTATTGTAAAGCGGATGCGCCATTGCTGCAGATTCCGGCACGCGTCGCGGATGCGGGTGGCGTAGTGATTCTCGTTTAGCCTGAATCGGGCGTCATGCTCTCCGCTGTGGATGCTATCGGATGCGCCGCGTGGTTTCGCGCACGATCAGTTCCAGCGGCGGAATGGCGGCCTGCACGGCTTCGCCATTGATCAGTCCCAGCAGCGCTTCCGTGGCGATGCGGCCGATGTCGTACAAGGGCTGGTGGATGGTCGTCAGCGGCGGCGTCGTGTAGGACGAGCCGGGCAAGTCATCGAAACCGACGAGCGAGATATCGTCGGGCACGCGGATGCCCTTGCGGTACAAACACAGGCGCACGCCATAGGCGGACAGGTCGTTGGCGGCGAAGACGGCGCTGAACTGCTGCTGCGTATCAAACAAGTGGTTCATGGCCAGCATCCCGCTTGCCTCGTGGAAATCACCTTCCGCCATCAGTTTCGGGTCGATGGCGATGTCCGCTTCGCGCAGCGCGCGCTGGTAGCCCGTCAGGCGTTCGGCCGCATCCGTGTTATTGGCGGGGCCGGCGACAAACGCGATGCGCCGGTGGCCCAGCTCGATCAAGTGGCGCACGGCCAGGTAGGCGCCGTATTCGTTGTCGAGCTTGAAGCCGATGGCGCTTTTCGTGGCCAGCAGGCGGCCCGTCGAGACGATGGGCCGCTGCTGCGAGAAATCGAGCACGCTGTCGTCCGAGATGCGCCCCGACAGCAGGATGATGCCGTCGACCTTCCTCGCCAGCAGCAAACGGATGCGGTCCGCCTCTTCCTGCGCATTCCAGTGCCCGCTGACGATGACGGAGGCATAGCCCGTGTCTTTCAGGCCATCGTCCACGCCGCGCAGGCTTTCGTCGAAGAAGGGGCTGGATATATCCTGCACCACGATGCCGATGGTCATCGAGCGGCCCTTCTTCAAGCCCTGCGCCATCTGGTTCGGCGCAAATTTCATTTTCGCGATGGCCGCCAGCACGGCGTCGCGCTTGTCGTCGGACACCCTGGCCGTGCCGTTCAGGATGCGCGAAACGGTGCTGGGCGACACGCCGGCCTGGCGGGCCACGTCGAGCAGGGTGGAAGGGGGAGCAGCGTGGGTGCTATCGTTCAAGGTGATTTCCGGGTATCAAGATGGCTGGTCGTCAGTGCTCTGAAAACCTTTTCATCGAAAGATTAACATAAATGCCCACGGGGGGCCGTAGGTCGCGGTAGGTCGGGTTAGCCCTGCGGGCGTAACCCGACACATCACGGCCAGCAATGCACCGGAACATGCCTCTGCCGCCAACAATATTGTCGGATTACGCGCTCACGCGCTAATCCGACCTACGTCTGAAAACGTTTTCACAAAAAACAACGGCGGCTCAAATGACAAATTTTTGCCCTTTTTCATAGGAGAAAACACGCCACGGCGTGCAGTTTTCCACGCCACCCTCAATAAAAATGACAACTTTTTCGGTTGACTTGATTTTCTTTGCGGTGTTAAATGGACACATGTTGTGAAAACGTTTTCAAGATAGAAGACGCTCAATAATCGGAGATGAAATAATGAAGTCAAGCATCCTTGGCGCTGCCCCCCTGGCCGCGCTGACCCTGGCCGCCAGCGTGGCCGCCGCGCCCGCCGCCGTCCCCGCGGTCGCGCCGTCTGTGCCGGCGCTGGCCCCGGCCACGATTACCGTCGCCTCGTTTCCCGACCTGGACCGCGCCGTCAAGACGGCCTTGCCCCTGTGGGAAAAGCTGTACCCGCAAGTGAAGGTCAAGCTGGTCAGCCTGCAGATCGACGACCACCATAACTCGATGACGACGGCGCTGGCGGCCGGCGCGCGCCTGCCCGACGTGATGGCCATCGATTTCCGCTATGTCGGCAGCTTCGCCGAATCGAAGGGCATGGAAGACTTGCTGCAGCCGCCATACGGGGCAGGGCAGTACCGCGCCCAGTTCGTGCCGTTCACCTTCGTGCAGGCGACCAGTTCGCGCCGCACCCTGGGCGCCATGCCGGCCGACCTGGGACCGGGCACTTTGTTCTACCGCAAGGACTTGATGGACAAGGCGGGCATCAAGGAAGCCGACCTGACGCAATCGTGGGAATCGTATATCGCCGCCGGCAAGAAGCTCAAGGCCGCCACGGGCACCTATCTGCTGGCCGGCGCCAGCGACCTGGCCGACATCGTTATCCGCGCCAATTTGAAGGATGGCGAAGGCATTTACTTTGGCGACAAGGGGCAGGTGCTGGTCGACTCGCCCCGCTTCGTCAAGGCCTTCGAACTGGCCAAGGCGGCGCGCGTAGCGGGCATCGACGCGCGCACCGTGGCCTGGACGGGCGAGTGGGCCGAAGGTTTTAAACGCGACAAGGTGGCCAGCCAGATGATGGGTTCCTGGCTCAGCGGCCACCTGGCCAAATGGCTGGCACCCGATTCCAAGGGCCAGTGGCGCGCGGCCAACCTGCCGGCCGGAGCGCTGGCGTCCTACGGCGGCTCCTTCTACGGCATCCCGAAAAAGGCGGCCAACAAGACGCAGGCGTGGGAATTCATCAAGTTCATGACCGTCAACAAGGATATCCAGCTGCACTCCTTGAAGGAGATCGGCGCCTTCCCCGTCCTCAAGGCGGCATATGCGGACCCGATGATGGACGAGCCGCAAGCGTACTTCGGCGGCCAGAAGACGCGCCTGCTGGCGCGCGACACGGCGGCGAAGATTCCCGTCATCCGCGTCGACAAGTTCGACGCCGTGGCGCGCGACATCGTCAACATGGAACTGGAAAGCGTGCTGGCGCAAAACAAGGATATCAAGACGGCGCTGGCCGACGCCAAGGCCCTGATCACCCACCGCGCGCGGCGCTAGGAGCAGCATGACTACGACCATGCCTTGTACCGAGGGCACCGCCGCCCCGGCGCGGCGCGCCAGAAAACGCTACAACATGAAGCAGTGGGCGCCGTATATTTTCATCAGCCCCTTCTTCATCCTGTTTGCCGTGTTCAGCCTGTTCCCGCTGCTGTTTTCCATCTACTTGTCGTTCAACCAGTGGGAGGCGGCCAGCGGCGTGGAAGCCATGCAGTGGGTGGGCCTGGACAACTACAAATATGCCTTGAGCGACCCGTGGTTTTTGCGCTCGCTGGGCAATACGCTGTGGCTGGCGCTGGCCTCGGGCGTGCCGCAGCACCTGGTCGCCATTCCGCTGGCAGCGTTCATCCACAACAGCTTCAAGCGCTCGCGCAACCTGGTGATCGGCATTTACTTTTTACCGTTCATCACCTCCAGCGTGGCCATCGCCATGGTCTTCAACACCCTGTTCTCGCGCGACTATGGCCAGATCAATGTGCTGCTCCAGTGGTGCGCCAGCCTGCCGCTGGTGGGCGGGCTGTTTCCGTCAGAGTCGATCGACTGGCTGGGCAGCTCGCTGTTCATCAAGCCGGCCGTCGCCTTCGTGATTTTCTGGCGCTACCTGGGCTGGAACCTGGTGCTGTACCTGTCCGCGCTGCAGGTCATCCCCAAGGATTTATATGAAGCGGCTACCATCGACGGCGCCTCGACACGCCAGCAGTTCTGGTACATCACCCTGCCGCAGCTGCGCCCCATGATCTACCTGGCCGTCACCTTGACCATCATGGGCAATCTGCAGCTGTTCGAGGAACCATTCGTGCTGGTGGCCGAATCGAGCGGCGTAAGCCAGTCGGTGATGACGACGGCCATCTTCGTCTACAAGACGGCGTTTTCCTCGGGCGACTTCGGCACGGCGTCGGCCATTTCCTGGCTGCTGTTCCTCATCATCGCCAGCACCACCTGGGTGAATAACCGCATCTTCAGCCGCAATGAACGTCATGAACGCAAGGAGGCCCGATGAAAACCACCCGCTGGACGGCCTACGCCATGGTGGCCATCGGCGCCCTGATCATGGTCGCGCCGTTCTACTTCATGTTCGTCTTCGCCACGCACACGAGCGCCGAGATCTACAGCCTGCCGCCGCCGCGTTGGTTCGGCACGGCCCTGCTGAACAACCTGGAACTGCTGCAGGAGCGCCTGCCGTTCTGGCGCAATATCGGCATCAGCCTGTACGTGGCGCTGATGACCACCGCGCTGACCTTGTTCTTTTGCTCACTGGGCGGCTATGCGTTCGCCATGTACGAGTTCCGCTTCAAGCGGCCCTTGTTTACCCTGGTGATGGCGTCGATGATCATCCCGTCCTTCATGAACATGATCCCGACCTTCATGCTGATGGATTTCCTCGGATGGCTGGACCAGCCGCGCGCCCTGTACGTGCCGGGAGCGGCCGGCGCGCTGGGTATCTTCCTGATGCGCCAGTACATCGGTACGGCGATACCGAAGGACCTGATCGAGGCGGCGCGCATCGACGGCTGCGGCGAATTCGCCATCTACTGGCGGGTCGTGCTGCCGCTGATCGGCCCCGCCATGGGCACCCTGGGCCTGATCACCTTCATCAACTCGTGGAACAATTTCATCACGCCGCTGGTCGTCATGCGCTCGGTCGAGAACTACACGATCCCGCTGGCCCTGCGCAGCATGCAGGCGCCGAACAACACGGAGTGGGGCGCGCTGATGACGGGCGCCGCCATCGCCGTGCTGCCGCTGCTGCTGATGTTTTTTGTCGCCTCGAAGCGCCTGATCGAAGGCTTGACGCAGGGCGCCGTCAAAGGCTGATCCACACATTTATCTCAACCCCTCACACTGACATGACCACCATGCATAACGACGACATCGACACCAACTTCCCCGCCACGTTCACCTGGGGCGTGGCCACCAGCGCCTACCAGATCGAGGGCGCCGCCGCCATCGACGGCCGCGGCCCGTCCATCTGGGATACTTTCAGCCACACGGACGGCAAGATCATCGACGGCAGCAATGGCGACGTGGCTTGCGACCATTACCACCGCTATGCCGAAGACGTGGAGCTGATCGCCAGCCTGGGCGTCAACGCCTACCGCTTTTCCATGTCCTGGTCGCGCGTCCAGCCTGCGGGTTCCGGCGCGTGGAACGAGGCGGGCTTCGATTTCTATGCGCGCCTGCTCGACGCCCTGGCCGCCAAGGGCCTCGATGCGCATCTGACCCTGTACCACTGGGACTTGCCGCAAGCCTTGCAGGACGAGGGCGGCTGGCTCAATCGCGCCACCTGCTACCACTTCGCCGCCTACGCGGCCGAGGTGGCGCGCCGCTTCGGCCACAAGGTCGCCAGCATCGCCACGCACAACGAACCGTGGTGCACGGCCGTGCTGGGCCACGGCACGGGCCAGTTCGCGCCCGGCATGGCCGACCCGGCCGCCGCCGTGCAAGTGTCGCACCATCTGCTGCTGTCGCATGGCCTGGCGATGCAGGCGATGCGCGCCGTGAACCCGCCGGCGAAACTGGGCATCGTGCTCAATCAATGGACGGCCACGCCGGCCACCGACAGCGCCCAGGACCGCGAACTGGCCGAACTCGAATATGCGCGCTCTGTGCAGTGGTATATGGACGCCATCTTCAAGGGCCGCTACCCGGCCCTGGCCCTGAAACACGCCGACGCTTCTGCTTTGGCTATCTTTGAAAACGATTTCACGGATATCAAGCAGCCCATCGATTTCCTCGGCGTGAACTATTACACGCGCGCTTACATGAGCGCCGAGACGCCGCCGCGCAAGCCCGAATGCAAGCTCGGTGTCAACGACATGGGCTGGGAAACCTATCCGCAAGGCTTGACGGAGCTGCTCGTGGGCCTGCACCGCGAGTACCGGCTGCCGCCCGTCTACATCACGGAAAACGGCATGGCCGTCGCCGACAGGCCCGTCGGCGGCAAGATCCACGACGCGCCTCGCATCGAGTACGTGCGGCTGCATCTGGACGCCTTGCGCGCCGTGATCGCGCAGGGCATCGACGTGCGCGGCTATTTCTACTGGAGCCTGATGGACAATTTCGAGTGGAACTCGGGCTACGCCAAGCGCTTCGGCATGCTGTACGTCGACTACGCCACGCAGCAGCGCAGCTTCAAGGACAGCGCCCTGTGGTACCGCGATTTCATCGCCGCGCAGCGCGCGTCCCATGCCGCCGTCCTGGCCGGGGAGCACTGACATGGCCGCCATTTCGCTGCGCGGCATCCGCAAGACCTACGGCGACGGCCCGGAAATCGTCAAGGGCCTGGACCTCGATATCCATGACGGCGAATTCATGGTCTTCGTGGGGCCGTCCGGCTGCGGCAAGTCGACCCTGCTGCGCATGATCGCGGGACTGGAAGACATCAGCGCGGGCCAGCTGCGCATCGGCGACCTGCTGGCCAACGACGTGGCGCCGGCCGAGCGGGGCATCGCCATGGTCTTCCAGAGCTACGCCCTGTATCCGCATATGACGGCGCGCGAGAACATGGGCTTTGCCTTGAAACTGGCGGGCAAGGGGGAAGCCGAAGTGCGCGCGGCCGTCGGCAAGGTGGCCGAGATTTTGCAGATCACGCACCTGCTCGACCGTAAACCCAAGGCCTTGTCCGGCGGCGAACGCCAGCGCGTGGCCATCGGCCGCTCCATCGTGCGCCAGCCCAAGGTGTTTCTGTTCGACGAGCCGCTGTCCAACCTCGATGCCTCGCTGCGCGTGCAGACGCGCATCGAGCTGGCCAAGCTGCACCAGGAACTGGGCACGACGATGATCTACGTCACGCACGACCAGGTCGAGGCCATGACCCTCGGCGACAGGGTCGCCGTCTTCCATGGCGGGCACCTGGAGCAGGTGGGGGCGCCTTTGGCCCTGTACCGTCATCCGGCCAGCCAGTTCGTGGCCGGTTTCATCGGCGCGCTGCGCATGAACTTTTTGCCGTGCGCCGCCGTCCCGGCCCTGGCCAGCCAGCTTGGCGGCGAGGCGGGCATGCTGGTCGGTATACGCCCCGAACACCTGCGCCTGGTGCCGCGCAACGAGGGCTACGGCGCCACGGTGACCCTGATCGAGCAGCTGGGCGATGCGCAGATCATCCACGCGACGCTCGAGGGAAGTTCGCATGCGGTGGCCATCAAGCTGCACGGCGAGGCGCGCCACGCGCTGGCGCAGGGCAGCGCCATCGGCTTCGCGCCGGAAGAAGGCCATGCCTTTCTGTTCGACACGGCCGGGCGCGCCGTGGCTACCCATTGACCCCGCACGGAGGCGACATGACTTCAGATTGACACCCAAAAAATGTGCAGCAATAGCCAAAGAGCTATGTGATCATCATTCAACCAGCGGTACAGGAGACAACAACAATGCAACAGCTCAAACGCAATACCATCGCCCTCAGCCTGGCGCATGCGACCTTCGCCCAGTTCATCTTGCTGGGCAGCGGCGTCGCCATGGCCCAGGAGGCTGCAGCCACGGATGCGGCAAAACCGGCAGCCGAACAGATGGACCGCATCGTCGTCACGGCCACGCGCCGCAATACCTTCGTGCAGGAGACGCCGCTGGCCGTCACCGCCTTCAACCAGGACACCCTGCAAAACAATCAAGTGAAAGACCTGGCGTCGCTGGCCGCGATGGTGCCCAGTCTCGTCGTCGAGCAGCATGGTGACTCGGGCGGCGTGCACGTCTACATGCGCGGCGTGGGCTCGGCCAACCACACGGAGCTGGGCGACCCGGCCGTCGCCTTCTATGTCGATGGCGTGTATTCGCCGCGTCCCCAGGGCGCCACGGCGCTGATGTACGACCTGTCCCACGTCGAGGTGGCGCGCGGACCGCAGGGCACCCTGAACGGCCGCAATTCGACGGCCGGCGCCGTCAACCTCGTCTCGGCCGCGCCGAGCACGGCCAAGTTCATGGGCTCGGCCGGCATCACCGTCGGCGACTACCGCCACCTGCAGACGCAAGGCATGCTCAACATTCCGTTCTCCGACGACGTGGCGCTGCGCATCGCCGCCATCAAGGATAGCCACGACGGCACGGTGGACTTCCGCCGCGGCTCGAACGTCATGCCGGGCACGGCCAAGTATGGCGCCGGCGACCAGATGGGCGTGCGCGCCTCGCTGCTGTGGAAGTTCACGCCGCAGCTGCGCGGCACCTTCATCGCCGACTACTTCCTCGACCAGGGCGCCGGCAACGTTTACCTGGCGGCCGAACCGAAAGCGGGCGAGAAGCTGCGCTCGGCCCTGATCGACACGCCGGGCACCCTGGACCAGTCGATTTTGACCTACAAGGGCAAGCTCAATTACAAGCCGACGGATGCGCTGGACTTCACGTACCTGGGCAGCTGGAGCCGCTACAAGCGCCAGAACAGCAACGACGCCGATGCGGGCCTGTTCCCCGGTTTCAAGTCGGAAAACCGCACCGACTGGGCGCAGTTCGACAGCTATTCGCACGAGCTGCAGGCGCGCTCGGACGACGATGCGCCGTTCCAGTGGGTGGCCGGCCTGTTCCTGTTCAATGAAAAGAACAAGGTGCGCTTCGATATCGACCGCAGCCAGATTTCGCAGGCGGCCGTGCAGCAGGATATCGCCAACGGCGCCGTGATTTTCGTGCAGCCCACCGTGGGCCAGTATGCCTCGTCCATGTCCTTCATCCAGGGCGACCGCCAGCTCAAATCGAAAGCCGTGTTCGGCCAGGTCAGCCAGCAGCTGACGGACCAGATCAAGCTGACGGCCGGCGCGCGCTACACGAAAGACCATAAATTCGACATCGGCGGCCAGAACTGGGCTTGCCCGAACTGGCCCGCGAACACTCCGCTGGGCACCACCGTGCTGACTGCCGACCAGCTGCGCCAGCTGGTCACGCCGGGCACGGGCCTGGCCAACACGCACAATATCGGCCCCGGCGGCGCCATCACGGCGGCCGCCTGCGGCAATACGCCGGGCGACAATACGGCCGACCTGAAATACGGCCAGACCACCTGGCTGGGCCGCATCGAGTACAAGCTGCGCCCGGACATTTTGCTGTTCGGCTCCGTGACGACGGGCTTCCATTCGCCGGCCATCGGCGACGGCGGCGCCACCACCAAGCCGGAAAAGCTGACCAGCTATGAAATCGGCTTCAAGTCGGACTTGCTGAACCGCGAACTGACCCTGAACCTCGATGCCTTCCTGATGAAGTACAAGGACAAGCTCGAGTCGCAGGTGGTCAACAGCGTGCTGGCCAACTTCAACGCGGCCGGCGCCACCGTCAAGGGCCTGGAAGCGGAATGGGTGTGGCGGCCGACGAAGGTCGATCGCCTGACGGGCAACGCCACCTGGCTCAAGGCCGTGTATGACGACTTCGTGTCGTGCGACGTCGATGCGGCGCGCGCGAATGGCCAGTCCTGCGGCTCGACGGCGCCACTGGTGAACGTGGGCGGCAGCACCATGAAGCATGCGCCGAAGTTTTCCACGACCGTCCAGTACGAGCATGATTTCACGGTGGCCGGCGGCCAGCTCACGCCGCGCGCCTCGGTGCATTATGAAACCATGTCGTACGTGGGCGCGGGCGCGTTCAACGGCGACGTGCCGGGCCATGCGGGCGTCAAGCGCCAGGAAGCCTACACGACCCTGGACCTGAGCCTGCGCTTCCAGCCGGCGAACAAGGCGTACACGGTGGAAGCGTTCGTGCAGAACGCCACCGACAAGGCGGTCAAGCTGGACGTCAATGAAATCTGCACGGACGTGGGCATGCCGTGCCAGCCGACGCAGCAGATCTACGGCGCCTTCTACAACGCGCCGCGCACGTTTGGCGCGCGCGTGTCGATGAAGTTTTAAATGAGGTAGTGTGAAAGAGCAGTTGCAGTCGCAGTCCACTCAGTAGGGGAAGGTGTTGGGCCGGGGAGCTTCCCCGGCCTTTTTTATTCCAGCGCTTATTCCAGCGTTGCCTGCACGCTGGCGATGCCGATCTGCGCGCTGCCTTCGGCCAGGCGCACGTTGACGTTCTGGCGCGCCTGTAGATGCGCCGGTGAGCGCACGATGGCGCCTTTTTCATCGCGCAGGATGGCGTAGCCGCGTTCCAGGGTGCGCTGCGGATTCAACAGTTCCAGCTGCGCCGCCAGGCCGTCGAGGCGGTGGCGCCGCTGGCTGAGCAGCTGCGCCATGGCCGCGCCGCCGCGCCGCTGCGCTTCCAGCAGGCGCGCGCGCGGCGCCGTGACGTCGGGCCGCAAGGCGGCCCAGCGGTTGCGCAGGCGTTCCAGTGCATATTGCGACTGGTTCACGGGCGCGCGCGCCGCATGCGTCATGGCCGTGGACAGGGCCAGCAGCTGCAGGCGCTGCTGCTGCAGCTGCGCCTTCGGGTTGAGCAGGCGGCGGCTGTGGCGGTCCAGGGTTTGCGCCGCGTCGTCGAGGCTGCGGCGCATGGCGCGGCGCAGGTCGGCCGCATCGGCGCGCAGGGAAGCCATCCAGTCCGCGCGCGGCGTGGCCGCCAGTTCGGCCGCCGCCGTCGGCGTGGCCGCGCGCAGGTCGGCCGCGAAGTCGGCGATGGTGAAATCGGTCTCGTGGCCCACGCCGCTGATCACGGGCATGGAACAATCGGCGATCGCATGTGCCACGGCTTCATCGTTGAACGACCATAAATCCTCGATACTGCCGCCGCCACGGCACACCAGCAGCACGTCGCACTCGGCCCTGGCTGATGCCGTGCGGATCGCGTGCGCGATCTTTTCCGGCGCCTGCTGGCCCTGCACGGGCGTGGGATACAGGATGATGGACACGTGCGGCGCGCGGCGCTTGAGCGCGATCAGCACGTCGCGCAGGGCCGCCGCCTGCGGGCTGGTGACGATGCCGATGCTGCGCGCGAACATGGGGATGGCGCGCTTGCGTTCCTGGTCGAACAGGCCCTGCGCGGCCAGCTTTTCCTTCAGGCGCTGGAACGCTTCGTACAGGGTGCCCACGCCGGCGCGGCGGATGGCTTCCACGTTGATCTGGTAATCGCCGCGCGCGCCGTACAGGGTGACGAGGGCGCGCACTTCGACCTTGTCGCCTTCGCGCGGCGTGAAGCCCGCGTACTGGGCGCGGCCGCGGAACATCACGGCGCGCACCTGGGCGCCATCGTCCTTCAAGGTGAAATACCAGTGGCCGGAAGCGGCGCGCGTGAAGTTGGAAATCTCGCCGGCGATCCAGGTCAGCGGAAACGACCGTTCAAGCAGGCGCGCGACGGCCTGGTTCAGGGCGCTGACGGTCAGCACGGGCGGGGCGGCGAAGCCGCTGTCAGTCGGGGTGTCGGTCATCATAAAGCTGAGGGCGGGAAGGGAACTGTCCACATATTATCGGCGAGGTCATGCTTATGTCATATATCGTGCAAAACAACAAGATCTATTTCTAAGTAATTGATTTCATGCAGAATTCCCGTATGCCTGATTTGCGTGCACAGGGAAAAAATCCTTTAATATCAAGCACATCAGTGCAGCCCCTTCCACTTACGCACAAAGTTATCCACAGAAAGTGTGCGGAACTTTTTGCCTTGGACAAACATGGCCGGGCAAGCCCGTTTATACCGATAAAAGTGCCTTGCTACATTTTTGCGCACGGAAATAAAGTGCATAGGAATCAAGCGCTTAGTATGCCATGCATGGCCTTGCGCACAATCTTATCCACAAAAAATGTGCAGAACTCCCGCATGGCATGGGATTTATCCACCGGAATGCCCATGGCATGGCTTGCCTGAATTTTACGCAGCATAAAAATAGCCTTATAGATCAAGGGTCTAGCGTTCGACCGTGCGCCTTGCTCACAATCTTATCCACAGAATATGTGCAAAACCGCATAAATCGTTTCGTCTTTTCCGGGACTTTTCCACGGCGCGAGCAGGCGCTCGCGCTGCCTTATTTTTCAGCATCGAAAAAAACTCCTTTAAAATCAATGCTCTTGCATGGAGTCAATCGGCTTGCTCACAATCTTATCCACACTTTATGTGTGAAACTGCCTTCGCCGTGGAAAACTGCCTTTTTGCAGTGAAATCTGACGCTGAAAACCGTGCTTTCCAGTCCTTGCTACATTTTTATGCACGGCAATAAAAACGATATAAATCAATGTACTTAGCGCTTATCTTTGCGCTTGCGCACAATCTTGTCCACAGATTGTGTGCAGAACTTTGAGGGTCCATCTGCCGCCGATTACGCGCCGTCTGCCACTTTTTTACTCATTAACTTAATTTTCTTTTAAATCAATGACTTAATTAAATTCCACGGCTTTGCGCACAATCTTGTCCACAGTAAATGTGCAGAACTCTGCAAGTATTAATTTATTGACATTGACTACTGCCGATAAGCTGCTATGCCTGTATTTTGCGCAGCATGATAATTCCCATGTAAATCAAGGACTTGTGTGCTGGACTTCACGCTTGCTCACAATCTTATCCACACAAAGTGTGCAAAACTGTGCGCTGGAGTACCGGCCCGCCGCGCGGTGTGGATAAGGGCAGATGCAGGCGCCACTTGCCGCCGGCGCGGCAACGCGCTACATTGCGCCATTCCTGCGCGGACGTATCATCGGTCTTCGGCGCTCGGTACAATACAGGCTGTCCGGGCGGTCCATCGCCTTCCCTTTACCAGGAGTTTCTTTTGCTCGCTATATTTCAAGCCGCTGGCTGGCCCATCTGGCTGTTGTTGATCGCTTCCATCGTCGCCCTGGCCCTGATCATCGAGCGCCTGCTGTATTTGCGACGCGGCAAGATCCTGCCCCGCAAGCTGTTCGATGAAGTGGTGCAGGTATATCGCAGCGGCAAGATCACGCCGGACACGGTGGCCAAGCTGGAAGACAATTCGCCGCTGGGCGTGGTGCTGGCCGCCGCCTTGCGCAATGTCGACGCGCCGCGCGAGGTGATGAAGGAATCGATCGAGGAGGCCGGCAGCGGCGTGGCCCACACGCTGGAACGTTTCCTGACGACCCTGGGCACCATCGCCACCCTGGCCCCGCTGATGGGGCTGTTCGGCACGGTGGTGGGCATGATCGAAATCTTCGGCTCGCAAAACGCCAGCGGCTCGAATCCCGCCCAGCTGGCCCACGGTATTTCGGTGGCCCTGTACAACACGGGCTTCGGCCTGGCCATCGCCATGCCGACCCTCGTCTTCTACCGCCATTTCCGCGCCCTCGTCGACAGCTTCGTCATTGACATGGAGCAGCAAGCAGTCAAGTTCGTCGACATCGTCCACAGTGGCCGCAAATGAACTTCCGCAAAGGCAAGGGGCGTGAAGACCCCGAAATCAACCTGATCCCGTTCATCGACGTGCTGCTGGTGATCCTGATCTTCCTGATGGTCAGCACCACCTACAGCAAGTTTACGGAGCTGCAGATCACCTTGCCGACGGCCGACGCCGAGCAAGTCAAGGACAAGCCGCAGCAGATCGACGTCACCGTCGATGCCAAGGGTAATTACACGGTCAACCGCGAACCGGTCTCGTTCCGCGACGTGGCCGGCCTGGCCGACGCCCTGCAAAACGCGGCGAAAGCAGCCAACGGCGGCAAGGCGCCCGCGCAGACGCCCGTGGTCGTGGTCAACGCCGACCAGTTCGCCATGCACCAGATGGTCATCCACGTGATGGAAGCGGCGCGCCTGGCCGGCTATGAAAAGCTGACGTTTGCGGCGCAAGCGGGCGGCAAGTAAATTCCCGCCGTTACCGGCAACATAATTGGGGTCTGACCCGCCGGGTCAGACCCCAGCCCTTTACTCCTCACCGCATGCCCACATCCTCCCCCGCCAAGCTTGAAACCACATTGACCCGCGCCTGGCTGACGCGCGGTCCGCTGGCGTGCGCGCTGTGGCCCGTCTCGCTGCTGTTCGCCGCCCTGAGCGCCGTGCGGCGCGTTTTGTACCGCGCCAACATCCTGCAATCGGCGCGCCTGCCCGTGCCCGTCGTCGTCGTCGGCAATATTTTTATCGGCGGCACGGGCAAGACGCCGCTGACGATCTGGCTGGTGCAGGCCTTGCGCGACGCGGGCATGCGCCCGGGCGTTATTTCGCGCGGCCATGGCAGCGCCGACCGTTCGCCGCGCGCCGTCACCGCCGCGTCCACGCCGCAGCAGGTAGGCGACGAGCCGCTGCTGATCTTCCAGCGCGGCGGCTGCCCCGTGATGGTGGGACGCGACCGCGCGCAAGCGGGCAGGGCGCTGCTGGCCGCGCATCCGGACGTCGATGTGCTCGTTACGGACGACGGCTTGCAGCATTACGCCTTGCGGCGCGACGTGGAAATCGTGCTGTTCGACGGCCGCGGCGCGGGCAATGGCTGGCTGCTGCCGGCCGGACCCTTGCGCGAATCGCCGCGCCGCCGGCGCGACGTGACGGTGATCAATGCGCCCGAGCTGGCGCCGGCGCTGGTGGACCAGGTTGCACCCAAGGGCGGGCTGGTGGTGCAGATGCGGCTCGAGGGCGGCGTGGCCGAACGCTTGACGGACCGCAGCGAACGCATGCCGCTTGAAACCCTGGCGGCCGGCGGCCAGCGCATCGTGGCGGCGGCCGGCATCGGCAACCCCCGGCGTTTCTTTGCCATGCTGCGCGGGGCCGGATTGGACTTCGCGGAACTGTCCTTGCCCGATCATCACGACTTTCTCGACCAGCCATTTGCGGCACTGGACACGGATGTGATCTTGATCACCGAGAAGGATGCAGTAAAATGTGCGCAAATTGAATATCTCAAAGATGACCCGAGACTGTGGGTCGTCCCCGTCAGTGCGCGCATCGATAGCGCGCTGGCCCAACAAATTGTGGAGAAATGTCGTGGACGCTCGACTGCTTGATATCCTGGTCTGCCCTGTTTGCAAGGGTCCGCTTGAACACGATAAGAAGGCGCAGGAACTGATTTGCCGCGCCGACCGCCTCGCCTATCCTATCCGCGATGGCATTCCCATCATGTGGGCGGACGAAGCGCGCACCCTGCAAGACGCAGTGGAATAACGATGGCGTTCATCGTCATCATCCCGGCCCGCCTGGCCTCGACGCGCCTGCCGAACAAGCCGCTGGCCGACCTGGGCGGCAAGCCCATGGTGGTGCGCGTGGCCGAGCAGGCGTCGCTCGCAGGCGCCGCGCGCGTCATCGTCGCCACCGACCATGACTCCATCCGCGACGCTTGCGCCGCGCATGGCGTAGAAGTGTGCATGACGCGCAGCGACCATCCGTCGGGCACGGACCGCATCGCCGAAGTGGCGCGCACGCTCGCGCTGCCGCCGGACGCCGTCGTCGTCAACCTGCAGGGCGACGAGCCGCTGATCGATCCGGCCCTGCTGGCCGCCTGCGCGGCGCAGATCAGCGCCGCCGTCCCCATGGCCACGTGCGCCCATCCGCTGCATGACGTGGTCGACGCCTTCAATCCGAATGTCGTCAAGGTGGTGCTGGACAAGGCAAACCGCGCCTTGTATTTTTCGCGCGCCACCATCCCCTGGCACCGCGACGGCTTCGCGCAGTCGAAAGACAGCTTGCCGGCCGGCTACGTGCCGCTGCGTCATATCGGCCTGTATGCGTACAGCAATGCATTTTTGCAAACGTATCCCACGCTCTCCGCGTCGCCTCTGGAAGCGATCGAGGCGCTGGAGCAGTTGCGCGTGCTGTGGCACGGCTATGCCATCGCCGTGCACGTCACGGACTCGGCCCCGGCCGCCGGCGTGGACACGCCGGAAGATCTGGAGCGCGTGCAGGCGCACTACCGCCACGCCACCTGAGAAAACGTCCATGGCTGCCTTGCCCTGAGCGTTTTTCAGGCGCCGTGCGTGCGCGAGAAAAACTTTATGCGGGGCCTGCCACAAAAAACCACATTTTGAAACGCCTGCTTCGCTAATTGCTGGCTTTGATCAATCAGGGCATAGCAATTCGACAGCAAACTGGCGTTCCGGGGATTTTTTGTGGTAAGTTTCGTAGGGAAAGATAGCCATAGCAACATCATCTAAAAATAATTACACATACCACCATCCAAAATCTGTTTTTTAGGAACTTTTCAATGCGTCTGATACTTTTAGGAGCACCCGGTGCCGGCAAGGGCACCCAAGCTAACTTCATCAAAGAAAAATACAATATTCCACAAATCTCCACGGGCGACATGCTGCGCGCGGCGATCAAGGAAGGCACCGAACTGGGCCTGGCAGCGAAAAAAGTCATGGATGCGGGCGGCCTCGTGTCGGACGACATCATGATCGGCCTCGTCAAGAACCGCCTGCAGGAAGCCGATTGCGCCAATGGCTACCTGTTCGACGGTTTCCCGCGCACCATCGCGCAGGCGGACGCCATGAAGGATGCCGGCATCAATGTCGACTACGTGCTGGAAATCGACGTGCCGGACGAATCGATCATCGAGCGCATGGACGGCCGCCGCAGCCACCCGGGTTCGGGCCGCGTCTACCACGTCAAATTCAATCCGCCCAAGGTCGACGGCATCGACGACATCACGGGCGAGCCGCTGATCCAGCGCGACGACGACAAGGCGGAAACGGTCAAGAAGCGCCTGGACGTGTACCACAACCAGACCAAGGTCTTGCTCGGTTACTACAACGACTGGGCCAAGTCCGGCCTGCCGGGCGCGCCGAAATACCGCCGCATCGCCGGCGTCGGTCCGGTCGAGCAAATCCGCGACAGCGCCTTTGCCGCCCTGGCGGAATAAGCAGTTTTTGAAAAGCGGACCTCAGTGTCCGCTTTTTTTGTGCCCGCTTTTCAGGCACACTGCAAGCATGGCTGTATGTCTTACGTTTTCGTAGTTGAAGTTTTTTGCAGGTCGTGTTTTCCTGGCTGCGCGTGCCTACCCGGTGCGGTCTGCAGCTGTTGGCAATGACGTCGGATAAAAACAGAAGGGGACGATATGGCAGCCAGTTTGTGGTTTGCGGTAGCCTGCGGCGTGGTCGCAGTCATCTATGGTTTGGTGTCGCGCAGCTGGATCCTGCGCCAGGATCCCGGCAACGCGCGCATGCAGGAAATCGCCCTGGCCATCCAGCAGGGCGCGGCCGCCTATCTGGCGCGCCAGTACCGCACCATCGCCATCGTCGGCGTGGCGCTGCTGATCGCCATCTATGTACTGCTCGGCCTGCACACGGCGCTGGGCTTTCTGATCGGCGCCGTGCTGTCGGGCGCCTGCGGCTTCATCGGCATGAATGTCTCGGTGCGGGCCAATGTGCGCACGGCGCAGGCGGCCACGCTGGGCATCAACCAGGCGCTGAACGTGGCCTTCAAGGGCGGCGCGATCACCGGCATGCTGGTGGTCGGTCTGGGCTTGCTGGGCGTGACCCTGTTCTACTGGCTGCTGATGAAGACGGGCGCGCCCGGCCTGACCCAGCATGACCTGATCAAGCCTTTGATCGGCCTGGCCTTCGGCGCCTCGCTCATTTCCATCTTCGCGCGGCTGGGCGGCGGCATCTTCACCAAGGGCGCCGACGTGGGCGCGGACCTGGTGGGCAAGGTCGAGGCGGGCATTCCCGAGGACGATCCGCGCAACCCGGCCGTCATCGCCGACAACGTGGGCGACAACGTGGGCGACTGCGCCGGCATGGCGGCCGACCTGTTCGAAACCTATGTCGTGACCCTGATCGCCACCATGCTGCTGGGCGCGCTGCTGATGGCCGAAGCGAGCAGCACGGCCATCATCTATCCGCTGCTGCTGGGCGCCGTCTCCATCCTCGCCTCCATCGTCGGCTGCTCGATGGTCAAGACGGCGCCCGGCAAGAAGATCATGTCGGCGCTGTACACGGGCCTGTGGTGGGCCGCAGGCCTGTCGCTGGTGGGCTTTGCCGTGGTCACGTGGCTGCTGTGGCCCGACGACGCCATGCGCTACAAGATGCTGGGCGCCACCGTCGTCGGCATCGTGCTCACGGGCCTGATGGTGTACATCACCGAGTACTACACGGGCACGGACTTCAAGCCCGTGCGCCACATCGCCGAAGCGTCGACGACGGGCCACGGCACGAATATCATCGCCGGCCTGGGCGTGTCGATGAAGTCCACCGCGTATCCGGTGCTGGCCGTCTGCGTCGCCATCCTCGTCTCGTACCAGCTGGCGGGCCTGTACGGCATCGCCATTGCCGCTACCTCCATGCTGTCGATGGCGGGCATCATCGTCGCGCTCGACGCGTATGGCCCCATCACCGATAACGCGGGCGGCATCGCGGAAATGTCGGGCCTGCCCGACTCCGTGCGCGCCATCACCGACCCGCTCGACGCCGTGGGCAACACCACCAAGGCCGTCACCAAGGGCTACGCCATCGGCTCGGCCGGCCTGGCCGCGCTGGTGCTGTTCGCCGACTACACGCATGCGCTTGAATCCGTGGGCCAGCACATCACCTTCGACTTGTCGAACCCGATGGTCATCGTCGGCCTCTTCATCGGCGGCCTGATTCCGTATCTGTTCGGCGCCATGGCGATGGAAGCCGTGGGCCGCGCGGCCGGTGCCGTGGTGGTCGAGGTGCGCCGGCAGTTCCGCGACATCAAGGGCATCATGGAGGGCACGGCGCGGCCCGAATACGACAAGGCCGTCGACATGCTGACGGCGTCGGCCATCCGCGAAATGATCGTGCCATCGCTGCTGCCCGTGGTGGTGCCCATCGTCGTGGGCATGCTGCTGGGGCCGGCGGCGCTGGGCGGCCTCTTGATGGGAACGATTGTGACGGGTCTGTTCGTGGCCATTTCCATGACCACGGGCGGCGGCGCCTGGGACAACGCCAAGAAATACATCGAGGATGGCCATTTCGGCGGCAAGGGTTCCGACGCGCACAAGGCGGCCGTCACGGGCGACACGGTGGGCGACCCGTACAAGGACACGGCGGGACCGGCCGTCAATCCCTTGATCAAGATCATCAATATCGTGGCCCTGCTGCTGGTGCCGCTGCTGCCGGCCACGGGCTGGCTGGCCGTGGCCGCGCCGGCGCCCGTCCACGCGCCCGTGCCGCCCATCCTGGCGCCGGCGACACCGGTGCAAAGCTTGCCCGCGCAATAACAAGGCGCCTTCCCTGCAGCCCCGTGGCCCGCGCCGCGGGGCTGTTTGCATTTGCTGCAGGTGAAACTTTCCAGCACTCCATATCCTCGGCGTATCAAAAGTGAGCAATTGTTACGGCGCCTTTGCATGTGCCGGCCCGCTACCAATAATGGAGTGAGGGAGTGAGCTTTGCAGCCTGGCAGGCAAGACGGGAGGATGTCATGGACAGCATCAACAGAAAGGGCGGCGCGCTGCTGGCGCTGCTGATATTGGGCGGTGTTGCCGGGTTGGCCCAGGCGGAGCCGGGCCGGCACGGCGGTTTCCACGGCCATCACGGCCACTTCCATGGCCATTCGCACGTGGGCGTCTGGGTAGGCTCGCCATGGTGGTATGGCTACGGACCCGGCTGGTATGGCGACCCGTGGTATGGCTATCCTTATCCGTATGGGCGCACGGTGATCGTGCAGCCGGCACCCGTGTACATCGAGCAGGGCGGCGAGCCGACGGCGCAGATGTGGTATTACTGCGCGCGGCCGCAAGGCTATTATCCCTACGTGAAAAATTGCAGTACGGCATGGCGTGCCGTGCTACCGACCAGCGTGCGCTGACGGGGAGAGCAACATGAACACGAGAGCGTTGATGGGGCGTGCCGGCCTGCTGGCACCGCTGCTGCTGGCTGCCTGCACGGTGATGCCGGAAGGGCCGTCGGCCATGGTCTTGCCCGGCACGGGCAAGAGTTTCGAACAATTCCGCCGCGATGACGGCAGTTGCCGCAGCTATGCGCAGGCGCAGCTGGGCGGCAATTCGGCGCAGCAGGCCAGCGTCGACAGCGGCGTGCGCAGCGCGGCGCTGGGTACGGTGCTCGGTGCGGCGGCCGGCGCCGCCATCGATGGCGGCCATGGCGCGGGCGTGGGCGCCGGCACGGGCCTGCTGTTCGGCGCGCTGGCGGGCACGGGCGCGGCCGACAGTTCCGCCTACGGCATGCAGCGCCGCTACGATTATGCCTACCAGCAATGCATGTATGCGAGCGGCCACAAGGTGCCCGTCGCCGGGCAGATGCTCAGCAGCGTCCCTGCCAATGCCGCCACGCCGCCGCCCGATACGCCGCCGCCCCGTTATTAGAACCGTGAGGTCAGGCCCACGAACATGCGCCGTCCCGGCACGTAATAGTCGACCAGGCCATCGGCCATCGGTCCCTTCTTGAACAGGTTTTGCACGCCGCCGCGCACGGTCCACCGGGGCGTGACCTTGTACGACACGACAGTGTCGACGATGGTGTAGGCCTTGTCGGCCAGCTTGCCCGCGTCGAGTTCCTTGCCCGTGTACTGGGCCGACACTTCGCCGAACAGCTGGTCGTTGACTTGCCAGCCCAGCGCCGAGTACCACGACAGCTTGGGCGTGGACAGCAGGTTGGCGCCCGTGGTCAGGTTTTTCGCCTCGGCCATGTAGGTCACGTTGTTACGCCAGTTCAGGTTTTTCGTCAGCGGGATATTCGCCGTCGCTTCCAGGCCGCTGGTGCGCGCTTTCTGGATATTTGTCATCTTGGTCCACCACTGCTTCTGGAAAAAGCCCAGCGGCGCGTAGTCGATCTTGTTCTTGAAATCCGTGTGGAAGTACGTCAGGCCCACGTCCCAGCCATTCTGCTCCCACGCCACGCCGATCTCGCCGGCCGTGCTCGTTTCCGGCTTCAAGTCCGCATTGCCGGCCATGTAGCAGCCGCCCGTGATGTAACCGAGCGGTTTCAGGCTGCCGCAACCGCGTCCGCCCGACTGCGTGGCCGCCGCCGGCGAGTTTTCCTTCAGGCTCGGTGCGCGGAAGCCTTGCGAGATGCCGCCCTTGATGGTCCAGGCGGGGGCCGGGTGGTACACGAGGTACAGGCGCGGGCTGTAATGGTTGCCGAACTTGCTGTGGTGATCGAGACGCAGGCCGGCCGTGGCCGTCAGGTTTTCGCGCAGAAACAACTGGTCTTCCGCAAACAGGGCCGAGGTGGTGCCAGACAGGGTGGCGCCGCTGACGGGGTTGCCCAGGTAATCGGTGGGGATGGTGCCGATGGTATCCGTGTTCGTCAGTTCCTGGTGCTTCCACTGGCCGCCCATCACCAGCATTTGCTCGATGCCGCCCCAGCCGACGCGTTTTTCCAGGCTGGCGTCCAGCGTGCTGTCCTTGGATTTCGCCACCGTGCCGACCACCTCGTTGTCGAAGTCGTTGTGGTACAGGTTGACCACGGCCTTGCCGAAGTCCCAGCGGCCTTCATAGCCGAGGCTGGCGCTTTTGCGTATCAGCTTGCTCGCGCCCCAGGCGCCGAACAGCGGGTAGCCGTCCGCGTCGAGCGTGGTCGAATCCGTCGATTGCTGCTTGCCGTAGCTGGCGTCCAGCGACAGGTTCTGCTTCTTGTCCAGCGCCCAGTTCAGCTGGCCCGAGACAGTCTGGTTGCGTTCGCCGCCGATGCCGCCCGATTTGCCGATGGCTTTTTCATCGGGATTCTGGCGCGTCTGGCCCACGCCCAGGCGCATGCCCACCGTGTCCGACAGGGGACCGGCCAGGTTCACGCCCAGCTGATGCGCCGTGCCGCGGCCGCTGTCCTGCGGCTGCGTGTAGTTGGCCGTGGCCGAGCCGTTCCACTTGCCCGGCACCTTGCGCGTGATGATGTTGATCACGCCGCCCATGGCGTCCGAGCCGTACAGCGAGGACATGGGGCCGCGCACCACTTCGATGCGCTCGATCATGTCGGGCGAAATCCAGTTCAAGTCCTGGCGGCCCAGGTCGGGACGGTAGGCCGTGTCGGCCGAGCTGCCCACGCGCTTGCCGTCGACGAGGATCAAGGTGTATTTGTCGGGCAGGCCGCGCAGCTTGATCTTCGACTCTTCGCCCACGGGGCTGGTGCCGCCCGTCACGCCGGGGATGCGGCGCAGCAGGGTATTCAAGTCATACACGGGCTGGCGCTCGATTTCTTCGCGCGTGATGACGCTGATGCTGGCCGGCGCATCCTTGATGTCGATGGCCGTGCCCGAGGCGGTGACCACCACCGTGTTCATGGTGGGATCGGCGACCGCATTGCCTTCGGCCCAGGCGCTGCCGACGGCCAAGGACAGCAGGCAGGGCAGGAGCAGGGTGGCGCAATGGATGGGGCGGGCGGGCGTAACAGGATGAATGGAGGCGGGACTACGCTGGGTCATGGTGAACTTTCCGGATGTTGTTATTTCCTGGCTGCCTTCCGGGTGGCTCGGGTATGAATGAAAAGATAGCAAATTGCGCTCGAATTCCGTTAATGAGAATAAGAATCGTTCTTATTGTAATGCCATCCTGGCAAGAAGGAAAGTGTTGAGAGGAAATAAAACACTGTTGCAGCATGGGCGTGGCCGTTGCAAGCGTGAGAAATTGTTACCTGCGCTGGCATCTGGCATGGCGTGTGCCAATAATGAAGGAATGTGATCGATGTTTGGGGAGGCGGCATGACAAGGATGACAAAAACCATGCTGGCCTGCGCCATGCTGGTATCGGCTGGCGGCCATGCCTGGGCGCAGGAGACGGCGGCGTCCGATGAACTGCCCGTGTGTCGGCTCGACCCGCGCAACAGTAGCAAGCTGGCGGTGGAACCGTGCCGCCCGGCGCCGCCCGTGCAGCCGCGCCGTTCCGTGGCGCAGGTGATCGGCCGCATGCCGGCGCCACCTGCGCCAACGGTCGTGCCCATGGCGCCCCTGCCGCCCAGCCCGGCCGTGCTGATGCCGCGCGCGCCGCAGCCCATCGGCGCATGCGACAGCGGCGGCTGCCGCGATGCGGCCGGCGCGCGCTACAACGGCGCGGGCAACGCCACGCTCGATGCCAATGGGCGCATCTGCCACCGCAACGGCGCTTTCATGCAGTGTTTTTAAGCTTGCCAGTCGCTGGCGCTGCAAGTTTTCGCTCGGTGCGCGCAAAAATGGCTACAATTGTCGTCGACATTACGTTTACGTAAACGTAACTATGGCACCATGCAACCATCAGGCGCCGGGAACACGGCCCTTATCACTCAGGAGATTTCATGCAGATTCAGGACAATGTATTCATCATCACGGGCGGCGCATCGGGTTTGGGCGCGGCCACGGCGCGCATGCTGACGGCCGCTGGCGGCAAGGTCGTGCTGGCCGACGTGCAGACGGAGGCGGGCCAGGCGCTGGCCGCTGAACTGAACGGCGTGTTCGTGCAGTGCGACGTGACGTCGGAAGAAGACGGCATGGCCGTGGTGGCGGCGGCCACCAAGCTCGGTACCTTGCGCGGCCTGGTCAACTGCGCCGGCGTGGCGCCTGCCGTGAAAACCGTGGGCAAGGATGGCCCGCATCCGCTGGCCCTGTTCCAGAAGGTCGTCAACATCAACCTGGTGGGTACCTTCAATATGTGCCGCCTGGCGGCCGACGCCATGGCGAAACAGGACGCGACGGCGGAAGGCGAGCGCGGCATCATCATCAACACGGCTTCCGTGGCGGCCTATGATGGCCAGATCGGCCAGGCGGCCTACGCTTCGTCGAAGGCGGCCGTGGTGGGCCTGACCCTGCCGATGGCGCGTGACCTGTCGCGCAACGGCATCCGCGTGATGACGGTGGCGCCCGGCATTTTCGAGACGCCCATGCTGCTCGGCATGCCGGCCGAAGTGCAGGATGCGCTGGGCAAGATGGTGCCGTTCCCATCGCGCCTGGGCAAGCCCGGCGAATACGCGCAACTGGTGAAGGCCATCGTGGAAAACGTCATGCTCAATGGCGAAACAATCCGCCTGGACGGCGCCATCCGCATGCAGCCCAAATAAGCGTGGCGTGATTTGATGTAGGATACCCCCGTATGGGGCGTACAGCCTTGCCTGGCTGTGCGCCCTTTTTTTATCGGAGAATCCATGATCGCATTGAAGCCGCTGGCGCTGAGCCTGACCTTGCTGGGAGCCCTCGCTGCCAGTCCCGTATTTGCCGAAGTGCCGCAAAAGGCGCCGGAAATCGCCACCGCGTATGCGGAAAAAAGTGGCTGGGCGGCGCAGAAATTCATGGTCGCCGCCGCCAATCCGCTGGCCGCCGATGCCGGCTACCAGATGCTCAAAAAAGGTGGCAGCGCCATCGACGCGGCCATCGCCACGCAGCTGGTGCTCACCCTGGTCGAGCCGCAATCGTCGGGCATCGGCGGCGGCGCCTTCCTGCTGTATTCGACGGCCAAGGGCGTGCAAGCGTTCGACGGGCGCGAAACGGCGCCGGCCGCGGCGGACGAACACCTGTTCCAGAATGCGGACGGCAGCCCCGTTTCGCGCGCCACGGGCGTGGTGGGCGGGCGCTCCGTGGGTGCGCCGGGCGTGCTGCGTATGCTGGAACTGGCCCACAAGGAGCATGGCAAGCTGCCGTGGGCGACCTTGTTCACTCCCGCCATCAAGCTGGCGCACGGCGGCTTTCCCGTCAGCCAGCGCCTCAACGGCCTGTTGACCTGGGACCAGGCCCTGAAGCGCGACCCTGTCGCCGCCGCGTATTTCTATGACGGCGAGGGCAAGGCCTGGCCCGTCGGCCACGTGCTGAAAAACCCGCAGCTGGCGCGGACCCTGCGCGAGATCGCCCGCGGCGGCGCCGACGCGTTTTATAACGGCCGCATTGCGCGCGACATCGCCGCCAAGGTGGCGTCGCACCCGACCAACCCGGGCAAGCTGACGGCGCAGGATATCGCCGGCTACCAGGCCAAGGTGCGCGAACCCATCTGCAGCGACTACAAGGCTTGGACCGTGTGCGGCATGCCGCCGCCATCGTCGGGCGGCATCGCCATCGCGCAGATGCTGGGCATCCTGGAAGTGAAGGATATCCGCCCGTATGCGCCCGTCGACGGCGTGCTCGATGCGCAGGCGATCCACCTGTTCTCGGAAGCGGGGCGCCTGGCCTACGCGGACCGCAACCGCTACGTGGCCGACACGGACTTCGTGCCGCTGCCGGGCAAGGGCATCGCCTCGATGCTCGACAAAACCTACCTGGCGCAGCGCGCCGCCCTGATCGGCGACAAATCCATGGGTAAAGCCTTGCCCGGCACGCCGCCCGGCATGCAGGTGGCGTGGGGCATGGACAATGCCTTGCAGCGTCCGTCGACCTCGCACCTGGTGGCCGTCGATGCCTTCGGCGGCGGCCTGTCGATGACCACCAGCGTGGAAGACGCGTTCGGTTCGCGCCAGATGGTCGACGGCTTTTTGCTGAATAACCAGCTGACGGATTTCTCGTTCGATTCGCGCGATGCCGATGGTCCCATCGCCAACCGGGTCGAAGCGGGCAAGCGTCCGCGCAGCGCCATGTCGCCCACCCTCGTGTTCGAGAAGGGCACGCACAAGCTGGTGCTGGCGACGGGTTCCCCGGGCGGCTCGTCCATCATCAATTATGTGGCCAAGGTCCTGGTCGGCACCATGGACTGGGGCTTGAACGTGCAGCAGGCCATCAGCCTGCCGAACTTCGGCAGCCGCAACGGTCCGACGGAACTGGAAAAGGGCCGTGCGCCGGCCGCGCAAGTCGAGGCGCTGCAGGCGATGGGCCACGAGGTGCGCGTCATCGAACAGAATTCCGGCTTGCAGGGCATCATGCGCCTGAATGCGCATGGCAAGGATTTCTGGTTTGGCGGTGCCGATCCACGGCGCGAAGGCATGGTCCGAGGCGATTAGGGGCACCGGACCAAACCTACTGCGCGTCGGTATAGGTGGCCTGCGATGCTCACCGTACTAGAGTACGGTTGCGCTTCTCGGCCACCTCTCCCTTCCGCTCGCTACGGTTTTGTCCGGCGCCGTGACGTGGGCAGTCTGTCTGGATGTTGTTCTGCACACTTTGTATCATCCTTTTCCGGTGCACTCAGTAACTTCCAAACTTTTCCACAAAGTATCAAGACCCTGCTAATCTGCCGGCATGGGAATGCAAAATAAAACAGGCTTGATACTCACGGGAGGAGGCGCCCGTGCCGCCTACCAGGTGGGCGTGCTGCAGGCGATTTCGGCGATTCTGTGGGAAGCGGGCTGGGCGCCGGCGCGCAACCCGTTCGACATCATCTGCGGCACCTCGGCCGGCGCCATCAATGCCACGGCGCTGGCCTGCCGCGCCGACAACTTCGGCGAGGGCGTGCAAAAGCTGCTCGACGTGTGGCAGCACATCGAGGTCGAGCAGGTATACCGTGCCGATTCGCTGGGCGTGATCCGCTCGGGCGCGCGCTGGCTGTCCTTGCTGTCGTTCGGCTGGCTGCTGCGCCAGTGGCATGCGTCGCCGCCCAGTTCCCTGCTCGACAATACTCCGCTGGTCAGCCTGCTGCACCGCATGCTCGACCTGCCGCGCCTCGATGCTGCCCTGGCCGACGGGCTGCTGCATGCGCTGGCCGTGACGGCGTCGTCGTATTCGGGCAGCCGCCACATGACGTTTTACCAGACGGCCGAGGATATCGCGCCGTGGGTGCGCACGCAGCGTCTGGCCTTGCCCGACCAGATCGGCGTGGAACACTTGCTCGCCTCGGCCGCCATCCCTTTCATTTTTCCCGCCGTGCCCCTGTACGTGGGCGGCCAGCGTGAATACTGCGGCGACGGTTCCATGCGCCAGCTGGCGCCGATTTCGCCGGCCATCCATCTGGGCGCGAACAAGGTGCTGGTGGTGGGCGCGGGACGCATGACGGAACCGGCACCGGCCGCGTCCGAAGCGGCGCGCTACCCGAGTCTGGCGCAGATCGCCGGCCACGCGCTGTCGTCGATCTTCCTCGACGGCCTGGCCGTCGATATCGAGCGCCTGAACCGCATCAACCTGACTCTGTCGATGCTGCCGCCCGAGCTGCTGGGCAAGACGGCCTTGCGGCCGGTGGAATTGCTGGTCATCGCGCCGTCCGAGCGGCTCGACGCCATCGCCAGCCGGCATATCGGCAGTTTGCCGCGTCCCATCCGCACCATGTTGTCGGGCATCGGCGCGGCCGAAGCGCGCGGCGCGGCGCTGGCATCGTATTTATTGTTCGAATCGACGTATACTAACGAGCTGATCCGTCTTGGACAGCGCGATACGCAGGCCCGCAAGGACGATGTACTGGCGTTTTTTGGTTCTTGAGACGGCCCCCGGAACAGTTGCGGGAGTTTTCGCGTTTTTTTTTGACAGGACGATTGTGCAGGTATTTCGACGTGTTTTCGATGTTGCCTTACTGTTAATTCTGCTGATCGGCGGTCCGTCCGCGGCGGCGCCTGCGCCCACCCTGCGCTTCGACCAGCTCAGCGTCGACCAGGGCTTGGCGCAGGAATCGGTGCTGGCCATCGCCCAGGACCGGCAGGGCTATATGTGGTTCGGCAGCCAGTCTGGCCTGAGCCGCTACGACGGCTACCGCATGGTCGTCTACAAGAATATCGAGGGCGACAAGACCAGCCTGGCCGACAACTGGGTCGGCGAGCTGCATGTCGATAGCCAGGGCCAGCTGTGGGTGGGCACCGACAATGGCCTGGACCGCTTCGACGCCGCCAGCCAGACCTTCATCCATTACGTCCCGGCGGAAAAGAGCAAGCGCGGCAACGGCAACCGGCATATCCACGCCATCCTCGACGATGGCGCGCACGGCTTCTGGATCGCCACCTCGGACGGCTTGCAGCATTTCGATCCCGCCACGGGCGCCTTCCGCACCTGGCACCATGAAGAAGGCAACCCGCACAGCCTGGGCGACAATGAAATCAAGGCGCTGGCGCTGGACGCGCAACGGCGCCTGTGGATCGGCACGGTAACGGGCCTGGACATGCTGGCGCCGGGCAGCGAGCGCTTCGAGCATTTCGCCGTCGATGCGACGCCCGGCTCGAAGTACAACGTGATCCAGTCGCTGCTGATCGACCGCCAGCAGAACCTGTGGATCGGCACCATGGCCGGTGCCGAGCGCTGGCGCCTGGGCGGCGCCGGCCAGCCGCCGCAGGCACGCGTGCGCCTGAACGAAAAACAGGGCTTTTCCGCTATCCGCGTGGCCAGCCTGTACCAGGATGTCGACGCCACCGTCTGGCTGGGCAGCAATGCCGATGGCCTGTTCCGCTGGCTGCCCGGCAGCGACACCTTCCTGCAGTACCGGCACCAGACGGGCGACAAGTTCAGCGTCGCCGACAACCAGCTGTCATCCTTGTACCGCGACCGCGCTGGCACCTTCTGGGTCGGTTCCTGGTACAACGGCGTGAGCCGGGTCGACCTGGGCAGCGGCGGCTTTGCGCGCATGGCGCGCGCGCCCGGCGACGTGGGCGCGCTGGCGGACAAGAAAGTGCGCGCCGTGGCCGACGCGGGCAATGGCAAGCTGTGGCTGGCCACCAAGGGCGGCCTGAAACTGTACGACACGCGCGACGGGAGTTCGCGCCTGTTCGACCTGCGCAGCTCGCCCGGCATGTCGCGCGACGAGCAGATCACCACCCTGTACAAGGGGCCGGACGGCACCTTGTGGGTGGGCGGCTCGACGGGCTTGCACCGCTTCGATCCGGCCCTGGAACGCTTCTTCACCATGCGCTTTGCCGCCGGCGACCCGAACAGCGACACCATCCGCAATGTCGTGAGCGACCGCAGCGGCATGCTGTGGGTCTCGACGCGGGGCGGCGTGCACCGTTTCGACCCGGCCAGCAAGCGCTTTACCACCTACCGCCACGATCCGGCCGACCCGAACAGCCTGTCCGACAACATGGTGCGGCCCGTGCTGGAAGACGGCAAGGGGCGGCTGTGGATAGGCTCCTTCCACGGCCTGGACTTGCTGGACCGCGCCAGCGGCCGCTTTCGCCATTTCCGCCACGATCCGCAAGACCCGCATAGCCTGAGCCACGACGAAGTGCATTTCCTGCACGAAGACAAGCGCGGCGTGCTGTGGGTGGGCACGGCCAACGGCTTGAACCGCATGGACGTCGACGCCAAGGGCGAGATCCGCTTCCGTCGCTTCCTGCGCAAGGATGGCATGGCCGACGATGCCGTCGCCAGCATCCTCGGCGACGACAACGAGCAGCTGTGGCTGAGCACGAACAGCGGCATCACGCGGCTCGACATGCGCAGCGGCCTGTTCCGCAACTACGACAGCGCCGATGGCACGGTGGAAGGCTCGTACTTCGATGGCGCGGCCCTGCGCGCGGCCGACGGCACCATGTATTTCGGCGGCTTCAACGGCATGACGGCGTTCGTGCCGCAGGATATCCACGACAACCGCGTGCCGCCGCTGGTGGCCATCACGGAACTGCAGATCTTCAACAAGCCGGTGGCCATCGGCCGCGGCGAGTTCGCGCACGTGCTCGGCACGGCGATCGACCATACGCGCAAGCTGGTGCTGACCAGCCGCGAAAGCGTCTTTTCGCTGGAATTCGCGGCCCTGCATTTCGCCGCGCCCCAGCGCAATATGTTCGCCTACCGTCTCGAAGGCTTCGACCAGGACTGGGTCATGACGGATGCGGGCCGGCGCTTTGCCACCTACACCAACCTCGATGCCGGCAACTACGCGTTTCGCGTCAAGGCGGCCAACAAGGACGGCGTGTGGAACGAGAGCGGCGCCACCCTGGCCATCACGATCCTGCCGCCGTTCTGGAAGACCTGGTGGTTCCGCACCCTGATGGCGGCGCTGCTGCTGGGCGCCGTGTATGTCGCCTACCGCCAGCGCGTGCGCGCGCTGCGGCGCCAGCAGAACGAGCTGGAAAAACTCGTCGGCGAACGCACGGCCGAGTTGCAGAGCAAGGAAATCGAAGTGCTGGCCCAGTCGGAAAAACTGGCGCAAGTGAACAGCAGCCTGACGAAAAACGAGGAAAGCCTGCGCCAGGCCAAGCGCAAGGCCGAGGATGCGACGCGCCAGAAGTCGGAATTCCTGGCCAACATGAGCCACGAGATGCGCACGCCGCTGGCCGGCGTGATCGGCATGCTGGGCTTTGCGCTGCGCGACGAACAGCTGCACGACGCCACGCGCGAGCAGATTTTGCGGGGCCAGGCCAATGCCCAGTCGCTGCTGGTGATCATCAATGACTTGCTCGATTTTTCCAAGATCGAGGCGGGCAAGCTGAGTATCGAAAACATCGACTTCGCGCTCGGCGCGGCCATCGAGACGGTCGTCAGCCTGTTCGAGGAGCAGGCTGCCGCGCGCAGCATCGGTTTCTCCATCGATTTCGCGCCCGATTTGCCGCCCTTCGTGGTGGGCGACCCGACCCGCTTGCGCCAGGTGCTGGTCAACCTGGTCGGCAATGCTTTCAAGTTCACCCAGCGCGGCGGCGTCAGCGTGTGCGTCGAGCGGGCCGGCGTGGCCAGCGGCAGCGGCGGACGCCGTGTCAACCTGATCCGCTTTAGCGTCAGCGACAGCGGCATCGGCATCGATGCCGATGCGATGGCGCGCCTGTTCCAGAAGTTCGAGCAGGCCGACGCCAGCACCACGCGGCGCTACGGCGGCACGGGGCTGGGCCTGGCGATCTGCCGCCAGCTGGTCGAACTGATGGAGGGCGAGATCGAGGTGGCCAGCACGCCGGGGCAGGGCAGCACCTTTGCCTTCACCTTGCCGCTGGCCGACGGCGTGGCGCCGCCGCTGGTGCCGCAGGTGGCGCTGGCGCCGCACAGCCACCAGTTGCGCGTGCTGTGCGCGGAAGACTTCCCCACCAACCAGATCATCATCCGCGTCATGCTCGAGGAACTGGGACACCGGGTCGACGTGGTCGCCAACGGCGTGCTGGCGGTGGCGGCCTGCGTGCATACGCGCTATGACCTGATCCTGATGGACGGGCGCATGCCGGAGATGGACGGCGCCACGGCGACGCGTCTGATCCGCGTGGGTGGCTGGCCGGACCAGCCCGTGCGCGACCAGGAGCTGATGATCGTGGCCCTGACGGCGAACGCCAGCGAAGAAGACCGCGGCCGCTATCTGGGCGTCGGCATGGATGATTTCCTCAGCAAACCCGTCGACGAGGCGGCGCTGCATGGCTTGCTGGCGCGCGCCATCGAGCGCCAGCTGCAGCGCGGTTTCATGTTGCCGCGCATGCCGTCGAACGCGCCGCGCGCTAGCGCGCGGGGGCAGGCCGAACTCGACGCCCTGTTCGGCATCGCGCCGGCCATCCCCGCGGCGGCGCCTGCGCCATCCGGCCGCAGCGGCGAACTGCAGCGGCGCATCCGCGTCGCCTTCGTCGCCGACCTGGAGGGGCGCCTGCGCGAACTCGACGCCGCCCTGGCCGCGCAGGACAGCGACAACGCGGGGCGCCTGCTGCACGGATTGAAGGGCAGCGCCGCCTATCTCGATGAAACGCAGCTGCACATGCTGTGCACGGAAATGGAAGAGGCGGCCGATGGCGGGCGCTGGACCCAGGTGGCCATGCATTTGCCGCAATTGCGTGCACTGTTGGCGCAAATAGCCGTTTCGGGCAAGGAAATGTAAAATAGGCAATGCCGGCCATCGGGTGCGCGGCGAAACTGGGTAGAATACGGCCAGGCCCCTGACGCCGCCGGCAATGGAGAAAGCAATGAAAGTACTGGTGGTTGACGACGATGTCGTGTCGCGCATGGTATTGATGCATCTGATCGACAGCTGCGGCGTGCACGATATCGTGGAAGCCGAAGATGGCGCGGCGGCGTGGGAGCAGCTCGAAGGCGGCTTGCGACCCGCGCTGTGCTTCTGCGACTTGCGCATGCCGCGCCTGTCCGGCATGGAGCTGCTGCAGAAAATCCGCTCCGACAGCGCGCTCGATGCCATGCCGCTGGTGCTGGTATCGTCGGCCAATGACCACGACACGGTGCGCGACGCCGTGCAGGCCGGCGCCGCCGGCTACATCGTCAAGCCCTTCCAGCCGGAGCAGGTGCGCCAGCATATCGACGCCTGCTTCGACGTCTCCGCCTTGCCGGCCGAGGCGCCGCGCGACACCTTGCAGCGGCTGGGCATCGACGGCGAACGCCTGCTGGCCTATCTGACGGGCTTCCAGGGACAGATAGTCGCCGCCAGCGAACAGGTCGATGCCTTGCTGGCGCGCGGCGAACCGGCCCAGGCGCGCCAGCAGCTCGAACGGCTGCACCTCGGTTGCCGCACCCTGGGCTTGCACGGCGCGGAAGCCGGCATGAGCGCGCTGCTGCAGTCGGCGGTGCTCGATGGCGAGCAGATACAGGCGGCCCTGGCCGCGCTGGCGCGCAGCGCGGCGCAGCAGGCGCGTTTGCTGCGCCAGGACGGCGCCGACTGATACACCATAACAAAACCTACTGCGCGTCGTGATTTGCGGCTTCCGATGCTCACTGTGCATCCGCACAGCTCCGCTTCTCGGCCACAACTCCCATCCGCTCGCTACGGTTTTGTTAGGTGTGTTGAAATTGCTGTTTTCTGCTTGCTGGAAAAATACTTTAGGTTTAAAGTATCTGCTTCCGGGCCTTGTGCACGCGCCCGTCACCAGCCAGGATGAGCATGAGCAGCGACCCTTCGCCTACCACCGCATCTCCCCAGGACGACTTTGCGCGCGCGCACCTGCCGCCGCGCGCACTCTGGCCGCAGCTGTGCCTTGATTTGCCCGAGCTGCAGTATCCGCCGCGTCTCAATTGCGTCGCCGCGCTGCTCGATGCGGCCGTGGCCAACGGCGGCGGCGAGCGCACCGCCATCCTTGCCGACGGCCAGCGCTGGAGCTACGCCGATCTTGCGCGGCAGGTCGACCGCATCGCCCACGTATTGCGCGCCGACCTGGGCCTGATCCCCGGCAACCGCGTGCTGCTGCGCGGCGCGAATACCCCCATGATGGCCGCCTGCCTGCTGGCCGTGCTGAAGGCCGGCTGCATCGCCGTGCCCACCATGCCGCTGCTGCGCGCGCGCGAACTGTCCACCATCCTGGCCAGGGCGGAAGTGAACGCCGTGCTGTGCGCGCAGGGCTTGCGCGGGGAACTCGACGGCTTGCCCGGCCTGCCGGCCATGCTGTGCTTCGGCGCCGACGGGTCCGAGCTGGAACGGCGCATGGCGGCCCACGATACGCCATTTTCCGCGCACGATACGGCGGCCGACGACGTCTGCCTGATCAGCTTTACTTCGGGCACCACGGGCGTCCCCAAAGGCACCATGCACATGCACCGCGACCTGCTGGCCATCTGCGACTGCTTTCCCCGTTCCATGCTGCAGGCGCGCGCCGACGATATCTTCATCGGCACGCCGCCGCTGGCGTTTACCTTCGGCCTCGGCGGCTTGCTGCTGTTCCCCCTGCGCTTCGGCGCGGCCACCGTGCTGCTGGAAAAGGTCACGCCCGACGGGCTGCTGCACGCCATCGCTGCCTATCACGCCACCATCTGCTTCACGGCACCCACCTTTTACCGCCAGATGGCGCCCCTGGCGGCCGGCCACGATTTGAGCAGCCTGCGCCTGTCCGTGTCGGCCGGCGAGGCGCTGCCGCTGGCCACGCGCGACGCCTGGCAGGCGGCGACGGGCCTGGCCATGACGGATGGCATCGGCGCCACCGAAATGCTGCACATCTTCATTTCCGCCACGGGCGAGGGCATACGCCGCGGCGCCATCGGCAAGGCCATCCCCGGCTACCAGGCGTGCATCGTCGACGATGCGGGCGTGCCGCAGCCGCCCGGCGTGACGGGCCGCCTGGCCGTGAAAGGCCCCACCGGTTGCCGCTACCTGTCCGATCCGCGCCAGCGCGAATACGTGCAGAACGGCTGGAACCTGACGGGCGACACCTTCGAGATGGACGGCGACGGTTACTTTTATTACCGCTCGCGCAGCGACGACATGATCGTCTCGGCCGGCTACAACATCGCCGGCCCGGAAGTGGAGGAGGCGCTGCTGCGCCATCCTGCCGTGGCCGAGTGCGGCGTCGTCGGGCGCGCCGATGCCGAGCGTGGCCAGATCGTCGAGGCGCACGTGGTGCTCAAGGAGGGCTGCCAGGCCAGCGACCTGCTGGCAGCCGAACTGCAGGACTTCGTGCGCCAGCAGATCGCCCCGTATAAATACCCGCGCGCCATCCGCTTCCTGCCTGCGCTGCCGCGCACGGAGACGGGCAAGCTGCAGCGCTTCAAACTTCGCACGGATACCCCATGAATATCGTCTGCATCGGCGGCGGCCCCGCCGGCCTGTATTTCAGCCTGCTCATGAAAAAGCAGAACCCGGATCACCGCATCACCGTCATCGAGCGCAACCGCCCGTACGACACGTTTGGCTGGGGCGTGGTGTTTTCCGACCAGACCCTGGGCAACCTGGCCAACGCGGACGAGCCGACGGCGCGCGCCATCCTGCAGGCGTTCAATCACTGGGACGATATCGAGATCCACTTCAAGGGCCAGACCGTGCGCTCCGGCGGCCATGGCTTTTGCGGCATCGGCCGCAAACGCCTGCTCAATATCCTGCAGGCGCGCTGCGAGGAACTCGGCGTGCAGCTGGTGTTCGAGACGGAAGTGCGGGACGACCAGGCCATCGCGAAGCAATACGATGCCGACCTGGTGATCGCCAGCGACGGCTTGAACAGCCGCATCCGCACGCGCTATGCGGCCAGCTACCAGCCCGAGATCGACCAGCGACATTGCCGCTTCGTCTGGCTGGGCACGCGCAAGAAATTCGAGGCCTTCACGTTTGCCTTCCGCCAGACGCCGCACGGCTGGTTCCAGGCGCATATCTACCAGTATGACGGCGAGACCTCGACCTTCATCGTCGAAACGCCCGAACACGTGTGGCGCGCGGCGGGACTGGACGCCATGAGCCAGGAAGAGGGCATCGCCTTTTGCGAAGCGCTGTTCGCCGAGGAACTCGACGGCCACGGTTTACTGAGCAATTCGCCGCACTTGCGCGGCTCGGCGCAGTGGATCACTTTCCCGCGCATCGTCTGCCGGCAATGGGTGCATCACCAGGACGGCGTGCCCGTTGTGCTGATGGGCGACGCGGCCCACACGGCGCATTATTCGATCGGCTCGGGCACCAAGCTGGCGCTGGAAGACGCCATCGAGCTGGCGCGCTGCTTCGGCCAGCATGCCGGGACGACCGAGGCGCTGGCCGCCTACCAGCAGCTGCGCGCCATCGAGGTGCTGAAGATCCAGAGCGCGGCGCGCAATTCCATGGAGTGGTTTGAAAACGTCGAGCGCTACAGCGCCATGGAGGCGCCGCAGTTCGCCTATTCGATGCTGACGCGCAGCCAGCGCATTTCGCACGAAAACCTGCGCCTGCGCGATCCCGCCTACGTGGCCGGCTATGAATCATGGCTGGCGCGGCGCGCGGGCGAGCAGGCCGGCGTGGACATGCCGGATCAGGCCATGCCGCCCATGCTGACGCCTTTCCGGCTGCGCGGCGTGCTGCTGAAAAACCGCATCGCCGTCTCGCCGATGGCGCAGTACAGCGCCGTCGATGGCGTGGCGGGCGACTACCATCTGATGCACCTGGGCGCGCGCGCCATGGGCGGCGCCGGCCTCGTGTTTGCCGAGATGACGTGCGTGTCGGCCGACGCGCGCATCACGCCCGCCTGCCCCGGTATGTACAGCGAAGCGCACACGCAGGCGTGGCGGCGCATCGTCGATTTCGTGCACGCGAACAGCGATGCGAAGATCGCCCTGCAGCTGGGCCACGCGGGGGCGAAAGGCTCGACGCGGCCCATGTGGGACGGCATCGACCAGCCGCTCAGGGAGGGCAACTGGCCGCTGGTCTCGGCCTCGGAGCAGCAGTACCTGGCCGGCGTGTCGCAAACGGCGCGGGCGGCCACGGAAAACGACCTGGCGCGCATCGAGCAGGACTTCGTGCGCGCCACCCTGGCCGCCGCCGTCGCCGGTTTCGACTGGCTGGAACTGCATTGCGCGCACGGCTATCTGCTGTCGAGTTTTATTTCGCCGCTGACCAACCGCCGCACGGACGAGTATGGCGGCAGCCTGGAAAACCGCTGCCGCTATCCGCTGCGCGTGTTCCGCGCCATGCGCGCCGCCTGGCCGCAGGATAAACCGATGAGCGTGCGCATTTCGGCCCACGACTGGGTCGAAGGCGGCATCACGCCCGACGATGCGGTGCGCATCGCGCGCCTGTTCAAGCAGGCTGGCGCCGACCTGATCGACTGCTCCTCGGGCCAGGTCAGCAAGCTCGAACAGCCCGTGTACGGGCGCATGTTCCAGGCGCCGTTCGCCGACCGCGTGCGCAACGAGGCGGGCATCGCCAGCATGGCCGTCGGCTCCATCTTCGAAGCCGATCACGCCAACAGCATCATCGCCGCCGGGCGCGCCGACCTGTGCGCTGTGGGCCGCCCGCACCTGGCCAACCCGGCCTGGACCCTGACGGAAATGGCGCGCATCGGCTATAGCGGCGCCGGTGCGGCCTGGCCGAAACAGTACCGGCCGGGCCAGCAGCAGCTGGAACGCAATCTGCAGCGCGAGCGCCAGCTGGCCGCCGCCAATACGGGCCTCACCCCGCAACAGGTGGCCGCGCGGCTGCTGGAAGGATGACATGAGCAAGGAAGCATTGATGGACGCATTATCAGGAAAACATGCGCTGGTGACGGGGGCCGGCAGCGGCATCGGCCTGGCTTGCGCGAACGCCTTGCTGGACGCGGGCGCCAGGGTCACGCTGGCCGGGCGTGATGGCGCGCGGCTGGCGCGCGCGCGCATGCAGCTGGAAGAGGCGGGCCATGCGGGCAGGGTGGCCATCTGCGTGCTCGACGTGGCCGTGGAAGCATCCGTGCAGGCGGGCTTCGCGCAGGCCGCCGCGCATTTCGGCCGCATCGATATCCTGGTCAACAACGCGGGCCAGGCGCATGCGGCGCCATTCGGCAAGACGGATGCCGCCATCTGGCAGCAGATGCTGGCCGTGAACCTGACGGGCGTGTTCCACTGCTGCCATGCGGTCATGCCGGCCATGCTGGAAGCGGGCTGGGGCCGCATCGTCAACGTGGCGTCGACGGCGGGCCTGAAAGGCTATCGTTACGTCAGCGCCTATGTCGCCGCCAAGCATGGCGTGATCGGCTTGACGCGCGCGCTGGCGCTGGAAGTGGCGCCGCGCGGCGTCACCGTCAACGCCGTCTGCCCCGGCTACACGGAAACGGACATGGTGGCGCAAGCCGTGCAGAACATCGTGCGCAAGACGGGGCGCGGCGAAGACGCGGCGCGCGCGGAACTGGCGGCCGCCAATCCGCAGCAGCGGCTGGTGCAGCCGCGCGAAGTGGCCGATGCGGTGGCCTGGCTCTGCCTGCCCGCGTCGTCCGCCATGAATGGACAATCGATCGCCGTCGCCGGCGGCGAAGTCATGTAACCGAATGAAGATCATGGACAAAGAAAACGAAAATGTGCAGGACGAAGCCGTGCTGGATCTGGCCAGCCGGCTGACGCAGGACCACCACCAGTCGCTCAAGCTGTGGCTGCGCATGCTCTCGTGCACGGTGAAAATCGAAAACGAGGTGCGCACGCGCTTGCGCGCCAGCTTCGGCATCACCTTGCCCCGCTTCGACCTGATGGCGCAGCTCGAACGCTTTCCCGATGGTTTGCGCATGGGCGAACTGTCCAGGCGCATGATGGTCACGGGCGGCAATATCACGGGCATCACCGACCAGCTGGAGCAGGAAAAACTGGTGGCGCGCGTGGTCGACCCGAAAGACCGCCGCTCGTACAGCGTCAAGCTGACGCCAGCGGGCCGGCGCGCCTTCGACGAGATGGCGCGCGTGCACGAAGGCTGGATCGCCGAACTGCTGCACGGCGTGACGCCCGACGACAAAACCCGCTTGATCGACCTGCTGTCGCACATGAAGCAGCAGTTGAATAACACCTCCCTAAAGGACTGAGCATGCGCCATCTACCCGGCCAGCCGCAAGACCTGCCAGGCAACCGCGCCAGCCTGGCCGGCTACACCGCGCGGCATTTTCTGTTTTCCGTCGAAGGCGGCGTGGCCACCTTGACCCTGCACCGGCCCGAGCGCAAGAATCCGCTCACTTTCGATTCGTATGCGGAGCTGCGCGAGCTGTTCCGCGCGCTGGCGCATGCGGATGACGTCAAGGCCGTGGTCATCACGGGCAGCGGTGGCAATTTCTGCTCGGGCGGCGACGTGCACGACATCATCGGACCGCTGACGCAGCTCGACATGCCCGGCTTGCTGGCGTTTACCCGCATGACGGGCGACGTGGTGAAAGCCATGCGCGCCTGTCCGCAGCCCATCGTCGCCGCCATCGACGGCATTTGCGCGGGCGCCGGTGCCATGCTGGCGCTGGCTTCCGATATCCGCATCGGCACGGCGCGCAGCAAGACGGCTTTCTTGTTTACCCGCGTGGGCCTGGCCGGCTGCGACATGGGCGCCTGCGCCTTGCTGCCGCGCGTGATCGGCCAGGGCCGCGCCGCCGAATTGCTATACACGGGCCGCTCCCTGGCCGGAGCCGAGGCCGAACGCTGGGGCTGGCTTAACCGTCTGGTCGAGCCGGAAGAACTGGCCGAGGCGGCGCAGCTGTTCGCCGCCGGCCTGGCCAGCGGCCCCACCTTCGCGCACGGCATGACGAAAAAAATGCTGCAGCAGGAGTGGAACATGGGCGTCGACGAGGCCATCGAGGCGGAAGCGCAGGCGCAGGCCATCTGCATGGCCACCAACGATTTCCACCGCGCCTATCACGCCTTCGTGGCGAAGGAAAAACCGCAATTCGAGGGCGATTGAGAAGATGAACAATACACGCGATACCACTTACCTGGACTGGCCATTTTTCGAAGCGCGCCATGCGGAACTTGAGCGTGACCTCGATGCCTGGGCGGCGCAGCACCTGGGCGACGAGCATGGCGCCGACGTCGATGCGGCTTGCCGCGCGCGGGTGGCGCAACTGGGGCAGGGCGGCTGGCTGACATACGCCACGGGCACCGATGGCAAGATCGACACGCGCGCCATTTGCCTGATGCGCGAAACCCTGGCGCGCCACGACGGCCTGGCCGATTTCGCCTTCGCCATGCAGGGACTGGGTTCCGGCGCCATCGGCCTGTTCGGCACCGCCGGGAACAAGGCGCGCTATTTGCCTGACGTGGCCAGCGGCAAGCGCATCGCCGCCTTTGCCCTGTCCGAGCCGCAGGCCGGCTCCGACGTGGCGGCCATGGCCTGCGCGGCGCGCCGCGACGGCGACGACTATGTGCTCGATGGCGAAAAGACGTGGATCTCGAACGGCGGCATCGCCGACTTTTACGTGGTGTTCGCCCGCACGGGCGAGGCGCCAGGGGCGCGCGGCATCAGCGCCTTCATCGTCGACGCCGACAATCCGGGGCTGGAAATCGCCGAGCGCATCGCCGTCATCGCCCCGCATCCGCTGGCGCGCCTGCGCTTTGCCAATTGCCGCGTGCCCGTGTCGCAGCGCCTGGGCGAGGCGGGGCAGGGCTTCAGGGTGGCGATGGCGACACTCGATGTCTTCCGCACCTCGGTGGCCGCCGCCGCGCTGGGTTTCGCGCGGCGCGCGTTCGACGAGGCGCTGCGCCACGCGACAAAGCGCCAGATGTTCGGCCAGACCCTGGCGGACTTCCAGCTGACGCAGGCAAAATTGGCGCAGATGGCCACCGGCATCGACGCGGCCGCGCTGCTCACCTACCGCGCCGCCTGGCAGCGCGACCAGGGCCGCAAGGTGACGAAGGAGGCGGCGATGGCCAAGCTGACGGCCACCGAGACGGCGCAGCAGGTGATCGACGCGGCCGTGCAGCTGTTTGGCGGCATGGGCGTCGTCAGCGGCCATCCGGTCGAGCGCCTGTACCGCGAAATCCGTGCGCTGCGCATCTACGAGGGCGCCAGCGAAGTGCAGCAATTGATCATCGCGCGCGAACTGCTGCGCGAGGCGGGGAACGCATGAACCGCATGGACAACGAGGAGAACACGATGCAAGTGCTGCAACCGCCCGGATGGGCAAGACCGCGCGGCTATGCGAACGGCGTGGCCGCCAGCGGACGCACGGTGTACGTCAGCGGCATGATCGGCTGGGATGCGCAGGGCCAGTTTCATACGGACGATTTTGCGGGACAGGTGCGCCAGGCGTTGCAGAATGTCGTCGCCGTGCTGGCCGAGGCGGGCGCCTTGCCCGAGCACATCGTGCGCATGAATTGGTATGTACTGGACAAGAAGGAATATGTGGCGTCATATCCACAAATCGGCGTTGCTTACAGGGAAATCATCGGCAAGCACTTCCCGGCCATGACGGCCGTGCAGGTGGCGGGACTGATCGAGGATAGAGCGAAGGTGGAGATCGAGGTGACGGCGGTGTTGCCTGAATGAATTATTTTTGTCAAAATTATATTTTTTTGCGCTAAAATAAGAAATATAAAAACAATATCTGCTATGTTATATTTGGCAACCGGAAAATACGCCGGCTTCAAATACTGACAGTCGAGGCAGATGATGCACAATAATTTTAAGGCGGTAAGAAGTGTGGTGCTGGCCCTGGCCGGTATGGGTGTTTGCCTGGGCGCGCAGGCCGGATCCGGCACGTCGCTACTCTCTCCCGGCTATCAAACGCAACTGGAAAGCTGGCTTGGCGAAGGCCGCCTGGCGCTGACGAATATCTACAGCAAGGCGGCGGGCGACACCTCGCTGGATTTTCACAGGGCCTCCGATGGCAAGGGGCGCACGTTTTCCGTCATGGAGGCCACGAATTCATCTGGCAAGACGTGGCTGGTGGGCGGCTATAATCCGCAAAGCTGGAGCTCCACCGATGGCATGCATGTCACCATGGATGACAGCCAGCGTACGGCCTTTCTGTTCAATCTGACGGCCGGCTTCATGCTGCCGCAACTGAAGCAGTATTTCAATGGTGATGGTATCGGCAAGGACCAGACCTACAATCAGGCCAATTACGGCCCTACTTTTGGCTACGGCCATGATCTGTATGTGCCGCAGGACCTCACGCACGGCGGCAGTTCCTTCCTGTACACGTATAACTATCTGGGCCAGCCATCGACCGGCGTCAGTCTGCTCGACGGTTCCATCTGGCATGGCAACGATGTCACTTTCGGTGCCATCCAGGTGTTTTCCATCAGTGCCGTGCCGGAGGCGGGAACGTATGGAATGTTCATGGCGGGATTGTTGCTGATGGCGGCGCGTCGCCGTGGCAAACGTGCGGTTGACAATGCGCAGGCTGTTAAATGTCGTTGAGACAAAATGGTGTGCCGCTGTCCCAGGCGAGCATCGCGGGATGGCGGGTTACGCGCTAGCCAGTTACTCGTGGGGGCGACAAAGCGAACATGTAGGGCACTTGTTTTGAAATCGGCCCGGCCTTCGGTCTTCGTCTGTTGGATGGGCGTACATGAGCCAAGTCACAAGTATGCCGGACCATCCATAATCCTCCGTACGCCAATTTATTACCAGTAGGAATACGCGGTGTTATTTAACACATTTGCTTTCTTCTTGATCTTTTTGCCATTGGCGCTGCTTGGCTATTTTCTCCTGTCAAAGTATTCGTTGCGTGTGTCGATTATCTTCTTGCTGCTGGCATCGCTCGCATTCTATTGTTATTGGGATATTCGTTTTTTGCCATTGCTGGTCTTGTCAATCTGTGTCAATTTTGCGGTAGGGCGCGGGATTTCACAGCGTTATGAACGGGGCAGTAGGCGCTCCGCCAAGGCATGGCTTGGCGTTGGACTGGTTTTCAATCTTTCCCTGCTGATTTTCTTCAAGTATTTTGATTTCCTTATAGAAAATATAGCCGTCCTGACCGGTGCGCCGCTGGCACCGATCGGCATCGTCTTGCCGATCGGGATATCGTTTTTCACGTTTACGCAGATTGCATACCTCGTCGACTGTCATGCAGGGAAGGTCAGGGAGTACCAGCCGGAAAGCTATGGTCTGTTCGTCACGTATTTCCCGCACCTGATCGCTGGTCCTATCTTGCATCATAAAGACATGATGCCGCAGTTTTCACAGCCGGAATCACACTTGTTGCGGCGAGGGCGTATCATCGTCGGCCTGACGTTTTTCACCATCGGCCTGTTCAAGAAAGTGATATTGGCCGATGGCGTGGCCCGTTACGTCGCGCCCGTGTTCGATGCGTACCACCAGAATCTGAGCATGCTGGAAGCCTGGGCCGGAGCTCTGGCGTACACCTTCCAGTTGTATTTCGATTTTTCCGCCTATTCGGACATGGCATACGGCCTGTCCTATATGTTTGGCATCATATTACCCATCAATTTCAACTCGCCGTACCAGGCGACTTCCATCATCGATTTCTGGCGCCGCTGGCACATCACGCTGTCCACATTCTTGCGCGATTATCTGTACATTCCCTTGGGGGGAAATCGCCAGGGCGCCTTCCAGCGCTACCGTAATCTGTTCGTGACCATGCTGCTGGGTGGCTTGTGGCATGGCGCCAACTGGACTTTTCTCGTATGGGGCATGCTGCACGGTATTTACCTGATTATTAATCATGCGCTACGCCATGTTCTTGGTGGACGCAGCAATCTGCCGATACGCGTTGCCGGTAGCATCGCCACCTTCCTGGCGGTTGTTTTGGCATGGGTCTTTTTCCGTGCCAGTTCGGTGGGGGTGGCGCTGGATGTACTGCAAGCCATGGGCGGAGGTACTCTGACGCTAGCGATGCAGGGAGCGATGCTGGGAATCGACCGGATTATGGCACTGCAGAGCTGCCTGTGGTGGTTGCTTGCTTGCGCGGCCATTGCCTTCCTCACGCCAAATGCCTACGTCCTGCTGGGTCGGGGAATTTTACGCACACAGGAACAGCGCTTGTCCGGCCAGGGCGGCAATATCGTTTTGGGTGCGCTATTGATTCTCTGTTTGCTTTTGCTGGCGATTAGCGAAACGCGTGGTATTTCTGAATTTCTTTATTTTAATTTCTAAATCATATGCGTCCTTTATCTGCCATAGGCTTGGGCATGCTGGCAACGGTGCTGGTGCTCGAGGCCACCCTGCAATGCCTGCCTGTCTCGTCCGGCTTGCGGTTGGAAAATAGCGACCCGCAAATTCCATTTCGCCGCTATCTGGCGTACCAGTCCTATGTGTATTCGTATGGTTGGGCGTTGAACAACGCGCGCAGCGGCGTGATCAATGCCCAAGGGGCATCGAATTCGCGTGACTTCAAGGATGGCGCTGCCGTACTGGTACTCGGTGACAGTTTTGTCGAGAGCTTGATGCTCGATTATTCCGATACCATGCAGGGACAGCTGGAGCATGCGCTTGGCGGCGGGGTGTATGCGGCCGGTAATTCCGGCAATGGCCTTGCCGATACACTGGCCATGGCGCGCTATTATTTGCCGCGCGTGCATCCGCGCACCGTAGTGTTATTTGTCGATGGCAGTAATCTTGCCACCTTGCTGGAACCGGCGAAACGTGGCCACAATCAGATCGAGGCCGGCCCAGATGGCTTGCACATGGTGCATACGCCGTATATGGAACCCAAGATGAAGCGGGTGGTGTCCTATTCGGCATTGGCCCGGTATTGTTATTACAATCTCAAGTTACCCGATTGGCTATCATCCACACTGCGCCGCAAGAGTCGGCCACAGGCGGCTCCGTTGCCGGTCCGGGACACGGCGGCGCTGGCATTGGTGCTCGACTACTATCTGACACAGCTGCGTGCCATCGAAGGTAGTTCTACGGTGCAGTTTCTATTTCTCGTCGATGGTGAGCGGGGCCTGCTGTACGATGCGCGCAAGGGCGAGCCGTCCTGGCAGGTCGGGGATCGGGCATTTTTCCTAGACCGTTTGAAACGGCATGGCTATGCCGCAATCGACATGCAAGCTGTGTTCGCGCGGCATTGGGCGGCACAACGCGAGCGGATGGACTTCGCTCCCATGGATGCGCACTGGAACAAGGTGTCCCATACGCTGGCTGCCCAGCAAATATTGTCCCGACTAAAATGGACGGCTCCAGCGCCTTAGCGCGCGCGCAATGGCAGATGTTACTCGAACCGCCCGCTTGCCACGCTGTCAATGGCGGGCGCTTGCCTGTATAATGCCGCTGCGCGTGTCGCCATCGTACAATGGATAGTACAAGGTCCTCCTAAGACTTAAATGCAGGTTCGATTCCTGCTGGCGACACCACGTTTCCACGCAACGCGCGTCGGCAGCCTGTGATCATCCAGGCGGTAGTTACCGGTCGATGGCGATTGAAGTCCAGGTTATCGGTACAATGCGTGCTTCATTCATCCAATCGGCGGCTGTTTTGCACACCACGCGGTGAGCGCGAGACGGCGCCCGAGCACTCTTACTCATTATGGCTGTCATTTCTCTTTCATCGGCGCAACTTGCGTTCGGTCACGTCGCGCTGCTCGATCACGCGGAATTTTCACTGGAAACCTCGGAACGGGTCGGCTTGATCGGCCGCAACGGCACGGGTAAATCCTCGCTGCTGAAGGTCATTTCGGGCAAATTCAAGCTCGACGACGGTTTGTTGGTGATGCAGCAAGGCATCAAGATCGCCTATGTGGAGCAGGAACCGCAATTCGACCCGGAAATGTCCGTGTTCGACGCGGTCGCTTCCGGCATGGGCGAATCGCAGGCGTGGCTGAAGGAATACGATGCGCTGACGGGCCAGTTTGGCCAGGGCAATGACGACGAACTGATGGAGCGCATGCACGACATCCAGGTCAAACTCGATGCGGCCGATGCGTGGAGCTTGCCGAACAAGGTGGAAACCGTGCTCGACCGTTTGAACCTGACGGGCGACATGCTGATGAAAACCCTGTCCGGCGGGATGCAAAAGCGCGTGGCGCTGGCGCGTGCGCTGGTGTCGGCGCCCGACGTGCTGCTGCTCGATGAACCGACCAACCATCTGGACTTCAGTTCCATCCTGTGGCTGGAAGGCTTGTTGCGCGACTTCAAGGGCAGCGTGCTGTTCATTACCCATGACCGCTCCTTCCTCGACAACGTTGCCACGCGCATCATCGAGCTGGACCGCGGCCGTTTGCTGTCGTATCCGGGCAACTTCACGGCTTACCAGACCCGCAAGGCGGAGCAGCTGGAAATCGAAGAAGTGGAAAACGCCAAGTTCGACAAGTTCCTGGCGCAGGAAGAAGTGTGGATACGCAAGGGCGTCAAGGCGCGCCGCGTGCGCGACGAAGGCCGCGTGCGCCGCCTGGAAGCGCTGCGCCTGACGCGCAATGCGCGCCGCGAGCAGCAGGGACAAGTCAAGCTGGACGTGTCGGCCGGCGAACGCTCGGGCAAGATCGTGGCGGACCTGGAAAACGTCTCGAAGATCTACGGCGACAAGGTCATCGTCAAGGATTTCAGCGCCACCATCCTGCGCGGCGACAAGGTTGGCCTGATCGGCGCCAACGGCGCCGGCAAGACCACCTTGCTGAAGATGATCCTGGGCCAGGAAGAGTCGGACACGGGCACCATTCGCCTGGGCACCAAGCTGCAAGTGGCGTATTTCGACCAGATGCGCACGCAGCTGAACGAAGAAGCGAATTTGATGGAAACCATCGCGCCAGGCAGCGACTGGGTCGAGATCAATGGCCAGCGCCGCCACGTGATGACGTATTTGAACGATTTCCTGTTCGCGCCGGAACGCGCCCGTTCGCCCGTCAAGTCGCTGTCCGGTGGCGAGCGCAACCGTTTGCTGCTGGCGCGTCTGTTCGCCAAGCCGGCCAACGTGCTGGTGCTCGATGAGCCGACCAATGACCTCGATATCGATACCCTGGAATTGCTGGAAGAGTTGCTGGAAGAATACACCGGCACCGTCTTCCTCGTCAGCCATGACCGCACCTTCCTCGACAACGTCGTCACGCAAGTGATCGTCGCCGAAGGCGAGGGCAAGTGGCGCGAATTCGTCGGCGGCTACACGGACTGGGAGCGCGTGCGCACCTTGCCGATCGCCACGGCGCCCGCCAGCAAGCCGGCCGTGAAGGTCGAGGCTGCCGCACCTGTTGCCAAGCAGAAAAAGCTCAGCTACAAGGAACAGCGCGAGCTGGAAGAGCTGCCGAAACTGATCGCCAAGCTGGAAGACGAGCAATCGGTGCTGGCCGCCGAACTGTCGCATCCGGACTTCTACAAGAAGACGCCGGCCGAAGGCAAGCGCCTGAATGCACGCGTGGCCGAGATCGAAGGCGAGCTGCTGGAAGCGCTGGAAAAGTGGGAGCAGATCGAGGCGCGCGCCAACGGTTGATGCTTTTTGCATACCCCGTTGTAATTAAGTTAGGATTATTTGCCACGGCAACGGTTCAGCTTGATATAATTATATAATTATATTTATTACATCGGAGGATGCATGTTTGTCATGAAAAACACGCGCTCCGGACCACCGCGTCCGGCGCGTGGTTACACCTCCGGTGCGCGGCAGCATGTTTGACCGCGCCGCCTTGCCCCGGGTAGCGCCATTCCTGGCCTATCTTTCCTTCATTTTCATTGCCGACATGCTCGGCCGGCTCGGCTTTGCCGCGCAGGAGTTGCGCTGGCTGTATGCCGTCAAGATCGGCGTCGTGCTGGGCATGTTGTTGTATTGGCGCCGCAGTTACACGGAACTGCGATGGACGCCGCTGGGCGCGCGCGCCCTGGCCGTGGCGCTGTCCACCGGGCTTGTTGTTTTTTTGTTGTGGATTAATCTGAGCGCCAGCTGGATGACGATCGGCAATGCCGACGGTTTCGATCCGCGCAATGACGGCCAGATCGAATGGAGCCTGGTGGTGCTGCGCATCGCCGGTGCGGCCCTGGTGGTGCCCGTGATGGAAGAGCTGTTCTGGCGTTCTTTCCTGCTGCGCTGGATCGATGCCCCTGATTTCCTGCAATACCAGCCGCGCCTGGCCAGTGCCAAGGCGTTTATTGTCAGCGTGGTACTGTTTGGTTTCGAACACAATTTGTGGCTGGCCGGTATCGTTGCCGGTGCCGCTTATAGTTTGCTGTACATGCGCAGCCAGAACCTGTGGTCGCCCATCCTCGCCCATGGCGTGACGAACGGCGTGCTGGGCCTCTGGATTGTTTCCGGTGGACACTGGACTTACTGGTAATATTGCCAATCAACTGTTTGCTCTTTCAAAGACAATACCCATGTTGAATTCCTTGCCTCATAGCCCAGCCTCTGCCGGGCAACCCAGAATGCAACGCAAGCGATTGGCCTTGGCCATGGCGCGCATCTTGCCTACCTCGTTGCTGTTGCTCGGCGGCGTGATCTGCAGCGTACCGGCCTGGGCGGCGATCAGCGACACGATTTCCCCGTTCATCGCGACAACTTATTCATATGATAATAATTTGTTCCGGCTAGACGACAGTGCTCCCGATTTCGACGGCGCGCGCTCCGATACGTCGCGCCAGGTGCAAGCGGGTTTCCTGATTAATCGCCCGATCGGGCGGCAACGCCTGACGGGCCAGGTAAAGTGGTCGCGCGTGTATTTCGATCACTTCGACCAGCTCGACTATACGGGCAAAGACTATCTGGCCGACCTGGAATGGCATATTGCCAATCATCTTGAAGGCCATGTGGGCGCCAGTTATTCGCAGACCCTGACGCCGTTCAGCGACTTGCAAAGTACGGGACGTAACTTGCGCACGATACGCCGTGAATATGTCAATGGTGGCTGGCGCTTCCATCCCAGCTGGCGCGTGCGCGGCGGTTTTGCGCGCGACAAATATACCTATGATGCCATCGCGCAGAAATTTTCGGAGCGCCAGGAAGATGCGTACGAGCTCGGCCTTGATTACCTGCCGGCCAGCGAGAGCCGCATCGGGATCCAGTTGCGCCATCTGAAAGGCACGTATCCGAACCGGGCCAGCCTGGCCGCCTTTGGTGTGGAGCAAGGGTATGAGCAGGATGAGGTCAAGGCCAATATCTATTGGCGCGTTAGCGGCATCACGCAAGTGCAGTTGCTCGGCGGCTGGGTGAAGCGCAAGAACCAGCTGTTCAGCGGACGCGATTCCAGTGGCGCCAATGGACGCGTGATCGTGTATTGGGCGCCGCTTGGAAAAGTGCGGTTTACTGGCAGCTTGTGGCATGAGTTTGCCGCTGTGGAAAATTCATTGATTACCAGCAGCTTGAATAATGGCGCCAGCCTGGCAGCGGCCTGGGATATTTCCGCCAAGGTCAGGATGGATGCGCAGGTGCGGCGCGAGAAGCGCGATTTTTCCGCCGCAAGTGGCCTGTCCTTGCCCGTCGATGTCAGCGATACGACCCGCACCGCGACCGTGGGCCTGACGTATGCGCCACGGCCGAATATCCAGTTGGGCGTGAATGCCTTCCGCGATGCACGCCGAGGCGCTCCGTTCATTAATACCAGCAGTTATCACGCCAACGGCATTTCCTTCAATGCCAGTGCCCAGTTTTGAAGAGCATCATGACGGTTAATGATATACCCCTGATTTCTTTTTTTCAGCGCATCCTCGATCCATTGATCATCATGGGTACGCTGTACCTGCTGTCAGTCCTGTCGGGCTCGCCTTTCACCGGTTACTCGCTGGTATTGATGATCCTGGCGTTCTTTATTTCATCATCCGTATTCCAGTATGTCGACCCGTATCGCACCTGGCGCAGCGGTCGCATGCTGGCCTATGCCCGCGATGTTTTTGTCAGCTGGGGCATCACGGCCCTGATCCTGGTATTCCTGGGCTCGGCGACGGGACTGGCGTTTCATTATGACCGAGAGCTGGTGCTGGCCTGGTTTCTACTGACCCCATTCATCTTGCTGCTCAGTCATCTGGCCGCGCGGCGCATGGTGGCCGATCCCGGGCGTGACAGTGAAGTGCGCTCCGTCGTCATCATCGGCGCCAATGACGCCAGCCTGAAGTTCGCCGCCACCGTCGAGCGTAATCCGAACCTGTTCATGAGCGTGCGCGGTTTTTTTGACGACCGCACCGATGACCGCTGGCCGGAGAAGATGCGTGAACCCATGCTGGGCAAGATGGCCGATATTGCCGCCTATGTGCGCGAACACAATATCAAGATGATATTCATCAGTCAGCCTATTTCGGCCCAGCCGCGCATCCGCAAGATGCTCGATGAATTGCAGGATACGACGGCATCCGTGTATTTCTTGCCGGATATTTATATCTTCGATTTGATGCAGGCGCGCTTCGACAATGTGGGCGGCATGCCGGTGATCGCCATCCGTGAATCGCCGTTCACCGGTTTTAACAGCATGGTCAAGCGTGGGAGCGACATCGTACTGGGCTTGCTGATCCAGATCATGCTGTTGCCGGTGATGCTGGTCATCGCCATCGCCGTCAAGATGACATCGAAGGGACCCGTGATTTTTCGTCAGCGCCGCTACGGCCTGTATGGCGAGGAAATCATCGTGTATAAATTCCGATCGATGACGGTCAGCGAGGATGGTGACAAGGTGGTGCAAGCCACCAAGGACGACCAGCGCGTCACGCCCATCGGCGGTTTTTTGCGCCGCAGTTCGCTTGACGAATTGCCGCAATTTATTAATGTATTGCAAGGGCGCATGAGTATTGTCGGTCCCCGTCCCCATGCGGTGGCGCATAACGAGCAGTACCGTAAATTGATCAAAGGCTACATGTTGCGCCACAAGGTCAAACCCGGCATCACGGGGTGGGCCCAGGTCAACGGTTTACGTGGCGAAACGGAGACGTTGGACAAGATGGAAGCGCGCATCCATTTTGACCTCGATTATCTGCGTAACTGGTCACTGTGGCTCGATATCTGGATCATCTTGCGGACCGTGAAAGTCGTGCTGAAGCGTGACAATGCGCATTGATTGCAGGTGCTTGGAAAATGATGTGCAATTTAGTTTGCGCTCAGTCAATACGCGATAAAATATGTCCAGTCAGGTAGCGTTGGGTGCAGTCAGGTATAACCCAGGTGGAGGGTGGCTCGGTGATATGTTCAAACGTCAACGACAGAGTGCACTGGCAATGCATGCTCCCAGTGTCACGGCCGCCCATATGGGCGGCAGCCTATCTCATCACTGTCGCTCAGCGGACGTCGCTTGCGACCTGCATGACTCTTGAATCGGCCTCATCCTCGCCGTCATCCGCTGTTAGCGGCCCCCAAGTTCAGCCGCTTGTTATCTAGATGTATTACGAGCCAAGGCGCTATCGCTCTGAACCGATCCACAATGAAGAATATTTTCTTTTGTGCAACTAATTTTTTTTGGCTCGACTATGGAAATAGTTGTATTAAAAGCTTCTTAATAGATTTTTAAGCAAAAATGTTTCCATATTGGCTTGCATCTTGTGTATCATATTTACAATATTAATAATTGTTTGCGTAGCTTGCTAGTCGCTGGTGACTTGTGTCATTTTGGTAAAGTGATATGTCTATGCTATCGCGCTGCGTTGCAGTAAATTGTGTTTTCAATAATAAATCCGAAGGAGTAATCTTGAATCATTTCCACAACTCTCGTTTGACTATGCCCAAACCAGCCGGCAACACCCGATTGTTGTGCGCTGTGCTGGTGCTTTTTGCTGCTGCCGGATTGTCCGCTTGCGGAGGTAAGGAAAAAAAGGCCGGTCAGGCGTTGGCGAGCGTCAACGGCGAGGAAATTACAGTACTGCAGCTGAATGAGGAATTGCAGCGCGCCAATGTTCCCGCAGTGCAACAGGAAGCGGCCAGCAAACAATTGCTGGAGTCGTTGATCGACCGCCAGTTATTGCAGAACGAGGCGATCAAGGACAAGGTGGACCGTGATCCGAAGGTCGTGCAAGCTGTGGAGCGTGCCAAGGCGCTGATCGTTGCCCAAGCCTATATGCAAAAACGCATAGGCGCCATCAACAAGCCCTCACCGGCGGAAGTGGAAGATTACTTCAACAAGAATCCTCAGTACTTTACCCAGCGCAAGCAGTTCGACATGCGTGAACTGATCATCGCTTCGTCCGACATGAATGATGGGTTGAAGAAGGCGATGGATGACGCGAAAACGCTGGACGAGGTTGCGGCATGGCTGGATGTCAACAAGGTCAAATATGGGCGTACGCAACTGTCGCGCACCAGCGCTGACCTCGCGCCTGAATTGAGCGGCAAACTGGCCGGGATGCCAAAAGGCCAGTTGTTCATCATCCGTGAAGGTGATCGTACTCTGCTGATTTCCCTGGCCGACATCAAGGACACCCCGGTGACGCTGGCGCAGGCGGCGCCGCAGATCGAACAGTTCCTTTTTAATAAGAAGAACAAGGAGGCGGCGGACGCAGAGTTGAAGCGTTTGCGTACCAGTGCCAAGATCGAGTATCTGAACAAGACGGACAAGCCGGCATCGGCATCGGCGTCCGCTTCAGCCGCTGTTGCCGCTTCAGTGCCAGTGGTGGCGCCAGCTGCACCGGCGGCCGACAGTGGCGACGTGAATGCGCGCGGTGTGGCAGGCCTGAAGTAAGAGTGTGCAGGGATCTTTCGGATTTAACAGAAGTTTTTAAAAGGATAGAGCAAATCATGAAACGACTTGCGATGTGGGCAGCCGCCGTACTGATGGCTTGCAGTGTTGGTGTGGCCGGGGCCGCCGAGGTGTTGCTTGGCGCTGGCGATGTATTGAAAATTTCCGTGTATGGCAGTCCTGACCTGGGTTTGGAGACACGTGTCAGCGAGGCCGGCAGCATTACCTTTCCGTTGGTTGGCAGTGTTGCCGTAGGGGGCTTGTCCGTTGCTGCTGCAGAAAAGAAACTGGGACAGGCGCTGGAGAGCGGTGGCTTCCTGCGCAAGGCACAGGTCAATATCATTGTCACTGCCCTGCAAAGTCAGCAAGTGTCCGTGCTGGGGCAAGTCAATCGCCCGGGCCGGTATCCGATTGAAGGCAAGCGCAGCTTGCTCGACATCCTGGCCATGGCAGGCGGCCAGAATACCGATGGAGGTGACGTCGTTAGCCTGATCCGCAAGCGCGGCGGCACCACCACCAAGGAAACCATCGATATCGTCGACATGATGCGCAGTGCCGACCTGGCCCGCGATTTCGACCTGACCGGCAACGATGTGCTGTACGTCGAACGGGCGCCACGGTTTTACATTTATGGCGAAGTGCAGCGTCCTGGGGCGTTCCGCCTGGAACGGTCGATGACGGTGCTGCAGGCCTTGTCCGTTGGTGGTGGTTTGACGCAGCGCGGCACCGAGCGTGGCGTACGCATCAAGCGCCGCGATGCGGCAGGTGTCATGCAAATAATCGACGCCAAGCATGACGACATCATCCAAATCGATGACGTGGTGTATGTCAAAGAAAGCTTGTTCTAAGCTGCGTAGTTCCGGCGCTATGGCCAGGCTGGCTTTGTTTATCAATATGAGAGTTGACCATGAATTTCCACCAGTTTCTGCTCGTCTTGCTTGCCCGCAAACGGATTTTACTATTCACTTTGCTTATCACAGTCGGGGCGACGATGGTGGTGAGCCTGCTGTTGCCCAAGACGTATAAAGGCACGGCATCCCTCCTGATCAACTACAAGGGCGTCGATCCCGTCACGGGTCTGGCATTGCCGATGCAGTTGTTGCCAGGTTATATGGCGACGCAAATTGACATTATCAGCAGCAAGAATGTGGCGCTGAAGGTCGTGGATAATTTGCGTCTGGCGGACAATCCTGCCGTCGTTGCCCAGTTTAATGAAGCCACGCAAGGCAAGGGCACCGTGCGCGATTGGCTGGCGGATCTGCTGCTGGCGAAGCTCGAAATCGTACCGTCGCGCGAAAGCAGCGTGGTCGATATCAGTTTCAAGGGTAACGATCCGCAGTTTGTCGCCGTTATTGCGAATGCCTTTGCCGAGGAATACCAGAAAACCAGCATCCAGCTGAAAGTCGACCCCTTGAAAAAGGTGGCCGTGTATTTCAATGAGCAAACGAAGCTGCTGCGCGACAATCTCGAAGTGGCGCAAAGCCGCCTGTCGAAGTACCAGCAGGAACACGGCATCGTCAGCGTCGATAACCGTCTTGACGTCGAATCGAATCGTTTGAATGACCTATCGGCACAGCTCGTGGCCGCACAAGGACAGGCGATGGAAGCCTCCTCGCGTCAGCGCATGGCCGAAGGCAATGCCGGTTTCGAGTCGCCGGATGTGGCGTCGAATCCGTTGGTGCAGAATCTGAAGCTGAGTTTGGCAACGGCCGAATCGAAGCTGGCCGAGATGGCGCAGCGCCTGGGACGCAATCATCCCCAATATGAAAGCCTGAACGCCGAAGTCGAGCGCATGCGCCGGGAATTGGCGGACGGCACGCGCGTGACGTCGAGCTCGGTGAGCAAGAATGCCGGTATCCTGCAGCAGCGCGAAGGCGCCGTGCGTGCGGCACTGGCGGCGCAAAAGGACAAGGTTCTGGAATTGAACCGTACCCGTGACGAAATGGGCGTCTTGCAAAAAGATGTGGAAAGTGCCCAGCGCGCCTTCGATATCGCCTCGCAACGCTTCTCGCAAACCCGCATCGAGGGGCAATCGGAGCAGTCGGATATCTCCCTGCTCAACCCTGCCGTGGCACCGATCAAGCCGGCCGGTCCGAAAGTGATGTTGAACACGCTGTTGGCTCTGTTTCTGGGTGGCTTGCTGGGCGTGGGTTTTTCCTTGCTGGCCGAGATGCTGGACCGTCGCGTACGTTCCGAAGCCGATTTGAGCGATTTGTTGCAGTTGCCCGTGCTTGGCTCGATCGACTGGAGCGCGCCGACGCGTCCGCGCTTGAATCGCTTCAAATCGTTGTTGCCCCGCAGCTTGCGTCTTAATTGAGTATTGGAAATAATATGAATCCAGCATTGCAACCGCTAGTATCCGCGGCGCCGCGGACGGCCGATTCCAGCATCGGTGGGCTGTTACTCGCATCAGGCAAGATTACGCCGGAAAGTGCCGAACGTGTCCTGCGCATGCAAAAGGAATTGGGCATCCGTTTCGGCGAAGCTGCCCAGCGACTGGGTCTGGTGACGGAGGCGGATATTCAGCAAGTCCTGGCGCGCCAGTTCGACTATCCGTATCTGCAACAGGGCGAGGGCAAGTATTCCGACAAGCTGATCGCCGCTTATCAGCCATTCAGCCCGCAAGTGGAAACGCTGCGCGCCATCCGCAGCCAGCTGATGCTGCGCTGGATGGCGTTGGGCCGCAAGTCGCTGGTGGTTGTGGGCGTCAACGATGGCGACGGCACCAGCCTGTTCGCGGCCAACCTGGCCGTGGTGTTTTCCCAGTTGGGCGAACAGACTTTGCTGGTCGACGCAAATCTGCGCAACCCCAGCCAGCACGAGATCTTTGGCCTTGCAGGGCGCCAGGGCTTGTCCGACATCCTGGCGGGACGTGCCGAGCGTGATGTCATCACGCGTATCGAATCGTTCGTCGATCTGTCCGTGCTGGGAGCCGGCACCTTGCCGCCGAATCCCCAGGAACTGTTGAGCCGCCCCGCGTTTTCTTCGCTGCGCACGGAACTTGAATCGTCTTACGATGTGGTGCTGTATGACTCTGCAGCGTTCTCACTGGGCTCCGATGCGCTGGCCCTGGCCGCCCGGACCGGCGGCGTCCTGCTGGTGGCGCGCAAGAACCACACGCCTGTCGGCGACATCAACGCCATGACCGAGCAGATGCTGCACAGCGGTGCGCAGGTGGTCGGCTCGGTACTGGTCGATTTCTGATGAATACGAGCAGCCGGATGAATCTGCCCCTAGCTTTGCCGCGTCGTGGCCAGTTGCTCGAATGGCTGCCGATCGCCATCGGCCTTGCTGTGCTGTATATTCCGTCGTTCTATACCTTGTTTACCGGTGTATGGGCGACAGAAGAGCAGGCGCATGGCCCCATTATCCTGGCGCTTTCACTCTGGCTCCTGTGGCGCCAGCGTGAACAGATTGTAGCCGTTGCGCAATATAACCGCGCACCGTTGTCCGGCTGGATATTATTGACAACAGGCCTGCTGTTATATATCGCCGGTCGTTCGCAGCAGATACTCGCTTTCGAGATTAGCTCGTTCATTGCCGTTATTGCGTCGGTCCTCGTGATCAAGTTGGGAACACGTGCGCTGGCAGTTGCTTGGTTCCCCTTCTTTTTCATGCTTTTCATGATACCGCTGCCTAGCGCGGTGGTCAGTGCGCTCACCTTGCCAATGAAAATGGCCGTATCGTATGTCTGTGAGCATATCCTGTTCTGGCTGAACTATCCGATTGCGCGCAGTGGCGTAATTTTACAAATAGGTCAATATCAGCTGCTGGTGGCGGATGCCTGTGCCGGCTTGCAAACCCTGCTGACGCTTGAGGCGCTAGGATTGTTCTACCTGAATCTGGTGCGCCATACTTCCGCCATCCGTAACATTGGCCTAGCCATCCTGATCATTCCCATCTCGTTTACTGCCAACGTGATGCGTGTGCTGACATTGACATTGATTACCTATTATTTCGGCGATGCGGCTGGACAGGGCTTCTTGCATGGCTTCGCGGGAATGGTGCTGTTCGTGAGCGCTCTGGTGCTGATTTTGAGTTTGGATTCTCTGCTGCAATGGTTCGCGCGTCGGTGGGAACGCAGAAAGGTGGCCATATGAATAAGAGTGCCGTGATTGGCCTAGTGATGGGGAGCATGATGCTGGCCGGTGCCTTGTGTACCAAGGCTGTCACGCCGACAATACGCCTGTCTGACACCCGCCCGCAAATTGTCCTCAACGGTGCAATTCCCAGCAAGTTTGGCGACTGGCAGGAGGACGTCACCCAAGTGGCGGCTGTGGTCAATCCAACGACTGTGGCCGAATTGAACAAGATTTATGCAGAGACGCTGTCGCGTACCTACGTCAATAGCCAAGGCCAGCGAATCATGCTGTCGATTGCTTACGGCACGGACCAGCGCGATAACTTGTCTGTCCACTTTCCAGAAGGGTGTTATGGCGGGCAGGGTTTCGCTGTTGGACCCACGTCAACAATTTCTTTGCCTACGAAGGCCGGGAATATTTCCGCTTCGCGCATGGTGGCTACGTTGAATAACCGGATCGAACCGATTACCTATTGGGTAGTCGTGGGTGACAAAGCGGTCCCGAACTCATGGGAAGTCAAGAAGGTGAAGCTGGCCTATGCGGTCAGGGGAATGATTCCTGATGCAACGTTGATGCGTGTATCAAGCATAGGCGGAGATACGAGCGAAGGTTATCAACTGCAGCAGAATTTTGTAGATCAGATGCTGCAAGCCATGCCATCGAATTTACGTACGCATTTTGCAGGGCTTGCTCAGTAAAACTTGCCGTTGCGTAAAGAAAGGGCAGGCATTCCCTTCCGAATGCCGCCTGTGTCCAGGTTCAGTGTCACCTAGTGATCGTCTATCAACAGCCTTAAATTAAATGAAGCGTGGTGCACCATGCTTCGCATGGAGCAGATATGAGTTTTTTTCCCCGAAGGCTGCGGATGAGTTCGTCTTCGATATCGGGTGCTGGCTCTCGTGACAAGTCAACAAGGGCCAAGAAGCGCGGCATGCCTGCCGCATCTTCCATACTGATGGTCTTTGGTGGCCTAATCACGGCTTTGTTGCTTGGTATGGTCATTGCTTTAGGTGCAATTCAGCTGACTATCTTGCTGACGGGCATACTGGTTTTTATTCCTATTTTATTCGTCGTCAGCACTAAAAGGCTGTTGCCGATCATGTTTGTCGCGATTTTTTTCGTTGCTGGCACGGCACAGTATTTCTTTAGCTTACGTTTAGCCACATGGCTTGCGAGTGGCTTGAGTGCCTTGTTCTTTGCGCGTGCGATTTTGGAATTGACATTATCGCAAGGTCGGAGCCATATGCCGCTGGGCGAGAATCCGGTGGGCGCCTCTCGCATTATTATTGCTGTCTGGATTTATCTTCTGTTTTATGCCTTCAGTATCTTCCTGGGGCATGCATCGACCGTCCAGTTAATTTCGGTCTTGCGCTTTTGCATACCCATGTTTGGCCTTCTATTTGCGATGTACTGGTTTCACTGGTCATGCCGGCGCCTGTTAGTGTTGTGGACCTTAATCGTGCTGATCGCCCTGGCACAATTACCCTTGGTCGTTTATCAACATTTCTTCAAAATATCCACTTTGGGATGGGATGGCGTGGTGGGGTCGTTCGGCGGAAACATGAGTCCGGTTCTGGTGCTATTCGTCGTGTCTGCCATGTTGTATATGTTGGCACGCTGGATACGTGGAATCACCCCGTTGTGGCAACTGATTGTGGTCTTTATTATTGGCCTCGCCGTTATTTTGCTCGGTGAAGTCAAGGCGGTGTTCCTGTGGCTGCCCATAGGCGTGTTCTGGGTTGCACGTAGTAAGGTGATGAAAAACTTAGCCTCTTTCATCATATTCGCAGCAATGATGACGGCAATCAGTTCTGGTATTTTCATGGCATATCATGCGATGTATTGGGGGGACCATACCAAAACCGACACCATGGAGGAGAAAGTGACCAGCGTAGGCGGCTACGTGGTCGATCCGAACGGGATCAACTATGTTACAGGCGAGATGAGCCGTGCCGCTACATTGGTGCTATGGTACAACGACCCAATGCCCACAATTCAGGAACGATTGATAGGTTATGGGCCTGGAGCAAGTTTGACCAGTCAGTCCACGGGACGTGGAGTGGTCGCTGCCCGCTATCGCAATCTTCAAATTGGCTCCACAGGACTGGCGGTATTGCTATGGGATGTCGGCATACTGGGTACCATGGCCTTCCTGTCGATCTTTGTTGGCGGCATCATTCTAGGAATACGCTATGTCTCCCGCAGTAAGGCTGGCCCTGAACAGATGGCCATGGCCGATACCAGCGTGATCGTACTCGCGCTGTATTTGTCCACGCTGGTCTATAACAAAACCATGATCGACGAACCCAGTGCGCAATTGCTGTGTTATTTCTGCCTGGGTTGCATCATTCAGTTTGCACGGTATGCGCCAGCAGCTCCAGTCACTACATCCACGGGAGATGCGCAGCAAGAAACCATGATTTTGCAGCGTGGGATGTCGGCGCAAAGATGACTGCTTCAAACAAGGCATTTAGTAACTTAGTCAAAAACAGTTCCATGATGTTCCTATTGAATGTCGCAGGGGCTGGCGTCAGTGTGATCACCATACCGGTGATGCTGGCCATTGCTGGCGTCGAGGCATATGGCCATCTGGTACTTGTACAGTCGATTGCATTGGCGGTGTTTACCGTATGTGGATTTCAGTACTGGCAAGGCATGCTGGTCACTATGCCTGGGCATCAAATTGATGCACGCAGCCTGCGGATGGCGGTTGTTAAAAGTGTGCGCTACGAATTATTGGCCTTGAGCATGGTGTTGTTGGTCGCTTGCGGGCTTGCCGTATCGTCGCTGCCTCAGGTGAAGGAGTTTTCCACCTTGAATTTGTTGCTGCTTTCGTTGGCGGCGGTATTTCCGGTCATTGGTACTCAAAGTGCCTATTTCAGACTGGTAAATCAATACCATGTCTTGATGTTTGCCGGCTTTTTTGCCAATCTGCTCAAGCTGTTCGTGCTGTTTCTAGTCGCGCGATACCAACCTACCCTGTCCGGTATGGTACTGGCTTATACCTTGCCTGAAGTCCTACGTTGCACCTTGTTGTTTACTTTGATAGCCCGACGTAAAACTGGGCTTGATGGCAGCCTGCTGAAAAGCGAGATGAGTCATCGTCGGATAATGGAAGTGGGGAAATGGGGAACCTTGCAGGCTATTTGTGACCTGCCGGTAGTTCAGCTGGACCGTATCATTATTGGTTTTGCTTTGCCGGGTAGTAGTTTAGGTGTGTTTAGCATCCTCAAGCGTATTTATTCACTGATTAATTTGGCCACGGCACCGTTTTACTCCACATCGATTCCGGAATTTGCCGCACGAATCAATTCAGGAGACTTGGGGGAGGCGTTCAAGCTGTGGATCAAGACCATGAAAATGCTTTTTGCCGTGACAGGATTGGCCGCCATTATTTGCTATGCCAGCAAGTTTTTCTGGATGCCGCTGCTGCTGCCTGTCTTACAGGACTATTTATCAGAGTTTTCTGTGGTGTTGCTGAGTGCCGTGTTTGCTGGCACCTTTGTCACGACTCATTCCTTTTATTGGGCAATGGGAAAGTTACGCCAGTCTACGATCATTGCAGTCGCCTCAAATCTGTTGTATTTGCTGGAGCTGTGGCTGTTGACGGTTTATTTCGGTTTGTTTGGTGCGGTGCTGGCTTTCCTTGTCCATGTTCTGTTCGTTGCCACAGTGAAAATCATCCTTTTGCGTAAAGTTGCATTGAAAAATATATGATTCCGAGAGTTATTCATTATTGTTGGTTTGGTGAAGGCGAAATGAGCGTACTCCATCGTCGTTGTATCGAGTCATGGCAAAAATATTGTCCTGAGTACGAGCTAAGGTTATGGAATGAAAAGAACTCCGATATTCATAATGAGTATTGCAAAGAGGCCATTATTCAAAAAAAGTGGGCATTTGTTTCGGATTGGGTCCGTTTCGATGTCCTGGCCAAGTATGGCGGTATATACCTTGATACCGATTTGGAGCTGATTCGTTCATTGGATTCGTTGCTCGAACTGAAGGGCTGCCTCATGGCACGCGAGACCAGTTTGGATCTCGGGGGAGGTTATGGTACTGGCTTCCTTGCCTGTGAGGCGGAGAATCCCGTGATCTTGTTGGCGCGCCAACTGATGTCGCAGGAATTGATACCGCAAAAGGTGTTTGCCACCTCGCCGGTGGTACTCAAAAGGGCTGTCGAGATGGATGAGCAACGGCATAGCCTGCAACTCGATCCGGTATCGTTCTATCCATTCAACCCCCACGATCGCAGTAATCCACGCAATGCCATGCAATTGATGTACAGCGATATCACGCAGCAGACATTGGGTATCCATCACTATGGCTTGAAAGCCTCATGGGTTGACCGCCGCATGGCGCGCGCCATATTCAAGGCGCTCAAGTTGCTTGGTTTGCAGCGCCGCTGGGATATTTCCTTTACGCCATTTCAGCGTAGTGTCCGTGCAATTGACGCATCTTGATGGTCGCCGGTCGCAGATATTGTCTTTGTCTTTAAGGTCATGATGGACGTACTGAGTTTTTTACCTGCCGCCGCCAGTTTGGCGTTGGCACTTCTGTGTTGCCTGTTCATCGTCAAACGGTGGGGGGCACCACCGCTTGCCGGCCGCTTTGCCACCATTGATGGCTTGCGCGGCTATCTGGCTTTCTTTGTATTCTTGCATCACTCCTGTATCTGGTATTTTTATGCGCGCTATGGTTCCTGGTCGGTGCCACCGTCGAACATGTATACCAATTTTGGACAAGGCAGTGTTGCCATGTTTTTCATGATTACCAGCTTTCTATTCTTTACGAAATTGTTGCATTCTCGTCAGCACAGTTTTGACTGGGGTAAAGTGTACACATCGCGAATCATGCGACTGACCCCCTTGTACATGTTTGCCATGCTGCTACTTTTCAGCATTGTATTTTATATATCTGGCGCCAGGCTTAATGTTGATATTTCGCAATTGTTACTGCAAATAGGGCAGTGGCTCATGTTCACGCCCCTCGGAGCACCAGACTTGAATGGTGTTGCGCAAACGTCAGTCATTGTTGCCGGTGTCACATGGTCGCTGCCCTATGAGTGGTTGTTTTACCTGCTGCTTCCGCTGCTGGCCTTGCCATTAAGGATCATGCCGCCCTGGCCTTATCTTCTGCTCAGTATGCTGGTACTGGCTGTCACGCTGGTGCTTGTCTGGTACATGCAAGCGCCCGCCCACCATTTTCTTGCCTTTCTGTCTGGGATATGCGCGGCGTTGCTTGTGCAGCGTGAGGCATTTCGACGGTTTTGCGCGGGAAGCTGGGCCAGTATCCTGGCAGCTACCTGTCTCGTTGTTGCCTGTCTTGCCTTTCCCACGGCTCACGAAGGCTTTTCTCTCCTATTACTATCCGTCGGCTTCGCCCTGATTGCCGGGGGCAGCAGTCTGTTTGGTGTGCTGAACCTATCTGTTTCGCGCACTTTGGGTGAGTTTGCCTACAGCATATATTTGTTGCATGGCCTGCTTCTGTTTGTCACGTTTCATTTTCTCCTGGGAAGTGAGCGGGCGCGAGAGTTATCGCCAGTCATGCACTGGTCCGTAATCATGTTGCTCACTCCTGTGCTCGTCTTTGGTTGTTTAATGACATTTCGATGTATTGAACGGCCTGGCATGCATTACCGAGGAACTCCCATCAGGTACTTAAGTATGTTTTTGGGAAGCAAGCCTAGTAAGGATGTCCCCGCCCCCTGAGCTGAGTATCGCGGCAGAGGGATAACGTTGGGGCGATGACCAAGCACTGCCGTGAACACTGGCGCCGCGAAACTTGTATAAATAAAATGACTATGCAAAAAATTCCTCCCAATACATCGATTTGGCTCAATGTCATGCGCGCGTTGGCCGCTCAAGCCGTTGTAATCGGCCATGCGAATTACCTCTTTTTTAGCTATGACAATGCAAGTGGAAATAAGTTGGCTTGGTTGATGAGTTTTTTCGGATCTGGTGCGCACAAAGCCGTGGTCATGTTTTTTGTCATGAGTGGTTTTCTAATCGGCGGCCCGGTCATTCTTGCCTGGCGTTCCAATACTTTTGATGCCACCAAATACTTCGTCGGCCGCCTTACGCGCTTATGGATTGTAATACTTCCAGCTTTGCTGCTGACAGCATTGCTAGATGGCGTGGCCTTTCAGTATGGCAATGGCGCGCACCTGCTGTCGTCGCGTGTGCCGTTCTTTCCAGAATGGTGGGCGTCCATCGAACCAAATTCTCTGCGCACGTTTTTGTTCAATGTTTTCTTTCTGCAAATGATAATCGGTTTTCAATACGGAACCAATCTGTCACTGTGGAGTATTTCAAATGAATTTTGGTATTACATTCTATTGCCTGCAGCCTTGGGTATATATTCGATTGAAAGAAGGACGCGGCTTGTTTTTTTTGCGGTTACTGTGGGGGTGATCTTGCTTTTCATGAGTTCTGCCAAGCCGAATGATCTTGGTCGGCCTGCCGCTTATTTTTTCATGTTTATTTTGTGGATAATGGGTGCGATTCTTTATGTTTATTATGAGTCCAAAGCAAGGAGGGTGATATCTCTGACGCTTTTCCTGCTTGGTCTGGCTGCATTTGTATTATTCAAGATTATTTACCCTGATGCATTTGGATATGATCTGGCAATGGCTTTTTTTGCCTTGTCATTGATTGCAATTGCCAAGGATGTTCCAGCTGCCAGGCTAAAGAAATTTGCGGATTTTTTTTCCAATTACAGCTTTTCCTTGTATGCGTTACATTTGCCATTGACCTTTTTTTTGCTTAGCTTCGATCCCGAACTAAGCGAGATGCAGGCATTGCGCGGTGATACCTTGCTGCGTTTTTTCGCCTATCTGCTGGTGATAAATATAGCTGCCATTGCCATGTGGGCGTTGACAGAACGGCACACAGACAAGCTGCGACGCTTCACTCTGATCCGACTGGCTGCGTTCAGGCCGGCACGGTAAACGAGGTGGTAGGCCGCTTGGGCCGTTCCTGTTCGCCGACGGCGAACATGGCTGTTGCTTGTTCGTATGGATAGTTTGTCTTTATGGAATGTATTTTGTTGTTGCATAAGTGAAATGCGGAAATGGTTAAATTCACAAGGATGGTATTTTATATTTTCATAGCTTGAAGAATGAACGGCTGTAATAAGTTGTGTCAATATTATTTATTTCGTCTGTCGTTGGATTTTTTCTTGTTGTCTTGGATGGTTATTTGATTACATTTATGATTTGTAATTAATTTGGTTGGAAAGTAATGTTGATGGTGTTTTATTTTTAATGGATTTATCGTTGTTGATTTATTACAACGTATGTAGTAAGTTTGAGATGTATGGTTTTTAGTGTTGAATAATGTCGAGTGGGTTTATAATTGCGCTGCTCGCAGTATGTTTTTATCAGGGGGTCCGGTGCGCTTTGCTTCATGTAAGGCAGGTCATCCCGTCTCGCGGGGTATTACCTGTAGCTTATGATCGTTGTTTTGAGGGAGCCAAGAATGAATATGAAGACGTCTCTTTTTGCGGGCAGTCTTGCACTTGCAATGAGTTTGACCACCGGATCATGTTGGGCGGATTGGGCCGAAGTTGCCGATCTCTACGTCGTGCGCCCTGCGCCGCTTGATCGCCAGATTCAGCCCCAAAACCCGCCTGCTTTTGCGTGGGCGCGTTATCCATCGGCGACCAAGCCAACGTCGTACACGCTGGAAGTGAGCAAAGATGGCCTGGTGGTGGCGAGATATACCTCGACGCGTAACTTCTATCTGCCATCGAAAGCTTTCGAATCCGGGCAATATACTTGGCGGGTACGGCCAAATGTGAAGGAAGATTGGTCGACGCCACGCAGCTTTACGATCAATGCGACCTCCAAAGTGTTTGAAGTTCCGGAAACGACGGCGGTTCGCAGTGCCATTCTGGCCCATCCGCGGCCGCGTCAGCAACGGCGTGATTTCTTGCCGCTCAGTGCCTGGACACCCGCGATGCGTACTGCCCGTGGCGCGGCCGTCACGCGTATGGCGACTCTGGTGAGCAGCCAGATGGCAGGGCAGCCAGCGGCCTTGGCCGCGCCGACCAACGACCAATGGCCGTTGACCTCCACGTTGTCGACTGCGGCGCGTGCGCTTTACATTACGCAAATCACGCGTTCGATAGGCAATGTTACCAACCAATTGCTGGGGGCTGCCTTACTGTATCGGCTGACTGGAGAAGCCAAATACTTGCAGGAGGCTTTTGCACGTGGAGACCAGTTGGCCGCACTCGACCCGAATGGCATGACGAGCTATGTGAATCACGATGTGGCGACGCGCAGTATCATGTTGGCGCTCGCCAAGGCGGCCGACTTCCTTTATCCTGAACTGGCGAGTAACGTAACCCGCAAGGCGGCCTGGATGGGAGCCATCCGTGCGAGGGTGGCTCCCATGTACGTGGACCTGGCTGGCGCGAACAGTCGTTTGGACGAACAGCCCTATGATTCGCATGGCACGGTGGCACTTGGATACCTGGCGGTGATCGCCACCCTGACTTTGGGGGATTTGCCTGAAGCGACGGAATGGTTTGACTTTTCTTTCCGCGCCTATGTGAACGCCGTCTATGTCTGGAGCGGGCCGGAAGGGGGCTATGGCAACGGCACGGGCTACGCCATGTTCAGCACCGAGTATGCGATGCAGCTTTGGCAGCCGCTCATCGAAGCGACAGGCGTCAATATTTTCACCAAGCCGTGGGCGGAAGGTTTCTCTCGCTTCCTCATGCATTTCATTCCACCAGGTGCGCCAGGGTTGGTATTTGGTGACCAGCATGAGTTGTATATCTATAATTTTGCTCTGAAAGGGTTTGCTTCCCGTATCAAATCTGCGAACGCGGCATGGTATGTCAAGAACATTGTAGGGGAGGAGGCGGATCTGACTCTGCTGCAGGCACCGTATCCCTTGCCCGTCGATACGGTAACGGAGACGCCTGTGCCACCACCCAATGCTGCCTTATATCCGAGTATCGGCTGGGTTGCAATGCATAGCAGTATGGCCGACCGTGCGCGGACATCCGTGTACTTCAAGTCAAGTCCGTATGGTTCATACAACCATAGCCATGGTGATCAGAACTCCATCGTGATCGATAGCGGTGGCCGTCGACTTCTGATTGAATCCGGTTATGAGGATTACTATTACTCCCCATTGGTTCTGTCCTGGTATCGGCAGACCAAGGCGCATAACGCGATTACCTATAATAGCGGCGTAGGCCAGGTGATTGATGAAAATGTCAATAACATCGCGCGGAATGGAAAAATAACGGCTTTTTCGACGACACCGACTCTTGATTATGCCGCTGGGGATGCGACACCCGCATATGGTGCCGCGTTGACGTCTGCCGTCCGCAAGGTATGGTACCTGCGTGGGCAGGATGCGGTCGTGGTGGTCGATAAACTGGCGGCGCCGACTGGCCTGACGTTTGAGTGGAATCTGCATACGGTGGCACCCATTGTCGTCGAAGCGAGCGATAGTGTGAAGACTACCAATGTCGATCGTACGTTGTGTGTGCGTTACCTCGGCGCGGACAAGACCGCTTATCAGCCACGCTCTGGACCGCCTCCTGCACCCGGCAAGACGGAGAGTCACGGAGCGTTTGTGAAGCCGGCTGCTGCCAATAGCGCTGAATTCATCGTCTTGCTGGATGTCGGCTGCAAACGGCCGAACGTGACTCTGACGCCGACGGCTGTGGGCAAGACGCTGGTGGTTGGTACGCAGTCGATCGTCATTCCAAACTAAGCTATCTTGACATGCACAGAGCATCGGCAATTTGCCGATGCTCTTTTTTACGGCATATCATTCTGAAATAGCTGGTCACTAACACGCCTGCTGGCGGTGATAGCGAGATGCCTTCGGGGGCATGGTTTACGCAGACGCCTGATCTTCAGGCATGTCGCTGGAGATCATGCTAATGTATGGGCAGGTCATGCAAGCATATCAGCTCAGCTCAGCAGGAATTGTTCGATTTCCTCTCCTGGGCTGTTGCGCTTTTCTAGGCGTTGCCATGCCTTCACGATGTCGGAGGAAAGGCTGGCGCGAAAAGCCGGTTCCCGCAGGGCGCGAATCAATGCCGAGCGCATGGCATCGACATCGCCATGTGGAACGAAACCTGGATACGCCGGCCCCAGGTAGGCTTCGATGGCTTCGTGGCGAGTGGCAATCAGTGGTTTACCATTGCGTAGCACGCGCAGCAGGACACTTTGGCCACACGCTTCTCCTTGGCTCAGCAGTGGCATGGCGACCACGCGGCTTTTGGCCAAAAGAACTTCGAATGCGGCCTCCGGTAAGTCACGATGGACTGTCGTGCCGATGCTTGCACTGGCATCGATCTGATTTTGTTCCGACGCCACGATCATCAGGGGCGTATCGATGTCCTGCTTGGCGGCGAGTAGTAAGTCATAGTCGCGGTTGGAGAACCCTCCGCTGAAAATGTATCCTTCGTCAGTGATGGCTGATGCGGCGGTTTGACCATCGAGTTCCTGGCGCCACAAATGAAAATGTACCGAAGAGGCGGGCATCTCCACCTCCTCGATCAGATTGCGCACCTCTCCCTGCGAGAAGGCTATGAAGCCAAGTCCAGGAAAACGCAAGTAGCGCCATAGGCGATTGACCACCCGGCGAGCGCGCTGACCGTGGATAAAACATGCCATGAGCAATAATTTCTTTGGCCGTGGCAATAGGCCCATTTTGATCATGGCCAGTACAGGTAATGCCTGCCAACCGACCACGAGTACGCGATCTTCGCGTTTCCATGCTCCGCGTGCGCGCAGCAAGGCCGGCGACAGCATCGATGTGAGAATATCTTTTTTTTTGCGGATGTTCGCTGTTTTCTTTTCCGGACCGATCAGGGTTACATGAGCCCCGTTTGACTGTAAGTGCTCGATGACGTCGCGATAGCTGTCTGGCTGTGATAAAAGAATTTGGATCATCTGCGGCCCCGTAAAAGACTACAATTATCGCACTATCAGTGTCTATTTTTATGCTTTTTCGATAAAAGTAATGTCTTCAAGTTAAGTTTTCATGGTGTGTGGTATATTCTTATAACTTTGTTATTATTTCGCCGGCGTGTGCCGCGATAACGTTTCCACCTGATCGCTTATGTCCCTTAAAATCTTGCAGTTCGTGCCTGAAGCCTTGCCAACCTTCCGCGCTGACGTCAGCGTATTATTTGGGAAATACTTGCCTCGCCACCAGATCCGCTGCGAAGTCGTGGGCATGGCATCGGCAGAAGCCGCCGCCGGGCAAGGTTTTGATGCGGCGCATCGCCCCCGGTATCACCGGAGTCGTATCCGCCGCGAATGGTCTTATTTTTGGCTGAGTCTGAGAACTTTGCTGGCCGCGAAGCGCGTTGACTATGCCGCCATCCAGGTGCGCGACATGGTGCCGATAGGCTTGTTGGCCATGCTCGTTTGCAGGTGGAAGAGAATTCCCTTTTACTATTGGGTGTCGTATCTGATGAGCGAAGGCCGCATTGAGCGGGCACAGGAACAGTTGCGTGCAGGCGCTGGCTTGCGCAGCCGCTTGGTGTTGTGGAAAGGCCAGTTGGAACAGGCTCTGCTTTACAAGGTGCTGTTGCCGCGGGTCGATCATGTTTTTGTGCAAAGCGAGGCCATGCTGACCGTGTTCCAGGAAAAGGGCATACCCGCGCAGAGGATGATGGCGGTGCCGATGGGCGTCGATATGGAATTACTCGGCAAGTCGCAACTTCCGCGGCGCAGACCGGAGGGCTGGGATGACCTGCCGCTGATCGCGTATCTGGGCACGCTGGACAAGGCGCGTCAGCTGGAGCGTGTAGTCGACGCCTTGGCACTCGTGCGGGCAACTTCCCCAACAGCTTGCTTGTTGTTGATCGGCAATTCACCGACGCCGCGCGATGAAGTTGAGTTGCTTGAGTATGTGCGCAACGCTGGCCTGGCGGATGCGGTGCACATCACGGGATGGTTGCCGTCGGCGCAGGCATGGCAACTGCTGGCGGGAGCCGATGCTGCCGTGTCCTACATTCCCCGCGGCCCATTGTATGACGTCAGTTCACCCACCAAGCTGCTCGAATATTTGGCGCTGGGCATGCCGGCTGTTGGCAATGATAGCCCGGACCAGGCGCATGTACTGCAAGCAAGTGGTGCTGGCTGGCTGACAGGTAGCGACCCTGGCGCACTGGCGCAGGCGTTGAACGAAGTTCTGGCTGATCCGGCCGCCGCGCGCCGCCGCGCCGCCGCCGGCCCGGCCTACATTGACGCGCAGCGCAGCTATCGTGAGCTGGCCGCCATGCTGGCCAGGCGCTATCACGCCCTGCTGCTCAAGTCCCCCCAGGTGCCTTAGCGCTTCTTCCCGCAGCGCAGTACATCCGCTGCTGGCATCGCACTGCAGCGAGAGGGCGTTGACCGTTGTCGCATGGTTCGCCAGGCTTCCTTGTGCCTGGTCGGTGCTTCCGATGCGTTGACGGCGGAAAGCGCTCATCCAGGGATCGTTCTTAGGGACTGGCGGCCGGCATTACCAGTTATAGGGCTTGTGCAGGCCGCTGCGGATCGCCAGTTTGCGTACCTCCACTTTGGCGTCAAGCAGTGCCTGCTTGACGGCCGAGTCTATGCGGCCCCATCCGCGGTAACTCCAGAATACCGTGTTGGCTCGCTTGCCTTCGCTGCCAAATCGGCCCGTTCTGGCAAACCATTTGCGGTACTGGGCATCGTCGATGCCTGCAAACGGGGTGCGCTGTTGTAATTTGGCATCAGATTCTGCCGCATGCGTACCCTGAAAGGACAGGCTCTGATGCTGTGGATCGTAGCGTAACCAGTGTGAGCGCACCCCGGTCGGCGTTAGTTCCAGCATCAGCTGATCGCAAACTGCCGGCGTGTTGTAATGTAGCTTACGACCGCGGAAGTCTACTTGCGGCAATAAAAGATTTCCCAGAGAGTATGCTATTGCCCCGTGTTTGTAGATTTCATAGCCCTGCGCCACATGCGGGTGGTGGCCAATGACGAAGTCCACGCCCATATCAATCGCCTCGCGTGCCCATTCGCGGTCTGCTGGCTGGGGGAAAGTAGCCAGTTCGTAGCCCCAGTGCATGAATGCGATCAGTTTTGCATTGGGAAAATCCCGTCGCAGTTTGGCCAGCGTTGCCAGCGCTGCCGCGGGCTGGAAGATCAGTGCCGCGTCGTCATGCGTTTCGCGACGCGGTTCGGGCAGGGGGGAACAGGCTGCAAACAGAACATACTGCTGGTCTTTGACCTGCAACTCGCACCAAGGGTGGGCGCGCGTGCCAAATATGCCGATGGCATGTTCAGCCAGCATGGCCTTGCTGGCGTCGATCCCACCTACATAGTCGGATATATGGTTATTGGCCAATCCGCAGGCGCGTACGTTGAGGGCCTTGAGCGTTTCGATAACGCAGGCGTCCGAATACAGATTGAATTTGTGGAGGTTATGGACGCGACTATCATTGGCGCTCGCCTCAAGTACGCCGCCTTCCAGGTTTACGACCATCTGGCCATCTGCGCATACTTTCCGCAGTTCATCAAAAGCGATAATGTCCGCTCCTGGCCAGGCCAGGTCGCCAGCGAAAAAAAGGCTCATCAGGATACTTTCGAAAGGTCTTGGTAAACTTGTTGTAGGCGGGAAACGGCTTGCTCCGTGGAGAAAAGCTGCCGCGTACGTTTCATCGCCGCGGTGGACAATGCCGACCAGTGTTTCTTCTGCCACAGTGCCAAAATGGCGGACGCATAGGCACTGGCGTCTGCATCGAAGGGCACCACGACGCCGCAATCGCCGATCACCGTGCGGTTGAATCCATTGTCGGTGGCCACTGGTACACACCCCATCGCCATGGCTTCGGTCAGTGCATTGGAATGCCCCTCGCCAAGATGGCGCGTGGGAAAAATGAATATATGCGCCTCGCCAAGCGCCGCGAGTACTTGCGTTGCTGGCAGAGACCCCAGCCATTGCACGCCGATGTCGGCATAATCACGCACCATGTCGTCGATCAACTTCTTATCGCCGGGACCTATGATGCTGATTTCGCAGGCCAGTCCGTTTGCCTGCAGCAGGCCGGCTGTCTGTACTGCTGTCGCAACACCTTTTTCCAGCGTTACGCGGCCCACATAGACCAGGCGCAGCGGAGTGTTGGCACTGAGCGGTATACGGGGCGGCAAATTGCTCGTATCGATGTGATTGGGAAGATAGAAGGCCCGCCGGTCTGTTGTCTGTTCGACAAACTGCGCATAGTCCATGCCTTCGATCATGACCTGGTCCGCGCCGCGCAGCAGATGGCAAAACAGCCAGCGATAGAGCGGACCCAGGCGCGCGTAATGCTTGTGCATCGCACCGGCGCGTATATCGTAGATCGTTTTGAGGCCGTGTTTGCGGGCCTGCCACATTAGCAGGATCTCAAAGGCCGTAAATTGTTTGTACAGTCCGGTCAAGTGAAAGATTCTGGCATCCGGCGAGGCTTGGCTTAAATGCGCGATTTTCCGGTATAAGGAGAGGTAGCCGCGCAGGTAACCCCCCAGCTTGGCCAGCGGGCTTCCCTTGGGTACTGGATAGTTGAGTTCATGCACGACTGTACCGCCTGCCCGCAATGCTTCGATCGTGCGCACGTTACACGCTTCGTAGCCGCCCACTGGCGTGGCGCCAGGCTGGGGAATGGGGCCGCAAAACAGAATGCTTTCCTTCATGGTGTCCCCGAGAGTGCTTTTGCGCCGGACCATTCCTGCACGATCCACTTGAACTTGCCGCTGGATTGCAGGGCCAGATCGTCTACCAGCACGATGTCAGCCGCCACTTTCAGGCTGACATATTTATTGAAATGTTCGCGCAACGCCAGGCCGTCGGCACTCGTGTAGCCCTGATCCGGCACGACGCGCAATTGCCATTGCCCTGGACCTACCTGCGCTACCTGCGTTTTTTGGATATTGGTGAGAAACTTGACGGCAAACGTAATGATGCCCGCACTGATGGGCGTGCCTTCGCTGTCATATAGCTGATCCTCAACCTTGCCGGAGGATAGTTCGATACGGGGATAATGTCTGCCGCAGGGGCAGGCGCCCGGTACCCAGCGTGCTCGGTCGGCAATGCGGTAGCGTACCAGCGGCATCACGTGGTTATGCAAGGTGGTCCCGACCACGTAGCCGAAATCGTCCGTTGGCTGATCGTGCTGGTCCAGAATTTCCACATAGGAATATTCTGGATGCAGGTGGTAATACCCATGTTCACACTGGCCGGCAAAGGCGATGCGTTCGGCCATGCCGTAGAAGTCGAATACCTTGCAGCCAAAGGCGCGTTCGATTTGTTCGCGCTGGGCCGGATAGACGGGTTCGGAACCGGTGACGACGGCGCGCAGGCGTAAGGGGTGTGCCAGCCGTTCGGCCGCGCGCGCCAGCTCAAACGCTGACGATGGATAGGCCCGCAGCTGTCTGGCTCCCGCACGCGCTATGCTGTCGAGCATGCCCTCGGCCGTGGCGCGACTCAGGTGACGCGTCGATACCAGCAACTGCTTGCCGAAACGATCCCACAGCCAGGGTTGCGCATCCTGCTGGCTGATATCGATGACTTGGTCCCCCCGCAAGATGGCTTGTGCCTGGCCATTTTCATGGCCGGCCCAGTGCCAGAACTGTAACTGAAATGCTTCTTCCCAGATAATCGAATCGATGCTGCGGAACACTTCCAGCGGTGTGCCGGATGAGCCGCTGGTTTTTCCCGGTGCCCACCATGGCCGGCGTTTTCCCTCGTTCGGATAAAAATTGCCGCGCCCGGAGACGAGATCGGGTTTGCTGATCACAGGATGCGTCACGCTCAGCCAGTCGCGGATGGCCACATTGCCTGGCGCCTCGGCAATATGGGCATAGCGAGGCAGGCGGCGCGCGCTCGCGAGAGTGGCGCGCAGCAGGCTTTCTTGGCGTGCCATCAACTGTTCCACAGGCCAGAGCTCGCGTGCGACGAGGTTGCGTGCGCGTGCCAGGGCAAAGGGATTGCGACGTACCAGATGGCGTGTCAGGAACGATAAATTTTTCGCAACTGGGAAAGGCATACGTGAGCTTCTTAGATAGGAGGGGGCCGGTGCAAACAGGAGGTGGGGGATACGGGGCGAGTATGTTGACGTATATGAAATTTTCCCACTTGCCCGGACTATAGCGTTATCGGGCCATCTCCGTCAAATGGGTAAGTAAAATAGGCTTTCTCACAGGCATCATGCGTGCGATGGAGAATGTTGCTCGGCGTCATAGACTTCGCAGTTTTGCTGCAATACGGTATTATCATGTCATTGAATTAATAATAATTCCACAAGGAAATTCCTGCTGGTGTGCATTGGATGCGCTTGAAGATGGCAGGCGACAACATGAAAAGAATGGAACGGTAAGGGTATGACGTCGATCGCATGGAAAATCAACCGCATGAAGCTGATGGGCGCGCCCGAAATTGTCTGGCGGGTGCAGCAATTGCTGCAAAAAAAAGCCAGCAAACTGGGCATCGGCTTGCTGCGCCGCGTGCCGGCGCCGCAATTGCAGCATCTGGGCCGGCCCTTCCTGGCCGGTGACGGCCGCGACACGGATATCGCCGCCCTGCGCGCCGCGGCCGATGCCGTGCTGGCGGGCCGCTGGAATGTCTTCGCCCTGCGCGGCGCGAAACTGGGTTTCCCACCGCAATGGAACCGCGATCCGAAGACGGGTACCGTGGCGCCGCTGACCTTGGGCAAGCAGATCGATTATCGCAGCGAAAAAGTGGTCGGCGATATCAAGTATCTGTGGGAACCGAACCGGCACCTGGAACTGGTGGCGCTGGCGCAGGCATGGAAAGTGACGGGCGAGCAGCGCTACGCCGATGGCGCGCGTCGCTTGCTGCAATCGTGGTTCGAGCAATGCCCGTATCCCATGGGCGTGCACTGGACCAGTTCGCTGGAACTGGCGCTGCGCCTGCTGAACTGGGCCTGCGCCTGGGAATTGCTGGGCGGCCTGGCGTCGCCGTTGTTCCAGGGCGAGGCGGGCCAGCATTTCCTGCAACAGTGGCTTGCCGCCATCTACCAGCACGCCCACTTCATCGCCGGCTATTTTTCGCGCCATTCGTCGGCGAACAACCATCTGTTCGGTGAATATATGGGCTTGTTCGTGGCCAGTAGCGTTTGGCCTTGCTGGCCGGAAAGCGCGAAATGGCAGGCGCTGGCGCGCCAGGGGCTGGAAGAGGAGGCGCTCAAGCAAAATACGCCAGATGGCGTGAACCGCGAGCAAGCCGTCTATTACCAGCATGAAGTGATGGACATGATGCTGCTGTGCCAGAGGATAGGGCTGGCCAACGGCGCGGGCTTTTCCGCGGCGTACTTGCAGCGCCTGGAGCGCCTGGCCGACTTTATCGCCTCTCTCATGGACGTGGCGGGCAACGTGCCGATGACGGGCGATGCCGATGATGCGCAGATGGTGCGCCTGGCGCACGAGGACGGCTGGCATCGCTACCGTTCGCTGCTGGCCAGCTGCGCCGTGCTGTTCGACCGTGCCGACTTCAAGCGCAAGGCCGGCCATTTTGACGACAAGAACCGCTGGCTGTTTGGTGTGGCGGGCTTGCAACAGTGGCAGGCGCTCGATGGCGGCTTGCCGGAGGCGCCCGTGATGGCATTTCCGGAAGGCGGTTACTTCTTGCTCGGCAGCCATTTCGGCACGGCCGATGAAGTGCGCCTGGTGGCCGACTGCGCACCGTTGGGCTACCTGTCCATTGCCGCGCATGGACATGCCGATGCGCTGGCCTTTACCCTCGCCGTCGGGGGGGAGGAATTGCTCACCGATCCAGGCACCTACGCCTATCACACGCAAAAAAAATGGCGCGACTACTTCCGCAGTACGCCCGCGCATAACACGGTATCTGTCGACGGGCAGGACCAGTCTGAAATCGGCGGCAATTTCATGTGGCTGAAAAAAGCCAATGCGCGCATGATTGCTCATGAAACGAATTCCGAGATGCAAGTTTTTGAGGGTGAACACGATGGCTACAGCCGCCTGGCCGATCCCGTGCTGCACCGGCGTCGTATCGAGTTCAACTTTAATAATAAATGCATTGTTGTAAAAGACATATTACAATGTACAAATGTACATGATATTTCCGTGCATTGGCAGTTCGGCGAGCATTGCCAGGTCACCGTCAACGACGGGCAATTGCAGGCACAGGGCTTGCGGTCCGGCTTGCGCATGCGCTGTTCGCATGGAACGCTGGAGGTATTGCGTGGCAGCGAGACACCGCCTGGCGGCTGGATCTCGCGCCGCTTCGACGAGAAAGCACCGATCGCCAGCGCCGCCTGGCGCATGCGGGTGCAGGGAACAACTGAAATCGTGACGCACATCGAGCTGATGCCGCAGGCGTCGCCGGCTAATTCGCCGGCTCATCATTAAGGGAGCATATTTTGAAAATCAGTATTTTTGGCCTCGGCTACGTGGGTGCGGTCTCTGCCGGTTGCCTGGCAACGGATGGGCATGAAGTGATAGGCGTCGATCCGAACAAGACCAAGGTCGACCTGATCAACCAGGGCACCACGCCCATCATCGAAAAAGACATCGGCGAGATGATCGCCGCCACCGTGAAAAGCGGCCATTTGCGCGCCACGGCGGACGTGCGCGACGCCGTCTTCGGCTCCGACATGTCGCTCATCTGCGTGGGCACGCCATCGCAGCTCAATGGCAACCTGGACCTGAGCCACGTGCGCAAGGTATGCCAGGAAATCGGCGCGGCGATTGCCGAAAAGGATACCTTCCACGTCGTCGTGGCGCGCTCGACCATGCTGCCCGGCTCCATGCGCGCGCTGGTGATCCCGACCCTGGAAGCGGCGTCGGGCAAGGTGGCTGGCGTCGATTTCGGCGTGTGCAACAATCCGGAATTCCTGCGCGAAGGCACGGCCGTCTACGATTACTACCATCCGCCGAAGACGGTCATCGGCGAATCCGATGAAAAGGCGGGCGCGCTGCTGGTGCAGCTGTATGAAAAGATGGACGCGCCGCTGGTGCGCACGGACGTCGAGACGGCCGAGATGGTCAAGTACACGGACAACACCTGGCACGCCGTCAAAGTGGCGTTCGCCAATGAAATCGGCAACATCTGCAAGGCCGTCGGCATCGATGGCCACAAGGTGATGGAAATCTTTTGCCAGGATACCAAGCTGAACCTGTCGCCGTACTACATGAAGCCAGGCTTTGCCTTCGGCGGCTCGTGCCTGCCGAAAGACGTGCGCGCGCTGACCTACAAGGCGCGCAGCCTGGACCTCGATTTGCCCTTGCTTAACTCCATCCTGCCGTCGAATCAGCGGCAAGTGGAAAAGGGCATCAAGATGATCGTCGACAAGGGGGCGCGCAAGGTGGGCATCCTGGGTTTCTCGTTCAAGGCCGGCACGGACGACTTGCGCGAATCGCCGCTGGTCGATGTGATCGAGTATCTGCTGGGCAAGGGCTACGAGCTGAAACTGTACGACAAGAACGTCAACCTGGCCGCCCTGACGGGCGCCAACCAGGATTACATCCTCAACCACATCCCGCACATTTCCAAGCTGATGGTGACGAATATGCAGGACGTGCTCGATTTTGCCGACACCATCGTCATCGGCAATGGCGCGGCCGAATTCAAGACCGTGCCCGCCAGCCTGCAGCCGCACCAGCACATCGTCGATCTGGTGCGCATCAGCAAGGAACAAAGTGGAGAGCAATATGACGGCATCTGCTGGTAACAAGGTGGCAGGTGCGCCACGCCGTGTGCTGATCCTGGTGGAAAACCTGCCGTCGCCGTTCGACCGGCGCGTCTGGCAGGAAGCGACCACCCTGCATGCGAATGGCTACGAAGTGTCGATCATCTGTCCCACGGGCAAAGGTTACGAATCGCGCTATGAAGCCATCGACGGCATCCATATCTACCGCTACCACCTGCCGCTGGAAGCGGAAGGGGCCAAGGGCTATCTGATCGAGTATTCGCTGGCGCTGTTCCACACGTTCCGCCTGGCATGGAAAGTCCATTTCGCGCGCGGCTTCGACGTCATTCACGCCTGCAATCCGCCCGATTTGCTGTTTCTCATCGGCGGCTTCTTCAAGTTGACGATGGGCAAGCGTTTCCTGTTCGATCACCACGATATCAATCCGGAACTGTACGAAGCCAAGTTCGGCCGGCGCGACTTCTTCTACAAGCTGATGGTGCTGTTCGAGCGCTGGTCGTTCCAGAGCGCCGACGTGTCGATCGCCACCAACGAGTCGTACAAGAAGATCGCCATCGAGCGGGGCGGCATGAAGCCCGAGGATGTCTACGTGGTTCGCAGCGGACCCAAGCTGGACCGGCTGCGCGTGCTGCCGCCCGTGCCGGAACTCAAGAAGGGCCGCACCTACCTGGTCGGCTACGTGGGCGTGATGGGCGCGCAGGAAGGCATCGACCTGCTGCTGCAGGCGGCGCAATACATCGTGCAAACCTTGAAACGCGAGGACGTGCAGTTCGGGCTGGTCGGTGGCGGCACCTCGCTCGAGCAGATGAAGCAGATGGCGCACGACCTGGGCATCGCCGACTATGTGACGTTTACGGGGCGCGTACCGGATCAGCAATTGCTGGAAATGCTCAATACGTCCGATGTCTGCGTCAATCCCGATGTGGCCAACGACATGAACGACAAGTCGACCATGAACAAGATCATGGAATACATGGCTTTGGGCAAACCGATCGTGCAGTTTGATCTGGTCGAGGGTAAGGTTTCCGCACAGCAGGCATCCTTGTATGCATTGAAGAATGATCCTGTCGACATGGCGCGCAAGATCGTCGAGTTGCTCGACGACCCTGCCCGCCGCGAGCAGATGGGGGCGTTCGGCCGCCATCGCGTGATCAATGAACTGGAGTGGGAATATGAAGCGCCGAAGCTGCTGGCCGCGTATGCGCGCCTGTTTCCCGCTGCCGCGCCGGCCGCTTCGGTGACCTTGAGCAAGGACGGCCGCTGACATGCGCTGCCTGGCGAACCATCCCCACCCCTGAGGGAGCAAGTCCGACGATGAAAGCGATGATACTGGCCGCAGGCAAGGGCACGCGCGTGCAGCCCCTGACCTACGATTTGCCCAAGCCGATGATCCCCATCCTGGGTAAACCCGTGATGGCGTACCTGGTGGAGCATCTGGCGCAGCATGGCGTGACCGACATCATGGTCAACGTCAGCTACCTGCATGAAAAGATCGAGGAGTATTTCGGCGAAGGCCACCAGTTCGGCGTGCAGATCGGCTACTCCTTCGAAGGCTATACGAACGATGCGGGCGAGGTCGTGCCGCAACCGCTGGGTTCGGCCGGCGGCATGAAGAAGATCCAGGAGTTTGGCGGTTTCTTCGATGAGACGACGATCGTCCTGTGCGGCGATGCCTTGATCGACCTCGACCTGGAAGCGGCCCTGCTTGAGCATCGCCGCACGGGGGCGCTGGCCTCCGTCATCACCTTGGAAGTGCCGTGGGACAAGGTTTCCAGCTATGGCGTGGTGGTCAGCGACGCCGACGGGCGCATCCGCGCCTTCCAGGAGAAGCCGGCCCAGGGCGAAGCACTGTCCAATTGCGTCAGCACCGGCATCTATCTGTTCGAGCCGGAAGTGCTGGAGCTGATTCCCAACGACTGCTCGTTCGACATCGGTTCGGAACTGTTTCCCCTGCTGGTGGAAAAGGGCTTGCCGTTCTATGCGCAAAAGCGCCAGTACAACTGGATCGACATCGGCAGCGTCAAGGATTACTGGGAAGTGCTGCAAAGCGTGCTGATGGGGGAGGTTGCCCAATTGCACGTTCCAGGCCGGCAGATTGCCGATGGCGTATGGGCCGGCTTGAATACCAGTATCGACTGGAGCGATGGCACGCGCATCGAAGGCCCCGTGTATATCGGCTCGGGCTGCCGCATCGATGCGGGCGCCGTCATCGTCGGGCCCACGTGGATCGGCCATGGCAGCCATGTGTGCGCCGGCGCCGAAGTGGTGCGCAGCGTGCTGTTCGAATACACGCGCGTGCTGGCCGACGTATTGCTCGACGAAATGATCGTTTTCAAGGAGTTCAGTGTCGACCGGGCTGGCCAGATGCGCCACGCCTCCGAGTACGCGCTTGGCGCCTGGGGCAATGCGCGCGACCGGCGCAGTTTGCGCCGCGCGGAAATGCCGCCGGCCCTGCTCGTTGCCCAATAAACTGTTTTTGAAATGAAACCATGAAAATTTACCCAGTCATCCTGTCTGGCGGTTCGGGCACCCGTTTATGGCCGCTGTCGCGCGCCGTGCTGCCCAAGCAACTGTTGCCGCTGGTAACGGACAAGACCATGTTGCAGGAGACGGCGCTGCGCGTGACCAGCCTGCCCAACCGCCGCGCAGGCGACAGCGGCCTGGCCGAGTTCGAGATCATGCCACCGCTGGTGGTGTGCGGCAATGAGCACCGCTTCATGGTGGCCGAGCAGCTGCGCGAGATCGGCTTGCCGCCGCTCGGTATCCTGCTTGAACCGGTGGGCCGCAATACGGCGCCAGCCGTGGCGGTGGCGGCGCAATACCTGCTGGCCATCGACCCGCAGGCGCTGATGCTGGTCTTGCCGGCCGACCACGTCATTACCGACGTGGCCGCGTTTCACCAGTCTATCGCCGAGGCGGCGCTGCTGGCCGCCGATGGCGCCCTGGCCACCTTCGGCATCGTGCCGAAGGCGCCGGAAACGGGCTATGGCTACATCCGCAGCGGCGCGCCCGTGAGCCCTGGTGCCGCGGGTTGCCATGTCGAGCGTTTCGTGGAAAAGCCCGACCTGGCCACGGCGCAGTCATTCCTTGCCGCTGGTAATTATTTCTGGAATAGCGGCATGTTCATGTTTCGCGCGGAACGCTATCTGGGCGAATTGGCGGCATTCCAGCCGGCCATGCTGGCCGCCTGCGAGGCGGCCGTGCGCGACGGCTACCGCGACCTCGATTTCTGCCGCCTGGAAGAGAAGGCCTTCGCCGCCAGCCCGTCCGATTCGATCGATTATGCCGTCATGGAGCATACGGCGCATGCGGTGGTGCTGCCGGCCGCCATCGGCTGGAGCGATGTCGGTTCCTGGTCGGCCTTGTGGGAAGTGCAGCAGGGCGATGCCAACGGCAACGTCGTGCGCGGCGACGTGTATCTCGATGGCGTGAGCAATTGCCTGGTGCGCGCCGAGCGCCGCCTGGTGGCCGTGCTGGGTGTGCAGGACTTGATCGTGGTGGAAACGGACGACGCCATCCTGGTGGCGCACAAGGACCAGGTGCAGCGCGTGAAACAGGTGGTCGATCACCTGAAGCAGGCGGGACGCAGCGAACACGTGCAGCACCGCAAGGTCTACCGCCCGTGGGGCGCCTACGAAGGCATCGACGTGGGCGAACGCTTCCAGGTCAAGCGCATCACCGTCAATCCGGGCGGCAAGCTGTCGCTGCAGATGCACCATCACCGGGCCGAGCACTGGGTGGTCGTCAGCGGCACGGCGCAGGTCACGTGCGGCGACAAGGTGACCTTGCTGACGGAAAACGAATCAACCTACATTCCCATCGGCATGACGCACCGGCTGGAAAACCCGGGCAAGCTGCCCTTGCACTTGATCGAAGTGCAGTCGGGCAGTTATCTGGGGGAAGACGACATCGTGCGGCTGGAGGATGTCTACCAGCGCGTCTGATGTGCGTTTTTTACGATATCCGCACGGTGAAACTATTGGCTTAAAGAATGATGCTATAAAGTAACTTTTCATTAAACAATAGTTAACATAAAAAATTGCTTTATGCTATGATTCTGCCTGGTTTGATCAGATAACTCATGCGGACGCGCTGGCGCGTCCGCATTCACGTTGAGTGGAATCGCATGAAGAAAAATACGTATTCGGTGCTGGCCGCGCTGGCCTTTGCCGGTTCAGCTTTATTCGCGCAGGCAGCCTGTGCCGCGCCCGTCGACATCAGTTCCACGCCTGGCGCCGTCAATCTGGCAGCGGGCGGTTCGCTGACCTTTGGCGACAAGTTTAAAAATAATCAAAAAAGCAATTTTTTCAATGACTTGTTCGCGTTTAACGTGAGCAAGACCAGCGACCTGAGCGTGGTACTGAACTCGCGCAGCAGCAGCGCGACGAATGGCTTGAACCTGACGGGTTTCGGCTTGTACAGCAGCGTCGGCAATACCTTGCTGCTGGGCGGCGATCAGTTGCTGACCGGCATCGATGACAAATGGAGCTTGTCGTATGCCAACCTGGCTGCCGGTTCCTACTATCTGAAAGTGAGCGGCAACGTGGTGTCGAACACGGGCGCGGCCTTCAGCGCGAATGGCAGCCTGGTATCGGCCGTGCCGGAACCTGGCACGTATGCGATGTTGCTGGCGGGCCTGGGCCTGCTGGGCTTCATGGCACGCCGCCAGAAGGCGGCTTGAGCCTGCCCTGGCTGATTGGCATTCTCGTTTGCGTTTCCATCCCGCAACTGGCATGAGCCGGTTGCAGTCATCTTGGTGAAAAGTATGAAAAAATTCCTGAAATCCCTGTTCGTGGCCGCCATGTTTGCCGGCAGCAGCCTGGCAGCCCATGCGGCGCCGGTTGACATCAGCCACGCGACGGTGGATCTGACGCAAGATTTGCTCGATTATTCCAGCAGCGAGCTGCTGGGCTCGTTTTCGCTGGCGCCAGGCCAGTTGGCCGGTGCGGGCAATAACTTTTTCAGCGACAAATTCACGTTTAGCGTGACGGGTTTTAACGACCTGAGCGCACTGGCGACCTCGCTCAAGCCGAGTGTCAACTCCGGCCTGACGCTGACCGGTTTCAGCCTGGGCAACGCCAGCGGCATTCTGTTCCATGGCGCGCTGGACCTGATCAATTTCACGGCGCAAGACCAGGCGTGGTCGCTGCAGTCCGGCTCCTCGCCGTTGGCTGCAGGCAATTACTTCCTGCAAATTGACGGTTATGTTGCCTCGCCAACGGGCGGCAGCTACAGCGGCATCCTGGCCGTCACGCCGGTACCGGAACCGGAAACCTACGGCATGCTGCTGGCGGGCCTGGGTGTGATCGGTTTCATGGCACGTCGCCGCAAGCTGCAAGCCTGAAGATAAAATTGTTTGCATGAAACGGAGGCTGAGGCCTCCGTTTTTTTTGCCGCATACCGACATGGGACTATAATCGACCGGCACAGTGGGTGGCTGCGGCATGGCTGCTTCGATCTTCCTCAACGGCGATATTGACCTTGCATAAATCTCTCTTCCTTTCGCTGGCGCTGGCCGCCGGCATCGCACGTGCCGATGCGCCGTCCATGCCGCCAGGATTGACTGCGCTGCAATTGGCGGTCGTGATCAATGACGCCGAGCCGAACAGCATCGCCGTTGGGGAGTATTATCGCCAGGCGCATGGTATTCCTCCTGCAAACGTGGTGCACGTGAATATCCCGAATCGCCCGCGCAAGCTCAGCGTGGCTCAGTTCGCGCAGTTGAAGGAGCATATCGACGCTCAGTTGAAGCCTCATATCCAGGCCGTGCTGATGGTGTGGAGCGCGCCGTACGCGGTCGAATGCAATTCCATCACGTCCGCCTATACCCTGGGCTACGATGCGGCGCAGTGCGCGAAGACGTGTGACGCCGGCAAGCCCAGCACGTATTTCAACAGCAATGTGCCGCAACCATTCACGCAGATGGGCATGCGCCTGTCCATGCTGCTGCCCATCGATTTTGTGGAAGAGGCCAAGGCCGTGGTGGATCGCGGGACGGTCAGCGGTTTTTCCGTGCCCGCCGCCAGCGCGTATTATCTGACCACCAGCGAAAATGCGCGCAACAGCCGTGCCGCCTTTTTCCCGCCTGCCGGGATCGTGCGCCAGCGCAAGCTGACGGTCAAGAACCTGAAGGCCGATGTACTCGATGGCGCGCAAGACATCATGGTGTACCAGACCGGCATGGCCAAGGTCGCCAAGCTCGACACTTTGCGCTTCCTGCCGGGCGCCCTGGCGGATCACCTGACTTCGTTTGGTGGCGATCTGCAGGGGACGGCGCAAATGAGCAGCCAGCGCTGGCTGGAGGCGGGCGCGACGGCCAGCTACGGGACCGTCAGCGAGCCGTGTAACTATTGGCAGAAATTTCCGAATTCGACCGTCTTGCTGCGGCGCTACCTGAGCGGGATGACGGCACTGGAAGCATACTGGGGGAGTGTGGCGTGGCCAGCACAAGGTCTGTTCATCGGCGACCCACTGGCGGCGCCCTATGGGGCGTTCCGACGTTAACGGTGCCAGATCATGTTGCTGTCAGTGAAATAAAAAAGGCTCTTGCGAGCCCTTTTTATCAGGTTGTAGCCGCACGCTTCCGGCGTCCCATGAAGGCCACCAGCCCCAATCCGGCCAACAACATGGCATAGGTTTCCGGTTCTGGAACGGCGAGTACCGGCGGCAATATGTTGGCGGGAGTAATGCCGCGGCCCTCGATGCCACCGCCGGCGCCGCCGGAGCCGACACCACCTCCGCCACCTGCAGGTGCCGAGGGGGCGCTATCGGACGATGTCAGCAGCGCAGCGTATTGTTCCGGCATCGCACGTGCGAAACCGCGATACCCGTCGCCAGCAATGGGTTCCTGTTTTTCTTGAGTAACAAAATCGCGCGTTCCCGCGCTGTAGTCAAAGCCATCTTGCGTGATGCCTTTTCCCAGGCCGTTGCGGCTGGCACGGCCGTTCGTATCGAACTGGCTCAAATCATGGCCGCGGCTGTCGAAATGCGGCTTGCGCAATACTTGTGACGATTCTTCATTGCCAAATTCGGGCGTGGCCCCTTTGCCGTCGTTGGTGCGCCAACCCATGCCCACGGCACCGTTAGCCAAGCGGCAAGCGCTGTAGGTGCTGTTCATGTCTGCGTCATTGGGATTGCCATTGCCATTGGCGCTGTTTGCTTCGCAGCGCTTGTCATTGGCGGCGGCCGGTGCCGCCGTTTGCGCGCGCGCGTAGCCCGCACTCAATGCCAAGGCGGCGGTGATCAGGGAGAGCTGGACGGTGGTGCTGAATTTTTTCATGGTGTGTTCTCGCTAGGTGTTCATGCTGGCCATGCCTGCATGCCGCTTGATCCGTTTGGTCCTGCAACAGATTCAAGGCCGTTCATCGACTCGGATGGATCGCATTCCGAGGAGTCAGGCGTGGACTGGGCCTTCCCCATCGTACTCATTGCATATTTGCTGATAGGCAAGCTTTTTAAACTTGCAAGGAATAAAACTTATTTAATAGAAATATATCATGTTTCGGCTAAACATGCAGTTCCAGCTTGCGCCCAGGCCCCGCCTGTTGCGGTTTTGATACTTGCTGAAAAAATAAGCGCACATGGCTTTTACTCCGTTCGGCTTAATCAAATGTCATCAAGTCGTCATCCCCGGCCTTTAATATGCAAATAACAAGTCTGAAATACTTTTGTTAATTGTGGCGCGCCGGCCCATCATGCGGGACCGGCGCCATCTATTTACCGACCGGGATCCTCATGCACACCTCGTTTTCCCCCTTGCGCACGCCGCTGCGCCTGACCGTCATGGCTACCCTGCTGGCCAGCCTGTCCGTGCCGGCCCTGGCTGCTTCCGATATCGTCATCAGCCAGGTGTATGGCGGTGGCGGCAACACGGGGGCGCTGTACCGCAACGATTTCATCGAACTGTTCAACCGCGGCGCCAGCCCCGTGAACCTGAGCAACTGGAGCGTGCAATACGCGTCGGCCGCCGGTTCGAGCTGGGCCGTGACGGCCTTGCCGGCTATCGATTTGCAACCGGGCCAGTATTTGCTGGTCCAGCAAGCCAAGGGGACGGGCGGCACGCAGGACTTGCCCGCGCCGGATGCCTCGGGCAGCCTGGCCATGTCCGGTACGGCAGGCAAGGTGTTGCTGAGCAATAACAAGACGGCCCAGACGGGCACCAGCCCCACGGGCGAGGCCGTCGTCGACCTGGTCGGTTTCGGCACGGCCAACGGTTTTGAGGGCGCCGTCGCGCCCGCGCCATCGAATACCCTGTCCATCGTGCGCGCGAATGGCGGCTGCGGCGACACGGACGATAACAGCGTGGACTTCGCCGCCGGCAGCGTGACGCCGCGCAACACCGCCTCGCCGCTGAATGTCTGCGGCGGCCCCGTCGTGCACCAGATCATCACCAGCTGCCCGGCCAGCCTGGCGCTGGCGCTGGGCAGTGGCGGCAGCGCCGTGCTGCGCGCGTCCGACGTGGATGGCGTGGTGAATGCTGCTACCTTGAGCTCGCCGGCCGTGGCCGGCATCAGCCTGGCCAATTTCAGCGCGGCCGGCGTGGCGGGCGAGAGCGCCAGCGTGAGTCTGCTGGTGGCCGCTGGCGTGCCGGTGGGCAATTATCCTGTCATCGTCCAGTTCGGCAACGACCAGCAGCAAAGCGCCAGCTGCAAGATCGACGTCGCCGTGCAAGGCCTGGCCGCCGTCAGCCATACGATCCCGCAAATCCAGGGCAGCGCTGCAAGCAGCCCCTACGCCAATTCCGTGCAGACGACCGAGGGCGTCGTCACCCTGAAGGTGGGCACGGGTTTCTTCATGCAGGACGCGGCCGGCGATGGCGACCCGTCTACGTCGGACGGCATCTTCGTGTACACGGGCGCGGCCGTCACCACCGTGCAGCCGGGCGAGCTGGTACGCGTGACGGGCACGGTGTTCGAATATACGCCGTCGGGCGCGAAAAATTCCTACACGGAATTCAAGGATGTGACGGCCATCCTCACGCAAAGCGCGGGCCACGGTATCGTGCCGGCGAATGTGACCTTGCCGAACGACAACCTGGCTGCCGTGGAAGGCATGCTGGTGCGCTTCACGCAACCGTTGACCGTGTCGCAAAACGCCTACCTGGGCGCGCGCGGCGAATTGACCTTGTCGGCGGGACGGCGCGAAGTGCCGACCAACCGCTATCCGGCTGGATCGAACGAAGCGCAAGCCTTGATCGCCGCCAATGCGAACAACCTGATCGTGCTCGATGATGGCATTTTCGTGGCGCCGCCGACGATACCGTATATCGGCCAGGACAACACCGTGCGCAGCGGCGACACGGTGGCCGACCTGACGGGCGTGGTGGATTTCGGTGCCATCGGCGGTGGCGGCGCCGCCTACAAATTGCAGCCGACGCAGACGCCGCAATTCTCGCGCGACAACCCGCGCACGGGCAGCCCTGAACTGCCATCCGGTAACGTCAAGGTGGCCAGCGCCAACGTGCTGAATTTCTTTACGACCTTTACCAATGGCAATAACGTGTTTGGCCAGACGGGGCAGGGCTGCACCGTGGGTTCGTCGACCACCAAGTCGAACTGCCGCGGCGCCGACAACCTGGCCGAGTTCGTGCGCCAGCGCGACAAGATCGTGGCCGAACTGAAAGCCATCGATGCGGACGTGGTGGGCTTGATGGAAATCCAGAACAATGGCGAAACGGCCGTCACTTACCTGGTCGAACAATTGAACGCTGCCATCGGCGGCGTCACGTATGCAGTGGTGCCGAAGCCGGCCGCCACGGGCACGGACGCCATCCGCGTTGCCATGATCTACAAGCCTGCCAAGCTGGGCCTGGTGGGCGGCGCCCTGTCGGACGCCAACGCCATCAACAACCGTCCACCGATGGCGCAAACGTTCAAGGCCGCCAACGGCGAGAAATTCTCGCTGATCGTCAACCACCTGAAATCGAAGGGCAGCTGCCCTACTAGCGGGCTGGACGCGGACCAGAACGATAGCCAGAGCTGCTGGAACGCCACCCGCGTGCAGCAGGCCCAGCGCCTGGTGGGCAGCTTCGTGCCGCAGGTGGCGGCCGCTGCCGGCGACGCGGACGTGCTGGTCATCGGCGACTTGAATTCGTACGGCGCGGAAGACCCGATCCAGGTCATCACGGGCGCCGGCTTCGTCAATGAACTCGAGCGTTTCGTGCGGCCGTCCGGCATGCCGTACTCGTATGTATTCGGCGGCCAGAGCGGTTACCTCGACCATGCCTTGGCCAGTGCCTCGCTGAGCCCGCAAGTGGCCGGCGTGGCCGAGTGGCATGTGAATGCGGACGAGCCGGAAGTGATCGACTACAACATCGATGCGGCCAAGCCGCAAGACCTGTACAACGCCTTGCCTTACCGCGCCTCGGACCACGACCCCGTCGTCATCAGCCTGGACTTGCAGCCCGCCTACCGCGACATCACGGCCGGCGTGGCGCAAGCCAGTTCCGGCCTGACGTTCAACCGCGCGACGCAAAAGTACACGGGCACGTTCTCGTTCACCAACACGGGCACGGCGGCCATCAACGGTCCGTTCCAGGTGGTGTTCGGCGGCTTGCCGGCAGGAGTCAGCCTGGCGAATGCCACGGGCAGCCATGCGGGCGCCGCCTTTGTCACCGTCAACGCGGCCAGCCTGGCGCCCGGTGCGACGGCCTCGTTTGCCGTCAGTTTCACCAATCCGTCGAAAGTGACGATCAATTACTCCGCCAGCATTTTTGCCGGCAACTTCTAAGGACTTGACCATGTTGACAACGAAATTCAACCTTACCCTGCGCCGCGCCGTCCTGGCCGCCGTGCTGGCCGCCAGTTCCAGCGTGGCGCTGGCGGACCCGCTCAGCTACCGCGTGGAAATCGACACGCGCCAGTTCTCGGGCGCCGGTTTCCTCGACTTCGCCTTTATTGCCGGCAATAGTCCGGCGCCGGGCGCCAGCGCCGTGCTCAGCAATTTCTCGGGCGCCTTTGGCGCGCTGGCGTCGCAGGACGGCAATGTCAGCGGCAGCTTGCCCGGCACCTTGACCTTCGGCAATAGCGGTGCCTACAACGACTGGTTTCACAACGTGACCCTGGGCGGCAAATTCGGTTTCAACGTCGTTTTCGGCGGCGACTTCCTGAACACGGCCGGCAACGCGGGCACGACGTTTGGCGTGGGCTTGCTCGACGCCAGCGGCACGGCCTACCTGGGCAATGCGAACGGCAACCTCGTGCAATTCGAATTGACGCCGCTCAATGGCGGCATTCCCGCCAGCATCGCCGGCAGCACCTACGCCAGCATCGCGTCGATCTCGCCCGTGCCGGAAGCGTCGGAATGGATGATGCTGACGGGCGGCCTGGCGCTGATCGGCTTTGCCCTGCGCCGCCGCCAACCTGTCACGCGCGCATAGTCTTGCCAAGCAGAACACAGCGTGCCTGCGGGCCGCTGTGTTGCGTCTATTTATTTGAAATAGCTATAAATCAGGAAACTAAATTGTATTGGTCACCGTTTTACGCTTGATGCATAGTAAAAACTTGTCGGGTAGTCTAGTATTTTCATGACTGCCGCCAACTTTTTTCGGGAGGATGCATCGATGCCTGGCCATATCCTGGTGCTGGACCCTGCGCCCGCCATGCAGGCGCTGCTGGCGCATAACCTCGCCGGTGCCGGCTACCGGGTCAGCTGCGCCCTGGATGGGCGCGGCGCGCTGGCGCTGCTGGCGGCCGACCCGCCCGACGTGCTGCTGCTGGAATGGGAGTTGCCGGATGCGTCCGGCATTGCGCTGCTGCGCCAGGTGCGCCAGGATGGCCAGCTGTGCGACTTGCCCATCATCATGGTCAGCGCGCGCGACAGCGAACAGGACAAGGTGCTGGCGCTGGAAAGCGGTGCCGACGACTATCTGTGCAAGCCTTTCGGTCCCCGTGAAATGCTGGCCCGCGTGCACGCGCTGCTGCGCCGGCGCACGCCATCGGCCTTGCGCGCAGGCGCAAGCACGGCCGGCGCCACCGTCTTGCGTCTCGATCCGCATACCCTGCGCGTGACGGCCGGCAGCGTGCCCGTCAGCCTGGGCCGCGTGGAATTCAAATTGCTGCATTTCCTCATGGATCATCCCGGACGCGTGCATAGCCGCGCGTACCTGCTGGACCAGGTGTGGGGCCATGCGGCCTATCTCGACGAACGCACGGTCGATGCCCATGTGGGACGGCTGCGCCACGCGCTGCAGCCGGGCGGCTGCGGCCACCGTATCGAAACCGTGCGCGGCAGCGGCTACCGCTATCTGGCGTTTGATGCCGCCGTGTGCGCATGATGCTGCTGACGGGGCGGGAACAGGAATATCTGCTGCACGCGATACTGGGCGCGCATGGCATTGCCGAGTCCGGCGATTTCTTTCTGTGGAGCCAGGGGCCGCTGCAAACGCTGTTGCCGCACGACTTATTAATGTGCGCGCAGCTGGGCGCCGACGGGGCCGTGCTGCGCAGCGAAGCCTGGCACAGCATCGCGCCCGATCACGCGCAGTTGCGCGAGCGCCAGGGCCAGCTGGCGCGCCTGGCGCTGGCCTGGCGCGCGGGCAGCCAAAGGGCGGGCGTCATCGACGGCGTGCTGGTGCACGGCAGCGTGGGCGAGGGAGGCGGCAGTTTTTTTGCCCTGTTCGTCATGGGAACCGTGGACGCGGCACGCCAGGCCTACGCGCTGGAATTGCTGCTGCCCTACCTGCACCTGCACTGGCTGGCGCTGCCGGCCAGCCGGCGTGCGCCCCCGGCCGGTCCGGCTGCCACGCGCGCGGCCAGTGCGCGCGAATTGGAAGTGCTGCATTGGGTGCGCGAGGGGAAGAGCAATGACGAGGTGGGGCAAATTCTCGGCATCAGCGGCACCACCGTGAAAAGCCATTTGCAGCGCATCTATAAATTATTGGGAGTGAGCAACCGCACGCAAGCGGTCTCGCGCGGCATCGCGCTGCGCCTGCTCAGCCATTAGCGCTGGTCCTGTATTTTATTCTTGCCATTGCCGCCGCCATCCTGCGTGTGTTCGACGCTGCCGGGCGACACCCGCGCCACGTCCGGGCTCGCTTGCAGGCGCGCCACTTCGTCCGCCGTCAGCATGGCGGCAAAGCCATTGAAAGCCGTCGTATAGCGATATTGCACGGGAGCATCGGGTACCAGCGCCAGCACGGTGCGCTGCTGCGCTTCGAGCTGGGCCGTGTAGCGTCGCGCGGCGTCGCTGTTCGTATCGAGCCCATGCACGCCATCCGCCTGCGAGGCCAGCGGCGGGGCGCGCAATTGCACCAGATACGACAGCCGCGCCGCGGCGGCCTGCGCCGCGACAGGCAGCGCATGGATGCTGGCCAGGCCGGCCAGGATGGCAATACTGAGGTGAAATGCGGACATGCCAGCTCCCTTGGCGCATGGCGCCCATGCGTCGATTGTACGCGCGTCGCGCAAAAAAACGCGCCCCGCAGGGCGCGCCGTGTTATTGCCTGGAGCGATGCCGTTACAGCTTGGCGTCCACTCTCACGTTGCGCTGGCTGGGGACGGCCAGCGGCAACGGGTTGTTGGTCTCCACCGACAGCACGGTGGTGGACGCGGCCGCACTGTTGCCATCAAGGAAGACTACGCCGCCCAGGTAGCGCTTGCCCGTTTCCAGGCCCGACCAGCTGACGCCGGCCGTGGCGCTGCCGCCCACGTACACCTTGCTGGGCAGGGTGGCTTTCAGGTTGCCGCCCTTGTCGGCTGTCGTGACGACGGCCGACGACAGGCCGAAGCTGGTCGACACGCCATTTGCCACTTCGTAGCCGATCGCGCACACCTTGTAGCTGCCTGCCGGCGGGGTGGTCACGGTGATGGACTCGTTCGAGCCGGCCGTGGCCGAGGTGGCGACGGTCGCGCCGGCGCTGTTGAGCAGCAGCAGGTCGAGGTCATTGCCGGCGCCTTCGGTCGTATCGCGGTCGAATATTTCAAAACGCGCCACCACCGTGCTGGCGGGAATGCTGACATTGACCACGCGCACGCCGTTGCCGCCCGCCTTGCACGCGGCAGCCATCTGCGCCAGCGTGTCGACGCTGCCCGGCGCGGCCTGGCCGATGGTTTGCTCGCTGCGCGCCACTTCCTTCAGGCCGCCCGTCGCCGCGCCCACCTTGCCGGCAAAGCCGGTGGACAGGGTCAGCGAACGCAGGCCGCTGACCTTGTCGGCCTGCAGCAATGCCGGCGACTGCACCGCGCGGCCCGAGCGGGCCGTGACGGGGCTGCGTACCGTGTGCACGCCGTCGCTCCACACGAGGGCGCCATACTGCCAGGCATTGTCCGGCGCCGTGGTGCGCGTCAGGGTCACGGTGAAGGACTTGGTTTCGCCGGGCGCGAGCAGCAGGGTGGCAGGCGAAACCGCCACGCTGTAGCCGCTGACCGAGGCGCTGGCCGTGTACGTGGCGCTGCTGCTGCCCACGTTGGTGACGCGGCGCGTCACCGTTTGCGTGCCCAGCACGTTGCCTATGGTGATGGACGGCACGTTCAGGTTGTAGCCGGCAATGGTGCCGCCCGCGCATTCGGCCGTCATGCCGACGCCGCACATGTATTTCTTGTAGTCGGCCAGGCTGGCGTCATACACGAGGCCGGGATCGCTCGCCTTGTTCGGCGTCACGTGGCCGGCGCCCTGGCCCCATGGCAGGATGCCGCGCGCGTCGCCCGCCTGAACGTCGGGCAGGGTGGTACTGCCGGTCGTCATCAGGGCCGATTTGATGGCGGCAGGGCTCCAGTCCGGATGCTGCTGGCGCAGCAGGGCGGCCAGGCCGGCCACGTGCGGGCTGGCCATCGAGGTGCCTTGCAGGAAGATGTAGGCTTGCGGCGGCACCAGGCTGCCATCCTGCACGGCGTCGCGCTGGGCGCGCGACAGGGCAGGCGTGCCGCCGGCCAGGATGTCCACGCCAGGGGCCGTGACGTCCGGCTTGAGCAGGTTGGCGTCGTACAGATTCGGACCGCGCGACGAGAAGTCGGCCACCACGGGGGCGGCAGGGCCGTTACCGTTGGTGACGAAGCGCGAGATGGCGGCCGTGGCCGCGCCCGCCTGTGCCTGGGCGTTGATCAGCGCTCCATCGGCGGCGCTCACGTGCACGGCCGGCAACACGTGCGGGTCGGACACCAGGCCCACGCCCGTGTCGACCAGCACCATGCCGGCGCCGCCCGCTTCGAGCACGGCGACGCCCTTGTCGGTACGCGCCGTGGTGCCGCGCAGGCAGCTGACGACCTTGCCGGCGACCTTGGCCGGGTCCAGCAGGGCCACGCCGCCGTTGTCGCCGGCGCGGTAGCACAGCGCCAGTTTTTGCGCATCGGCGCCGGGCAAGCCCGCATCCTGGGCGCGGATCAGGGTGGTGGCCGGCAGCGGGTTGTAGTTGAGCGAGGCGCCCGTGTACTTGGCGCCATTGCCCAAGGTCACGGTGGCCTGGTTGGCGCGGTTGTGCGTCGAGGCGGCCACCGTGGTGATCCACGGACTGACGTGGGCCACGGTATTGGCCGGGCCCGCATTGCCGGCGGACGCGGCAACGAAGACGCCCGCGTTCGACGCGTGCAGGAAGGCTTGTTCTACGGGATCGTTGACGGTGCCGCCGCCGCTGATCGAGTAATTGATCACGTGCACGCCGTCCCGCACGGCTTTTTCGATCGCCGCCACGCTGTCGCCGCCGTAGCAGCCGTTTTTCGCGCCGGTGGGCTGGGTGGCCAGGTTGTACGACCAGCACACCTTGTAGACGGACAGGCGGGCGCGCGGCGCCACGCCGGAAATGGCGCCCAGCGGCGTGCCGCTGACGGTGACGGGCACGCCCGAATTGCCGCCCGCGGTGGACGAGGTATGCGTGCCGTGGCCGCCTTCGCCATTCGGGTCGCCGATGGAATCGCGCGGCGAGGTATATTCGCTCCAGTGCTGGATCTTGTCCGTCTCGGTCAGGCGCACGGCGTTGAAATACTGCGCGCCGAGCAGCTTATTGTTGCAGTGGTCTTGCGTAAAGCCTTCGCCCGTCTGGCAGCTGCCTTTCCAGGCGGCCGGCGCGGCGCCATACGCCAGGGTGGCGTTCGGGTCGAAGGTCGGGGCGCCGTTGGCGTCGACCTTGTCCGCATACGACAGGTTTTCCGGCCACACGCCGCCATCGACGATGCCGATGATGATGTCTTCGCCCGCATGCTGCTTGCCGCCCAGCTGGCTCCACAGGCCGCCCGGCTGGTCCAGGCCCAGGAAGGTGGGCGTGTAGTTCGTCTGCAGGGCACGCGGCTCGTCGGGGGCGATGCTGGCCACCTCGCCGCTCGCTTGCAACTGGCGCACTTCGGCGTCGGTCAGCAGGGCGGAGAAACCGTTGAGGACGATCTTGTACTGGTATTGCACGGGCGCGGAGGCGACCAGGGCTTGTACCCGGGCCTGCTTCTGCTCGAGGTAGTCGCCGTACAGCTGCACTTCCGTGCTGGCCAGGTCGAGGCGGCCGCCGGCGGCCGGCTGGGTGGCGCCCAGGCCTTCCACAGAACCGGCGTAGGAAGCGATCGGTTTATCGGTCAGCTGCACGATGTAGGGACGGCGCAGGTCGTCGGCGTGGGCCTGGAAGCTCAGGCTGGCAAACAGGCTCAGCACGGCGAGCGAAATGGGGCGCAAAGCGGGACGGAATGTCATGTGGTTTTTCCTGGTAACGGTAGCGGGAATCGAAGGGGCAGATCAGGCTTGACGGCGGCGGCGCGCCACGAAACCGATGCTTGCCAGGCCCAGCAGCATCATCGCGTAGGTCGATGGTTCCGGTACCGAGGCGACGATGTTGTCGAGCGCAAACTGGCCCTTGTTGGTGCTGAAGGCGTTGCAATTGCCGGCCGTGTTGCAAGTGAAACCGAAGAAGGCCAGCGAGGCGAATTGCTGGCTGCCGAAATTGGCGCTGGTGCTGTAGCGCTGGAACTGGAAGCTGCCGCCGAGCGGGCCGCCCAGCTGGTACGTTTCATACAGGGAAGAGCCGTCCGCATAGAAACCTTGCACGCGCAGCAGGCCGGCCACGGCCGGATAGGTGACGCCCTGGGCGTAGCCGATGAAGCTGGCGTCGAAACCCTGCAGGCTGACACTGCCGCCCGTCTTCAGCGGGTCCAGGTAGACGATGCCGTCGTTGAGCGACGCATAGTAATTGCTCGTATTGTTGGTCGGGCACGCCATGCCGCAGGCGGCCGGGTCCGTGCCGTCGAACACGGCGCCGACCAGGTCGCCATAATTGGCGCCGGCGGCATTCGAGGCACCCGTCAGCAGGAATTTGCCGAATTCCAGCGAGTCGCCGTGGCCGACGAACTGGCTGTCGATGTTGTCAAAGTTGATCACGTCCGCGATGGCGGCGGGAGCCCAGGCAGCGGACAGGGCCAGGATGGCGGCGCCAGTCCACTGCTTGGCCGAGAAAGGACTTGCTGCGGCAGTTGCCTTCGAATGCACAATACGAGTCATGAATTTTCCCTTGGTGATTATGTAGGATGCAATATGTTTTGCGTCTTGGATGCTGTCTTGGATGCTCTCTCCTGCGCGGCCGGCGGATAGGACCAATGCGGACCAGCAATGCGTAGAAAATTGACTTTTACTATAGCAAAATAGGCAATTGCATTGTTTGATATTCTTTCAAATTTAATTTGAAAGTTACAAATAATGAATGAATAAAATTCATCATTTACTATGAGTTGGCAACCAAAAGTAGATAGTTTCCGCATTGAAAATAGTTGAATAATTGACTGGCCAGTCAAACGCGCGCGGCGCCGCGGCCCTTTCGCGCACACTGGATGGTTTCCGCAGGAATTTGTTGTTCACAGTGCAAAGAAAAGATTGTATTAACCATAACCGGCATGGTAGGCTGATAAGCATCAGGCAAGCGCGTGTCGCCCGTGCGTGGCCATCCGCCGCGCGCAGCGACGCAATGTATTGAAGGTAGGCAATAAGGAGTTAGCGGATGCATGCAGCACACAGGCAGAACCTTGCGGCAACGCGCCATGCGCGCGGCTTTACCTTGCTCGAACTGCTGGTGGTCATCGTGATCATCGGCTTGCTGGCGGCCTATGTGGGCCCCAAGTATTTCGCCCAACTGGGCAAATCGGAAGTGACGGTGGCCAAGGCGCAGATCGAGGCGTTTGAAAAATCGCTCGACACCTACCGCCTCGACGTGGGACGCTATCCGACCACGGAAGAGGGCCTGGCCGCGCTGCTGGCCGCGCCGCCCACCGCCGGCACGCGCTGGAATGGCCCCTATCTGAAAAAGGCCGTCCCGCTCGACCCATGGGGCCATGCCTATCAATACCGCGCGCCCGGCAGCAAGGGCGAGTACGACATCGTCTCGATGGGCAAGGATGGCCAGCCCGGCGGCAGCGGCGAAAACGCCGACATCAGCTCGCAATAGCGCCAGCGCCATTCTTTTTCCTACGGACAAGCCATCATGCAGTTTGAAGTACGCGCGCTTTCCACGGACCAGGCCATTGCTACCCTGACGACGTGCGTGATCGATGGCCGCGACGAGGCGGACGCGCGCCGCCAGGCCGAGGCGCGCGGCCTGTTCGTCAGCGCCATCCGTCCCCTGCGCGCCACGCCGTTCAGCGCCGCCGGTCGCCAGCGTGCGCGGGCCTTGCCCCTGCTGCTGTTCAGCCAGGAATTGCTGGCGCTGCTGCAGGCGGGCCTGGGCATCGTCGAAGCGCTGGAAGCCTTGCTGGAAAAGGAAGCGTCGCCGGCCACGCGCAGCGTGCTCACGCGCCTGCTGGAAGGCTTGCGCGAAGGCAAGCGCTTTTCCGCCGTGCTGGCAGAGCAGGCGGAACTGTTTCCCCCCTTGTATATCGGCATCGTCAAGGCGGCCGAGGGCACGAGCGACTTGCCGCGCGCGCTGTCGCGCTACATCGACTACCAGCAGCGCATCGATACGGTGCGCAGTAAAATCGTCAGCGCCGCCATCTATCCCGCCATTTTGCTGGCTGTGGGCGGCGGCGTCAGCGCTTTTCTGATCAGCTATGTGGTGCCCCGTTTCGCCGAGGTGTACCAGGGCGCCGGGCGCAACTTGCCGTGGATGTCGCAAGTGATGCTCAGCTGGGGCCAGTTCGTCACAGAGCACGGCCTGCTGCTGTTGCTCGGACTGCTTATCACGGGTAGCGTCGTGTTCACTGCCGTGCGGCGCGTCCTGCGCCATGGCGGCGTGGCGCGCCTGCTGGCGAAACTGCCCGGCATCGGCGAGCGCGTGCGCATCTATGAACTGTCGCGCCTGTACCTGACCCTGGGCATGCTGTCCGAAGGGGGCATTACCATCGTGCAAGCCATTTCCACCGTGCAAGCGATGGTCTCGCCGGGCATGCAGGCATCCTTGCAGCAGGCGCGCGCGGCCATCGAGGCGGGCCAGCCCCTGTCTTCCGCCTTCGAGCAGCATCAACTGACGACGCCGATTTCGCTGCGCATGCTGCGCGTGGGCGAGCGCACGGGCGACATGGGTCCCATGCTGACGCAGTCGGCGGCCTTTTACGACGGCGAAATCAGCCGCTGGATCGACCGTTTTACGCGCACCTTCGAACCCTTGCTGATGGCCGCCATCGGCCTGGTCGTGGGCGCCATCGTGATCCTGCTGTACATGCCCATCTTTGACCTTGCCGGCGATATTTCATGATGCCCTCCCCAGCCGAATCCACCGTGGCGATCGACCCCGCGCTGCTGCAGCGCGCGCGCATCCTGAGCCGGCAATCGAAGCGCAGCCTGGTCGAGGAATTGCAGCAGCTGAGCGGCATCGAGGCGCGCGCCGTGGTGCGCGCACTGGCGCGCCCGTTCGGCCTGGACGTGCTGGAAACGGCCGACATGCTGGCGTTGTCTCCCGCCTTCGATGTGCTGCCCCTGTCGCAGGCGCTGGCGCGCCACAGCGTGCTGCTGCGCGCCGCCGACGGCCAGCTGGTGGGCGTGATCGCCGACCCGTTCGACCTCGACCTGCAAACCTGGCTCGGCGCGCGCGCGGGGCAGGGCGTGTTGAGCGTGCGCCTGGCGCTGCAGGCCGACATCGGCGCCTACCTGTCGAAGCAGGAAGAATCGGCGCGCGCCGTCGACAACCTGCTGCCCGGCGCGGCGAACGACGCGCGGCGCGACGGCAAGACGGCCGCCGTGCTGTCGTTCGCCAGCGTGTCGGAAGCGGCCAGCCCCGCCGTCAAGCTGGTCAACTCGACTTTATACGATGCGCTGAAGGCGGGCGCTTCCGACATCCACCTGGAAAGCACGGCCGGCGGCCTGGCCGTCAAGTACCGCGTCGACGGCGTGCTCGATCACGCCACGGCCGTCAACGGCATCGAAGTGGCCGAGCACATCATCTCGCGCCTGAAAGTGCTGGCCGAACTCGATATCGCCGAGCGCCGCGTGCCGCAGGACGGCAGCTTCCGCGTCGAATCGGGCGGGCGCGAAATCGATTTGCGCGTCTCCATCATGCCCAGCATCCATGGCGAGGACGCCGTCATCCGCATCCTCGACAAGCGCGCCATGATCGAGGCCTACGGCGCCCTGACACTCGAGGCGCTGGGCTTTGACGCGCCCTCGCTCGAAGCCCTGCGCGCGCTGGCGCAGGAAGCCTACGGCATGCTGCTCGTCACCGGCCCCACGGGCTCGGGCAAGACGACGACGCTGTATGCGGCGCTGACGGAAATCCATAACGGGCGCGAAAAGATCATCACCATCGAAGACCCCGTCGAATACCAGCTGCCCGGCATCTTGCAGATACCGGTGAATGAAAAGAAGGGGCTGACCTTCGCCAAGGGCCTGCGCTCGATCCTGCGCCACGACCCCGATAAAATCATGGTGGGCGAGATCCGCGACCGCGAGACGGCGGAAATCGCCGTGCAATCGGCCCTCACGGGCCATCTGGTGCTCACCACCGTGCATGCGAATAATGTGTTCGACGTGTTCGGCCGTTTTACCCACATGGGCATCGACCCGTATGCGTTTGTTTCGGCCCTGAACGGTATCTGGGCGCAGCGCCTGATCCGCACCAACTGCCCCCATTGCGCCACCGGCTACACGCCGGACGATGCTGAACTGGCCAGCGTGGGTCTGGCGCGCGCCGACGTGGCAGACTATGAATTCAAGCAGGGCAAGGGCTGCGGCGACTGCCGCGGCACGGGCTACAAGGGGCGCCGCTCGATCGCCGAGATTCTCGTGCTGACCGATGAAATCCGCGAACTGATCGTCGATAAAAAACCGATCCGCCAGATCAAGGCGGCCGCGTATGCGAACGGCACGCGCAGCCTGCGCCTGGCCGCGCTGGAACTGGTCAAGCGGGGCGCCACCACCATCACGGAAATCAAGAGGGTCACCCTGCATGCGTAGCGGTTTTTCGAAGTTGAGATTGGGACAGGCATTGCGCCTGGGCGTGGCGGCAGGCAAGGTGAGCTTGTGGCGCAGCAGCCGCTGGCGCGCACCCGCCTGGACGCCGCTGGGCGAAGCCGCGTATGTGCCGGATGCCGCTCATGGCCTGCATGGCGACTTTGCCGCCCTGGGCCAGGCGCTGGCGCAGTTGCTGGAGCGGCTGCTGCCGGCCAGCCAATACGCGGGCAGGCCCCTGTCCGTGGTGCTCGACGATGCTCTGGTGCGCCTGTGGCAGGTGGATCTGCCGCAGGGCGCCGCGCGCCTGGCCGATATCGAGGCGGCCGCCGCGCTACGCTTCCAGTCGCTGTATGGCGATCCTCCCGGCCTGTGGCACAGCAGCAGCACCTGGGATGCGCGCGCGCCGTTTTTCTGCGCCGTGCCCCGTGCGCTGCTGGCGCAGCTGACGCGCGTGGCGGCCGAACGCAAGCTGGCCCTGATTTTTATTACGCCGCAATTCGCGCGCCACTGGAACCGCTGGCACGGCGCCTTGAAACCGGACGCCTGGTTTGGCCAGTTGCAGGAGAACGCCTTGACCCTCGGCGTGCGGCACGATGGCCGCCTGCTTGCCGTGCGCGCGCTGCCCGTGCCGCCTGGCGCCGGCCATGACTGGCTGGCGCAGACGCTGGCGCGCGAAGCGCTGCTGCAAGGCGTGCCCGCACCGGCGCTGCTGCAGCTGTGCGGCGCGCCGCCGCCCGCATGGCTGACGCCGACAAGAGAGTTCCACTGCCAGGTTTTTTCCACGCCGGACGGGGATGGCGCCTTGTCGCCGGCCGCCCGGCTGGCGCGCAGCGGAGGCGTGGCATGACGCGCCTCGATATCGATTTCGCGCCGCCTGGCTGGCGCCGCAGCCTGCACCGCGTGCCCGCCTGGGCTTGGATCGCGGCGGCGCTGGGCGTGGCTTTGATCGCCACGGCATTGTGGACCGGCAGCGATGCGCTGCAGCGCCAGCAGGCAAGCGAGGCACGCTGGCTCCGTGCCGAGCAGCGCGTCGCGCAAGCCGCGCAAGGGCCGGCGCCGGTGGCGCAAGTGCCGATCGCGCCCGCGCAGGCGGCGGCCGTGAATGCGGCCATCCTGCAATTGAACCTGCCGTGGCGCGACCTGCAGGATGCGCTGGCCAGCGCCACGCCGCCCGCCATCGCGCTGCTGGCGCTGGAGCCGGACGCGCGCAAGCGCGTGCTGAAGATCACGGCCGAAACGACCGGCAGCGACGCCATGGTGGCCTACATCGCGCAATTGAAGCAGCAGGAGCTGTTCGGTTCCCGCGTGCAGCTGCTGCGCCATGAAATCAACGCGCTCGATCCGAACAAACCCTTGCGCTTCCAGCTCGAAGCGCGCTGGGGCACGCCATGACGGCCATCGACATCAACACCGTGCGCCTGCGCGCGCAACTGCTGCTGCGCCGCCTGGGCGTGCCCGCCTGCCTGGCCGTGCTTTTGCTCGCACTGGGGATCGCCGCCTGGGCGTGGGCCTGGCAGCAGCGCGCCGTGGCGGCGCGGCTGGAAGCGCGGCCCTTGCCGCAGCCAGCGCTGGCCGTGGCTGCCCTGGCGCCGCCGGCGACGGCCAGCGAGAACCTGGCGCGTTTTTATGCCGTCCTGGGGCAGCAGCGCCACGCGGAGCAGCAGGTCAAGCAGCTGTTCGACCTGGCCACGAAAAACGGCTTGCTGCTGGCGCAGGGCGAGTACAAGAGCGGCTACGACAAGGCCAGCCGTGTCGCCACCTGGCAGGTGACCTTGCCGCTGAAGGGCAGTTATGCGGCCGTATGGCAGTTCGCGCTGCAAGCGCTGCGCGCCGTCCCCTTCGCCTCGCTCGACGAACTGAGTTTTCGCCGCGAGCAGATCGCCGATACGCAGCTCGAAGCGCGCCTGCGCCTGACCTTCTATCTGACCGATACGCCTGGCGTTGCGGGAGAAACACCATGACGCCGCGCCATTGGCTCATGCTGGCCGGCGTGCTGGGCGCGGGCGCCTTGCTGCTGTTCGGCGAGCGCCAGCCCGTGGCCGACGTGGCCGAGGCGGTGGAGCGGGCCGTCGCGCCCGCGCGTAAGCCGGCCGGCAAAGCGGAGGCAGCGCAGCCGGCCATCCTGGCCCTGCTGCCGCGCAGCGAAGTGGCGGGCGAGGATGGCGACACCTTTGGCGGCGCCGGCGCTGTCTTCCAGAGCCAGAACTGGAATCCGCCGCCGCCCAAGGTGGTGGCCGTCGCCCCGCCGCCGCCCCCGCCGCCGCTGGCGCCGCCGCTGCCCTTCGTCTACCTGGGCAAGGCCGCCGCCGACGGCGCCTGGGAAGTGTTTTTGTCGCGCGCCGACAAGACGTATATCGTGCGCGCCAATACCGTCATCGATGGCGCCTACAAGGTCGTGACGATCGCGCCGCCCGTCATGACGCTCACCTATCTGCCGTTGAACCAGGTTCAGCAGCTCAACATTGGAGTACTCGATTGATGTCTCGTTCCTTTTCATCGGCGCCGTTGCTGGCGCTGCTGGTGCTGCTGTCCGGCTGCGCCGGGCAGCAGGCGTACCGCGACGGGCGCGAGCTGATTGCGCAAGACCAGGTGCCGGCCGGCCTGCAAAAGCTGCAGGAAGCGCTGCAGCAAGACCCCGGCAACGCGCAGTACCGCAGCGCGTATCTGCAGGCGCGCGAACGGGCGACCAGCAGCCGCCTACAGCAGGCCGAGCGCCAGGCGCAGGCGGGGCAGGGCGACCTGGCGCGCGCCTCTTTCCTGAGCGTGCTGGAAATCGATGCGCAGAACGAGCGCGCCAGCAGCGGCTTGCGCGCGCTCGAACGCGAGCAGCGCCAGGGCAAGCTGCTGGCCGAAGCGCAGAAGGATATCGACGCCAAGCGCTACGACCCCGCGCGCCAGCGCCTGAACGCCATCCTCACCGAGCAGCCGAGTCACGCCGGCGCGCGCGCGCTGCTGCGCGAGGTCGATGAAAAAACGGCGCCGCCCGTCGTCGAATCGGGCCTGGCCAAATCGTACAAGCAGCCGATCACCATCGAGTTTCGCGACGCGCCGTTAAAACAGGTGTTCGAGCTGATCGCGCGCCGCTCGGGACTCAATTTCGTCTTCGACAAGGACGTCAAGGCGGACGCGAAAACCTCGATCTTCCTGAAAAACAGCACGGTGGAATCGGCCGTGTACTTCCTGCTGGTGACGAACCAGCTGGAGCAGCAGGTGATGGATGCGAACACGATCCTGATCTACCCGAACGTGGCGGCGAAATTGAAGGAATACCAGGAAGTGCTGGTGAAAACCTTCTTCCTGGCGAACGCGGATGCCAAGCAGGTGGCCAACACGCTCAAGACCATCTTGAAGACGCGCGACGTGGTGGCCGATGAAAAGCTCAACCTCGTCATCGTGCGCGACACGCCCGAGGCGATCCGCCTGGCCGAGCGCCTGATCGCGCTGCAGGACGTGCCGGAGGCGGAAGTGGTGCTGGAGCTGGAAATCCTCGAAGTCAAGCGCAGCCGCCTGCTGGAACTGGGCGTGGCCTGGCCGTCGAGCCTGACCCTGACGCCTTTGAGTACCTCGGGCGGCGCGGGGCTGACCATCAACGACCTGAATAACCTGAACCAGCGCACCATCGGCGTGAGCGACCTGTCCGTGACGGCGAATGCCAAGAAGACGGATGGCGACGCGAATATCCTGGCCAATCCGCGCATCCGCGTGCGCAACCGGGAAAAGGCGAAGTTCGTCATCGGCGACAGGGTGCCCGTGGTGACCACCACGATTTCGCCGGGCACGGGCGGCTTCGCTTCCGAGTCGATCAGCTACCTGGACGTGGGCTTGACGGTGAATGCCGAACCGACCATCTATTTGAACAATGAAGTGGGCATCCGCATTTCGCTGGAAGTGAGCAACCTGGGGGCGGCTACCACCACCCGGAGCGGCTCGACCCTGTACCAGATCGGCACGCGCCAGGCATCGACCATGCTGCAATTGAAGGATGGCGAAAACCAGGTGCTGGCCGGGCTGATCAACAATGAGGAGCGCAGCTCGGGCAACAAGGTGCCGGGCCTGGGCGACATCCCCGTGCTGGGACGCCTGTTCGGCAGCAGCAAGGACGATAGCCAGAAGACGGAAATCGTGCTGTCGATCACGCCGCACCTGGTGCGCACCGTGCAGCGTCCGGAAGCGAAGGAGTCGGAATTCTCGGCCGGTACGGAAGGCAGCTTCCGCCGCCGTCCCGACATGGCGGCCAAGGCGCCCACGCAGATGCCGGGCACGGTCATCGTGCGTTCCGGCCCGTCCGCCGTCGGCATGCAGCCGGCGCCGCCGCAGCCGATGATGACGCCCGGACAGCTGCCGGCGCCGCTGCAGCCGCAGCCGCAGACGGTGCCCGCGCCGGAGGTGGCGCCGTCGCCCGAGCCGGCCGCGTCGCCCCTGCCGATATCGTCCGGCCAGCCCGTGCCGCTGCAGGCGGGGCCCTTGCCCCTGTCGTCGAGCCAGCCGGTGCCGGTGGTGCCGCCGCCCGCCAAATGAGACTGGCGCGCGCGCAGGGGCGGCAGGGCGGCTTCACCCTGATCGAACTGCTGGTGACCCTGGCCATCCTGGGCGTGCTGGCTACCCTGGTGATCCCCGTCACGCAGGTGACGGTGCAGCGGCGCCAGGAGCAGGAATTGCGGCGTGCGCTGCGCGAGATCCGCCAGGGGCTCGACGCGTATAAGCGGGCTGGCGACGAGGGCCGCATCCTGCGCGCGACCGACGCCAGCGGCTACCCGAAAAGCCTGGAAGTGCTGGTCGAGGGCGTACCGGACCAGCGCAACCCGAAGCGCAGCAAGATGTTCTTTTTGCGCCGCGTGCCGCGCGACCCGTTCAACGGGGAGGCTGCCCTGAGCGATGCGCAAACCTGGGGCAAGCGCAGCTACGCCAGCGAAGCGGCCGAGCCGCGCGAGGGCGACGATGTCTACGATGTGTATTCCACATCCGGCAAGACCGGTTTGAACAACGTGCCTTACCGTCTATGGTGAACCATGCCCGCTGAAAACGCCCCGCGCCGCGCGCGCGGCTTTACCCTGATCGAACTGCTGGTGGTGCTCGGTATCGTGGCGCTGCTGCTGACCCTGGCCGTGCCGCGTTACTTTCCCAGCCTCGACAAGGCGAAGGAAACCGTATTGGCCGACAACTTGCGCAACCTGCGCACGACCATCGACCAATTTCACGGCGATACGGGGCGCTATCCCGATTCCCTGGAGCAACTTGTGGAAAAGAAATACCTGCGCGCCATGCCCATCGATCCCATCACGGACAGCGACAGCAGCTGGCTGATCGTGCCGCCGCCCGACGACACGCCGGGCCAGGTGTATGACGTGAAAAGCGGCGCGCCCGGCAAGGACCGCAGCGGCACGCCGTTCGCCGACTGGTAGCGGCCATGTACCGTTCTGCGCGCCGCCAGCGCGGTTTTACTTACCTGGGCCTGATCATCCTGGTGGCCATTCTGGGCCTGGTAGGGGCGGCTGGCCTGAAGATGGGGTCCTTGCTGCAGCGCCAGGCGGCCGAGCAGGAACTGCTCGACATCGGCGCGCAGTTTTCAGATGCGCTCTACAGCTATGCGGCCGCCACGCCGCCGGGCCAGCCGCAACAGCCGCCGACCTTGGCCGCCTTGCTGCGCGATCCCCGTACGCCCCAGTTGCGCCGGCATCTGCGCAAGTTGTTTGTCGATCCCATCACGGGGCGTGCCGAGTGGGGCTTGCTGTACCAGCCCGGCAGCAACGGCATCATTGGCGTGCACAGCCTGTCGCAGGCCGCGCCATTGAAAGTCGGCAATTTCGAGGCCCGTTTTGCGGGCTTCGACGGCAAGACCCATTTTTCGGAGTGGCACTTTATGGTCGACGCCAGAGGGCAAGCCCCCCAGGCTGCTGCGGCGTCGGGCATGCCGGAAGGCGACACGCCGGCCATCGCCCCCGCTTTGCCGGCACCACCGTTGTTTTTTCGCCCTGTTACCCCACCGCAAGAACAAGCGCCGCCAGAGCCAGATGAGCAGCCTGAAGCGCAAAATGCCGCCGAAAACACTGCCGAGTAGGTGCTTTCCCTGTCAAACATGCGAAAAAATAAATGTATGTGCCGATAACTATTCTTCTCCAGAAATTCATAGATAGTGGCAAATAGTTCATTTCGAAAATACTTATCCTAGATGAAACTTCGATAAAATATTTATAAGTAATTTGATGCAATTATGCTACCATCCTGTTCAGTACTTCCGGTACTAAAACTATTGGTGGCCTGCGCATTGCAGCCATAAATTACTTTTTAAGGGATAAGCTATGAAATTGAAATTTATCGCTGCAGGCATCATGGCAGCAGCATCGTTCAGCGCGTCGGCAGCAACCTACGACCTGGGCATCCTGGATCCAACCGGTTCCGATACCCTGTCGGCTTTCACGACCAAGTTCGCCATCAATTCGGAGATCAATGATTCGTGGACCTTCCAGTTGCTGGCTCCATCGTCGACCTCGTTCGGTGCACTGCAAACGTTCTCCGTTGCAAACGGCGCGATCAAGGATTTCGCCGCTAGCCTGGTCGGCTATGGCGACCTGGCCAAGAGCACGGCTAACGGCATCCAGAATCTGAGCTGGGCAGGTCAATTGGCCGCCGGCACCTACACGGTGCAAGTCACGGGCCTGACCCTGGTGAAAAACGTTCAGTACGTAGGCACGGTTTCAGCTCTGCCAGTACCAGAGCCAGAAACCTACGGCATGCTGCTGGGCGGCCTGGCGCTGGTTGGCGCCGTGGCACGCCGCCGCGCCAAGAAAGTTGCTTAAGCTTACGCTGCAATGAAAAAAACCCGCTTCGGCGGGTTTTTTTTCGTCTGGATCATTTGTGCAAGGCAGTACGCCGGCAACAACGTCCTGCGCAATCTGGACAAGCTGTGCAGGACCAGGCGCCAAGTCGAAGACAGTACGCCAGTACGGCAAGACGCCGGCAACAACGTCCTGCGCAGCTTGTCAAGCGTGGCGCTTGAAGTCGCGGAAGCGGAAGCCAACGAGGAACAAGGTGGCAAAGTACGCCACGCCGCAGAGGGCCACCACGAGGGCCAGCGCGCCGGCCCGCAGCAGCGGATGGGCTTGCATGGCGATCCAGTCGATGCGCATGGCGCCCACATATGCCACGCCGCCCATCACGACGAGTGCCGGCAGCAGGCGCGCGAAGAATTTGGCCCAGCCCGGTTTCGGCTGGTAGATGCCGCGCTTGCGCAAGCCCCAGTAGAGAAAAGTGGCGTTCAGGCAGGCGCCCAGGCCGATCGACAGGGCCAGGCCGGCCACGGCGATGTAGGGCACGAACAGCAGATTCATCAGTTGCGTGGCGATCAGCACGCCGATGGCGATTTTCACGGGCGTGCGGATGTCCTGGCGCGCATAGAAGGCGGGCGCCAGGGTTTTCACCAGGATGATGCCGATCAAGCCCAGGCTGTAGGCCACCAGCGGCTGCGTCGACATGGTCACGGATTCGGCCGTGAACTTGCCGTAGTGGAAGAGGGTGGCGATCAGCGGCGTGGCCAGGGTCGCCATGCCGACGGCGGCGGGCAAGGCCAGCAGGAAAGTCAGGCGCAAGCCCCAGTCCAGCAGGGCCGAGTATTCCGTCTTGTCGCCGTCCACATTCGCTTTCGACAGGCTGGGCAGCAAGATGGTGCCCAGGGCCACGCCCAGCATGGCGGTGGGGAATTCCATCAGGCGGTCCGCATACGACAGCCAGGAAATGCTGCCTTCTGCCAGGCGCGAGGCGATGCTGGTATTGATCATCAGGCTGATCTGCGCCGCCGACACGGCGAACACGGCCGGGCCCATCTTCTTCAGCACGCGGCGCACGCCGCCGTCGGACAGGCCGATGGCGGGATTGATCGACAGCCGCGGCAGCATGCCGATCTTGATCAGCGCGGGAATCTGGATGGCCACTTGCAGCAGGCCGCCGGCGAACACGGCGATGGCCATGGCGTAGATCGGCTGTTTTAAATAGGGCGCGAGGAACAGCGAGGCGGCGATGAAGGATAAATTCAGCAGTACCGGCGTGAACGCGGGAATCTTGAATTCGCGCCAGGTATTCAAGATGCCGCCGGCCAGGGCCACGAACGACATGCAAGTAATATAAGGGAACATCAGCCGCGTCATCCACACGGCGGCGTCGAAGGCGCCCGGGTCCTTGGACAGGCCCGTGGCGATCACGTAGACGAACCACGGCGCGCCGACGATGCCGATGGCCGAGACGAGCAGGGTGGCCCAGACGAGTGTGGTGGCCACATGGTCGGCCAATTGCTTGCTCGCTTCCTGGCCATGCTGGTTCTTGTATTCAGACAAGATCGGCACGAACGCTTGCGAGAACGCGCCCTCGGCAAACAAGCGGCGCAACAGGTTGGGGATGCGGAAGGCAACAATGAAGGCGTCCGTGTAGGCGCCGGCGCCAAAGGCGCGCGCGAACAGGCTTTCGCGCAATAATCCGGTTACACGGGATAGCATGGTCATGCTGGAAATGGCGGCGAGGGTTTTAAGCAAGTTCATGGGGGCAGATTATAGCCGGGCGCGCTACCGTTAAACGCTTAAAATATGGTAACAATTGCTGCCGATTCGCTGCCGATCCGCCCTTGCCAGCCCCAATTTCAGGTGTTTTTGGCGTCACACACGGTTTTTTGATTTGCCCCCGCTTGAAAATATCGCTATAATCGAAGGCTGTACAGAATTCTGTTACGCAGACACTAATGTTTGACAGGCACTGGTTTGGCACACATGGTTCGGCAGACGCACAGAACGCACCGGTTGGCAAACACTAATGTTTGCAAACGCACTTTGACCCTGTTTTAGGAAATTCCATGGCAAATACCGCACAAGCGCGCAAACGCGCTCGTCAAGCAGTTAAGCAAAACGCACACAATTCGTCCCAACGTTCGACCTTGCGCACGGCTATCAAAGCTGCTCGCAAAGCGATCCAGGGCGGCGACAAGGCAGCTGCTGCTGCAATCTTCCAAGCATCCGTGTCGACCATCGACCGTATCGCTGACAAGAAGATCATCCACAAAAACAAGGCAGCTCGCCATAAGAGCCGTCTGGCAGCTGCTTTGAAAGCACTGTCCGCTTAATATTCGCCAGCAGGCAAGCCACCACGGTGGCCTTGCCTGTGCCGGTACGCTGGCACTGGTTGAAAAGCAAAAACCCGCAGATTCGTTCTGGCGGGTTTTTTCGCGTGGGCGCGGGCTTTTTCGCGTAACTGCGGCGGCGGTTTCCGGCAGCGCCTTGCTGCCGGCCGCCACGGCCTAGCGCAGCGCTGGCAGGTTGCCGATGCTCATGCCCGGCTTGATATTCTTTTGCTTGAACCAGCCCAGGTTCATTTCCAGCGCATAGCGCACGGGCACGGTCTTCGTGGAGCAATGGCTGTCGAGCGTGTGCGGCTGCATGTCTTCGATGTTGACGATCTTGCCGCTGGCATCGATAAAGGCTACCGACAGGGGCAGCGGCGTGTTCTTCATCCACATGCATTGCGTCGACGGGTTGCCAAAGACAAACAGCATGCCCGCATTGGCCGGCATCTTTTCACGGTACATCAAGCCCTGTTCGCGCTGCTCTTCCGTGGCGGCCACTTCCGCCTGGATCAAATGCATGCCGGCCGACAGTTGCACGCTCTTGCCTTGCGGTGTTTGCGCCTGGGTCATGCTGATGCAAGACAGCAGGGCGATGGACAGGCTGAGATGGCGTAGGGAGTTTTTCATGGGACGGGACGGTGGCTGCGAAGCGGCGATTAAGCCATGCTGGCAGCCGCCTGGTCAAGCATGCGGCCTGGCCGCATCGAAAACGTGGGGTTACAGCAACATGGTTGCTGCCGTCACCCCGGGAGCGGCGCTTATTTTGCCGGCTTGCCTGCTTCAGCTGCCGGCTGCTTCGTCTTGCGCGCCTGGGGAATCACGCGCGGTGCATCGGTTGCGGCCGATGCCTTGGCCGATGCGCCGGAACGGGCCGCGTCCGTCGCCGCCGATGCGCTGACGGAGGCCGACGCTGGCGGCGCGGGCTTGGCGGCGTCGGTGGCGGCGGAAGCGTGCACCTGGGCGCCCGACTGGGCCAGTGCCGCACCGGCAAGCAGGGAAGCGGCCAGGGTGAATATTACTTTAGTCATCATCTTTCCTTTCCGTCATGTGAAGGTCCGATGATTTTAATATATTATCTAAAAATAAATAATGCTTATTGGAAAAATGACGGTGCCGGCGCCGTTTTTTCTTGCCCTGTTCACGTTTTTCCAATGTTCTCGGCCGGCACTTCGCACCATTCGCCAGGCATCAGCGGATGGCTGGCCAGCGAGAACGGGCCGATGGCGCTGCGCACCAGGCGCAGGGTGGGTAGGCCGACGGCCGCCGTCATGCGCCGCACTTGCCGGTTTTTTCCTTCTTTCAAGGTGATCGCCAGCCATGAGGTCGGCTTGTCGGCGCGCGCCCGGATGGGCGGATTGCGCGGCCACAGCCAGTCAGGCTCGGCGATGCGCACGGCCTTGCACGGCTTGGTGATGAAGTCGCCCAGGTCCAGCGGCGCCTGCAGGCGCGCCAGGCTGGTTGCATCGGGCACGCCATCGACCTGCACCAGGTAGGTTTTCGCTTCCTTGCGGTCCGGGTGGCTGATCTCGTGCTGCAGGCGGCCGTCGTCCGTCAGCAGCAGCAAGCCTTCGCTGTCGGCGTCGAGCCGGCCGGCCGGATAGATGCCGGGAATCGTGATGTGGTCGGCCAGGGTGGCGCGGCCGTCCTGCGGCGAAAACTGGCACAGGACCTGGAATGGTTTATTGAAGAGAATGAGTGGCATGCTGGATAAATTGATGCAAACGAGGGTGGCTGCTGGTCGGCGCCGCAAAAGCGTGGCGCCCTGTAAGATACTGGTGCATAATGTGAAACGTTAGTCTTATGTCTTATAGAAGACTTTGGGCGATATGGCAACGAGGTTCTTTGGCGCCGCGGATGGTCCGGCTGTTCTTTCCCTGCTAAAGTGCGTTATTGCCGCCCTGTTCGGACTTGTTTTTGTAAACTCTGCAACCGCAGAGCGCGTCGCCGGCCCGTGTTGCCCGCCAGCGGTGTGTCCCACTTCGGAGATCACGATGTATCAACATATCACTGTACCTGCTGACGGCCAAAAAATCACCGTCAACGCCGATTTTTCGCTGAATGTACCAGATAATCCCATCGTTCCCTTCATCGAAGGCGATGGCACGGGCATCGATATCAGCCCGGTCATGATCAAGGTGATCGACGCGGCCGTGGCCAAGGCCTACGGCGGCGCGCGCAAGATCAGCTGGATGGAAATCTATGCGGGCGAGAAATCGACGAATGTGTACGGCCCCGATGTGTGGCTGCCGGAAGAAACCTTGGAAGTGCTGAAGGATTACGTGGTCTCCATCAAGGGCCCGCTGACGACACCCGTCGGCGGCGGCATCCGCTCGCTGAACGTGGCCCTGCGCCAGCAGCTCGATCTGTATGTCTGCCTGCGTCCCGTGCGCTATTTCACGGGCGTGCCATCGCCCGTGAAAGAGCCGGAAAAGACGGACATGGTGATTTTCCGCGAAAACTCGGAAGATATCTATGCGGGCATCGAATACCAGCAAGGCTCGCCGGAAGCCAAGAAATTGATGGATTTCCTGGTCAATGAAATGGGCGTGACGAAAATCCGCTTCCCGGCCACATCGGGCCTGGGCATCAAGCCCGTCTCCATCGAAGGCACGGAGCGCCTCGTGCGCAAGGCCATCCAGTACGCGATCGACAATGACAAGCCTTCCGTGACGATCGTGCACAAAGGTAACATCATGAAATACACGGAAGGCGGCTTCCGCGACTGGGCCTATGCGCTGGCGCAAAAGGAATTCGGCGCCGAGCTGATCGATGGCGGTCCATGGTGCAAGTTCAAGAATCCGAAGACGGGCCGCGACATCATCGTCAAGGATTCCATCGCTGACGCGTTCCTGCAACAGATTCTGCTGCGTCCGGCCGAATACAGCGTCATCGCCACCCTGAATCTGAACGGCGATTACATTTCCGACGCGCTGGCGGCGCAGGTGGGCGGCATCGGCATCGCGCCGGGCGCCAACCTGTCCGACTCCGTCGCCATGTTCGAGGCGACGCACGGCACGGCACCGAAGTACGCGGGCAAGGATTACGTGAACCCCGGTTCCCTGATCCTGTCGGCGGAAATGATGCTGCGCCACATGGGCTGGCTGGAAGCGGCCGACCTGGTAATTTCTTCGATGCAAAAATCGATCGCGTCGAAGCGCGTCACCTACGATTTCGCCCGCCTGATGGAAGGCGCCACGCAAGTGTCGTGCTCCGGCTTCGGCGAGGTGATGATCGAGCACATGTAATAGCAGGGGGCAGAGTGCTGCGCACTCTGCGGACGAAAAAAAACCCCGCTTCAAGGAAACGGGGTTTTTCACATCTGAGGGCCGGCGATGCTTAGGCTGCTTGGATGTTGGAAGCTTGCTTGCCTTTAGGGCCTTGCGTGACTTCGAATTGAACTTTTTGACCTTCTTTGAGGGTCTTGAAACCGTTCATGTTGATTGCGGAGAAATGAGCAAACAAATCTTCGCCGCCATCATCTGGAGTGATGAAGCCAAAACCTTTGGAATCATTGAACCACTTAACTGTACCTGTTGCCATAAAAAGAACTTTCAAAATTAAAACAAATCACACGAGCCATAAAAGCAAGAAGCTTCTTGCCCCCTCCTCGACGTCTCACTTCTTATCAAGCTGTACATTACTGCAACAGTCGATACAGCATTGTTGGCGGAATAAATAATGAAGTCAAGCGCTTTTCCATCGATATTGACAAATTCTTCACGACAACCAAAAAAGCAACTCTTGATTTTGACAGCAAGGTCGCCATCTGCGCACTATTAAGAAAACGCGTAAGATTGAAAACAATTGGAAAGGCGTAGATATTGCGCATGACAACCACTGTGAAAGCATTAGAATAAGCGTATGGCAACCAAGCACGACACAGAAACCCTGCTGGAGCGGCAAGTGCTGAAGCCGCCACCGCTCTACCAGGTGGCCTTGCTCAATGACGACTACACCCCGATGGAATTTGTGGTGGCCATCATTCAGGAGTATTTCAACAAGGACCGTGAAACGGCGACGCAAATCATGCTCAGTGTTCATCGCTACGGCAAAGGAGTGTGCGGCGTGTTCTCTAAAGATATAGCGTGTACCAAAGTGGAGTTCGTTTTAACGCATGCGCGCAAGGCGGGGCATCCCCTGCAGTGCGTGATGGAGGAAGTATGATTGCGCAGGAATTAGAAGTAAGTTTGCACATGGCGTTTGTCGAAGCTCGGCAGGCACGGCACGAATTCATCACGGTTGAGCATTTACTGCTGGCACTGCTGGACAATCCCTCCGCTGCCGAGGTATTGCGTGCCTGCGCGGTCAATATAGAGGACCTGCGCAAGACCCTCACCAATTTCATCGGCGATAACACGCCGACCGTGCCTGGCACGGGCGAAGTCGACACCCAGCCGACGCTTGGTTTCCAGCGCGTGATTCAGCGCGCCATCATGCACGTCCAGTCCGCCTCGAACGGCAAGAAGGAAGTCACGGGCGCCAATGTGCTGGTGGCCATCTTCGGCGAAAAGGATTCGCATGCGGTCTACTACCTGCACCAGCAGGGCGTGACGCGCCTGGACGTGGTCAATTTCATCTCGCACGGCGTGCGCAAGGACCAGTCGACGGAAAGCGCGAAAGCCTCCGAAGGCGTGGAAGAAGCGCCCGTCGACGGCCAGCCGAAGGAAAGCCCGCTCGACCAGTTCACGCAAAACCTGAACAAGGCCGCTGCCGAAGGCAAGATCGACCCGCTGATCGGCCGCGAGGAAGAAGTCGACCGCGTGATCCAGATCCTGTGCCGCCGCCGCAAGAACAATCCGCTGCTCGTCGGCGAGGCGGGCGTGGGCAAGACGGCCATCGCCGAAGGCCTGGCCTATCGCATCACGCAAAGCGATGTGCCGGAAATCCTGCAGAATGCCGTCGTGTATTCGCTGGACATGGGCGCCTTGCTGGCCGGTACCAAATACCGCGGCGACTTCGAACAGCGCCTGAAAGCCGTGCTGAAACAGTTGAAGGACAATCCGAACGGCATCCTGTTCATCGACGAGATCCACACCATCATCGGTGCGGGCTCGGCCTCGGGCGGCACGCTGGACGCGCCCAACCTGCTGAAACCGGCACTGGCCAACGGTCAATTGAAGTGCATCGGCGCGACCACGTACACGGAATTCCGCGGCGTGTTCGAGAAGGATCATGCGCTCTCCCGCCGCTTCCAGAAAGTGGACGTCAACGAGCCGACCGTCGAACAAACCGTGCAAATCTTGCGCGGCCTCAAATCGCGCTTCGAAGAGCACCATGGCGTGAAATACTCGGCCTCGGCCCTGTCGACGGCGGCCGAACTGGCGGCGCGCTTCATCAACGACCGCCATCTGCCCGACAAGGCGATCGACGTCATCGATGAAGCGGGCGCGGCACAGCGTATCCTGCCGAAGTCGAAGCAAAAGAAAACCATCGGCAAGGCCGAGATCGAGGACATCATCGCCAAGATCGCGCGCATTCCGCCGCAAACGGTCAACCAGGACGACCGCAGCAAGCTGCAGACGATCGACCGCGATTTGCGCAATGTCGTGTTCGGGCAAGATCCGGCCATCGACGCGCTGGCCTCGGCCATCAAGATGGCCCGTGCCGGCCTGGGCAAGACGGACAAGCCGATCGGCTCCTTCCTGTTCTCCGGTCCTACCGGCGTCGGCAAGACCGAGGTGGCCAAGCAATTGGCCTTCATCCTCGGTATCGAGCTGATCCGTTTCGACATGTCCGAATACATGGAACGCCACGCCGTCAGCCGTCTGATCGGCGCGCCGCCGGGCTATGTCGGTTTCGACCAGGGCGGCTTGCTGACGGAAGCGATCACCAAGAAGCCGCATGCGGTCTTGCTGCTCGATGAAATTGAAAAAGCCCATCCGGACATTTTCAATATCCTGCTGCAAGTCATGGACCATGGCACCTTGACGGACAACAATGGCCGCAAAGCCGATTTCCGCAACGTGATCATCATCATGACGACGAATGCGGGTGCGGAAAGCCTGCAAAAGACGTCGATCGGCTTCACGAATTCGAAGCAGGCAGGCGACGAGATGGCCGATATCAAGCGCATGTTTACGCCGGAGTTCCGCAACCGTATCGACGCGACCATCAGCTTCCGCGCGCTGGACCAGGACATCATCCTGCGCGTGGTCGACAAGTTCCTGATGCAGCTGGAAGAGCAGTTGCACGAGAAAAAGGTCGAGGCCATATTTACCGAGAAGCTGCGTGCTTTCCTCGGCAAGAAGGGCTTCGATCCGCTGATGGGCGCGCGGCCGATGGCGCGTTTGATCCAGGACATGATCCGCAAGGCGCTGGCCGACGAACTGCTGTTCGGCCGCCTGGTCACGGGTGGACGGGTCACCGTCGACCTCGACGACAAGGAGCAGGTCTTGCTGGAATTCCCGGAACCGCCAGACGCGGCGCCGACGGCAGCACCGGAAACGGTGGAAGTGGAGTAAGCTTCCTGCCGTCAACGAAAAACCCGCCCACGCAAGTGGCGCGGGTTTTTTTACGTTTTTATGGGCAATAAAGAAGGTTTTCTTTGGCCGCGCTTATGCCAGAATTGCTGTCCGGTATCGACATGATGTCCATGCCACCTGACCGCTATCTGGATGCCCACATGAAAATTTCCCGAACTCTCGCCTTGCTGCTGTTGTCCTCCGGAATGCTGGCTAACGCTGCGGCCGCCGCTGCCGCGCCTGCCGGCAGTTATTTCCGTTTTCCCGCCGTCCGCGGCGATACCGTCGTCTTTACGGCCGAAGGCGATTTGTGGAAAAGCAGCGTGCGCGGTGGCGCGGCCCAGCGGCTGACCACGCATCCCGGCTATGAAACGAACGCGGCGATCTCGCGCGACGGCCAGTGGCTGGCGTTTTCCGCCGCCTATGAAGGGGCGCAGGAAGCGTATGTGATGCCGCTGGCGGGCGGCTTGCCGCGCCGTATTTCCTTTGATAATGGCGGCGTGGGGGTGCTGGGCTGGACGGCGCAGGGCGAAGTGCTGGTCAGCACGCAGAATACGGACGGTCCCGCCTCGCGCCGCATCGTCGCCGCCATCGATCCCGTGAAACAGACGCGGCGCGTGTTTCCCGTGGCCGACGCCAACGACGCCGTGCTCGACGACGCGGGCAAGACGCTGTTCTTCACGCGTTTCGGCCTGGCCATGACGAACGACAATGTGCGCAACTACCGGGGCGGCGCGCATGCCACCCTGTGGCGCTATGAGCTCGACGGCAAGGGCGAGGCCGTGCGCATGCACACGGATGCCGGCGTCCTGGCGGGCAACAACAAGCGCCCCATGTGGTGGCAGGGCCGTATCTATTACATCAGCGACGAGGGCGGCAGCGACAATCTGTGGAGCATGCTGCCCGACGGCTCCGAGCGCCGTGCCTTGACCAGCCACACGCAGTGGGACGTGCGCAACGCGTCCCTGGGCGACGGCAGGATTGTGTATCAATTGGGCGCAGACCTGCGGGTGCTGGACCTGGCCGCAGGGACGGACTCATCGCCATTGCCGATCAGCCTCGTGTCCGACTTCGACCAGCAGCGCGCGCGCCAGATCCGCTCGCCGCTCGATACCTTGAGCAATGTCCAGCTGTCCGGCAAGGATGAGCGCATCATCCTCACCGCTCGCGGGCGCGTCAGCATCGCCGGCACGGGCAGTCAGCGCCGCGTCGACATCGCCATTCCCGAAGGGGCACGGGCGCGCGATGCCGTCTTTTCCAGTGACGAGAAATCCGTGTTCGCCATCGTCGACACGAGCGGCGAGAACGAAATCTGGAAGTACGCCGCCGATGGCTCGGGCAAGGGCGAGCAGCTGACGACGCACGGAGATAATCACCGCTGGAAGCTGTACCCGTCGCCGGACGGACGCTGGCTGGCGCACACGGATAAAAAGGGCCGCTTCTGGCTGCTGGACCTGGCAACGAAGGGCAACCAGCTGATCGACGACGCGGGCAAGGCGGGCGTGGACAAGCACGACGAGGTGCAATGGTCGCCCGACAGCCGCAACCTGGCGATCGTGCGCGTGGCCAGCAACGAGCAGCGCGAGCAGATCGGCTTGTACAACCTGGCGTCGAAGCAGCTGCAGTTCGTTACCAGCGACCGCTATACCTCCGCTTCGCCCGTGTTTTCGCCGGACGGGCGCTGGCTGTATTTCATGTCGGCGCGCAATTTCCAGCTGGCCAACGGTTCGCCGTGGGGCGACCGCAACATGGGGCCCGTGTTCGACAAGCGCATCGGCGTATATGCGCTGGCGCTGCAGCCGGGCAACCGCTTCTCGTTCCAGCCCGACGATGAGCTGAGCCGCCCGGGAGTGAAACCGGCCGAGACCGATGATGAAAAGGCGGCCGAATCGGCGGCGGAAAAGGCATTGGAAAAGGCCGGCGGCAAGTCGGCCGTGAAGAAAACGCCGGCCGCCCTGCCGGACGTCGTCTTCAAGGGGCTGGCCGAGCGCCTGTATGAAGTGCCGCTGGCGGCCGGCAATTACAGTGCGCTGGCCATCGATGACAAGCGCCTGTATTTCCTCGAGCGGGAAAGCGGCGAGAACAAGTCCAGCCTGAAGACGTTCGCCATAGGCAATACGGGCTCCAAGCCGGAACTGCTGGTGGCCAATGTGCGCGAATTCGACCTGGCGCAGGATAAAAAGCATTTGTATTACAGGACAGCAACCAGCGCAGCGGCCACGGGCCCGGGCGAGATGCTGGTGATCGAGGCGGGCGCCAAGCTGCCGTCCGACCTGTCGAAGGCGAAAGTAAAAGTCGACGACTGGACGTTTGTGTCGAACCCGCGCCTGGAATGGAAGCAGATGTTCAATGACGCGTGGCGCTTGCACCGCGATTTCCTGTACGACGCGAAGATGCGCGGCGTGGACTGGAAGGCGGCGCGCGACAAGTATGCGCCGCTGGTCGAGCGGGTCACGGACCGGGCCGAGCTCAATGACGTGCTGGGCATGATGGTGGCCGAAGTGGGCGCCCTGCATTCGCAGATCCGTCCCGGCGAATTGCGCCGCACGGAGCAGGAAGGCGCGCCGGCGGGCCTGGGCGCCGTGCTGGCGCGGACAAACGAGGGCTACCGGGTCGAGCATGTCTACCGCAGCGAGGCGGAACTGCCCTCGGCGCGCGCGCCGCTGTCGCGGCCCGAAGTGGATGTGAAGGAAGGCGACGTGATCACGGCCGTCAACGGCAAGGACGTCCTGGGCGCGCGCGACATCAGCGACCTGCTGCTGAACCAGGCCGACAAACAGGTGCTGCTGCAGGTCAAACGGGGCAATGGCAAGGGCGCGCCGCGTGCCGTCATCGTCACGCCCGTCAACATGGCGAAACAGACGGCGTTGCGCTATGGCGACTGGGAATTGAGCCGCGCCGAGCAGGTGGCGGCCGCCTCGCAGGGGCGCATCGGCTACCTGCACCTGCGCGCCATGGGCGCCAACGACATCGCCTCGTTCGCGCGCGATTTTTACGCCAACATCAACCGTGAAGGCCTGATCATCGACGTGCGGCGCAATAACGGCGGCAATATCGACAGCTGGATCATCGAAAAACTGCTGCGCAAGGCCTGGGCCTATTGGGCGCCGCCGGGTGTGCAGCCGTCGTCGAACATGCAGAACACCTTCCGCGGCCATCTGGTCGTGCTGGTCGATGAACTCACGTATTCCGATGGCGAGACCTTCGCCGCCGGCATCAAGGCATTGAAACTGGCGCCGCTGGTGGGCAAGCGCACGGCCGGCGCCGGCGTCTGGCTCAGCGACAATACGCGCCTGGCCGACAATGGCATGGCGCGCGTGGCGGAAAACGGCCAGTTCGGCATCGATGGCCAGTGGCTGATCGAAGGCGTGGGCGTGGTGCCGGACGTCGAGGTGGAAAATCCGCCGCACGCCACCTTCAATGGCGGCGACCGCCAGCTGGACGTGGCGCTCGACATGCTGGCGAAAAAGCTCAAGGAGCAGCCGCGCCCCGCGTTCCAGGCGCAGCCGATCCCCGCGCTCAAGTAATCCGGCTACAGGCCGCAGACGGCCTTGAACTGCTGCGCGCGGCGGCGCGACACCTCGATCACGCTGCCGTCCAGCAGGCGCAGGTCGAGGCCATCGGCCGCGTTCGGCGCCACTTGCGCCACCTGCGCCATGTTGACGATCTGGCGCCGGTTGGCGCGCAAAAACATGGCGGGATCGAGCTTTTCTTCCAGCTGGTTCAGGGTGCGCAGCATCAGCGGCTGCTGCGTGCCGAAATGCACGCGCGTGTAGTTGCCTTCCGATTCCAGCAGGCGGATATCGTCAAACGCGACAAACCAGCAGCGTTCTCCATCCTTGATGAAAACCTTGCGCGGCGCGGGCGGCGGCACGGCTTGCGCCCGCGCGCCGGCGCGTGCCAGCGCCGTGGCCAGGCGCGCCGCCTGCACGGGTTTTTGCAGGTAATCGAGGGCGCTGACCTCGAACGCCTGCAGCGCGTACTGGTCGAAGGCCGTGCAAAAAATGACGTCGGGCGCCTCGTCGAGAGAGGCCAGCAGGTCGAAGCCGGAGCCGCCCGGCATTTGCACGTCGAGCAGCAGCAGCTCGGGCCGCAGCTTGCCGATCTGCGCGACGGCGTCGGCCGCGCTGGCCGCCTCGCCCACGATTTCCACGGCGCCGTTCTGCACGTGCGGGGCCAGCAGGCGGCGCAGGTCGGCGCGCGCCAGGCGCTCGTCATCGACCAGCAGCAGCTTGAGCGGCTGACCGTTCATGGCTGCTCCGGCAGGTACATGGTGGCATACACCCAGCCCGCCTGTTCGCGCAATTCCAGGCTGGCCCGCTCGCCGCAGGCCAGCTGCAGGCGCTGGCGCGCATTGCGCAGGCCGACGCAGGTGGAGTTGCCCGGTTCGCGCAGGGCGCCCGTGTTGGCCACCTCGATCTGCAGCGTGTCCGCACCAGCGTTGCGTCGCGCCGCGATGCGGATGTCGCTGCCGTCGGCGCTCGCTTCCACGCCGTACTTGACGGCGTTTTCCACCAGCGTCTGCAGGGCCATGGGCGGCACGCGCACCTGTTCCAGGGCGGGTGCGCTGATCTCGATCGCGAAACTGACGCGCAGGCGCTCCTCGAAGCGTATCTGTTCGATGGCCAGGTAGGCGCGCACTGCTTCCAGTTCGGCCGTCAGCGGCACCGTCGCGTGCTGGCCCGATTGCAGCGCATGGCGCATCAGATTGGCCAGCTGGTCGATCATGTGCGCGGCCGCGTCGCGGTCTTCGAAGATCAGCGCGCGCACGCTATTGAGGCTGTTGAAGAAAAAATGCGGATTGACTTGCGCCTGCAAGGCACGCAGCTCCGCTTCGCGCCCATGCAGCTGCAGGCGCAGGGTTTCCGCTTCCAGGTGGGCGGCGCGGCGCAGCGACAGCGCGGTGAAATAAAACACCGTCCAGGTCAGGAATACGCCGAACCAGAACAGCAGCGCGCCGGGCAGCCAGGCGATACCGCGGATGGTGCCTGGCGGATACATGACGTGGAAGGCGGCCGTCACGCTGGCCGTCTGGATGGCGGCCAGCAAGGCCAGCGCCGGCACGATGCGTTTCCAGCGCAAGCCGTTCGCCGCCCAGCCGCGCCGCTGCAGGACGCCGTGCCACAGGTGCGACAGCAGCAGCCCGCCCAGCGATCCCCAGCAGGCAATCGTCACGACGATGCGCAGCTGCGAGGAACCGCCATACACGCTGTTGAACAGGGCGAGCGCACCCCAGCCGGCCAGCTGGAAGGTCCAGTACCAGTTGATCCTGGCCAGCAGCGGCGGACGTTGCACGGGCACACTCATTGCCTAGTCCAGGAACTGTTCGATGCGCGCAACCATCCAGTCCGGCTGGTCGTACATGATGAAGTGGCGTGCCGTGTCGGCCAGCGCGATCTGCACGCCGGGCAGCTGGCGGTACTGCTGCTGGAAGGTCGCTTCGATGGCGGCGCGCGGCGCATAGTCCTTGTAGGCGATCCAGGTGCCCAGCACCAGGGTGGGCGCTTGCACCTTCGCCAGGTCCTGGCGCAGGTCGCTGGCCATCAGCGTGCCCATGGCGCTGATGACGGTGTCGCGGTCCGAGCGCTGGCCCCAGCCGATGATGCGTTCCACGTCGGCCGGCGCGCTGGCCATGGCCGCGACGGTGCGGCGCTGGCTGGCGCCGGCGGTGGCCGCATCCTGGGCCCGCATGGCCGATTGCATCTGCCTCGACATGGCTTGCAGCTGCTGCGGCGTGGCGTCTGGCATTTGCGCCGCGCCCAGTGCCGGCAGCGAGTCGACGATCAGCAGCTTGCCAGTCCGGGCCGGGTGGTCGATGGCCATTTTCAGTGCCAGGAAGCCGCCCAGGCTATGTCCGATGATGGCCGGCTGGCCCAGTTTTTCCGCCACGATGTAGGCCGCCAGCTGTTGCTCCGCCTGCGCCAGCAAGTCGCCTTCGATGGGCGCCACGCCGGCAAAGCCGGCCAGGGTCAGCACGTGGCATTGACGCGCGGTTTGCGGCCCGCACAGGCGCGCCACCGTGCCCTGCCAGACGTCGCCCGACGACGCCAGGCCGGGAATCAGGATCAGCGGGCGGCCCTGGCCCGTGACGTCGACCGTGAATGCCTTGGGGGCGGCGGCCTGGCTGGCGCTTGCCAGCAGCGCGGTACTGAGCAAGATCAATGTTTGCAGTGTTCGTTTCATGGGGTACTCCTCCTTGACGACCATGCTAGCGGCGCAGGCATTCGGCCGCCAGCGCCGCGGGATGAGCGGCGGCAGGACGGGATAAGTGGTTCAGATCCACGCATCCTGGTCCTGGCAGTGCTCGGGAAGGTAGGTCAGGTATTGCACCATGCGCGGCGCCGGGCCGTGGTTGGGCGTGGCGCAATGGGGCAGGGCCTGGTGCCAGATGATGAAATCGCCGGCCATGCCTTCGACGGGCACGGGCCGCAGGTCTTCGACGGCCCATTCGCGCGGCTGGCGGTCCGGCGGCACTTGCCGCAGCCAGTCGGCCACGTGCCGCTGGAAGCCGGGCACGCAGTGAAAGGCTCCGTGCTGCGCCGGACAGTCGCTCAGATACAGCATGCCTTGCAGCTTGAACGGAATCGGCTGTTGCAGGCTGACGTCCCAGTGCAGGGCGCTGCCAAGGAAGCGGTGCTGCGGCGTTTCCGGCGGATTGAAGCTCACCTTGTCGATGCTGGCGTAGATGCCTGTGCCGGCGCCGGTGCCGGCGTTATATAGCTGCTGGTAGGCGTGGCGTATGTGCGCGTTGTGGCGGTTTTCCTCGAGGGCCGGATGGTCGGAAAACTGCAGCATCAGGCCCCGCTTGCCCGGGTGCGGCTGGTACCACGATGCCGGTTCGCCGGGACTGGCGCCCAGGTAATCCCAGATGGCCGTTTGTGCGGCGAGGCACTGCGCGCGCGCTACGGCGCCGCGCAGCACCAGATAGCCGTGCTCGTCGAAATGGCGCAGCTCGGCGGCGGACAGCACGTCCTGGTGGGGACTGTCGGCGTGCGCGGGACGGACGCGCGTGCGACCAGTCAGCCACGCCTGGAAGGCTTCCACGGTAGGGCGTTGCTGATACAGGAAGTGCAGCGTGTCTTCCATGGAAATGCCGCGCGCGTACAGGGCCTGGACGTCCCGCTGGTCGCGCGCCAGCCCCTGCTTGCCTGTCGCGCCGGCGCGTCCCGTGCAGCGCTGCCATAAATCGTGCAGGTGAGGCCAGTCGTCCATGATGTTGTTCGTCTGGGTGAAAAAATCAGCCGGCGCGCAGGCGGCGCCACAGCGTGGTGCGGCTGATGCCGAGGTAATGGGCGGCGGCGTCGCGGCGCCCGCCGAAGCGCGCCAGCACGGCGCTGGCGCTTTCGTCTTCCAGGCGCGGCGGCGCGGCGGCGGCCGGTGCCGGCTGCGGCGCCGTCGTGCCGGCAGCGTTGCCCAGTTCCGGCGCCACGCCCAGCACGAAGGCGGGCGTGAGCGCCTGCAGCGGTTCGGCTGCCAGGAACAGGGCCAGGCGCTCGGCCAGGTTGCGCAGTTCGCGCACGTTGCCGGGCCAGTCGTAGCGGCGCAGCAGCGGCGCGCAAGCCTGGATTTCCGCGTGCAGGTTGGGGTGCGGGCGGGCGCCCAGCGCGGCCAGCGCGTTTTTCAGCGACCATTCGGCCAGGCCGGGAATGTCGCTGGCGCGTTCGCGCAAGGCGGGCAAATGCAGGCGCAGCACGGCCAGGCGGTAGAACAGGTCGGCGCGGAAGCGTCCTTCGCGGATGCGCTGCTCCAGGTCGCAGTGCGTGGCGCTGATGATGCGCACATTGATGGCGATGGGCCGCGTGCCGCCCACGCGCACCACTTCGCGCTCTTCCAGCACGCGCAGCAAGCGCGTTTGCAGGGCCAGCGGCATTTCGCCGATTTCGTCGAGGAACAGGGTGCCGTGGTTGGCCGCCTCGAACAGCCCCGCATGGCCGCCCCGGCGCGCGCCCGTAAACGCCCCGTCCTCGTGGCCGAACAGTTCCGATTCCAGCAGGGATTCGGCGATGGCGCCGCAATTGATGGCGATAAAGGGCCGGTTCGCGCCCAGGCTGCGCGGGCTTTCGCGGTGGATGGCCTGCGCCACCAGTTCCTTGCCGCTGCCCGTCTCGCCCTGGATCAGCACCGTCGCCGGCGAGCGGGCATACAGCACCACCGACTGGCGCAGCGCCTCCATCGCCTCCGATTCGCCGCGCAAATCGTGCAGGCCGTGGCGCGCGCGCAGGGTGTCGGCCACCACCGCGCGCCTCCCCCGGTTCGATTCGATCTGGGTCAGGCGCGCCAGTTCCAGCGCATCGTCGAAGGCGCGCCGGATGGCCGTGGCCGAATACACGAAGACGGCGGCCAGCCCCGCCTCTTCGGCCAGATCGGTGACGAGGCCCGCGCCGACGACAGCCTTGACGCCCTCCGCCTTCAGTTCATTGATCTGCGCGCGCGCGTCTTCCTCGGTGGCGTAGGTGCGCTGGGCGATCCGGAAGCCGAAGGTGGCGGCAAATTCGCCCAGTTCCGGCATCGGGTCCTGGTAGGTGACGACGCCGATGTGCGGCGAGATGCGCCGCGCGCGCGCCAGCGCCTGCATCACGTCGTAGCCGCTGGCCTTGGCGATGATGACGGGTACCGACAGCCGGCCTTTCAGGTAGGCGCCGTTGGAACCGGCCGCGATGACGGCGTCGCAGCGCTCCGTGGCCATGCGTTCGCGGATGTGGCGCACGGCGTCGTCGAAGCCCAGGTTGATCGGTTCGATCGTCGCCAGGTCGTCGTATTCGAGCGTGATGTCGCGGAACAGGTCGAACAGCCGCGAGACGGAGACGGTCCAGATGACGGGTTTGTCGCGGTGGTCGAGCGGAGGTTGGGGAGGGCGGCGCATGCTTTATTCTAAACGATTTGTTTCAATTTCTTGCCATGCAACGCCGTTGCAACGGGCGTGTTGCACGTGGTCTGTGGCGTTTCAGATATTGCCAATAAGGAATATGAAAAAACGGCCGGAAACTGGTTTATGATCTAGCAGCACCATGATGCTTGGAAGAACGTGTTTCCCAGGCACATGTTCACTTTGCCTTTAACCATCCATGGTGTCCATGAAGCGCGTACCGACCAGTCCCGATTTCATTGCCGATGCCTTGCAGCTGATCGCCTTGCCCGCGTGCGCCTGCGATGCCTGCGGCATGGTGGTGGCCGCGAATGGCGCCTTGCAGTCCTTGCTGGGCAGGGATATATCGGGCCGGCTGCTGGCCGACTGTTTTACGGACGCCTACCGCGCGTCGAGCACCAGCATGCTGCGCGGCGCGCTCGGTGCGGCCGGGCGCGAGCGGCAGTGGGACAGCAGCCTGCAAGGGGAGGCGGGCGCCATCGCCGTGCAGGTCTGGTCCAGGCCCTTGCGGCTGGACGATGGCTTGCCGGGTGCGACCCTCGTGTTTGCCGACATCCGCGTGCAGCAGCGCGACCAGCAAGCCTTGCGCAAGACCTTGCTGGAACAGCAGGCCATCCTGGAAAGCGCGGCCGTCGGCATCATCTTTTCCAAGGGCGGCTTCATTGAGGAATGCAATATCCGCGCCGCCGAGATGCTCGGCTATGCGCGCCACCAGCTGACGGGCATGCCGGGCGCGGTGCTGTACCGCTCCGCCGAACATTGCCGCGCGCTGGGGCTGGAAGCGGCGCCGCTGCTCTCGAAGGGCAAGCCATACCGCACGGAGCTGGAATTGCGGCGCCAGGATGGCAGCTTGTTCTGGAGCCGCCTGCACGGGCGCGCCGTCGATCCCTTGAATACGCATGACGGCACGGTGTGGATCATCGAGGATATCAGCGACCACCGGCGCGATGAAGACCAGCTGCGCCGCGCCATGCTGGAAATGCAGGCCGTGATGGACAATGCGCCGCTGGCCATCGGTTTTCAGCGCGACAAGGGCGTGCTGCGCTACAACCGGCGCTTCGCGGAATGCTTCGGCTTCGACGGCGACAGCGGCGTCGGCCTGGCCGTCGCCGATCTGTATCCGTCGCGCGCGGCCTACGAGAACGTCGTGCGGCAGGCCGCGCCCCTGCTGCGGCGCGGCTTGCCGTTCCAGGGCGAGATGGAGATGCGCCGCCGCGACGGCTCCACGTTCTGGGCGCTGGCGTATGGCTATGTGCTGAATCCCGAAAGCCAGTCCGACCGCGCGCTGCGCGACACGATCTGGCTGTTCGACGACCGCAGCGCGCAGAAGGCGGCCGAGGAGGCGACGCGCCAGCTGATGCTCGAGCAGCAGGCCATCCTCGACAACGCCTCCGTCGGCATCCTGTTTTCGCGTTCGCGCCTGATCCTGCGCTGCAATCCCCGCTTCGCCGAAATGTTCGGCTACGCGCAGGAGGAGATGAAGGGGCTGCCCGCCGCCGAACTGTTTCCCTCGCCTGCGGCCTACGAGGAGTTTGGCATGCAGGCGACGCCGCTGCTGGGGCAGGGCTTGCCGTACGAGCAGGACGAGTCGCTGTTCCGCCGCCGCGACGGCAGCCTGTTCTGGTGCCGCATCCGCGCCAAGGCCGTCGACCAGGCGCACAGCGAGCAGGGCGCTATCTGGATCCTCGAAGACATCACAGCCAGCCGCCAGGCGCAGATGGAGGTGGCGGCCATCATGACGAATGCCTCGGTCAGCATCCTGTACACCAAGAACCGTCAGATCACGCGCTACAACCTGGGCTTTGCCGCGATGTTCGGCTATAGCGGCGACGAGGCGCTGGGCTTGCCCGGGCGCGCCCTGTACGTGTCGCAGCAGTCCTACGACCTGCTGGGCGCGGCGGCCTTTCCCTTCCTGTCCGTGGCCAAGCCCTTCCAGACGGAAGTGGAGATGATGCGCCGCGACGGCACGACCTTGTGGGCGCAGCTGATCGCCTATGTCGTCAATCCCGACGATCCCGCCGCCGGCACCATCTGGATCATCGAGGACCGCACGGAAGCCAAGCGCGCCGAAGAATCGCTGCGCAACGCGCTGCTGGAAAACCAGGCCATTCTCGACAGCGCCGTGCTGGGCATCTCGGTGGTGGAGGGCGGCCACAATTTGCGCGCCAACAGCAAGATGGAAGAGCTGTTCGGCTATGGGCCCGGCGAGATCAACGGCCTGTCGGTACAGACCCTGTATCCGGACGTGGCCGCGTGGAAGGCGGCGCGCGGCGAGACGGCGCGCGATTTCGAGGCGGGCAGGGTGCACATGTCCGAATACCAGCTGGTGCGCAAGGATGGCAGCCGCTTCTGGGCGCGCCTGTCCGGCCGGCCGTTCGACCTGGCGCATGCGCATGGCCGTTCCGTGTGGCTGGTCGACGACGTGACGGCGCGCCGCGAGGCTGCCGAGGCGGTGCGCTGTGCCCGCGACGAACTGGAATTGCGCGTGCAGGAACGCACGGCCGAACTGGCCGGCGCCAACCTGCTGCTGCAGGGCGAGATCGTCGAGCGGCGCCAGGCGGAGGCGCGGGTGCACCACATGGCTTACCACGACAACCTGACGGGCTTGCCGAACCGCGCGCTGCTGTCGGACCGGCTGGAACGGGCCATGCTGGCCTCGCAGCGCTCGGAACGCAAGCTGGCCGTGATGTTCATTGACCTCGATCGTTTCAAGACCATCAACGATTCGCTGGGCCACATGACGGGCGATCTGCTGCTCAAGGAAGTGGCCGCACGGCTGTGCGGCGCGGTGCGCGCCAGCGACACGGTGGCGCGCCTGGGCGGCGATGAATTCGTCGTGCTGGTGCCGGGCATCCGTGGCGGCGAGGAAGCGGCGCGCGTGGCCGAGAAGATCATCGAGGCGCTGACGCCCGCCTTTCCGCTCGACGGCCATGTGCTGCACGTGACGCCGTCGATCGGCATCTGCCTGTATCCGGACGATGGCGGCGATGTCGACGCCCTGATGCGCCATGCCGACGCGGCCATGTACCACGCCAAGGGCAACGGCCGCAACAACTACCAGTTCTTCACGCAGACGATGAACCAGGCGGCGGCCCTGCATTTTGATCTGGAAAGCAGCTTGCGCACGGCGCTGGCGCTGCAGCAGTTCGAATTGTTTTACCAGCCCGTCATCGATATCGCCACGCGCCGCCTGCACGGCATGGAAGTGCTACTGCGCTGGCGCCGTCCGGGCCACGGCCTGGTGCTGCCGGACCGCTTCATTCCCATCATGGAGGAAAACGGCTTGATCGTGCCGGTGGGAGAGTGGGTCATGCGCCAGGCGTGCGAGCAAAGCATGGCCTGGCAGCGCCAGGGCTTGCAGCCCGTGCCGCTGGCCGTGAATCTGTCGCCGCGCCAGTTCATGCACAAGGGCCTGGTGGCGGCCATCGGCGCCGTCGTGCGGGAGACGGGCATCGATCCGGCGCTGCTGGAATTCGAGATCACCGAGACGGCGCTGATGCAGCACGGCGAGCATACCCTGGAGATCCTGCGCCAGATCAATGGCATGGGCCTGCGCCTGTCGATCGACGATTTCGGCACCGGCTATTCCAGCCTGGCCTACCTGAAGCGCTTCCCCGTGAAGAAGGTCAAGATCGACCGCGCCTTCATCAAGGACCTCGAGCACAGCGCGGAAGACCGCGCCATCGTGTCGGCCATCATCGCGCTGGCCGACAGCCTGCAATTGTCGGCCGTGGCCGAGGGCGTGGAAACGGAAGAGCAGTTCGCCCTGCTGCAGGCGAACGGCTGCCGCTATGCGCAGGGCTATCTGTTTTCCGCGCCCGTGCCGGCGGTCAATGCGCAGGCCTTGCTGGAGCGCGTTAAGACTTCGAGCGCCTAACAGAACCGTAGCGAGCGGCAGTGAGTTGTGGCTGAGAAGCGGAGCTGTGCGAATGCACAGTGAGCATCGGAGGCCGCAAATCGCGACGCGCAGTAGGTTATGTTAGGTGCTCAATCAATCGTCGCCACGACCGGCGCATGATCCGATGGTTGTTCCCACTTGCGCGGCACGCGGTCGATCACGCAGGCCTTGCAGCGGGCAGCGAGGGCGGGCGAGAGCAGGATGTGATCGATGCGCAGGCCCTTGTTCAGGCGGAAGCCCAGCTGGCGGTAATCCCACCAGCTGAACGATTTTTCCGCCTGTTCGAACAGGCGGAAGGCGTCCGTCAGGCCGATGTCGAGCAGGCGCTGCAGGGCGGCGCGTTCCTTGTCCGAGACCAGTACCTGGCCTTCCCAGGCGACGGGGTCGTGCACGTCGCGGTCGTCGGGGGCGATATTGTAGTCGCCGACGACGGCCAGTTGCGGGTGCTGCTGCGCTTCTTCGGCCAGCCAGTCGTGCAGGGCGGACAGCCAGCCCAGCTTGTATTCGTATTTGTCCGAGTCGACGCTCTGGCCGTTCGGCACATAGGCGCAGACGACGCGCACGCCGCCGATGGTGGCGGCCAGGATGCGCTGCTGCGCATCTTCATAGCGCGGGTTGTTCTTCACCACGTCGGTGATCGGCAGCTTCGACAGGATGGCCACGCCGTTGTAGGTCTTCTGGCCGCTGAAGACCACCTGGTAGCCGGCCGCCTCGATCTCGGCGACGGGGAACTTGTCGTCCGTGAGCTTGGTCTCTTGCAGGCACAGTATGTCGACCGGGTTGTCTGCCAGCCACTGCAGCACTTGCGGCAGGCGCACTTTGAGCGAGTTGACGTTCCAGGTGGCGAGTTTCATGGGAAAAATCCTTGCGTGAATAGGTGGCGATAGGCGCGAATCTTACCGCATGCGTGCCGATGGCGTCCTGCCCCGCCTGCCGGGCATGGGCTTGATGGACCGGCAGGGCCAAAGCGGTAGCAATAAAGTATTTTCATTTAACCAATCGTGACGCATGAATATTATGTTTTTGTGTATCATTGATCAACCACTATGCTTGATTTGGCATAAGTGGCTGGCGCGGCAGGCTGCGTCTCGCTGTTTGACGCGACAAAGGTGTAAAGTTTCTGGCTAAAACGCGATAAAAACTACTAAAATGGCACAATGTAACAACTGTGTCATACGGCTTTGTTACAGCCTAGTTAAGAACCGAACAGGAAGCAGTTGTAATTAGTTGTAATTGCTATTCCGATTACATGACCACTGTGCCGGGGACGGAACGTTAATTCCGTTCTTGGCGCCGCCAAACTTGTTATATAAATTGCAGTACTATATCTATGAGACTGTTTTGCGACATCAATAGATGGTACTATTTTGAAATGTTGCAGTTTTAATAGTGAGACTTGCGCGTAGCATTTGCAAAGGAAGAAAATGCGAACTGCATTTGAAGCGTGGGCGCAGCGTGACGGCCACATTGTGCGGCGAAGAGAAGACAAACCGGATGAGTACCTGATTTTCGAGACCCAGCGCCGCTGGGTTATCTGGCAGGCAGCTCTGACGCATGGCAAGACGGCGCCCAAGCCGCGCGTGAGCGCGGCCGAAAAGGCGGCGAAAGCCCAGCGCGCGCTGGAAATGTCCTCCGATGAGGCGACCGTGCGCAACAAGGTGCTCAATGAGGTGCTCGATGCCTTCAGCGGCGCCGATGGCGCGGCCGGCATGGAAGGCATACTGAAAGTGATCCAGGGCCTGAAGATGAAGCAGAAGGCACTGGCCGACGACAAGAGCGAAGATTCAACGGCTTGAGGGGACGGCGATGCGTTATCGGCACTACAAGGGCGGCATTTATGAACTGGTGTGCGAAGCCACGCTGGAAGCGGATCTGACGCCAATGATCGTGTATCGCGCCGCGGACGGTTCCATCTGGACCCGGCCGAAAGACGTGTTCTTTCAACTGATCGAAGTCGAAGGCGTCATGGTCCAGCGTTTCGCTCCCATCAACTGATGGCCGCCTGCGTGCGTGCCCGGGATACTTTTCATGCGTAAATTGCTGCCTGCCGCCTTGGTGCTGGCCTTTGCCTGCGCCGCGGCGCATGCCGAAACCATCGGCTCGGTCGACACGGTCTTCAAGCTGATCGGCCCTGACCATAAAATCGTCGTCGAAGCCTATGACGACCCCCGTGTCGCCGGCGTCAGCTGCTATCTGTCGCGCGCCAAGACGGGCGGCATCAAGGGCGCCGTCGGCCTGGCCGAGGACAAGGCCGATGCGGCCGTGGCTTGCCGCCAGGTGGGACCGTTGCAATTCAAGGGCAAGCTGCCGCGCCAGGAAGAAGTGTTTACCGAGCGTGCCTCGATCTTCTTCAAGCATGTGCGCGTCGTGCGCATGGTCGACAGCAAGCGCAATGCGCTGGTCTACCTCGTGTATTCCGACCGCCTGATCGAGGGCAGCCCGAAAAACAGCGTCACCGCCGTCGCCGTGCCTGGCGACCAGCCGATCCCCGTCCGTTAAGCGAGCTTCCCATGCGCGTACCATCGTCTGCCGCCCTTGCCGCCAGGACGCTGCTGCTGTTTGGCCTGGGCGGCTGCGCCACCCTGACGGGCAACACGGACCAGATGGTACTGGTGCAAACCATCCAGGACAACCGCGAGCTGACGGGCGCCGGCTGCATCCTCAGCAACGACGTGGGCAAGTGGTTCGTCACCACGCCCGGACGCATCACCATCCGCAAGAGCCAGGAGCCGTTGAAGGTCGATTGCCGCAAGCACGGTTCGCCCGCCATCGCGACGGACGACCACGTCGATCCCAAGCTCAATGGCAGCGTCTGGGGCAATGTCATCCTGACCTTGGGCGTCGGCTACTTCGTCGACCGCAACACGGGCGCCGGCTTCGACTACCCGTCGATCCTGACCATCGTCATGCAAGACCCGGCCCGCCTGGCGCCGCCGCCCGCACCCGTCGCCGTGAAGCCGCCGCCGGCCGCCGTGCCGGAAACGGTGGTGCAGCCGAAGGTGGCACCGTCGCCGTTGCCCAATCCCGTCGTCTACTGATTCAATGACACATAAAAAAGCCGCCAGGTCAGTGACCGTGGCGGCTGCTTCGCGACGCCGGTAGCGCAGGGCGCTACCGGCCGGCGTCAACTTATACCCGGTTGATCAGGAACGTGGTGAGCAGTGGGACTGGACGGCCAGTCGCGCCCTTCGAGCCGCCCGATTTCCATGCCGTGCCGGCGATGTCCAGATGCGCCCAGGTGTACTTCTTGGTGAAGTTTTCCAGGAACGCCGCTGCTGTCACCGAGCCGCCGCCTGGCGTGCCGATGTTGGCCAGGTCGGCGAAGTTCGACTTCAGCTGCTCGTTGTACGCCTCTTCGATCGGCATGCGCCATGCCGTGTCGCTCGCTTGCTTGCCCGCTGCCAGCAGCTCATTGGCCAGCTGGTCATGCGCCGCATCGCTGCGGGTGAACAGGCCGCTGTTGTGGTGGCCCAGGGCGACGACGCAAGCGCCCGTCAGGGTGGCGATATCGACCACGGCTGCCGGCTTGAAGCGTTCGGCGTAGGTCAGCGCGTCGCACAGCACCAGACGGCCTTCGGCGTCCGTGTTCAGCACTTCGATGGTCAGGCCGTTCATGGAGGTGACGATGTCGCCCGGCTTGGTGGCGCGGCCCGATGGCATGTTTTCGCACGCGGCGATGACGCCGATGACGTTCAGCTTCAGGTTCATTTCGCCGATGGCGCGGAAGGTGCCCAGTACCGAGGCGGCGCCGCACATGTCGTACTTCATTTCATCCATGCCAGGACCGGCCTTGATCGAAATGCCGCCCGTGTCGAAGGTGATGCCCTTGCCGACCAGGACCACCGGCGCATCCTTGGCCTTGCCGCCCATGTGCTTCAGGACGATGAATTTCGGCGGCTGTTCGCTGCCGTTGGTGACGGACAGGAAGCTGCCCATTTTCAGCGCTTCGAGCTGTTTGCGGTCCAGGATTTCGACTTCGAACTTGTAATCCTTGGCCAGTTGCTTGGCCGTGCTAGCCAGGTAGGTCGGATTGGCGATGTTCGCCGGCAGGTCGCCCAGATTGCGCGTCAGGTCGGAACCGTTGGCGATGGCGATGGCTTGCGCCAGCGCGCCGCGCGTGGCTGCCGTTGCTGGCGCCGCCAGGACGATCTTGCGCACGCCTGCTGGCGCCGGATCTTTTTTGCTTTTTTGCGAGTCGCAGCGGTATTCGCTGTCATGTGCTGCTTGCACCACGCAACGGATTGCCCAATTTACGTCGCGCTCTTTCACTTCAGCCAGCGGTAATGCGATAATGGCGTCCGCAGCGCCCAGCGAGCCGAAGGCCTTCAGCGCGGCTTGTACGCCGGTTGCGAAGCTTTTCTCGCTGACAGTGTCATCGCTGCCCATGCCTACCAGCAGAACACGTTCGGCGGCGACGCCATCGACTGCGCGCAGCAGCAACGTGCTGCCAGGCTTGCCGCTGATGTCGCCGGACTTCAGCGCAGCCGAAATCGCACCCTTGCTGTCCAGCGATTTTGCCGCTGGCGACAGTTTTTTGTTTTCGAATACCGCAACCGCGATGCATCCGCTTTTGGCCGTGCCGAGGGTGCTCTTGGTATCGAATGCTTTTATGCTAAAGTCCATTTGGTTCTCCGTTTTCATTTACTAGTAACGTGTTACTCAACTAACTGACCCGAATTATAAACTCCGAATGATCTTTCAACGCGCCCTTCGACGTGAATTGGCTAGTGCCGCCGGGGCCACCTTCACTGTTTTGTTCAGCATCCTGCTCACCTGGATGCTGATCGGTATTCTCGGCAAGGCGGCGGGCGGCAAGATCGCATCGTCCGACGTCATGTCCCTGATGGTCTTTTCCGCCCTGATGCAGCTGCCCACCATCATCATCCTTACCGGTTTCATTTCGGTGCTGATGGTCGTTACGCGCAGCTACAAGGAGTCGGAGATGGTGGTGTGGTTCGCCTCGGGCCTGAGCCTGTCGCGCTGGATCTGGCCCGTGCTCAGCTTCGGCCTGCCGCTGGTGCTGGCCACCGGCGTCCTGAGTTTGTACGCCACGCCGTGGGCGCAAAAGAAAAGCGATGAATATGTGGCGCGCTTTGAAAAGCGCGAAGACCTGCAGAAAGTCACGCCGGGCCAGTTCCGCGAATCGGCCGGCAGCAACCGGATCTTTTTCGTCGAGGGCGCCAGCGGCGAGAAGAACGTGGTGCAGAACGTCTTCGTCAATACCGTCGATGAGAAAGGCAGCGCCGTCGTCGTCGTCGCCAGGGAAGGCGTGATCAATACCGACGCCAAGGGCGATCGCTTCCTGGTGCTCAAGAGCGGCCGCCGCTACCAGGGCGTGCCGACGCAGGCGGACTTCCAGACCATGGAGTTCGAGCAGTACATCATGCGCATCGAGAGCAAGCAGCAGGAACTGGGCGCGGAACTGGGCGTGCGCGCCATGAGCACCATGGCGCTGGTCGCCGATCCGAATCCCTACACCATGGCCGAATTGCTGTGGCGCGTCAGCGCGCCGCTGATCGGCCTGATGCTGATCCTGCTGGCCATTCCGCTGGGCTTTGTCAATCCGCGTGCCGGCAGTTCGGCCAACCTGATCATCGCCTTGCTGATCTTCTTTACGTACAGCAACCTGATCAAGGTCGTCGAAGCGAGCGTGAAGCAGGGGCGCCTGAGCTTCGGCCTGGCCTGGTGGCCGCTACACCTGCTGGCGGCGCTGGCCGTGGTGGCGCTGTTTGCATGGCGCCTGAATGTGAACCACCGCTATCATCCGCTGGTCCTGCTGGCGGCTTTCAAGCGCGCGCGCCGCGCCGGCAAACCAAGTAAAGCGGCATCGAAATGAAGATCTTACAGCGCTATTTTGCGGTCTCGATATTCCAGGCGGTGCTGTTCGTGCTGCTGGCCTTCCTGGCACTGCAAGCCTTCATCGACCTGACGGGCGAGCTGCCCAAGGTGGGCCGCAACGGCTACACCATCCAGTACGCCTTCCTGTACGTGCTGGTGCTGGTGCCGGGACACGTGTACGAGGTGATGCCGATCGCGGCGCTGATCGGCACCATCTACACGATGGCGCAGTTTGCGGCCAGTTCCGAATTCACCATCATGCGCGCATCGAGCATGTCGACGGCGATGGCCGCCGGTTTCCTGTTCCGCATCGGTATCGTCTTCGTCGTCATCACCTTCATCTTCGGCGAGTTGATCACGCCGCGCACGGAGCCGCTGGCCGAACGCCTCAAGCTGACTTCGCGCGGCGCGGCCGTGTCGAGCGAGTTTCGCTCGGGCCTGTGGACCAAGGACATGGTCAAGAGCGACGGCCTGACGGGCACCGTCACCGGTTCGCGCTTCTTCAATGTCGGCGAAGCGCGTCCCGACGGCCAGCTGAAGAACGTCAAGCTGTATGAATTCGATACCGATATGCGCTTGCGCACCCTGACCGTGGCCAAGGGGGCTATGTATCAGGGCAATAATATCTGGCGACTGACCGATGTGACGGAAACCTCGTTCTCGAACAGCGCGACGACTTCACCCGGCTTCGAGCCGAAGCTGGCGAATTACTATGGGCAGGAAACGAGCCTGGTGCGCACCGTGCAGAGCGCCAGCAAGGACATGACGTCGGAAGTGACGCCGAAGATCCTCACGGTGTCGGCGTCCGATCCCGAGCGCATGTCGGCCAGCGAACTGGCCGTGTACACGCGCCACCTGGCCGAGAACAAGCAGGAAACGGAGCGTTTCCGCATCGCGTTCTGGAAAAAGCTGATCGATCCGCTGGCCATTTTCGTGCTGATGGCGCTGGCGCTGCCGTTCGCCTACATGCATACGCGCAGCGGCGGCATCAGCCTGAAAATCTTCATCGGCATCATGATCGGCGTGAGCTTCATGCTGGTCAACACGCTGTTCTCGCATCTTGGCTTGCTCAGCACCTGGCCGGCCTTCCTGACGGCGGTGGCGCCGAGCGCCCTGTATCTGCTGCTGGCGCTGGGCGCCCTGTGGTGGGTGGAGCGGCACTGATGGAGACCAACGTGAAACAGGCACTGATCTTGTTCGCCCATGGCGCGCGCGCCGCATCGTGGGCCGCGCCCTTCGAGCGCCTGCGCGACCTGACCCAGGCGCGCATGCCCGGCACCAGCGTGCATCTGGCCTTCCTGGAACTGATGACGCCACGCCTGCCCGAACTGGTGGCGACCCTGCTGGCCGAGCTGCCGGCCGGCGCCATCCTCGACGTCACGGTGGTGCCCGTGTTCCTGGGGCAGGGCGGGCATGTGCTGCGCGACTTGCCGCTGCTGCTGGAAGAACTGCGCCAGCAGCATCCGGCACTGCGCCTGAAGGTGGTCGAGGCGGTGGGCGAGAATGCCAGCGTGCTCGCCGCCATCGCCGATTACTGCGTGGCGGCGCCAGGCTCCAGCCCTCTGCCTTGAGCGGCATCGACATCGTCTACCTGTGGGTAGACGGCGCCGATCCCGCGTGGCGCACGCGCCGGCGGCAGGCGTATGCCGCCTGGGCGCAGGCGCATGCCGGCCAGCTGGCCCTGCACGGCAACGTGGCGGGACGCTACCGGGACAATGGCGAACTGCGTTACAACCTGCGCGCGCTCGAGCGCTTCTTCCCCGGCCACGGCCATGTCTATCTGCTGACGGACCGGCAAGTGCCGCACTGGCTGCGCGCCTCACCGCGCCTGACGGTGATCGACCACGCGAGCCTGATGCCCGGCGCCGCCTTGCCCGTGTTCGATTCCGGCCATATCGAATCGTACCTGCACCATATTCCGGGCCTGTCCGAACGCTTCCTGTATCTGAACGACGACGTATTTTTTGGCGCGCCGTTCGAGCCGGCATTCTGGTTTGGCGGGGACGGGGACCGGCGCTTGAGCGTGTTCACGGAAAGCGCGCTGCAGCCCGATTTGCCGGGCTTACGCGCCGACGTGGCGGCGCCCGTCAATTGCGCCACCCTGTCGCGGCAATGGCTGTCGGCGCAGTACCCCGCTTACCGGCATGAACCGCGCCTGTATGCGCATGCGCCGCGGCCCATGCTGAAAAGCGCGCTGCATGCACTGGAAGGGCTGGCGCCGGCCATGTTTGCCGGCGTGCGCGCGACGGTGTTCCGCTCCTGGCAGGTGCCGGCATTGCTGCCCGACCTGGTGCCGCGCTGGATGGTGCATCAGGGGATTGCGCGCTCGCGCATGCTCGACCCGCTGCATATCGCCAGCGGCGATGCGCAGGCGCCGCGGCAGCTTGAGGAGCTGGCGGCGCGTTTCGGCAGCTTGCCGTTTTTCTGCATCAACGATACCTGCGACGAGGCCGAGGACGACGACCCACGCCTGCTGCGCGTGGCCGCCACCTTGCAGCGGCTGCTGCCGCTGCCGTCTTCCTTCGAGATTTGAAGACGGTTAAACCGCTGTCTTCCTTGGCGCCAGGCTGATGCGGGCGGCGGCCGTGCTGTCGGACAGCGAAGCGAGGAACAGCAGCAAATACGCGCCCAGTTCGAGCACTTCTTCGCCCAGCAGCGCGTAAGCGTCCGGCATGCCATGAAAGACCTTCTTGTCGAAAGGCCAGCCGGCGACCATCAGCAAGCCGCCGATGGCCGTCAGGATGGTGATGCGCATGCTGAAAATCTGCGGCGCATGGGCAAACACCTTGCGCGCGCGCGGCGCGAAAAAGATCAGCACGCGTATCAGGATCAGCAATTCCACCACGCGCAGGGCTTTTTCCAGCTGCGCCCAGGCGGGCGCCGTGCCGAACTGGTCGATATCGAGTTCGCGCAGCAGGAAACCGAACAGCAGGGCCGACAAGCCCGCGTGCATGAGGAAGCGCAAGGACTGGCGGTCAGTCTCTTGCCAGGCGCGCACGCCGTGCACGGTGCAGGCCAGGGCCAGGAACAGCGCCTGCAGCCATTCCAGCAAATGGTTTTCGTCGTCGATATCCGGGAAGACCGTCCACAGGGCGATGGAGGCGAGCATGCTTAACAGCACAGCGCTGGCGACGCCGGCATTGCTGCGGCTGAGCGAAGTCAGGGCTTCGCGCATGGAGGTGAAATTCATGTGTGGTCGTAAGGCTAAAGTTGCGCGGCGCGGTATTGCAGCCTGCGGGCGCAGCTTTTTTCGGGGAGGGTCAGCCGGGATACCGCACGGCAAGTGCTATGGCGGGGCGAAGCGTGAATTTCATTGCTGTCACGCAATAACTTCTCGAGAAAAGATGCGTGAGCATCGTATCATGTTTCCCCGGAAGACGTCGGTTACTGACTTTAAAGTCGGTAAAATACGGTGTGTTTATTCAAGCATGGCGCGCCAGAATGGCCGCCGCTTCTTCGATGGCCTGGTGCATCCGCGCGGCCATGGCGTCGCCCAGCATCACCAGCACGGGGCCGTGGGTGTCGCCCAGGCCGTGCGCCAGGGCGCTCAGCGTCAGGCGCACGATGCGCTGGTCCGGGCGGCTGCAGTTTTCAATCACCACCACCGGCGTGTCGGCCCGGCGGCCCAGGGCCAGCAGGCGCTGCGCCGTGGCGATGGCTTCGCGTCCGCCCATGTATTGCACCAGGGTGTCGCAGTCGGGGATGCGCGTCTGCTCCGGTTCGCCCGGCGCCGTGCTGGACGTGAAGAAGGCCACGCTGCGCGACACGCCGCGCTTGGTCAGCGGCTGTTGTGTGGCCGCGGCCGCCGCCAGCGCCGTGGTAATGCCGGGCACCACTTCGACGGCGATGCCTGCCTCTTCCAGTGCCCGCAATTCCTCGTCGGCGCGGCCGAACAGCATGGGGTCACCCCCTTTCAGGCGCACCACGACGGCGTGCTTGCGGGCGTTGTCGACCAGTTGCTTGTTAATAAAGGCTTGCGCCGTCGACAACTGGCCGCAGCGCTTGCCGACCAGGATTTTTTGCGCCTGGGGACACAGCTCCAGCATCTCGTCGGTGACCAGCGCGTCGTGCAGCACGACGTCGGCCTGCGCCAGCAGGCGGGCGCCGCGCAAGGTCATCAGGTCTTGCGCGCCGGGGCCCGCGCCGATCAGGTAGACCTTGCCGGGGAGAGATGTGGAGTTGTTCATGCTAGCCTTCTTCAGTCGAGACGCGTGTTACAGCCGGACCATGCCCGCCGCGACGGTCTGGTGGGTGACTTCATCGATCAGGATAAACGCACCGGTGGCGCGGATATCGGCATACGCATCGGCCGCCAGCGCCTGCTGCACGTTCAGGCTGATGCGGGCAATATCGTTCAACTTCAAGCCTTCGGCCGGATGGCGCTGCTGCGTATTGATGTCGAGAATCGATTCGATCGCCGTCACCTTGGCCGCCGTCTGCTTGGTGCCGTGCTTGATCCAGTACTTGCGGCGCAGGTCCAGCGCGTCTTCCGACAGCCAGCACACGTCGGCCACCACCTGTTTGAGCAGGGTGGCAGGGCGATCGCTGCTGGCCAGCAAGTCGCCGCGCGAGATGTCCAGATATTCATTCAGCAGCAGGGTCACGGACTGTCCCACCACGGCCGTCGGCAGCGAACCGTCGAGGGTGACGATATCTTTCACTGTCGCCGTCTGGCCCGACGGCTGCACCACCAGGGTGTCGCCGATGCTGACCTTGCCCGCCTCGATACGGCCCATGTAGCCGCGGAAGTCGTTCGCTTCGTGGCCGTTGTGGCGCGCCACCAGCTGCACGGGGAAGCGGAATGGCGTGTCGTGCGATTCGTCGTAGACGGACAGCGATTCGAGCAGCTCGATCAGGGTGGGCCCCGTGTACCAGCCCAGCTTGTCGCCGCGTTCGACGACGTTGTCGCCCGTCAAGGCGGACAGGGGGATCGGCGTGATGTCCTTCAGACCCAGCGACTGGGCGAATTCGCGGTAGGCGGCGACGATGCGGTTGTACACCGTTTCATCGTAGTCGACGAGGTCCATCTTGTTGACGGCCACGACCACGTGCTCGATCTGCAGCAAGTGGGCAATCGTCGAATGACGCTTGGTCTGGATCAGCAATTCCACGCTGCCATCGTCACCGAGTTTTACTTTCGATACATCGATCAGGATGATGACGGCGTCGGCGGTGGACGCCCCGGTGACCATGTTGCGCGTGTACTGTTCATGGCCCGGCGTGTCGGCGATGATGAACTTGCGTTTCGGCGTGGCAAAGTAACGGTAGGCCACGTCGATGGTGATGCCTTGCTCGCGTTCCGCTTCCAGGCCGTCCGTCAGCAAGGACAGGTCGACCGTGTCGCCCACCGTGCGCTTGTGCTTGGAGCGCGACATGGCGTCGAGCTGGTCGGCGAAGATGCCCTTGCTGTCGAACAGCAAACGGCCGATCAGGGTGCTCTTGCCGTCATCGACGGAACCGGCCGTAATAAAACGCAACATGCCGCGTTCAACGCTGTCGGTGAGAGTGGTGTTGGAGATTGCTGCGTTCATTAGAAATACCCTGCTTTCTTGCGTTTTTCCATCGAGGCTTCGGAAGTCTGGTCATCCATGCGGGTGGCGCCACGTTCCGTGATTTGCGTGATTGCCGTCTCGGCGATGATGGCGTCCACCGTTGCCGCGTCGGACGAGACGGGGCAGGTGCACGAGATATCGCCCACCGTGCGGAAGCGCACGACTTGCGTTTCCACCGTTTCGCCGTCGCGCGGCGGCGTCAGATCCGTCAGCGGCACCAGCAGGCCGTTGCGCGGGATCACCTGGCGCTCGTGCGCGAAGTAGATCGGCGGCAATTCCAGTTTCTCGCGGGCGATGTATTGCCACACGTCCAGCTCCGTCCAGTTCGAGATGGGGAAGACGCGCATGTTTTCACCGGGATGGACGCGCGTGTTATACAAGTCCCACAGTTCCGGACGCTGGGCTTTCGGGTCCCAGGCGCCGAATTCGTCGCGGAAGGAAAAGATGCGTTCCTTGGCGCGGGCCTTCTCTTCATCGCGGCGCGCGCCGCCGATGCAGGCGTCAAATTTATGTTCGGCGATGGTTTCCAGCAAGGTCACGGCTTGCGCCGCATTGCGCGAATCCGTGGCCGGGTTGCGCAGGCGCACGGTGCCGCGCTTGATCGAGTCTTCCACGGAGCCGACGATCAGGCGTTCGCCCAGTTCCGCCACCTTTTTATCACGGAAAGTGATGACTTCCGGGAAGTTGTGGCCCGTGTCGATATGCACGAGGGGGAACGGAAACTTGCCCGGGCGGAAGGCCTTTTCGGCCAAACGCAGCAGGACGACGGAATCCTTGCCGCCGGAAAACAGCAGCGCGGGATTGGCCGATTCGGCCGCCACTTCGCGCATGATGTGGATGGCTTCCGATTCAAGGCTGTCGAGGTGACGCTGGTTCAAAATATTGCTCATATGGGTACTTTCTTATTCTGCTGAGTCTGTTATGTCTGGTCAGGCTGCCACGGATTTGATGCGGATCAACTTGCCGTCCACCATGTGCAGGCCGCATTCCTTGGAATCCGGGTTTTCCCACCACCAGCGTCCGGCGCGCACATCTTCGCCCGGCTGCACGGCCCGCGTGCACGGTTCGCAGCCGATGGACGGGTAGCCCTGGTCGTGCAGCGCGTTGTAGGGCACGTCGTTGGCACGGATATAGTCCCACACATCCTGCTCGGACCAGTCGGCCAGCGGATTGAATTTCGTCATCGCGTGCGCCGCATCGTCTTCCTGCACGTGCAATTCCGCGCGCGTGGTGGACTGGGCGCGGCGCTGTCCCGTGACCCATGCCTTGTTGCCGGCCAGGGCGCGGCCCAGCGGTTCGACTTTGCGGATGCGGCAGCATTCGCGGCGCATCTCGACGCTGTTATAAAAGGCGTTGAGGCCGTTCTGTTCCACGTAGGCAGCGACAAGCTCCGGCTGCGGGCGGTACAGGGTGATGTCGTGGCCGTAACGGGCCTTGACCTTGTCGAGCACGGCCAGGGTTTCCTGGTGCAGCCTGCCCGTTTCCAGGGAAAAGATGCCGATGGGCAGCTTTGCCTTGAGAATCATATCGGTCAGCACCATGTCTTCGGCTGCCAGGCTGGACGCGAACACGGCCGGCGAAAAATCCGCGGCGATGCGTGTCAGCGTTTGCTCGGTGGCGTGAATCAAAGAAGTCAGATCGCTCATGATTGGTCCTCAGATGCCGGCCGCGTTGTCGAGGTCAGGATTCTGGCCTTCGCGGTGGTGGCGGCGGAACAGCGGCGATTTCTGGTCCCACGACGCCTGGTAGGTTTCCGAAAAGACCGATAAACCTTTCAGGGCGTCATGGATGCTGCGGTCCGGGCGCGTCGCATACGCATCGAAGCCGACGCGGTGCATCGAGAACAATTGGTCGCGCAGCACGTCGCCGATGGCGCGCAGTTCACCCTGGAAACCCAGGCGGGCGCGCAGGTTGAACGCGATGGAATAGCCGCGGCCATCCGTGAATTTCGGGAAGTCCACGCCGATGACGGGCAATTGCGCCACGTCGGCCGCCAGTTCTTCCGGGCGCTCGTCGCTGGCCAGCCAGACGCCGATGTCGGGCAGGCGCGCCAGCAAGGTTTCGCGCTGGGCTTGCCACACGGGCAGCGGGACGATGACCTTGCCCGCAGGCACGACGACCGTTTCCGGCGTATCGGTCTCATCGAGGCGCAGCAAGCCCCAGGTATTCGGCACCACGGCGGCGTTTTTAATAATTTCTTCGCGTACTTCAAACATATTCGTCTTCTCCCACCAGGTTGCCGACCGTGATCGGCGTTGCATATACGTGTTCCTTGAACGGCGCCAGGCCCAGGCGCTGGGCCGTATCGACGAAGCGCTCGCCCTCGTGACGGTCGCGCACGTAGACGTGCAGCAGGCGGCCGATGACTTCAGGCATCTGCAGGGAAGAGAACGATGGTCCGATGATCTTGCCGATGGCCGCGTTGTTGCCTTGCGCGCCGCCGATCGACACTTGATACCATTCGCTGCCATCCTTGTCGACGCCGAGGATGCCGATGCTGCCCACGTGATGGTGGCCGCAGGCATTGATGCAGCCGGAAATATTCAGTTCGATCTCGCCGATGTCGTGCTGGAAGTCGATGCTGTCGAAGCGTTCCGCGATGGCGGCCGCGATCGGCAGCGACTTGGCGTTGGCCAGCGAGCAGAAATCGCCGCCCGGGCAGCAAATCATGTCGGTCAGCAGACCGATGTTCGGCGTGGCCAGGCCGTGCGCCTTGGCTTCCTGCCACAGTGCGAACAGTTTCGACTGTTCCACGTCGGCCAGCACCAGGTTTTGCTCATGCGTCACGCGCAGTTCTCCAAAGCTGTAGCGGTCGGCCAGATCGGCCACGAAGTCGATCTGCTCGGCCGTCGCGTCGCCCGGCGGCACGCCCGTTTTCTTCAAGGACAGCACCACGGCCACGTAGCCGGGGCGCTGGTGCGGCTTGACGTTGCGCGCCAGCCAGTTGACATAGGCCTTGTTGTCCGCGTGCTCGGCCTTGTAGTCTAGTTCCGGCAGGGCAAGGTAGGCGGGGGGATTGAAGAAGTCCGCCACGCGCTGCATTTCCTCGGCCGTCAGGGTTTCCGGACCGTCCTTCAAGTCGACCCACTCCGCTTCCACCTGGCGCGTGAATTCTTCCACGCCGATGGCTTTCAGCAAAATCTTGATGCGCGCCTTGTATTTGTTGTCGCGGCGGCCGTGCAGGTTGTACACACGCATGATCGCCTGGATGTAGGTCAGCAAATGCTGCCATGGCAGGAAGTCGCGCACGACGCTGCCCAGGATCGGCGTGCGGCCCATGCCGCCGCCGGCCATCACCTTGAAGCCCACTTCGCCAGCCTCGTTGCGCACGGCCGTCAGACCGATGTCGTGCACGGCGATGGCGGCGCGGTCTTCCTCGGCGCCATTGATAGCGACCTTGAATTTACGCGGCAGGGCGATGAACTCGGGGTGGAAGGTGCTCCACTGGCGCAATACTTCCGCGTACGGGCGCGGATCGATGATTTCATCGGCGGCGACGCCGGCAAACGGGTCCGATGTTGTATTACGGATACAGTTGCCGGAAGTCTGGATCGCGTGCATTTCCACGGACGCGAGGTCTGTCAGGATATCGGGCGTCTGTTCCAGCTCGATCCAGTTGAACTGGATATTTTGGCGCGTGGTGAAGTGGCCATAGCCGCGGTCGTACTTGCGCGCGATGTGCGCGAACATGCGCATCTGCTTGGACGACAGCAAGCCGTACGGCACGGCGATGCGCAGCATGTAGGCGTGGCGTTGCATGTACAGGCCGTTTTGCAGGCGCAGCGGAATGAATTCCTCTTCCGTTAGTTCATTGGCGATACGGCGCGCAACCTGGTCTCGGTACTGGGCGATGCGTTCTTTGATGATGAGGTGGTCGTACTGATCGTAATGGTACATATCAATTCCTAAAAAAGCCGGGGTGCTGGAAGATTGCCTGGGATTATGTTCTTGATACTGCTCTTGCCACTTAATAGATTAGCTTTACTGCCACGCCGGTCAAGGTCATCGCCAGCAGCACGCGTAAAAACTTTTCCGGCACCGAACGGGCGACCCAGGAACCGAGCGTGATGCCGGGCAGGGAGCCGACCAGCAAGGAGGCCAGCAATTCCCAGTGGATGGAGCCGAGCCACCAGTGGCCCAGCGCGGCGATGGCTGTCAGGGGCACGGCGTAGGCGATGTCGGTGCCCGCCACTTCGGCTGAGCTCATGCGTGGATACAGCATCACGAGCAAGGTCGCACCGATGGCGCCGGCGCCGATCGACGACACCGTCACCAGTACGCCCAGCACGGCGCCGGCGAGGATGGTCGCGGCGGAAAGCTTGTTGCCTTGCAATTGTTTCTCTGGATGGGCATTGATCCACGCCAGCATGCGGCCCTTGAAGATCAGTGCCACGACGGTCAGCAGCACGGAACCGGCGATCGAGTAACGGATGATCTGGCCGATTTGCGGCGACAGGGTGCCGAACGATTTGAGCGCCAGGGTCGCGAGGACGGCGGCGGGCAGGGCGCCGATGCACAGGCGCTTGACGATATCCCAGCGGATGGTGCCGCGCAGGCGGTGCGTCAGGGTGCCGGCGCTCTTGGTGATCGAGGCGAACGCCAGGTCGGTGCCCACGGCCACGGAAGGCGGTACGCCAAACAGCAGGGTTAACAGCGGCGTCATCAGCGAGCCGCCGCCCACGCCGGTCATTCCTACGAGTAATCCTACGGCAAATCCTGAGACTATATAAGACAAAGTCATGCTTGCACCCCCAAAGTACCCGCAATAGTAATAAACTTAGTGTTTAATCCAAACTACTAAGTACGCATTTGCTTATATGCGATATGCGTATATGCATGAATGCAAAATCATGGGTGGGGCGGAAACTCGGCAAATCACGGCAATCTAGGGCAAACCAGCAATGAATCTCCATCAACTGCGCTTCGTGCGCGAAGCGGTCCGGCAGAACTACAACCTGACGGACGCCGCCAAGGCCTTGTTTACGTCGCAACCGGGCGTATCGAAAGCCATCATCGAGCTGGAGGAAGAGCTGGGCGTGGATATTTTTACGCGCCACGGCAAGCGCATCCGCGGCTTGACGGAGCCGGGCCGCCTGGTGCTGGAGTCCGTCGAGCTGATCATGCAGGAAATCGACAGCATGAAGCGCATCGGCAAGGAATTCGCGGCGCAGGACAGCGGCAGCTTCACCATTGCCACCACGCATACGCAGGCGCGCTACACCTTGCCCAAGGTCGTGCAAGCCTTCATGCTGAAGTTCCCGAAGGTAAGATTGTCGTTACTGCAAGGCAATCCGCGCCAGATCGCCGAGATGGTGCAGCGCGACCAGGCGGATCTCGCCATCGCCACGGAATCGATCGCCGCCATCGATGGCCTGATCACCTTGCCATGCTATCAATGGGAACACGTGGTGGTGGTGCCGGTCGACCATCCGCTGCTCAAATCGAAGTCCGTGACCCTGGAAGAAATCGCCGCCTTCCCGCTGATTACCTATGACAGCGCGTTCGCCGGACGCAACAAGATCGACCACGCTTTCGTGCTGCGCGGCCTGAAGCCGGACATCTTGCTCGAAGCCATCGACGCGGACGTGATCAAGACTTATGTCGAGTTGGGCATGGGGATTGGTATCATAGCGGGTATGGCCTTCGATGCCGAGCGCGACAAAGGCTTGCGCGCCATCCCTGTCGGGCACCTGTTCGGCATGAATGTGTCGCGCGTGGCCGTCAAGCAGGGCGCGTATTTGCGCAGCTATATTTATACCTTTATCGAGTTGCTGACGCCGACCTTGAACCGCAAGCTCATCGAGCAGGCGATGAGCGGTGATAAAGAGCACTACGAACTATAACAATGCATGAAGTCGGCTGGGCGAGGTGCCTGGCCAAGATTATTTAAGAAGAGAAGAAACAATGATTACCGATCAGCTTGCCAAATATTACGCCACCATCGCGCAGCAGTACGAGCGCGTCTATGACAAGCCCGAACGCCAGGAAGACCTGGAAGTGTTGCGCGACAAGGTCGCCGACGTGCTGGAAGGCCACACCGTGCTGGAACTGGCTTGCGGCACAGGCTACTGGACGGAAGTGGTCGCCGAGTCGGCCGAGTCCGTACTGGCCACCGATATCAACGATGAAATGCTGGCGCTGGCACAAAAGCGCGGCTTGCCCGACAACGTCACCTTCGCCAAGCTCGACGCGTTCAACTTGCCCGACGACATGCTGGGCAAGTTCACGGCCGTGTTCGCGGGCTTCTGGTGGTCGCACGTCAAGCGCGAAGACCAGGACAAATACCTGAAGCAATTGCGCAGCAAGCTGGGCAAGGACATCCTGCTGGTACTGATCGATAATTCCTATGTCGATGGCAGCAGCACGGTGATCGCGCGCACCGACCTGGAAGGCAATACCCACCAGTTCCGCACGACGGATGGGGGCGAGCGCTATGAAGTGCTGAAGAATTTCCCGTCGGATAGCCATCTGCGCAAGAAGTTTGCCCACTCGGCCCGGGAAATCCGCATGAAGCGCCTGGAATACTACTGGCTGCTGAGCTGCCGTCTGAAGTAAGGCTGGCACGGCAAGAGAAACCGCCTTCGGGCGGTTTTTTTTCGCCTGTTGTTTTTATCTGACAAGATGTTGTTCTAAAAAACAACATCTTGTCGATGTCATATTGTTGAAGTATTTCGTGGGCATGATTCGATTCAGCAGCTAAGCAGCTCAGCAGCAGCTCATCTTGTCCAACCTAATGTAGAGATTCTCAAGTGAAAAAAATTACTCTGGCAGCATTGATCGTCGGCACCTTCGCAGCAGCTACGGCGCAAGCACAATCGAACGTTACCGTATATGGTCTGGTTGACCTCGGTATCGCCAAGACCACTGGCCAGCCAACGGTCGAGCGCGAAAACAATGCGTCGCGCCTCGGTTTCAAGGGCACGGAAGATCTGGGTGGCGGCCTGTCCGCAATTTTCAACCTGGAAAGCGAATTCCTGGCCGACACCGGCGCGCAAAAAGGCGTGTTGTTCGACCGTCAAGCGTACGTGGGCTTGAAAGGCGCTTTCGGTACCGCCATCCTGGGCCGCACCAAGAACCTGGTCGATGGCACCATCGCCCGCGTCGACCCATTCAACACCTACGGCGTGGTCGGCAAGAACAATGAAACCCTGCTGCGTTCGGGCGTCGGCACGTCGCGCGTCAACAATGCCGTGACCTACAACAGCCCAAGCTTTGACGGTTTCGTGGGCAGCCTGCAATACGTGCTGAGCGAAGTCAACAGCGCTGACGCAGGCGTGATCGGCCTGGCAACCTACGACAATGGCCCGATCAGCTTGCACGCCGGCTACGAAAAAGCCGTGCAAGCGACGGCAACGGCAGCCAAGGCCGACCTGTGGTCCATCGGTGGCGGCTATAAATTCGGCCCAGCCAAGATCACGGCCGCCTACTCGAAAGGCGACACCAAGGTTGCCACCACGGGCGAATTCAAGTCCTACCTGATCGGCCTGAACTACACGGTGGGCGGCGGCGATGCCAAAGTGTCGTATGGCAAGCAAGAGCAAAGCAACAACAAGGTCAAGGATCAGGACACCATCAAGGAATTCGGCGTCGGCTACGACTACCACCTGTCGAAGCGCACCGACGTGTACGCTTACGCTGGCCGCGAGCGCGTCAAGTCGCTGACCTCGTACCAGATTGGTCTGGCACACAAATTCTAAGCATCATTCGATGTGACGAAGCAAAGGCGCCTGCGGGCGCCTTTTTTATTGCATCGCCGCGGTTGCCACCTCCGCGTGCATGGGCAGCGAGATGTCGATGCGCGTGCCGCCCAATTCGCTATCGGCGCCGATATGGATGCTGCCGTTCAAGCCCCACACCCGTTCGCGCATGCCCAGCAAGCCCAGTGCCGTGTCTTTTTCCAGGTCGTGTTCGGCAATGCCGCGGCCGTCATCCTGGATGGTGATCGCCAACGAGGAGTCGATGCGGTGCAGGGCGATGGTGATGCGGCTGGCTTCGGCATGGCGCGCGATATTCGTCAGCGCTTCTTGCACGATGCGGTAGATGGCCGTGCTGCGCGCGTCGTCGAGCACGAGGTCGGCTTCGTCGGCCAGCAAATCGAAATGGATGGCGCGGCGCAACAGGAAGTCGTGGCGCAGTTTTTGCAGTGCAAAATACAATCCTCCTTCATCGAGCGCGCGCGGGCGCAGGTTGCTGGCGATGCGCCGCAGCGAGGTAATGGCCGTCACCAGCAAGCCGTCCATGCTGTGCAGCAAGGCTTGCAGGGGCGCGGTGGTGTCCGTGTGCTGGCGCACCAGGGTCAGGTCGACGCGCAAGGTGGCCAGCAATTGTCCCAGGTCATCATGCAGTTCGCGCGCGATATGCTTGCGTTCTTCTTCGCGGATGGTTTGCAACGCGCTCGACAATTCACGCAATTGCGAAAAGGAGCGGGCCAGCTGCTCATGCATCTGCTGGCGCGCGGTAATGTCGCGCACGATGATGGTAAATACGCTACGGCCATCTTCCTGCATGGCCGAGAGCGATCCTTCGAGGGGAAACATGGCGCCATCGCTGCGCCGTCCCGTCAAGGTGTAATCGGTGGCGCGCCGTCCTGTCAGGCGCAGTTCCTGGCTGATATCGCCAAACGGCGGCTCGCCATCGTGCTTGCCCAGGCCGCCCAGGGTACGCAAGTCGCGCAGGATGTAGTGGCCCAGGCGCATGCCGCGCATGCCGGCCGGCGTGTCGTCGAACAATCTGGCTGCCGCCGCGTTCGCATGCAGGATGATTTGCCGGCTGTCGATGCTGATGATGGCGTCGTTGGCGCTGTCGATGATGGCCTGGCCACGCGCCTGCTGTTGCCGGCGGGCTTTCAGTGGCGGAAACAAGCACAGCAAAAGCGCAGCCGCCATACCCAGCGGCAAGATGCGCAGCAGTGCGGGACTGCCTCGGTCGGGCATGGGGTTCTCCTTGCGAACATATACGAAGGCAGGCAAGACAGCGGCGGCGAGTTGGACTTTATTATCTAGCCTATGCCAGCTGGCGCGGCGCGGCTTGATGTGGCGCAGGAATGGGAAAGGAAGAGATCAAGGTGCCGCACCGGTCTGGGCCGGGCGGCGGCGAGCGATTCACATTTGCTTGAACAGGTGCAAGAAGCTGCGGCTGACTTCGAGCTTGTCGGATTTGCCTTTGATGAGGACCAGGTGGCGGCCGCGGATGTCGCGCGTCACGCCTTCGATGGCATTCACGTTGACCAGGGTGGCACGGTGAATTTGCCAGAACAGCGAAGGGTCGAGCTCTTCGGCCAGGTCGCGCACGGGCTTGCGGATCAGCGCTTCATACTTGGCCGTCTGCACGCACGTATATTTTTCGTCAGAACGGAAGAACAAAATCTCTTCCACGGGAATCATGCGCAAGTCCTGGCCGATGCTGGCCTGTATCCATTGCAAGTAAGTGGGCTTGGCCGTGATTTTTTCCGCCAGTTGCGACAGCATGGCCGTGACGCTGCTGTTGACGTCCAGGGCCGGCTTGTTCAAGTGCGTTTTCAGGCGCTCCACCGTCACCAGCAAGCGCTCATGCTCGGGCGGCTTGAGCACGTAGTCGACGGCGCCCCGCTCGAAGGCTTCGACGGCGTGACTGTCATAGGCCGTGACGAAGACGATATGCGTCTTGCTGCCTATCACCTGCGCCGCTTCCATGCCCGTCTTGCCCGGCATGCGGATGTCGAGGAAGGCAAAGTCCGGTTTGAGTTGTTCCACCAGTTCGATCGCTTCGTCGCCATTCTTGGCTTCGCCGATGATTTCCAGTTCAGGCCAGGCCTGGCCCAGGCGCAGGCGCAGCTGGTCGCGCATCAGTCTTTCGTCGTCGGCAATAATAGCGGTAGGCATAGGTCTCAAGTGTGAACAGGCGAAGATTGATTATTCAATGATTTAGCGTTTTTATCAACTGTCTTATTTGGACAATTGATATGGCACTTCGATCACCGCACACACGCCGGACGGTTGATTTGGCGTAATGGTCAGGCTGCCCTGGTCGCCATGCAGCAGTTTCAATCGCTCGCGGATGGTGGGCAAGCCCAGTCCCGTGCCATCGCTGGGCACCACGCCAAAGCCCAGGCCGTCGTCGGTGACCGTCACGCGCAGCTTGCTGTGCGCCACTTCGGCCACGATGCGCAGGGTGCCGCCTTCCGGCTTGACTTCCAGGCCATGCTTGATGGCATTTTCCACCATTGATTGCAGCATCATGGGCGGGAAGGCGGCGCTGCGCAGGCCGTCGGGAATCTGGAAATCGACGGTCAGGCGTTCTTCCATGCGCATTTTGAGCAGGTTCAGGTACGCTTGCACCATGTCCGCTTCGCGGCCCAGGTTGGTAATCAGGGCGTTGTCGCGCATTTGCGGCAGCACGGCGCGCAGATACTGGATCAGGCTGCGCTGCATCTTGGCCGCGCGCGGCGGGTCGACCTGGATCAGGTGTTCGACGGAGGCAAGCGTATTGAACAGGAAGTGCGGCTCGACTTGCGCCTGCATCATCTGCATCTTCGCTTCGCTGAGCTGGCGCTGCATGGATTCGCGCTCGGCCGCTTCATTCGCAGTGACGGTTTCCGCTTCGGCGCGTTTCTTGCCGCCGACCAGGGCTTTCATGGCGAACAGGGCCAGTACCAGCAAGGACACAAAGCTCTTGAACCAGGTCGAGGCTTGCTGGTGGTAGCGCGACACTTTTTGCTCGGCCGCATCATCGACGGCTTCTTCGATGGCATTCGACAACTCTTCGCCGATTTGCGGCGGCAATTCGATATGGACTTCTTCCCCCGAAGCATTGGTGGTCACCGGATAGTTGGGCTTGGCAGGGGCGGCCGGTGGTTGCGGCGGTTCCGGCGGCACGGCACTGGCTTTTGCGTCCGCCTCGGCGGCATCGCTTGGTTCGCTGGCCGCATCGGCCGTGCTGCTGCGCCGGTTCTTGCCGTTGCGGGGATTGAAATGGATGCCCGTATCGTCGATCAGGATATTGGTTTCCCCTGAACCCTTGCTGCTGCGTTTATGCGACTTGATGACCACTTCTTCGTCCGGGCTGGACGAGAACAGCTCATCTTGCAAAATGGAACCGGCGATCAGAGCCAGTGCCGCGAACAGGAAGAATTTCCACCAGGACAACTGGGTAACCCAGGTCGTCGTCGCGTCGAATGCCCGTTGCAACCAAGCGAGGATGGTTTTCAACAATTGGGGCAGGCTGGAAATCGGAAGCATGGGGGCACTTTCAAGTACAAGAGTTAATCGACGCAGCGGGCAAGTTTAACCCCTTGTTGAGTAGCGTCAGAGTCTGATGTTGCCACTGTGCCTAAAGACCACGAACTACGCCAGCCGATTGCGACAGGCTGCACAAAAAGGCGCTTGAAGTGAAGACTATGCTTGCTGGGCGGCGGGGGCGGGAAAATAGCGCTTGCGGGCCGCGCGGGGCAGGGCTATAATTCGCCCCCTCGCTGAACGACGCATGCAAATGCCGAGTAAAGCAGGGTAAAAAAAGAAGGTTGACGAATTAGCCGAAACGCTTCATACTCTTCCTTCTTCGCAGCTGACAAACAC